>Ga0209755_10000041_pt1 | contig 214836 bp, 182 predicted proteins | sample TergutCo191P1_FD_187301 | JGI IMG/M metagenome (GOLD analysis project Ga0209755, IMG submission 187301) | Cornitermes sp. P1 segment gut microbial communities from Petit-Saut dam, French Guiana - Co191P1 (SPAdes) (version 2) | ecosystem: Host-associated > Arthropoda: Insects > Digestive... | reverse complement strand
GTAGCCCAAGTGCCGACCGAAATTTGGATGTGCCGCAAACAAGCCGCATTACCTTCACCGCACAGCCTGTGGACGGCGTTATTGAGATTGTCCAGCAAGCATCTAATTGGGTGCATAGGTCCGCCTATTTCCATCACACCTGGGCTATGGGTACCGGCGTTGCCCTTAGCGATGAGGCGCGTGTTACGGATTTTCAGCAAACCATTTTAATGGGCAGCTTCCTTATTTTGTTTCTGATTCTTATGTTGTTCTACTATATGCTACGAGGGAATCGGGGCCCGCTGTATTCATCATTATTTTGCCTTGTGTGGTTTTTGCGTATGGGCGTAACCGGGGGATATGTATTTACGGCACTGGCACCGTGGCTCTCATGGCATGTGAAGTTCCGTATAGAATATATAAGCATCCCCCTTGCCGCTGCGTTGGTTTCTGCCATTATCTCCACGCTTTTCCCAAAACTGCTGCCAAAGATGTTTTTGCGTCTTATTAACATTGTTACGGCATGTTTCGTCACCTTGTTCCTCTTTGCCGACACCCTATTTATGAGCTATGCCCTTTTTGCGGTCTACTTGGTCTACGGATTAGGGATTATCTTCACTTTTATCCGCTTGGGCAGTGCAGTACGCAAGGCAAATATGGGGCAACGGCTGTTCCTGTTGGGCGTTTCGTTGTTTTTAATATCCGCAGTCCACGATGCATTTTACAATACGTTCGCTGATACCATCGCTACCCTTCCATTTCAGATGACGGGTGTGGCAATGCTTTTGTTCGCGCTGTGCACGACCACAGCCGTTTTAATCGACACCATGCGTGAAGTTGAGGAAGCCAAAGAGGCCGAACGCAAATTACAAACCGCAGAGGAAAGCAACAAGGCAAAAAGCAGTTTTTTGGCTACCATGAGCCACGAAATCCGCACACCAATGAATGCCATTATAGGAATTTCCGAGATTGGGTTAGAGCAGGATTATCCGACCGAGGCATTGGATTCACTAAGCCGAATACATAACTCCGGCAAGATGCTGCTTGGGATTATTAACGACATCTTGGATTTGTCAAAAGTGGAATCCGGCAAGCTGGAACTGCTGCCGCTTAAATATGATACGGCGAGCTTTATTAACGATACTGTGCGGCTCAATGCCATGCGCATCGGCCACAGACCGTTGGAACTCATTGTAAAGGTTTCAGAAACATTGCCGTCATCACTGATAGGCGACGAAATCCGCATTAAACAGATATTGAACAATATTCTCTCCAACGCTATTAAATATACCGATAAGGGGCGCGTAACCTTTGAGATTAATTCCGAAGCCGGTGGCAGCGGAATAATGTTAATATTCACGATTCGTGATACAGGGCAGGGAATGACCAATGAACAACTCTCCGCCCTTTATGATGAATATTCAATGTTTAACCGGGAGACAAACCGCAAAACAGAAGGTACAGGGCTTGGCATGAGCATTACCAAAAACCTTGTGGAGATGATGAGCGGCAAAATAGAAGCAAATAGTGAGCCGGGTATGGGTTCTGAGTTTAAGGTATATTTGCTTCAGCAGGCAGCAGACGGCGAAGTCTTAGGCAAAGAGCGTGCTGAAAGCCTTCAAAACTTCAAATTCACAAGTGCGATGCAGGGGGCAAAAATCCGGCGTGAATATATGCCATACGGCAAGGTGTTGGTTGTTGACGATGTGGATGCCAATGTTTTCGTGGCGAAAGGTTTAATGAAACCCTACGGACTGACCATCGAAACAGCTGCAAGCGGTTACGAGGCGCTTGATAAAATACGCAATGGGAACAGCTACGACATCATATTCATGGACCAGATGATGCCGGGAATGGATGGTGTTGAAACCACCGAGCATCTTCGGGAAATGGGGTATATCCGTCCGATAATCGCGTTAACGGCACATGCAATCATAGGGCAAAAAGAAATATTCCTTGAAAATGGTTTTGATGATTTTATATCAAAACCTATTGACACAAGACAACTGGATACTGTTTTGAACGAATGGATTCGTGATAAATATCCGCAAGAGGTTATTGAAAAAGCAAGGCGAAGCCACGAAAATATAAATGAGCCGCAAAGACCGGATGTAACAGATGTAATCTCGCCTTTGAAAAACATAGCCGGCTTGGATGTCGATTCTGCGCTGGAGGCTATGAGCGGATTTTCTGATGTATATGTAGACACAGTAAGGATAACGGCGCGGCGGTTGCCCGAAGCGGCTAATAAAATGGACAGTCTTGTATCCGCGGGCAATATAAAAGATTTTACCGTAGAAGTTCACGGGTTAAAAAGCGTATTGCGAAATATAGGCGCGGCGGAGCTTGGGGACAGTGCCTCGCAGCTTGAACGCGCCGGCATTGAAAATAACACAGCTTATTGCGAAGAAAACTATCCGTATTTTAGGGCCGGGTTACTTGAACTGGAAAAGCAAATAAGCGATGCATTGCCGGGAGAAGCGGTGAAAATAGCCAAAGATAAATCATCCCTTGTTCATGCGTTGGACGAAGCGAAAACCGCCGCCGAATCTTTCGACAGCGATGCTGCATTGGGGGCACTGCTGCCCTGTGCGGCTTTCACCTATGGCGAAGCAACGGATAGATTGCTCAGCGAAATTATTATCTCGCTCGAATCCTTTGATTGCGAAAGCGCACTGACAAATATCATAAAATTACAGGAGGAATCATTATGAATTCAGTGGTAGACGGCAATTATTTCCATTATATAACGGGGCTGATGGTGCCGAGAAATGCTTCTTTCGAGAGCGTTAATTCCGCCATTAACAAGTTTATAGACCTTGTGCCGAAAATAACAGAACAGCTTGAAGATGATTTAGTTAAAGAGAAGTATTTAGACATGAAAGCCGGGTTAGAGCAGCTGCTCCCGCTTCTGAAAGATGCCTATGCCCGTGGTCTGGAAACAAATGTAGTAAGGCTTTTAAGATTTGTGTACGATTTTGACATCTGGAAGGATCGACTCCCCAAAGCAACACGGGCGCTAATATCCGACCTTAATTCCCTATCCATAGAAATGCAAAACGGCCAGCGTTTTGGAACAGATAAAAAGGCAAGATTCGGGGTTACAAATATCGAGATGCATGCGGACATGTTAAAAAATCTTGCAGCGATTAGCGAGCTTATCAGCGATGGTTCTACGTATAAAGCAACGTGTCTGGTTGAGGAGATGGCAAGACATACAAATGATGCCACATTTTATGAGCTTATGGAGTTGGGCAGTAAACTCAAATACAAAGAACTCGAATTGGCTGTACAAAAACTCAGAGTAACACATTCCGCTGCCTTACGCCGGGCCGCAGGAACAGATTTATCGAAAAAGATACTCACTGTGGATGATATGCCGGAGATTTTATCATTTGTAAGTAGCGCACTGAAAAACCACTACAAGGTATTCGGTACGCAAAACGGTCAAACTGCAATCAAAATAATGGCAGCGCAAAAACCCGACCTTTTCATATTGGATATAGATATGCCGGTCATGGATGGATTTGAATTAGCGGAAACAATCCGCGATTCAGCCTATCATGTAGATACGCCGATCATATTTTTAACCGGAAATTCTTCGAGGGAGCGTTTTGAGAGAGCGATGAAACTCAGGGCGAATGATTTTATCGTAAAGCCCGCGACCCATGAAACCTTGCTGACGAAGGTAGGTAAATTCTTGAACAAAAGATGAGAAAATGAAATTTAATCCGATAAAGTTAATAGTCATGTCCGTTTCTATTTTTCATGATGACAAGCGAAATGATTTATGATAAAATGTGTAAACTTTCTTTTTATTTGACAATGTTTTTCTATGCACTTTTGTACAATAAGGTGTAAAAGAGGTGTAGTTTGATGAAGTTGCACTCATAAAATACTGAAAAATAAAGGAAAGTATAGAGCGCGTCATGCATCTTAGTATGCGTAGGTCGGAGGTTCGAATCCGCCCGGAAGCTCAAATCCTCTAAAAGTAGGAACAACCATGACAATAAACAAAGTCCCGGCAAGAATTTCAAGCATCTTAATAAACGCTCTGAAGGGCGGTGTTGTGCCACGAGTGGGGCTGGAATATGTGACAGTGGGACGGGCGCAGGAAATAGCTGCGATACTGCACGACATCGATCTCATTGAAGACGGGGCGGCATCGCTTCGTTTTGTTGTGGGCAAATATGGGAGCGGAAAAAGTTTTCTGCTTCAGACAATCCGCAACTATGCGACAGCAAAAGGCTTTGCGGTAGTAGATGCAGACCTCTCACCCGAACGGCGCTTTGCCGGAACAAAAGGACAGGGACTTGCCACATATAAGGAACTCCTTAAAAACCTTTCCACAAAATCAAAACCCGACGGGGGAGCGCTCCCTCTGATTTTAGAAAAATGGATTTCAGAAATTCAAAGCACCGTAAAATCACAGACAGACCTCGATGGTGAGGAGTTTAATAAAGAGGTCGAAAAACAAATATATGCAGTTGCCGGCTCCCTTGAAGGTATGGTCAATGGTTTTGAATTTGCCAAAGCAATAGTTACATATTGGCGAGCATATCAAAATGACGACTCTACCGCAAAAAGTAACATACTTCGCTGGTTTAGAGGAGAATATGTAACCAGAAGAGACGCAAAAGCGGAACTTGGCATAAACTTCATAGTGACAGACGAGACATGGTATGATTTCCTTAAAATCCTTGCGGCATTTCTGGTGAGTGCGGGTTACAAAGGGCTATTGGTACTGATAGATGAACTAGTCAACATATTCAAAATACCAAACGGCATAACACGGCAGAACAACTACGAGAAGATACTTACAATATATAATGACGTGCTGCAAGGCAAAGCAAAACACATTGGATTTTTGATGGGCGGCACACCGCAGTGTATTGAGGACAGATATAAAGGATTGTTCAGCTACGAGGCACTCCGCTCCAGGCTCGCCGAGGGGCATTTTGCTACAGATAATCTCAAAGATCTGTCAGCACCGATAATTCGCCTGCAAATGCTAACGCAGGAAGAAGTGTATGTTTTGGTAGAAAAACTCCGAGATATTCATGCACAACTATACAATTATACACCAACGCTAAAACATGAGGATTTGCTCTATTTTCTCACAGTTGAATACAACCGTGTAGGTGCTGAGACCCATATAACACCGCGGGAAATAATCCGTGATTTCATTGAATTAGTAGGAATAATTCACCAAAATCCCGAAAAAAGCGTTCAAGAAGTATTGGGAAATAATAGCTTTGAAATGGCAAAAGGCGGACTGACCGATGAAGATATTCACGCCGATTTCGCTGAATTTGAACTGTGATAGTTGGTAGCAAACAGTTGACAAAAGTCTTTGCCTGCCGTAAACTGTATATTGATAAAGATTTTCGAAAGGAGTGGTCATCAATATGATAAAAACCATGGTTGCAACCACCACAGAGCTTGATGATACGAGCATTGCGGTTGACGAAATAATAGCAGGTCTGGATTATGAGGGAAAACTTCTCAAAAACACAATTGGAATCGTAGCGTGCCACTACGAGTTTGTCCATACCGATGTTTTTAAAGCAATCTGTGACAGTTTGCCTTTTGATGTTGTTGGCGCTGTAGCTTCGCAGTTATCCGCCGCCGGTACAACCGGCACATTTCTCTTAGCGATAACTGTACTCACGAGTGATGATGTGGAGTTTAAAAAAGTTATCACACCCTCACTGCTTGGCGACCCTAAAAAAACAGTGTCAGACAGTTATAACTCATCAGTGGGGGATAAGAAACCGGCACTGATACTCACCTATGCGCCGTATATCATACAAAATTGCAGTGACGACTACGTAAATGCACTCACCGAAGCATCAAGCGGAGTACCCTGTTTTGGTACAATGGCTGTTGATGACACAATGGATTTTTCCCGCAGCTTTGTGCTTGCCGATGGTGAATATTATCGTGATCAAATGGCAATGGTTTTAATTTATGGAGATATATCACCTAAGTTCTTTGTCGCAGGTATATCTGAAAATAAAATCATAGACGGCAAAGGCGCACTTGTGACAAAAAGTGCGGGTTCTATAGTAATGGAACTAAATGAGCGGCCTGTTGTAGATTACTTCAATAGTTTAGGGCTTGTGCAAGCAGGCGAAAAACTATATTCAATGAGCTCTCTGCCGTTTTTGCTGGACTTTAATGACGGCACACCTAAGGTATTCAGATTTCTCGTCATGCTCTCTGAGCAACAGCACGCAATTTGTGCAGGTGCCATGCCGCAGGGTAGCACAATGTACATAGCCTCAACCGATGCAAGCGATGTGATGTCCACCACCGGCGAGGTTCTGTCTCGCATGAAAAATCAGCTTGACGGCGTTTCTGTAGTATTGTCGTATACATGTGTCGGCAGAGCTATCGCATTGGGGTCGGAACAATTTAAAGAAATGGAACTGATGAGCGAAACTTTAGGCAAAGATGTTCCATACATGAGTGCGCTTTCCGGAGGTGAGGTCTGTCCTACCGAAGTTTTGGCTGATAAGTCCATAAATCGTTGCCATAACAACACTTTTGTGGCTTGTATGCTTTAGTATAACATTTTCGAATTTTGATAAATCTCTCCCGGCAAATTAATCCAACCTTGAGCTATAGTGAGTAAGCTGCTAAGTTTTTTGTGAAATTTCGCAAAAAAACTTACATAATTTGCTCGCTATATGCTATACTGTAATGCGGAAAATAAATATATTGTAACAGGATGTGTATATTTCCTTGGAAAATGAATGTAATAAAAACAGCATAGACATGTTGGAAATGAATAAACAACTTCAAGAGGAAGTTACGAGACTCAATCGGGAGCTTCGTAAAACAACTCGTGAGCTGAGGGCGGCAAGTGGCTTTCTCGACAAGGTTACCAGAGCGACAGAGGTGAAAGATACCCTGAATGCCGCTTTGTCAAGTGCTAACCAAATGCAAAAATCATACACCGAAATGCTGCTGCGAAGCTGCCCAAGTATAATTATTTTGTTCGATACTAAGGGTAGAATTGTGTTATCCACAAATGCGCTGATGACGGCTATGGGGGTTCCAAATTTTGATTATATAAAAGACAAACATTACGATGAAATATTCACAAAATATATATCAAAAGATGACAGACATATAATAAAATCTGCAATCAAAGAACTGGAGTCACCGGATAATCGCGTCCATTTTGAAATGTTGATAGATTTTAACAAGTCCGGTGCACCAAAATTTTACTCCGTTGAGCTAAGCCGTGTAAGCTCGGTGGGTGATAGCAGAGGGCTGTCTGAAACCCTCGCAGTTTTGATAGATTTGACCGACATTATGCATGAGAAAAAGCTTGCAGAAGATGCAAATAAAGCAAAATCAGAATTCCTTGCAAAAATGAGCCATGAAATCAGAACCCCCATGAACGCCATTATGGGCATGAGTGAAGTGCTCTATCGCAGTAAGATGGACGAGAGCCAAAAGAAATACCTATCCGACATCAGAAAATCATCTACATCGCTCTTGACTATTATTAATGACATTTTGGACTTTTCGAAAATTGAGGCAGGAAAACTTGACATTGTAGAATCAAACTATAACCTCATAGCACTACTAAGCAACCTCCAATCACTCTTTGAGCCGCTGAGCAATGAGAAGAATCTTGCTCTTCGCTTCGATATAGGTAGTGACCTTCCAAAAACAATATTGGGTGATGAGAATCGTTTGCGGCAGATTTTAACGAACCTACTATCCAACGCTGTCAAATATACAAATGATGGTGAGGTATCTCTTAGAGCTTGGCGAGATTGCTCATCAATCACTTTCGAAGTTAAAGACACCGGTTTGGGAATTTTAGATGAAGACAAAGACAGACTTTTCACGCCATTTGAACAGCTTGATTCGATAAGAAACAAAAATGTTGTTGGTTCGGGATTAGGTCTGCCGATAACATTCAGCCTCTGTGCCTTGATGGGTGGCACGCTTTGGTATGAGAGTGAGTATGAAAAAGGGAGTACATTTTACGTTTCATTACCATACAAGGAAGCTGACCCAAATGCGATTGAAGAAGTGGATGAGTATAAGGAGTTCACCGCTGAGGAAGCAAAGGTTTTAGTTGTGGACGATATTGACATAAACCTCTCAGTTGCTGAAGCACTTTTATGTGCTTTTAAGATACTACCCGACATGGCGCTCAGCGGAAAAGAAGCAATCGAACTTGCATCAAAAATCAAATATGACATAATATTCATGGATCACATGATGCCAAAAATGGATGGGCTGGAAGCAACCAGGCATATCAGAGACCTTGGAGGCTGGAATGAAAAAGTTCCAATAGTTGCATTTACGGCAAATGCCATTGTTGGTGTCAAGGGTATGTTTCTCGAAAACAAACTCGACGATTTTCTGCCTAAACCCATTGAAATTAAATCGCTCAACCAGTGTCTCAGAAAATGGTTGCCGAGCGAAATGATTAAGGAGGAACACTATGATTAAGTCAGCATCGTTTATGATGCACAAGCCCTGCTTTGAGCATGGCATTTCTCAGCCGAACTAAAACAGGAAACACAGCCAAGGATAAAACAATGAGAATGGCTATTTGCGGGAGTCTCATCCATAGGAGCGGGAGAAATGGTGCGCCGCGAAAATGGGCGAGCCCAAGTGTTGTAAGCACTGCGCCGCAGATAATTTGAGTTGAAAAAGCGTTGGTTACAGCATGGGTACGGAAAGTAAGGTTTTCACGGTTTAGTATCAATCCGTATAAGAATCCCTGCACCACGCGTGACAGCAATATGAGTGGGATTGGGGTCAATCCCATTATAGGCCAGCCCAAAATATCAGCAGCACCGAAAGCAACAGCACCCCAAACAGGTCCGAATAACATTCCGCAGAGCATCATCGGGACAAATGAAAGGGTGATGCGTAAATCGGGTAAACTTAAGATGGGCAGATGGCGTTCAAGAACAAATGCGAGAGCGATAAGCATTGCAATTTGGCACAACTCACGTACCGAGACCTTTAGTTTCATAATAATGACCTTTCTTACTACAAAAAATGACCTACTTCTACTTTCTAACGGACTTCATTCCCAGTTCGATACTGTCACGAACTGTTTCGATAACCTTTACTCGGGCATAGAGTTTGTCAACAGCTTCAACCACGGTCCATGGCGCATATTCGGTAGAAGTTCGGCAGAGCATTTCATCGACAGCCTCTAAATACATATCCCATTTTTCCCTGTTGCGCCAATCCTCATCAGTAATTTTCCATTGCTTTTCAGGTGTATTTTGTCGAAATTCAAAGCGTTTAAGTTGTTCTTCTTGATTGATGTGGAGCCAGAATTTAAGAAGAATTATCCCGCTGTCCACAAGTTGCTTTTCAAAATCATTGATCTCTGAATATGCACGTTTCCAGTCATTGGGGGTGCAAAAACCCTCAACCCGCTCGACCATCACACGCCCATACCAACTGCGGTCAAAAACCGTAAGATGTCCTGCCTTTGGTACGTTATTCCAAAAGCGCCATAGATAGTTGTGCGATTTTTCAATATCGTTTGGTGCGCTGTATGGCGCAACTTTGTATCCTCGCGGGTCAAGAGGGTAGACGAGCCTTTTTATTGCTCCGCCCTTTCCTCCGGCATCCCAACCCTCAAATACAGCAACGGCAGGTAAACGATGTATATACATCTCGTTATGCAGTCGCTCCATCTCACTTTGAGCCGCATCGAGCCGCTGATTGTAGTGTTCGCGATCCAATGAGCGGCTTAAATTTACAGATTCCAAGGCGGACGGTGCGGTTAATTCGGGAATGGTAACTTTTACAGAGTCTTTATTATTTGCTGCTAATTTCTTTTCAAGTGCATTTTCCATTGCACTGAGCATTGCGGTATATATTTTCACATCGGCAAATCGTCTGTTATTTGCTTCAACAACTATCCAAGGAGCCGCCTCGTGGTCGGTTTTTTCGAGCATACGTGAAAAACTTGATAACGCCTCATCATACCTGCAATTTTGAATCCAGTCATCTTCGTTTATGCGCCAAGCTGTTTCAGGGCTATCGGCAAGCCTTTTCAAGCGGCGTCTCTGCTCTTTCATAGAGACGTGCAAAAATAGCTTAATTATAAGAACTCCTGAATTTGCAAGAGTTTTTTCAAATGACAGAACATCTTGCACCGGGTCAGCGAGTTTTATCTCATTCTCTTCATGACCACGCATAAGCACTCTATACCAACTGCGGTCAAAGACATGTATACGCCCTTTTGCCGGAAGTTTCTGCCAAAATCGCCACATATATGGGCGAAGGCGTTCATCTTCATTAGGGCGCTTAATGGTAAAGACCTCAAACCCACGCGGGTCAAGTGAGTGAATTACACTTTTAATGCGCGACCCCTTACCTGATGCACTCCACCCCTCAAATAAAATAATGGTAGGAATTCCCGCATCCTTACACTTGCGCTGTGCCTCACTGAGCCTTATTATCAGAGAATCTATCTGCTCTTTATATGCCGCCTTGTCAAGTTTAACCTTCGCATCAACTTTCTTTAGCATAAAAGTACCAACTCCTTTCATAGAACATTTTGCCATATTAACATAAATATTTTAATAAATAAACAATTTTCACTAAATATTAATTATTGTTGCTGTTCTGTCCCATGTCATTGCGGGCTTGACCCGCAATCTCCCTAGATATGCTCATTATTCATGGGATTGCGGCTCGGAGGCCGCAATGACGTGGTATATGTGAACAGTAATAAAATAAATTGCTTGACAATTTGCTAAATTTATTTTATTATTCTCAACAGGGTTCAGTGTAAAGTATTTGCACTTTACACCGAGCAAGGTAGGTGACATTATATGGATAGCGAAACCTTATATATGACCATGCTATTTGACTTCTACGGTGAGCTTCTCACGGAAAAGCAACGTGAGTATTATGACCTCTACCACAATGAAGATTTCTCTCTTGCGGAGATAGCCGAGAAAGCGGGAATATCAAGGCAGGGAGTTTACGACATAGTAACTCGTGCAGAAAAATCTCTGCTCAGTATAGAAGAAAAGACAGGTTTAATACACCGCTGGTCTGAAACTCGTGAAAAGTTGCACCTATCACAGCAACAAGGTGAGAGAGTTCCTATATGCGCCTGTGAGTATTTTCATTTAGGATAAATGTGCAAGAAAAAAGGTTGAAGTCTATAAGGGAATGAATAAAAATGGCGTTTGAAAGTTTATCAGAAAAATTAAATTCTGCTTTTAAGAAACTTAGGGGCAAAGGACGGCTCAAAGAGGCTGACATTAAAGAGGCGATGCGTGAAGTCCGCCTTGCTTTGCTTGAGGCTGATGTTGGCTTTAAAGTGGTGAAGGATTTCATTAAAACCGTAACTGAGCGTTCAGTAGGTAGAGATGTCCTTGAAAGCCTTACTCCTGCCCAAATGGTCATAAAGATTGTAAATGAAGAGCTTGCCACCCTTATGGGTGGAGAAAACTCAAAAATAGCAATCTCATCAAAGCCACCGACCATAGTCATGCTCATAGGTCTGCAAGGTGCAGGTAAAACCACAAACGGAGCAAAACTTGCCGCCTACATGAGAAAAAACAATGGAAAAAATCCGTTGCTTGTAGCCTGCGACATCTACCGCCCCGCCGCAATCCAGCAACTTAAAACCGTAGGCAAGCAACTCGAAATACCTGTTTTTGAAATGGGCAACGAAAATCCCGTAAAAATAGCTAAGGAATCCATTGCCTACGCAACCAAAAACGGTCACGACCTTGTATTCTTAGACACTGCAGGCAGATTGCATATAGACGACGACTTAGTTGACGAGCTGAGAAAAATAAAAGCGACCGTAAATCCCACAGAAATACTTTTGGTTATAGATGCGATGACAGGTCAAGATGCTGTCAATGCCGCAACCGCATTTAATGAGGCACTTGAAATAGATGGAGTAATTCTCACCAAGCTCGACGGTGATGCGCGTGGTGGTGCGGCTCTCTCTGTCAGAGCTGTCACAGGAAAACCTGTTAAATTTGCAGGCACAGGCGAAAAGCTCGACCAAATCGAGCCTTTCCACCCTGACCGCATGGCATCTCGCATTCTCGGCATGGGTGATGTCATGACTCTCATAGAAAAAGCAGAGGCGGCTTTTGATGAGAAAAAAGCAAAAGAGATGACCGAGAAGCTGATGCAAAACCGTTTCACGCTCTCCGATTTCTATGAGCAACTGGAGCAAGTCAAGTCCATGGGCTCTCTTTCCGATATCGCAGGAATGCTTCCGGGCGTAGATTCAAAGGCACTCTCAGGGGCATCGGTAGATGAGGGCATGATGGCAAAAATAGAGGCGATAATCCTCTCCATGACTCAAAAAGAGCGCGACGACCCCGGAGTTCTAAACAGTAGCCGCAAAAAACGCATCGCAGCGGGAAGTGGTACCCAAGTTGTCGATATAAACAGATTACTAAAGCAATTTGAAGGAATGCAAGTAATGACAAAGCAAATGGCAAAAGGCAAGCTCCCCGCAATGTTCGGCGGCGGAGGCAAAAGAAAAAAAGGCTTCTTCGGCTAAGACGTTTATTGCATATCGCAATTTACTATAGAATAAAAATACTTTTGGAGGAAAAACTAAAAATGGTTAAAATCAGACTTCGCAGAATGGGAGCAAAGAAAAATCCCTACTACAGAGTAATCGTGGCTGATTCAAAATCACCGCGAGACGGAAGATTCATCGAGGAAATCGGCACATATGACCCGCTTGCGTCACCATCAGAAATCAAAATCGACTTAGAGCGTGCCGACTATTGGGTTAAAAATGGCGCCCAACCTACAGAAACTGTCAGAGCACTGCTGAAAAAAGCGGCAGCCGGCACAGAAAAAGCAGAGGTCAAAGATGAGTAATTTAAAGGAACTATTGACATATATCGCACAGAATCTTGTCGATAATCCTGACGATGTGAATGTTACCGAACGCGAATCAGACTCGGAAACAGTCTATGAGCTTCGTGTGAATTCGTCGGACATGGGCAAGGTCATAGGGCGTGGCGGAAGAATAGCCAAAGAGATTCGCGCTCTGATGCGCAGTGTAGCACAGAGGCAGGGTAAGCGCATTAGCGTAGATATTGTAGATTAAAATTAAAAATAGCACGCACATTGCGTCGTCAGCCGCACTTGCAAAATCGGTCACGTACAAAAGTACGCTCCCTCATTTGCGGCGTTTGCTTCCTAGCACTGCACGCACTCTTTTTAATTTTGTGCAAAAGGAGCTCTAATGAAACAGGAACTTATCGAAACCGGTAAAATTGTGAATACACACGGTGTTCGCGGTGAGGTAAAAATCTTGCCGTGGGCGGATTCGCCGGAATTTTTACTTGACTTTGACCACTTCTATATTGATGGAACCGAGATTGAGGTTTTATCTGCAAGAATTCACAAAGGCTGCGTAATAGCAGCCTTTGACGGAGTTGCAGATATTAAGTCAGCTGCAGCACTCAGAAACAAAGTGATAAGCATAAAAAAAGAAGATGCAAATCTTCAGGAAGATGCTTATTTTGTTGCAGATTTAATAGGCATTACAGCCATTGACTATGAAACAGGCGAAAAACTCGGACATGTCGCCGAGATTTTGCCGCTTCCGCAAGGAAATGTCTACGTAATCCGAGGCGAACGCGAAATCTTAGTCCCCGCCGTCCCGGAATTCATCAAAGAGACAAATTTACAAGACGGATATGTCAGGTTATACCTGATTGAAGGATTATGAGAATTGATATTATGACATTATTCCCTGATGTTGTCGGGGATATGCTCTGTGAGAGTATTCTCGGCAGGGGGCAAGAGCGTGGGTTTATTCGTATTGAGTGCCACCAGATTCGTGATTTTACGAAGAATAAACAACGGCAAGTTGACGACTATCCATATGGCGGCGGACGTGGCTGTGTCATGCTTGCTCAGCCTCTTTATGATTGTTGGAAACATATCTGCGATGAAGCAGGGGAGCGAGTTCACACCATTTCCCTCTCACCCTGCGGCACGGTGTTTCGCCAAGAAGACGCTCGCCGTCTGCAAAAAGAATACGACAGGTTAATTTTAGTCTGTGGCAGATATGAGGGCATTGACGAGCGGTTTATTGAGGAGTGTGTTGACGAAGAAATTTCAATCGGAGACTATGTGCTCACCGGTGGCGAGATTCCCGCCATGGTGCTTGCCGATGCGGTTTGCAGACTCGTACCCGGTGTCTTGCCGGATGAGGAGTGCTTCACCGATGAGAGCCACTGGAACGGCCTGCTTGAGTATCCGCAATACACCCGCCCCGAGGTTTGGAATAACAGAAATGTCCCCGAAGTTTTACTATCAGGACACCACGAAAAAATTTCAAACTGGCGCCGTGAACAATCACTTGAGCGAACACGCATTCGCAGACCTGACATGTTCAACATGCATGATGGAACTTTGTAACTATTCGCCAGGGTAGCAGATGATGGGCAGTTTGCGCTGGTTTTTCGGGAGAACAGCGGTGTAGATCCCGATGGCTCCCGAAAAATCAGGGTAAATTGCCCATCATCTGCGAGGGCGCTCAGCAGTTTTGGAACTTTTAAGAAATAGCATCGTCATAATGTTAATATTGGTTGAAAGGAATGTCATAAAATGAAAAAAGTGATAATTGTGGTAATTTGTATTTTAGCATCTGCGGCTATGCTCACAGGGTGTGCTGCTGATAGAGCCGCCGAAAGCGATGCGTGGGCTGTGCCAATGGCACCTGCGATGACTCCGTCTCCGGCTAGCGCACCTGAAATGGAAATGTTTGCGCTGACCGATGCAGCAGAGGCTGGTATGTGGATGGCTGCAGATGACGTATGGATGGAACTTGATGAAGAACTTACAATTGCCGGTGGCGGCACTGATGGCTCCGGTACTATAGCAGGTGCGGCTCCCGTCCGAACCGATATGGCGGAGCACATAATCTACACAGTTTTCGCTGACATCGAAACGTTAAACTTCGATGAGAGCATGACGCTTGTAGATCGTCTCATGCAACGCTACGGAGCGTTTGTTGAAAACTCCAGCGTCAGCGGAGTTAACCACGCTTCACGTGTGCATGGCTGGCAAAATTTGCGCCATGCGTGGTTCACCATACGTGTTCCGGTACAAAATCTTAATGCTATGTCGTCAGATTTAGAAGAACTTGGCAATGTCATTCACACAGGTCAAAATGCTACAAACATAACTAACCAATTTATTGATACAGAGTCACGTCTTAACTCTCTGACAATTCAGGAGGAGCGCCTTCTCGACATGCTTCGTGTGGCGGCAGATGTTCCCGATTTAATCGCCATCGAAGAGAGGCTAGGCGATGTCCGCCACCAAATTGAATCACTCACAACCACATTAAACACATGGCGAAATCAAATAGATTTCAGCACAATAACACTCAACATCATGGAAGTTGAGGTTTTCACGGAACAACCCGAGCGCACATACTGGGAGCGGATAGGCGAAGGTTTCATGAACACAATCCGAGGCGTAGGCAATTTCTTCAGTGCCGCTTTCATGTATACAATAATAGCTGCACCGGTACTGGTTATTCTTGCAATTATTGCAGTTACCACGCTATTGATAGTAAGGTGGAGACTCAAAGTAAGCAAGCAGAAAAAAGCGCAAAACCAAAGCACCTACAATCCACCACCACCACCGACATCGCTACCCTAAAGCGAGCCTCGTAACCAGCTCAGTTAACCGTGATTCCGGTTCTCGCATACTGTTCAGTTCCTGAGCAGTTTCCGAGCAGGCTAGGACATATCTTCTGCAATCGGCTAGAGCGGAATTCCGTGCTGATTTCATGAGTTTTTCCGCCGGAAAAGGTTTAACTGAGCTAATTTCCATGAAATCATGCTGAGACATCTTGCGTTCTAAACAGACACGAGCCGCCAGCAACTGGCGCATTGATTTTGAGATACTGCCGATGAGCATATGCGGTGATTCGCGCATTTGAAATAGCTCATCAAGTAATTTGAGTGCCTGTTTGTGATTTTTGTTTAAAATTGCATCGGTCAAGTGAAATGATATTGCGTCAAGTGTTGGTGTGACAACTGCATCGATATCTTTTCGTGTCACCATTTCGGTGCGCGTATATGCCGCCACTTTCTCAATCTCACCACGCAAGTTCGTCATAAGTCCATCAGTTATAAAGGCGAGATACTCAGAATCGGCAGGGGTGATATCACGCCCTGCGTCTTTGAAATGCTTAATAATCCATCTGGAAAGTTTTTTGCTCTCCTGCGCCGCAAATTCAAGTTCGCATGAAAGTTCTAAAATTTCCTTGTTGAGTTTAAGCCTTTTATCGGGCTTAAATGCCTTAGTGTCATAGGAAAAAACCAAACATATATAGTCAGGCAAATCCAGCAAAATATCTCTTATATTTTCGTTATTGGAAGCCTTGAAAATATCAAAGTCATGTATCTCAATCAAGGTTTTTTCGGCAAACATTGGAAATGTGTTCACAGCCTCTTTAATGTCAAACAAGTCCAATGAATCACCCTCAAAGCGCCTGTAATTAAAACTTGACGAGCCGTCGGGGCAAAGAAACGCGCGCAAGTCAGATATCCCCCGCTCAAGCAAATATCTCTCAGGTCCATGGAAAATATAGCAACGCTCAAGCTCTCCGGCTTTGATAGAGGCGGAGAGTTTCGCATATGCATCTGTGTCGGGCTTGCTTTTAGAACTATTCCAAGGCATATAACTGACCATTCCTTTTTTGAGATACCTTTTATTATACAGGACTTTTAGACGATTGCAAGAGCGGGTTTGCTACATCCCATCTAACTCAAGGAGCGCATCTGCCAAACGCACAAACCCGTCGGTTCGGTCGCATATGCTGGTCATTGCTATGGCGTAGTCAGATGTGGACTTTTCCGACTCAATGCTGTATTTATCCCGAAGAATATCCATCAGCTCCATGCCGTTTATAGAGGTATTTTTTGTAACTAAAACAATTTTGCCGATGTCAAAATCGAAAATATTGGGATTATTTTTGCGAAAAACAGCCAATTTCTTCAAACCGCTAACACGTTCATAGAAATCAAACAGACTTTTCTCATATTCAGCAAACAGCTTTTTGCTATCGCTCTTGAGCAAACGCAAGCAATAATCAATAGATGCCATCAAAACATAGGATGGACTGCTGGTTTGCAGGATATAGAGCATTTTCTTTGTCTGCTCTATGTCTGCCCGTTCAGTGCATATGTGTAGTAGTGAACACTGCGTCAATGCGGGCAATGTTTTGTGAAGACTCATGACGACGATGTCGGCACCAAGCGTAACGGGGCTTTGGGGGAAGATTTCAGAAAATCCCAAATGCGCTCCGTGCGCCGAATCCACAAGTAGCAATGCGCCAAATCCATGAACAATATCGGCTATCGCTTTTATATCACTGACAACGCCCTCATAGCTTGGCGAAGTCAAAACAACCAGTTTTATGTCGCAATTTTCTTCCAAAGCAAGCTTAACGACCTGTGGAGATATGCTGCACGGCACTCCTGTGTGGGAGTCGATTTGAGGTGTGATATAGCTGATATTCAGCTCAAATAATTCTGCGGAGTTAGATACAGACCAGTGACAGCCGGTTGTGGCTAGAATCGTGTCACCTCGTTTTGTGTGCGCGCCAATGCTTGCAAGAATGCCAACAGTTGAGCCGTTTACGAGCAAGAAAGCATGTTTGCTGTGATAAATCTCAGCGGCAAGCTTTGCCGTATCAAGCAAAACTCCCTGTGGGTCTTTTAGGTCATCAAAACCGCTAATTTCTGTAATATCAATATCAAATGGAAAATCACCGGGCAAAAACGAAGCATTTCGCTTATGTCCCGGCATATGCATGGGATACACGCCACCCTCAGAATAATTTTTCAATTTATCAAGTAACATATAAATTATCGTTCCCTTCATTACCATACAGACACCATCTGCGATGGGTTGCTTTCGGATTTTTTGCGAGAACAGCGGTGTAGATCCCGATGGCTCGCAAAAAAATCCGAAAGCAACCCATCGCAGGCAGCGCCTACACTCACCCCACATAGTGCTGTGCCTGTGCGTCCCATAGCTGTCGATACAGCCCATTTTCGTCAGCTAAGAGCTCGTCATGTCCGCCCTTTTGCACAACCCTGCCTGCTTCAAAAACAGCTATATCATGGCAGAAACGGCATGACGACAGGCGATGGGATATAAACACGGCAGTCTTATCACCAATAGTCTCATCAAAGGTGGTATAGATATCATACTCAGCTATAGGGTCAAGCGCCGCAGTAGGTTCGTCGAGAATAACAAACGGAGCGTCTCGGTACAGCGCTCTGGCAAGAGCAATTTTTTGCGCCTCACCGCCTGAGACCTGCGTGCCGTCTTCATCATATGTTTTATAGAGCATCGTGTCAAGCCCGTCCGCCATGGTATTTAAGCGCTCAGAGAAACCTGCACCGTCAAGGCAATCGAAAACACGGTCTTTGTTGTATTCCTGCTGTGCCGCAACATTTTCTCCAAGCTTGAGCGGAAACAAAAAGAAGTCCTGAAATACCACAGAAAACAGGGAGATATATTCGGTATAGTCATACTCTTTGATATTCACACCGTTGAGTAAAATCTCACCCTCTGTCGGGTCATACAAGCGGCAGAGGAGCTTAATCATTGTCGTTTTGCCACTGCCGTTTTGACCCACAACCGCAAGCCTTTCGCCTACATTGAAAACCAGATTTATGTTATGTAGAGTGTTTTCTTCCGCACCGGGGTAGCTAAAAGACACGTTTTTAAACTCAAACTCATAGGGAACAGCATTTGCGCCCTCTTGCTTCTTTGGCACGGGTTTTTCGCCCTTTACAAGTAAATCGGGGAGCAAGAGGTATTCTCGCATGGGTTTGATAAATGCGGCGTTGTTGAAAACCAGTCCCAGAATAAATACAAGTCCGCCGGCTGATGATGCAAAAATAGTGACGGCACCGACACTCTGGACAACGCCACCGAGAGTGGCGGTTCCCATGAGTGCGTTGTAGCCTGCGATTATATAATAGCCGCCGCTTGCGACAGCGAGCAAGGCAAACATTATACCTTCAACACGTGCTCCATAAAAGAAAAAACTAGTCCACCTTTTTATATTAAAACTATTTTTGAATATTTCGCTGAGTGTTTCACTTTGGCTGTAGAGCCTGATATCTTTAGCCGCCTCGCCAGCTTTGACATACTTATTATAATACCTTGCTACGGTGTTTATCTTTGCATTTTCCTCATAGTTTCGGGCGAGAATTTGTTGAGTACGAGACTGCATGTGGAGCATGAAGAGCATTCCCATTGCAAAGAAAGCGAAAAGAGCGTAGACCGGCCAACGAATTTCACCATGGACTTGCACCGAGAGCGGGCCCATCAGCAAAGCCCAGGAAAATACCAGAGAAAAAAAGCGTTCAGATATTGAGTCCGTATGAAGGTAGATGTTTAGAACTCCAAGCCCGTTTCCGCGTGCCTGTGTGTCCATTCGTGCCAGTACTTCGCTGATGTTGCTGTCCTCTGTGTGCGCGTAGTCCATCTTGGCAAAGCGCTCCGCCTGCATCATCATAAGACGTTGGTATGTCAGCTCCCACTGCGCCATTGTGTCAATTTCCCGTGTGAGCAGTGACCGGAGTATGGAGAGAATAAATGTTGCGCCTATGGTTATCCCGACATAGACAATAATTGTCCGGACATCTCGTGCTTCATATAGTTGATTGAGAATTCGGGCTGAAAAAAACAAGACGATAAGTGGTTGTGCCGCTGTAAAAACCGCCCGCAGTAGCACAAACGGGAGATATAGGGGAGTCAGCTTAGCGCAAAGCTTATAGCCATAGCCAAGTAGGCTCAGCTTTTCAAAAAACGTCACATTTATGTTTTTGTCGTTCATACGCCTGCTCCCTCCTCGGCATAGCTGTTTCCGTTTATGAAACCATTGCCGTCGCCTTCCTGATAGTAGCTCGCCTGAATCTCAAACATTTTCGCATACGTTCCACCCAAAGCCATAAGCTCGTCATGAGTCCCTTGCTCGGAGATAATATTGCCGTCAATCATAAGTATTCGGTCACAAAAGCGAGTGCTCGCAAGGCGGTGGGATATGTAGATAGAGGTAGTTCCCTCAGTGAGGTCAGCATATTGCCGATAAATCTCATTTTCTGCTATTGGGTCAAGTGCGGCAGTTGGTTCGTCTAAAATTATGACAGGCGCATTTTTATACAGCGCACGAGCCATTGCGAGTTTTTGCTTTTCGCCGCCCGAAAGTTCTGCTCCATCTGCGTTGACTTCCCGCACGAGAAGTGTGTCCCCTTTGTCAGGTAATGAATTGGTTTTCTCGATTAATCCCGTCAACTCAAGGCATTTGAGGACTTTTTTATGGTCGGTGAGTTCTGGAGTTGCTTGAGAAATATTCTCGGCAATTGACGCTGAAAGCATATGAATATCTTGAAACACAGCGGAAAATAGAGTGTAATACTCATCACGATTATACTTGCTCACAGGATTATTGTTCAGCGAAATTTCGCCGGCAGTCGGCAGGTAAAGACCGCAAATCAGCTTAATGAGCGTTGTTTTCCCTGCACCGTTGGCACCAACGATGGCAATGCGCTCTCCTGCGTTTATGCGAAGATTTATGTCTTTTAGAGTGGGTTTTTCTGCTTTTGGATATGTATAGCTCACATCTTTAAGTTCAATTGATGGGGGAAGCTCCGCACCTGTCGGAAGAGCTATCCCTTTCCCTGTATTCATGCGGTCCGGGTATGTAATTTGCTCAATAATGTCATTTCTCTCAACACAGGCACGGCTTAAATCAATAGACGCTGTAAGTATGCCTGACACCCATGTTGCAAGTCCGCCGATAGCTCCGAATACCAACACAAAATCGCCAAGTGTGAGCTGATCTTGCAAAACAAGCCATATGAGAAATGCATAAGCGGCACCATCGCGAAGCAGTATCATGAGAGCGTCGGTTATCTGAGCATGCATATCTTTACTGATTAGCTTACGCTCCGCCTTCTTTGACAGCGAAAACTGCCTGCGGTACAGCGTTTGTAGCCAGTCAATTGCGCCATACAACCTGATGTCTTTTGCGGCTTCAGGGTCACGCAATGTCTTACTTAAAGCGTCAAGTGTCTTATATAGCTTACTGCGCTCATCACGGCTTTTTTTGAGATAATCTTTGGCTCGTTTCAGCATCAGCCAGTTTATGAATGCAGTGACGATAAGTACAAGCAATATGAGTGGGTGTACTATGGCGATAACTCCCGCATAGAGCAAAAAACCAAAGCTGTTAGAGAGCAGTTCTACGAGTGTTCGGGGAATGTTCATGGCAGGGGCGTGATTTGAGTTTAATGCCTTATCAGCTTTGTCCTGGACTTCCTTATATGCAGGATCCTCCATGATTTCATAGTCCATGTTCATAAGCTTTTGGAGTTGTTTGCCCATAGTGAGTCCGATGGTCAGTGTTCCGATGGCATTATTAGCGATTGTGTCTGTGAACGATTTTACATAATTCACGATAACAAGCAAAACAGCCATAGCCCCAACGGTTATGAAAAATGTCTGAGGGCTTACCTGAGCTGTTATTTGGTCTATAACAACACTTGGCATTAAAATTCCCAAATAGGGCAGTGCAACGCGCATAACAACTGCAAGCCCGCAGATGAACAGAATGCTTTTTTTCCCATTCCAAAAAAGCGAAATAGCATCGCGTATGCCCGCCATCAAATAACCTCGCCTGAGTGTATCCTTACTCTGTTCCATGCTATATTCACCCTTTCAACCAAGCAATTGTAAGTATATTACAACAGCAAGTTATGCTTGTCTATACATTTATTGCAAGAGGTATGATTTTTGTGGGTATGTGGTAAGTGAGACAGAGGAACCGTCCCCCTGTCTCACATAGTTCCCACTTGTACAAACGGTACATTTGCGGTATACTGATATTCCATCTAAAAATACCAAGGAGAATACTCATGAAAAACCACATAGACATCTTACCGGAAGTAGAAGCCGCCATTTTAGAAAATCGTGCCGTTGTGGCACTTGAATCTACGATTATATCGCACGGCATGCCGTATCCGCAAAACCTTGACTGCGCAAAGACTTGCGAAGCACTTATCCGTGAAAAAGGAGCGGTTCCCGCAACTATGGCAATCTTAGACGGCCGTATTAAAGTAGGACTTACAGATAACGATTTAGAGCGGCTTGCAACAGAAAAAGACGTTTTAAAGTGTTCACGCCGTGATGTTCCATACGCCATATCGGCGGGCAAAAGCGGAGCGGCAACAGTCTCTGCGACAATGATTATGGCAAGCCTCGCAGGGATAAAGTTTTTTGCAACAGGCGGCGTAGGCGGAGTCCACAGAGGTGCAGAGGACTCAATGGACATATCGGCAGACTTGACAGAACTCGGGGCCACCGATGTCTGTGTCATATCAGCAGGGGTCAAAAGCATTCTCGATATTGAAAGAACACTTGAATTTTTGGAAACCCAGGGTGTTCCCGTAGTGGCATATGGCCAAAATGAATTTCCCGCATTTTACACACAAACCAGCGGGTTTAAAGCCCCACTGAGACTCAACACCCCCGCAGAAGTCGCGACCATGCTGAAAGCAAAATGGGAGCTGGGTCTAAAAGGCGGAGCAATTATAGGAAACCCAATTCCCGAAGAATATGCAATGCCAAAAGAGGAGATAGACAGTGCAATAAATTCCGCACTGAAAAAAGCAACGGAAAAGGGGATAGCAGGCAAGGAAATAACCCCGTTTTTGCTAAGCGAAATTAAAGAGATAACAAAAGGCCGCAGTTTAGAGTCTAACATGCAATTGGTTTACGCCAACGCAAAACTTGCCGCAGAGATAGCAGTTGCGTACTGGAACTCGTAGGGGCGATTATTAATCGCCCGCCATAATGATTTGAGCTAAATCGGAAAGATGAGGAAATGCCGGGTGTATAGACTTGTTATTGTTGAAGATGAGAAGGATGTGAGGAGCAGGCTGGTTGGACTTATTAAAAAGTCGGGTTGCAACTTCTCTATCGCCGCACAGTACGAAAATGGGATTGACGCATACGATGGCATTATATCGGATAATCCGGACCTGATTCTGACGGATATAAAGATTCCTTACATAAATGGAATTGAACTGGCTAAAAAAATTAGGGAAGTGCACCCTCTTGTCAAGATAATTATAATAACGGGTTACAGCGAGTTTGATTACGCAAAAGAGGCCGCAAACCTTGGCGTGATAGGTTTTATAAGTAAGCCAATCACCGTCGAAAATATCAGGGAACTTTTACTAAAGGCACAGACAGCCTTAGATGAAAACTTCCTCTCTCAGTCAAATCTAAATCTGCTCCAAAATTTCTATCAAGACAACCTACCGATAATTCGGGAAAATGAGCTTTACCGGCTATCTAAAACATCAGAAGTTTCCGCTTTGTTTGAGTCTAGACTCCGTGCGAGTAACGTCGAGCTGGATTACCCCTATTTTGCCATATGCATGTTTGATTTCGACGAGTTGCCGGAGGGCGATGCTGAGCGTTATGATTTTGTTTTTTCTTCCATTAGAAAATACGCCGGCGAGGAACTTGAGGACTTTTTAGAATACGACATTTTTAACAGGCATGAAAAACTCTGCTTAATCGTGAAGTCGCACAAAGAACCGCCGGTGTCTGAGATTGAGCGAAGAATTGAGCGGATTGTGGGTCGTGCGGGGCGATTTTCAGATATGCCGCTCAGTGCAGGCATAAGCAATATTCACTTCAACAACAGAAACTTTTCAGCAATGGTGAAAGAGGCAATGCGTGCGCTTGAATACAGGAAAGTTATGGGGGGAGGAAAAGTGTTTTTCTTCTCAAACGCCCCTTCACCTGCTGCGCAGTTTACGATTGATGAGAACCTCATAAAAGAGCTGGGTTATATCTTGCACTCGCAGAATGTGGAAAAAGGCATTGAAAGAATAGAGCTGATTCGTGAGAGCTTGGTAAACTCAGGAAACCCACTGTACTATGCAGCGACGGGCATTTTAAACGTACTCATACGCAACTGCGACGACAGTGAAAAACTGTATGCACACTATGGCGGCTCCGATATGATTTACAGGAAGCTTTTTGAAATAAAAACCGACGATGAAATGTATGATTACCTCAAAGTTTTGGTGCGGCAGATATATGAGATCAATGATAACGTCATAATCGACAATGTTGAGAGAAATCTCCGCTTGGTTACATCTTACATGGAGGCAAATTTTTGTGACCCCAAAATTAGTTTTGAATCTCTCTCCTCGTCGGTGAATTTTTCTGTCAGCTACATCAGTGCGCTCCTCAAGAAAAAGCTAAATACGTCTTTTGTGAAGATGCTCACGGATTTACGCATGGAAAGGGCAAAGGAACTCCTGCGCAACCCGGCACTCAAAATAATTGACATAGCAGAACAGCTCGGATATAACGACTCATACTATTTTAGCCACTGCTTTAAAAAGCACGTTGGAATGCCACCAAAAGACTATAGGGCTACTCTATGAACAGAATAAACAAACTGTTAAAGTCGAAGCCTGTAGGACTCATTATCATTGCGGCGTGTATTTTTGTTGTATTAATTTTGATGGCATCACTCCTTTTTACAACATTTGCCAGTTTCAGAACAGGAATAAATGAAGCAATAAACACTCAGACAAGAGAGCTGAGCACACAGATAGTATACAATTACGAAAACTCGATAAACAGCATCATTTCAATCTCAAATGTAATCCAAACGGACATTGACAGATTCGGTGTTGATACAGCGGAAGGCAGGGAGCAATTTTCTGCTTATCTGGCGCAAATCACACATCTCTCAAGTGATATTCTGAGAATTGCAGTTTATGATTATAAGTCTCGTATATGCCTTGCAACGTCAGAAATAAATGCAATATATGCACCGCTTGATACAGAGAGTGCAAGCTGGTTTTTTGAAGCGATGAGCGACCCCACTGTCCACGTTTTTTCGACACCTTATGCCGAGCTCGGTGGTGAAGAGTATAGAGTAAATGTCAGCAAGCGCATAAGATATTCAGGTGGTACAGAGGAGGCGGTATTGCTCATCGAGATAAGTTTTCAGAGCTTCATAGACCTCGCTCTAAAGTCAAACCTCGGCGAGGGCGGACATATAATGATAATCGACACATATTATGGCATAGTCTATACCTCACACGAGTATTTCGGCGGCGTGGGCGAAGGGCTTGCTCTTGCGAAGGAGATTATTTTGGGTTCCCGCAGTGCGGTTATAGGTGACCACAACATGGCTGTTCATGTGGACACTCTCTCTAATACAAAGTGGCGTATTTGCGTATTTATAAACATAGACCAGCTTGTGGAAATTGAACGAACCTTTCTCATGACGGTAATTGTGGTATCTGCTGTAGTTCTTGTTATAGGCATCTTATTATTTACCGTGGTTGCCCGAACTATAACAACCCCAATGAAACAGCTCGAACTGGTTATGCGGAAAGTCGAAAAATCCGACTACTTCCGTATGGAAGAGATAAACATTGACGCCTCGGCAGAGATTGAGGCTCTGGCGGGTAGATTCAACCGTATGATGCGCAAGATTGGTGAGCTTATGGAGCGTGTAATTGATGAGCAGAACGCCCAGCGAAAAAGCGAGCTAAAGGCGCTACAGAATCAAATAAATCCGCATTTTCTGTACAATACCCTAGACTCTATTTTGTGGCTTATAGAAAATGAAAAGTCACGTGAGGCGTGGGAAATGGTTGTTGCTCTTGCGAGGCTATTTAGGATTGGCATTTCCAATGACAGCGAGGTCATTTCGGTTCGTGATGAAATTGAACATGTGCGAAACTATCTTCTGATTCAAAATATCCGCTATGCTGATTCTTTTGTATATGAGTTTGAGGTGGATGATGACGCCATGGAAATGCAAACCTTAAAATTGGTGCTTCAACCCATTGTTGAAAACTGCATATACCATGGATTGAAAAACAAGATAGATGAAGGTCATATCAAGATTTCCGCTGTCGTGTCCGAAGATGAACTTCTCTTAGAGGTGGCAGATAATGGCTATGGCATGAGGCAGGAAACTATCGACAAGCTATACCTCTCGTTTAGGGATGGTGAGGTCAGCAATAGCGTTGGGCTAAAAAACATTTACCAACGTGTCAAGATTTATTACAGCGGTGATGCCGACATGATTATAGATAGCGTGCTTGACGAGGGAACTACTGTTACAATAAAGCAAAAGCTGCAGCAGTACCCAAAGCAGGAAGGGTTGGAGCAATGAAAAAGATTATTATAAAGCTTACTCTCATTATTATTTTGATATCCGGTTTGATGACTTTACTTTCATCATGCGCAAACAGCAGCACTAGAATAGCGTTTTTTAAGTACCAAGGCGGAGATACTTTTATAAACGAGATGATGGAATACATGATTGCAAGAGTGCCGGATGGTGTTGAGTTTGAGGTTCGTGATGCGGGAAACTCTCAGTCAGTGCAAAATCAGCAGATAGTAGAGCTCATAGAGAGTGGGTTTGACTTATTTGTGGTCAATGCAGTTGACCGCCTTGCCAGCAGTACCATTGTCGCAAGATGTGCCGCCGATGGGATTCCTGTTATCTTCTTTAATCGTGAACCTCTCGAAGATGCACTTATCGGCAATGAAAATATGTTTTATGTCGGGGCGGATGCAGATGGACTCGGCAGGAGACAAGCTGAAATGGTTGCGGAGCTATTTACAGAGCATTTTGCGGGTTCCCGTTTTGATAGAAATGATGATGGCGTCATACAGGTTGCTATTCTAAAGGGTGAGCAGGGGCATCAAGATGCCGAAAGGCGTACAGACAATTGCGTTGCGAGGCTAAGGGAGCTGGGTTTTACTGTTGAAGTAATGGCGATTGAAGTAGCAGATTGGAACAGACGCGATGGCTTTGAAGCGATGCGTAGGCTCTACGAGAGGCATGGAGATGAAATTGAACTACTTTTTGCAAATAATGACGACATGGCACTTGGTGCGATAGACTATCTTCTTTATAGAGGGATTTTTACCGAAAATATAAATGCATACGACCAGCCATTTATTATTGTTGGTGTTGACGGAACCACTGTAGGGCTTGAAGCAATTGATAGGGGACTACTGTTCGGAACGGTGAACAACGATTCAGTCAAACAATCCGAAGCGATATTAGCACTTATAGAGCATATTTTGGGAGATATCGGCTTTGAAAATTTTCCGTTTGAAATAACGCGCGGACATTATATTCATGTAGATGGAGATATAATAACAAGTGCAAATCTTTCAGATTTTTTACCATAAAAATCAAAAGAATTTAATAATTAAGTAATAATTTGGGGTTTTTGTATAAAATTTTACATTCTCTTTACAAATATTTGTGTGTAATATTTGATGTAGGCAGTGGATACAGCAGTAAAATGTATCCGCAAAATAATGCCACACAATATTTGGAGGTAAATAATGAAAAAAAGAATTTTTGCAATCCTTACAGTAGCAGTCATGTTGACATTACTCATCGCAGCATGCGCAGATGATCCGGCACCCACACCTGCGGCAGACCCAACTCCCGCACCTGCAGCAGACGCAACTCCGGCACCTGCAGACGATACCGCAGATGATCCGGCAGATGACACTGCCGACGCAGGCGGTCAAATCAGAGGAGATGTTTTCTGGTTCACATACGCCGACACATTCCTTGCAAGTGTTCGTGAAGACATGATAGCACTCGAAGCAAACTTCCCGAACCTGAACTTGGTTCATCATGACAGTGGAGACAACCAAGCGACCCAACTGGAACAAATCAACACAGCTATCGTCACAGGCACAGACATTCTAATCGTAAACATCGTTAACACCGGCGCAGAAGATGTTGCTATGAACATTGTTGACCTCGGAAGAGATGCCGGAATCCCTGTACTCTTCTTTAACCGTGAAGTGACAGATGCTGTAATCAACTCATACGATGAAGCGGCTTTCATCGGCACATGGGCACCTGAAGCGGGCGAATTCCAAGGCATGGCTATAGCAGAATTCCTCATGACAGGTAACAACATTGAGCAATTTGACGTTGACGGCAACGGCGAAATCCACTACATCATGCTTCGCGGCGAGCACGGAAATCCGGAAGCTTTCTTCCGTACTTTCTACTCAGTCACAGTGGCGAATCAAATGCTCGCAGGTTCAGGTGTTCAGCTTGTTCCTTCCGCTGCAAATGAAGTGAGCACACTTTATGACGATGATGGCATCAGCAACTTCTTCCTATATGCAAACTGGTCAGCGGCTGAAGCTCACACTCTTGTCAACACAGCACTTGCTGCGCACTCACCTGAAGCAGGAGACATTGAGCTTGTAATCGGAAACAACGACGATGCCGCACTCGGTGCAATCTCAGCTCTGAACGAGTCAGGATTTAACCTCGGTGGCGACGGACCAAAAGTTCCGGTGTTTGGTGTTGACGCAACTGATGCCGCAGTTACAGCAATCAGCGAAGGCAGAATGACAGGCACTGTCAGACAAGACGGCACAGGTATGGCGCTTGCAGTTCTCGAACTGGCAAACAATATCGCAAATGGTGAAAGCCTGATGGCAAACACAGGACACCACAACATTGATGCCGGTGTAGCAAAAATCCGTATTCCACACGAAATCGTGTTTGGTTAATGCCCGCTATCTATGCACAGTTTTTCTGTGAGATAGAATAGAAAATAGATTGCAGATAATGGGCAGACCACCGTTTTTCGTAAAACGGCGGCCCATTATCTGCTTGGCATTAGCTATTTAAAATGCATTACGCTAAATAAAAAGCAAGAGGTAAATGTATGACAGAGCTTCTGGAAATAAAAAATATAAATAAAAGTTTCCCCGGAGTTTGTGCGCTTGATGGTGTCAGCATGACACTAAAAGCAGGCACGATTCACTCACTTATGGGAGAAAATGGTGCAGGCAAATCAACGTTGATGAAATGTCTGTTTGGCATTTACCATGAAGACAGCGGGGAGTTTATTCTGGACGGCAAGAAAGTAGTTTTCCAAAACCCTAAGCAGGCACTGGACAATGGCGTGTCTATGGTCCATCAGGAGCTCAATCAGGTTCATACTCGTAGTGTTATGGAAAATATTTGGTTGGGTCGTTTCCCACTTGGCTTAACAGGAGTCAATCACAAAAAAATGTACGAGGACACACTGGCCATATTTGAGGACTTAAACATTCCAATCGATCCAAAAGCAACAATCAGATCTCTATCCGTTTCACAGCGTCAGATGGTCGAAATCGCAAAAGCCGTCTCACACCACAGCAAAGTTATAGTATTTGACGAACCAACCTCGTCTTTATCTGATGTAGAAGTTGAGCATCTTTTCCGCATTATTTTCGACTTGCGAGACAGAGGTTGCGGCATTGTATATATTTCACACAAGATGAACGAAATACTCAAAATTTCCGATGAAGTAACTGTCTTGCGCGATGGCAAACTGGTTGCCACAACTCCGGCGTCGGAGCTTACAACAGACATGATAATAACACAGATGGTCGGTCGCGAACTGAGCAATATTTACCCACCAAAGGACAACACACCGGGTGATGTAATGCTTGAGGTGCAGGGGCTAACGGCACTTTATCAAAACTTAAAAGATGTATCTTTTGAAGTCCGTAAAGGCGAAATCCTCGGTGTTGCAGGACTTGTAGGCGCAGGGCGCACCGAGATGCTCGAAAACATCTTCGGGCTTGCCACGGTGAAATCGGGAAAACTCATAAAAGACGGAAAACCCATTAAAAATCGAAATCCACGCCGAGCAAAGCGCAATGGTTTTGCAATGATTACGGAGGAACGGCGCACCACAGGCATTTTTGGAGTGTTGACCGTCCGTGAAAATACAGTTATAGCAAATATAAAAAGCTATCTTGCAAAAAAGATCTACCTCAGCACGAAAAAAATGATTACAGACACAGCGTGGTCTATCGATAAATTCAGGGTAAAAACGCATAGCCAGCTTGTTAAAATAAATACCCTTTCGGGCGGAAATCAGCAAAAAGTCATAATTGGTCGGTGGGTTCTGACAAATCCCGATATTTTTCTCTTCGACGAGCCGACTCGCGGTATCGATGTTGGTGCAAAATATGAGATTTATCAACTTATGATTGACTTGGCAAAAGAGGGGAAAGCGATTGTTATGGTTTCCAGCGAACTCCCGGAACTTCTGGGTGTCTGTGACAGAATACTGGTAATGTCCGGCGGCCGCCTCACAGGAATTGTACAGGCTAAGGAGACATCGCAGGAAGAAATAATGGCTCTGGCGGCAAAATATGCTTAGAAAGGAACAGTTAGAAAATGAGCACTTTAACTTCACGCATTTCAAACAACATAAGAGAGCGCATAGATTCCTACAAGTCTCTTGACGCAAAAGGCAAGCGGATTTGGTGGGGTGACTTTTTTGCCAGAAATTTCATTTACATTATAATAATAGTTTTGGTTATTCATGTGCAACATTTTAGCATTGTAAATAACTTTGCAAACCGCTTCATTTCATTTAGCTCAATAATTGATATCATAAATCGCTCCAGTTCGAGCTTGTTTTTAGCTCTCGGTGTAGGTGGAATTATTGTTTTGACAGGCACAGACCTGTCTGCCGGTCGAGTGATGGGACTAATGGCTTGTGTCGCTGCTGCGCTTTTGCAAAATCCGGTTGATATTTTCCCCGGAAGAATGTTTCCGGATTTACCTGTACCGCCAATTATCTTGGTCATGCTGCTTGTTATGGTTTTGGGAGCAGTAATTGGACTGTTTAACGGATTTTTCGTATCGACTTTTAAGCTTCACCCGTTTATAGTGACGCTTTCGACCATGATTATTCTCAATGGTATCGTGCTATGGTTCGTTGGCATGAACGGCGGTGCCCCCATTGCCGGGCTCTCAGCGGAGTATCGCGAATTTGTAATGGGAACTGTAGAAATTGCAGGCACACGTGTTCCATATTTTGTGTTTTACGCCATTGGGGCGACCGCTATCATGTGGTTTATTTGGAATAAAACGACTTTGGGCAAAAACATGTATGCTGTAGGAGCAAATCCCGAAGCCGCAAGTGTTTCAGGAATATCAGTAAAAGCCACGACCATATTAATTTTCATGATTGGTGGAATCCTCTACGGTTTCTCAGGCTTCGTTGAAGCGGCAAGAGTTGGCTCAAATGGACCCAACACAGGCCTAATGGCTGAACTTGACGCCATTGCCGCCTGCGTAATAGGTGGTGTATCATTTACAGGCGGTGTAGGCAAAATTAGAGGCATAGTGACTGGAGTCATCTTATTACAAGTAATAGCCGTAGCACTACAATGGCTCGGAGTATCTTCTGATATAAGACTATTAATAACAGGCGCACTAATCCTACTGGCAGTGTCACTGGATATGCGCAAATACTTAGCAAGAAAGTAATCGAAAAAGAAAATTACTCACAGTTAGCGTCGGCAGGGTAGTTTGAATATTTTTTGCGAGAACAGCGGTGTAGATCCCGATGGCTCGCAAAAAATATTCAAACTACCCTGCCGATGCGAGAACCAATGGTAATTACCGCAAAGTATTTATAATATCCGTAGCCTTGGGCGGGCAACCGGGAACAAATTCGGAAAACCCCTTGGCACACACTCCGATTCCGAGACCCTTTCCGGACTTCCCAATAAACCCCTGCCCAATGCTAATTTTGCCATCTACACGCACCCTACCATGCAATCTATGCAAGGCATGAATCAAAGTCGAGTAGCACGCACTGCACGCCGAATCTTCGTCGATTAACTTACGATACCGCTTTGCGGAGTGCTCACGAGACAGCTCAATCTTTGGCTTATCCTCCGCACCTTGTTCAAAGACATGTACATCATCAGAAAAAAGCCGACCTACGCCTATTTTTTCGCCATACACAAGATACTCAATATCATGCACCCCATAACCGATGAGCCCGGCGCAGTATGAGTCTACAAGAAGTGGGTCTCGCCCTGCGATTATTCTGTTTGCAGTGACAGGATTACCGCCCTCTTCAAACGTCAAATCACCGCAAATACCGTCAACAACATTATAACCTGTTTTTATAAGCATATTCAAAGCCGCAACAGGCTTATGAATCCCAAGGGTGTGAAAACGCCTCTTTTCGCTATCCGGAATACATCCCTTGAGATTTTTCATGCAGCAAGTGAGCCGTGTCTGGCAGTGAGCCTTCAAGACAGGCAAATTTATAAGAAAATCAGTATCAAGAGCCTCACTACAAACAGCGATGTCATAACCACTGTGGCGAAGAGTGCGAGAACTGTCTGATTTTAAGTCAATGAGCGGTACATCATACTTAGCGGACAACTCCTCATAACCACAATACTTAAAAGCCCTCTTAGTACTGTCACCAACCCAAGAACTCTCAATTATCCTAATATTTTTAATCCCAAAATCGCGCAAAAAAAGTATAACACCTTCAGCGACTTCAGGGTGAGTAACAGCACCATTAGAAGCAGGACCGGGGACAACAAGATTAGGCTTTAAAGCAACACTAAAATCAGCCTTTAAATAATCCCCTATATCAGACATAGCGAGAGTATCATATGTAATTTTAGCGATATCACGCCCATAAGAAATATAAATCATAATTAATTCAACCACACTGCCGCATACCAGTTTTGCTCTTCTTCCTTGTCGCGCAAAGCCTTGAGCGGAAGCCCAAGATTGTGCGCTGTCTTGAAAACATCTATGCCGACACTGTGAAACGCGGGGCGTGCCGACATGGGAAATCTGCAAGACTCGCCCGCATTACCTGCACAATCAGCGCAGAGCGCACAGTCCGACATGGAAAACGACAGAGCATCGCCGTCTAAATACGCCTCATTTTCCACGGCAAGCGAAGCCTTCTGCGTGGTTTTTTTATCGTTTGCATGGATAATCAGAACAGTTTTGTATTTTCGTAAGAGAACCTCCCACTCGCCGGTCGAAAGCGCACCGTGGCGAGAAGGGCAGGTTAGGCCGCGCCCCCAATCGCCGCAGCCAAACATACATTTGAGTATTGTTCTCCCATCAAACACAATATCGTCGGGAGTAACAGCACGAACCGTTTTCGCACCGAAAGAGCTTGCTAAACTTATGTATTTTTCTAAATATCCCATATGCCCTCTATTTCCCGGCGACCTTACCGACAGCATTTACATAAACCGTGAACTCCTCATTGCCATCAACTCCAAGAGCCTCATCGCATAGCTTTTGGTCAAAAGCCGCCATGTTACAACTTCCAAGCCCCATAGCCGCGGCTGAAAGCATGAGGTTTTGTCCGACATGCCCGACATCAATCAAAACAACACGATGTGACATGATTGTGTAGCGCCATTCGGCACGGTATGCAACATTGGTGTAAATAAGCACAATCGGTGCATGTGCCGCCCACCTCTGGCTTGCAACCATGGCTGTCATGCGTTCTTCGTGATCAAAAAAGTCTTTTACAAACTCGATGGAGACACGCTTTTCTCCAATGTGCTCAAGCGGCAGATAGCGATACACACCGGGGCTTAAATCTGCCACATTTTGAACAACAATATATGTCTCAAAAGGATGCCTTGCACCACCGCTTGGAACAGGGCGCAGAGTTGCATAGTTATCTCCTTTGATATCCTGAATACCCTGAGTGCTCCAGAGCATAAAAGCGAGTTGACTCTGTGTCATAGGTACATCTCTGTCATAATTGCGCTCACTGCGGCGAACGTCGAGTAAGTCCATGTAATTTGCATTTACGAGCACACCGTTAAAGTCGCTTTTGAGCTCAATTTTTGCACCGGAAGACAGGTACCCAAGCGGGGGCTGGGGCATTTTCTTTTCTTGGTCACTGGTAGCTCTAAGCTTGAAAAAATCAGGGCACTTCATAAAATCACGATTTGCCTCGATAGTTTCCCATACACCCTCATTTCTAATATCGCTCATAATATTCCTCCAAATTCTTTGATTTATATTTTGCATTAAGGTAACAAAATAATACCACAAATTAAGCAAAAAACCAATTCTTTATGCTGATTTAACAAAAAAAAGTTAAATTTAACTGAAACTTATAACAAACTTAATAAATATGAAATAATAAAAGCTGGTATGCTTAACAAGTGTTTGCTATATTATATTTGCAAGGTCGCAGTATTCATTTTTCATTTTAATCCTCTAATCATATGTGCGAAGGGAAGCTAGATGCTTCCCTTTGTGCATATTTTTTGTAATTTATCTTTGCCTTTCGGACCTATAACAGCCGTACCAATTTGCCTTTGAGGGATGCGCACCGTGAACACTGAGCCCTCTGAGACATTGCTTTGGGCGAAAATGTCACCATGCATTAATGCAAGCAGGTGTTTCACAATCGGCATACCCAGCCCGATGCCCTCGATAGACTTTGAACTCATATGAAAGCGCTCATACTCATTATATAGTGTATCGAGTTGCTCACCGCTCATGCCACAGCCGGTATCTTCAACCTTAACCACAAGGAAAAATTCACCACCCTGAGATTCTGTTTTGGCAGACATCTTCACAAAACCTGAATCAGTATACTTAAAGGCATTCGAAAGAATGTTGTCCAGAATTTGCTTAATGCGAATTTCATCGCCGCTGAGAATTGTGGGGAGATTTTCGTCCGCATCAAGTTCAAATTTGACAGGCTTATTTGTGATTATAGGAAGATTTGTGCGTATCACATCACCAAGCATCTTAGCAACATTGTACTGAGAAGGCGTGAGCGCAATCATTTCCGCCTCTAGTTTTGAAAAATCGAGCAAATCGTTCAAAAAGCCCTTTAGGAGATTGCCTGATGTAATTATTCGGTACAAATCGTCTACAACATCAGCTTGCAGGGTCCTGTTATCCAAAAGGTTTTCTGCAGTTTTAATCAGATGACTCAAGGGGGAATTGAGTTCATTGCTGATATGTGCGACAAAAGAAGACTTTGTGCGATTCGCAGCTTGAGCCACAAGTGCCAGTTTAGTGGCGTTCTCGGCAGTATATTCAAGCTCACGATTGAGTGCTTGCATCTTAATTTGATTGTCAACTCTATGCTTTACAACGGCATGCTCAAAAGGCTTGCGTATGTAATCAATAGCTCCGATTGAAAGTCCTTCAAGCTCTCCGGATTCCGCTCCGGTTATGAAAATTGTCGGAATATCTTTCGTCCGCTGAGATTCCTTTAGTTTTAGGAGAACATCAAAGCCACTCATGTTAGGCATTATAACATCGAGCAAAATCAAATCATAGAGCTGATTATCGAGTAAATCCAATGCCTCTTGCCCCTCTTTTACGGTAGACACTTTATAATCGGGTTGCAAAATGTCGGCTAGCTCCAAAAGGCTACCCACATCGTCATCTACAACAAGGATTGAATTTACTCTATCCATGCTTGTAATCTCCCAATCTCAATAAAATATTATTAAGAGTACCATACGCAACTTTAAAGTCAAAGTTTTCCATCTGCTCGATGAGCGCTTCGCTTTGCGGAACTTTGCGAAGTTGCTCTACATATTTTAAGCATTCCGCATCTCTGCCATTTAAAAGTTTTCCAACTGTATCAAGCAACTCCGATACATCAACATCATTTTCAGTTTCACCCGGCAGTGCGGAAATTTTCTCAGACTCTAATTCATCAACTACCGCCATGAGTTCAAGTTCAAGCTCATTAATAAGCCCAGGTGTGACGAGATTCATACTGTCTTTTAGTTTGCCTTCGATATCGGTGGCGATAATTTGCAGTTTTTTCGCTTTTAACTGCCCTGCATTGCTTTTTAAGGTGTGCGCCAATCTGTGCGCCAGATCGTAGTCTTTTGAGTCGAGTGCTTTTGCGATTTCTTTTGCCCTGCCCTTGCCGCCTTTAAGGAAGTTTTGAATTAATTTCTGCCTTAAAGCTTTGTCAGATTCGGCTGCATATGCCTGATCTTGCTCATGCCAACCTATCGGAGTCAGGTGCTTAATCAGACAATGCCAAAGTTCTTTTGAGCTGAAAGGCTTACTGAGATAACCGGAAAAACCCTCTTCACTGTGCTTAGAAAAATCATTGGATAGCAAATTTGCCGTAACAATTACAATCGGAATATCAATGCCGTATGAAAATATGGCTTTCGCAGCTTCTTTCCCATCCATAACAGGCATGTGAATATCCATTAGTATTAAATCGAATTGAGTTTGATTTAAACTTGCCCGCTCCAGAATCTTTTCAACTCCAATTTTTCCATTCTCTGCTACTTCAACATTTACTCCAACTCTGACAAGATGCTCATAAATCATATGCCGTGTCATTTCGTTGTCCTCGCAGAGTAAGACACTGGCATCGAAGATTGGCATACGCTTTTCGAACAGAACATGCTCCCCTTCGATAACTTCGATATATTCACTCTTGTCAACTGTATCAAAAGTGAGCTCAAACATGAAAGTACTGCCTTCGCCGACGTTACTTTCCACAATAATTCGGCTTCCCATTAGGCGCACAAGGTTACTTGCTATGGATAGACCAAGACCGGTTCCGCCATATTTTCTTGTTGTGCTTGAATCCGCCTGAGTGAATGGAGTGAATATTTTATCAACCTGCTCGCTTGTCATGCCTATACCGCTGTCTTTTACTTCAAAATGCATTGTGAGTTTACCGTCTGAATAATTTTTTACAAGAGATGACAGCGTAATCACTCCGCTACTCGTGAACTTTGCGGCATTTGATAGCAGATTCTGCAGAATTTGACGTAACTTACCCGGATCGCCAAGGGGTAGTTTATCCATGTTGAACGGCTCTTCATTGAGGTAAAAATTGAGGTTCTTTTCCGCGAACTGCGGCAAAAACATTGTCTGTAAGCTTGCTAAAACTTTGTGAATATCAAACGGTATATTTTCAAGTTCAATTTTACCTGACTCTACCTTTGAAAGGTCAAGCAAATCATTGATGATATCCATAAGCCACTCGGCGCTGGTCTCAATTTTTTTCAGATAATCTTGCGCCTTAGGAGCCATTTCAGAATCCAAAGAAAGTTCCACAAATCCGATAATACTACTGAGAGGAGTTCTAAGCTCATGGCTCACCTTTGATAAAAACTCAGTCTTTAAACGATTTGCAGATTCTGCAGTTTGTTGATGTTGTCGAATTTCCGTCTCTATGGCTTTTCGCCTTGTGATATCCCGTGCTACGCCGATAAGCCCAACCGCTTCACCGTTTAAAGTCAGCGGAGTCTTAACTGTTTCAAAAATGGGATTGCCGGAGTCTCTCAGTTCAACTGTCTCTTCCACTACATACCGTATCTGATTTGTGAGGACGTAGGTGTCGCTATTTTGAAAACTCTGTACAGTTTTTTCATCAATTCCGGGCAGCTCGGTATCCAGTTTACCCACTATTTGACTTTCGGTGATGTTAAAAAAGTTGAGATACGCCTTATTAACATAGGTATATCGCTTGTTCATGTCTTTAATAAATACTATGTCGGGAATATTATCTAAAACCAGAGCAAGCGTTGCATCGGTACGCTCACTTGTCTCTTTTTTATATTTGCGTGCTTTTATTCCAAAAAAGACGGCAAGCACTACTACAGCACAAAATATAATAATGTGAATCAGAAGCAAGGGAAGCCCGTCCATAATAAAATACACTAAGTCCTTTCCTGCATTCAAACTACTCTACAAAATATATCATAATTTATGAGACTATGCAAGCAAGACAGGGGGATAGTTCCCATAGTGTAAAATAAACATTGCAAACGTGGCAATATTGAGCTAAACTACTAACAAAAGGAATTGTACAAACTACAAAATGAGGTAATATTACTATGACAAATACTGAAGTATTCCACGCAATGCAAGTAAAACTCGGTGAGGATCTTCCCAAGTATCCAGAATTTGAGCAAGGCATACGCCGTGCGCCGAGTCGAGGGCTCAGGCTCACAGAGGAACAGACGAAAACCGCATTAAAAAATGCCCTGAGATATATCCCGGAAAACCTGCACGAAAATCTCGCTGATGAGTTCATGGAAGAACTCGTCACTTATGGGCGCATATATGGATATCGTTATCGCCCCGCGGGCCGAATTTGGGGTAAACCCATCGACAAGTACAAAGGCGAATGCACCGAAGGTAAGGCATTTCAGGTGATGATTGACAACAATCTTGACTTTGAGACGGCATTATACCCCTACGAACTCGTCACATATGGCGAGACCGGCAGTGTGTTTCAAAACTGGATGCAGTATGCATTGGTGAAAAAATACCTTGAAGTCATAACACAGGACCAGACTCTCGTTATAGAGTCAGGGCACCCACTTGGGCTGTTTCCGTCACGCCCCGACGCTCCGCGCGTCATTATAACAAATGCTCTGATGGTCGGAATGTTCGACAACAGCGACGACTGGGAAATCGCCCAAGAGATGGGTGTTGCGAACTACGGGCAAATGACTGCGGGCGGCTGGATGTACATCGGGCCGCAAGGCATAGTCCACGGAACATATAATACATTAATGAATGCAGGCAGACAGCAACTCGGAATCCCGCAAGACGGTGACCTCAAAGGGGTGCTGTTTGTGACGAGCGGGCTTGGCGGCATGAGCGGCGCACAGCCAAAAGCCATTGAAATATCAGGTGGTGTAGGCATAATTGCAGAAGTTGACCTCTCACGGATTGAAACACGTCACAGCCAAGGCTGGGTCGGAGTTGTTTCAGACGACTTGGACGAGGTATTCAAAATAGCGATGGAGCACATCGAAAAGAAAAAAACCATCTCCATAGCCTACCACGGAAACATAGTGGAGCTACTGGAATATGCAGTAAAGCACGATATTCATATTCCGCTTCTGAGTGATCAGACATCATGCCACAACGCCTACAACGGCGGATATTGTCCGCAAGGCATGACTTTTGAGAAGCGAACCGAGATGTTAAAAGATAATCCCGAAGCATTCAAACAAGAGGTGGACAAGTCGCTTCGCCGCCACTATGAGGTGATTCGAGCACTATCCGACAAGGGGAGCTATTTCTTTGACTATGGAAACAGTTTTCTTAAAGCCATTTACGATGCGGGTGTTAAGGAAATTTCAAAAAACGGCATAGATGAAAAAGACGGATTTATATATCCGTCATATGTTGAGGACATTATGGGTCCCGAACTGTTCGACTACGGCTACGGCCCGTTCCGTTGGGTGTGCCTGAGTGGCGATCCGAAAGACCTGAGGAAAACCGACGAGATGGCGATGGCATGTATTGACCCGAACCGTCGAGGACAGGACCGTGACAACTGGATTTGGATTCGAGATGCCGAGAAAAATGATTTGGTTGTAGGCACAAAAGCTCGCATACTCTACCAAGATGCCGAAGGGCGCACTCGCATAGCTTTAAAGTTTAACGAGATGGTCAAAAACGGCGATTTAAAAGGTCCCATCATGCTCGGACGTGACCACCACGATGTCTCGGGAACAGACTCACCATTTCGGGAGACATCTAATATAAAAGACGGTTCAAACGTAATGGCAGACATGGCAACACAATGTTTTGCGGGCAACTGTGCAAGGGGCATGAGCCTGGTAGCCCTGCACAACGGTGGTGGTGTAGGTATTGGTAAATCAATAAACGGTGGCTTTGGAATGGTACTTGACGGCAGTGACCGTGCCGCAAAAATCATCGAATCCGCAATGATGTGGGACGTAATAGGCGGCGTAGCACGCCGCAGTTGGGCAAGAAATGAAAACTCAATAACAACAAGCGTAGAATACAACAGAAACTACGCAGGCGCAGGACATATCACATTACCAATGATTCCCGATGAGGGGTTAATTGAGCGTGTGGTGGAATCCCATTTATAGGCTGTGCGGCTGATTGCCGCAGAGGAAGGGAAATTTGCTACGCTTTTGCTGTAGGGGCGACCGTCTCGGTCGCCCGCTCTTGCTGTTTGCGCTATGTAGCCGCTGTTCCCGCAAAAAGACCCCTCAGATGACCACAGATTCATAGCAAAATAAAAAGCGTCTTGACTTACTACAAAATATGGTATAAAATCATTCGTAAATTATACATATTATACATATTTTGAGGTAGAAAGTTTGAATGAATTCAAGCTTATTCAAATGTGCGAGCGTCTCTCGCTTGCGCGAAACCGCCGCTATGCGCGTATTTTTATGACCATTCATGGTCGTTTTTACCTGAGCTAAGCAGAAAGGAATTGGCATAAAAATGAAAAAGCACATGATATTTGCGGTGCCGGTGCTGACGCTGCTGTGGGTTATTCTTATGGAAGAATTATCGATACGGTCTGTCGCAATTGGGGTTGTGACAGGCGTTATCATCATGCTCTTTTCACGCAAGTTTCTGCCGTATCAGCAAATTGAAAACGTCAACTTCTACAAACTTCTCACATACCCATTTTTCTTAATCGGGCAAATCTACGTAGCAGGATTTATGGTAATCAAGATATTCATTAAAGGTGCCGCAGTGGACATTGTCACTGTCAAGACAAAACTAAAAAACGAAGCACTGCGGGTAATTCTCGCAGACTCTATCACGCTCACACCGGGGAGCATATTACTAGACCTTGACGAAAACAACATAACACTCCTTTGGATGAAAGATAAGAAAATCGCGGCAGACCCTGAAATTGCGGGAGAACTGCTAAAAGGGAAACTGGAAAGAAGGCTTTTAAAAGCTGAAAGGGACGCATAGAAAATGTATGTTATCGGGGTAATGCTTTTTTTGTTGGTTCTATACTTTGTGCGTGCAATCAAAGGCCCCTCTATTTGGGACAGATTACTCGCTTTGAACCTGATTGCGACAAAAATCATCATAATCATTATTGTTTTCGCCTCACTTGCAGGCGAAGCTTTCCTGCTCGACTTCGCCCTGCTTTACACACTTTCAAGTTTTATCGGCACAATATTTATAGCAATCTTCCTGTCAAAACAAAGGTTGGGCAAGCGAAGGGAGGAGAAAAAGTAGTGGAACTGCAAAACATCTTATACATTATAGGCAACGTGTTCATTGGTCTGGGCGCTGCATTCATGCTTTTTGGCGCGATAGGTCTGTTTCGGTTTAAAGACTTCTATCCTCGCATTTTAATCGCATCAAAAATTGACACCGTGGGACTGCTCACACTACTCGGGGGAGTGGCAATACGGCATGGATTCAGCTTTTTCACAGCGAAAGTGCTTCTCGTTGTTGTCGTAGTTTTAGTATTAAACCCATTGGTTGCACATATAATTACTTCCGCCGCTTACGATTCCGGTTACAGGCTTGAGGGTACCTTGTCTGAGGATGCCGAAAAGCAAGGATTAGAAGAAACCGCCCCGGAAAAAGGCGAGAAAGATTAGGGAATATGATTTATATCCTATTGGTTCTGTGGATAATAAGCTCACTGCTTATTATCGTTGAACACAAAATCTACCGTATACTAATATATTTTGGAATATTCTCCCTGATAACAGCCGCATGTTACATGCTGCTGGGTGCGCCTGATGTAGCGCTTGCTGAGTTAGGGATTTCAGCCTTTTCAACAATACTTTTCATTGTCTGCGTCGAGAAGTATTATGGGCATAGGGGTGGTATTGCGGCATATGCGGCGGAGCACCCGAAAAAACTAAAACCGGGCAAGCTGATTAAAAGGTTTGGACTCCCGTTTGTTTTTTGTGCAGGTTTAGCAGGGCTGTTCATATACTTCGTGCCGGACGATATGGTGAATACGCATCTGAAATATCAATATTTAAGTGATTTTATGCCAAATGTAGGCGGCCAAAATGCCGTCACTGCAATCTATTTGGGCTATAGAGTCTACGATACATTGTTTGAGGCGCTGATCCTTGTCATTGCGGTGGTTGCTGTGTCGCATATGTCATGGTCGGCGGAAGTGTCTGTTGCCGACGGGCATCACAGTGAAATAGAAAACTATTCAATGGCTGTGTTCACAATGCGTATTATCTGCCCAATTATCCTAATCTTCGGAGTGTATCTGATACTCAACGGACATATCTCCGCAGGCGGCGGATTCCAAGGCGGGCTGGTCATTGCGAGTTTTTTCATCTGTCGCTATCTGATATATGGAATTTACGACATACCGGTAAAAAAAGTCATAAAGCTTGAAGAAATGGTGTTCATAAATATCATAATCGTTGCGGCTCTTGCAATTTTTCTTGGAACAGGAGCACTACTGCCGGTTGAATTTTCGGAGATCTTCCAAATTTCATATTTGGTAATAATGAACGTCATGATAGGGCTGAAGGTCGCATGTGGATTTTTCATATTATTTTACCGCTTTGTCGCCATAGAGCGAATGGAGGCGTAAAGAGGACGTTAAACAAGGAAGCCCAAACTGAGGAAAGGGGAGCCCATGAACATATTTCCGGATATTTTTGCAATCGTCATATTTTTCATAAGCCTGTTTGGGTTGCTCACGAGCCGAAACATCATAAAGTCAATTATTTTTATACTGCTCATGCAGACCTCGGTAATTATGTTTTGGATTTTCATAAGTGCAAGATATGGCACAATACCACCAATCATTACCGATGTCGCCCTGCTTGAAAATATGTCATATATAGCCGACCCATTCCCACAGGCACTGATGCTGACAGCAATAATCATTGGAATTTCTGTAACCGCAATAAATATAACAATGCTCAACAGCCTATTTCGCAAGTATAAGACCGTAGACTGGAAAGAACTGGAAGATTTTTCCCGAGAAGAAGCTGTCCGCCGAGATAGTGAGATATAAAGCACTAAAACCCACCAAGGAGCGATAACATGCTGACGTTTTTTGTCATTATCCCCGTCGTTATAGCCGTATTTTTGTTTGTTTTTTCCGGTGCAAAATCCGGGCGTATTATTGCTATGGTTTTTCAGACTGCACTCGTGGGTTTTGCGGCATATTTGTTCATGCAAAGCCGAGACGAAACGGTGTACACGATAATCGGTGACTATGCAGGATTTCTCGGCATTATCTTACGTGCAGATAACCTGGCAGGTGTATTTATCTTGCTCAGCACCATAATTTTTCTGATTGTAACTTTGTACTGTCTCAACTCAGGTACCAGCCGTAGCCGAATCTTTTGGCTTCTCCTGTTCTTATTGCAGGCATCACTCATAGGCTTATTTCTATCGAGAGACTTCTTTAACATCTTTGTACTAATTGAAGTCAGCACAGTCGTTGTGACGATTCTTCTCATGTACAACAGACTGCGCCGCAACATGTTTGCCGGAATGGTATTTTTAATGGTGAACATCGTTGTCATGCAACTGTTTCTCTTTGGAATAGGGTATCTTTACATGCTCACAGGAACTCTTGACTTAGGCGGAGCGGCAGTAGCAATAGCGGAGTTAGACCAAAGTTCCCTCGTACTTCCATATGCCTTAATCATGACCGCCACAGCATCAAAATGCTCACTCGTGCCACTGCTGACATGGCTACCAAAAGTAAACGCCATACCGGGTGCGCCCTCGTCAATCACGGCACTTGTATCGGGCTTGCACATCAAATCGGGTGTATACATGTTCATACGATTCCAAGATGTATTCGGAGAGTTTGCAGCGCGGGACTTTTTCCTGATACTAGGCATTTTGACAGGACTTGTCGGCATAATTTTAGCGCTGTCGCAAAAGAATATAAGGCTCATTTTAGCATACAGCACCATCGCACAGATCGGGCTTATAACGGTCGGGCTAAACATGGATTATGCTTACTACTACGCTTACTACGGGGCTATCTTCCATGTTATAAATCACGCCATGCTTAAATCTGCACTGTTTTTGGGGGCGGGCATGGTAATAGAGCGTTACGGCACAATGAATATCGACGAGATAAGAGGGCTTTGGCATAGGCATAAACCCACAGCCATAGCAATAATGCTTGCAATACTGGGAATCATGGGTGCTCCGCTATTTAACGGCTCCATCTCAAAATACTTTATTATGCGTGAGGCATCAGGTCTATTGGAGTGGGTTTTAATTTTACTGAATTTGGGAACAATTTTGGTATTTCTGAAATATGCCGCAATCCTTTTTGGGCATCCGGAAAATATCCCTGCAAAGAAGGAATCAACTGATTGGGGTAAACTCATAGCTGTAATGTTTCTCGGAGTGGCAAGCTTTGTATCGGGTATATTCGGCGAGGCTTTTAAGAACTTTTTGTTCAATCTCGATGTACATGTCGAAGCACTCAGCTACCTCGAAAAAGTAGGAATCTTTGCGGTGAGTCTCGCAGTAGGGCTGCTGGTAACAAAGTTCATACCAAAAGATGCAAAAATATTCAAGCACCTGCGAGATACAAATTTTGGATTCAGGGGAGTCTGTGCATCAATGGGTGTGCTGTTTGCAATTATAATGCTTGTAGTCGGCGTTTTTTAAGCCCCGCGCTTTACAAGTGAAACACCACTGAAAACAGTGAAAACTATCAAGTTCACGCCTACCACAGTCGCACCCGGCGGTAAGTCAAGTGCGAAAGAAAATACCATGCCTGCGAAGAAGCAGATAACGCCGATTATCGCCGAGGCAATAACAACGGAGCGAAATCTCTTACAAATGCGCATAGCGGAGAGGGCAGGGAAGAGTGTCAAGCTCGCTATCAGCAATGCGCCCATCATGCGCATTCCTAAAACAACCGTAACAGCAGTGAGCAGAGCTAACATGCTTTTGTAGACCTCAACTTTTGTTCCGGTTGCTTTTGCGAAGCTCTCATCATACGTGACCGCATAAAGTTGCTTATAAAATAGCACAAAAATGATAATTACCACTGCGGAAAGCGCTATACTGAGATACATGTCCGCCTGAGTCATAGCGAAAATACTTCCGAACAGAATATTACATATGTGTAAGGTGATTCCTGTCGTCACACCCATGACGATAACACCTATGGCAAGTCCACTTGTTGAAATAAGTGCCACGGCACTGTCACCTTTGATTTTACTACTCTCATTTAAGCGAAGCAAAACAAAAGCTGTAACTATTACAACAGGTATCGACAGCGCAAGGGGTGCAACATCAATGACCCCTGCGATAACCATTGCCGCAAAGCCAACATTACTGAGTCCCGTACCAATCATTGCGTAGCGTTTTAGGACCAAACTGACACCCAAAAGTGCGGCACAGAGTGAAACCAAAAGCCCCACAACAATTGCACGAACCATAAATGTAAAAGAGAACATATCACTTATCAGCTCAAAAATTTCTATCATAATGACCATTCCTTTCAAAACTCTTTAGGTATTAAATGACCATGAAAAGGTATGGTCATCAACGTGCATCATTTGCGGTTCCCCGTAGGGGGAGCAAATCGCACATTCCCTCGCTCTCGTGATTTATCACAACGAGCCCTCACCTCCACGCAGAAAATACCGCCCTACATCGGTTTCCTTATACTGCTCCGCAGAGCCGAAGAAAATCTGGCGGTTTTGAAGATGGAGTATATTTGTGGCATATTCAACTCCTGAGCGAACATCATGAGAAATCATTATAATAGCAATCCCTATTTCATTTCTGAGAGATTCAATTGTCTGATACAGCTCTGTTGTAACTACCGGGTCTAAACCACTAACAGGCTCGTCCAGCAAAAGAACTTTTTCTGTGGCACACAAGGCACGAGCCAAAAGCACTCTCTGCTGTTGACCGCCCGAAAGCTCTTTGAAGCTTTTTTTCTTTATCGGCGAAATTCCCAAGATTTCCATATTTTTTTCAGCAATTTCACGGTCAAGGCGAGAATAAAAAGGTCGAATCCCTCTGCTGCTTAATCGCCCTGATATAACCACTTCGTAGACACTTGTGGGAAAATCTTTCTGTGCCGAACTCTGTTGGGGAAGATAACCTATCTGAGTCGATTTCAGCCCTTCGCCCATCTCGATTGTACCCGATTTCGGGCGCATGAGTCCAAGCAAACCTTTCATGAGTGTTGTCTTTCCTGAGCCGTTCTCGCCCACGATACAAAGGTAGTCTTTTTGCTCAACGGTAAAATCAAGCCCCTCAACTACAGTTTTTCCATCATAAGCAAATGAAGCATCACGGCATGTAATAAGTGCCATTAAAATCCATTCCTTTCGATAAATTATTCTTAGGCAATTGCGAAAGTAGCTTAAATTTTCAATTTAACTAGCTCAACGCTTCCCTCAAATGTTCGACATTCCTCCACATCAAGTCTAAATATGTCACGCCTGCGTTAAAATCAGCAAGCGTTACATTATGCACGGAATGAAGCTCAAGTAGCCTGGCTCCGGTATCCTCAGCTATTGTGTTTGCAATCGCTCTGTTTGACAGTTCGAGGTAAAACACAACGGGGATCTCTTCATCTCTGACTATGGTGATGAGAGAAGCAATTGTCGCAGGACTGACCTGGGTATCAACACAGCAACCGTCAAAAGCTGAAAAGTGAATCAAACCATAGGTTTCCACGAAATAACTAAAAGGAAATCTGTCGCCGAAGATAATTGTATTTCTGACCGAATTTGCCACAACTTCAGTGAATGCGAGGTCTAAATCACGAAGCTCTTCGATAAAACCCGCCGCATTTTCACGATAAAAATCGGCATTGGCTCTATCCATCTCCGCCAGAATTCCGGCAAGCGCATCCACAATAATGATTGTGTTCCTGGGGCATGTCCAAACATGTTCGTCATAATGCGTCACATGGTGCGGAACATCGCACTCATCGTCGTCGCAGTCCTCTGTATGTTGCACAACAATAGCTTCCACGAGGTCGAGAAGCGCAATGGTTGGCATGTCACTTCGATCCACAGCGGCAAGATTCGGGCTTACCCAATCATCTTTATCTCCGCCAATGTGAATCAGCAAATCTGCGTTGCTAAGTGTAATCATATCGAGCGGAGTCGGTTCAAAACCGTGGCTCTCCGCACCCGGTGATATGAGTAGCGAGAGTTCTACCCTGTCTCCTGCTATGCGCCTCACGAAATCATACTGCGGAAAAATTGTAGCAACCACACTCAGCATCTGTGTCGCTTCCGGCTCCGATGCGTCTGCCTCAGTCGTCCCTGTGCCGGTTTCCTGATTAGCCTCCGACTGAGTTTCGACCGAAGAATCGGAAGGATTTTCTGTTTCATTGCCACATGCAGTAACAAATATGCTCAAAAGAACTACTGCAACTGACAAAATTAATAAGCGTTTTACGTTATTTTTCATATTAATGACCATGCCTTTCTTTTTTCTTGAGGCAGAAAACGACCATGAAAAGGTATGGTCATTAACGTGCATCATTTGCGGTTCCCCGTAGGGGGAGCAAATCGCACATTCCCCCGTTAGTTTGAACTTGTTCAAACTATACCTCATTATTCCATTACTCCGGAAGAATCATACTGCGCATCATTCCGCCTGTGTTTTGCCCGTCATATCCAAAAGTCATAATTCTGTCCGAACCCAAGTATATGGGAAAATCCTCGGTGGGCAGAGAGCTGTGTGGATGCGGGAAGGTGTGCGTGTGCTCCACCCTCGTCATTGTCGCAAAATATCTTATAAATTGAATCGCAAACTCATATGCCGCCGCTTCATTTTCATAAGCTATGGTATCACCGTCAGCACCACGGTAGAATGTTCCATCTTCGTATCTGATTAGCGCAAAGGTTCCGTTTTCTCGGAGTGCAAAAATGCGGAGCTCACCGTGCTCTCCCTCAACTCTGCCTGCGATACTTCCATCTGCGCTCATAAATTGATAACTAAACAGCCCGGTGACAGAATCGTGCAGTGGAGCGAGTTCTCCGTATTCGTCCGTGCGCCCTGCAATATCTTCACCGCCTGCACCATGTATTAACCAGTCGAGCTGAACTTTTTTTGGCACAATTGGCTCAGGCAGATTTGGCTCTAAATTTGAAACCCACTTGGTTGTGCCATCAAGCCACATCGCACTCATCATTCCGCCCGTGTCCTGCCCATCATAAAAGAAAATGATGAATTCATGAGTTTCCCTGTCACGCACATGCAGGTTGTTTTCAGACGTGATGTTATCAATATCGCCGTCAATAGGACGAAAATCTATCGGAAAACGCTCAACAGCAAGCACGCCGAGATTGTGTGGGAGTGGGTCGTGGCTGTGGTCATGCCCTGCTCTGGTCAGTGTTGCAAAATGCTCAGTGAACTGAGCGGCAAGCTCATATGCCGCGATTTCATCGGGATATGCTATTGTGTCACCGTCAGCACCTCGGAAAAACGCTCCGTTTTCATATCTGATTAGTGCAAACGTTCCGTTTTCTCTGAGCGCATAAATGCGGAGCTTGCCATTATCACCCACCACTCTTCCGGCAGTACAACCATCTTCACTTGTAAATTGGTAGCTGAAAATCCCTGTGACAGAGTCGTTGAGCGCCACAGGCTCACCCTCTGCATTCACGCGCCCAACGGTATCATTGCCGCCTGAGCCGTAGATTATCCAGTCAAGCTGAATTTTTTTCGGCACAATTGGCTCAGGGAGCTCCGGCTCTAAATTTGACACCCACTTGATTACGCCATCAAGCCACATTCCGCTCATCATACCACCTGTGTCTTGCCCGTCATAAAAGAAAATGATAAATTCATCCGTCTCTCTATCTCGTACATGCAAGTTATTTTCGGATATGATGTTATCTTCGTCGCCGTCAATAGGTCGAAAGTCAATCGGGAAGCGCTCAACGGCGAGATTTCCGAGATTGTAGGGCAATGGGTCGTGGCTGTGGTCATGCCCTGCTCTGGTAAGTGTAGCAAAATGCTGTGTGAACTGAGCAGCAAGTTCATACGCCGCAATTTCATCGGGATATGCCTGAGTATCTCCGTCTGCGCCCCGGTAGAAGGTGCCATTTTCGTATCTGACTAGTGCAAACGCTCCATTTTCCCTGAGTGCAAAAATGCGGAGCTCGCCGTTATCGCCCTCAACTCTGCCGGAAATACTGCCATCTGCGCTTGTGAATTGATAGCTGAATGTGCCCGTAACAGAATCATGTAATGGGACAGGCTCACCCTCTGCGTTGATGCGCCCAACGGTATCATTGCCGCCGGAGCCGTAAATTATCCAGTCAAGCTGAATTTTTTTCGCCGGGACAGCAATATGCAAGTTGGGTTGTAGATTTGATATGAACTTGATGGTTTTGTCGTAATCGTATTCATATTCTTCGACCGGCTCCGGGATTTCCTGTTCCGGCTCAGGTTCCGGAAGTACCTGAGTATCTGCGTCCATCTCATCGCTCACCTCAGGATAGTCAAATTCTTCAGATGAGTTGTCGCACGCAACCAAAAATAGTACAAAAACAAGTGCAAGTATAAATAAAAAGATAATACGTTTCATTAATGCAAAAACTCCTATGGCTTTACGCCTCCTCATAACCTCTGTCATCTCTATGATAACAAGTTAAGTGACTATATCCGAGCCTCTTTCATCTTTCTCACTGAGAGAAACAACACTCAGCATCAAAAAACCATCATTCATCTCCAGTATTCCTGAAACGTCAACCCATGTATCATCAGGGAAGGGCTGAAAATCATTCAAGACAATCTGAAAGCCAATTCTTCCGTCAACGCCGCAACAGCCGAAAGTGTAGCGTATTACTGCATATAAATCTTCACTTCCTTGGCTCAAATCATAAAACATGCCCTCAAGTTGAATAAGGCGTCCCAAGTATATCTCATGGTTCATAAATACTTCCATTACCTGGTTTACGAAAAATCTTTCAGTAATTACAACAGCATCGCCATGAGCCTCATAAATACTGACAGCGTCTGCGGCATAGTCAGTTTCTGCACAAGATGTAAGAACCATTGTCATCATCAAAAATGCTATTAAAAGCAAGCCAATATTTTTCATGTCATACCTCCCAATCAATCCAATCTCATCGATTTTATCACAGTTTGCTTGAAAAATAAAGGATTAATCTCTGAGCGCTAACTCTGGTTAAAAATTTGTTCAGAAATTGTTCTAAATTTCTTGACAAACCGACCTTTATATGGTCTAATAAATGATAGGATATAGCAATTGTGCTAAAATTAACTATTAGAAAGGTATTAAAACATGAGAAATTCACAACTTGATCACATCACAGACGCAAAAGTAGCTCTCCAAGCCCTTAAAGATGGCAATAAGAGGTTTGTAGAAGGCAACCCAACAAACAAAGACGATTCCGCTGACAGACTTGCAACAGCCAATGGTCAAAAGCCCTACGCAATCATTCTGACTTGTGCTGACTCAAGATGTTCTCCTGAAATCTTTTTCGATCAAAGAATAGGTGATATTTTCGTTCTGCGTAATGCAGGAAACTTTGCAACAGACGTTGAGCTTGGTTCAATGGAATTTGCAACACTCGTTCTGGGTGCACCACTTGTAGTCGTAGTAGGTCACGCAGGTTGCGGAGCTGTTGACAATGCACAGAAAAACACACCCGGACTTCCGGCAGCACTCGCAGGCGTACTTGACAACATCAAGCCGGGAATCGCAGGCGCTGCAGACCTGAGATCAGCCACTGATGCAAACGCAAAAGTTGTTGCAAATAAGATTAAAGCACATAAAGACCTCAAAGAAGGCACAGAAGTTGTTCCCGCATACTATGATTTCGAAACAGGCGTAGTAACATTCCTATAAAAATTAACCGGCAAATTTCTGAACTAACTAAAAATGCCTTCCGTCATATTGATATTAGGCGGAAGGCATTGAGTTAAATAAAGAATAAAAAAGGAGAAATTAGTCTATGTGGTGGATGATTCTTTTAGCAGCAGTGCCGATAATATGTCTGCTTGTCTGCTTAATATTTATAAAATTTTCTGTAGTTAAGTCTGCGACAATTTCACTCATACTTGCGCTTGTTATCGCCTTAACGGCTTACGGACTGCCTATATTAAACCTTCCAATCGCTGTTGGTAAGGCACTATGGCTTGCGCTGTTTGTTTCCTTGATTGTATGGTTTGCTATTTTGCTGTACCATATGGTGCGTGATTTTAAAGCTCTTGAAGTCATCAATGAAAACCTCAAAAGTTTCATTGGAGACAAATTCGTAGCATTCCTATTGCTTGCATGGATGTTCACAGGTCTTTTGCAAGGTATGTCAGGTTTCGGTGTTCCCGCAGTTGTTGTTACGCCGATTCTCATTGCGCTGGGATACCCCGGAATAAAAGCACTAGCCGGCGCACTTATAGGACACTCATGGGCCGTTACATTTGGTAATCTGGGTGCTGCCTACTATGTTATTCAAGGAATTACAGGAGTACCTTACGACGAGCTTGCACATGCGGCATGGGTATTTAAGGTAATCGGGATATTCCTTACCGGTATTGCTGTTTGTTTTGTATACGATGGATTCAAAGGCATTAAAAAGGGAATACTCTATGTCCTTTGCGTATCAGTCGTTGTTGCAGGTTCCGCATTTGTTATCATCTTCTTTGCGGCGGCATACCCAATCGCCAGCATTCTGCCCGCACTCCTCGGACTTGTAACACTCTTCTTGATGTACAAAGTCAGATCCCGCTCTAAAGAGGGCCCATCTGAGCGCAAAAGCCTATATAGGGGCGAAAAATTAAACCTTGTCCAATCTGCACTTCCTTACATCATGATTGTTGTGCTTGCACTATTGTTCCAACTTATACCGCAAGCATTGAACGACGCTGCTGCAATCGGCTTTAACTTCCCGGGATTCACATCAACACCACCTGATTTTGCAGGTGTCGATCCTCACATAGTTCAGGCTGAAACGAATTACAACGCAATTCGCGTTTTCAGACATCCTTCATTCTTGCTTATGGCAGGTGTTGTCACAGCAATTATAGTCTACAAAGCAACCGGAGCATGGGATGGCAAGATCTTCAAAGGTGCCGTGAAAGAAACCGTGAAAAAGGGAATACCCGCAACTTTGGCACTCGTTGCACTTGGAACAATGTCACTCATCATGATGGACTCAGGCATGACATACAGACTAGCTCGTGCAACAGCGGATGCAACACAGCAGTTTTACCCGATATTTGCTCCGTTTATCGCAGTTCTGAGTTCGTTCCTCACAGGCAACAACACAAATGCAAATGTTCTGTTCGGAGCGTTCCAGCATACAGTCGCCCAGCAGCAGTATGGATTTAACTATTCAACCATGACCGGGCTTCAAACGATGATGGCAGGTGTCGCCGTAAGTATTGGGCCAACTCTCATATTGATGGGCGCTCTTGCATCTGATCAAAAAGGTGTTGAGTCCACAATCCTGAAAAAGCTAATGCCTATCGTACTTCTCATAGCTCTCGTAATGGGACTTGTAAACTTCTTCATAATAGGTGAAATGCCACTATTCCCGGCATTCGCTGCTTCATCGTAACCCTAATCGCGCACGAAGAATACAAAAAGAGCAGGTTGCCACTCAGGCGACCTGGTTCTTTTTGTGCTTCCGGTGATTCTCGCAGAGGCAGGGCAATTTGCTACGCTTTTTTGCGAGCCATCGGGATCTACACCGCTGTTCTCGCAAAAAAGACTACGCAAACAGCCCAGCCTCTGCTACCTTATTTACGTTCACATCAGTGCGATAGATCGTGGAAGAAATAGTTTAGCGCAATTATAAGCAAGACACCGATTCCCATGACTAAAAACTTTAGCTTTGTGCGACCGGAATATTCAAATGCTAGGGGTAGAATTTCTGAAAATACAACCCCAAGTATACAACCTGCAGCAATTGCGAACATCATGCCCGAGAGATATACGTTTATGCCGCCTACTAAATATCCGATCACCGCGCCTACAACGGTTGCAAGGCCTGCAAATCCGCAAACTCCGAGAATCTTCCACCAAGCTTTTCCACCTGCTTTAAGGGGAATAGCAATGGTCATACCTTCGGGAATGCATGATAGACCTATAGAAATCGCAACAAGTACAGAGCCTGAACTGCCTATGGCAAGCCCTTTTGGTAAGTCGTGCAATATAATCGCAAATATAACGGGAATTGCGGCAGACAATATCCTCCGCCTTTCACGTGAAGTAAGAGGGGCATTATTCACTTCATCACTGTGTGAGCAATGCTCACTATGCGGTAGCACCCCGTGGACATGCTCGTGTCCTTTCTTATCAAAAAAGCTGAGAATCGCAACCAAACCAATACCAACTGCAATACCAAGGAGTGCAAGCCAAAGCCCGGCACCGTCATGATGATGGTGGTGGTCGCTGTCGTGGTGGTGAGTATCGTGATGATGATAGTGGTCACTGTCGTGACTGTGAGTGTCGTTTTGATGATGGTCGCTATCATGGTGGTGCGCATCATCGTAATGGTGGTCGTGATGATGAGGGTGGTCACAACTATGGTGATGACCCCCATGGCTGTGTCCGATAGCATGAGGAATGAAATCGACAAACACAAGCGTAAGCAGCACAGTAGCCGCAAAAATAAAACTCAGTCCTATAAATTTCTTTCCGGGACGACTTATGCAAATAACAATGACTCCGCCAAGTATCGAACTCACAAATCCCGCAATCGCCGCAAGAATCATGATATTGGCTAAATTCGGTATATTCTCTAACAACTAAAAACCCTCTCCCACTGTGCAATTTAACTACTCGCACATTATAACAGACTTTAAATGAAAAGGAAAGATAAAGATATTTGTAACTAATCGCCACTGTTTACGGTCAAGCTTAAACTCTTCGTCATTCTGCGACTGCGCGCAGAATGACGAAGGAGTGCCAAGCAATTAGACGCGTGTCTAAGTCCTGAGAATACGCAACGTATTGAGTACTGCAATCAATGCGACACCGACATCGGCAAATATTGCCTCCCAAATTGAGGCTATACCCATCGTGCCAAGGACAATAAATACAACCTGAACCCCAACCGTGAAAACGATATTTTGCCATACGATACGCCTTGTAAATCGTGCTGTTTTCACAGCCTCAACTAGCTTGCTGGGTTCGTCGGTCATCAGCACAACATCGGCGGCCTCAATTGCGGCATCTGAACCAAGCCCACCCATGGCAATGCCCACGTCAGCCATCGCCAAAACAGGGGCATCATTGATTCCATCACCCACAAAAGCAAGTGACTTTTTCGAATTTTTTCGCTTGCCAAGCTCCTCGACTTTTGCCACTTTGTCCTGTGGGAGCAAGCTCGCATGAATCTCGTCCAAACCAAGCTGCTCTGCAACAGCATGTGCAACACTTGGAATATCACCCGTTAGCATGACTGTTTTTGAAACACCCATGGCTTTGAGATTTGCGATAGCATTGCGGCTGTCAGGCTTAATTTCATCAGAAATGATGATGGAGCCCGCATACACCGAATTAACAGCGACATGAACCGTTGTGCCGTAGGCGTTGTTTTCGAAATAGTCAATGTTATTCAGTTCCATCAATTTACCATTGCCGACCAATATGTTTTTATCCCCGGCGGTCACACTCACGCCATGCCCGGATATTTCCTCATAGTTACTCAGAAGCTTCGTATCAAGCTCTTTACCGTACTCGTTCATTACTGAAACAGCAATTGGGTGGCTAGAAAAAACTTCAGCAAATGCCGCAGTTTCAAGTAGCTTTTCATCCGTAAAGCCGTTTGCCGGGTGCTTAGAGCTAATTTTGAACACACCTTTTGTCAAAGTTCCGGTTTTGTCAAACACCACATAATCAAGGTGGGCGAGTGCCTCTAAGTAGTTGCCACCTTTGACCAAAATGCCTTTTTTTGAAGCCGCCCCGATGCCGCCAAAGAAACCCAGAGGTATTGATAAAACAAGTGCGCAAGGGCATGAGATTATAAGCAGAACAAGACTGCGATGAATCCAATCAAACCAAGAAGCCCCAAAGAGCAGGGGAGGCACGATAGCAATCAGCACTGCGAGTGCAACGACAATGGGTGTGTAAAATTTTGCAAACTTTGTTATGAAAGTCTCAACCTTTGCCTTCTTGCTAGCCGCATTTTCCACAAGGTCGATTATCTTTGATGCAGTGGATTCTGAGAAAGTCTGAGTCACCTCTACAGTCAAAACACCGCTTTGATTTATTGAACCCGACAGCACAGTATCAGAAACACTCGCCTTACGCAAAGCAGATTCGCCTGTGAGAGCCGAAGTGTCAATCGAAGAATCACCCTCGACGATAACTCCATCTAGCGGAATCTTCTCACCGGGCTTTACAATAATAAGGCTCCCCGCTTGCACGGTTTCGGGTGAAACTCTACTACTCTCGCCGCCAATGAGCAAATTGGCATAATCAGGTCTTATATCCATCAAATCAGAAATATTTCTCTTCGATTTAGCAACAGCAAGCTCTTGGAAAAACTCACCAACCTGATAAAAAAGCATAACAGCCACAGCACCCGAATATTCTCCAATGAAAAACGCCCCAATCGTAGCAATAGACATGAGGAAGTTTTCATCAAAAACCTGCCCCTTTGAAATATTTCGGACAGACCGTATAATAACCCGCGCACCAAGGAGAAGATAGCTAAAAAGCAAAGTGCCGAGCATGAGATAAAAGCTAACGTCCGTCAACTCAAAAACAATCCCAAGCGCAAAAGTCAAAGCACCGGCAGATAGCCATAAAATCTTGCGGGTATTTGAGCTTTTTGACTGCGAATGCGAGTGTGACGCACAACCGGCACATCCTAAATCTTCTAATGCAGATATTTTTTCCATAATATAATGACCTCCTGATTTATTGAATAACTATGGTTGCACAACCATTCAACTGTATTGTGAGACATGGGGACTGCGGGTGAGACACGCGCATCACTCCCGAACATGCTCAAGCCCGTTTTCCAACAGCTCTTTGATATGGCAGTCAACAAGAGAGTAAAAGACAATCTTTCCCTGCTTGTCGGACTTTACAATGTTTGCAAGACGCAAAAGTTTAAGTTGATGTGAGATAGAGGACTTAGTCATACCTAAAAGCACCGCAATATCGCACACGCACATATCCTCGCAAGCCAAAGCCCACAAGATCCTCAGACGAGTCTTATCCGCAAAAATCTTATAAAGATTCGCGAGACCATAAAAATCATCATCAGCAAGCATGTCATTGCGGACACGCGCTACAATATCCTCATGGATAATATCCACATCACAAAGCTCTTGTCTGCTACTCATAAAATCACCGCCTTCAGCAATACAGTTGAACGACTATTCAACTGTATTGTACTCCTGTTCTCTCGCGTTGTCAATAGTAAATTTACAGGATGCCCGAAAATTATTTCAGACACCCTGTATTGCTTAAAGGTTAGCAGGTGATATGTGATTTGTGGAGTCTTTTTTTCGAGAACAGCGGTGTAGATCCCGATGGCTCGAAAAAAAGCGGAACAAATTGCATATCACCTGCGGGGGTTGTGCGAATATTAAGCCGTAGCGACCGCACCCTGCTTCTTAGCATTGCGGCGTCTAATAAACAGCTTGAGAAACTCAACAGCGACAAGCTGTACAAGTGCAAGCCCTGTGATGATGAGCCAGTGGTAGCCATGCACGTATACAACGCTGAAAATGTCCATGAGCGGTGGCCATAGTGCAACAACAAGCGAGAAACCGATTGCGCCGATTACAGCGAAGAAAACGCCCTTGTTGGAGAGGAATCCTGCCTTGAAGATAGACTGGCGGGTTCTGGTGTTGAACGTATCAATCGTGGAAGCCCAACTGAGAACCATAAACGCCATAGTCATACCCACGGGAAAGTTGCCGTATTCACGCATTAAAAGGATATTATCCCACACACCTAAAGAGCCGCTCCAGCCGTTCCAAACAACATGCATATAAGCATCTGCTGTTAAAGGAGCTACTTGGACGAACGCACCAATCATAAAAGCCGCAATCGTTATAATCGAAAACGTAACAGCACGACAGGCGATGAACAGACCAACATCCTGTGCAAAAACACCCGCACCCTTGGAAAGTGGTTTTCGCTTCATAACATCGGGCTCCTTCATTTCGAACGCAAGGAAGAAACCGGGAATGCCGTCGTATACGACATTGATTATGAGAATTTGGAGAGCAGTCAAAACAGTGCGCCCCAAGACAACCATACCTGCAAGGAGTACAAAAATCTCAGCAAAGTTGACACCCAAGAGGAACTGAATAGCCTTACGTATATTGTCATAAGACGTGCGTCCCTCAGTAATCGCATCAACAATGGTGGCAAAGTTATCATCAGTGATAATCATGTCTGCCGCAGACTTCGTGACCTCAGTACCCGTGATGCCCATAGCCACACCAACATCGGCGGCTTTGAGAGCAGGAGCATCGTTGACACCGTCACCGGTCATTGCCACGACCTCGTTATGCGCAGACCATGCGGCGACAATCCTGAGCTTATCTTCAGGGCTGACCCTTGCATAGACAGAAATTCCACGCACTTGTGCTATAAGATCCACATCACTCATCTCAGAGAGCTCAACACCTGTAATAGCGCGGTCGCCCTCTTGCATTATGCCTATTTCCTTAGCGATTGCAACAGCGGTAGCTTTGTGGTCACCGGTAATCATGACAGTTTTTATGCCCGCCTCTTTGGCTCTTGCCACAGCATCTTTACTCTCAGGACGCGGTGGGTCAATCATACCAACCATACCAAGGAACTTGAGGTCTTTCTCCAGAGCCTCTTCGCTCAAATCTTCGGGCATTTCAGGGTAGTGCTTATAACCTATTGCAAGCACACGCAAAGCCCTGTCAGCAAAAGAATCGTGGATTTCAATTGCCTTTTTATGCAAATCATCATCCCAAGCAACAGGCAGGCGGTCGAAAGCACCCTTTGTCAGTACGATGTAACCATCTCTTACATGGTGAATAGTCGTCATTCGTTTTCTGCCCGAATCAAATGGAAGCTCATGCACTCTGGGATAATCGCGCTCAGAGTCAACACGGGTGCGCCCCTTGTCATGCAGTAGTCGGATAATAGCAATTTCTGTGGGGTCGCCCACAACATGCTCGTCCTCGTCATGAGTGCGGTTTTGATCATGGACAATCTCAATGGTAGCATTACTACAAGATGCGAGCATTTCTACAAGATGAAGTTCGTCTTGATTAAAGTCCGAAGCCGCGGCAGTAGGTTCGTGATTGACATGCCACACTTTTTGAATCTTCATCTTATTTAAAGTGAGTGTGCCTGTTTTATCGGAACATATGACAGATGTGTTGCCAATAGTTTCTATAGCGGGGATTTTTCGGATAATTGTCTTCTTGCGAACCATGTTAAACACGCCGAAGGACAAAATCATTGTGACGATGATGGGTAATGTCTCGGGAACCGCCGCAACACCAAGCGCAACAGCGAGGAAGAGCATGTAAATAAACTCATTGCCCCAACCAACAAAGCCGACGGTAAACATAATAGCTGCTGAAATCAGCGCAATTATGGATATGCGTTTGGCGAGTTGTTGTAAGCGGAGTTGCAGGGGAGTGAGCAGTTTCTTTGTGTCTTTGAGCAGACGGGCAATTTTACCCATCTCCGTGTTCATAGCAGTTTCGACGACAACAGCTTTTGCGCGACCACCTGTGACAAGACAGCCCGAATAGACCATGTTGAGCCTGTCGCCCAAAGGTGCATTTTCTTCTATGACAGCTTTATGGTCTTTATCCGAAGGCTGACTTTCTCCTGTGAGTGCGGCCTCCTCGACCTGTAAACTGCTTGACTCAATCAGCCTCGAATCCGCCGTAATGACATCACCGGCATTTAGTTCGACAATATCCCCCGGAACAAGCTGGTTTGCTTCAATTATCAACTTAATGCCGTCCCTTATGACAGTGGTCTTAAAGGTGTTCATCTTTTTGAGAGCTTCAAGGGCCTGCTCTGCCTTGTTCTCCTGATAAAGCCCGAGTACAACATTTATGATAATGATAATCAAAATGATAACGACTTTAGCCCAATCGCTGGGACTGCCGCCCGTCTCGCTCTGCATATTTATAATCGCCGCAATTGTTGCAACGATTGTCGCCGCAATCAGGATAAGTGTGGGAATTTCTTTAAGATGGTGTAGAACTTTCTTAAAGAGTGTCACCTTTTCTTCTTCTTCAAATTCGTTTAGTCCATATTTTTGCAACCGTATCTTAACTTCATCATCTCGAAGCCCCCCGGTCGCATCGGTGTTAAGCTCTTCTAAAACTTCATCAATTTTGCCTGTAACCCATTGCAATTTGCATTTCCTCCTTATAATGTTGTTTTTATTATCAGGATACCCTTCATTTAAACGACAATGAAATTCCCCCACTAAATAACATATTGCATTGAACACGGTTTGTCAAGGTAAATTTTGAATAAATTAAGAACACGCAATTATTAGGCAAACGCTCTCCGACAATATTGTTTTACTTGGTTGATACAGAAATATGCAAAAATAGACAAATAGACACTGCCAAAATATGCAAAAGTTGTCGACTAGACACTGCCAAAATATGCATTTTTCTATTGACATAAACTGCCGGAATATGTAAAATAGGATTATGTTAAAAAGAAAATTTATGAATACACTCATAGAGTGGAAAAATACTAAAGGCAAAAAACCGCTTCTTGTCAAGGGTGCGAGGCAGATTGGCAAGACGTTTATCATACGTGAATTTGGAAAAGTGAACTACAAAAGCATTGTAGAGTTAAACTTTTTCTCAAATGTAGAGCATCATGACATTTTTTCAGGCAATTTAGATGCAAATACAATCTACAGTAAGCTCTCTCTACTTCATGAAGGAATAGTGTTTAATAAAGACACATTACTGTTTCTTGACGAAATTCAGATGTGTGGACAAGCCAGGACAGCACTAAAGTTTCTCGCAGAAGATGACAGATGTGATGTGGTTGCATCAGGCTCAATGCTTGGGGTAGCCTATAAAGAGACTGCTTCAATACCGGTTGGTTATGAAACGCAGGTTGAAATGTTTGCCATGGATTTTGAGGAATTTCTCTGGGCAAAAGGCTTAAAAGAAGCAAATCTTGAAATATTCCGTGAACACTATCACAAGCGGATGAAGTTAGATGCGTTTTTTAATGATACTATGCTCGGAAATCTGCGTGAATACATGATTATTGGCGGTATGCCCGCTGTGGTAAACAAGTTTTTGGAAACAACCAACTACAGCGAAGTCCATAAAGTGCAAAGCTCAATCATAGAGAGCTATCTTGACGATATAGCGAAATATGCGCCTACCGCAGAGAAACCAAAGGCTCGAAATTGTTACTTATCACTACCAAAGCAACTGGCGAAGGAAAATAAAAAATTTCAGTATGGAGTCGTAGAAAAAAAAGGAACAGCAAGAAAATTTGAAAACAGCATAGAGTGGCTACGCGATGCAGGGCTAATAAAGATATGCCAAAATGTCAGTGCCCCTTATTTTCCGCTTGTCGCTTACACAGAACCGGGCTATTTCAAGATTTATGGGACAGACATAGGGATTGTGTGCGCAATGTTTGGATTTGAGATGAAGAAACAAATTCTTGAAAACACACTGAAAGGGCCGATGAAAGGTGGTATCTACGAAAATCTCATTGCGGATATTCTTCTAAAAAAAGATCTGCCTCTATATTACTACAAACCATCTGAAAATAAACAGGAAATCGAATTTTTACATACCGATGAATCAGACATAATTCCCATAGAAGTTAAAGCAGGCAACAGCCGAACAATATCCCTAAATGACTATATTAAACGATACAACCCCGCATATGCACTCAAAGTAATAAGTGGAAACATCGGAGTTTCGGAAAGTAAAGTAACTCTGCCACTTTATATGGCAATGTTCTTGTGAGGGAATAGTGATGAGCACAAACGTGCTTGACGAGCTTGTAGAAAGATGCATGCTAACTACACAGTTACTAACCGGTGGATTAGCACATACTTTTGAAGTCGCTGTGCTGCTACATATTCCAAAAATCCAAAGTGAAATGCTCCAAAAATCCAAAGTGAAATGCTCCAAAAATCCAAAGCGGAATATTCCAAAAGTACAAAATGAAATACTCCAATTTACATAAACGCTATTGCAACAATGCTGTAACTGTGGTATAATTCACCCAAATTTCGATTACCACAAGGAGTTATATGCCTATGCGATACATTGAACGAATAATAGACCGTGAAGTGCGCGAGCAACTCTCTGTGTCAGGGGCAGTAGTGATAAGAGGTCCTAAATGGTGCGGAAAGACCACGAGCGCAAAGCAAGTCGCTAAAAGTGTACTGGAGATGCAAAACCCCGACTTGCAGGACAATTACTTTGAACTTGCAAATACGAAACCATCGTTATTGCTTGAGGGTGAAAAACCGCGCCTTATAGATGAGTGGCAACTTGCACCAAAACTTTGGAATGCAGTCAGACATTCTGTTGATAAAATATCTCTGCCATCGCTATACATTCTGACCGGCTCAGCCACACCGGTAGAAAATGATACACTGCACTCAGGTGTCGGACGGTTTTCATTCATAAATATGAAACCAATGACTTTATTTGAATCAGGCGAATCGAACGGTACTATTTCAATATCAGACTTGCTAAGTGGCGACCGTGATATTGATGGAAAAAGAACAGATTTGACATACGAGGAAATTGCTTTTTCGCTCTGCCGCGGCGGATGGCCAAGTGCGGTAAAACTTAGCGAGTCAAACGCTCTGAGAACACCTATGAATTACCTTGAAGTATTGTGCGAATCTGATATTTCTAAAGTAGATGGAATTAACAGAAGTCCCGCATTAACAAGGGCGATACTAAGGTCGTATGCAAGGCACGTCTCAACAGTTAGTTCAAACAAGGCACTCTATGAGGATATAAGGGCGAACTATGCCGAAGTGAGTGAAGTGACACTCGCTGATTATATAAACACATTAAAAAAGCTATATGTGATTGAAGAAATAGAAGCATGGAGCCCAAACATCAGGTCAAAAACATCAGTCAGAACTGCATCGAAAAAATGCATGATAGACCCTTCACTTGCAACAGCAGCACTCGGCTGTTCTCCAAAAGACCTCATGTTGGATGTCAAAACTTACGGATTACTTTTTGAAAATTTGGTAAGCAGGGATTTAAGTGTTTACATCAACTCAATTGGGGGTAGCCTCAAGCACTATCGTGACAGATTTGGATTAGAGTGCGACAATGTCATTCATTTTCATAATGGCAGGTATGCGCTGGTAGAGACAAAACTTGGAGGCTCTCGAGTAAAAGAAGCGGAAGAACATTTATTAAAGCTAAAGAAGTTAATAATAGATAATCAGCCAATACTTGGGGTTCCCGAGTTTCTCATGGTTATAACAGCAACTGATATGGCTTATACTACCGAAAACGGTGTTCTCGTTGTTCCGATAGGGTGCTTAAAGAACTGACGTTTTGCTGTAACCAAAAAAGTTTCTTGGCAAGGTGTTGATACCGGTTAACAGCGAAGAAGTAATCGATAACTTTACTTTTTGAGCAGAGTATCATATAATTAATACATACCTTAACAAAGGAGTTGTAAGTCCTATGAGAACATACACAGTTAATATGGTGTGGGACGGCACTTGTTGGTTTTCAAGCACTGATTCACCATTAAGCTTAACACTTAACTCTGAGTCCTACGATGAGCTGTTTAATCGAGTTTGCATAGCTGCCCCTGAAATGATTGAATTAAACACGGGATATAGCGGTGAAATACAGCTACTCACACTGCCCATGCAAACATTGACATAGCACACCATATTATGATACAATCAAACACTACAAAGCGACAGAAGGAACTGGCGTAAGTTATAGGGGTTTTGGTATGAGAAAACACCAACAACGGCAAATTCTTGAATTGCTCGAAACCATTGAAAGTGCACAAAATGAAAATTACTTTGCTGACTGCCAAGATGGAGCTATCGCAGTTGGTGAATTTATTGAGCATTTAAAAGGAGAGGGAACCGAAACGGTTGCTCTCCTTGAAGAATATTGCGACCTTCTATTTAAGGCACATAATGGAGAAATAGGCAAAAAACCACTCAAAAAGCAAATGCTGAAAATAAAAAACACAGCAAACTTTGAACTAAAACCCGACAGAACCGAAATGGTGTTCTTAACATACAAAGCAAGTATGAGTGATTGCTTGGAGTCAATCTATCTTGCGGCGAAAGACGACCCAAACTGCGATGCATATTGGATCCCAATACCGTACATAACCAGAAACCCGGACGGCACAGAAAAAGAAAAACATTTTGAAAGCGCTGACTGTTACCCAAGCTACATAGAATGCACCGACTGGCAGGAATATAACATTGAAGAGCAGCACCCCGATGTGGTGTTCACATATTACCCATATGACTCCGGCAACAACATCACAAGCATATCGCCTGACTACTACTGCGAGCGGCTGAGAAACATATCGGAGATGCTAGTATATGTTCCGTATTTTGTAGCTGGCAGCAATGTTCTGGCGGAAGATTTTGCATTAACCCCCGGATGTATATATGCTGAGAAAATCATGGTTGAATCTGAGCAAATTAGGGAACAATATATAAAGGCATTCAAAAAAGAATACGGCGAAGTTTTCGGCAAAGCTGAAGATAAATTTATAGCAATTGGAAGCCCTAAGTATGATAAAGTAATAAATACAACTAGAGAAGAATGCACGTTGCCGCCTGAGTGGGCTAAGCTGGTCAAAAACAAAAAAGTCATACTTTATAACACAACAGTGATTAGCATTTTGCAAGGGCGGGAGAGATATTTACAGAAACTGAAGCAAGTAATAGAAGCTTTCAGTGAGCGCGATGATGTAGTGCTCTGGTGGCGTCCGCACCCACTCAGCGAGAGTACATACAGGTCAATGCGTGCGGAGATGGCGGATGAGTACCTTAGGATTGTGGGAGAATACAAATCGGCAGGATTTGGTATCTACGATGACACACCCGATTTGCACAGGTCTATCGCTTGCACTGATGCGTATTATGGGGATGGGGGTTCACTGGTGCCAATGTACCGAGTGACCGGGAAACCTATAGTATACCAGGATATCAATGCAGCGGAAGACATTGCCTTGCGATTTGCCGAATTTGCGGTAGACGATGATGGTAACTGTTGGAGCTTTGACGCACTTGAAGATGGGCTGTTCAAGTTAGATTTTGAAAACAATGTGGCGTTACTTGCGGCTCAAAGTGACTCCATACCTACATTCATGGGGAAAAAATATTATCGCTCAACTCACCGCTATACCGGAATATCCTGCGCGGGCAACAATGTTTATTGTTTTCCTCAATTTTTGAAAGATATATTGATTTATGACCGCAGCAATAAATCAATCGAGAAAATTCCGCTAAGTTGCGACTATCTCCTTACGCCTGAGTCCGACGGGTTTACGCTCCGATGTACGGTGAAGTATAAGGAGTATATTTACTGTTTTGGCCCTTTATCGAAAGCTGTTGTAGTTTTGAACACTACTACACATGATGTGCGGTACGATGAAGCTCTTTTTAAAAAAATTGGATTATTAACCGACACGGGTGATCGAGCGAAATCTCCGGCTTATATAAGTGATTGCTCTGAAGATGGGAAAGTAAACCTCATTATGAGAAATTGCCCGCACTTAATCAGATACACATTACATACTCAAAATGTAGAGTATATTGCATCTAACAAAGCGTTGTCACGTTGCCTATGTGCCGATTTTGATGGAGAATTCTATTGGTTGATAGGCGAAGCGAATGACAAACTAATAAGATGGAATCCTTATTCAAACGATATTACAGAATTTAAGATGGCAGATGATGGCTTCACTTTTCTCGATACGGCACTCATTTTTACCGGAATCACAGATTGCGGAGAATATCTGTTGCTATTTCCGGGATTTGGTGAATATTTATTAAAATTTGATAAAACAAAAAAGCAATTTAGTGAATACACAGATATGCCTTTAGCTGAAGCCGGTGGAACTTTTAACTATGCCAGACCAAAGATTGCAGGGGACAAGGTATATGCCTTTGCACGCCACAACAACACGATGTATGTCTTGAACAAGCGTTCGGATGAAATAACCGAGCATAGCTTCAAGCTGGCAAATGATAGCCACAAATTGTATTATAGTGGTCGAAATAACTATCTCTTTAATGACGAGATTTCAGATGGAATATATGAAGGGCTTAGCGCAGGATTAAATGAGCATACTGTAGGGTGCGTTGCTGCATTTTTTGCTATCATATTGAACAGTGAGCTGCAAGTCAAAACCCGTCATGACGATTTATCCTTAAACCTCGCAAAAAACCTTGACGGAACGGCAGGAAAAGCAATTTATGACTACGTAAGCGAGGTATTGTGAAATGAAAAGAGTGATAACATACGGCACATTTGATTTATTGCATTATGGGCATATAAACCTTTTGCGACGTGCCAGAGAGCTGGGCGACTATCTAATAGTTGTTCTTTCAACTGATGAGTTTAATGAAATTGAGAAGAACAAGACGACTTACTTTACGTATGATGAGCGCAAGCAACTTGTAGAGGCGGTTAGGCATGTAGATCTAGTAATTGAAGAAAAATGTTGGGAGCAAAAGATTTCTGACATCAAGCTTTATCAGGCAGATGTTTTTGTTATGGGGGATGACTGGGTAGGGAAATTCGACTACTTAAAAGAGTATTGTGATGTCGTATATCTCACGAGAACAAAGGAAATCTCCACCACGCAAATAAGAAGTGATTTAGGTGGCGGATATGGGAGGGACATAAACCCACCTGTGATAAAGAGTGAAGTAGATGAAAAGTGAGTATATACCGCATCCACAAATTGATTTTTTTAAGAGCAATCACAGACCCTATTACATTTCAACCGGCGAATATGTACAGCAATCAATGGGTTTTAAGGTACCGTTCCATTTGTGCCATGTTTTAAACGAGCTTGGATATGAGGCATATGTAACTGCCGGGAAACCGGCCCCGAATCTAAGGACACCATTGTTGAATCCTGACATTATAGCACGCCATAAAGCACAGGGAAGAGAGACTGTAGCGGTATACACAGAAGCAATGTGGGGTAATGTATTACAGGGGGATATTGTTGTAAGGTGGATGCTTAATAAGATAGGGAAAGAAGTTAATCTAATAGATTATCCAACTGATATTTTTTATTACTGGGACATAGCCTATTCCAACGCTGATGATTCAGCTCTCTTATTTCTGCCACACACTGATTTAGCAATATATAATGCAGAAGGAGTTGATGATTCAAGCAGAGAAGGATTTGCTTATTATGCGCATAAGTATGTGATCTACAGTGGTCATAAAATTCCGGAGGCTGTGCGAAGCAATGGAATTTCCTTATGCCAAGATGAGAACCTCTCATCAATTGAAATAGCTGATATATTAAAGTCTGTCAAATTCTTGATTTGCTTTGAAGAAAGTGCACTGCTGTCCGAAGCTTCAAATTGTGGCTGCTACACAATTTTGATTATTTCAGAATGCACTGAACATTTGATAAATTCTTCAAACTATATATCTGACTTTTTACTCGCAGAGGAAAGCATTTCAAATGATGAAGTAAACAAATTGCTGACAAGACCACTTCCACAGAGCTTAAACTCAAAAAAATCTGATGATGTTAGGCAAAATCCTATTGGATTAGCTGATTTTATTACTATCACGCAGCTAAAAGATTACACAACCGATGTTTCTGACTCACTACATAGTTATTGTTGCAATTATAGTGAGGTTTACATATACGGGGCAGGAAGAACGGCAGATGTTGTGTTTAACGCACTAAGAGCTATGGGGTTAAATGTTGCAGGATTCATCATATCTGATGAGCCGGACTACCAAAACGATGAAAAAAAACATGGTCTTCCTGTAAAACGCCTCTCTTGGTTTACAAAAGAACCAAAACAAAAAGCAGGATTGGTTCTAGCGATGATAAAGAAGTATACGCAACCAATAAAAGAAAAATTAGATGCAATGAAGATAAATTATTTTGATGCAGTTGATTATTAAGTATCGAAGAGGCGGGAGCAGAAACATGCTTAAATGAGAGTTTAGATTGCATTGAAATTACATAAATTGTTAAGAGGAGAATAATTTGTATAATGAAACCGATACTAAGTTTTTGTATTTCAACTTGTAACAGAGGACAAAGGGCTAAGGCTCTGGTTGACTCAATATTAGCTTCCACTTGCCAAGATTTTGAACTAATTATTACAAACAATGGTTCTGAGGATGAAACTCATGCTTTACTCAGTAGCATAAGCGACCCACGCTATAAATATCATAAAAACGAGATAAATATTGGCACTGTATCTGTAGTATACACATTGTTTAAAGCTACCGGAGACTATTGTGTTGTTGTCTCCGATGACGATTTGGTTTCAACCGAAAATATTGAGATTTTCTGCAATTTCCTAAAGAAACACCCTCCATTATCAGTGGTTTTGCCAAGTATAGAAACCTATAATCATGATAGAGGGCAATTTGAAATGCCAATTGGATTAAGTTATGAAAACAATCTATTTAGTTGCGGATTTGATGCGTTATCACAAATGTCTTTCTTTCATACGTACTTAACCGGAATTATTGTCAATACAGAGCTATTAAAATCTTGTACTTCTGTTGAGGATATTGTGGAAAATGGAGGGAAGGTTGGGCATGTTTATTGGAAAGATAAGCTTTTAATGCAGGGAAATGGTGCTACCATGGTTGCACCATTATTTAAGACCAATATTTACCTGGAAGAATGTTGGTCTGACAGCTCGCACTTTATCAATGATAATAACACATGTATTTTACTTCCGACCCGAAGGCTTTGGGATGTAATGTCTCCACTGTTCACACTATGTATTAGTTTGGAGAATCAATACAATCTTACTTTTGAGCAAATAGGGTGTTTGTATGTCAGGTTGCTTTTGAATTGTCTGTTTGAAATTGAAGATGCAATGGGAGTTGCATCACAGATGGAGGTAAAACATAAAGGTTATAAAAGCGTGGTACTGGACCTTTCAGATGCCATTTTGTTATGCAGGGATAGATTTATTGATGCACTTGGAAAGGGTAGTAAAAATTATGGTTTTATCGCTGCATTCTGTGATGCCTTGGATTATTATTTTTCAAGGGAGTTCGACAATAAGTTTCTCGAATTCTTAAGCATCTGCAGTGATATGCAACGCAGGTATATTGTTAAGCAATTGGGCGATTGCAGATTAGTGCTTGAGAGATTTAATCTTATTTCTGCACGAGAAGCAAAGAGAATAGGTGAGTATAAAAGAGCAGAAGAATTGTTTTATTCACATATTGGATATTGTGAGAATGAGCAGGGAATCTACAATGGAACTAATTTGGATAATAATGTTTATATGATTGTTTCATGCAAGTTCCATCTTGGAGAAATGAAGTATTGGAACGGTCAATACTCAGAAGCCGGCTTGTTTTTTAGCGAATGTATCTCTTTAACCGGCAATAGACATAAAGTAGCCGGTGAGTACCTTCGTAAAATAAAAAATGCAAATGAACTACCTTAATTTACCAAGTTATGCAGTCAAGGTTATACTATATTATATGTACAGAAAGGGATACTCATGAGATATTTATTTACAACTCCACAGACTACACTGAGTTGTGAAGCAACTCCTGTTGGAGTAGCTTACGTAGCTGCTGCTTTAAGGCATACAGGTCGCAATATAAGTATATTTAATTTTACGCCACAAAATACCATTGATCAACTACTGAATGTAATAAAAAAAGAAAATATTGAGGTTCTTTGTATTGGCGCATTATCAGCGCAATACCCTGCGTTGAAAACAATGATTTCTGCAGTTAGAACGAGCAGTCCCGGCGTGAAAATACTCGTTGGCGGAGGGATTATTACCGCAGAACCGGAGTTTATAGTTTCGCACATTGATATTGACTTTGGTTGTATTGGGTATGGGGAGGAATTAATTTGCGAGTTTGCCGAGTGTTTTGAGAAAAAAGGAGATTTTTCAAATGTTAAAGGTCTAATCTACAGAAATCATGATGGTAGTTTCTCCATCAATCCAATGAGACCTGAGCCAAAAAGTATAGATGAAATCCCTTATCCTGCATTCGATTTGCTACCATATGGGGGGGTGCTTGACATTGTTGGAAGTCGTTCCTGTCCCTTCAAGTGCACTTTCTGCTTTCATCCCAGCGGTTATAAATATAAGCAGAGAAGCTTAGACAGTATATTTGATGAAATCAAATATTGGAAACAGAAACTTGACGTACACACAGTTGCGTTTGCAGACGAACTTTTTGGCAGAGACAAAGAGCGCGTAAAAGAGTTTTGCGAGCGATTCAAAAAACTAAACCTCAACCTTTCACTTCAATTAAGAGTAGACATAGTTACTGAAGAACTAATTAAGATCTTAAAAGATGCCAACTGCAAGACAATCAGTCTCGGCATAGAAAGTGTGAATCAACACGTGCTCGACAGTATGCAAAAGCAAATCACCGTTGAACAAATAGAAAATGCCTTAAGGCTTACACGCAAGTACAAAATTGCTATAGTTGGAAATCTGATTTTTGGAGATAAAGCTGAGACTTTTGAAACAGCCAGCGAATCGCTCGCTTGGTGGTATAGAAACAGTCATTATGGGCTTAACCTTGATTTTATTCGTGCACACCCGGGTTCGGCTTTATATAAGTATGGGGTTGAAATAGGTCGAATAGATAGGCTTGAATTTTTGGAAAAAGGCTGCCCTGCGCTAAATCTTTCTGCGATGAGCGATAAGGAGTTCTCCAAGGTAATGAGAAAAACTGAAATAATGAGCAAATTGATTGGAGAGCCTATCACAAATCCGAGAGTAGAAGTTTATGAGAATGGAAGTATATTATTCTATGGTGATTGCCCGAATTGCGATAAAAACAATTTTGTAAGAGCAGAAGAATTTTTCAAATCTGTTACATTCATGAATCAGAACTTATGTGTTAATTGCGGTAGCAAGATCAGAATTACAAATCACTTTTTGGATTTCGTTGATGGTTATGATTACTTTGAACGTTTTGACTATACAAATAAAAAAATCGCAGTTTGGGGAGCTACTCTTAAAGCAATGTTCCGAATGGCAACGAACATAAAATTCAGAGAAGCTGTAGCAGTAATAGTTGATACTAATTACAAGGACTGTGAGTACAAGTCTTTCATGGGAGTAGCGGTGCAATCTCCGGAAGTGCTGACGGAGACTGAATTTGAAGTTTTGTATATCGGAGCTCGTTACTCAGAAGCAAGGCAAAGTATATTAGAGGCAGCCGAAGGGATAATGGGAGATGGAAAGGAAATTATGCTATTATCTTGATATTAAAAGGTGAAAACAATGAGAATCATAGTCACAGGTGCAACAGGGCTTTTAGGCATTGCGTTGATAGATTTGTTGCTTGGCAAAAATATGCAAGTTACTGCACTCGTGCGAAGAGGCTCGGAGCGAACTTCCTTTTTGCCACAAAGTCCGCTACTCACAACAATCGAAGCCGATTTATCGCAGTTAGAGGAACTCGCAGAGAAGCTAAATGGAAAGTATGACACCTTCTTCCACCTGGGTTGGACGAATACTGCAAATCGTATTCAGCGCGGTGACTTCAAGGCACAGCTTTTAAATGTCGGATATGCGCTTGACGCAGTGGAATTGGCACATGCCATTGGCTGCTCGGTATTTATTGGTGCAGGCTCGCAGAGCGAATACGGCGATGCGGAAGGCACAATCACAGAGTTTACACCGACAAACCCGACTGAACCATATGGAATGGCAAAACTGTCCGCATCATTATTTTGCAAGCAACTATGTAGCAAATATAGTATCCGTTTTGGGTGGCTCAGGATAATAAGTATGTTTGGATTCTATGACCGAGAGACTACATTTGTTTCGCATATTATTAAAGAGTTATCAAACAATCGCTCTCCCAAACTTACAAAATGCGAACAGATTTGGGACTACATATACAGCAAAGATGCAGCACTGGCTTTTTGGCTTATGGCAGAGCGGTGCACGCATGGTGCGACATATCCCCTGTCATCAGGGAGTTTTATGATGTTAAGGGAGTATGCCGAAATAATCCGAGATGCTGTTTCGCCGGATTTGCCTCTGGGTTTTGGTGAAATACCTTATCCTCCGGGGCAAAAGATGAACATGACTGCCGATATAAATCCACTTATCAGGAATCTATCATTTAAACCGTCATATACATTTGAGCAGGCAATCGCAGAAATGATAGAGTCGGCTAAGAGAAATATATAAGGGGAAAGGTTTACGTATGAATTTTTCTGAATATCTGTTTGAAAGACTAAAATTTCTGGGTGTCAAGCATGTTTTTATGCTTTCGGGCGGTGGCTGCATGTACCTGACCGATGCACTGGGCAGGAGCGGGATATCATATACATGTTGTCTCCACGAACAGGCATCGGCAATTGCTGCTCTTGCACATGCACAGTATACGGGGGAGCTCGGTGTAGTATTGGTTACATCCGGTCCCGGTGCTACAAACGCAATAACAGGCGTTATGGGTGCATGGACAGAATCAGTGCCGCTGCTGGTGCTGTCAGGGCAAGTAAAGCGTGCTGATATAGGCTGGATTAAAGGAATTCGTACAAAAGGAGTGCAGGAAGCTCCGATAAGCGATGTTGTAAAGCCTATAACAAAGTATGCCGTGACAATGCTGGAGCCTTCCGAAAGCCGATATCAACTGGAAAAGGCATTACACGAAGCGAGCAGTGGCAGAAGAGGTCCGGTGTGGCTTGATATACCGCTTGATATCCAGTCTCTGGAGGCAGATTTTGACGGTTTGGGTGGATATATGCCTGATGATGACGATGAACATGAGGTCGGTGATAGTCAAATTAAGCAGCTAAACGAGTTGCTAATGAAATCCGAAAGACCGGTTATATTAGCGGGCTACGGAATTCGCGCTTCCGGTGCAACCACTGAGTTTCTGTCATGCATTGAGAAGATTAAGATACCTATCTTAACAACGTGGAAAGCCATAGATATTATTCCCCAAGACCATCCGCTATATGTCGGGCGACCCGGGGTAGCAGGGCAGAGAGCTGCGAACATCACCTTGCAAAACGCAGATTTATTAATATGTATCGGAGCGAGGCTTGATATACCGCAAATTGGTTATGAGCAGTCATTGTTTGCACGAGAGGCAAAAAAAGTAATTATTGACATAGACTCCGCGGAGTTGTCAAAATGGTCGTTTAATGTTGATTTACCGATTCATGCAGATGCAAAAAAGTTCCTCGATGTGCTTGCAGATTGCGCTCCGCCGAAGTGCGATTCATGGCTTAGTTTTTGCCTCGAGCTTAAAGATAAATATAGCCCGGCACCTGCAGCACATTATGAAAAGACTGATTTTGCGAGCCTGTATATTTTAGTTGAGGAGATTTCAAATCAATTGAGCTCCGAAGATGTGATTGTGCCGGGTAGCTCAGGTATGGGTAGCGATGTGTCATATCAGGTCACCAAAATCAAAACAGGGCAGAGGATGTTTAACTCGCCCGGTTTAGGCTCTATGGGTTATGGGGTTCCGTCCACCATTGGAGCTTGTATCGCAAGTGGGGGAAAACGCACCATATGTGTAAATGGCGACGGTGGATTTCAGATGAACATTCAAGAACTGGAGACCATTGTCAGTAAGGGGATGCCTATAAAATTCTTTGTGATTAACAATAGTGGCTACGGCTCAATTCGGAACACGCAGAGAAACTATTTTGAAAGTAGATATGTAGGCTCAAGTGAAAAGAGCGGAGTCAGCCTTCCCGACATTATGAAAGTAGGGCTCGCATATGGCTTTGATGTGTTTAAAATTAATAATAATTCTGACATTTCAAGTGTTGTCGCAGAGGTTTTGAAATCCCCGAATCCTTCAATCTGCGAGGTTATGGTAGATCCTGACGACACACTTATGTTTCGCGCCAGCTCTATTTTATTGCCGGACGGCACATCAAAAACAGCACCTATTGAAGACTTATATCCACCACTGCCGAGAAAAGAACTATATGGAAATATGTTTGTAAAACCCGTCAATGCCCTTGAAATAAATCTATGCAATTTGGTTTTTGATATGGATGGGACTCTGATAGACAGTAGCGCGGGAATAACAGAATCAGTGTTATATGCACTTAAAAAACTCGGATATCCGGTTATTGCAAATGATGAAATCAGCAGGACGATTGGGCTGCGGCTGATGGATATGATGAAGCAGCTCCTGCCCGATCTGGCACAAGAAAAATATGAAGAACTGGCGTTTGCGTTTCGCGAGCACTATGCTGAAACAGGTGTACTGCAATGTGATATGTATGAAGATATTGGTGCTATGCTCGAGTCTTTATCGCAAGATTTTGATATGTATATAGTGACGTCAAAACCAACAGTTTTTGCAGAGAGAATTTTAAAGAAATTTGGAATTGACAGGTATTTTAAATCAATAGATGGTGTTGAACTTGGACTGGTAGCAAAGGCAAAAAACGAAACGCTGCGGGAATTGATTAAAAGTGCAGGGTTAGACCCGAAAAAAACACTTATGATTGGTGACAGAGCGGAAGACATAGATGCGGCAAAGCAAAACGACATACAAACAGTAGCAGTCGGGTATGGGTATGGGTCAGGAAGTGAGCTTTCCTCTGCGCTTAGAATTGTGGAAACTGTGGCTGAGCTGCGGTCAATCCTGTATTGAGGTGAACGAATGATTTGCAGAATTTGCGGTGCTTCTCTCGTTGAATTGCTCACATTAAAAGATATTCCAAATGCTGCACAAAATCTTCCCTCATCTATTGAGGAAAGCTTGCTGAGTAAGTGTGATTTGAAGCTTTGTGAATGTGATGGGTGCAGGCTAATCCAGCATCCGGGTGAGCCTGTTTGTTATTTCCGTGATGTTATCCGCGCAACTGCCTATTCCGAAGAGATGAAGGCATTTCGGATTGAGCAACTGGAGGATTTTGTCAAATCATATGGGTTGGAAGGCAAATCTGCGCTGGAAATAGGCTGTGGTGCAGGTGAATACCTTAGCTTGCTTAATGCTGTGGGCTTAAAAGCTATTGGCATTGAAAGCAATAGTTCCAATGTGGAAAAATGCATAAAGTCCGGAATGCAGACGGCTCAAGGATACATAGGAGATGAAGCTAGCATAAAAAATTTATGCAAATCAAGCACATTTTTTTCATTTAACTACTTTGAGCATCTGCCTGATTTAAAAAATGTCCTACGGAATTTAAAGAAATATCTCAAACCTGATGCTATCGGACTCATTGAAGTGCCTAACTTTGACATGATATTGCAACAAAAATTATTGTCTGAGCTTGCTTTAGACCATATTTTTTACTTCACGCAATCGACCTTAGAAAATACGCTAAGCAACTGCGGATTTGAGATAATTTCATGCGACCGCATATGGCATGACTATATACTCTCTGCTACTGTAAAGATGAGACGGTCTACAGACATAGGAAATCTTGCAAATTTTAAAGAAAAACTCAACAGTTCTTTTGAGGAGTTTCTCAGTGATAAAAACGAAGGCGAAATAGCTGTTTGGGGGGCAGGACATCAGTCGCTTACAGTCCTCAGTATGCTCTCGAGTGACATCATAAAGCGCATAGAGTTTGTTGTGGATTCAGCGCCGTTTAAGCAAGGGAAGTTCACTCCTGTTACAGGGTTTGAGATTGTTTCGCCAGAGGAGCTGTTTGGCAGTAATGTAGAAGCGGTAGTTGTAATTGCGGCAGCATATAATGATGAAATAGCAAAGTTGATTTGTCAGTCAAATAGTGATATAATAGTGGGATTGTTGAGAGATACATTTATCGAAGTTGTTGACTAAAAACGGAGGGCATATGGAAACAAAAAAGGCACTTTCACCTATTGAAGAGAATAATCGTAATGCTCTGCGAGAGTCAAAGCCGCGTGTTTATGAAAAGCTACAGCGTTTTAATGAAAAATTTGAAAGAGGCGAAAGTATTGCGATTATCCAGTTTCAGTATGATTACGCATGCAATTTTTCATGTGAGCACTGCGCCGTTGCCAAGATGGAAAGAAAACAAAGATTCTTTACCCTTGACGATGTCCGTGAGCTTTCACGTCAAGGAGATGAACTTGGTCTGGCAAACTTTGTCATAACGGGCGGAGAGCCGCTTGTATTTCGCGATTTGGATGGTTTGATTGATGCGATAGACCCAAGTAAATGGTATCTGGTTATGGATACAAACGGTTGGCTTCTCGACCATAAGAAAGCCAAGCATTTAAAGTCAAAGGGAGTAGATAAAATCCAGCTAAGTTTGGACAGCATAAATCCGGAAAAGCATAATGAGTTTCGTAAAAAAGACGACTCCTATAACCGTGTCCTTAATGCCATAGATGCATCACTCGATGCAGGGCTTAATATAATTCTTTCAACTGTTGCCACAAAACATAATGTAAGGTCACAGGATTTTATAGAATTGCTCGAATTTGCAAAGAAAAAAGGCATAGGAACTTTTGTTACGCTGGCAAAACCCGTTGGCAAATGGGAAGGAAACTACGATGCACTATGCAGCACTGACGATATAACATATATTAACGAGCTGGGAGAAAAGTACAGTGTTTTCACTCATCTTACGCCGGCATATGGGCTTGATATCGGATGCATTGCCGTAAAACGTATGGTTTCAATCACAAAATACGGCGATGTCATGCCTTGTCCGTATATCCATGCATCCATCGGAAACTTCTTTGAAGAGCCGCTTGGAGCAATTATTAACCGCGGTCTGAGTAGCAAGCTTTTTGGAAAACACATCAATACCTGCATTGCGGCTGTCAGCAAGCCATTCATTGAAAATCACATGTCCAAGGCATATGGACGTGAATTGCCGATACCGTTTAATGAAATGTTCCCGAATGAAGAAGTGTCCATCCAAGCTGAGAGGCAAGAAAGGAGCGAAGTTTAATGTTTAAGAAACCATTGTTTATTTTTGAGCTGGCTAACAATCATAGCGGAGATGTAAAACTCGCAAAGAGGATAATTTCAGAACTCAAGGATATATGTGTTTATGACGAGTTTGACTATGCTGTAAAGCTTCAATACCGTGACTTAGACACCTTTATCGCACCCGATGCAAAAAGGAGCTCAGATAATCTTGCTGTGCAAAGATTTTTGAGCACTGAGCTCACGCTTGCGCAGTTTAAAGACATTAGGGACTGCATCGGTGAAAATGGATTTAAAGCTGTATGTACGCCCTTTGACGAAAAATCGGTGAGCTTGATAATAGAGCATAATTATGATTACATAAAAGTTGCCAGTTGCTCCTTTACAGATTGGCCTTTGCTTGAAGAAATAGTAAAGGCAGACATGCCTATCATAGCATCAACAGCGGCATCGACCCTGGAAGAGATTGGGTGTGTCACTCAGTTTTTATCTAATCGCAACAAGCAATTTGCTCTGATGCATTGCATCGGTGAATACCCAACAGCAATTAGCAACCTGCAAATGAATCAGATTAGCTTGCTAAAATCCCTATACCCCGAAGTTCCGATAGGTTACTCAACCCATGAATCACCTAATGAGAACTTTTCAATCTCTTTGGCAGTCGCAAAAGGCGCATGTATCTACGAGAAACATGTTGGCATATCGACAGATGCTGTTAAATTAAATGCATACTCTGCAACACCTGAGCAGGCTTCATTGTGGCTGGAATCTGCGCATAAAGCATATCTGGCTTGTGGTATCGACGGGCAAAGGCATAGTTTTTCAGACAAGGAAATGTCTGATTTATGGAATTTCAGGAGGGGTGTTTTTGCGAGAAATGACATAAAAACCGGGTCAGTTATTTCAAGCGAAGCTGTTTACTACGCCATCCCTAAAACCACAAATCAATTGACTGCTAATGATATGTCAAAGTATATCAGATACACCGCAACAAGCGACATTGCAACAGGTGAGGCGGTCTGTGATGCTAAAGTGAGCCTTGTAAATGTCAGGGAGATGACTGAAACAGCATACAGAAATGTTAAAAAAATGCTCGAAGATTCAGGTGTCGCCCTTGGCAAAGAGGGCGTTTATGAGCTTTCGCATCACTATGGGATTGATAAGTTTGAAAAATACGGTTGCTCAATGGTAGAGGTAATAAACCGTGCCTATTGCAAGAAAATAATTGTTTTACTTCCGGGTCAGGAAAATCCAACCCACACGCACAAGGTTAAAGAGGAATCGTTCCATGTACTGTACGGGTCAATAGATATTACAATTGACGGCGAGTGCAAAACATATCAGACGGGCGAAGTTGTACATATCAGCCCAAACCAGAAGCATTCTTTCAGCTCAGCAGAAGGCTGTGTTGTGGAGGAAGTATCCACCACACACCATAAAGGCGACTCATATTATGACGATGAGAAAATAACTTCTAATAAAAACAGAAAAACTGTGATTCAATATTATTAAGACTTTTATTATATGACACTAAATGATTGGAGGAATGCAGCGTATGTTAAGACAAGTAATACTTTTCGGAGCGGGGCATGATGGGCGTAAGGCGTTGGAGTTTTTTGGAGGGGAAAATGTTTTCTGCTTTGTTGACAATAGTAAAGATTTGACGGGAACTCTTATAAAGGGTAAGAAGATACTGTCACTTGAGCAATTGAAAGCGTTGTATGCGGAAAATCATCTTACGGCAGATATTATGTTTGAAGTAGTAATTTCAATGTCGTTTAATCGTTGGGCAGTGCACGCTGTAGCTATGTCACTGAAAAAAATTGGCATAGAAGATTTCAGCATTTTTTCAGATATTGAGCGGAGATGGAGTGTTGCAGAGGACTTTCTGCGAAGGGACAGAGATATATATCCCTGTGAGCAGGAGTCACTACTGGCTATATATAAGGTACAGCTTGATTACATGATTCGCCATACCAATCCCGAAAATCTTCTGCCTGCCACAGGAAAGCTGAGAGAGGTTCAACTGGCTTATTTAGAGGGCTGTGTTTCATTTATGGAGAAAATTAAACACCTTGATGTTAAGCCATTTCTAATTGCGGGCTCATTGCTTGGTGCTGTTCGTCATAAAGGCTTCACGCCATGGGATGACGATATTGACTTTGGGGTAACGCGTAAAGAATATAATATAATTTATGAGTATTTACTTTCAAACTGCGGGGTATATAAGTCTAACTTTGATACTGATTGGCAACAAATTGAGTGGGTTAAGGAGAATCCTGAGCAGTTTCCAAATGATTATGATAGCGAGTATATTGTCTTAAATGCATGGGGCCATTTGAATATTAGAAGATTGGATGAACCGGGATATAATATGCTGGATCTCCGGGTAAGCAAATTACCTCCTGGATGTTTTGATATTTTTGCAGTGGACTTTTTCCCGGATACGTTTACTGATGATGACTATTTAGAAATGATTGGGCAGTGGATTGATAAGGAAAAAAAGTTTGGGATAACTGCAATGAATGAGATGTGGCTCAATGAGATAGAAGATAAAAACAAGTATCCGGAAAAAAGTAAACGAGTTGGCCATCCTATGAGTTGGATTATGAATAATCATTTGAAACTCAAATATTTAGCGAAAGAGCCCCTACCGAGGATATGGGATTTTGATAGCTATTTCCCTCTGAAAAAGGCTACATTTGAAAATGTGCAATTTTGGGCACCGTGTGATACAGATGCTGTGTTATCTAAATTTTATGGTAAAGACTATATGCAGATGCCGCCACGTGTTGGGGTTCCTGTTCATAATAAAGAAGCAATTTTTACTGAAGAGTATTAATGCATTAATATAGTAGGAGCTTGTGCGATACATGATTTTTGAGAGTAAGGCGCAGACACTCGCCAATATGTTTGGGAAACTGAATCATTCAACTGTACTCCCTATGCAAACTGTCAAGTTTGATGCTTTTGGTTTTAACTGCGCAGAGTCAATTTTGACATTACAAAATTTTTTTTCAAAACAAAAGGTTATAGTACGCTCTTCCCACAGTCATGAAGATACGGCGAAGACATCTATGGCAGGGAAATATCTCAGTGTTTTAAATGTCGATGTAATGGATAGCCAGGCAATAAAGTCAGCTATTGAGAAAGTGTTTGCTTCGTACGGAGCACGCTGCTCCGGTGAAGAGGTACTAATTCAACCAATGCTGTCTAATGTTCTTATATCAGGAGTTGCGTTTACCTGTGATATTAATACCGGTGCTCCATATTACATTATAAACTACTCTGAAGATGGTGCGACCACGACTGTCACCGATGGAACAGGTAAAGGATTAAAGAGTTATGTGCTTTACAAGAGAGCACCATCGAAAGCGCACTGCAAGTCTATGGAGCCAATAATTAGAGTTCTCAGGGAGATTGAGGATTTCTGCGAGAGCGATAGCCTTGATGTCGAGTTTGCTGTTACATTACCGGGCGAAGTGGTCATTATGCAGGTTCGCCCTATTACAAGTTGGCACAAGAGTAGTTGCAAGGAAGTAAATTTAGACGGCCCACTGGATAAAATATATAAAAAAACTGAGAAGTTACTGCGGCCGCATCCATTTCTTTTAGGTGACACAAATTGCTTTGGGGTCATGCCGGATTGGAATCCCGCAGAAATTCTTGGGTCACGCCCCAAAAAGTTAGCAATATCGCTTTATAAAGAGTTGATTACCGATAATACATGGGCTCAGCAGAGGAGTGACTACGGATACAGAGATTTAACCTCACACCCACTGATGGCTTCGTTTTGCGCAATCCCATATATCGACGTGCGAACTACGCTTAACTCCTTTGTTCCGCAAAATCTTAATCGCGAGACAGCAAATAAACTCATAAATTATTATTTAAAAAAGCTAAGAGAAAACCCTGCTTATCACGATAAAATTGAATTTGAAATAGTCTGGTCATGTTATTATCTCGGAATAAGAAAGCACCTCCAAACTCTCACGCAGCACGGATTTTCTAATGATGAGGTTATCGATATTGAACAGTCGTTGCTTGATTTGACGGGTAAGATAATTCATCCCGGACATGGGATATATAGAAAAGACATTGATGCGGTAAAAACACTTACTGAAAATCATAATAAGATAATAGAAAGCGACCTTTCGGTAATTGATAAAATCTACTGGCTGATTGAGCAATGTAAAAGCCATGGTACGCTCCCCTTTGCAGGTGCTGCGAGGGCCGGTTTTATAGCGGTACAATTTTTACGCTCATTTGTCGAGTGTGGCATATTTACCCAAAATGATTACAACACATATATGGCTTCGCTGTCCACGGTCAGCAGACAAATTAGCATTGATCATTATTCACTAAACACAGATAAAATGAGCAAGGATGCTTTTCTGAGCGAATATGGTCATATCCGCCCAAATACATATGACATACTTTCACCACGCTATGATGAAGCGTACGATTTGTATTTCAGCACGACAGATGTACCACATCCCCACTCCGAAATGAAATTTCAACTGTGTAATGTAAAAGAAAAGAAAATACAATCAGAGCTGGATAGAGTTGGACTGCCGATATCAGCAAATGATATAATGCTTTTTATCAAAGAGGCAATAGAGGCACGAGAGCAAGTTAAACTTATATTTACCCGTTCGGTCAGCGAAATTCTGAGACTTTTGCAACAATTTGGAAAACGAATGAAAATCCCGAATGAGGATTTGGCATATCTGGATATTGGCATTATAAAGCAGTTGTATATGGATTTGTATTTTGATAATCTTGGTGAGATTTTGAAACACAATATTTTGATGAACAAAGCTCAGTACGAATGTGCCAAGTTATTAAAATTGCCGGATCTCATTCGTCTTCCTGAGGATGTGTATTCATTCTATGCAATGGAAAATGAGCCTAACTTCATCACAACAAAGTCCATTACCGGCGAAGCTGTTTCCGAGGATATAGTGGGCAAGTCTCTGGAAAGTAAAATTGTATTCATTCCATCAGCTGATCCCGGATATGATTTTTTATTCACTAAGCAAATTGGTGGGTTAATTACAGAGTATGGTGGTGCTAACTCGCATATGGCAATTCGATGTGCCGAGATGGCAATACCTGCGATAATAGGTGCCGGAGCGAAATATAATTTGTGGAGACAACATAAACGACTTACGATAGACTGCCAAAACCGCAAGGTGACAGGAATTGAGGTGTAATTATAATATGGGAAGGTACAATTATTGTGGATAGAGTGCTGGCATCAAATATTACCGGGGTAAACAAAGGAGAATGGAGAGAGCTATGTCATCTGCTAGAGTGATTTGGATAATAGGTATGTCATCATCAGGGAAAACAAAACTGGCACAAGCTATGCTTAAGATTTTGCAAAACCGCTCGAAAAATTGGATACTTTTAGACGGAGACATTGTTAGAAATATATTTGGAGAAGATGTCGATCATTCCGTACAAGGGCGGAAGGTAAATTCTGACAGAATTACAGCACTGTGTAAAGGCTTTGCGTTAAACGGGTTCAATGTGATTGCTTGTGTCTTGTCAATTTTTCCTGAAGTGCAAAAGGAAAACAGAGAGACGATAATCGGTTATCGGGAGATATATATACGGGCAAGTATGGAAAAATTAATTGAGAGAGACAATAAGGGGCTTTACAGACAGGCAATTGAGGGTAAAATAAATAATGTAGTTGGCGTTGATATCGAATTTCCTGAGCCATCAACCTCGGATATTATGATTGATAATACAGCCGACAATCCGGACTTTACAGAAATGGCTATTAACGCCATAAAGCAGTTAGGAATTCCTATCAGCGATAATTATGAATATATAGGCAATAACAGACTCAAGGTGCCTCATAGATATGAATTTTCAAATTATGAAGGTAGCCATTTTTGGAAGGCATATAGACAGAGCAGAACTAATGCGATTGAAGCTATGAAGGCAAGTTTAGTGAAACTGTCAGTTTCATTACAAGAGTGTAGTAGTATTATCACAAGTAACTTGAAAATAAATGTTGATGAAACTGAGGAGCAAGATAACCATGATATCAACACTGCGAGTATTCTAAGTGGCATTCAATTAAGGTGCGAGCGAGGCTCAGTATTGTCGAAGGATATTGAATTTCTGTTGATGTTGGCGAAAAAATTCGAAGTATCAAAACGATTGTATGAAAATTATAGTTTTGATGGAAAGAACTATCTAAAAAATACAGATAATTACGGAGAGATTTTAACTTATTTGCTTTTTGCCAATGTCCTTTCTTCGGCAATCAGTATGGAGTGTTATGACTGTGAGATTTTACATAAAAAAACGATTATGATTAATACTCTGCTAAAGGTAAATGATACCATATCATCAGCACTGTATTTAGTGTGCACCCCATTGGAACATTCTCTCGCATTGAGAGCATTTGAGATGGAAAAAGAAATATTAAACGAGCTTGCAGAAAGGGTATTAGTTTGAAAGAATTCAAACTAATGGTAGTTTTGTGCCTTAAAGATTTTTGAAAGGAATGGTCATTAGAATGTCTTATTCAGTAATTTTGCTAAACAATAATCGATCAAAAGCGTATCTGCAAACCCTGTGTGCTTATGGTTTCTATCCAGAAGATGCGCTGGTGTTTCACGATGGTTCTGCGGCGGCATCGTCAACACAAACACATTTTTTGGGATTGAGTGGTTTCAGGGCATCTTTTAACATGCAAGAGAGTATTTTTCAAACTCTGAAAAAAGAAAAGATACCATATAAAACCATAAATAGTATTGACCCAAATTCTGAAGAGTCTATTAGAAGTGTCGCATCACTCGCGGCGGATTATGTTCTTTATTCCGGACCGGCAGGCGTGATTTTAAAACCAAAACTGCTGAATATAGGCAAGCGTTTAATGCACGCCCATCCCGGGATGTTGCCAAAGTATAGAGGCAGCACGACAATATACTACTCAATGTTATTAGAAAACAAAGCAGGGTGCAGCGTTATATTTATGGATGAAGGTATAGACACCGGAACAATTTTGTTCTCAAAGGAGTTTAAGTTAGGCGATGGCTTTATTGATTATGATGTAACTGTGGATTGCATAGTGAGAGCGGAAACACTTCTTGAAATGTTTGAGAAAACAAAGGGAGACCTTGCGACAATTGACGCTAAGATACAAAAAGGAACACCAAATACATTTTATATTATTCACCCTGTGCTAAAACACTTATCAATTTCAAAAGCATCCGGCATGGCGAAAGCAGAAGTAATATCGCAAATCAAAGCTTCTGAGCATGATTCGTAGTATTGTAGGAGTGATTATGACAATAAAGAGAATCCTATTCACACAACGCGTCGATGTTGTTGATAGCTATAATGAACGTAGGGATGGTGCAGACCAAAATGTAGCGCACTTTTTGAGAACTTGCGGATTTTTACCCATCCCCATATGCAACATTCCTGAGTTAATGCCTGAGTACCTCAGAGAGCTCAAACCGGACGGGATTTTGTTGACCGGAGGCAATGATTTGCATAAATATGGTGGTACGGCACCGGAGCGCGACCATGTCGAGCGACTGCTTTTCCAAACTGCTCTAGAAAATAATTTACCTCTTTTGGGCTTATGCCGAGGAATGCAGATTATAGCAGATTGCTTTGAGGTAACATTGGAGAAAGTTGAAAACCATGTTGCTACTAGACATTTACTGCATGGTAAAATTAACAGAGAAGTTAATAGTTACCATAAGTATGGGATTTATAAACTTCCGAAGGATTTTGAGATTCTTGCACACACAGAAGATGGAGTCGTTGAGGCGTTAAGGCATAAAAGCAGCCCAATAATGGGAATTATGTGGCATCCGGAGCGGGAAAAACCGTTTTCACAAGAGGATATGAAGTTGGTTAGAACTGTATTTGGAGGGGAAGAATGAAAGCGATTATACTTGCTGCCGGACGTGGGAGCCGCATGGGGAGCGCAACCGCAAATATGCCAAAGTGTATGATGACCTTGAATGGTCGCACATTGTTGATGCATTGCGTGGACAGCATAAAACAAGCGGGATTTGCGCTTTCTGATATTGGCATTGTGACCGGATATAAAGCAGAAGAAATCAAGGTTGACGGAGTGCAATTTTTTCACAATGAAAATTGGGAAAGTACCAATATGTTTGTGTCTTTGACCATGGCGGAAGAGTGGCTTAAAAATGAACCTTGCATTGTGAGCTACTCGGATATTGTATTTAGCCCCGAAGTAGTGAAGTTGTTGATGGAAACAAATAGCGAACTTGCTATTACGTATTACACCGGTTTTTGGGAACTGTGGCAAAAGCGTTTTATCAATCCATTAGATGATTTAGAAACTTTTAAAGAACATGATGGAAAACTATTGGAAATAGGCAAAAAACCAAAAAATAAAGAGGATGTGCAAGGGCAATACATGGGACTACTACGGTTTACTCCCGACGGCTGGGAAAAGGTCATAGAATCCTTGCCAGCCTCAAAGCCCACAAATAAACTGGATATGACAACGCTGCTACAGCACCTCATAACTTGCGGCCACGTAATACAGACAATTAAAACCAGCGACTTGTGGCTTGAATGCGACAATCAAAATGACATTGAAGTATACGAACGGGAATTTATAACGCAATGCAGTAAAGTTTAACAAATGTTGATTTGTTTATATGAAGGACTATTTGATTATGGAGAAAATCAAACAAATCTACTCCTCCAAATTAAATACAGCGATTTCTCCACTGGGATTTGGGTTGCTCTACTTGCCGACAGATGGAAACAACTTGCTGCCGTCAGCCTATGAGTTGATTGACATGGCGATGGAAAGCGGTGTCAACTTTTACGATACGGGACACCTTTATCTAAGCGGCAAATGTGAAGAACATACCAACAGCTTGCTGGTAAAGAGATATCCACGAGATAAATTTCTTATAAGCGCAAAGATGCCTTCGTGGATGGTTACTCATGAGGGACATGATGCAGAAAGTATATTTTACACCCAATTGGAGAATCTTGGTGTTGATTTTATTGACTTTTACCTCGTGCAATCAATAAAGGGAGCGCGCTGGGAAAAAATAGTAGATTCGCCGATGATGGAATTTCTCTATAGTATGCGCGAGCGAGGGATTATAAAGCATTTGGGCTTTTCGCTTCATGATAACGCAGAAGTCTTGCAAAAAGTACTTAAAGCTGAATGGGAATTCGCTATGCTCCAGTTAAACTATATTGATTGGGATTTTCAGAATGCAAAAGCAAATTATGAGCTACTCGAAAAACACAATATTCCATGTATGGTAATGCAGCCTGCGGGTGGAGGGAGACTAACAAATTTACCTGAATCTTGCATCGAAGTTTTAAACGCAGAGCAAAACGGTGCCTCTCAGGCTTCGTGGGCAATGCGATTTGTAGCCGGGCTGCCTAATGTCGTGTGTACACTATCCGGTATGAACTCAGTAGCCGCGCTTGAAGACAATATTAAGACATTTTCAGACTTAAAACCACTCAATGAGAGTGAATTTGCGGCATTAGAAAGAGTAAAAAACATATTCATCGACCTCTCATCTATTCCGTGTCCGGGATGCCGGTACTGCGTAGGCTACTGCCCGCAAAAACTCAATATCTCCGGGATTATTAGGTCCTATAACGATTGTGTGTTATTCGACATTCCCCTTGTCAACTTTTTTCTCAATCAAGACGACTCGACAAATCCGTGCCGTTGCACGGGATGTGATGCTTGCTTAGAGTCTTGCCCACAGAAACTCAATATTCCGAAATTACTAAAAAAATGCCATGACGAAGCGAGCTCAAATCGGTTGGGATTTCACAAAGAGGTCATCTATAACTGGGTTGACAGCCTGGATAATGGGGATACGTTGGTTCTCTTCGGAACAGGTATGATTGGTCGCGGCACTTTGGATTATTTATTAGAATATAATCGCAAACCTGACTATTTTTGTGATAACAATGAGGCTTTGTGGAACAGCGAAATTCAAGGCGTTCCTGTTATCAGCCCACAAGAACTTAAGCGCACTACGGCTCTGCAAAAAGTAAAGGTGTTTATCGCTGTTTTGCAAGACAAAGAAATTGCACGTATGCTCGATGAAGCCGGGGTTATTTATGAGACACGTGATTCGTTAAATGCAAAATGAAACGGCTTTGTATGCTTGACGATGCCGGGATATCGTATGAAACTCGCAGCTCGCTAGCTCTTGCAGCACCGCACGACAAGGTGGAAAGGCAAATTATGGAATTATCTAATAAAGCAATGTTATATGCAGCGTTCGGTAATGGAAGGGAGATAGCTGTCTGGGGAACCGGCAAGGTGAGTCCTTCTATACTGGGTGATTTGCGCCTTTTTGGCTTGGATATCAGTTTCTTTGTCTCTAAGGATTGGTTTGAGAAAAGCGTATTTATGGAGCGCAGGGTTTTAAACAAGGATTTGCTTGATAAATCGAAGCATTATGTAATAATAGGCTCGACTTTGTTTAACGATGAAATTGCCGGCGAGCTGATGGAGATGGGTTTTGAGAAAAATAAAGACTTTGCTGTATATAAAGCTGCCGAGATAAAGATGTTATCTTTCTTGCAAGAAAGGCTCTCCGGTAGCCGTGCGACGAAAGTGGAAATATTTCCATCACACTCTGAAATCTCACTTGAGATTGTAAACAGTATGTCCATAAAAATGCATATTGACGATACTCGCTTTGAAGTGCCTAATGCAATCTTAGAATATGGAAGCTATGAGAGTACTGAAGAAAAAATGATGTACCGTGTATTGTCGTGTTTGCCGGAAAATGCGGTTATATTTGATATTGGTGCAAATGGAGGGTATTACTCCTTGTGTTACAAAGCGTGGTTCCCAAATACATCAGTACATGCTTTTGAGCCATTACATATGACCTATCAAACCTTGTTGCAAAATATTGCCCTGAACAAAATTGCCGGCATAAATGCGAAAAATTTCGGGTTTTATGACAAAGAGCAGACGATAGATTTTTATTTTGATTTTGGTGACAGTGGGTGCGCAGGGGTGAGGAATAATAAAAAAATAAATGATTCAAATGTTGTCTCATGCTTCGTAACGACAATGGATTCATATGTTGCTGATGCTGATACACGGGTTGATTTTATTAAAATTGATGTGGAAGGTGCTGAGCTTTTCGCTTTTAAGGGTGGCTACAACTCCTTGCAGAAGTACAAGCCGGTTATTTTTGCGGAAATGTCAAAGGACTGGTGCTCAAATTTTAAATACCATCCTGACGACATTGTATCTCTTTTAGCTGATATAGGCTATTCATGTTATGAAGTGGAGAGTGATTGTTTAATTCCGGTAGAGAAAATAATAAATAGTGGAAATTATTTTTTCATACATTCATCGGGCGACGGCAGGTTTGTTGATATCATAAAAAGGCTTAAGTAAAGATAGTAAAATAGAAATATGGGCAATGTGAACTACACATATTTTTTCGAAATGGAGCAACAATAAAATGGCAAAGCAAATACTTTATGGCGCAGGGCACAATTTGCGCTTCCACATAAAAGATTGGCAAGCTAGAGGCATAACTCCGGTTTGCGTTGTTGATGCAAGCGTAGAAAAGCAAAATACGACATTCTCGCATTCTGGCATAAGGCTTGAGATATTACCTCTACAGGAAGCGAACTTTCGCTATCCGGATTCTGATTACTACATAACTCTCATAGCTCCCAATTGTTACAAAGCGAAAGAGAGCCTTATTCTGCAAGGTGTTGCAGCAAATCGGATTTTTATACTGGCTGATATGTTTGTTGAATATCCTGAGGAAGATAATAGTGATTTGCCTTTTGCACCGGATGATATGGTTAAGTCGTGTGATTACTTAGAGCGGGGTATCGGATTTCTTTTTGATGGGATTTACTGTTGCTGCTTAAGTAGCGGCCGGTCCGGGATTTTAATTGATGCAGAAACATTAAACGCTCACGAAAGCGTTTCGGCTTCAGATTTGTGTGAAATGATAAAGAGCGAGAGAAAACAATATTTCCTTGCGTTAAATGGAAGGAATAAGCGCCCACTTGGAGATTGTGAAGAGTGTGTGTTTTTGTACGAAAAGCAGTTTAGTGAAGTAACTTTTTCAGGCTTAGGAGGGAAATCCGGGCTTCAGCTTGTAAATGACCAATCCACACTCGTCTGCAACCACAGGTGCTCATATTGCCGAGATGCAGTGTTAGCGAACAAACAGTATGCTTGCCAATATGACAATAGAATCGTACTCAAGGCACTTGACGGATTTATTTCAAGGCAGAAACCATCATATTTTTTTGTTGCTATTAACAGCGGTGAGACTGCTCTGAGAAAAAACCTCGATGAACTGCTGGACTATTTTCGTGCGCATGAGCTTGAAAATATATATATTTATTCAAATGCCTCAGTCTACTCAAAAGGAATAGAGCGGTCGCTGAAGTCAGGTTGCGTTAATTTGATTACATCTATAGATGCAGGGACTCCGGAAACATATAAAAAAGTTCATGGTGCAGATGATTTCGATAAAGTAATTTTGAATTTAATCAATTACAGTGTGCTTGGTGATAACAGGCACATGAGAATAAAGTATGTAGTGCTTGACGATGAATCGAACACGAGTGATGAGGATTTGCTTGGATTTTTATGCGCAGCACTACTTATAAAACCTGAAGATATCAATGTTTTGCCACAGTTTAGGGATAGCTCAGAGTCTGTCCCGAACAGCACAATTGAGTTTGCTGCACGTATGTCTTTCCTTTGCCCGATTATAACAGGACGTATATTGTACTTCTTTCCTGCACTCGGGATAAGCGGAGATACCGAAGAGTTTTCGAAAAAGGTATTGGAGAGGGTAGAGTCTTTTGACGAGACAAAGAAAAGTCGACTTACAGAAATGGTCTTGAATTATTTGAGGAGCAAGTTATGCAAAAAGTGATAATTTACGGTGCGACAAGAAACCAAGCGAATCATAAAATTTCAGTTATAATCCCTTGTTATAATGTTGAGGAATATGTTGATAAATGCCTTGAGAGCGTATTGTCGCAGACATATGAGAACCTCGAAGTTATTGTTGTAAACGACGGCTCAACTGATAGCACAGCAGACATTGTCAACCAATTTTTAAGTGACAAACGTGTTAAATATGTCGACCAAGCCAATAGCGGTGTCACAGCGGCACGTAATCGGGGAATTGAAGCTGCAACCGGAGAACTTCTCACATTTGTTGATAGCGATGATTGGCTGGAACTTGATATGTATGAGAAGTTATGCTCGGCTTTCGTTGCAGAGAACGCTGATGTTGCGGTTTGTGATTACAATCTTATTTTTGACGACCGTGTTGACGTCAAGTATTCAAGTATGATAGATGAAGCTGTCGATATTATTGCTCCCGACTATTTCGTGAAGTACTGCTGCAAGGCAAAACCCAATAATTACATTTGGACACGGCTATATAAGACTGATATAGTAAAAAAATCCGACATACGTTTTGAGAACTACAAGCTGGGTGATGATACGCTCTTTAATTTTAAGTTGTTGCCTTATATGAAGCGGGCTGTCCATATTTCGCCCGCTATGTATAACTATTTGCAACGTCCCAACTCCAATATATTCACAGCAGCAAATCGCGGAAATCTGGCGGAGGTCTATGCGGACACATTTGACTCACTCGTTACTCACTACGAGTCAAACGGATTTAAAGAGTTTTTAAAAGCAATGCCAAATCATGCCGCCACGAGACTACGTAGCGTTGTGTTTTATTCGCGTCTTGCCGGTATGGAAAATGAAGCGATTGTAAAGAGCATTAAAGAGGGATTTCAAGGCAGGAAAATCGCTGAGTACCTGAGTGATGAGCAAACTCGGGATTTATCGCACAGTATCTGCAAAATTCTTGAATAAAGGCCGCTGCTCATGTATAATTATAGTTAGACTGAGTAGTTGGAAGGAGTTATTTATGCAAGTAGTAATTTTAGCAGGTGGGTTGGGTACTCGCATTGCCGAAGAAAACAGCTTAAGACCTAAGCCTATGGTGGAAATCGGAGGGCAGCCGATTCTTTGGCATATAATGAAGTATTACTCGCATTTTGGCTTCAATGACTTTATTATCTGCTGTGGTTATATGGGATATATGATAAAGGAGTATTTTGCCGACTATTATATTCACCGCAGTGATATCACATTTGATTTCACTAAGGGCAACGAGATGACAATTCACTCAAACATTGCAGAACCTTGGAAGGTGACAGTGGTGCATACGGGAAAACGTGCGCAGACAGGCGGGCGAGTAATGCGTATAAAAAATTATGTAAAAGACAAGCCATTTCTGCTGACGTATGGTGATGGCGTGAGCGATATCGACATCCATGCGCTGATTGACTATCATAAAGTCTCGGGGAGCACTGTGACAATCAGTGCGATACAGCCGGGTGGGCGATTTGGTGTTTTGGACTTTGATGAGAAACATAGGCTTTCCGGATTTCGGGAAAAAGCAAAAGAGGATGGCGGTTGGATAAATGCCGGTTTCATGGTTATGGAGCCTGAGATTTTTAACTATCTGGACAGTGACCATTGCGTATTGGAAAATGAGCCATTTAGAAGACTCAGTTCGGAAGGAAAGATGGCGGCATATCGCCACCACGGGTACTGGCAATGCATGGACACTCAGCGAGACAAGGGCTTCCTTGAAGAGCGGTGGCAAAGTGGAAATGCACCGTGGAGGGTATGGGAGTGAACTTAGAATTTTTCAAGGACAAAACAGTGCTTATAACAGGGCACACGGGCTTCAAGGGTGCATGGCTTTGTCATATACTAAAACGCGCCGGGGCAAATGTTTGTGGGTATGCACTAGAAGCGGAGCGAGGCAGCCTGTTTGAGGTGTTGTCTGTATCAGAGGGAATGAACTCTATAATCAACGACATTCGAGATATGGCGAAGCTGGCTCAAGTATTTCACCAAGCAAACCCTGAGATTGTGCTCCACTTTGCGGCGCAACCGCTGGTGCTGGATTCATATGCACGTCCCGCATATACGTTTGATACCAACGTTATGGGGACGGTAAATCTCCTTGAATGTGTCCGTGAGAGCGAGACGGTGCGCTCAGTAGTTATTGTCACTACAGACAAGGTTTACAAAAATCTGGAATGGGCATACGGCTATCGTGAAGTTGATACACTCGGCGGAAGTGACCCATACTCCGCATCTAAGGCTTGCGCTGAAATAGTTTCGGAGGCATACCGTACATCATTTTTACATCCGAAAAACACGCCGATTTCAACAGCAAGAGCCGGCAACGTAATCGGCGGTGGCGACATTTCTGCTAATCGCATAATTCCGGATTGTGTCAGGGCTGCCGTGAAAGGCAAGCCGATTATCATACGAAACCCATCTTCCGTGAGACCTTACCAGCATGTCTTGGAGCCTCTCTGTGCATACTTACACATTGCGGAGTTGCAATACAAATCCTATGATTTTGCGGGCAACTATAATATCGGCCCGGAAGAATCAGACTGTGTTACTACAGGCGAACTTGCGGATATCTTTTGCAATGCGTGGGGCGAAAATCAGTCGTGGGTGGATGCTTCTGACTTGGGAGCGCCGCACGAGGCAAATTTATTGCGCTTAGATTGCTCAAAAATACGCTCGAAGCTGGGCTGGCGACCTGTTTGGAATCTAAAAACGGCAATAGCGAAGACAGTAGAGTGGGAGAAAGCACACCATGCCGGAGAGGATATAACCACAGTAATGAATAATCAGATTGACGAGTACTTGGAGGGAGTAGAAAATGGCGGATTTACGCGATAAAATCTTAAACCTTGTAAAAGAATATGCAGAGAAAAACCATAAGCCAAAGGCTTTTGTCCCGGGTGATAAAATCAACTATGCAGGGCGGGTATACGACAGTTCGGAGATGGTGAATCTTGTAGATAGTGCACTTGAGTTTTGGCTGACCTCGGGGCGTTATACGGAGGAATTTGAAAGGAAACTGGCGGCTTATCTCGGTGTGCAGAGTTGCTCATTTGTAAACTCAGGGTCTTCGGCTAATTTGCTTGCGTTTATGACTCTGACATCTCCGCTGCTTGAGCAGCGTGCAATCATGCCGGGCGATGAGGTTATAACCGTTGCGGCGGGTTTTCCGACCACTGTTGCACCCATCGTACAATATGGTGCTGTCCCCGTATTTGTTGATATTACTATTGCGGAGTATAACATTGATGTCTCTGCATTAGAGGATGCCGTCAGCGAAAGAACAAAAGCTGTAATGCTGGCTCACACACTTGGAAATCCCTTTGATATAGCTGCAGTTAAAGCGTTTTGTGATAAATATAACCTATGGCTTATTGAGGATAATTGCGATGCTCTCGGCTCGGAGTATACGATGGCAGGAAAAACAAAAAGAACCGGCACATTTGGCGACATCGGCACGTCCAGTTTTTATCCTCCGCACCATATGACTACAGGGGAAGGCGGAGCGGTATATACAGATAATGAGCTGCTAAATAAGATTATTCGTTCTATGCGAGATTGGGGCAGAGACTGTATGTGCGCTTCAGGTCAGGACAATCTTTGCGGGCATCGCTTTAACGTGCAGTTTGGTGAGTTGCCGGCAGGCTATGACCATAAATATGTTTATTCGCATTTTGGATACAACCTCAAAGCGACTGATATGCAGGCGGCTATTGGCGTAGCGCAGCTCGACAAAGTCGATGACTTTACGTCGGCTCGCCGGCGTAATTTCGAACTTTTGAAATCAGCCCTTGCACCCTTTGCCGATAAACTTATACTGCCGGTGGCGTGTTGTAATTCAGATCCTTCGTGGTTTGGATTCCTGATTACTTGTCACGGTGGCGTTAATAGAAACAAGTTAGTTCGCAGCCTGGAGGGCAAAGGTGTACAAACGCGTATGCTGTTTGCCGGCAACTTGGTGCGCCAGCCTTGTTTTGACCGACTTAGAGATACAGGCACGGGATATCGGCAAATAGGGGAGCTTCCAAATACCGACCGCGTTATGAATGATACATTCTGGATTGGCTTATATCCGGGGATGACAGATGAGATGATAGACTATATGGCTAAGGTGATAATCAATTCGATTTGATGTGCCACGTGGGGAACCACAAATAAATCCATGCTTTTTCATGGGCTATTTGTGCCTTAAGATTGTTGGAAGGAATGTATTTTTATATGATGAAATATGATTTCCTCATTGTGGGGGCGGGGCTGTTTGGTGCAACTTTTGCACATGAGGCTACTTTACGCGGCAAATCTTGTCTGGTTATCGACAAGCGCTCACACATAGCGGGCAACGCTTTTACAGAGGAAATCGAAGGGATCGAGGTTCATACGTATGGGGCGCATATTTTCCATACAAGCGATAAAGCTGTTTGGGATTATGTAAATAAATTTGCTGATTTTAACAACTATATCAACTCACCTCTGGCACGTTTTGGGGATGAACTATATAATCTACCGTTTAATATGAATACGTTCCGGCAAATGTGGGGTGTTATAACTCCTGCTGAGGCAAAAAGTAAAATAGAGAGCCAAAAGCTGACTTTAGATGGCAGAGAGCCGAAAAACCTTGAAGAGCAAGCGCTTTCACTGGTAGGACATGATATCTACGAAAAGCTGATAGAAGGTTATACGGAAAAGCAGTGGGGTCGGTCGTGTAAAGATTTGCCGCCGTCTATTATCAAGCGATTGCCGCTACGTTTTACTTTCGATAATAACTATTTTAATGATCGCTATCAAGGTATTCCGATAGGCGGATATACGGAAATGGTGAGAAAAATGCTTGACGGTAGCGAAGTCATTTTAAATACTGATTATTTCGAGTATATCACCAAAAATCCGAATATTGCAGCGACAACAATATACACAGGGGCTATTGATGAGTTTTTTGATTATTGCTACGGGGAACTTGAATATCGCTCGCTTCGTTTTGAAAATGAGGTTCTGCCTATGGAGAATGTCCAGGGTAATGCGGTGGTGAATTACACAGCCGCTGATATTCCTTTTACGCGTATTATTGAGCATAAGCATTTTGAGTTTGGTGTGGGAGCAAAATCAGTCATAACTCGTGAGTTCCCTGTGGCGTGGCAGAAAGGCTTAGAGCCATATTATTCGATTAATAATGAAAAAAACAATGCTCTGTATGATAAATATAAGACTTTAGCGAGGCAGCGCAGAGATGTGCATTTTGGCGGTAGGCTCGGTCGGTACGCTTACTTCGATATGGACAAGGCAATCGCTGAGGCAATGAAATTAGTTGTGTCGGTGATTGGATAAGGTTCTTTGCAATTCTCGATGTTTTGCAATCTATGCTATACTATAACAAGCGGCTGCAGTTCACACATGCGCTTTCAGAAAAGAAGACAAAGACGAAGAAAACGGTGAAATGGTAATAGTAACTAACGCATAATCGACGCATAGTAAAATTGGTATAACCAGCGGTTACGGTGCAAAATGAGGCTATAACCGCTGGTTATACCAATTGGCAATTTAATGAAAAGCCTTGACAATTGCTGTAATTACACGTATAATTGTGTCGTTCACAAACAGTCGTCAATTTTATAACCAGCGGTTACAGTGCATAATGAGGTGATAACCGCTAGTTATGCCAAGTGGGGTGTTTTATGTTAGTTGGACGAAAAAAAGAAATAGAACTTCTCAAAAAGTACAGTAGCACCGCAGAGTCGGAATTTGTGGTTGTCTATGGACGCAGGCGTGTTGGAAAGACTTTTCTTGTGAGACAGCATTTCCGTGATAAGTTTTTCTTTTATACAACAGGTGTTGCCCCGGAAGCCGGCGAAAAAGCTAATTTGCGAGTAAATTTAGAGCACTTTCGCTTTAACCTAACTAACTATGGCATTAACTGTGACTCAACACTCAGCTCATGGATGGAAGCATTTGACTGTTTGAGAAAAGGAATCGAATCGAGCACATCGTCAGATAAGAAAATCATATTTCTCGATGAAATGCCGTGGATGGATACACCAAAATCTTCCTTTATTAGCGCCTTGGAATATTTTTGGAACAGTTTTGCCTCGGCACGCACTGATATTTTGCTAATAGCCTGTGGAAGCGCAAGCACGTGGATTTCTCGCAAACTGCTAAATAATAGGGGTGGGCTGCACAATCGCATTACAGGTAAGCTACTAATACGTCCGTTTACTCTCAGTGAGTGTGAGGAGTATTTTCGTTACCTTAACATTGTAATTGACCGAAGGGATATTGCTGAAGCCTATATGATATTTGGTGGCATACCATATTATCTCAGATATTGGGATGGGCGGTGGAGTTTGCCGCAAAATGTAGACAGAATAGTTTTTAGAGATGATGCTCCCCTAAAAAATGAATTTGAGAATATGTACGCTTCACTATTTAAAAATTCAGCTCAATACATAGATGTGGTAAAAGCACTGAGCACTAAGTCGAAAGGTCTTTTTCGTGATGATATACTACGCATAACAGGTATGTCGGATGGAGGCACTCTCAGTGAAATATTGCAAAATTTGGAGCTAAGTGGTTTTATACGTTATTATGCCCGCTATCCCGGAAAAATTCGTAATGGTCTTTATCAGCTTATAGACAATTACTCACTTTTTCATTTGACTTTTGTAGAGGGTAACCTTGGACAAAATGAGAACTTTTGGAGCGACATGCACGAAACGCCAAAGCTTAACACATGGCGTGGCTATGCGTTTGAGCAGTTGTGTCTGAAGCATATCGACCAAGTAAAATGGGCATTGGGCATCGCAGGCACAGCCACAGATGCTTACTCATGGAAAAGCAAAGAGAGCAATCCCGGCGCACAGATTGATTTGGCTTTGCTCAGGTCTGACCGTATAGTCAATATCTGTGAGATAAAGTTTTCTAAATATGAGTTTGCCATAACCAAAGACTATGCGGAAAAGCTAAGAAACAAACTTTTTTCATTTGGAAGCGAAACCGGCTCAAAATCGACGCTACATTTGACATTAATAACAACCTATGGCATCAAACAAAACGCATATTCTAACATGGTGCAGTCAGAAGTTCGGCTTGAGGACTTGTTTAATGTTCCCGGGAGAAACTGAAGAGAGTGAAAGGAACCATAAAATGAGAAACAGAAATCACGACCGCGCATTGCGCGCAAATGGATTTGTAACAGCAATTCTAAGCATTTTGATGTTCAAGCTGGTGAGCATTTTCATATTGCTCTTGGCGGTGAGAACCATCACTGCGGCAAGTGTTATACAAAACACAGATATTGCATGGGTGCTTGAAGAGACAGGTGTGTCAAATCAGATTGTAAATCAAATAAACGACCTGCCGTTTGTAGAAACGAATATAGATGTAAGAGATGTGGACGAGTTTATCCGAAATGACGTGGTGTCGCGGGAAATAAGTAGGGTGATGGGAGGTTATCTCGATGCTCTGGCGCAGGGGAACCTTGACCATCACATAACGCAGGACGATATACTCCGCATTGCGAGAAATGTAGAGCCTGAGCTGAGTGAAATGTTTGGTCACGAGATGACCGAAGTTGACCACGAGCGCCTTTCGAGAGCACTTGATGAGGCTGTAGACCTTGGGAGTCTAAGTATTGGGAATTTTGTCGAAGAGGCGGGCATTGATATTGATCTAACAATTCCGCAGCTTGCAGTTTCGCTGAATGTGCTTATTTTGGTTGGTGCTTTATGTATAGTGACATTTCTCCTCATGGTTTTACACCACAGGAGACTAATATCCGATTCGCTCAGTAATGCAGGTGTTCCGATGGTTTTATCGGGTTTGCTGTGCTTTGTGAGCGGGTTTATTTTTCAATCATTCGCACAGATGTTTGGAGCAACATTTTATAGAATATCAACCGCAATACTAGGTGGGCCCATAAGCCTTATAATGACCTATGGGATCTATGCGGCAGGGATTGGAGTTGTTCTAATTATAATCAGATTTATCATCAGAGCCACACGACCACGTGTAGCACCAAGACACGTTATTTAACGTTAGTGCCAAACTATGAAGTTTCCAAACCGGCTAACGGTAAAAGATGAAAATCCCTGAAAAAGTCTCCCTAATGATGAAACAGCCTCATACCTGTAAATGTCATGACCATGTCATATTTATCACATGTTTCGATCACATTGTCGTCCCGTATCGAACCGCCCGGCTGAGCGACATATTTAACACCGGAGCGCTTTGCCCGTTCGATATTATCGCCAAATGGGAAAAATGCATCACTGCCGAGAGCAACATCGGTGACTTTTTCAAGCCATTTTTTGCGCTCTTCACGGGTGAGCTCGTTCGGGCAAATGGTGAAGAGTTCTTGCCATGCTCCGTCACGCAGTACATCATTACTGTCGTCAGAGATATACACATCAATTGCATTGTCACGAGCAGAGCGCATAACATCGGCTCTAAATGGAAGATCAAGGACACTTGGGTGCTGCCGCAAACTAAAATTATCAGCCTTGTTTCCGGCGAGCCTTGTGCAATGTATGCGGCTCTGCTGTCCTGCACCCACACCGATTGCCGCTCCGTCTTTAACATAGCAGACAGAGTTGGATTGGGTGTATTTGAGAGTGATGAGTGATATTAGCAAGTCGCGCTTTGCGTCTTCAGAGAGATGCGTATTTTTTGTAACAAGATTACTTAAAAATGTCTCGTCGATCTTGAGCTCATTTCGCCCCTGTTCAAAGGTTATGCCGTATACGTCTTTTAGCTCGGCAGAGCGGGGTGTGTAATCGGGATCGATTTTTACAACGCTGTAACCGCCTTTACGTTTTTCTTTTAATATTTTAAGTGCGGAATCTGTATAGCCGGGGGCAATTATGCCGTCCGACACTTCCGGTGCAATTAAGAGAGCTGTCTCCTCGTCACAGATATCAGAAACAGCGACCCAGTCACCATATGAGCAGACCCTGTCGGCACCCCTGGCTTTGGCATACGCACAGGCAAGTGGTGAAAGGTCGATGTCGGGCGTAAAAAACATCTGTTTCTGAGCTTCAGTGAGAGGCAGTCCAATCGCCGCACCTGCCGGCGATACATGTTTAAATGATGTAGCGGCAGGGAGTCCTGTGGCTCTTTTCAGCTCAACTGCAAGCTGATACCCATTGAGCGCATCAAGAAAATTGATAAACCCAGGTTTTCCGTTTAACACTTCAACAGGCAAATTCCCCTCATCAATAAAAATCCGCGCAGGTTTTTGATTGGGATTACAGCCATATTTTAATTCAAGTTCTTTCATGAACATTCTCCTTTGTATCGCCCTATATTAGGCGCATTTTTCGGGCGATTGATAATCGCCCCTATTATAATCTACAGTGCTGGCTGTAGGGGCGACCGTCCACATCATACTACAATGTACAACAACGCCCCTCGTGATTAAATCTGCGTTATACTCGCTACAGTTTCTACTATATCATACTTTCCATTCAATGTGAACACTCTCGTTGGTTGCTTGGATTCTTGTAATCAATCCGTCAAGTACAAGCCGCCTGTCATCAAGATTCACAGTTTCCCAATCCGTCAGATACCCTGATATGCTCTCTGCACTTTCCTGAGATAGTGATGATGCTCGCACATCGGCAATTGCTTTTGCTAGTGATTGCCTTTTTGCGTCCAACTCGTCAATTTTGCTGTTTGCATATGACATCAGGGTTTTGCTTGCACCAAACAGGCTATCAATCAGTTTTTCAATCTCAGCGTCCGTCTGCGCAAGTTCCACATTAAGGGCGGTCAGCTTCGGGTTGGCTTTTGGGTTACTGCCCATCAGCACTTGGAAGTTGCCGAGTTTCTTTACCATTTCGCAATAAATGAAGTCCTCAAACTCTTTTACACGGATTGTTCCGCAACCCTCACAGGATTTTGAATCGGCGCGTTTTCTACAGCGGAAATAGGATTTACCATTACTGCTAGGTGAATACATAAGCCCTGAGCCACATTTGCCACACTTAACTTTGCCTGCAAGCCATGTGTTTTTTGCTTTGTGATGTGCCGCAAAAGATGTGTTGTTCAATATCTTCTTACGGCAAGCAAGCCATACATCCGATGATACAAGTCCCTCATGTGGTGCAATAACCAGTGTGTGCCCTTTTATGCTTGCTTTTTTGCTCTCTGTAGCGTTCCTACCTGAGTAAAAATAACACCCATTAATCCCTGCAAAGTCCTCTGCTTCGTTTACAACATCTGCGCCTTGTGTTTTGAAAAACTCGTATACATCAAGGTCTGCCTGTACATAGGCGGGATTCTTCAGTGTTTGTGATATTTGACTTCTTGATAAGTCAATACTGCAATTAATACCTTGACTTATAAAGTAGTTGGTAATGTCACCAAATGAGATGTCAGGCTTGGAGTACATATCGTACATTATCCGAATGTGGTCGGCTGTTTCAGGGTCAGCAACCAATTTTTTTGTGTTAATACCGTCCAAGACGGTCGGCTCTACTTTGAACCCATATGGTGCGTTTCCACTCATGAAGAATCCTTTTCTGCACCTTGAATCAAAAGAGTCTTGTACACGCTTCTGAATTGTTTCACGTTCAAGCTGAGCGAAAACTATGCAGATGTTGAGCATTGCGCGTCCCATCGGTGTACTCGTATCAAACTTTTCAGTTGCAGAAATGAACTCCACGTTGTGGTTATGGAATAACTGCATCAGATTAGCGAAATCTATAATTGAGCGGCTGATACGGTCTAGCTTGTAAACGATAACCGTTGAGATAAGACCTTGTTCTATATCTCTGATTAACTCCTTAAACTTCGGGCGCTCTGTGTTCTTGCCTGAATATCCTTTGTCTATGTATTTGCGATAATTTTCCCCCTTTGCTTCGTAAGTGCAAAATTCAATTTGGCTTTCAATGCTTATACTGTCCTTCTTATCAAGTGATTGTCTAGCATAAAATGCTTTCATTTCTGGCTCCTTTCAATGTAAGAAACGGAGCCAACCTACATATACATTATACCATCAACGGCTCCTTTTTGCAAGAAAAAAGTGCCTGTTTTCAGGCGTTTTCAGCTTTTTGTTGTTCGTGTACTTTATGAACACATCATATAATTTGCATTCCACTTCACGTCTGCGCTTTTCTTTTTCCTTTGGTGAGAGAATCGGCGTGATGTGTTCAATCCTCATTGTATTTTCGCCAAAAGGAACGGTTTTGACCTCTCTTTTAAACTTAACTTGTGCTGACATAATGAGTCCTCCGTAGCTGACTATGCTAAATTCCTGGCTTAGCTTAAAAATCCGCAATGAAACGTCTTAACACTTCATAAAACTTGTAACTACCAAGCTCGATAAACGGTTTTTGGTTAAACCTCACGGAAATTGCATCCCCCCGTGGTTCTCACGGAGCTGTTCCCATTGCGTGCGACGCTTTTAACGCTCATGCTGTGGCTGAACAGGAGTATCACTATACCGATATTATGTGTCATTGCAAACAAGCTACCACGCTTGCCCGGCGGCGATATGTTGACCGCTCCACTCTCACACGAAAGAGAGTATCATTGCGCATATCTCGCATGGCTCGACATAAACCGAAAGTATCTATCTCGCTGTATTCTACGCCGCCGTTATCTTGCGACGTTTTCTTTTAATCCGGTACCGGATTGTAAAAACGCACCCATAATTTGAATGTCAGTCGGACTCATTTATTACAGTTATTGTGAAATCCCGTAATCCCGCATGAGTGCGCTTTTACAACACGGTAGCAGTGTATTCCGTGAGCAGTGGGCGTTTTTTCCATCCACTGCCCACGGATTCTTTATCTATGCTGATTTATTTTTCCTTGGCTTGTACTTCATTACTGTGACCATCAGTAGCATTTCAAGCTCTTTTTTCAGCGTATCATCGGTGAAAAGGTACGTCTTGCCTTGCTCATCGTAGAGCCTTACAGTTGCGAGGGCGTTTATATATCCCTCATAGTTTTTAAGCACAAGCGACATCGCATCGGTTTCGCCCTTTGAAGCTGATTTAAGAGTTTGCATTTTCAGCTTTGCTTTTTCGATTTTTACTAATTTACCCATTAAGTGAATCCTCCAAAATCGTCTTTAGCTTGTCTAAAGCTTTTATCCTGTGGTATCTTACTGTGCTGATAGGAATACCCCTGTTTTCGGCGATTTCCTTGCCCGTTAGTCCTATGAAGTAATAAAGCAGTATTACTTCTCGGTTGAGTTTAGGTAAATCACTCAATGCTATGGCTAAATCAAAGTTTTTAACTTGAACTTGCCATCCGCTAACGTCAAAGCAGTCGTCACACTCGGAGTAATAATCAAATGCCGCCGCACTTGAAAGCTCGGAATCTGTTAAATCTGAGAAACTGGCTTCATACTCGCTGCGCTTTTTCGCCGACCTGAAATAGTCTCTTGCTTTAAACTTTAACGTTTGCTTCATATAGCAGTCGAAACTCTCAACGCTATGCCATCTATCATTACATAGTTTCATGTTCTCACCTCCTTCCTGTCCGTGACTTGAAAGGCGGTGAAGATGTATTTTCCCCCTCTATAACTACTCTGGTTTTTTAAGGCAAAAAAACAACTTTTTGCGAAAAAACATTTTGAACTTTTTGTAAACGCACAGAAAAGCATTGCAATCACAGCCTTTATCACGGTAGATTTAATCTTGTTTTTACCGTGATGGCGGTCCTCTGCAATGCTTTTTTGCGATATTTACTTCGTTTGAAATTAACTTGATTGTATGCGCTACATACCCTTTGAAAGAACAAAAGCCCGTTGCTTCCAACAGGCTTTTTTTGACGGTTTATTTAGTTTTGCTCTTATTGAGATTCGGGGTTCATAGCTTTGCATACGCTATATGACCATTTTTGTAATTTGCTCAAAATCTGTCTTGCTACTGCTTTGTGAAGATATGAGAAGCTTCGAGAAAATGGCAAGCTCTGCTTCATTGCAATCGTGCATCAGGACAATTAGCTCTCTGATTTTTCCCTCACTGTGAAATGCTTTTGGGTGGATTATCATCTGTGCGGATAAATCCAGATTTTGAATCAGGGAACACATAACAAAACAACTCGGCTTCTCTCTTCCTGACTCAATACCTGCGAGATGATGTGAAGAAATTTTCACTTTTACTGCAAGTTCCTTTTGGGTTATGTTTTCTCTGTTGCGGGCGTCTCGGACTGCTAAACTTAGTCTTTCTAATACTTTATCCATAAAGTGCCTCCTTCTGTGTTGACTAAAAGTTCATGCTTCACGTTTATTTCTGCATTATGTTCACCATATTGCTTCAATATTTTGCCAATCGAGTCGAGTATAAGTTATCAATTGTAAGCCATAATGTCGGTTTAAGGTCAAGTGAATTTCTTAAAATATGCAATTTGTTTACATATGTATTTGGGGTAGCTCTGAAAGTGCTGGTAATAGGTGCTTTTGATGGATTTGCTTTATTAACTTTTACGGCGTTGCTCAGCGAGGTTAAATGTTACAGTACGCAAATTTGGCTGATTGAAATGCAAAAAGCACTCTAAACCTTAAAGTAGCTTTAATGTTTGAGTGCTTCATGACTATGGTTATGCAATTGATGGTTACATTCTGCTGTGCAGGTTATTTGTATGGTTTTAGCTTTGTATTATTTCATGCAGTTTTAATCTGCAATCTCGGTTCCGCTTACGAAACAAGGGAAATGAGGCTTAGCAGTGTGTGCTAACTGCTCGTCGTTATAACTGTGAATATGAATTGTTTGTAAACATCTCAGCAAAAGTTGTTTTTTGCCCTGTAAAAAACAGAGTAGTTATAGAGGGGGATTTCTGTTTCCCCCGAATAATAACTTCAAAGGAGCGTATAACATTATGCAAAGCAAGACAGAGAAGCGGATTGAAAACGTAAAAGAGGAAATCGCAAAACTCAACAACAAGAAAAATGTACTAATCCAAAAGCACAAAGCCGAAGAGCGCAGGGCGAGGACACATCGCCTTTGCAAACGTGGAGGTTATATGGAGAGCAAAATTCCTGAATTATTAACAATGACCGATGAGGAATTTTACTCTTTCGTGGACAACATCTTAATCCCACAGCACTCAAATAAAAGCTAAAAGTGACGGGGTTCGCTACGCCCAAGACATTCTGAGCGTAGCGAGGGAATGGCGCACTTATACCTTTCAAAGAAAGGTGTGCTTGTTGCCGTAGGCGTTTTATCCCTATCGGTCAAAAAATCCGCAAGCGAAATCGGGGTGTTATAAATGGCAATCTATCACATGAGCGTTAAGGTTTTCAGCAGGGGCAAAGGTGCTTCCGCTGTCTGCAAAGCCGCATATAGAGCCGCTGAGAAGATGTACAGTGAGTATGACGGTAGTACCCACGACTACACCCGCAAGAATGGTGTTATTTATAAAGAGGTTTTATTACCTGAAAATGCACCCGCTGAGTACAAAAACCGTTCTGTTTTATGGAACTCGGTAGAGCAATCGGAGAGATACAAAACTGCACAGCTTGCGAGGGAAGTTGAGATTGCTCTACCGAGGGAGTTAACACAAGAGCAAAAGATTGAATTGGCTAGAGAATTTGCAAATGAGATATTTGTTAACAAAGGAATGTGTGCTGATATTTGTGTGCATGATACAGGTGTCGGTAATCCGCACGCTCATATAATGCTCACTATGCGACCGATTGAAGAATATGGAAAGTGGGGGCAAAAATCGTATAGGAAGAACGGCAAAAAAATCCCGACTGTTGACTGGAATGGCAGAGATAAAATGGAACAGTGGCGTAAGGCGTGGTCTGAATTTTGTAACGCCGCACTTGAAAAGCAGGGGGTGAAAAATAATATAGATCATAGAAGTTACGAACGTCAGGGCAATGAGCAAATTCCAACAGTTCACCTCGGACCTGCGGCGTGGCTGGAGAAGAAAGGTTTTAAAACAGAGCGTGGCAATATTAACCGCGAAATTTCTGTGAGTAATGGTGAACTTAGGCAGATAAAGGATAGGATTAAAAAGCTCAAAAATTGGCTCTACTCACAACCGTTTGAGCAAATTGAGAAAGCTCCATCTATGAGTGATGTTTTGCAGAACATTAAAATCACTGAGCAGTTTCGGTCAAATGCTAGGAAGATTGCGGACTTACAGGCATTTGCTAATGTAGTTAATTTTTTGGGGGATAATGATTTAGGCTCTATTGATGAACTTGCAGATAAGGTCACGGATATGCAACAGTCGCAATATGACCTTGCAGGGGCAATAAAAAAGCACGAGCGCCGACTCGCGACACTCGATTTGCATTTGCATAATGTGAAGATTTATGATGAGAGTAAACCTGTTTATCAGGAATATATTGCTTTGCCGAAAAGTAAGCGCGAGAGCTTTAAGGTGAAGAACGGTGCCGCACTCAATGCACATGAAACTTCGCATAAATATCTTGTTTCAGTTTTGAACGGGCGGACAACAGTACCATCTGCCACTTGGAAATCGGAGCGGGAAAAACTTAGGTCAGAGCGATATGAGTTGTGCGATAAATATTTTAGTTTAAAGGCTGATGTTAAAAGTGTGGAGTCACTTCGCCGTGGTGCTGAGAGTTTCATTGATTCAGCTGATAGGGTGGAACAATCGAAAATACAAAAGAAACGTAACCTTGAGCCTGCTCTTTAGGGAGGAATAAGGGATAGCCCCACTCTTCTCCGTTATAATAGCAAGGACAACTATTCTACTACTTTTTCTGCTCCATTTGTTATCAAAAAACATTTATATTGCATTGCTTTTTGTAGTAAATCCGATTGACTGCAATTTTTCAGCACATGATCGCATAAGTTCAGTGCCATCTGTATTATTTGAATCTTACGGTCATTATCCACTGCATTTTGTAAATGATTTATATAGAGTAAAGTGATTTTAAGAACAAATGAAAAGCATTGGTAATGACTTTTTACAAGTGACATACACTCAGCTATGACATTTTCAAACGGCTTCGTAGTAAAGTCTTCCAGCAGACGTGCATATATGTTATGAATATCGCTTTCTGACAAATGTGGAAAATAGTTCATAAGTTGATTTATGCTTATATCAAAATATGATGCAATTTCAGGCAAAAGTTCAATTTTAGGATAACAAGTCCCCTTCTCCCATTTTGAAACTGATGCTTTAGAAACGCCTAGGTGCAATGCTAACGCTTCTTGAGTAACGCCTTTGCTATGTCTTTGTGAAATCAGAACGTTTGCAATATTCATGTCTCTCAAATCGAATTATCCTCCGCTGTCGTCTAATTGCTTATGCTAACTGCTATGTCAAAACTGTTTAATCGCTTCGACGCAGAACTGAGCGGGTTGTAGGGCATATTTTGCCTGCTAGGTCGAGTAGTTAAAAGTGGAAATAGTCGATAGGAACGAACTGTTTTTCCTTTATGCCTGATTCATTTAGGGTTATATGCAATTCACGCAACAACGCCTAGCATTAGCGTATTTATCTCTGCAATCGCAATTGCTAACGCTATCTCAGCCATATAAGCGTTGAATAACTCCTCATATACTTCAAGTTCATAAGTAAGTTTTTCAAGATAGCTTATTTCGCCCAGTACATATAGTTCGCCTATCAAATCAAGATTAGCTATTAGAATCGGACGCATTGTCATAGCTAAGTCAGATTGCATTTTTGCATCCAAATATGCAATCCATCTTATTGTTGCTACCATTTCAAGCCGACCTCGTATAAATCCCTGCTCGATTGACAGATTGTTTATTTCAGTCTGTAGCCTTTCGATTATCTCGGCATCGGCATTAGTTTCGATTAAGTCTGCTAAAACAGCATTATGCTCATCAATTTGCTGAGTAATTATTTCAAGCGATATGTTGTTGTTTAGTAAGCCAGTTGTTAATGAACTTAAATCACTAGCATATGGCGATGAGGTGGGAGGGAGTGTATAGTCTGTTATAAACTCAAATCCAAACACCCCTCTTTTTCGATTTATAACCTCTACTCTCAGCAAAAAAGAATCTTCAATGAGCTGCCTTTGGTCTGCAACTGCGTGCATTTGTACATAAGCAAAATCAACGTTTCCCTGTGTGGTTTCGCCCAAGTATAAGCGCACACGTTCAATTTCAAACTGCCTCTGTGCAAGAGTGACATTTCGGTTCATCAGTTCGATGCGAAGTCTCAGAGCGATAGCATTGTAATACTCCACTCGATACAAAAATCTTTCGTTTATCTCATTTTGTCTCAGTTGCCGTGCACTGGAGTCATCATTAACACCGCTTTCAAAAAAAACGCCAGCACTAAAAATCATATTTGTTTGTTGTAATTTATTAACTTCCTCGCTAAGTGCATCTATAGCCGTTTGCATTTCTTCTAAGAGCTGGCTATAGTTACTATAATATGCTAAGTTCTCTGATATTGCATATGAATTTTCTTCAAAATTGTCTTGACTATATACATAATTCGCCGGAGACTCAGTTTCCGCATATTTATCAGTTTCAACTTGATTATCATCATACCCTGAATGCGCTGTCACTAGATTAACCGCACCTACAATGAAAAGTACTGTGAAAACAAATAGCAAAATAGCTATAGCCAGAGGCTGTATGCGTTTATTAGCAGTTTTCATCACATTACCCCACTAATCCCAGAAGTTAAGTCTTTCGAGTACCCAGAATATTATTCTCTGTGTACGAGTTATCACACGAGCATCGCAAACCATCCCGACTAAGATTTCTGATTCCGTGCCATCCCTATCAAAAAGCGATCCACTTTCCATCTCAGCCTCGACAAGAAAGAAACTCTGCCCATCTTCAGTGCTGTGGGCATCTGTTGAAATTCTCGTCACTGAACCTGGCATTTCACCAAAATCTGCAAAAGGCAATGCAGCAAATCTAAAGTAAATCGGCTGGCCGACTTCAATGTCTGCAACATCGGCATTTGAAACTAATAACATGACCCTATGCTCCCCCTCAGAAGCAGGAAGAATTGTCGCTATATTCATTCCCGTTTGAACAAAATCTCCGACGCTAAGTTCCGCAAACATACTCACAACACCATCTATAGGTGCACTTACTTGAGAATTATCGATATGAATTTGTAGACTTCCTTTGTCATTTTGTAATGAGTAAAGATTATTTTGAAGATTGAAAAGTGCATCGGATATGAAGTTTAGTGTATCGAGCATAAGCCGTTCTCGGAGAAGTTCTTCACTAAAGCCGCCTTCAGGCAGCTCAAGCATAGCTTCTGTACTGCGTAGTGCCGCATTTAATTCTAGTAAATTTAGATCAAAACTTGTAATACCCTGCAATACCGATAGCTGTGCTTCATTTACAAAACTGTCTCGCTCCAACTGTAAGAAATTTAGTTCAAATCGCGCAGCATCTCGTTCATTTCGAGATACACCGCCGACTTCATACAACCGCTCAAATCGCTCAACATTGTCGCGATTCATTTGAATTGCCTCTGTAAACCGTTGAAAATTTAAATTATAGTCCAAGAACCATCTGTTTTGTTGACCGTTCCTTGTGGGAATTAAGTTTTGACCCTGGTTTATTGAATTATACAGAGACTGCAAATCCGACCTTTCTGAGTTTATGTGAGCTATGGCTATTGATGTGTTTTCTCTTGTGCTTTCAGCATCAACCCTAAATCGTAAGATATCTAAATTGGTGTTGGTTAGTTGCTCAACAGATGTTTCAATATCAGCCAAATAGCCTAAAAATCTGAAATAATAGTCAAATTGCGCTTCATCGTTTCTGTTGAATAAATTTTCGCCTAAAATTATACTCTCACGAAAAATTTGTAAATTTTCTATTTCTAGTAAAATTGTTGCATATTGACGTTCTAAAACACCAAGAGTATTTAAGTGTTCCTCATTATCCACAGAAAAAAGGATATCGCCGCTCTGAACCATCATGCCATCTCTAATATTTACATCTGTTACCGTTCCTGAAGATGTACTCCGCACCGTACTTACAGTATCATTCGGACGCACCGTGCCGCTTGCTCTTATATATACATCAATCTCACCAAAAATTGACCAGATAAGTGCAATAGCAAGCAATGAAATCAAAATGTACACAAATATAGAAACAAACTTATGTGGTCGCTCAACTAACACTTCTTTACTATCGGTAAGCTCTGATAAATTTATAATACCTAGTTTCCCACTCATAAAACCATTTCACTCCTAAATAATTTCATATGATTCAGGCAGTTGTTCTTTCCACAAATCATAGTACTTGCCGCCCTTGCTCATAAGCTCTGAGTGGCTACCGCTTTCTGCAATTCTTCCGCTATCTAAAAGATAGATTTTATCACAGCGCATTATCGTGCTGAGACGGTGGGCAATGATTATCGTTGTAATTTCTGATGTATGCTCATCTATCATATTGCTTATGGCTTTTTCGGTTATGCTGTCAAGATTACTTGTGGCTTCGTCCATTATTAGGATGTCAGGTTTTTTCAGCAAAGCCCGTGTTATGGCTAAGCGTTGCTTTTGACCGCCTGATAGGTTTGTACCGTTTTCTTCAAGCATGGTTTCATAGCGCAATGGCATTTGGCTGATAAAATCATGTGTTTGTGTCATGTTAGCTACTCGGACAACTTCTTCCATTTCAGGATAGTCCATGCCAAGGGTCAGGTTTTGAAAAATAGTGCCTGAGAATAAAAATATATCTTGTGATATGTATGCTATTTTCTCTCTAAGCATTTCAATATTGAAGTCCTGTATATTAAACTCTCCGATTGTTATATCACCTTTTTCAATTTTGTAAAAACTCAATAGTAGCTTCACAAGCGTGGTTTTACCACTACCACTTTCGCCAACAAGTGCGATTTTTTCACCAGGCTTTATGTCGAGATTGATATTTTCTAATACTAAATGACGAGTACCATAGCGAAAGTTAACCTTGTTGAATTTTATTTCTTTGCATAGTGATTGCGGCTTTATTTTCTTATCCTCATTTTCAGATTTTTCGGGATCTAAATCAAGTATTTCTCCAAGCCTGTTTGACGCAACTATTGCAGTTTGCATCGTTGGCTGCAAATCTATCAAGTTGCGTACTGGGTTAAGAAAATAAACAAGTAGCGCATTAAAAGTTAAAAGGCCACCGAGTGTCATATCACCTCGCATAACGCTCTGTGTGCCCACCCACAGAATTACAACACCTCCTACTGCCGAAACAAGCCCGCTGATTGAACTGGACATATTTTGTAACCACCCCAATCTAAATACCACCCTAAGCAACTTTACAAACCTTTTTTCAGTTTCAACTTTCGCTGAACGTTCTGAGTTAAGTGCTTTGACGGTCTCTATGCCGTTTAGTGTTTCTACTAGATATGATGTGAGCTGTGCATTTTCTTCCATTGCTTTCTCGTTTATCTCACGTAGCGGCTTGTTAAATGAGAAAACAATTACTCCGTAAATGATAACGACGATTGCGGCAATAAAAAGCATCCGAGGACTTTGGAAATAGAGTACAATACCACCGACTATTGCCATCATCGTATCTATCATTATTGTCATTGAGGCCCCTGTTAGTGCCTCTCGTATCTTTGATGCATCCATAAAGCGCGCAACAATCTCACCGACACGTCGGGTGCCAAAAAACTTCACAGGAAGTTCCAACGCATGCTGATAGTATCCAAGCATTAAATTTATATCGAGTTTTTGACTCAAATATATCAGCATATGGTTTCGGAACGCCCCTAATACATGCTGAAATGTATAGAGTACTATAACTCCGACTGACAAAATAATCAAACTACGCTCAAGCATATTCGGTAGGATTTCGTCCATCAAAGCTTGAAAGTAAAATGCTGCACCTATACCGAGTATTGTAAATATCAGAGAGGTAAAGAAGATGTTTATCAAAAGTCCTCGTTGAGGCTTAAGTAACCTAAAAAACTGTACATATATATTGTGTGTGTGGTTTCCTTTTTCAACCTTGTGTGTCGGAGAAACCAATATTAGCACACCTGTCCACTCTTGAAAAAAAGTATTAAATGACACTCTGCGTATCCCGTTGGCTGGATCTGCAATTGTTATTTGTTTTGCTGTAATTTTGTGTATTACTACGTAATGAAACAAGGAGCCGTCAACCAAAACATGAGCTATAACAGGAAGGGCAATAACACTAAGCAATGCGTTCCGAGCAGATTGATGTGAGTCCTCGTCTGCAGAAATATCCAACTTAACACCTTTCGCTGTGAACCCCAGTCGTTCTGCAGCTTTAACTATACCAATAGCATTTGTTCCATCTCTGTCAGTTCCAGCAATTTCACGTATACGACTTATAGGTATTTTTAATCCATATGTTCGTGCAATAGTGGCAATACAGGCTGCAGCACAATCAGTAATATCATGCTGTTTTACACAATAATATCGTCTGAAGCCCATTCTATATCATCCCTTTAAATATCTAAATAAAACACTACGAGCTGAAAACTACAAAGAGTTGGGGCTTAAGCCAACATAGATATAAGCAACTAGCGTATCTGCGTCTTGATATGTTTTTGGTTCATTCATTATCACATTATACGCAGTGGTTATTGGCGTGAGGTTCTCATTTTTTATAAACTCATTGAGCTTCTCTGCCGTATTCTGAGTGAAGGAAGAATCCCCTACATGCTCTATTCTTAATGCGTTTGTGAGCCTAAACAAAGGCTTAATGCTATATGGTCTATCAAATTTTTCGTACTTTTCAAGTGGTATAAGAACTTCAATATCCATAAATTGAAGTTCGTCACACATTTCAAAACTATGTATTGCTGTTACTTTCGGACCTGCTTTTTCAATGTTCTTCCGTTTAAGTAGTTCATCAATTTTATTCAATTCTTTGTTAAACTCAATGTGAGTATACTTTCCTCGTAAAGACAGGACGTTTTTCATCTCTAAAGATTGGTTTTGTAAAATTTGTGACAACTTCAGCCCTCCTAAGCAGAATTTACATTGCAATAATTGATTACGTGGTTAGTCACAATATTATGCTCACTTTTTGAACATTCGTTTCAGCTTTATTTCAGTATAGGGAATCACTAACAAAAAAATCAAAACTTGCACTGCAAGCAGACCAAATATGATAAACATTCCATAATAATCATCTAAACTGATGAACACAAAAACAATAACAGCCAAAATAACAACACATATTATTGAAACCCAACCACTTTTACGCCAATATTCACCACTAACTTGCTGTGCATATTTCCATGCTTCTAGGCTAGCTGATGCTCGCTTTGTTCGATAGCCATACGCCCAATTTATATCCTCAGGAGCATGTTTCAAGAGTAATGTTGAAAATACGATTGAAAAAATTGGAAACATAAAAAGTATTAAGACTAAGAAGTTCATACTATCTCCTTTTCACGCCTCAAGTTGTTAATAGATTCATAACCTAAATGTACCGAACCTTGCTTGGTCAGCTCACATTATATATACTTATTGCATAAAATGCAACTCGTTCTAGCTGAATATTTCTTCTTTCGAGTGCGCCTTGTGCGCTAGAGTAGTGCGTCACAAACGCCAACTCAGTGCACAGCATACGTTTGTCTAGTGCATCCTGAGCGTGGATACTGTGCAGTATATATAGCAATTCATACGTGAAAGTAAGGAAAAATACACATATCCATCACTCTCTTTGGAAAACCAACGCGTTAAACTCTGCACCGAAGGTGCTAATGCTTGCACCGCAATGCTTTGTGTCATGCTGCACTGATTTCCGCTGCGACTGCACTGCATTTCCGCAGACAGCGCACTGAATTTCCGCTCAAGTCGCACAATTTCATCCGCTGTATTCATTCTAGCATTGCATTAAACTACTGTTCAATCAAATCTTTAAGAAAATATGTATAAAATTGTGCATCACCTAATAACGTTTCTGATTTCAATGTGCATTCGTGCTCGAAATTAATACGTCTAAACATATCTAAAATGATTTCGGGATACCTTTCATCTATAAGTGCAATGCGAATCTTAAATATCTTGCGATATGTATTAATGACTCTTGCGATGCGGTTTATCATATTCGGCAAAAATACAAGCATTTCTTCTTGTGAAAGCCCTTCTTTAAAAAACAAAGATCCTATAATAAGCACAGCAGACGTTCCAATAGGAGGACAAACGACAGACAGGTAAGCTTTAATGTCGTTGTTCACAGCTACATAAACACCATACTCTCGATTATCCATTATCCTCAATCGCATATTAAATGGAGAGTAAAATAACTCATCTGTTTCTTGATAATATTTTATTGCATTTGACCTGATTGAACGAATGATAAATTCACTTATTTTTTTATAGCTTGTATCGCCAGCAATCACGTACTCCTCCAGATTATCATTGCATTCTATATGAGTATCTTTGATTTCAATAACACTATAGATTTCAAAAATGCGCAATATTTCATCCATATCGAATTTAAGGACGTTCTCATCGACTAATGGGTAATCCTTTATCATTCTTTTTAAAACATCGTTAGTATTTGTATAATGTGGCAAATAGTCCAAAATTTCAACGCCTGTGTTATTAAGAATTAATCTATGATTTCCTTCCGTCATTAATAGTGACACTCCTGTGCTTTCCGATTGCCTGTATTTTATTATACCATCTTTATACTCATAATTCATAGCATTAGTTCCTTTCATCATTTAAGTCTACAAAATAGTAATCGCCTGAATAGGGTTTCGGATCCAGTTGGTTAATATCATATATTGTATTAATTTTACTAATATAATCTAACACCTTCTTATTGCTCCAAATACTCTTATACCCAGCTTCCCAGTATTCCACAAGACTTCGCTTGCGGACATTCCCAACAACAATTGGAAGATATGTCGAAACGGTAATGTTCCCATTCGCTTTTATTTCATAAGTAAAGCTGTTGAGTTCATTTTGTGCATTTGTTGGCAATCTTGCATAGTGGTCAAGAGGATCGCCCCATTCAAGGTTAAGCGAAGATCCACGATGCTTATGAATCTCGTTTTGGATACTAAGTTGTAGCTCTATATAGTCTTCGGAAGATAAAAGTAACTTTTCCATCGTATGCCCTCGCCCCATTGGAATGAGTGGCATTATTCTAACGCTCGCTACATCCAATTTATGACATAACTCAACAAATTGTGGAATAGAACGATAGTTTAGTTTGTTCGGAGAAAGAGCGACATAAACAGTAAGTCCAGCTTTTTTTGCAAGCTCAATTGCATTTATAGCTTTGCTAAACGAACCAGGATGATTTCGTAATGTGTCGTGCTGCATTGGGTTTATACCATCTAGGCTTATTTGAATTACACTAAGACCTGCACGTGCCATTTCGTTCATATTTTGCTCATTTATTAATGACCCGTTCGTAACCATATTAACAACACCAACAGTTTGCGAAATACATTCAATAACCTGAAAGAGGTTGCTGCGTAGCATTGGTTCTCCGCCACATAAGCACACAGTCATGGGAGCCATTTTTGCAATTTGATGTGCTACATCAAGAACCTCATCGTCACTTAGCTCGTCACTCTGCTTTTGACCGCTATGATTATAACAATGGAGACATCTGAAGTTGCACGCTAGTGTCAAATCAAAAGCTATAAACAAAGGGCCATTTTCAAATTTGAAGTTTTGAAGATCCTCTGAATTTCGTTCTGGATTGTCCATAGAATATTATCCTCTCTGTAAAGCCTCACAATTTTTTTGTGTTGCTTATGCCTACATTAATTATTTATAAGTTCAACTTAAGCTCAACGATAATCACGAAGCCTTGACAGAGCTAAACAAAATAGATTATTCACTTACGTTTTGCTTAATTCATCTTCTTGAGTCAGCAATTGTTACGGTATGTGCGCCGACAACTGCAACTACCATTGTAGCCCCAGCTGCACCCATTGCAGCGGCGGCAACTACTCCGCCTACAGCTACACCAGCACCAGCTACAACCACTATGCCTGCTGCGAGAACTGCAACTACAACAATGAATCCTCCGCCGTCGGTATTGTACATTTCTTGCTCTGTCATGTCTCGTAATATTGGTTTCCTATATTCTTTCAACGTTAAAGCCTCTCTTTCTTTAAATTTTTAACATATTGTGCAATGTGGAAAAAAGCTCTGTCAAGGTCTTCCGAAGCGTTGGTGAGATTATGGTCCACGTAAGCAAATTCCTTTTGACTCATATTCATTTATGACGTGATTAAGATACTCCCTAGAACTTCTGCTAATTGTTGGGTGAAAGTCATAGAAATACTTTGCACTTATTATGATTTCCTCATCATATACGGACTCGTCCTTATGTATATTATACTTTAAACGTTCATCCCATATCTTCGATGGATAAATTTGCAACCAGTTTAAATTAACAATTCCATTTCCGAACTTTTTAACGAGATGTGCTGCATATCGTATTGTTTTCAGGCAATCTTCAATATTCTCCCAAGGAAAACCAATAATGAACGAGAAGCATGATTGATTTATTAAAGAGCAATCGTCAAGATAGTGCAAAACACTTTCTAGTTTATCAATAGTCAACCCTTTTGAAATGCGCTTAAGTCCTTCATCATATCCACATTCGACTCCAAAATTCAGCCTAATATTGTTTACAAGAAATGCGTCTAAATATTTGTCACATTCATTAACTATCCAATCTGTAACCCGCGATTCAATAATTATGCCAATATCATCGTTTCGTTTTACCATATCTTTCAATATAATAGACGCTCTACTGAAGTTTGCAGTGAGACAATCATCTGTGATAAAAACATTTTTAGCCTTGAATTTATTTAGAAAATTATCAATGATTTCTTGATTTCTTGAAAGAACAAAACTAGTATCAAAGTCTCTCCAGTTATTTCGATCCTGTATAGAGCAAAATGCGCAACTGAACTGACAGCCTCTTGAAGTTTCTACTGGCAACATAAGGTATGCTTGATTTGGGAGATACTCGAATGCTGGAAGAGGCAAATTTTTAAATACTTCATTGTTTATCCGAGGTATTTCATCTTCGAATAACAGTGCCCCCCTTTTTTTTACTAATCCAGGTATTTTCTCAAAACCAACACCTGTGTTAATAGATTTTATAAGCATTGGGAGTGTTAACTCGCCTTCACCACGAATTATATAATCAATATCATGGTTCTTGATAATATGTTCATAGAAATACGTAGGATGCAATCCACCAAGCACAATTTGTATTTCATTACCTAATGCTTTACGTATACTCTTTATCGCTATAACCGTACTTGGCCAATTTATGGTGTTAGAAGAAATACAAACAACACTACAATTATTCAAATGATGTTTTATTATATCATCCAGAGACTTAACTTTTAACTCATTGGCTATTATATAAGGATCAAGAATTGTCACGTCATAGCCAACGCCTATAAGGACGCTTGACAATAAGTACATCGCTGTAGATGGTGTGCTTCTCATACTCACAAAGTTTCTATCAGTGGATATTTCTACGGGAAACGTCGTAAAAACAATTTTCATTTTTAACACCATATTCTATCGAAGTTAAACAGGTTATCAGCACTGAACTGCTTTTGCCTTACCTCACTCGTTTGTAGAAGTAAACTCGTCTTATACACCTATTTTCAGCATTCATAAGTCCGTCAAAAGGTCTACCTTTTGGCGGATTTGAAAAAAGCAATCATCTCCCAAAACGAGATCTATTAATTAAGATATTATTGGTAAAATGAATTAAATTCCAATAACTCTACAGCATATAAAGCACTATATTTGGTTATTATCACGAATTTGCGAATTTTGATAGAATTATATTGACAAAAAGTGAACGTTAGCGTATCATTTTTGTATTAAGTTTTTCCATCAGAAGGTAGACCTTTTGATGGTCTTTTTGTTTTTTGACTGTTTTTGGCAAAATTTTGCTCTTTCAACCGCCTATATAGTGTAGCTTCTGCTAGACCAGTTAACTCCATCAGTTCTTTTGTTTTCAGATGTCCTCGTTCCCACTTTTTTGCCAACTCTATGAAGTTTTCGGGAGGATGCACAACAGGTCTACCCATGTGTACGCCTCTCTTTTGTGCAGATTCAATCCCTTCGCGCTGCCTCTGCTTTATATTATCTCGCTCACTTTGAGCAAAAAGGGAAAGCATCCCTAACATGGTATCGGAGATGAAAGTTCCTATTAAATCCTTGTTTGTGCGGGTGTCTAATAATGGCGTATCTATAACAAAAATGTCTATTTTACGTTCTTTGGTCAATATCCGCCAATTAAGAACCGTATCTTCGTAAGAACGACCCAATCGGTCTATGCTTTTTACATACAGCAAATCCCCGGGGCGTAATACATCGAGTAAACTCATATATTGTTCCCTGTTGAAGTCTTTACCACTTTGCTTATCGATGTAGATGTTTTCTTTTGGAATATTAAATTTTTCCATAGCATCTAGCTGTCTGTCAGTTTTTTGCTCAGCCGTGCTTACACGGCAATACCCATAATTTCCCATTTTTCTCCTAACTTGCATCGCCCCACGCAAACATTTTGTAAACGTGGGGCGGTAATGTATTGTTCATTGTAATTATCTCAAACTACTCCGCTGGGGTAAACACCGTCTTGTCAAATTCTGCATCGGATAAATAGCTGAGTTTCATCGCCGCTGTCATTGCTATTTCTTTCATGCAATCGTCCATGAAATTGTATGATTCTGCAATGCGTGTTATTGTTTCGGTTTTGGTGGCTGTACGCCGTGGTGGGTTTGGTTTACAGTAAATATCAATGAGGTTGATTTCTTCGACTGTAAAGTTTAGTATGCTCATAAGACCTCCTGAGTTCTCTGATTTGTATTTTGTTTTGATGTATATGACATTTCGCCTGTTTTCATATCAACTTGCCACTTATATTCTTCGAGCTGAGATTTTATGCTCCTATTTTTCGGCTTTATGTCTGCATTACGGCACTGTCTGTCGCATTGTTTCCGCTCATCTTTTAAAATGGCTTGTAAAACGGGTTCATCTTCGGGCATGGGTTTTTTGCTTACAATATCACCATGCACGAGGGTATAGCTTTGGCGGTAGGTGTCAAGTTCAAGAGTTTGCATATTTATTGTTGTACCATTGCTAAATAGCACATCTACACTTGCAAGCGGCACTTCATTTTTAACAAGCGACTTAATATGATTCTCATAGTCAAGAGTATGCAAGTTGCCAATTATGCGCCCATCGGAGATACCTGTGATCTCGACTGCATAGGCAACATACCTATCATCAGGACTTTTTTGTTCTGCATAATATCTCCAAATAGTATTTGCATCCGTTCCCGTTATATATGCGTTACGCTCATTTACGCATACAGTGCCATTTTTGCGTGATAGCCATAGAAAGCGGCTCATGTCAGGGTTTTGCTCAACGGCGGCTTTTCTGAAACCAAGCTCATCATGTATTAAATCTTCCCTGTATGATTTTGTATTTGTATCGACTACTTCTCTGAGCTTAGAGAGTACATCACAGTTTAAATGTTTTAGCATATAATTCACCCCAATTCCATAGCTTTACTTTTAGCTCTTGTCGGTGTGGACTTCTGGGCGGCGGCTTGTTTTTTAGCGGCCTCGAGGTCACTTCTGATTGACGGTTTCTTCTGCGCGGGTGCTTTTGCAGTCTTTGATTTGGATTTTTGTGTTGTTTTTGGCACATTTTCCTTTTGAATTTTCTGCAAAGACTCACGCTGTTTGTTTATTTCCGATATTATAGATTTACATTCTTTTTGAATTGCACCAAGCGAGGACTTTATTTGCTTAATGGTTTTGCCATGACTCCACTCTGTAGAATTGAGTGCTGTATGCACTGAACTATCTAACCCAAAGTGGTGCCGCAGTGTGTAGGTTATGCTTTCAGCTTCAAATTTTGTTGTAGTGCTGTCCTTTTTGCTGTCTTGCAGTAGCTCAGATTTTTTCAGATATGTTTGAGCATATTTCCCAATCAGCGGCTCTATGTTCTGCTTTTCAACGTCGGAGTATTCTTTTTTACCAAGTGACGGCATACGTTTACCGTGGGTCTGTGATATATCATAGACTGATACGACTTTGAAAACAGGCACGGTCACTTCAACTTTAGCTGTAACAGGTTTCCCGTCATCGTCATAAATTGGTACGCCACCTTTTCCTACTTGTTCAACATTACGTATTTCAGTGTATGCAGATGGGGCGATGATCTTTATTTCATTCTCAGAGTCTGTGACGGAACGCTGAAAGTCATCATGCCAGAGTTTGCGCCCCGCAACGAAAGTAGCATCGGGTTTTTGCATGGAGATAAGCACACAATTGGCATAGCTGTAGTTGTTGAATGTGGAGAGTGTTTTTAGATAATCTTCATATCCGCCATTTTCAAAGACTTGTTTGATACCGCTGTCCAGCTCGCTTAGTGCTATCTTTAACTCCTCGGCTTCTGTTTCGGACTTGGATTTTCCCCAAGTCTGCACTTTTGAAAAATCTGACTTTGTACTTCTTTGGGCGGTGCTATTGTTGTATACTACTGTAGGCTCTGAAACTGCGCCGCCGTAGTCAGCAAAAGCAAGTTGAGCGACTTTGTTTCGGTCAATTTCTGATGTTTCCCATGTGAAACAATCGGCATTTGGCTCTGCAACTTGCATGAGTGTATCAGATATACTCAGTGGCTCATCTATCTTTGGTGTGTTGCCTTTGATGATAACTTTGTAGCCATCTTGTTCAGCTTTCCGTATAGCTTGGCGGCGGGTAACGTAAATGCCAACAGTCTTAGTATCTTCACTGTGATTATCAGGTAATCCCTCATATACGTGAAATCTGTGATAGCCGTACTTCGTAGTTTGTCTTCTAACATAGGCGGTCATTTTCCGTCACCTCCATTTGCTACGAGTTCCCGCACCATTCCCTCAATGCGCCCCATGAATTCATCGGGAGACATTTTACTGTCTGAGATAAGCGTAAGGTGATTTTCCCATTCTGCTGTGAGCGATGCGGATGTTAGAGTTTTTGGTAATATGCTCACAAGAAACTCACCGCTTGCCGTGGGAAATAGCTGTTTACCTTTGCGCTCAATAAATCTGCCGCTTACCAACTTTTCTATAATAGCGGCTCTTGTAGCAGGAGTTCCTAACCCTTTTCGCTCGGCGTTTTTATCAGTTTCGTCCACCCCTGCACGTTCCATCGCTGATAATAATGTGTCCTCTGTAAAAGGTACAGGCGGTTTTGTGAGGTGGTCGGTGACTGAAACTGCTATTTTGTCAAAGACCTGCCCCTCGTTTATCTGAGGTAGCATTTCGGCGGCATCGGCGGTGTTCGCTTTTTTCTCGGATAAATTTAGCAGTTTTCTGAAATGTGGGTCAAGTGCTTTGAATCCGTCTTTATATATTGTTTTTCCCGTGGTTGTAAATGTTTGCCCCTCACACTCAAAGACTGCTGTTGTTGAATCATATTCGTGCCTGTCAGCTAAAGCGGAGATAAGGCGTGATGAAATCAGTAGCAGTACCTTTTGTGTGTTTTCGTCCAGAGAGTCAATTTTGACTTTTGCAATCTCGGCTGTGGGTATTATTGCGTGATGGTCTGTGACCTTTTTGTCGTTAATTACCTGCGGCACATTTTCAGGTGTAGCAGTTTCCAAACTCAGAAACTCTCTTACAATCGGGGTCAGTTTCGTCACAGTATCTTCCATGTCAGAAGTGAGAAATCTTGAATCGGTGCGTGGATATGTGATTAGTTTTTGCTCATAGAGTTTTTGAGCGGAGTCTAAGGTCTGCTTTGCTGTAAGCTCAAAGAGCCTGTTGCTTTCACGTTGTAAAGAGGTGAGGTCAAAGAGTTTCGGCGGTGCTGTGGTTTTGCGTTCGGTTATGAGCGACACACATTTTGCCTGTTTATTTTGGCAAGCATTTTTTATTTGCTCTGCTTTTTCTTGTGAGTTTAGTTGTCCGCTGATGGCTTCAATGCCGTCAAATTTTAAGCGTACCATGTAATATTTTTCCTTTATGAACCCTTGTATTTTCTGTTGTCTGTCAACCACCATTGCAAGTGTGGGGGATTGCACTCTGCCGACGTTTAGCGTTTTACCGTGGATAGTGGAATAGAGCCTTGTGGCATTTATCCCGATAAGCCAGTCAGCTTTTGCCCTGCAAAGTGCGCTCTCGTATAGTGGGTCAAACTTGTTGCCATCTTGTAGATTCTCAAAACCTTTTTTAATTGCGCTCTCTTCCATGCTTGAAATCCATAGTCTGAAAAATGGTTTATTGCACTGCGCTTCGTCATATACCAAGCGGAATATGAGTTCACCCTCACGCCCTGCATCCGTCGCACAGATAATGCTTTCAACATCACTTTGATTCATTAGCTTTTTTAGAATGTTGAATTGCATTTTTTTGTTGTCAAATACAGAGTATTTCCATGTTTTGGGTATAATGGGTAAATCGTCACGTTGCCATTTTGAATACCGTCCGTCATACTTTGGAGCTTCGACAAGACCTACAAGATGCCCTATGCACCAAGATACCAAGTAACCATTACCCTCAAAATATCCGTTATTTTTCTTGTTTGCGCCGATAATTGCGGCAATATTTCTGCCAACGCTCGGCTTTTCTGCTATTATTAGTTGCATAAATATTTCCCCTTTCGGAAAGTAAGCCGCTACCCAAAATTGAGTAGCGGCACGGTTTGTTATTGTGCTGATAATTAGATGGGTTCGTCTTCGTCCTCTTCATCTTCATAATTGTCTGAGCTTTGGGTGGTTTCCTGTGGCTCTGTTTGTCCGCTATCTTCAATGCTCAGATCTTCGTATTCTTCATCATCTTCAAACTCATCAATATTTGTAGTGTGTCCGCTGTTTGATTGTTGTTTGGGTTTAATGATTTTGAAGTAAACCAAAGCACCGCCGCCTGCGAAAATAACTAGGACAACTATTGTCGGGATTATACTGTTACTTTCTTCAGGCTGTAGCTCAGGTTCTTGCGGAGTTTCATCAGCCTGTGGCGGTATGTATGGCTGTGGCTGTGGAATTTCTACATCATCTTCCAGTAGCGGAATTAGGTCAGATTCGTCAACTAGGTTTAGAAAATGTACGTTGTTTGAGTTTCCTGCCCTGTCCACTATGAGGTAGAAGATGTTTCCGTTTTTCGTTTCAACCGTGATAAATTGTTTTTCCTCTGCGTAATCGCCACCGAAATCATCAACTAGATTGAGGTTTCCTTCGGGAGTAAGTGGTTGTGACTCATTTGAATTACCTGTGTTTGGTGTAGTCACAATGGGTATCGGTATGAGTACACCGTCAAGACCTTCGTCTGTTTCGTCACCGTGCGCTGTTGCTGTGAATGTCAGTAGCGGTGCAATTATCAAAGTGACGATTATCATTGATATTATTAGTTTTGCTTTCATTTTTGAGTTCCTTTCCGTGTTGTTGCTTACTATATTTTATGGTTCGGGTAGTCTTCCAAAGGCGTAAAAGTGTTTCGTCCAATATGGGGTGGTAATGTCTGCGTAACTGATGGGGTTGCCGCAATGTATCATCATATTATTGCCAACATAGATACCTACATGAGTGGGTAAATGTGGTTGCGGTGCGGCGTAGGTGTAGTTGAAGTAGATTAAATCGCCCGGTTTTGCTTCTGATGGTGCTATGGTTGTTGTCTGCGCAAAAAGTCCTCGGACGGTCAGCCTCCCGAAATTCCACCCTGTCTGATTTAGTACCCAAGAGACGTAGCCACTGCAATCGAAAGAGGTTGCAGGTGACGAGCCGCCCCACACATATGGTCTTCCGAGGTGTTTTTCAGCTTCTGCGATAATTGCGGCAAAGCGTTCATCTGCGAGTGCTTCGGGTGGTATCTCGTATTTGAGGTATTCTTTTCGCCCTGCGTGTGGGTGATTTTCAAAGAGATCAGGTCTGTTGCCCTGAGTTTCCATATATACATTGAACATTTCAAGTTCTTCTGCTGTCATGCGTGGGATAACGACCACATCAAGAGAGTTGTTGCGGAGCCTTATTTCCAAGATGTGATACTCATATTCGACCTCGACTTCAATTTCAACTTCTGTTTCTATTTCGACCTCTACTTCTTCGCCTGTTTCGGGGTCAATTTCGGTTATGATTTCTATTTCTATAACTGTATGGATTTCAGTGCGGGTCCTGATTTCTATAATCGGGGTGAGAGTCAGCTCATATTGCAGGGCAAAAAGCTCTCTAAGTTCCGCCTGTACTTGCTCCCTTGTGTACATATTGAATTTTGCGGTGAGATAGCTTGCGAGAACAAAGGGGTCATGCCCGAATACGTCAAGATAGTAGCGGTACTCGTCATAGTTTGGGTGTTCATCTTCAATGCGTTCAATGCTTTCAGCGAGTTCTTCTGTCATAGCAAAGTAGTCTTCATCAGCACCGAGTATGTCCTCATCTTCTGCGGTGTATGATGTCAGCAGTATGGTGTTGAAACCGCCGCCGAACATTGACATACACGTTGAGAGTCCTGTAATGAGCAGGGTGAGCAGTATTCCTATTATTACGATATATAATGCCAGTTTCTTGCCTATACCGTGTTTTACTGCATTTATCAAACTGCTTTTTATGCCTGTGGCGATGCGTTTTGTCTGCGCTAACTTCTTATGGGTCTGTTTCGTGGTATTGCCCCTGAAAGTTTTGGCGTACTTGCGCTTTAGTCTACGCTTTTGCAATCTTTTATTAGTGTTTGATTTTTTGAGTTCTGCGGTTTTCTTGGGATTGTTTTTAATGCTTTTGAAACGTAGTTTTTCTACCGCTTTGACCTCTGCATTTTCTTTCAGTGCCGCCGCTTTTTGTGATGAGAATCTTAGCTTAGAAGTGGCAAGTTTTGCGTAATGTGCAGAATCTCTGAGTGCCTGTTTGGTGTCTACCGCCGCCTCAACTCCGATATTATCAGAGTTTTTGATATCTTCCTCTGTAGCATAAGTGACTTCATCGGTTAGCCTTGGGAGTGGGTTGCGTATGTTTTCTTTTAATTCGCTGAATGGAAGTTTAGATTTTGCACTGTTTTTGCTGTTTGCGGCGGCTAATGGCACTGTGGTTTTTGCTATGGTTGGCAACGTGGTTTTACTCTCGTCAAAAAGCAATTTGGATTTGCGGTGCTGTTTCTGCATTGCTTTTTTCTGTTTTGCTTTATTCCCTACGGTTATTCTGTCTGCCAGAGTTCCTATCTCTGGGTGCGAGTGTGATTTCTCGGTTTCTCTTGCGCTGATATGATTTTCTTCGCCTGTGGCTTTGTTTACTTCCACTGCGGAGCCGTGTTTCATTCGCTGAACTACTTTTCCGCTAGACTGTAGCTTATTCATACGGCTTACCTATGCGGGTTTTTCGCCGAATTTTGTTGACATCAGGCGGTACAGGTTTGTGTCTTTGGGGAATCTGTCTATGAATGGTAATGTGATACCGCCGTAGATAACAAGACCTTCCCCCGGCTGTGATTGGGTGACGTATGCTATTTGTTTTGGCGAAATGTTTAGTTTTTCTGCTAAAATTTCTCTATCGCCCGGAGCTTGTGAGAGCATATATATGAAGTCGCTGTTTTCAAATATATCCTCAATGTCTTTAGAGGCAAGCAGATTTTTGACATTTTGGGTGATACCTGTGGGGATGCCGCCCCATTTACGGAATCTTTTCCATATTTCAACGCTCCATGCGCCTATTTCGCCTTGTAACAGCAGGTGAAACTCGTCAACATAGTAGCGTGTGGACTTGTTTTTTGCCCTGTTTTTTGTAACCCTGTTCCAAATCTGATCTTGCACCACAAGCATACCGAGGGTTTTAAGCTGTTTGCCGAGTTCCTTAATATTAAAGCAGACAAGACGGTTATTGATGTCAACATTTGTACGGTGGTTAAAGATGTTTAGTGAGCCATGTACATAGAGGTCGAGTGCGGCGGCTATGCGCTTCGCTTCGGGTTCGGGCATTTTGCATAGCTCTTTGTACAGGTCTTCGAGTATCGGCATTTTCTCAGGTGGGATATTGCCGCCGTTTTTAGTTGCTTCTGCTAAAACCTCTGCGTATACATTTTGCACTGCACGGTCAATTACTGTTTTTTCAATAGCTTCAAGACCGTTTTTATTCCCTGCGATTACTTCACAAAATGATAAGATAAAGTCACTTTTGAGTGCAATCGGGTTTTCGTCATCATCTGCATAGTTGAGGTTAATATCCATCGGATTAACATACTGTTGTCCGCTGCCTGTTGCACTGAGCTTTATTACCTGTCCGCTAAGTGCGCGTGTGATGTCTGAGTATTCATCTTCAGGGTCTAGGATAATTGAATCATCATCTGTTGTGAGCCATGCATTTGTTACTTCACGTTTAGCAGAAAATGACTTGCCGCACCCCGGAACTCCTAAGATTAGACCGTTAGGATTTTTGAGTAGTTTGCGGTCACACATTATCATGTTACCCGAAACAGCGTTTCTGCCGTAGTAGAGTGCGCCTTTACCTTGGAAGAGTTCCCTTGTGATAAATGGAATAAAAATTGCGGCACCTGATGTTGTGAGTGCTCTTTGTATCGGCACTTGGTTTTCACCCAGAGGTAGGCACGACATTAGGCCTTGCTCTTGCATATAGTCAAGGCGTACAAGGGCGCAATTGTGTTTCTGAGCTATGCCCGACATTTGGAAAACTCTGTTATCGAGTGCCTGTTTTGAGTTTGCTACGTTCATTGTTGTGATTGTGATTAGGAACATACGCTCGTTGCGACTCTGTAAATCCCTGAGTAGTTTTTTAGCTTCATCGCCGTATGTATTGAGGTCAGAGGGCAAGAGGTCCATGTCATAGCCTTGTCTTACTGCTTTCTTCTGTTCATTGATTTTCATTCCATCAATATCAGTTATTTTCCGCTTGACCATTTTGAGTGCTTTTGCTTGGTCGATACTGCGGATATGGACGTTGACTACTACGTTGCTGTCTACTTCGAGAAAGTCTGCAAGTATGCGGTCGTTTAATTCCGGTGCTATAATCTGCAAGAAACTGATAGCACCGATTTGACCGCCTATACCGAAAGTGCGCCCATCGCCGAAATTAAATGATGATGGTGCTACATGGTCTTTTGTGGAAAGCCCCGATTTATGGAGAGAATTCCAATCAAAGATGAATTTATCGGTTGTGCCGAGGTGTAGTACACCGTGCATTACTGCAAGGCGTTCTTTGCCGTTTAGCGGTCTTGACGCTACGCCCATCTGCTTAAATAGATTTACGATGTCGATTTCAATGCGTCCTAGTCTTGACCTTGCGTTTTTCAGGGTTTCGGCTTCTACAGAGTACGTGAGATACTTTGAGCGCACAAGTCCGTTGTTACCTTTTTCTAAATGTGTTTTCAAAATGCCGCTGTATTCTTCTCTGATATGGTCGAAACCGTCATGTGCAAGCGGTATTTGGATTGATTTTTGAAACTCGTCCTTTGCCGCCCTGCGGCTGATGAATGTTTGTTGTATCTGTATTGAGGGGTCAAAGTAGTTGTAAAAGTCGCATAACCCCTCAAATACTGCGGTCTGTTCGTCTTTGCTTGCGAGCATATAGCTTACATCGTAAAATTCTATTGTTTTACTGTACTTTTTTGCTGTGACTTGGCACACGCCATCTTTATACATTGCGAGATAGGGGATTGATGATTGTGCTGTGTACTGTATGTCTGTTTCGTTTTTTGCGGCTGTGATTGCGCTATTTATCCGTTTTTGTTTTGCTTTTGATAAGTTTGCTATGTTGCCGTTACTTTGGCGGTGCCGCTGATTGTTGTTATTTGTCTTTTGCAATGTCGTTCACCTCGCTGATTAGTTCTGATTGCCGTTGCACCACGGCATAAAAGTTGTTTGTCCTGTAAATCCGCTTTGCGGGTCTTGTATGTTTTACTGCTACAACGTATTTGATGTATTTCTCAAGCGGCTGTCCATTTTTCTCGTACATAGCAAAAAGAAACCACGGTAACATGATAAGCACCATTAGCAGGGCCGCCAAGTTTGTTGGCATAAAGTCCTTTATGAGAAAAAATATCGGTACGCCTGTGATAGCCGCACCGCCGAAACATATTGCCTGCCGTTTTGTAAGTCCGAGCAGAAATTTTGTTTTAACAGCGGATAAGTCTTTGGGGATTGATACATATGCCATAGTTTTATGTCCTTTCATTAGTGTGCGTTAAATATTGATTTTGCCAAAGTTCCTGTTTTCATCATGGCAATGCAGAGCATGACTGTATATGATGCTACAGAGAATACAGCGGCGTGGATATTGTCAGATGTAACCATGTTGTTTACTAAAACGGCGTAAATCCCAACGCATAGCATTAGGAAAAAGCCTTGGAAAGCGAGAGCCATGAGTCCGCGCAGATAGTTGTTTCCCATTTGCCCCCACTCTTTGTTTGTGATTGTTGCCATAGGTATAGGTGCTACGGAGCAAGTCAGATATATTTCAATCATACGTCCGTATAATATGACTGTGATAACTACACCCATAATCCGCATGGCAAAGCTTACGATGAATGTTTCGATTATGAGTAGTAATAGTTCGGGTATCTCGTATTCTTCAAGGTTCATAGCGGCGATTGCTGAGTCAATGTCAACGCCTGTCTGTCCGCTTATGACACCTGCGGCTCGTGATACTACGTGTTGAGCAACGTCGAATATGCCCATCGTAATATCAAACGTATGGGCGACAATTAAAACTGCCGCCCCCGCTTTGAAGATATACTTGAAAAACATAAACGTATCGACATTATCATGGAACGAGTTTTTATCCATGACCATTGTGATTAGTTCGATTGTCAGCACATAGGTTATTATGATCCCTGCAATCGGCAAGATAACAGTTTCCGAAAGTGACTGCATAATACCGAAAATGCTTGAGTTCCACCCTTGCGGGGTTTGTCCTACCTGTGCGGCTATTTCGCCTACTTTGTCGTTTACGTCACCGAACATCCGGGTTAGGTTTGCTTCTATTCCTGATATGAGCATTTCCCTTACCCAATTTTCTATTGCTTCAAGTATGCCTAACATTAAAGCACCTCATTCCTAGAACAACCCTGCAAGCAGAGGCACAAGCACCATACCGATAAGGGCAACGCCGCCCCCTGCCATTAGCTGTTTCATGCCCTGAGATTTTGCGGCGGGATTGTCCTGTCCATAGCCTTCTAAAAGGTTGATTACGCCCCATATTCCGAGTCCTGCACCGAGGGCGATTACCAGTGTTTGCAGTACGTTTATTGCTGATGTGAAAAAAGCCATAATTATTAAGTCCTCCTGATTTTGGTTTTGATTAAACTTGTTTGTATATGGATAAAGCCGCCCACGTTTCGGCTAGGTGGGGATTGTCAACACGAAAGTTTTGCGGTCTTAGGTTTATGGGTGCTTAGGTTTTTCATCTCGCTTTCTGAAATATGTTTGTATATGAGAAAACCGCCTGATATTTTCTATCAAGCGGTGGTTGTGGGTATTATTAAGCGGTCATGTCGTATACTTCTATGACTTCATCTTTCTTTATTGGTATTGATGGTTTTCTTGTATTTTTTATGTGTTTTATGACGTCAAAGGTGTTGTTTTTGTCATAGTCGGAGAGATATTTGTAGCGTGGGTGCCGTGTTATGTCGTATTTGTCTGAGTAAAATGGTCTAACACCCCTTACTGCACAGATACATTTACTGCCATGCATTATTGCGAGTTCATCTTGGCTCATCAGAGATTTACCGAGTTTTTGATAGTTTAAGCCTTTTGACGGGTTTTGTCCTCTTGTCTCCGTCAAGTTGTATGAGTCAATTGTCTCTTTCCCCAATAGCTCAGATATTTCTTTGAGTGTTGATTTTTCTTTGCCGCCGAGGAAAAGCGTTGTGTCACAATTTCCGATAATTGTATCTGCGTTGTCTTTGTAGATTGCTTTTAGTTGCGATTGTGCTTGCAGAATTATGGCGGCTGATATTTCGCGGCTTCTGATTGTGGCTATTAGTTTATCAAAGTTTGGGATTTGCCCGATGTTGGCAAATTCATCTAAGAGTAGCCGTACATGGATGGGTAGTCTTCCGCCGTATACATCATCAGCTTTGTCGCATAGTAAGTTGAATAGCTGAGAGTACATCATGGCGGCTACGAAATTGAATGTAGGGTCTGTATCTGAGATTATTACAAATAGTGCTGTTTTTTTGTCTCCTATGGTATCAAGTGATAGTTCGTCATATTCTAACAGGTTGCGGAGTTCTTTAATGTCGAATGGTGAAAGTCTTGCGCCGCATGATACGAGTATACTTTTTGCTGTTTTGCCCGCCGCCATTTTGAATTTCGCATATTGCAGTACGGCAAAGTGATCGGGTTCACGCTCTGCAAGTTTGGCGAACAGAATATCTACAGGGTTTTGGTAATCTTCATCGTCTTCTCTGGCATCGCTTGCGTTTACTAAGTCTAAGAAAGTGATAAAGTTCTTTTCGTCTTCTTGTCCCTCGTAGAAAATGTAGCCTATGAGTGCTGTGTAGTAGAGTCTTTCGGATTTTACCCAAAAATCTTCGGTGGATTTTTCACCCTCTCCTTTTGTGTTTGCGATTATTGTTGTTACGAGTTTTAGTATATCCTTTTCACTTCTAAGGTACTCAAAGGGGTTGTATTTCATGCTTTTTGCAAAATTTATTGTGTTGAGCACTCGGATGTCGTATTTTCCTTTGCGCAGGAGTTCTCCGGCTTCCAGTATTATTGTGCCTTTGCTGTCGGTGATAACGTAAGTGCTGTGCATTTGCATGAGGTTTGGTTTGAGGAAAAATCTTGTTTTGCCGCTCCCTGCGCCGCCCAGTACAACTATATTTTTGTTCCGGGCATTTGCGGGGTCTTTTGGTCTGCTTTCCATTGTAAGGCGTTCTGTTTTGGTGAGTAAGACATTTTTTTGAAAGTTTGGGTCTATGAATGGCTTTATATCTGCGGCATTTCCCCAGCGTGCCGAGCCGTGTTCTTCGCCTTTTCGGAACTTTTTGGCGTTTTCTTTCTTCATTTGCAGGGCAATTGTGATGAAAATTGCTCCGATTATACCTGCTATGAGGTCGGTGCTGTTTATGCTTGGGAGTGGGTTTTGAAATGCTTTTGCCAGACCTGTGCCTATGTTTATTACTTTTGCGCTGATATCAAGTCCGTCTGCGAGTCTATAGGTTTGGGTAAGTTTATTGGCAAGGTAGAAAAATATGAGTAGTGGAGTTAGTTTTATTGCTATCGCTTTATAGTCTAGGTTTTTCATCGCCCAATCGCTCCCTTGCTTCGGATTTTCTCTTTGCTACGTTGTGCGTTGAGTGTTTGGCTTATTTTTCGTGCTTCACTGAGAGATGCTTTGATTGAGGGTTTATTATTGCTGCGTCTTTGGAGTTTTACAGAGTACCGCTGATAAGCTTTTGTCATGTTGTCAATGTTGTTGCATTTGAAAAATAGTGTGTATTTGCCTTTGCCGTCTTTTGCGATGGCAAATTTTACTCCGTGCTCTTTCATGGTTTTATTGAGTAATCTCAAATCGGGGTTACTCATCGGAAGTGTCGAGTGTGGCCCTTTTTCGTTTAGAAATTGGTTAAGGGTTGTTTTTCCGAGATTTTGAGTTGTTTTCCCATGTTTTGGGGTTGTATTTTTTTGAGTTGGATTATTTGTTTTATGAGCTTTTTCGTTTGCTTTGCGTTCTTTTAGCATACGTTCAATAGCTCTTTTTAGTTCTTCTGCTGTGAGTTCTCCGACTCTTATAACCATATTATCAACTTTTTCGCTTATTTCTTCACTGAGCATATTTTCACTTCCTTTCACACAAACTGCCGCTATGATTGTGTTTCACAGCGGCAGTTTGGTTTTTATGTTTTGGTTATGGTCTTTGTGTTCCGAAACTTATTTCACCGCCCCATTCTACGCCAGTGGGTAGTGTAACTGCATCTTGTGACGGAAAGCGGTTTCTGTCTAAGTAAAGAGAGTCAAGACGTTGCAGGTGTGATAAGTCAAGGGTTGTGAGATTGTTGCGCTCTAGGTTTATGGTTCTTAGTCTCGGGTTGTTGCTTAAATCGAGGTGTGTCAGATTGAGTTCTGTTGCTTCTAGGTCTGCAAGCACAGGGTTTTGGGATAAGTCGAGTTCTGCTAGAGTAAACCCGCCTACTCCAAGCCATCCTAGTTTTGCATTTTGAGTTACGTCAAGTGTTGTCATATTTGGACTTGAAACAAAGAGTGTCCAGATTTCAGGGTTGTTTGTAACATCCAGTGAATGGAGCAATGTATTTGCTACGTTTAAGTACGATAGTTTTGGGCTTCCGCTTATATCAATGCTTGTAATGGGGGTTGAGTCTAATTCCAAGCCAGAAAGGTGAGGCTTGTTCGACACATCAATGCTTGTTATCTTGCTGTTTATTGCGTTTATATCCTCCAGTTCGCTATGATTTGAAATGTCTATTTGAGTAATGTTGCTAAATCCAAAATGGAGGCTTTGGAGTTTTAAGTTGTTTGATATGTCCAGTTCTGTTAGGGTGTTGCCATCTACCCACAGGCTTAGTAACTCTGTGTTTGCTGAAACGTCAATTTCTGAGATTTGAGTACGTGTTAGTCCCAGAGCTTGTAGATTTGTATTTTGTGACACGTCTACTTGCGTTAGGCTGTTGAAACTAAGATCTACATATTCCAATCCAAGATAATTACTGAAATTGAACTCAGTCAGTTGGTTGCTCGATGCGCCGAGCAGGGTAAGCTCTTGGTTAGAGGATAAATCAAGTGATTGCAACCTATTTTGTGATATGTGCAGGGTTTTCAACTTTAAATTTGCAGATAAATCAATGTGAGTTAGCTGATTGCGGGTAGCGTCAAGGAGTTCGAGCGAGTGGAAGTGCTGTATTCCTGCAAGGTCTGAAATCCCTTTCCATCCTACTCTCAGCTCTAGTATATGAATGACATCTGAGAGGTAAATGTCGCCAGTGGGTCTATTTGTGATTAGGCGTACCTCTGCAAGAAATATGGGGTCTATGAAGTACGGTGTGATGATGTAGTCTCCCGGTATTCCTGTGCCTTTGCAGTTGATGCAATTTGGGTCAGAGCAACCGTTATCGCAGAAGATTGGCGGGTTGCAGGTTTGGCAATTTGGGTCATTGCATGGATTGTTGATGTCGCAATCTATAGGTGGATTGCAGTTATTACAATCGGGGTTGTCGCAACCGTCATCTGTATCACAGGGGTCAACAGGATTGCAAGTTTGACAATCAGGGTCGTTGCATCCAAAAGGGTCATCGCAGTTGTTTCCGGTGCTGTCTCCATGTTCGGGGCAGTCAGGGCTATTGCAATCGGGGTCTGTGCAGAGGTCGGGAGTGTTTGGGTTACAGTCAGGGCAATCGTCTTTGTTGCAAGGGTTTTCGTCTGTGCAAGTGTCGGGGTTGGGTTCTTGTGGGTTGGTGTTGCCATGTTCGGGGCAGTCAGGGTTAGTGCAATCGGGGTCTGTGCAAGAGTCGGGAGTGTTTGGGTTGCAATCGGGGCAATCGTCTTTGTTGCAAGGGTTTTCGTCTGTGCAAGTGTCGGGGTAGGGTTCTTGTGGGTTGGTGTTGCCATGTTCAGGGCAGTCAGGGTTAGTGCAATCGGGGTCTGTGCAGAGGTCGGGAGTGTTTGGGTTGCAATCGGGGCAATCGTCTTTGTTGCAAGGGTTTTCGTCTGTGCAAGTGTCGGGGTCGGTGTTGCCATGTTCAGGGCAGTCAGGGTTAGTGCAATCGGGGTCTGTGCAGAGGTCGGGGTTGCTTGGTTTGCAGTCGGGACAATCGTCTTTGTTGCAGGGGTTATCGTCTGTGCAAGTGTCGGGGTAGGGTTCTTGTGGGTTGGTGTTGCCATGTTCGGGGCAGTCAGGGTTAGTGCAATCGGGGTCTGTGCAAGTATCTGAGTTTCCATTATCACAGTCACAGTTACCACAATCGTTTGACGTTGTGTTGTCGCAGTCGCAGGCTGTTGCGCAGTTGCCGCAATTGCAGTTGTTTTCAGGGGTGTTCGGTGTTTCGGGGTTATTTGGATTTGTGTTGTTGTCTGGTGGGTTAGTTGGTGTTTGAGGATTTTGCGTTTGCGGTGGTGGTGATGTGGTGGCGGCTCCGCCGCTGTTATTTGAATTATCTGGAGCGGTGTTGTTTGCGCTATTATTATTATTGGTTGGGTTGTTATTGTTAGTAGCACTGTTGTTGGTGGTTTGGTTTTCGTTGTTGTTGTTTTCTGTGCTGTCGTTACTTTTTTTGAATCTTGGTTCTTGGTGGTGGGGTTTGGATTTGTCGAAGTATAATGCTCCGCAGTCACAGCAGATATTACAGCAGTGGCTTTCGTAGTCGCAGTCTGTGCCGTTTATTATTGCGAGTGCGGCTTCTTTTATTTTTTCTTTGTCTTGGGTTTCAATTGCTGTTAGGAACTTGCCGCTGTTGATCTGGTTTTGTTTTGCTAGGGTTTCAAATACGTTGTTTTCTATGAATTTGTCAAGTAAGGTTTGGTCTTGGTTGTTTAGTTCTGTGGTTAGCATATTGAGTAGGATTACTGCTATTTCGCCGCGGGAGATGTTGCTATTTTTATCGTTGAGTTGGTTGTATGTCAATGCGATGCTGTTTGAAAGTGGGTATGGGTTGCTCCACTCAAAATCTGCACCGCAGTTGTATTCGAGGATTATCAAAGCTGTTGTTATGAAGTGGTCGGCTGTTAGTTGGGTTGTTGGTTCGTAGTGTGTTCTTGATACGCCGTGGATATAGTTGTTTTCGAGTGCGTATGAGACGTAGGGGTTTTGGTTAGCGTTTAGGTCTTTGAAGCTGTGGGGGGTTCTGCTGTTTCTTGCTTGGTTTTCTGTTGCTGTGAAGTGGTTGAAGATTTTTAAGCCTTGGATTCTTATTGTGTAGTAGTTTAGGGCGAAATTTGGGGTGCCGTCTTCGTTTTCTTGGATTGGGCGGAATAGTCCTAGTTTGTAGAGTTTTTCTGTTGCGTCTGTTTGGGTTTGGGGGATTTCTTCGGCTGTCATGTGGTTTTTGGGGGGTTCTTCGTTGTTTGCGCTTGCTTGGTTTGTACTTGTTAGGGTGATTATTGGTAGGATTATTGCTAAGAAGATTAGTGTTTTTAGTGCTTTTTTCATTTGGTTAGTTCTCCTTTGATTTTTTGTTTTTAAAGTGTGATGTCGGATTGTACCTCGTTTCCGTATACATCCCAACCTTGGGGTTTTTCTCTGGCGAATAGTTCTATGCGGGGGAGGTCGCCAAGTAGTTCTACTATGCGTTCTCGTGCTTCTGTTGGTTTTTGGCTGTGGTGTTTTAGTGGGGTGTCGATTATTTGTCTTACGGATTTTGACATGCGTTTTGGGTTGCCTTTTGTTGCGAGTAGGCAGATTTCGGCGTTTGCTCTTGTCCAGTTTCCCATGCCGATGAAGTGAGTAGGTGAATTTTTGTTTCGTTTTACCCATGTGAATGCTACGGTTTTGTAGCTAAATCCCCATGCTTTAATTACTTCAAATGCTTCTTGCAAGCAGGGGTAGATTGCCCATAGAAATAGTATGCTGTCTTTTTCTGTTATTTCATGTATTGGGAGTGCTTTTATTTCTTCAATGGTCATTGTGGGGTAGTGGATTTTTTCTCCTTTGAATTGTTTGCACAAGTTCCATCTTCCGTAGCTCCACGGTGGGTCTGCGTAGATTATGTTGTATTTTTTATCTGTCATATGGTGTGTTCCTTTTTGCATATGAAAAAGCAACCTTCCCTTGTTTTTTGGGTGGTTGCTTTTTGTGGTGGGTTTTGTTATGGGTTGCAGTGTTTGCATTTTTTGAATCCTGCGGTTATTGCTTCTTTTTTTGTTGGGAATTTTATGCGGTTTTGTTCTTTGGGGAGATGGTTGCAGGTGTTTAGGTGCAGTGTTTTTGTGGTTTTTGTTCCTATGAATTTTATTTTTGCGAGTTTGTAGAATAGTGCTTCGTGGCGTACTTTTCCTATGATTAGGACTTTTGCTAGGTTGTTTTTTAGGAGTAGGGCGTTTAGTTGGTGGTTTTGTATTTCGTTTTTGTTGTTTGGGTCTGTTGGTTTTTTTATCCATACGTAGCGGCGTAAGCGTCCTCGTCCGTCTTTGTTGTTGCCGTCTGATTCTAGCCAGACTTCTTTGTTTAGGGTTAGGGTTTTTACGAAATTGGTTGCTTCTTCGCCGCCGGGGTTGCTTAGTTCGGGGGCGTTTACTCCTATGAATCTTATTCTTTCTCCTGAGTTTGTTTCTATTGTGTCGCCGTCTAGGACTCTTGTTATTTTTGCTTTTTCCATTAGGTTGTACCTACTTTTTGCTGTTTGGAGTTATTTTAGTGCCTTTTTGTGAATTTATTTGGGGTTATTTTGTTATAGTTGTGTGAATTGGGTTTGGTGGGTGGTTTTTTTGGTGGAGATACAGTAAAGAGTCTTGGAGAAATCGTGAAATTGTATGGCACTTGTGCCGTGCTTTGGTAGATATTTTATAGGGTTGTGGGTTTCAGTTTTTGTTGTTCATGGGAAAGGCAGTTTATGGCTTGTTGTATCGGGTTTGTTTTGCACTGCCTTTCCCTTTTTCCATTGTACTGAGGTGTGTTGTCAAGGTCGGTAGTATTTTACCTGTTGCTGTGGTGGCGGGGGGATTGTGCGTGGCGGGTCGGTAAAATCTCCACACTTCCCTTGACAAGTTGGGTGCGGGGGTTGTTGTGGATTTTTTGAGCTTTGGGGGTGCGGGGGTTAATTGGCTTTTGCTTTGGTTTTTGCGTTTTCGAGGAGTTCTTCAAAGATTTTGTCCATTAGCTCCATTATTTTGCGGATGTGTGTGTATTCATCATTTTGTTCTGTGCTTTTTGATTCTTCCTCTTCCCAATCTTCGGTTAAGTACGAGTCATCGTAATCATCTATATCCCAGCTTTCTTCATCGGCTTCTGTCTCGTCATCGTCGAATATTGGGATATTGAACTCAGCGCAGTAAATGGGGTTATCTTGTGGGCGGTCGTAGATTGTGTATTCTACAGGTAGGAACTGCCCGTTTATTCCTCTTTTTTGATAGCGGTTTAGGTAGCCGAGGGATTCGAGTTCGTTTGTTGCGGAGCGGATTGAGTGGATTTCGTCTTTTGTTAGGTGCGTTAGGGATTTTAAATTGAAGTCTAGGGTTTCGGGGATTGCTCTTAGTTGGGTTAGTAGTCCTTTTGCTCTTAGTGTTAGTTCGTTATCTATTAGGTAGTATTTTTCTGCTGTTGGGTATTCGTTTCTTTCTAGTTTGATTTTTGACATTTTGGTGTTTTCCTTTCGTTTTTGGGCGTGAAAATAGCCGGAGGTTTTTAGGCTTCCGGCTGTTTTGGGTTCTGATGGTTTATTCTCTTGGTTGTGCTTTAGTTATTCCATTCAACACGGTTTAAATTTTTCTTTCACTATTGTTGCTTTTTTGTGGTATAATCATATTTGGGTTAAGAAACATAAGCTTGACTGAGCAAACAAAAACACCGCCCTTTTTCGTTAAAGGCGATGTATTGTGTGTAGGTTAGCTCCATGGTTTCAATGGTTTGGGGGTGTTGTACATTGTAGAGAGATGTCCCCGGTCGCCCGCTCTCCAATTCTCATTTTTTGCCGCTCTAAGCATATTTATTCATAATCAAGTCGTTCACGTCGCCTGTTCTGTAGTTTGTTTCTCTGGCGTAGAGCGAAACTTTGTTTTCGTCATTTAGGGAATTCCATATGTTTTGTGCAAATTGTTCCAACCCACTTGCATCTTTTATATGCACAGGTATCGGCTCGCCGGCGAATGAGGGGAGAGGATTCCCATCCGATTCATATGTCGATATGAAATGACCAAGGCCGGGGACGGCGCTTGAATATTCAAAAAATGACCGCTGGCAGTGGTTTGGGTTGCCTGAGAGTGTTTTTAGAATGGAGAGCACATAAGAGCCGCACGGCTGAACAAGTCCTGAAATGCGCGGCGTATAATTCGGTGCATCAGGTTCGAACTCACGAGTGTGCAATGCGGCGTGAAAGCTGAAACCTTCTTTTAAGTGGTTTGCAATGGTATCTGTCTGGTCGCCGTTTGTCACGATGAGTTGACCATCGACCATGCGCACAGGGTTGTAAATGATAAGTTCGGGGTTAGTGACCTTGCTTGCATCACACGCAGTAGTACGAATCCCGTCAATGGTTCGCTCAAATAAACGATTTCGGCTATTTGCACTTCGCCCCATAATGAAGTAAAGAACAATTCCGCGCAGCCCATCTTCACTACGCCCAATCAAAATACCCCGCCCGGGATATGGGTTGCTATACAAGAATTCATCAAGATTTTTTATCACAATAATGTGTCTCCATTCAGTTTTTAGTTACCGAGGGTTATTATACAATAATGACAACATGGTTGTAAATAGCAGACAAATAGTTTATAATAAAATAAATAAAAATGTTGGGGTACATTTATGCCAAACGTGTACGAATGCAAAATTTTAGAAAACAAAAAATTAACGGACTCCGTGCATTCAATTATTGTAAACTCTGAGTCTTTAGTAAGTGAAACCAAGCCGGGGCAATTTTTGCATATAAAATGCGGAGATAAGCATTTGCTTCGCAGGCCTATAAGCATTTGCAGTGTGAGCGGTGAAGCTGTTCGCATTGTTTTTGAAGTCAAGGGTGAAGGTACGAAGTGGCTTTCAACGCAACAAGCGAATGTATCGCTCGACATACTCGGTTCGTTGGGTAATGGTTTTACATTTCAGACTAATAAAAACCGAGCGAATACTATAATTGTAGTAGGCGGTGGCATCGGCACGCCACCCATGCTCTACGTTGCGGAGCATGCAAAAAGTGAGGAAAAAGCGGCAGTGACAGCAATACTTGGTTTTCGCTCTGCCGGTGATGTGATTTTAAAAGCTGAGTTTGAAAAAATATGCGATGAAGTGCATATTATGACAGATGACGGCAGTGCAGGTGAACTTGGGCAGGTGACCTCGCCGCTTGAAAGATTGCTTAAAAAAGGCGGGTATGACGTAGTTATGTCATGTGGACCGCATAAAATGCAAGAGGCAGTCGCAAAAATCTCCGCAAAATTTGGTGTGCCATGTCAGGTGTCAATGGAAGAACGCATGGGCTGCGGTGTCGGTGCATGTCTTGTATGCGCCTGTGCAACGACAATAGACGGCACAGAAAAAATGACAAGAGTATGCATAGACGGCCCTGTCTATGATGCGAGGAAAATATATGGCTGATTTAAAAATAAATTTTGCAGGAATTGAATTTAAAAATCCGATTGTCACAGCATCGGGAACATTTGGATTCGGCAGGGAATATGCAGAGTTTTACGACCTATCAAAACTCGGCGGAATCTGTGTCAAAGGTCTGACAGCCAAGCCACGCGAGGGTAACAACCCACCAAGAATTGCCGAAACGCCTATGGGAATACTGAACAGTGTCGGTCTGCAAAATCCGGGAATAGACGCTTTTATCACAGATGAACTTCCGTTTCTACGAAAATCAAATACGGTCATAATAGCAAACATCTCAGGCAATACGATAGAAGAATATGCCGAAATGGCGGAAAAACTATCAAATGGAAATACCGATATAATAGAAGTAAACGTCTCTTGCCCCAACGTAAAAGCAGGTGGCATTGCTTTTGGTACGTCACCTGAGAGCGTTGCAGCAGTCACAAAGGCAGTTCGGGAAAAGACAAAAACACCAGCGATGATTAAGCTCTCACCAAATGTGACAGACATAGGAACAGTTGCCAAGGCGGCGGAAGATGCGGGAGCCGATGCAATTTCACTTATCAACACAGTTCTCGGTATGAAAATCGATATCCGCACGAGAAAGCCGATACTCGCAAACAATGTCGGCGGACTTTCGGGTCCTGCGGTTTTACCCATAGCCGTGAGAATGGTATGGCAAGTTGCCTCAAATGTGAAAATCCCAATTTTAGGCATGGGTGGAGTAGAGAGCGGAGACGATGCAATAGAGATGATGCTCGCGGGTGCAAATCTCATAGGTGTCGGAACAGCATGTTTTCACAATCCCTACGCCCCGATTGATATAATATCTCAGATGGATGAGTTTTTAGATAATAACGCCATAAGCTCTGCAAAAGAGCTGACAGGGAAGGTAGATTTATTTTGAATGAATTCAAACTGACAAAAATATATCTTATTCGACATGCTGAAGCTGAAGGGAACATTTACCGCCGTGCCCACGGGCATTATAACGGACTCATAACGGGCAGGGGTTATCTTCAAATAAAACAGCTGCGAGATCGCTTTAAAAATGAACAGATAGACCACATTTACTCAAGTGATCTTTCCAGAACTTGCATCACTGCAACCGCCATCAGCGAGCCGCGAAGCATGGACATCAGTACCACAGCAGATTTGCGCGAAGTTAGCATGGGAGAGTGGGAAGATAAGGCATGGGGCGATATTGAACATGCCTACCCCGATATGTCACGCAATTTTGAACGTGACCCTGCTAAGTGGTCAGTGGAGGACAGCGAACCTTACGAAAATGTGCAAAATCGTATGTATAACTTCCTAACTGCGGCGGCGGAGGAGCACAATGGTGAGACTATAGCCTGTTTTTCACACGGCTTTGCCATACGTTCACTAATGTGCAGGTTGTTTGGGATTCCGTCCGAGGAGACAAATACTCAAAAGTATTGCGACAACACCGCAGTTGCCATGCTCATTTACGAAAATGGCGAGCTAAAGGTGGAGTACCATAATGACAACTCGCATTTGACCGATGAGACAAGCACATTCGCACATCAAAGATGGTGGAGAGAGGGCAAAAAGCGCATTTCCGAAAACTTGCGTTATCAGCCATTGAGCGAGGTCGCCAGTGAATCACTTCTCAAGATTTTTAGAGCTAAGGCGGGTAAAAGAGCTTATGTAGATAAGCAGTTTGCCGCACATTTGGGAGACGAGCCAATTGGTATTTTAGGGCTTGATACAATTAGAGAGAAACAGCGAAATTATGGCTGGATGAGCTATGTTCATGTTGTGCCGCAGCACAGAAAGCGAAACTACGGCGTACAGCTTCTGGGGGTTGCAATTTCTGTATTTCGCCATTTAGGCAGGGAAAAACTGCGCATAGAACTACCTTCCGGAAATCCGGGTGTGAACTTTTTCTTAAAATACGGCTTTGAGGTACTCGATGCGTCAGACGAATTATGCGTGATGGAAAAAGATATCCGCAACGAGTTTATTTCACCGTAACTCCGCAGAAGATGGGCAATTTGCTACACTTTTTGTAGGGGCGAACTGTGTTCGCCCGTTTGGGAAAACCACAATATACAACGTGGAACCACACCGTACGCGGGCGAACACAGTTCGCCCCTACAGATAAGATCTGTGCAAACAGCCCATCTTCTGCTTACCCGTAGCAGAAGGAGAGTTATTTTGACTGAGTTTGATTTTTTGCCCGTATCACGAGAGGATATGCTTCGCCGTGATATGTATTACTATGATTTTTTGCTTATTACAGGGGATGCATATGTTGACCATCCCAGTTTTGGTGCTTCAGTCATAGGGCGGGTACTTGAGTCACACGGATTTCGGGTGGCTGTTTTAGCTCAGCCTTTATTCCATAGCCCGGAGCAAATACTAGAGATGCGCCGGCCTCGGTATGCGGCTCTTATCAGCGCAGGGAATCTTGATTCTATGGTTGCCCACTATACGGCTTCTAAGCGAAAGCGTAGTGATGACTATTATTCTCCCGGGAAAAAGGCAGGTTTGCGCCCCGATAGGGCTGTGACGGTCTATTCAAAACTGGTTCGGGAAGCGTTTCCCGATTTACCTATAATTATTGGCGGGCTTGAGGCGTCACTTCGCCGCTTTGCTCATTACGACTATTGGGATGACAAGGTGCGCCGCAGTATTCTTTTTGACAGCACAGCCGACTTGCTTGTATATGGAATGGGCGAAGCGGCGATTACGAGTATAGCAAAAAGGCTTGCGGCAGGGGAGAAAATAGGCGATATAACAAACGTGCGTGGAACTGGGTATGTAATAGTCGATTGTAACAAAACACCCGACCCTTCGGGACCGCCCTCTTTAGAAAAGAGGGTGCCGCCCGCAGACGGTGGGTGTTTTGATAAAATCGAGTGTGCATCTTATGAAAAAGTGGCAAAGGACAAACGCGCATACGCAGAAGCGACAATGCTACAACATGAAGAGCATGACCCGATTCGTGGAAGAACGATAACTCAGCGCTCTGAAGGTAAGACACTCGTTATAAATCCACCGCAAGTGCCTATGACACAGGAGGAGCTTGATAAAATATACGCACTGCCGTTTACTCGCGAAGTTCACCCCATGTACGAGAATTTAGGTGGTGTTTCTGCCATTGATGAGGTGCGGTTTTCGGTAATTCACAATAGGGGGTGCTTTGGCGACTGCAACTACTGCGCTCTTGCGTTTCATCAAGGGAAAATGGTTGCATCGCGAAGTCATGAATCTGTTGTAGGTGAGGTTCGGAGTTTTGTCAATCATCCTCTCTTTAAGGGATATGTACACGATGTCGGTGGCCCCACAGCGAACTTTAGGCGGCCTGCGTGCAAGAAGCAGATTAAACATGGTCTTTGCAAAGATAAATCATGTCTTGCCGAGCCGTGCGAGAACCTCGACACAGACCATAAAGACTATTTAAAACTTCTGAGAAAAGTTGCGACTATAGATGGAGTGAAAAAAGTTTTTGTGCGCTCCGGTATAAGGTTCGATTTTATGATGCTCGATAAAAGTGGAGAATTTTTCCCGGAGCTTGTAAAAAATCATATTTCAGGTCAGCTCAAAGTCGCACCTGAACATTGCTCCGATAATGTTCTATACTACATGGGCAAGCCTAAAAATGCCGTATACGAAAAATTCACTGAAAAATATGTAAAGCTAAATAAGAGATATGAAAAAAATCAATTTCTCGTGCCATATTTAATCTCTTCACATCCCGGGAGCTCAATACATGATGCGATAGAACTTGCAGAATATTTGCATTCAAAGGGTAGGCAACCGGAGCAGGTGCAGGACTTTTATCCAACTCCGGGAACACTTTCAACATGTATGTATTACACAGGTATTGACCCAAGAACGATGAAGTCTGTCCATGTCCCGCGCACGAAGTCAGAAAAGACAATTCAGCGCGCGCTTCTGCAATGGAAAAATCCAAAAAACCGCCCAATTGTCATTAAAGCTCTCAAAGATGCCGGCAGAGAGGATTTAATCGGTTATGGAAAAAAATGCCTGATTAGACCTAAAAGTAACAAAGTGTAATGAATGTGCCCTAAAAATGACGAAAAGTTACAAAAAAATATTCAGAAGTTTCAATTTTGTTCTTGACTATGGTATTTTTTTTGCTATAATTAGATATTATCAATAAAAATGATGCATGGAGGAAGCAATTCTATGGCAAGTATATCAATTCGTAATATCTCGAAAATCTACCCCGGAGACGTTTTAGCAGTTGACGATTGTAGCTTAGAAATACCTGATAAAGAATTTGTAATTTTGGTTGGACCATCAGGTTGTGGTAAGTCAACAATGCTCAGAATGATTGCAGGACTCGAAGAAATTTCAAAAGGCGAACTCTACATTGGCGAGAAACTGGTAAACGATGTACCTCCAAAGAACCGCGATATAGCGATGGTTTTCCAAAACTATGCGCTATATCCACACATGACTGTGTACAAAAACATGGCTTTTGCACTTAAGCTCGCTCGCACCCCTAAAGCGGAAATTGACAAGCGTGTGCGTGAAGCCGCAAAGATTCTCGACATTGAGCATCTGCTCAGCAGAAAACCAAAAGCACTTTCAGGCGGCCAACGCCAGCGTGTTGCTCTGGGGCGTGCGATGGTTCGTAACCCCGCAGTTTTCCTGCTTGACGAGCCACTCTCAAACCTCGATGCAAAACTTCGTACTTCAATGCGTACAGAGCTGATTAAGCTCCACAAAAAACTTGAAACAACGTTTGTCTACGTCACACATGACCAGACAGAAGCTATGACAATGGGTGACCGCATTGTTGTTATGAACCACGCTGTTGTTCAACAAGTTGACACACCGCAAAACCTCTACGACTTCCCATGCAATATGTTCGTAGCAGGATTTATCGGCAGCCCACAGATGAACTTTATCGACGCTGTGCTCAAAAAAGATGGTGATAGGTTCTATCTTGAAGTCGAATCCGACAAGCTCTACATTCCGGCAGAAAAAGTTAAAGACGTGATGAGCGACTACGTCGACAAACCCGTTAAGTTCGGTGTTCGCCCGGAAGACATATACGATGACGAAGCATTCCTGAGTGCAAATTCTGAATCAATCATTTCAACATACGTCGAAGTCAGTGAGCTAATGGGTAGTGAAGTGTATCTCTACATCAAGTATACCGACAACACAATGACTGCTCGTGTTGCACCGACAACAAAATCCAGAACAGGCGACTCAATAAAAGTAGCTCTGGATATGAACAACATTCATCTGTTTGACGTTGAAACTGAAAACACAATTATAAACTAGTTCGCATACTCTGGTTAATTGTATCCGGATAGAGCGCCTTTAGTTATGCGTCTATCCGGATATTTTCAGCTTGAAAGGAAAGCTAACTCTTATGCCAATTTTCAGCAGAAACTTTAATAAACCCGGTCCGGGTGTTCCAAAAGATGAGCCGCGCAAGAAAGGTGCCGCGAGGTTTTTTGAGCTACTCGTAAGAGATTTTTGGGAACTTATGAAGCTCAACATATTATTTAGTCTGACGGCACTGCCATCTGTCGCTACGTTTATTATAGGATTTTTTGGAATAATCCCTGAGATGTCGTTTGTTCTCATAATTGCAGCCATTGTACTCGCTTTTCCGATAGGCGGAGGCTTGAGTGCATGCATTTACTACATAACAAAGCTCATGCGCGACGACCCAAGTTTTGTGTGGTATGAGTATAAGCGAAAGCTTATGGAAAACGTCAGACAGGCAGCTCCTGTCGGCATGATTTGCACTGCTTTTATTTATGCACATATAATGATATGGACGTCACTCTGGGCAACCCTTGTAGCTGAGCAGCCGGTAGGAGATTTAGCTTGGTACATTATTGGATTTATTTCACTGGTGATTTTTTTCCTAATAGTACCATATATTTTCTTACACTTTGCATATATCGATTTAAAAAGCCTGCAAACAATAAAAAACAGCGTACTTATGTCGTTTGGTTATTTTCCAAGAAGTTTTATGGGCTCGCTTCTTGGCAACATAATATGGATAGTATTTGTCCTGTTTATGCCAATATCAATCATTGCATTCCCGGTAATACCGCTGATTGCATTTACAATGTCTATGCTGCTATGCATGATGTGGGTATGGCCACCGTTTAATAAGCATTTTTCCATTGAAGAAACCTTAGTAAAGCGCGTGCAGGATGAGACTGAGGCAGGGATGGAGTGAAAATTATCTTGACAAACACTCCACATACATATATAGTTTATTCTACAATCAAATAAAAATGAGAGTTCCGGGCAATCGGTGTGAAAATCCCGAGCAGTCCAGCTACCGTGATGAGTTTGTTTTAAAGCTCTGAGTCGGAAAACCGGTCTCATTTTGCGGCTTGCGCCGTGCTGTTACTAAGCCACTGAGAATGGAAAGTATCGGATTTAGTAGGGTTTGTTTCCCTTTGCGCAAGTGGCATGATGTGCCACTTTTATTTTTATGCGATGTCTTATGGCATACCAAAAATTTTATTAAATGTAAAGGAAAACAAAACAATGAAAATGAGGAAAACAATGAAATCAAAAATCGTGCTATTACTGGTTGCAATCACTTTGCTTTTTGCACTAACAGCCTGCGATCAAGGCTCTGCTCCTGCGCAGTCCGGCGAAGCTACAGCACAAGGAAGCCCCACAGTACAAGAAATAGGGCAGGGAAGCACTTCATTTAGATTTGAAGTGACGAATAACGATGGTGTGCTCTCCGCTTGGAATGTAAGCACCGATGAAGCCACAGTCGGAGAGGCTCTGCTGGATTTAGGGCTTATAGACGGTGATATGTCGGATTGGGGACTGTTTGTACTGGAAGTTGACGGAGTAGTCGCCGATTTTGATGCAAACGGAGCTTGGTGGGCATTTTATATCGACGGCGAAATGGCAATGGTTGGAGTGGACGGAGCAGAGATTGAAGAAGGGGTAGTATATGCCTTTATCTACACGGTCGACTAAAATTCCCGTCAGGGAGCTGGTGATATTTGCCGTACTCGGCACGATAATGTATATTTCAAGGATAATTATGCAAGGGCTGCCAAGTGTCCATGTTTTGGGGCTGTTTATTGCATCAATCACCTTGGTCTACCGAACACGGGCACTAATCCCCATATATGTATATGTAATGGTGGAAGGCACGTTTGCAGGCTTTTCGTTTTGGTGGCTACCCTACACCTATATTTGGCTACCACTATGGCTCATGTTTATGCTTGCAGGGAAGTTCGATTTATCAAAAAAGGTAAAAGTGCCACTCTATATGATTTTATGCGGCTTGCACGGCTTGATGTTCGGTACGCTATATGCCCCGGCACAGGCACTTATGTTTGGACTGAGCTTCGAGGGCATGATAGCATGGATAATTGCGGGCTTACCATTTGATTTCATTCACGGTGTCAGTAATTTTGCCATGGGGGCACTTATTGTTCCGCTGTCTGAGCTTTTGAAAAAACTAAACAGCAATAGCAGGCAGCCATCACCGAATATGCTTCGGTGATATCGCTTCTACACAGTACCAGCAGGGAATGAACAACTTTTTTAGGTTTTGCTGAGGGCATAGGTTCCGAGGAAAACCTAAAAAAGTTGTTCATTCCCTGCGGAAGCAACGCATAAAGATTAAATGCATTGCACAGGGATGAAATTATTTCTATTGTTAATGGGAACAATCTTATCCACCATACAAATAACACCACCTTCGCTAATTTTCAAATTCGCCTTTTCGAGAGGAGACAACACGCTGAAATTATTTACTATAGCCGTGCTGGGATTTCCACTTTTTTTAATCTCAACAGGGTAAACTATACCGTTTTGGACAATCAATAAGTCAATTTCTTTTTTGTTGCTGTCTCGATAGAAATATAGATACAGTTCAGGATACATACCGCTATTTGAGTAGGTCTTAATGATTTCGGTCATAACATAAGTTTCAAAAATTGCACCGCTGTAAGCGCTAACCTCTAATGTCCTGCTATCGACATATCTTGCAAGAAAACAGGCTAATCCTGTGTCCATAAAGTATATTTTCGGTGTTTTGATAATTCTCTTAATTGCATTGTTGCTGTAGGGCTGTAGCATATATACAAGCCCTGATGTTTGAAGTATGGAAAGCCAGCTTTGAGCAGTTTTGATGTCTATTTCTACTTCTTTTGTTATATCGTCATATCTTATCTCTTGAGCGGTTCTCACAGCGATAGAGGCCATGAATTTAAGAAATTTCATCTCATCTTTTATTGCAACTATATCTCGAATATCTCGCTCCAAGTAGGTTTGCAAATATCCTGAGTAGAAATTTTGAATGTTGACCCCATGTGTCAGTTCGGGAAACATGCCTCTATGTATCACTTCATACAATTCATCTATGCTAAAATGCTTTTTGTTTGCCCCTTCACCAATACGCTCATGTGTTGGCAAAAAGGGCAAATCTTTTTCGCCCAGTATCTCATTATGGCTCAGTCCGTAGAGGTGAAATATACATACTCTGCCTGCAAGCGATTCGGAGACACCTTTCATCAACTTAAACATTTGCGAGCCTGTGAGTATAAACATACCGTTTGAATTTTGCTTGTCTTCAAAGCGCTTTTCATCGACTAAAATTTTTATGTAGGGCAATAGCTCCGGAGCATATTGAATTTCATCAATAATAATCGGAGGCTTGTGCCTCCTTAAAAAAGCTTGAGGCTCAGATATAGCCGAAGCTCTGTCAAGAGGGTTATCCAAGGTGATATATTCATACTCAACTTCTGTTTCTAAGCTTCTTAGCAAGGTAGATTTTCCAACCTGCCTTGCCCCGGTCACCATAAGTACGGGAAATTCTTTTAGCGCATTTTGTATATTGCTCTCGACATTTCTCTTAATATAACCTTGCATAAACAACCTCCGAAATGCAAAAGTGGGAGTAGACTCCCATTTTTGCATAATTTAGATGAATTGTCAAGAGCTTTCCTTGCAATGCTCAAATCACCTGTGATATACTACACCCCTATAAAATCATTGGAGAGGGTAAGTATAACAATACATGAATAAACACATTGTAATCGTAGGTGCAGGTATTGCAGGGCTTACAGCGGGGATATACGCAAAGCGCAGCGGATTTGACGTAACGCTTATTGAACAGCACAGCATTGTTGGGGGCATGTGTACGAGCTGGAAGCGCAAGGGATATCTATTTGAAGGTGCGATGCACTGGCTCACAGGGTCAAAGTCCGGGAGCCGTATTCACCAAATTTGGCGTGAAACAGGAGCATTAGATGATACGGTCAATGTTTCTTTAGATGACCCGTTTACAGCTGTGGAGTGTGATGGCGAGCCGCTTTATCTATATCGAAACATCGAAAAAACAGCCGAAGGCTTGCTACGTGTCTCTCCAAAAGATGCACATTTGATTCAAAAACTTGTGAAAGAAGTAAATGCGCTTTCAGCGATGGACGTGCCGGTCACAGACATAAAAGGTGTAAAAGCAAAAAACCCATCGAAAATGTCACTCGGCTTTATATTAAAAATGCTACCTCTGCTCCCTATAATGGGACGTAATTCAAAACTTTCAGCAAAGGAATATGTAGAGCAATTTTCGCACCCTGCGGTGCGGCGCCTGCTTCAAGTTGTGCCTGCGGAATATCAGGCAAGTTCTTTGCTGTTCACGTTGGCAACATTTAATAAGGGCGATGGAGGTCACCCGAAAGGTGGCTCTTTGCCTCTGGTCGCAAGGATGGAAAAAACTTTTCGTGATTTGGGCGGCACATTACTATTGAGTACAAAGGTAGAAAAAGTAGATATTCAAAATGGAGCGGCAACAGGCGTAATATTAAAAGACAAGACGATAACGGCAGATGCGGTTATTGTGGCACAAGAGACCATAGCCGCAAGTAATCAGCTATTTGATGTGCCGATACAAGCTCAGTGGCTTACGTATGTCCGTGAAAATGCAAAGTCAATGGTCTGCACGTTTGTCTGCCTCGGAGTTAAAACAAAACTGCCCGGCATAATACCGGGCTGGGAATTAAATGATCCAATCACTTATGCAGGAAAAACGGTCAAAACCTTGGCGTTTCACAGCTACAGCGGAGAGGACTACAGCCCCGATGGGTGCTCCACTCTCACTACAGGGTTTATGGAAGACACGTATGATTTCTGGAAAAAGGCAAAAGAAGAAGGGCGTTATGCAGAGGAAAAACAGGCACTCGCTGAGCAAGTGATTGCGAGACTAAATGAAAAATATCCCGAAACTGTCGGGATGGTTGAAGTGGTATACGTATCCACTCCTCTGACATACGAGCGGTATACAGGCGCATACCGCGGTGCATGGATGACTCCAATCGGAGCGGCTGAAAAAATGCAAAACCATCTCGGAGTGATAGACAATGTGCAAAGCCTATACTTTGCAGGACATCGCCTATGCCCACCGGGAGGACTACCCGCCGCAGCAACCAGCGGCCGCGAAGCCGCACAACTCGTGTGTCGGCAATTTGGCGTGGTGTTTATCTGAGCTCACATCTAAAGCAACCATCTCGTTCATAAACTGTAATGCCCTCGTAAACTGCACTCAGCGAACTCTGCACATCTTCACAATTTGCGTCCGCAAGGGAGACCACAGCGACGACTTCGCCCTCGTGGAGCAAAATCAGCCTGTCGCAAAATCTCAGTGCTAGGTTGGGATCATGCAGTGTTAGTAGGCAGGATTTTTCGATTTCTGCGCTTTCTTTCACAAGCTTTCTAACAGCAGAAAGAATCATGTGCTTGTTCGGAAAATCTAATGCGCTGTCAGGCTCGTCCATTAACATAACGGGTGCGTCCTGAACTATAGAGCGAGCAAGAATTACAAGTTGTTTTTGTCCCTCGCTGAGCTTTGAAAAATCATTATTTGCAAGATGTAAAATGCCCATTTTTTCAAGAGCATTAGCCGCTAACCCTTTATCTGTCTGTGATGGAAACTCCAAAAAACCAAGCTTTGCATTGTAGCCCATCAAAACGGCATCAATAACCGTTACACCAATTAACTTGCTGTGCCGCTGCGGTATCAGCGAGGTGTATTTTGCACGCTTTTTTTCATTTAATTCAGTTAAATCAGTGCCACCCAGCAGACATTTGCCATCAGATATGGGAAGCAAGCCGCATATGCCTTTAAGTAGGGTTGTTTTGCCTGAACCATTCAGCCCCAAAAGCGCACAAAACTCACCCGGAAAAACATCAAAGCTAACGTTTTTCACAACTTGTTTTCCTGGATAACCGACATATACAGAGTTTAAAGAAAGCATTAAATTTGCCCCATGCCTTTCAAAAATTAATACTAAATTTGCACAGACAAAGCCGAGAGTGGATGATTTGTGGAGTCTTTTTTGCGAGAACAGCGGTGTAGATCCCGATGGCTCGCAAAAAAGCGGAACAAATTATCCACTCTCGGCGACCGGTTAACCGCAACGAACTACCACTAAACCTTTCCAAGTTTTCTGCGCCACATAAAATAAAGCAAAACAGGCACACCCAAAAGCGTAGTCGGCACACTGATGGGTATTTCAAGTGCCGTCAACCCGCGAGCAAACGCATCGGCGACAAGCAGTATAAAAGCGCCCATGAGCGCAGAGAGCATACACCATGAAAAACTAATACGCCTGAGCGCAAGTCTTGCGGCATGTGGTGCAATGAGTCCCGCAAATGCGATAAGACCTGTTTGGCTGACAATCGAAGCGACCAGAAGTGAAGCGAGTGCGAGGACAATAAAACGAACAGATTTAAGCGGCACACCAAGTGTCTTTGCCTCATCATCTTCAAGTCCAAGCATAATAATTTGACGGCGTAATAATATAAGCCCGATAAACCCAATGATGAAAAAGGGAAGCACAGTGACAAGATTACTCATTGTGATACCGCCAAGACTCCCCATAGCCCAAAACTCAAGCGCCGCAAGCTCACGTGCCGGGTCTGCGAAAAATCTTAAAATCATAATGAGAGCATCAGAAAGTGCCCTCATAACAATGCCTGCAAGAATATAAGTCACCGTTGATGGGTTTCTGCTGAGCCGTGCAACTAACATAACAAGAAACAAAACGAGCATACCACCGCCAAAAGCCATAGAAGTCATAACAAAAGCACTCTGCCCAAACAGAACAATAGCCACAGCCGCCCCAAGATTTGCGCCGCTTGACACCCCAACAATATCAGGAGCCGCAAGCGGGTTGCGAAACACAAGCTGAAAAACACTACCCGCAAACCCAAGCCCGGCACCTGCGAGTAATGCCATAATAGTACGAGGAAGCCGCAAGTTGAAAAAAACAGAGCGTGTAAGGGGGTCAACATCGTCGCCAATGAAAATAGAAAACATTTCATAAGCAGATATAGGAAACCTACCAATGAGCAAACACGCAAAAAAAGCCAAAGCAACAAGCACTCCGGTCAAAACAAAATATCCACGCTGACGAACGACCGTTTCCATAAATTAATCCTTACAAATGACTAATCAGTACTCCCGCAGATGATGAGCAATTTACCCCGATTTTTCGGGAGCCATCGGGATCTTCACCGCTGTTCTCCCGAAAAACCGGGGCAAACTGCCCATCATCTGCTAGCCCGGTGAAATAGTGCCCTTACACAAAGTTTAGCCGGAAAACCCATAAAATTCAGAATAAAACGCATGGACAAACTCTAAAAAGTCCTGCCCGGCATAATGCCCATGCAAAACAGACAGAAGCCAAAGTGCGCCAATCATTGAGGACGGAATGGGGGAATCCCAAGCTTCAAATTCATTTGAAAACTGATAAACCGAACCATTGGTAACTGCCGTTAAACCACTGAGTGTGGGGTTTGTTAGCACATCTTCCACGGTATAACTCGCCTCTGCCGGCAAGATGATTATATCGGGATTCATAGCGAGTAGTTGCTCATAGGAAATTTCCGTCCACCCTCTGCCGGGGAGGTCTGCGGCTACATTTATGCCACCTGCCATTTCCACCAAATCGGACTGAAACATTCCGCCGGGTGAAGTTGACAAATGGCTCCCGACCCCTGCTATATAGACTGTCGGTAGCTCAGTAAACTGAGCGCTGATATCTATTACATAATCACGTGTATCTACCATCCACTCTATCAAGCGTTCCGCCCTATAAACCGTATTGGTCGCAACTCCAATGAGGTTAATCATGTCGACCAACTCATCGAAACTTTCAGGATTTACAACAATCGCAGGTATACCCATATCCGTGAGAGTCTCAGCGGCATCTCGGAGCCTATAAGGTAGCACCACCAAGTCGGGGTAAAGCGCAATGCAGGCTTCGAGGTTGAAATCCCTAGCTGTTCCGACATTAGGAAGCTCTAGTAGCTCAGGAAACATACGTGTGTAAACAGGTCGCTCATCGGCGCGTGCCTCAATGCCCACGAGCCTGTCGGATAAACCCAATGCTAAAATCGTAGAAGAAGATATGTAAAAACCGCTGACCAAGCGCTCCACAGGGTATTCAATTTCAACAGTTCTCCCGCCTTGGTCAACCACTGAGATTGTCGTATTCGCTGCTATGCCATCGTCTATATCTGAAGGCAAAGCCGAGCAAGCGGCAAGTGCGAAAAACATCGCTATAGCAAGGATAAATGTTATCAAATTTTTTTGAGTAACCAATTTAATATTTCCTCTCTATTCTCAGCAGTGACATCTTTTAATATGACATTCTTATGCGAGCGTATTTCTTGAATAAACTGCGCATCGCATTTTTTGAGTACACCAATTATAGGGATTTCTCCGTCAATACCTGCCATAACCGATGCCAAAAATTTTTTTGCATTTGCCTCAATAAAACCAATCTCGTCCATAACAATGTAGCCACAATTGCCGCTGTTATCGAGTAGTGATTTTCCGTAAGTGTCAAAAACTTCGGTCACCTCGGGAATCGGCGAAAGACCATGCCCAAAATCTGTCGCAATCAAGCGACGCTCAACATTTGCTTTTTTGGGGGAAAACGGAGCAAGGTAAAGCCTGCGCTCACCCGGCATACTTTGCTCCCAATAAGTCATAAAACCATCAGCCGTCAAACCCGATTTTTCAAGAAAACTTGTAATAACAGTAGTCTTGCCAACCTGCTTTTCGCCCGTCAAAAAAACATGCATAATCCGCCTCACTTCATAGCAAGTATTATAGCATAGAGGAAAATATCGCACAAGGGTAGCCTGAAATTGGTAGTTTGTGGAGTCATTTTTGCTGTTCGCACATAGCACGTCATTGCGGCCTCCGAGCCGCAATCCCATAAATAATTGTGGGGATTGCGGGTCAGGCCCGCAATGACGTGCCTCTGAGTGCGGTTTTCGGGTGGGGTCTGAACTCTTTTTTTCGAGAACAGCAGTAGTAGATCCCGATGGCTCGCAAAAAGCGGGACAAATCACCAATTTTAGGCGGCAAGCAACGGCACAGGCGTTAAATCGAGACAGTCCAGCCCATATCATCCGATAGCTTTCCTGTTTGTATGCCATATATCGTATCGTACAGCTTTTGTGTGAGACTGCCGACATTTCCGTCGCCTACAGTTACTTCATAATCCTTGTGTGTCAGCTTTCCGACAGGCGATATTACAGCGGCGGTTCCGGTGCCGAACATCTCTTGTAATTTGCCCTCTTCAGACGCTTTAACAACATCTTCAATGCGAAGTCTGCGCTCAGAAACCTTTATGTCCCATTTTTTAAGAAGTTCAATGACTGTAGCTCGTGTAACACCCGGTAAAATCGTACCCATAAGCGGAGCGGTTATGACCTCATCATCAATCATAACAAAAGCATTTGACGTGCCTATTTCCTCTATGTAGCTGTGCTCAACAGCATCAAGCCATAAAACCTGCGCACAGCCCATTTCTTTCGCTCTTGCCTGAGACCTGAGAGCGGCGGCATAGTTTCCGCCGACCTTTGCAAAGCCGACTCCACCCACAGCGGCACGGACAAACTCATCCTCGATGTAAATATTCGTTGGCGGAAGGCCTCCGCCGGGAATGTCGTAGTATGGGCCGACAGGGGAGAGGATAATCATGAATTTATAGTGATTCGCCGCTTGTACGCCGAGAAATGGGTCGTCTGCAATCACAAATGGGCGGATATACAGCGATGTGCCTTCCTTTTCGGGAATCCAATCCCTATCGGCATTGACAACAGCTTTAACCGCACTTACAAAGAGCTCTTCATCTATTTCAGGTATGCAAATACGTTCATTTGATCTACGGGCGCGCGCCGCATTCATGTATGGCCTAAATAACTGCACACGATTATCAGTCGTGCGGTATGCTTTCATGCCCTCAAACATAATCTGCCCATAATGCAAAACAGCGGCGGCAGGGTCAAGTGAGACGGGTCCGTAAGGTACAATCCGCCCGTCAAACCAGCCTTTACCTGTTTCGTAGTCCATGATGAACATATGATCAGTGAAATACTTGCCGAATTTTAGATTATTTGGGTCGGGTTTTGGTTTGGGTGCTGTGGTTTTTTGAATATTGAATGTGTAATTCATTAGTGTATCTCCAATTAAAGTGAATTTTGTACGTGCAGTATAGCATTATACAACACTGAATGCAAGAGCAAATTTTATCACGTTTAGTCAATTTGCAAAAAAATTGATAAAATAATTATAAAAAATTAGTTAATTTACAAAATCGGTGTTGCAAAAACAATCTCGTCCTGCTATGATGATTGTACAATTTTCACAAACGACATGGGGGATATAGTTTTGACTACTAACGAAAATGCTAAAGAGTGGGTAAAGTGGGCTACTGAGTTATTAAGGCCCGATGAGGTCGTCTGGATTGACGGCACAGGTTTAGAAAAACTTCGCGAAGAGACATTAAAATCGGGGGAGATGATTAAGCTCAATCAGGAACTACTGCCGGGATGTTATCTGCATCGCTCGGCGCAAAACGATGTGGCACGTTCGGAGGATAAGACCTTCATCTGCACAACAAAAAAAGCAGACGCAGGACCAAACAACAACTGGAAATCGCCGGAAGATATGAAGAATATACTTTTGCCACTGTATGATGGTTGTATGCAGGGGCGCACTATGTACGTCATACCGTTTTGCATGGGGCCTGTAGGCTCGCCATTTTCTAAGCTGGGCATTGAAATCACTGACTCCGCGTATGTTGTGCTCAGCATGTGTATCATGACAAGGGTTTCAAAAGAAGTTATAAAAAGGCTGGATAACTCCGACGAATTTGTAAAAGGGCTTCACGCAAAGGCAGAAATTGACGAGAATAAGCGATATATTGCTCATTTTCCGGAGGAAAATGCCATCTGGTCAATCAACTCAGGATACGGCGGTAATGTTCTTTTAGGAAAAAAATGCTTTGCTCTTCGCATTGCATCATATCAAGCAAAAAATGAAGGCTGGCTCGCAGAGCATATGCTCATAATCGGTATTGAAAACCCGAAGGGTGAAGTGCAGTACATATGCGCCGCGTTCCCGTCCGCCTGCGGAAAGACAAACCTTGCAATGCTCATTCCACCGGAGGGTTATGAGAAAAAAGGCTATAAAGTATGGTGCGTAGGTGATGATATTGCGTGGATTCACATTGGTCCGGATGGTCGCCTATGGGCAATAAATCCCGAAAATGGTTTTTTCGGGGTCGTTCCCGGCACAAACAAGCAGAGTAATCCCAATGCTCTTGCGGCAATACAAAAAGACACAATTTTCACAAATGTTGCACACGATTTGGACAACAATACTGTCTGGTGGGAAAAGCTTGACAAAAACCCGCCCGAAAATGGGATAAACTGGAAAGGTGAGCCTTGGAACGGGAAAACCTCAAAAGAAAAAGGTGCGCACCCGAACAGTAGATTTACGACTCCGTCAATAAACTGCCCAAATATCAGCCCTGAGTTTGGGGCGGGGGAAGGTGTGCCAATCAGTGCAATAATATTTGGCGGCCGCCGCGCAAGGGTTGAGCCACTGGTGTATCAGGCACGCGATTTTCAGCATGGAGTTTTTGTGGCGGCAACCTTGGCATCAGAGACTACCGCCGCGCAGACCGGTGAAGTAGGTGTAGTCAGGTATGATTCAATGGCGATGAAACCGTTTTGCGGTTACGATATGGGTGACTACTTTGCACATTGGCTCGAAATGGGTGAAAAGCTCGGAGATAAAGCTCCTGAGATTTTTAACGTGAACTGGTTCAGAACAGATGAAGAGGGTGAATTCATATGGCCGGGCTTCGGAGAAAACATGCGTGTACTAAAATGGATATTAGAGCGCTGCAATGGCGAGGCAAGTGCGGAAGACACAGCTATAGGTTATATGCCAAAGCCTGAAGATATTTTTATGGAAGGGCTTGACTTAGCACCTGAAAAGCTAGTAGAATTACTAAGCATAGACAAAGAACTATGGTGCGAAGAAGCCGATGGCATACGGGAATACTTTAACACTTTAGGCGATACTGTCCCCCAAAAACTGTGGGAAGCACTGGAAGAGCTTGAAAAGCGAGTTGAAATTGAAAATTGAAAATGGAAAACTAATACAAGGACAATATTTTCAACTTTCAATTTTCAATTTTCCATTGCGAGTACGACTTTCACAATTACCTAAAAAATAACATTAGAAGGAGACACACGAATGAAATCTCTGTCTGTAAGAGCAGAAAAAGTAAAGGAATCTTCAACTCTGGCGATAACAGCAAAAGCAAAGGCTATTAAAGCTGCAGGTGAAAACCTGATAGCTTTTACCGCAGGTGAGCCGGATTTTGACACACCTGAGCACATAAAAAAGGCCGCATTTAAGGCGGCAGAGGAAGGCTTTACTAAATACACCGCCACTACAGGTATTTTGGAGCTACGCAAAGCCATATGTGAAAAGCTGAAAAATGACAACGGGCTCACCTACGAGCCATCGCAAATTGTCGTGTCAAACGGTGCAAAACACGCACTTGCAAACATTTTCACGGCAATTTTAAACGAGGGTGACGAGGTTATTTTTCCCGCGCCCTACTGGCTCACATATCCTGAGCTTGCAACATTAGCGGGTGGCGTATCAAAAATAGTTGAAACCGACATTTCGACAGGTTATCGCCCCACTGCCGCACAGCTAGAGGCGGCCATCACAGATAAAACAAAGGCTATACTGATTAACACTCCAAACAACCCATCAGGCGCAGTGTTCACAAAAGATGAACTACAGGCAATAGCCGACATCGCCGTCCGCCACGACCTGTACATCATATCTGATGAAATCTACGAGTATCTAATCTACGACGACGAAAACCCACACATAAGCATCGCATCTCTGGGCGCAGAGATTGCAGAGCGCACAATCATTGTAAATGGCTACTCAAAAAGCTACAGCATGACCGGCTGGCGCGTGGGCTATACAGCAAGTAATAAACATATCGCAGATGTCATTGGCAACATTCAGAGCCATCAAACATCAAATATAAACACTCTGACACAAAAAGCGGCGTTAGCGGCAGAATTGGGTGCAAAGCAATGTGTGAGCGACATGCGCTCTGCCTTTAAGGCTCGACGCAATCTCATGTTTGACCTTATTTCAAAAGTCGACGGACTGAGAGCTTTGCGACCCGACGGCGCATTTTACATCTTTGCCGATATGTCAGCTCTCTGTGGTAAAATTGCTTACGGACAAAAAATTGAGTGCGCCGCCGATTTTGCAGACATTCTGCTTGAAAAGCAAAAAGTGGCAATAGTTCCATGCGCCGATTTTGGTTTTCCACACCACATTCGCCTGTCCTACGCGACAAATGAGGACGAGATAAACGAGGGAATGTCAAGAATTAAAGAGTTTGTTGATGAGATTTCGTAATTTATAGACGTTACCACTTGCCGTTGCTTCCCGCAGAGGTAGGAGTATTTGCTACGCTTTTTTTCGAGCCATCGGGATCTACACCGCTGTTCTCGAAAAAAAGACTCCGCAAACACTCCTACCTCTGCTTACCTTTGTGGAGAGATTGTGACTGGTTATACCATTAAGAGACTGCCTCGCTTTGAGGTTGTCTGTTCTCAACGCTGAACAGCATTGGTGCGGTTTTCCATAGGACTACGCCTGCCACTGTTGTGAATATTATTTCAGGAATCATGTATGTGCCGTTATATGTGAGTGAAAAAATCCATGCTGCCGGGGCTGAGAGGTTATCTATCAAGGAATGGCTCTCTGTGATGAAGTAACCCCAGATGATGACGCCTGAAATGAAGTGGCTGAGATAGCGGAGTAAAAGGCATAGGGGGGCGGCAATAATGATGCCGCCACGGCGGTTTTTGAATATGCCGGATAATCCAAGAACGCCGAATGCTACGATGTAGTCGAGCATTATCATTGCTGTCCAAGCCGGGGCTGTTCCGGAGGGTGGTGCCCAAATTTGTTGCAGCATTTGCAGACCTGCATACACAATGGCACCCATGAGCCCCCATTTAAGACCATGACGCAGACCAATCATCAGGAGCGGCAACATCGACACTGCTGTCACTGAGCCACCCTGCGGCATGATTGTAAATCGAATATAGCTGAGGGCAAATCCGATACCTACAAGTAATGCCGATTCTACCAGTGCGCGGAGTTCGCGGGATCTTGTGGTTGTTTGCATAAAAATACACCTCTTTCTTTATTTAATGAGGTGCATTTTTTGCATTCTTACTCCCGACGGCGGCATTATCCGCATCCGGTAATAAGGGTTAGGTGTGGCATTTCACACCCTCTCAGCCGCCTGTCGGCAGCACCCCATTTTTAACTAAAATTTTTCAGCGGCTCCTTACTTTACCATTGAGGCTACTTCTGCGGCGAAATCGTCTTGCTTTTTCTCGATGCCTTCGCCTTTTTCAAAACGTGTGAACGCTTTTGCTTTTATTGTTCCGCCCAGAGATTTCGCCACTTGCTCAATGTGTTTTTCTACCGTGAGTTTATTTTCTTTAACGAAGGGTTGATTGAGCAGGCAGATGTCTTCGTAGAATTTATTGATTCTGCCTTTTACCATGTTTTCGGCAATTTGGCGTGCTTTATCGTCGGGAAGATTTTTTGCTTTGTTTTCTTCGATAGCTTTGTTGAGTTGGATTTCTCTCTCTTTTTCAAGTTCTGCCGGGTCAACTGCGGCTGTGTCGAGGTATAGGGGGCGCATAGCGGCAATTTGCATTGCAATGTCTTTGCCAAGCTCTGTTACAGCATCCATGTTTGAAATGCCGTCAACTTCGAGGTTTACTATAACACCGATTTTGCCGCCCGCATGAATGTATGGTACGCAGAATCCTTCGGTATAACGCTCAAAACGTCTTACTGAAATGTTCTCACCGATGACAAGTATCATTTCTTGTTGTTCTTCCGTAACTGTTTTTTCTGAGCCGGGGAATGTGCTTGCCATGAGTGCGTCTATGTCGGCAGGTGCGCTTTTAGCTACTGCTTGTGCAACTCCCGCAACAAAGTCGTTGAACTTATCATTTTTTGCAACAAAGTCAGTTTCGGCGTTAACTTCTACGACTACGCCCACGCCGTCAATAACAGCGGCGTATGCAACACCTTCGGCTGTGACTCTGTCTGCTTTCTTCTGTGCCGCCGCAAGACCGCGCTCACGGAGATACACTATAGCTTTTTCCATGTCGCCGCCTGTTTCGGTCAGGGCTTTCTTACAATCCATCATACCAACTCCGGTTGCTTCGCGGAGTTCTTTAACATCTTTAGCTGTAAATGACATCTATTTTAAGTCCTTTCAAGGTCAAATTATTTTTATCGGGGGAGCAATGTTATTCTGCCGCAGGCTCTTCGACTGTTTCTTCTGCTTTTTTAGCAGCTGGTTTTCTTTTTGGTTTAGCAGGAGCATCTTCAGCATCTTGAGCAGCTTCAGCAGCTTCTGCGGGTTCTTCAGCTTTAGTGGTTTTGCGTGTTGTCTTTTTTACGGGTTTTTCTTCAGCCGTTTCGGGTGGGGTCGGCTCCGCTACTGCCTCAGCTTTAACTTCGGGCTGGGGTGCAGGCGCGGGTTTAGGGGCAGGTTCAGCCTTAGGTGCAGGTTCAGCTTTAGGAGCCGGTCTTTCCGGAGCAGGCTCGCGAGCCGGCATATCTGCTGCTTTTGACTCAGCTTCATCAGCTTCTGCGGCATCCGCACCTTGGCGACCTTCAACAACTGCGCTCGCCATAGCTTGTGCAATAAGGCGGATTGCTCTGATTGCATCGTCATTTCCGGGGATGATATAGTCAATTTCGTCAGGGTCGCAGTTTGTGTCGACTATTGCAACGATTGGAATTCCAAGTTTGCGAGCCTCTGCGATTGCATTGTGTTCTTTTCTGGGGTCAACGATGAAAAGTGCCGCAGGTAATTTTTTCATCTCTTTAACGCCACCGAGATATTTTTCAAGCCTGTTGATTTCACCGGTGAGCTTGATAACTTCTTTTTTAGGCAGAATATCAAATGTGCCGTCGTCTTGCATTTGTTGAAGTTGCTTCAGACGGTCGATTCTGGTACGCATTGTTTTGAAGTTTGTGAGCATTCCACCGAGCCAACGAGCGTTGACAAAATACATTCCAACACGCTCTGCCTCTTCGCGAATGGCATCTTGCGCTTGCTTTTTAGTTCCTACAAAGAGAACATTACCGCCTAGCTCACTGACTCCACGAATGAAGTTGTATGCATCTTCAAGTTTTCTGACTGTTTTTTGCAAGTCGATGATGTAGATGCCGTTACGCTCCATGTAGATGTAGGGAGCCATTTTAGGGTTCCAACGACGTGTTTGGTGTCCAAAATGCACACCTGCTTCCAAAAGTTGCTTCATTGATACTACTGACATAAGTTTTAATTTCCTCCAAAAATTTTGTTTTTTAAGGCATTTAGCCTTCCTCCGAACTCGTCAACTTCCCAGTCCAACCAAGGAAAATCACTTGGCACATGGCTAGAAATCAGAATCCGTGCGTGATCAGTGCGTCATAGCCTAGGTATTTTAACAAAAAGTCCCTCAAAATGCAAGAGTTTTTTCATATTACTTAGAAAACAATTGATTATTTCGTTAAAATGTGGCATAATTGCCGTTAGTTTTAAAAGGAAGGTCGTTTAGTTTGAACAAGTTCAAACTAACGAGAGAGTGGTCATTATAATGGCAACACAAAATAATTGGCTAAATTCGCTTTCAAGCGGTGAAAATAAAACAGATAAAAAACGAGTTGCGGTAGTTTTTGGTGGGTTTTCGCCTGAGTATGAAGTCTCACTAAAATCTGCATTCTCTGTCATTAACGCAATAAATACAGAAAAATATGACATCGTGATGATTGGCATAACAAGAGAGGGGCAGTGGCTCCGATATTACGGCTCTGTTGAGCATATTCCTACGGACGACTGGCAAACCAGGGATGATGAATTAAAAAATGCATACCTGCTCCCCGAGCGGGGTGGGTGGATTTTAGAGTCGAGTAAAACGGGTGCACAGACAACCACAAAGATAGACTTGGTGTTTCCGATTATGCATGGGAGATACGGCGAAGATGGTACAGTTCAAGGGCTTTGTGAGCTTGCGGGTGTGCCGTTTGTCGGTAGTGGAAGCGCGGCATCTGCGCTCTGCATGGACAAAAATCGAGCGCATAAAATTGTTTCACTTGCAGGCGCCGCCGTGCCAAAAGCCATATGTTTTGAAAAGCCTCCGACAGCAAAGGATCTTGAACAAGTCAAGCAGGAATTAAACCTGCCTGTTTTCGTGAAACCCGTCAAAGCAGGCTCATCTATCGGAGTGGTCAAGCTAAGTAGTTTCTCCGACTTAGAAAAAGCAATTGATGATGCTTTTGTATATGATGATGCGGTAATTATTGAAGAAAATGTCGAAGGTATGGAAATTGGTTGCTCTATTGCAGGAAATGATGAGCTTGTTTTAGGCAAAATTATAGAGATTGAGGTTGACAACGGATTTTTCACCTATGACGAGAAATATTCGCTTAAAAACTCTCGCTTTTACATTCCTGCGCGGATAGACGAGCAGGCAGAAAAGCGTGTTCTTGATGTTGCAAAGAAGGTATACCGCGAGCTTGGTTGCAGGGGTTATGCGAGAATGGATATGTTTATCAGGGAAAACGGCGAAGTCGTCTTTAATGAGGCAAACACAATACCGGGGTTCACGGCACACAGCCAATTTCCGAGAATGATGGCTGCCGCAGGCTATTCATATCCGCAGGTTGTGGAAATGTTGATGGAACTGGGTTTAAATACACCACGAGGGAAATGGTATGGCTGATAATAAATTTGGCGATTTTAAACGCGCTTGGGTTGAAATTGACTTAGATGCGCTCGCCCGTAATGTGTTGGATATTAAATCGAAGATTTCAAGCGACTGTGAAATAATGGCTGTTATAAAGGCGGATGCCTATGGGCATGGCGTTGGCAGAGTTGCCGAGCGCTTGGTTCGTGAGGGTGTGAACACTTTTGCTGTTGCTACGCTTGCCGAGGGTGCAGAGGTTCGTGAACACACGGATTCGAGCAATATATTGGTGCTGGGATATACACACCCTGCCGATGCTGAGTATTTGGTGAAATTTCGCTTATCACAGCTCGTTGTCGATGCCGAGCACGCAAAGGCTCTTGACAAAACGGGGCATAAGCTAGACATACATGTGGCGATTGATACAGGCATGCATAGATTAGGCATTAGTCCGAAAAATTTTGCGGATATTGAGAGCATATTCAACTGCAAAAATCTGACTGTCATTGGCACAGCCACACATCTCGCTTCTCCTGACAGTCTATTAAGTGACGATTTAGAGTTTACAAAGAAGCAAATGGACAGTTTTTTCTCAGTTGTTCAAAAGCTGCAGGATAGAGAATATGACGTTGGGAAATTGCACACTCAGTCGAGTTATGCTATCTACAACCATCCTGAAATAAAATGCGACTATGTTCGCCCCGGAATCATGCTCTACGGTGTCCACAGTCAAGATGACGAGACAAAGTTAGAGACTGATTTTCGACCTGTTCTCTCACTCAAAGCTCTCATAGCGCAGGTCAGGGAGATTGAAAAAGGCGAGAGCGTAAGCTATGGCAGGATTTACACAGCGGAAAAAGTCATCAAGCTCGCAACCGTGACCATCGGCTATGCCGACGGCATTCCGAGAAATCTCACAGGGCGCGGCGGCATGTGCATTGTAAATGGTGTAAAAGTGCCGATTATAGGTCGCATTTGCATGGATATGCTCATGCTTGATGTCTCTGAGGCAGGGGAAGTCAAAGCAGGCGACCACGCTACATTTATCGGAAAAGTCGGCGATGCAGAGATTCGCTGTGAAGAGTTCGCCGCAAGCGCAGGCACAATCACAAATGAAATTTTATGCAGACTTGGGGCAAGACTTCCAAGAATATACATAGAGCGGCTGGTCGGAGATGCCGCAGAGGTACAAAAAGAGTTCGTCCGCAGGCGTCTTAGGTAGTTTTCGGTTGGTTCCCGCAGAGATAGGGCAATTTGCTCCGATTTTTTGCGAGCCATCGGGATCTACACCGCTGTTCTCACAAAAAATCGGAACAAACAGCCCTATCTCTGCTAGCTTGTGCATATGCAAGAACAAAATGTTTCGTGAATTTTCTTTACTTTTTCTTGACAACGTTCTGCAAAATATGTTACACTCACGTGGTAATATACAAAAAATCTCAGAAAGAGGTGGCGTTTTATGAATAGAAAATTAGAGTTGGTGGCAATCACCTAGAAAACAGAATACGGCACTGCAAATGTAACCTTGGCGTGGGAACATCTCCCACTTTTGCTTTGCCACCTATTTAGTAACCTTTCGTGAATACTGCAAAAAGCGAGATACGACTGAGGTCGTGTCTTTTTTATTTCCAAGCCGCAGTAAGCCACTATGTAGGCTACTGCGGTTATTTTCGTGTTTAAAATTTTAAAATTACTTAGGAGAATCAAATGATAGATTTAACCCATTACGGATACAAACCAATAAAAACACCACCCGACGGACAGATACCGGGGCGGGTGATAGAGTTCAGGCGAAGTCAATATACTGTAGTCACTGAATATGGCGAGCTGGATGCTGTCTTAAAGGGCGCATTCGTTTATGATGCAACAGTGAGAACTGACTTGCCCTGCGTTGGAGATTTCGTGTTACTCCAATACAATGATAGTGGGGTGTCGCTCATAACCGAGCTGTTGCCCCGCACTTCAAAATTCTCTCGCGCCGACTTTTCAGGTCACGGCTACGCTCATATCAGGGCGAACCGCGAGCAAGTTGTCGCTACAAACTTCGACTATGTTTTCATAGTAACATCGCTAAACCGCGACTTTCGCATAAACCGAATACTACGCTATCTCACTCAAGCCAGAGCAAGTGGTGGAACGCCTGTGGTCATATTGACAAAAGCCGACCTATGTGACGATTTTTCAGCACAAATGAGTGCAGTGAGGGAGTCTGCGCAAGGTGTGGCAGTTCACGCTGTGTCAAGCCATTCGGGGTTTGGAATTGATGAGCTGAGTGAATATCTTGCACCAGGCAAAACCGTGGTATTCCTAGGCATGTCGGGCGTTGGCAAGTCGAGTCTGCTAAATGCGCTGGCAGGTGAAGACCTGATGACTGTGAAAGAGACAAGAAACGTTGACATATCAAAAGGTCAACACACGACAACACATCGCCAGCTAGTGAAGTTACCTTGTGGTGCAATGGTTATTGATACGCCGGGTATGCGTGAACTTGGTCTGATTGATGCTGAAGAGAGCATTAGCGAGGGTTTTTCAGATATTGAAGAACTCTTTGTGATGTGCCGCTTTAGTGATTGCAGTCATCAAAGCGAACCCGACTGCGCAGTGCAACTCGCAATAAATGACGGTACACTATCTGTTTCACGTTGGGAACAATATCAAACCCAAAGACGAGAGGACCGCCACTTAGACAAGAAAGCAACAATCACGCAAATGCGTGAAAGAAAAAAACAGGGAAAAGCAATGTCGAAGTTCTCAAGAGAACACACAAAACAAAAACATCGGAGCGATTGGTGATTTGAAAAAGGGGGTCATTTTATGTCACAAATAAGCGTATCGAATCTATCGTTTTACTATGACGGCAGTTATGATGATATTTTCACAGATGTGTCTTTTCAAATCGATACAGACTGGAAACTTGGGTTTTGCGGGAGAAATGGTCGAGGAAAGACGACGTTTCTTAAGCTTTTGATGAATGAGTTTGAGTACAGAGGGGAAATCTCCGCAAGTGTGGATTTTGAATATTTCCCGTTTACCGTCAGCGATGCCACTTCAAATACCCTTGACATTCTAAAACAAATTGCACCTGCCGCAGAAATGTGGGAGATATTGTCGGAGCTGTCAAAGCTCGATGTTTCGGAAGATGTCTTGTACCGTTCGTTTTCTACGCTCTCAAATGGCGAGCAAACAAAAACCTTGCTCTGCGGACTGTTTTTGCGTGAAAACAGCTTTTTGCTCATAGATGAGCCGACAAACCATCTGGATATGAAGGGGCGAGAGACTGTTGCACGTTACCTACGCAGCAAGTCGGGGTTCATACTTGTGTCTCATGACAGAGCCTTTTTGGACGATTGCGTTGACCATATCTTATCTATAAATAAGGCAAATATAGAAGTCATGAACGGCAATTTTGCATCTTGGTGGGAGCAGAAAGAGCGCCGTGATGCATCTGAGGTTGCGGAAAATGTCAAGCTGAGAAAAGATATAAAAAGGCTCGAATCTGCGGCGCGGCAAAGTTCTCAGTGGGCGGACAAAGTTGAATCGGCAAAAATGGGAAAAGGAGCGGCAAAAGACCGCAAAAAAGGGCTTGCAGGAACAGGTTCAAAGGAATATAAAGCAGAGCAGTCAAGGCGTATGCAGCAACGCAGAAAAAACTTGGAGCGGAGGCAACAAACAGCAATCGACGACAAGTCAAAGCTACTGAAAAACATCGAAGAAGCTGAAAATCTCAAAATTCACCCCTTGGAATATCATGCCAGAACCCTCATCAGTGCCGAAAATCTCTCAATCCATTATGATGAAAATATGGTTCTGCAAGACCTAAGTTTTTCACTTCAGCGCAGTGAGCGGATTGCGCTCATAGGCGGGAATGGCTCAGGGAAAAGCAGTATTGTAAAATTGCTTTGCGGTGAACACATTTCACACACCGGAAATCTCAGTATAGGAAGTAGGCTGAAAATATCCTATGTTCCGCAGGAATCGAGGTATTTAACAGGGAATTTGCGCGAATATGCGTATAGTCACGGCATTGATGAAAGTTTGTTCCTGACGATATTACGAAAACTTGACTTCAGCCGTGTCCAGTTTGAGAAAGATATAAACGATTACAGCGCAGGGCAAAAGAAAAAAGTGCTGATAGCCCGCAGTTTGTGCGAGCAGGCACACGTATATATATGGGATGAACCGCTGAATTACATTGATGTTCTATCTCGTATGCAAATTGAAAAATTGATTATGGCGTACAATCCCACGATGGTTTTCATAGAACATGACCGCACATTTTGCGAGAATATCGCTACGAAAATCGTGAGGCTCTAGTGTGCCTGAAATGGCACACTGGTTGCGGGAAAAGGACTCGTGTGATATACTTAGATTTACATTTTATATCAAAAAAATAGGAGTTTACACCATGAAATCATATCGTAAGGAACTGACATTTAACACTAACACTCGCCGTGCGTTTCTCAATATTACTCCGCAGGTTGACAAAGCTCTTGCTGAGAGTGGAATTGTCGAAGGCTTTTGCTTGGTCAACGCCATGAACATAACGGCCAGCGTTTTCATCAATGACCATGAGAGCGGGCTGCACAGTGACTTTGAACGCTGGCTTGAAAAGTTAGCGCCCGAAAAACCCCACAGCCAGTACGACCACAATGGATATGAGGATAATGCCGATGCGCATTTGAAACGGTCAGTCATGGGGCGCGAGGTGGTTGTAGCTGTGACAAACGGAAAACTAGATTTCGGCACATGGGAGCAAATTTTCTACGGCGAATTTGACGGCATGAGAGACAAGCGTGTGCTTGTGAAAATTATCGGGGAGTAGCTGGTACTCCATTACCAAAGCCCGATTTCAGCACGTTTGAGCTCTAAAAATTCTCGCATGTATGGAAATGTAAAGGCTATTAGTCCGTGTCCTGACGGTTTAATGACCCCTTTAGAAATTAGGCGGGAACGATACTGGGTGATGTAGTTTTTATTTTTGTCCAAACGGTTCAAAATATTTTGTATTTTTGAGTGACCGGCATCTTTTGCCATGGAAAAAATAAAGTCTCTATCCATATTTGACAAACTATCGAAAACAAGCTGATGAATATTTTTAAACAATCTGGATTTTGATTCAATTAGGGATTGCTCCAAAACATCTCCGTCAAATTGGTGTTCAAGGTTTTCCCACAGATAGTATCCTATTAGCTGAATCAAATATGGAAAGCCTTGGGTAGCTTCCGCGGCATCGTTAACGAGGTGTTCACAGGCATTAAAGCCACTTCGCCTAAATACATTTCTATAATCGGCCTTAACTAAATTTAAGTCGATGTTTTCTAAATCCACCCTGTTTGCCCTGCGAAGAAACGTAAGCACATCGTCATTTAATACATCTGATATCACTTCCGGCAAACCTGCCATCACGAGGCTTATAGGAAACTCTTTCATAATCAGTTGCTGGTATGTGCTGATAAATGTGCGGATTTCGGCGGTATGCTTTTGAGATTCATCAATCAGAAAAACAACATGAGTTTTTCCTTTTTTGAGTGACTGAAGCATTTGTGTTATCTGATAATCAAACGTGTTTGTAAAGGGGAGATTATCGGTACTATTTTCAAAGCCAACTGATACACTTAGGCTAACGGAGATATTTTTTATCTTGGGGAGCTTGTTGATAACTGATTTTGGGAGTTGTGTATAGATTTGCCCTAAAATGCGATTGAGAAAATCTTCGTCCGGAGAAGTGGTCACAACGATTGCATTGGTTTCCTTTAATCGCAATTGAATATCCGAAAGAATTGATGTTTTGCCGCTTCCGCGAACTCCAACAATCAAAGTAGTTCTCCAAGGGTTATCAGAATTTACAAGCGACCTGAAAAATTCATCTGTTATATCATCTCTTCCAATAAATTGCTTGGGCCGAAGCCCAAACGCAGGGTTAAATGGATTTTTCATTTTTGTACTCCTTCACACTTTGAAAACTGTTTTATACTCCTTCACACTTTGAATTATATTTTATACTCCTTCACACTTTTTGTCAATGCAAAAATTCTAAAAAAGTTGATTTATTAATATTTCCGTGCTATAGTTTTCTAGGTAAACGTTGAGTAAGCTACACTATCAATGTTTACCTAGTGATGGTTTAAAAGCCCATGGAAGGGGGAGACAATGTGGCGGAAGTTACAAATGAAATGATGGAGAAAGTGCTTGAACTTATTGAAAGTAAGGATATGACAGCTCTGAAGGCTCTGCTTGCAGCGGCTGAAGAGATGGAGATATTGCAAGTGTTCTATGACCTCTCAGATGAAGAGCAGGTTATAGTGTTTAGAATGCTCAGTAAAGACGTTGCACTATCTGTGTTTGAAGAACTTGACACAGATGTACAGCGAAATTTGCTCAGTTCATTTTCAAAAGAGCGTGCCATAGAGATGGTAAACGAGATGTCGCCTGACGATAGAGTCAGATTGCTCGATGAACTGCCTGCAAGTGTTGCAAAGCGGCTTTTAAGTTCGCTATCCCCTGAAGAGCGAAAATCTACGAATATTCTGATGGGCTATGAAACTGAAACTGCCGGGCGCATAATGACCACAGAGTATATCTCACTTCGCCGTAACATGACAGTTGAGCAAGCACTCGAAAGAGTCAGTGAACTGGCGGAGGACAAGGAGACGGTCTACACTCTTTTTGTAACAGATGATAAAAAGAAACTCGAAGGCGTACTGACACTTAAAGGTCTGCTCATTGCAAGAGGTGCCTCGGGAAGTACAATTGGCAAAACTGACGGAAATACACTCGTCGGCGAGATTATGTCTAAAAACGCCATAAGTGTCACCACCGATACAGACCAAGAGGTTGTTGCCCGCACATTGCAAGAGCTAGACTTGCTCGCAATTCCCGTTGTTGACAAAGAGGAGCGCTTAGTTGGTATTGTCACAATCGACGATGCTGTTGACATCTTGGAAGAAGAGGCAACGGAGGACATTTATGACCAAGCAGGTTTTGCAGATGTCACCGGCAACGAATCGGACAGAAGCGATGTCTTGATAAATGGTAATCTATGGAAAATTTGGAAAGTCCGTATGCCGTTTTTACTTGCAACAATGGTGTTGGGAATGCTTTCGGGACTGGTTATTGACGGGTTTGAAAGCACGCTGGAATCAATTGCGGCAGTAGCGATATTCATTCCGCTGATTATGGGCATGGGCGGGAACGTCGGCACACAATCTTCAACGGTATTCACGCGTGGTGTTGTTCTCGGACACATTCAAATAAAAAACTTTCTTAAGCACTTTATAAAAGAAACAGGTGTTGGCTTCAGTATTGGTGCTGTTATCGGTGCAATTTCAGGAGCTGTAGCATCGCTCTTCTTGGGTCTGCCAATGCTTGGACTGGCTGTGGCACTCGCAATGGTGGTGACTATGACAGTAGCTTCTTTGCTCGGTTTTCTTGTGCCATATATACTGATAAAGTGCAATGTAGACCAGGCCGCAGGGAGTGCTCCTATTATAACATCGCTAAAAGATATCGTTGCTCTGGTGGTTTACTTTGTATGTGTAAATATTTTTATTGGGAATATGCTTTAAGTAAACGTTGATTAAATACTGTGGATTCAGTGAATTTAAGCAGAAGGTAGGACGTCAGTATAATGTTAGATTCGGTTGCCTCTCAGATAATTTCATTCCATAGAGAAAATTCTTCAAATGACACTCTAACACCTCACTATTTCCCAAACAAAGAGGAAGTGATAGAGATCACTATACTCTTACGTAAGTTGCTGTTTCCGGGATATTTTGACGGGAAAACCGTAACCTTCGATGGTTGCGAAATGCGCGACATGTTGACAGAAGTACAGTACAAACTCCGCCGTCAGATATGCCGTGCTTTAAATGCGAGCTGTGAAAACAGCTCCTGTGAAAAAAAGTACAGCGAAGCAGATGAAATATGCCGTGCTTTCCTCAAAAAACTGCCAATTCTTTTGAAAACCCTAATGACAGATATCGGAGCCGCTTATGACGGAGACCCGGCGGCGAGCAGCAAGCATGAAATTATTTTTTCATACCCCGGCCTGTTTGCCGTGACAATTTATCGGATTGCTCATGAGCTACACAACCTATCTGTTCCGCTGATTCCAAGAATTATGACAGAATACGCCCACGGTAAGACAGGTATTGACATTAATCCGGGGGCGGAAATCGGCGACCACTTTTTTATTGACCATGGCACAGGCGTGGTTATAGGTGAAACAACCATTATAGGAAACCATGTCAAAATCTACCAAGGTGTGACGTTAGGTGGTCTCTCCACTCGCGGCGGTCAAAGTTTGCGAGGTGTCAAGCGCCACCCAACCATTGAAGATGAAGTGACAATCTACTCGGGAGCTACCATTCTCGGTGGAGAAACTATAATCGGTAAAGGCTGTGTAATAGGTGGCAATGTATTTATAACTCAGTCTGTACCTCCCAATACCAAAGTCTATCTGAAGAACCATGAGCCGGAATATACAGCAGTTAAGTGAGAGAGAAGTACTTGCCGTTGCTAAACGAATGTGATCCAGAGCTGTGCAATTTGCGTTTTTGTTAGAAATATGCTTTAATTTCTAGTGAGATTGTGGTATAATGTAATACTGTAAGCGATAAATATGGTCGTTTTGTGCCTTAAAAGATATTTGAAAGGAATGGTCATTAGTATGAAAAAACGAGTTTACGGTACCCTAATATGCGCCCTTACGCTATTTGCAGTGATTGCTCTATCAGCATGTGCCAACGAGGCAGAAGCATTGCAAGCTCGGATTGATACACTTGAAGCTGAAAATGCGGAACTTGCAGCGACACTTTCAGATGTGCGTAGTAATTTCGACTCTGCACAGGCAAGTCTTGCAATTACGCAAAACGAACTTGCACACTATCGTGATATTGTTGCTCAGATTGAGATGGAGCAACAGCAGGCAGAGGAGCAAGGAACTACAGGTGGCGGCGGCGGAGCGGCGGCGGCAGGTCCGCTTGCGATTACTTACGCCGGCGTACCTAATCCCGATATGTCATGGCCACTGGCTGACGGCAACTTACCTCTCGGCTTGAGAGTAAATCTTGATGATTTTGACGAAGATGCCGAGATTGTGTGGGAATCAATGAACGAATCCATATTTACAGTAACTCCAAGCGAAGACGGTCTGAGCGCGTCGGTAACACCCAGAACTACGGGTTCAGCTCGCTTAATTGTAACAATTGGTGACCAGAGTACGGAGAGCTGGGTAAGAATTACAGGATAAGTTTTAGTAGTCTCAAGAGCCACACCTGTCTGACAGATTAGTGAAGTAATACCCACCAATCTGTCAGACATTGTTTTTTTGTGATAGTCAAAATAATTGAAATGATATAAAGGAGATAACACATGAAATTTTCGCAAATGCCTTATGAGAGACCTAACATTGAAGAGTTGGGAGAGCAAATGGGGAAGCTCACTGAATCTGTCAAAAATGCAAAAAGTGCAAAAGAAGTGCGTGATATTCACAAGCAGTTCACTAAGATGTACAAGACCCAATACACACTCACGAGTCTGGCGTATATCAGAAATTCAATGGACACAAAAGATGAATTTTATGATGGAGAAAAAGCCTTCTTTGACCAAAGCGGTCCAATCGTGCAAATGCATGGCTTAGGATTCTACAAGGCCATGGTTGAGTCGCCCCACAGAAAGGAGCTTGAAGATGAGCTTGGTGAGCTTTGGTTTGTTGACAGGGAGCTTGCACTGAAGGGTTTTGACGAAAAGATAATCGAGGAGATGCAAAAGGCAAATGCTCTGACAAGCAAGTATGATAAGCTAATAGCGTCTGCGAGCATTGATTTTGACGGTAAGAAAAACAATCTCGCTCAATTGCGTGCATACATGCTGGGAGCGGATAGAGAAGTACGCAAAAAAGCCTATGCCAAGCGCACTGAGTTTTTCCTTGAAAATGCAAAAGAACTCGACGAGATTTTTGACGAGCTTGTCAAATTGCGTGATTCAATGGCGAAAAAACTCGGCTATAAAAACTTCGTAGAACTGGGTTATATATGGATGAGGCGTAACAGCTATGATGCCGCAACAGTCAAGCGTTTCCGCGACCAGGTGAAAAGCGTCTTGGTGCCATTTATGGCAAAGGTTTACGAGCAGACAGCGAAGGATTTGGGCGTTGACAAACTAAAATTCTATGATGAGGACATCTATTTTGCAGAGGGCAACCCAACTCCAAAGGCCACACCCGATGAAATGTTTGAAGCAGGGCAGAAGATGTATAATGAACTTTCTGCCGAAACTAAAGAATTTTTCGAGTTTATGCAGGAAAATGAACTGTTTGACGTGCTCACCAGAGAGGGCAAATCAGGCGGCGGTTATTGTGCAACCTTACCTGACTACGGCTCACCGTTTGTTTTTGCAAACTTCAATGGCACAAGCGAGGATGTAGACGTACTTACACACGAATGCGGGCACGCTCTTGCCACATACATGGCAAGGGACATGGAAATAGTTGAAAATTCACGTTATACTAATGATGTGGCTGAAATTCATTCTATGGCTATGGAGTTTTTTACGGGCGGTTGGATGGAGATGTTCTTCAAAGAGGATACAGACAGATTCCTCAAAATGCAAATAGTGGCGGCACTTGCATTTATACCTTACGGTTGTATGGTGGACGAGTTCCAACACATTATCTACGAAAATCCGGAGATGACTCCCGATGAGCGCAAAGCCGCATGGCAAAAACTGGAGCGAGAGTATAAGCCGCATTTGGACTTTGAAGATGACCAATTTTTTGGTAAAGGTGGTCACTGGCAACGTCAGTTGCATATTTATCGAATACCGTTTTACTACATAGACTACTGCCTGGCACAGACATGCGCTATCCAGTACAGAATATGGCTGGAAGAGAACAAAGATGCCGCGTGGAAGAGTTACACAGATCTCCTTAAAAAAGCCGGCACAAGGCGATTTACAGACCTAGTCGCCGAGGCAGGTCTGAAATCACCGTTTGAAAACGGCTGTGTTGAACATATTGTCAAGGGCGTTGAGAAATTGTTGGGCTAACGAACGGGTTGGCTGTTTGCGTTGTTTCCCGCAGAGGGCAGGTTATTTGCTACGCTTTTTTTCGAGCCATCGGGATCTACACCGCTGTTCTCGAAAAAAGACTCCACAAACAACCTACCCTCTGCTCATCTGTGAGCATCCTTCAAGGACCATTATCAGAACGATAAGCCGCTAACAAAAAAACAAAGGTTCGACTTGAACCTTTGTTTTTTGAATCTTCTAAAATTAACGCTTTGAGAATTGAGGAGCGCGGCGTGCGGCTTTGAGTCCGTATTTTTTGCGTTCTTTCATTCTTGAGTCACGTGTTAGGAAGCCTGCTGCTTTTAGTGCGGGGCGGAAGTTTTCGTCGACCAGGAGTAGCGCACGCGCTATGCCGTGGCGGATTGCACCGGCTTGACCTGTTACGCCGCCACCTTTGACTGTGGCTACTATGTCTACTTTGCTTGTTGTGTCAGTTGTGTTGAGCGGCTGACGGACGATGTATTTAAGTGTTTCGAGACCAAAATACTCATCTATGTCTCTGCCGTTGACTTTTATTGAGCCGCTGCCGCCGGGGAAGAGGTGAACTCTGGCGACGGAGGATTTTCTTCTGCCTGTGCCGTATAGATATGGCTTTTTAGATGTATACATTATTTAGCACCTCCGCTTACATTTAATTTACCTTCCCAAACCATGGGTTGTTGAGCCTCGTGCAAGTGTTCTTCATTTCTGAAAACTCTGAGGCGTTTCATTGCGCCGCGGTCGCGGGTGTTTTTTGACATCATGCCCTTGACAGCTTGAGTCATTGCAAACTCAGGGCGAACTTCCATGAGTTTTTTGTATTTAGTTTCTTTGAGTCCACCGACCCAGCCGCTGTGACGGCGATAGTATTTTTGCTCCAGTTTGTTGCCTGTTAAAACTGCATCAGCGCAGTTGATGACGATAACGAAATCGCCGCAATCCACATTTGGGGTATAATCGACCTTATGTTTTCCGCGCAAAATGTTGGCGGCCTCGGTGGCAGTGCGGCCCAGTGGTGTGCCTGCGGCATCGAGAATGTACCAATTGCGCTTGACGGTCTCCTTTTTAGCAAGTGTTGTTGACATTTCAAAGCTCCTTAATAATTAATTATGAGTAAGCAGATGATGAGCGACTCACAAAACGTGGAACATGTGCCCATTAACTGCAGATGGTAGCACAAAAACGTGCCTTAGTAAAATAACATAAATGGCACGTAGTGTCAACAACTATTTTCTAAAATTACATTATCAAACAACTCATGCTCGTTAATACTCGCAAATACTCCAAATATCTCCGAAATACTCAATATCGAAATCAGAATTATTTTCTGCTTGAGTCTCTGTCATTCTGCGACTGCGTGCAGAATGACGTGAACTACCAAATCAGCCATACAATTATCTCGACAATGCCTGTCATTAGCACACCGGTGAGACCTATCCAAAAAAATTCTTTGCCTTTTGCACGTTTTTGTTTGCGCTCTTCCATAAAGTCTGTGTAAGTCTCGTTGGTGACGACAGCATTGAACTGTTGCACCTTTGCTTTTACAAAGCCTAGGATTCCACCTGCGGTGCGCGGACCGACCAGACCGACTATGGTGATTAGTGATGAGACGACGAAATTAGGGTAAAGTACGTAGTTTTGTCTGAGCTCACCGTGAGCAATAAGGCTGTAGATAGCACCGATAGCGGCAACAATCAATGTGATTGCTGCCGCAGTAGTTATTGTGCTGATGAACTTTTGGATAAATGTCTTAGACTCAGTATTTTTTGAATCTGTATGCTCGTTACTATGCTTGTTCTTATCGTCAAAGCTCATGTGTGCCTCTATTCAGGATTTACAAGATGGCATGCGCAAAATCTGCCGGGTGAGATTTCTTTAAACTCAGGGTCAACATCTTTGCAGATATCTTCGCGTTTGAAGCATCTGCCGTAGAATCTGCAGCCGGGCGGTGGATCGATTGGGCTTGGTACGTCGCCTTCGAGCAGGATTCTTTCACGCCGAACATCGAGACTTGGTACCGGGATAGCGGAGAGCAGAGCCTGTGTATATGGGTGCAGAGGTTTTGTAAATACAGAAGCATAGTCTGATAGCTCTACTATTTTGCCGAGATACATGACAGCGATGTTTGTGCTGACGTGCTTTATAACACTGAGGTCGTGGGAGACAAATACATATGTTAGACCAAGTTCTTTTTGTAGTTCGTCCATAAGATTGAGAATCTGAGCTTGAATAGAGACATCGAGTGCAGAGACAGGTTCATCGAGAACTATAAATTGTGGGTTTAGTGCGAGCGCACGAGCAACACCGATACGTTGCCTTCTTCCTCCGTCGAGTTCGTGCGGGTATGTGTTTTCGAGCCTTTGTGCAAGCCCGACAGTACTCATCATTTCATAGACACGCTTGAGTCTGTCTTGCTTGTTATTATATGTTTTATTGATGATGAGCGGTTCTTCGATGATTTGTGATACAGTCATACGTGGGTTGAGCGATGCAAATGGGTCTTGAAAGACTATTGATGCGCTCTGACGAAACTGTTTAAGTTCCTTTTTGTTAAATTTAACAACATCTTGCCCATTGAAAAGGACTTCGCCATCTGTGGGTTCAACAAGTCTGAGGATAGCTCTACCTGCAGTTGACTTACCGCAGCCCGATTCTCCAACCAAGCCGAGTGTTTCGCCTTTGTTTACAATAAAGTCAACATCATCAACAGCATGTAGCCATTTTTTGCCTTTTTTGAAATATTTCTTAAGACCTTTTACTTCGAGTAATTTTTCAGGCATTTAAACATCCTCCTGACTTTCTTCACTGTCAGCCAAATCGCTCACAAAACTTTTATCCCAGTCGGGGTTGCCTTGATCTACAGGCTGAGCGGCTGTGATATTTAAGCATTTGACGAGGTGCGATTTGCCTATATCTACAATCTGAGGCACATTTTGGGAACATTCCGAAGTTGCCTGTTCACAACGTGGGTGGAATGGGCAACCTGCCGGCAGATTCATTGGGTCGGGCATGAGACCTTGTATGGGACTTAGGCTTTCAACATCGGTGTAGATGTCAGGTATTGAGTTGAACAGTCCTTTGGTGTAAGGATGCGTTGGGTTTTTAAACAGGTCTTCTTTAGTTGCCATTTCAACTACGCTTCCTGCGTACATAATAGCGACTTTATCGCAGATTTCAGCCACTATTCCAAGGTCATGCGTTATCATAATCATCGCCGTGTTGAGCTCTGTTTTGAGTTCTTTCATAAGCTCAAGCACCTGTGCTTGAATTGTAACGTCAAGTGCGGTTGTCGGCTCGTCCGAAATGAGCAGGGCAGGGTTACAGGCAAGCGCAATAGCTATACCGACACGCTGTCTCATACCACCGGAAAATTGGTGAGGATACTCGTTGACGCGGTCTTTACGGATACCAACCTTGTCGAGCATTGCATCTGCTTTTTCTTTTGCTTCCGCTTTGCTTAAGTTTTCGTGGAGCAAAATAACTTCAACAATTTGGTCACGAACGGTCATAACAGGATTAAGCGTTGTCATTGGATCTTGGAAAATCATTGATATCTTACTGCCGCGGATTTTGCGCATCTCAGCTTCACTTACTTCAAGTAAGTTCTGATTATTGAATTCTATTTTACCGCTTGCATAAAGTCCGGGCGGGCTCTGTACAAGACGCATTATTCCGAGTGCGGTAGTAGTTTTTCCGGCACCTGTCTCACCAACAAGACCGATTGTTTCACCGGCTTTTATGGAAAAGCTCAAATCATTGACGGCACGGACAGTGCCTTCTTCAAGAAGAAAATGAATTGATAGGTTTGATACACTTAGTAGGTTGTTTTCCATTCTAATTAGCCTCCCCTGCTTCGACTTTCAGCCTTTCTTGCTGAAGTCTTTTAAACTTACGTTTGGAGAAGTTTGCACCACGTAATCTTGGGTCAAACGCATCGCGTAGTCCATCACCCATCATGTTAAGGGAGAAGATAAGCATTGCTATGAATAATCCGGGGAACAGTGTCATGTGCCAGTAACCGGCAAGCATAAAGAGTCTGCCTTCGGAGAGCATTGCACCCCACTCGGGCAGTGGTGCTTGAATTCCGATACCGATGAATGAGAGACCTGCTGCAGAGAGGATACCTCCTGCAACACCCATGGTGGATTCAACAATGATGGGTGCCATACAGTTAGGTAGGATATGCCTGAATATTAGCCGGAAGTTACTTGCTCCGCATGAGCGCGCAGCTTCGACAAACTCTTGGTTTTTAACAGTTAATACCTGCGCCTTGACTATTCGGGCATAGCCGGGTATGGCGGCTATGCCAACCGCAATCATAATATTAACCATGTCTCGCCCAAGCGCGGCAACAATGGCTATCGCAAGCAAGATGTTTGGCATCGCAAGCAAGATGTCTGTGATTCTCATTATGATATTGTCGGCAAGACCTCCGTAGAAGCCGGCGGTAGAACCGAGGATAACACCTGCAGTTACTCCGATTCCTACAATGACAAATCCAAAAGCTAAAGAGAATCTGGCACCGTGTGCAATACGAGAAAATATGTCGCGGCCTAAATTATCTGTTCCAAATAAATGTTCTCCGGAGGGAAATTGGCGTGCTCTTGTCCAGTCTTGGAGATTATAGCCGGGCATACCGTCAACGCTGGGTGCGGCAAAATCTGCAACTAAGGCAAGAATGAACATTAATATAAGGATTACAAGCCCAATCATCGCGAGAGGGTTTTTCTTAAAGCGTTTCCAAATTTCACGAGATTGGCTGTATTTTTTTTCTTTTTTTGAAGCTGCTGTGTTGTTATTACCATTACTCATTACTTGTGCCTCCTATCTGTACTGCGAGCGAATCCGGGGGTCGATAAATGCATATAGAATATCGACAAAAAGATTCACAACGGTAAAACTAACTGCAATAAGCACAACTCCACCTCTGACAACTGCAAAGTCTCTGTTCAAAATTGCGCTGACAAGAAAGGAGCCGACACCCGGTATTGCAAAGATTGTCTCTGTCAAAACCGCGCCACCGAGCAAGAAACCAAATGAAAGACCTGCTGTAGTTATGACGGGAATCAGCGCATTTCGCAGCGCATGGCGGAAAATAACTACAGATTCTTTTTGACCTTTTGCTCTTGCAGTACGTATGTAGTCTTGACGAATACACTCAAGCATACTTGAGCGTGTCATACGCATTATAATGGCGGAAGAGTTTGTGCCGATAGCAATAGTTGGCATTATCCATTGAATAGGATCGGTGAAGCCCGTGGCGGGAAACCATTGGAGTGTGACCGTGAACACAATAATCATCATCAGTCCAAGCCAAAAGTTTGGTATGGAGACACCTAAAAGCCCAAAGAAAGTTGCTCCAAAATCAAAAGGAGTATATTGCTTGATCGCAGACAGTATACCAAGTGGTATGCCTAAAATAAGGGCGAGCACAATACCCATACCTGCAAGCTGCATGGTATTGGGAAAACGAGCCGCAATTTCTGTAAAAACACTTCTGCCTGTCTGATATGAAGTGCCAAAATCGAGCTGAGCGGCATTTATAACGAATCTGCCGTACTGGACAAGCAGGGGATCATTAAGCCCCATTTCTTCGCGAAGTGCTTCAATTGCTTCCGGTGCCGCAGCTTCACCTAAAATGGTGCGTGCAGGGTCGCCCGGTGCAATGTAAGATAAGATATAAACAACTAAAACAACGCCGAGTATAACGGGAATGAGCATTAATAAGCGTTTAAGCATGAACCAAATCATTAAATGACAATTCCTTTCGTTAAGAATTTCAAACACAAGACAACTCGCAAAAGGAACTGTCGTTTTGTGCATCATTTGCGGTTCCCGGTAGGGGAGCAAGGCAGAAAATAATTTAATTAACAGTAAATTTAGGGGATAAAGGGGCGACAAGACATTTTGTCGCTGCCGCCCCTTATAATATAATTACCTATCTGAGTTTGATTAGTCAAACCAAACCGGTGCGAAACTGTGGTGACCTGCGGGGTTAAGCACGAAGCCGTTGAGGTTGTTTGAAACTGCAAACGCCCATTCGCCGTTGTGTAAGAATACCCAAGGAGCATTTTCACGGATAAGTGCTTGTGCTTCCTCGTAGATTCCGAGACGTACAGCAGGATCTACTGTTGAGCGACCCAAATCAAGGAGTTCGTCAAGGCGTGGCTCATACCAGAATGTACGGTTACCGGCATCGCCGAAGTTTGAAGAGTGGAAGAGCGGGAAGAGTGAGTAGTCGGGGTCGCCTGTGATTGATACCCATCCGAGGATGAACATGTCATGGAGACCTTCGGCTGTATCAGAAAGATATTGCGCCCATTCCATACCTACGATATCAACTTCGATGTTTAGTTGAGCGAGTGAAAATTGAACCATTTCAGAGATTTGCTCGCGTTGTGCGTTGGGAATGTTCCACCAGATTGATGTGGAGAATCCACCAGGCTCGCCCGGAGTTGGGTTGTAGCCCGCTTCGATGAGAAGATCGCGTGCTCTGTCAAGGTCTGTTGGGAAAGGATCTTGTGGTGAGTAGCCCCATACGAGGTTAGGCATAGGACCATCTTGAACTTGACCGAGACCCATGAATACAGATTCAACAATTGCATGTGTGTCCAGAGCATAGTTGATGGCTTGACGCACGAGAGGGTTGCTGATGTGCGGGCGCTCAACATTGAAGCCGATGTAAGCTGTTGAGAGATTTTGTCTGCGCATGAGTGTTACGTTAGGATCAGCTTCTGCGCCGGCGAGGTCGATTGGGTTGACAGCTGAAGCGATGTCTGCGTTACCTGCGCTGACTTCCATGAGTCTGACACTTGCATCGGGAACGAGGATGAATGTAAGTGTTTCGATAGCAGGAACATGACCCCAGAAGTTTTCGTTTCTTACAAATTCGATTCTGTCGCCCAGGATATAATCAACGAACATAAACGGGCCGGAGCCGATTGGATGCTCTTCAAAGCCTTCTTCGCCAACTTCAAGGAAGTAAGCCATTGGAACGATACCGAGTGATGTGTGTGAAAGGTGGCTGAGGATTGGAACGAAATCAAACTCAGTGATGATTGTGAGGTTGAGGTCGTCGTGTACAATAACTTCTTCAATCATACCTGAAAGGATTTCAACACCGCCTGCTTGAGCAGACTCCATGAGTGAGAATTGAACGTCGTATGCTGTCATGACTTCGCCGTTGTGGAACATAACGCCTTCACGGAGTGTGATATTTGTTGTACGTGGGTCAACAACTTCCCATGAAGCTGCGAGACTGAGTTCCGGCACGGGCTGGAAAGTAACATAGTCTAGTGTGATAAGAGTGTCGAAAATTTGCTTACGAGCATCAGCGGAGGCTGAGTCGTTTTGTCCCCAAGGTCTAAAGTGAACTGCAAGTGATGCTTGGAGAACTGTGAGTGATGTTTGTGTTGTTTCTTCGGGAGCCTCAAGAACCGGGGCATCACCTGTTGGTTCTTCAGCCGGTGCAGGAGTTTCTGCGGGTTCTACTTCAGGGGTGATTGGTTCGGGTGCTGGGTCGTCTGCTGCACAGGCTGCAACCATCATAGCAGCCATAGCGATAACGAGTGCAAGTGCAAGGATTTTCATAATTCGTTTTTTCATTATACACCTCTTTTAAAATATTTATCAACACGCATAGCGTGAGTGATACGGTTTTTCAAAAAATATCGGAACTTCCAAAATGTAACATTTTAGTCAAAATGTTACATTTTCATTAAAAACATGTGACAGTTTGAAAAGGTATGTTGCGTAATTAGCTTGTTTAAGCGCTTTCCCGAACAAGTATACAGCAAGCACCCATGAGTTGTCAATAAGAAAATAAACCATAATAGGTAAATAGGCAAAAGCATCATAAAAAAATGTACAGATGCAATAATTACAAGAGTTAAAATTTGTCAAATTTTAATACTTTCTTAATATTTTGTAATATTTAAAATGAATAACATTGTTTTATCTGTCGAAAAAATGCCTTTTTTGCCGGTATGTACATGTAACATTTTGACTAAATTGTTGCTTTTCACACGCAAAGCGTTGCAACACACAGTTGTCAAGCTACTTTCAGAAAAGAAGCAGTAACAGAGTAAAATGGGGCTGATGAAACAATAATTATTTCATCAGCCCCATAGGAGTATATTTTAGTTATTGTTTTTTTGATAGCTGACCCAACGACCGAAATACCGACGACTGTGCCGACACCAATGCTGCTATAATTGTGTCTGTGGATTCCTCGGAGATTGGAATACTTGCGCGCAGCCCAGTGTCTGCACATATTAGCTAATTTGCAAAGGAGTTTCTCTCTGACATGTAAATTGATGCTCTTGATTGGATGATTCGTGCAGCATCATCAGCGGAAATCAGACCATTAAAAAAATCATCTACCGTTTCAGATACTATTCTTTGTAGAGACATACCTGTACCGGATCCTGCTGTTGTATGCGTAATAGAACTTATAAGAAGCATCAATGAATCAGATGCTTCTTGTGAAAGTGCATTCATACCTTCCATTAGAGGTGTTCTCATTGCAGTCGCCATAGACCTTTCGAATACATTCCTGTTTATAGGAAATCTTGAGATGGTAAATCGTGCCTGAATATCTTCCATGGCTATGGTTCTTATGAAAGACCATGCAGCATCTTTGCATTCTGCATTATTTGTAATTGAAAAGCCGCTGCTTACGCTGAATCTATTGCCGTTTCTATCACTGTCAGGCCATCCTTTGAATATGATATCATCTCCAAATCCATCGTGAATTAACTGTACATCATGAAAACCAAAAATGCCAGCAGCGTCCATAATGTGTCGTCCGGATGCAATCAATTCGCGTCGTAAAATAATGTCTGCATCCCAATAATTGTTATTAGTATATCTATATCCAAGTTCGAGTAGTCTTGCAAAATCTCCCGTGTCGAAATTTACAGTTGCAGACGCATAATCGACGAACTCTCCAATCAAAGACTGTGTTAAATGCCACATGAACTCACTTGAGTGAAAGAAAGGGCCGAGCGGGACATCTGCTTGAGGATTCTCGCTCATCACATCCATAAATTCGTCAAAAGTCCAGCCCGGATAGTTTCCTAATATTTGCTCGCTGCCTGCGATGCTGCTAATTCGAAAAACAGGAGGAAGGAAATACAGTGAGCCGTTAATCTCTAGTGCTGATAGCACATTTTCCATTAGATCTTCGCGACTGAGTTCCAGGTCTGAGTCTATAAAAGGATTTAGATTTACAAGCAGCCCCCTGTCTATATACATTTGATATGGAAGATTAAGTAAATAAAACATATCCGGAGTTCGTCCGGCAATAATGTCTATTGTGAGGAGATTCTGAGCATTACTCCAATTCCCTTGTGCAATGTCTAAATAGTCAACTACTTCCACATAGTGTGTAGAAGACCCTGCATTAAAGAGTGCAGCTATTTCACGTATATTATGGTTCAATTCATACACTCCAAACACACCGAGGGTGAGCTGTGTGTGCTTCCGGTGCTCGGTGTGTTGTGATGTGCCAGTATTTTCGAATAAACTAGTGTTATCACTGTCAACTACGTCGTCAATGCTACAGCCGGAAAGTGTCAATGCAGTCGTAAAAATGAGAACTACAAATAAATGAAGACGTGTGAGTTTCATGTTGCTCCTCCAATTAAGCTTGCTGACTAATGCGGACAAACACTATTGCGACGTCCGCACAATTATTCCAACATCGTCTTTAAGGTCTGAATGAATACGTATAGCATACGTTAGGGAGGAGAGCGTGTTTTCGTAGTCTTCCCAGTTAAATAATGTATTGTATATTATATCATAAAAATTGCAAAATGCAATACAGATATTGTGAAAATAAACCAAAAAATGAAAAAACAATGAATAAAACAAAAAGAGCATTAGTAACAGCACTGCGCCGCATTTGGTTGAAGATGTATTTTAGCATATATGTGACCTCATAAAAACACTTGATTAAATCGACTCAATACGTCATAATAAACTAAGACGAAGGAGAGCAATGTTATGCTTTTATATCATGGAAGTAATGTTGTGGTAGAAATACCTGAAATTCGAGTGCCTAATCGAAATCTTGATTTCGTAATGGGGTTTTATACAACAACAAACATAGAGCAGGCGCAGAGTTTTAGCGAAATCGTTTGCAACAGAAGAGGCGGCAAAAAAGTCATTAGCTTATATGAGTTTGACTATGAAAATGCCGTTGGTACGCTTGGAGTTAAGGCCTTCGAAAAAGCGGATAGTGAATGGTTTGATTTTGTTTGCGAGAAAAGAATGGGCAAATAAGAGGGCACTAACTACGACCTAATTATAGGACCTGTTGCTAACGACACTGTGTATCGGACCTTTATCGGTTTTTTGGCAGGAGCAACAAGCCGAGATGATGCGCAAAATGACCATTACTTTTTCATGGTTGTTTTGTGTCCGAGATTTATCGAAAGGACTGGTCATTAAAATGCTTAATTATATGGAATTCGTTATCTACTGCATCGAGGAATATAGAGATGCAAAAAAGTTGACAGGTAGACAGGTGATCAGTCTTTTCAACAAGTATGGTCTTTTTGATTTCATAGAAAACTCATACGATGCACTGCACACTTTTGGCGGTGATGAGGTCGTCTGGAATTTGCAAGATTATATAGAACATAGACATATAAGTTCGTAATAGGGGACGGGACGTCGAGGACGCTGTCCCCTAAACAAATTCGATTTCCTCTGCGACAACAATGCGCCCCTAATCCTCAACCTTACTACCAAGCGACCGAAATACCGATGATCGCGCCGACACCAGCGCCGCTATAACAAGCAGTAAAACAAAAGCACCACCTGCTGCTATAACGGTGTCGATAGGCTCCTCCGAAACCGGAATACTGGCGCGCAACCCGGTATCGGCGGCATCGCTTAGGCGGAGGTCGCGCAGTTCGTGTGCGAAATCCTCGGCGGCACCTGCGGCAACTTCTACGATGTCGCTGTATAAAGGCAAAGTGATAGCAAGAGAAATCGCTACGGATAACAAAATCACTATGGCGCACTGAATGAAAATCCACAAAGTGCGCTTACCTCGCTTTAACCCCATGGCATGGAGCAAAGCCGCCTCTTTCCTCTTTTGTGCGACAAAAAACATGGCAAAAACGAAAGCGACGACAGCCCAAGCGGAAGCGGCAAGCACTAAAATCCAAGTTGTACCAAACAAAAGATTATTTAAAATACCCACCAAAGACTCATACCCTTGATCGAAGAACATGAAAAAGTTACCCAATCCATAGCTATGGCTGTTTAAAACCGCAATAACCTCATAAGTCCTACCGTTTGCCACAATAAGAGCATCGTCAATCAGCGGAATGTAATCATAAGCACTCGCACTAATCGGCACACCACTGAGCACCGAAACCGACCTATCGGGAATAAAAACCGTATTTCGCGGAATAACATAATCCAAGCGAAGAGCCTGCCCCGTGATGGAAGTCCGATAAATGCCAACAACGGTAAACTCAGTCGGCACAGTGCGCTGAAGCTCGGCACTGTATAAAGTCGGCAACCACATAGTGCGATAAAACTCAGCGCCACCTGCTTCAAGCCCCGATGGATAAGTAACAACCGTCCTTTCAAGAGCCGCATTATAAAGCTCCATAGAAATAGTATCGCCGATACTCAGCTCATTATGCAGAGCAAAATCACGGCTGATAAGTGCAACTCGCTCACCATCTCGAACCTCTTCATAGGTGAACTTTCGCCCATCATATATCAAATTTCTCTGCTGATGAAGCTCAAAAATGCTGATAGGGTCATTTGTTGTGATAACAGGAAAACTCGCCTCGGAGATATTTACACGCTCAATATGTGAGGCAATCTGCTCCCACTGTTCAGTAGCAAAAAACTGCTCAAGACTGCCCTCAAGCGGCATAAAACCAAAATCTAAGGGGTTCCACTCCTGCGGGCGTATAGAAACCGTCTGCATGACATCAATGGGAAACTGGCTCCGTGGCAACTCAAGAACATGTTGCAACATAGGCGATTGTCCGGCACCATGCATAACCCACCAACCCTCAACAGGTGTAACGAGAGGAAGACCCTCATCAATTTGCATGAGAAAATTTTCATCAATTACAAGCTCATTGAGCTCATCAACAGGAGCAATTTGCCAAAACTCATGAGTAGGTACATGTGCCGCGCCGCCTATGGTTGGAATATCTAACGGCGGCGCAGTAGGCCACCCTGAGTTTTCAAGAGCGGGCACACGTATACCTATCGGAACAAGCTCTTGAGTTATCTCATACTCATGGTCCTCAGGTAAGTTTGCAACAACACTCTCACTAAGCCGAGTATACTCGCCATCATAAAAAACATAGTACACATGTTCATATTCCTGCACAAACGGCCTTTGCTCGTCTATCTCAACCCATAAATCACTCGGCACACGCACTAACTCAAAAATCCACCCAAGATACCCAAGCGACCTAATCTCAGAAACATCTTCAATATAACCTGTTTGCATTCTAACAATATCCATAGGCGGAAAATCTATAATGATGTGGTCAGGGTTGACCATACCCATATGCGTTCCTGCACGGAGCTGACCCATGACGATATAACTTGAGCCCTCCTCAAAAGCATACGACCCATCACTGAACCTCATATTGTTTACACCGATAGTAAACGGAATTCGCATGTCGGGGTGGCTATGCAGCACCTCATCCACACGAAGCCGAGTTCCACCCGCCTGAAATTCCTCAACATGGCTGATATTCTCCCCGTCAAACCAATATACATAATCCGCCGCTATCCAAGATGACTCAAAATCGATAGCAGTGACAGCCAAAACAACAAAACCCTGCGGGGAAAAACGCGCTAAACCAACCTCTATCCCAATACCCGCCATTCTGAGAGGAACAGACTCCGCATCACCGGAAAACGCCCCAAACACACGCCGCTCATCTCGGCTGAGCAGACCACCATGGTCAATTGAATCAATATCAAGTAGAGTTTCCCGTGCCATCTGCAAATTATTTTCAGCAAGTTGCACGCGCGCATTGTTGCGAAAGTTTTCTTCAGCACTAAGCCATAAAATGTAGATAAGGTTATAAGCATTATTCAATCCACCACCACGAGAAAACACAAGATTTCGCGGCTCTTCAACTTCCCGCACAAACTCTCGCCGAAAATGGTCATTAAAAGCAGCAAAATCATCCGGTCCAAAAACAAAAAGGCCACCACCAGAACCAAAACCAAAACCTTCAGTAGTTCCATCAGCATTAAAAATCAGCACTTCAGTGCCATGCTCCATAAGCTCCTGCACGGAATCAAAGCCATGTTCATATAAATATTCAGCAACAGGGCTCACACCGTCAAGCAATAAAGCCCCATTACCCTCAAGTGAGAGCAACCCTTGAGGCGTTTCAATCTCAGTAATATCCGCAGTATCAAAATTCTCAACGGTGACCTCCCAAATACCACGCATATCAGGCATACCAATAGTAGTAATAATCTCATCGACATCACGAAGCGACCGCTCCGCAGTAAACCAAAGCGCCGCAGTAATGCAGAGCAAAGCACCCGAAAGCGCAAGCAATAAAGTAAAAAGAGCATTTGTAACGGCACTACGCCGCATTTGTTTAAAAATGTATTTTAGCATATAAATGACAATTCCTTTCATAAACTCTTCAGGCACAAAACGACTAATGAAAGGTATTGTCATTTTGTGCATCATTTGCGGTTCCCCGTAGGGGGAGCAAATCGCACATTCCACGTTTAGTTTGAATTTATTCAAACTAAATCACCAATTATCTTTGCCGAATTCTTTCATGATATCTTCCAATGAATACTCTTCACTGTCTGTCGTTGCGGGTGCTGTAGTAATCGGTTCGGGTGCCGACTTCCGAGTAGATTTTGGTCGTCTCTGAGTTGGTTGGGGTTGCAATTGTTCCTGAATTGGCTCTTGTTGCGATGGTTGTTGCGGGTGAGGTCGTGGCTGTGTTTGCGGTTGTGGATTTACAGGCTCAGGCGAAGGTATCGCTATGTTGTATGTTGAAGGCTGCAGCTCCTCTTCCACATACGCCTGTGAATCAGCTCTGTCGATAATCTCCAAAATCTTACCGTCTGACAAACGAATCACCACATCGGCAGACTCTGCAACTTCAGGGTCGTGAGTGACAACGATGAGGCACACATTCTCAGAAGCCGCCAGCTCTTTCAAGAGCGCTATGACATTTGTGCTATTCTGACTATCGAGACTCCCGGTAGGCTCATCAGCGAGGATAATTTCAGTATTTGCCGCAAGCGCCCGAGCAATAGCCACACGCTGTTGCTCCCCACCCGAAAGCATCGAAGGCCGCCGACCATGCTTACCCTTATCAATACCAACACTCTCAAGCTTCTCAGAAGCCAGCTTACGAGCCTTAGACCCACGAGTACCCTTATACTCAAGATTAAAAGTAACATTCTCCATAGCCGTAAGAAGAGGGAACAGGTTCAAGCTCTGATAAATGACAGAAACATGCTCAAGCCGATACTTATCACGATTGAGATTACGAGTATCTTTATCATTAAAAATAACAGAACCGGAAGAAGGTGTATCAAGCCCCGCAACCAAAGAAAGAAGCGTACTCTTCCCACTACCGCTACTCCCTACAACAGCATAAAATCTCCCCGGCACAAACCGATAACTAACACCATCAAGAGCATTAACAGTCTGATATTTAGTTTTGTAGGTGTAAGTAACATCACTAAGTTCAATCATAACAACAAAATCCTTTCAAATCGGGTCTCCCCCCAAGCTAAGCAGGTGATGGGCGGTTTGTGGAGTCTTTTTTTCGAGAACAGCGGTGTAGATCCCGATGGCTCGAAAAAAGCGGAACAAATTGCCCATCATCTGCGACAACAACGCACAAAGACGCACAAGAGCACACAGAAACGTACAACGAGAACCTACAAAAAACTACAAACACACACAAAAACCTACTCACGGTTACGCAAAATCGCCATAACATCAGTTCCTGCGGCACGGCTTGCCGAGAAAACCGCACCAATTATGTAGCAAGCCAAAAATATAGCCGGACGCTCAAAATTCATATAATCCCAAGTAAACATAACCACCAAAAAACCAAGTGCGGCACCGAGCAAACTGAGCATAGCCTGCTCATAAAGTGCGCCAAAGAAGATACCGCGCCTGCGAACACCAACACTACGCATTATTGCATACTCAGACATACGCTGGCGTGTGAGCAAAGTGCTGGTCAAAAAACCAACAGCCACAGAAATTATAAAAATAAAAGGGGTAGCGACATCGACCAAAATAATATTCTGCCGCAGAGGCTCAAGCGTTTCGATAAATTCAGACTCAAAAATCATCATAGAAAATCTAAGCGACGACAAAACAGGCCTGACCTCAGCAAAACTGTTTGTAGCCACACTCTTTAAAGCAGAAAGCTCACGGTTATCGGCGACAGTCATGTGTAAAAGCTCGCTATAAGGCGGGCTGTCATCTGACTCAAAACCCAAGGCAGTGACAGTCCAAAACGGACCGATTATTAAATCCTCGTCAACCCCGGACACAGTGCCGACAACATAAAGACCGGACTCAATATCATTAATCCACGCCGCAACAAGAACAGCAGGATTATTAGAGCGAAAACCAACTTCAAGCATATTATCAGAGACAAACTCCATCAGATGTTCGCTTACAAGAAAAGCAGACTGCTCCGTGGCGAGAACACTCTCATCATAGCCCTCAAAAAATGTTATAGAAAAATCCGGTTCATCTGTAAGAGGGTAGAGGGCAGAGAGGTTAGTGACACCAAAAATCCTACTAGGTACGATTTCAGACGGAGCCACATCCACATAAGCCCCATCAAAAGAAACATCTGCCCCACCAAAGTCAGAATCATAGTAGCCTTCGCCATTTAAAGCAACTAAAGGCTCACCTGCAATAGAAGTCACCTCAAGCGTGCGCCGCAGAGCAATATCACTGGTGAACTCATAGAGAGAAAGCGGATGCTCAGGGTCAATGAAGACATTCATGAAACTCTCACGTATATCAAGATCACTTGTATTCATACCCGAATGGTCACTGAGCTGAACAAGAATTGGGAAATTTTCCATCATATCATCATACTCAGCCTGAAGCTCTGCACGAACCGCACCCAGCAAATTTATAAGCAAAACCAAAACAAGAGCAACAAGCGGCACCGACAGACTTTTCAGCCCGTCGCGCCGCAATCTCTTAACAAAATGCTTAATCAAGAACATAGAAAATGTATTCCTTTCGGAGAAACCCTATAGCTATCTAAAAATAGCGCCGATATCTTGAGTCGTTCCCGGGATATCCAAGAACCACCATGAAACGGTTACGAAAGCAAGTGTTAAAACCGCAATAATTACCACAGTCACTATTGTATTATTATCACTATTGAGGAATCTATAAGTTCTTATGCCCCAAACAAGCACAGCCACCGCACCGGCAGTCATTGCAGTGGCGATTAATGCAAAAATAATGTAGATTGTCACCCCTGAGCTGGGTATCTCTGAAGTTATGCTGACATACCAACCATCTGAGATTGCACCGACATAAAACACATCGCGGTCATCTCTTGCGGCAACATCACCATACTGCAACGAAACCCATGCACGTGGAGTAAAAAAATGCAGTGGAGTTGCGAAAATCTGAAAAGTAAACGTATCCCCGTAAAAAAACAAAGAAGCCTCACGTGAACCCTCAATCTCCGAATAAACAAGAGAAAGATAAGCACTTATCTCCTGCTCAGTAAGCCAACCGGGAAAAGCATCAACTCCCGCAAAATAGGTAGTCTCATCACGCACAGAGACGATAACCTGCTGAGTTAAAATGACCTCTCGCGCATGTAGCTCCTGCGAATTCTGAAGAACTTCAAGATAGCTCCGATGTTCGTCGAACACCTCACGAGCCTGCTCCACACGCCCTTCAGCGAGCCTTACCGCATGGTCGATTTGCTCCTGGTGTTGCACATCAAGAGCATGCATACTGAGCGCTGAATAGATAAACCAAACAACAGCAAAACCAAGCACTGCAATCACAACGATTAAAACATTTCTCATTACCCCAAACTCCTAATCATAACCATACTGTCCATTTTAACAAATTTACTAATAACTGCTATGCCCATATTCAGCACAAAATAAGCTGATGATGGGGAAAATCAACTCACCAAACAAAACGAACGATAACAAACATAATTACAAAAATAAATACAACAACCAAAAGGGCAGGTAAAAGTGCCATATAAGCCCCTAAAGTAAGCTGAAAGTATTCTCTCCGTGTAAGCCGTCGCAATGGGATAACTTCAGGCTCGTTATCTTGTGCTTTTACATCAACGACTTCTAAGGAGTCCGATTTATCATCAGCAAAATCCGAATTTTGTTCCATCAGCTCAGTGCCGTTCTCATTATCCATATGCTATTGCCCCAATCTGTGATGACAGGCGACAAAATGCCCTTCCTCGACCTCTTCAAGCAGAGGCTCAACCTCTTTGCAGATATCTGTCACGTATTGGCAACGTGTGTGGAATTTGCAACCCGGTGGCGGATTGACAGGGCTTGGAATATCGCCTTCCAGTATTTTCATCTCCTTCTTTGCACCCTCTGCGTCTGTTGTAGGGATAGCCTCTAAAAGTGCAACAGTGTAGGGGTGCATCGGTTTTTCGAAGAGTTTCTCCGCAGAGCATAACTCAACAAAGCTACCGACATACATGACACCAATTCTGTCACTGATGTACTTTATAACCGACATGTCGTGTGAAATGAACATATAAGTAAGATTTGACTTCTCACGCAAATCCTGCAACAAGTTGATAATTTGAGACTGAATAGAAACATCAAGAGCACTGACAGCCTCGTCGCAAACAACGAAAGTCGGCTGAACAGCAAGAGCGCGGGCGATACCGATACGTTGACGCTGACCGCCTGAAAACTGATTCGGATAGCGGTGAATCATGTATGGCGCAAGACCGCAATCTTCCATGGTTTTCATGACATATTCCTGCTGACGCTGTGAATTCTTCTTGAAAAACTTATGTGCCTGCAAACCTTCGCCAATAATTTGACCAACAGACATACGCGGATTAAGCGAGCTGTAGGGGTCTTGGAAAATAATTTGCATATCCTTGCGAAGTAGGCGCATATCTTCCTCGTCAAGTAGTGAGAGGTCTATACCATCACTGCGAAAAGCCTCGTGCTCAGCATAATTCGGATCGTTATTGCACTGAGTGTGAAGTTTCTCGATTTCAGCAAACTTAGCTTTAACAAACTCACTTGCCTCAGCTTCTTTTTTGTCAAAATCAGCTTTGATGGACTTGAGCCTTTCGAGTTTTTGATGGTCAACTTCTTTTGCTGAAGTACCTTTTTTGCCCGAATTCGGCTTTTCGGCGGAATTTTCACTTTCAGAGTTACTGAAGTTGTATTGCATTTCATCAATATCAAGCTCTACCTCTTCTCTGCGCCGGCGGAGCTTTGCGGCAATCTGAGCCGCATTATACCACTCGATGTATGCCAGCTTAACAGCATTTGAATCTGAATGGACATAGAGCCCACCAATCAAGCTTACAACGGGAATATATGCCGCATCATGTTGTTGCGCGGCACGATTATATTCCTCGATTATAGCGAAATTATCGGGGGCATTTTCCATCTCAACCTTCTTTGCATCGCGGATCTTTGCGAGATTAGAGATGGTCCTCTTGTGCTTATCAAGCGATTTAGCTATGCTCTCAATATACTTCGGCGGAATATAGTCCAGTGACTTGCCAAAATACATGATACTGCCTTGGGTGCGTTTGTAAAGCTGTAATAGCACACGACCTAATGTGGACTTGCCGCAACCTGATTCACCGACAATTCCGAGAGTCTCGCCCTCATAGATATCAATGTCAATACCGTCATTGGCCTTGACAAACATATTGCGCTTACCGCGGACAGGGAAGTAATGTTTTAAAGCGCGAATTGAAAACAGTTTTTTTCTGCTATCTTCCATGATTTCTGCCAAGCCTTTCGTTTATTGTATTGTTTGTGTTCTGTCGATCTTATTTGGATAGAAACAGCGAATCTTGTGGTTCGGTGCGACTTCCACCAGCTCAGGATGTTCTTTTTCGCATTTTTCGGTGCGGTATTTGCAACGCGGGCCAAACTTGCACCCCTCAGGTAAATCAAGTGGGTGAGGCACTGCACCGGGTATCGCATCAAGCCTCTCACCCGGAGCTGTATCTAATCTCGGAATGGATTTTAAAAGCCCCTCGGTATATGGATGTGAATACGTCTTACCTTGGAAGACCTCACGACAATACGCCATCTCGACTGCCTCTCCGCAGTACATGACAACTACATTGTCCGCCATTTGATTTATAACACCCAAGTCATGGGTTATAAATAAAATGCTTGTACCTTTTTCTTTTTGAAGGTCATTCATGAGCTTCAGCACCTGAGCTTGAATCGTGACATCAAGGGCAGTTGTTGGCTCGTCAGCTATGAGAATATCAGGCTTACAAGCGAGTGCCATTGCTATCATAACTCTTTGGCGCATTCCACCTGAGAGCTGAAACGGATATTGCTTTGCGACACGCTCAGGGTTTGGGATTTTAACGTCGGCGAGAATACGAACTACCTCTTCATTTGCCTGTTTTTTGCTCATACCTTGGTGGATTACAAAAGGCTCACGCAGTTGACGCTCAACTGTAAAAATAGGGTTTAGACTTGTCATCGGCTCCTGAAAAATAACACTTATCGCATTGCCGCGTATAGAGCGCATTTGTTTGTGGCTGTACTTTTCAATGTTTTTGCCGCGGTATTTAATCTCTCCGCCATCAATATAGCCGTTTGAGTCAAGAAGCTTTAGAATACTCATTGCGCCAACAGATTTACCTGAACCGGACTCACCGACTACACCAAGTGTTTTACCTGCTTCAATATTGTATGAGACTCCGTTGACAGCTTTGACAAGCCCTTTTCTCGTTGTGAAAAAGGTGCGAACCTCTTCAAGTTCAAGCAGTGTAGAGCCAAGCTCCACAGTTGCCTCTTCTGTCGTATTCTCTTGCTTAAGCAGCTCCTCTATGGAGAGGTCTTTTTCTTGATTACTCACGTTTATTACCTCCCGCTAACTCTTGGGTCAAGTGCATCTCGCAGTCCATCGCCCATTGTACTGATGCTGATAGTTGTAAATCCAAGGAATATAGCCGGGAACAACCATCTCCACCAGTGATTTACAATAGTTACTGAATCACGTGCTGTATTGAGCATATTGCCCCATGTGGGATATGGCGCGACGATGCCGAAACCTAAAAATGAGAGTGTCGACTCAACGAGCAAAGAACTTGCCACCATGAGGGTGACGTTTACAAGCAAAAGCCCCATGACATTTGGCATTATATGCTTAAATATAATCGCGGATGTACGCACGCCCATAGCTCTGGCAGATACGACAAATTCTTGCTCACGAAGTGAAAGGATTTGTGCGCGTGCCAGCCTTGTAAACCCTGTCCAAGTCATAAGTCCCAAGATAATCATTATCATCAAGACACGCTGGATCTGCGTAATATTCGGGAAGTGCATCGGTATAATTGCCGAGAGCATCATAGCAAATGGCAAGAATGGTATGGATTCCACAACTTCAGCTATGCGCATAACAACCATATCGACGGTCTTACCGAGGAATCCTGCCAAACCACCAAGCAAAATGCCCAAAGTAGCGGCAACAGCGGCAGCGGCAAAACCTACGGTAAATGTGAAGCGTCCACCATGGATAACACGTGCGAACATATCGCGCCCGATTTGGTCAGAACCCATGAGATATCCGCGATGACCCCAGGTTGTGACATAACCGCTGCTGTCAACGGCGGCATTCATGAAATAACCTGTAAATATTTCAACGTTGCTGCCGGGGTTTGTGGGAGCACCGTTTACTTGATTTAGGTGGTTAAAGCCCCAACTGTATGCACTACCATCATCGAGCAGAGCTGTAAAATGCCAACGACCGCTTTCAATTTGTACGACACGACCTTGAATCGGATGACTGAGCGGCAGAAGTGATGCGGCGTCACGTGCAATCGGGTTTGGAGCGGGAGTCCATGTTATGACTCTGCCATCGTCAAGCAGAGCCGCAAATGTGCCGTCTGTCATAGCGACATCAATGGTTCTGCCCTGAACCATATTCGGAACTCCGCCGATTACTTCAGGCACAACTATATCAGCAGGTATCTCCGCCTCGGCAAATTCGCCGTTAGCGCTGTCTTCAATATCGTCAGCCGCTTCGATCACCACTTGACCGCCGCCACGGACGGGAGCATATACACGCCCGTCATGTGTAGCGACAATAGCGGAGAAAGTACCGAGGTCGAAAGTTGCTACATTGCCTTCAAAGTATTCCCTGTCAGGCGAGCGGTTGGGGTTAAAAAATGTAGTGTCATTTCCCCATGTGAATAAGTTACCTTCATCGTCAAGCGCCATGGTTATCCATGAGCCGGCACGGATATCGATAATGTTTCTCTCGTGCAAATGTGTGGGTACATCTATGGTCTCTAAATGTGACCCGCCCCATGCTATAACTTGCCCTTCGGTATTTATTGCTACCACGTGGTCAAGCCCCGCAGAAATCATTTGCAGATGCCCCATTTGAGGGAATATGAAGTTTATAGGGTCTGTGCGTCTTGCACGCCAGCCATGACCCCAACGTATGTTTTCCGCCAAATCGCCCCACATGTAGAGAAGGCCGTTTTGGTCTATACCTACCCCGAATCTTGAGCCAAACGAAATGTCGCGGGCGTTGTTTCGGAGAGCTGTCGGAATACTGAGCATATTGAGACCGGGCCTGACATTGATCTGCGTTGAATCTAAATGTCTGAAATCCCCCGGAATAATTGCCCCGGCGACAAATATGAAAACAGCCACAATGACAAAAATAACCAAACCTATAACACTCAGCTTGCGCCTAAAGAAGTTCTTTGCGGCGGTACGACCCGGACTTTGAACCAGTTCTTCTTCAAAGATGTCCTTTTCTTTTTTCTTTCTTTTAAATAAACTCATTTGTCTGCCTCCATTATATGAGCATAATCGTTAGATACGAATTGGGTGTAGGGGATATACTATAAACTCGACTACTCCAATTTGACGCGTGGGTCGATTAGTACGTATACAAAGTCTAGCAATAGGTATCCAACCAACGTCAACACTGTGAAAATTGTTGAGATTGCAAGAGCTACGTTAAAATCCAGTGTACGCAGTGAGTCTATGAATAAACGCCCCATACCTGAGACTGAGAATAGTTCCTCTAAAATGATTGAACCTGTTAACAGACCAATAAAAGCTCCTGCAATAGCAGTTACAAACGGTAATTGCGCATTCCTAAAGGCATGGGAAAATATAACCGCACCCTCGCGAAGTCCTTTTGCTCTTGCTGTCCGAGTGTAGTCTTGGCTGAGAGCATCAATCATGGAAACACGAATAAGGCGGGTTAATCCCGCAAGACCCATGAAAACCATGACAGAAATTGGCAATATCATAAATGGAAACCTGTCGAGAAAAATCTCCCAAGATGTGGCATCGGGGTTTTGAATCGCAAACAGAGGGTTGCCAAAACCACTGACAGGTGTCAGTCCCAACCAAACGGAAAAAATCATAACGAACAAGATTGCCGTTATAAAAGAAGGGAGAGAAAAACCCATCAGCGTGACTGTTTGAATTGTGTTATCGTAAATTCCACCTCTTTTAACGGCAGATGAAATTCCGAGAGGAACACATATTATTATAACGAGTATCATAGCTATGAAGTTCAGTTGGAGTGTAACCATAATCGGACCTTGAAGCACGGTGGTCACAGGCATGTTATGGCTGAGTGACAAACCAAAATCACCCCTCACCATATTTGAAAGCCAAATACCATATTGGACAGGTAAAGCCCTGTCGAGCCCGAGCCTCGCCCGTATTTCGTTATAAACAACCTCAAAAGCCGCAGGCGGGAGTCGCGCCTCCTCAGGGTTCATATGCATCATTACAGGGTCACCGGGAACCATGCGATATACAATAAATATCAGCATACTGATGACAATAAATACTACAACCAAATAAATAAGACGTTTTGCCAAGTAGCGAAGCAGCATAGCCGTTTCCTCCGATTATATTTCATTTTACAGATAACAACCATTAAAATTTAATGTTTACCAAATGGCTCTTATATATAAAATGAAAGAAGTTTGGAGTATTTTGTAACATTAAAGTTCATTATATGGGGCGGTCAAACCGCCCCATATAACGTGTTCGGGCTATAATGCTATTGATTTGGCCAAACTGACAGATCGAGATGTGCCCATGGTATTACAAGTGCCCATGAGAGCAAGTCTGTGCGGTCGTAGTTTAGAAGGCCTTCTCTGTAGAAATCGTGGAATGTGTCAGCGTTGAGCGGAAGAACAGGAAGAACTACATTGAAGCGTGAGATGAAACCAAACCATGCTTCGAGATATTCTTCACGTGTTTCAGCACTTCTGCGTCCCCATGCATGTTCAAACAGTTCAGCATCGTTTGTGCGTGTCCAGTTTACTGCTCCAAAGAAATCAGGATCGGGATTGTAGCTGTTCCAAACTGCGTCAATTGAAGGAATTCCGAGACCACCGTTAATCATGCTGAAACGGTTGTCAGGGTCAAGACCAAGCAGTGCAGTGCTGAAGTCTGCCATTGTTACGAATACGTGGTCAAAGTAGATGCCAACACTGTTTGCAGGTTCTACCATGAGTGATGCGAGCATTGCGCCGATTTCGTTTGCATCAGGGCTTGCCCAGCGGAGAACGAGAGGCATGAGTTCGCCGTCTACATCTTTATGACGAGGACCGTCGCCGGGTTCCCATGTTTCGCCGTCTGCATTGTAGACCCAACCGCCTGCTTCGAGCTCTGCAGTTGCGTTAGCAAGGTTTAGTGTGTAGTTGTATGTTATGTATTGGTCGACACGGTCTCTGTTTTCTTGATACATCCAAGATGCAAGAGCTATCAGAGTATCGTTTGTTGTTGCGTGACCTGCTGCCCACATGTTGTTAAACTCGTGACGGTCAAGTGTCCAAGCTATTGCGCGACGAACTTCGACAAATTGTGTCGGACCGACATCCCAATGGAAAAATAGTCCGCCTGAGCCGTTACGTGGGAAGTTGAAGTAATCGAATCCGCCTTGTTCGACGAGAGCAAGTCCGGGTGCAATATCAGGACCTGAACTTTGAACTGAGAGGTCAATTCCGCCTACTTCCATTTCAGGAATTGCAAGGCCTGAGTCGATGCGGCGAATGATAAGAGTTTCGATGTGTGGGAGAACGCCATCATATGTGCCTGCGAAGTATGGGTTGCGTGTCATGATGATGTGTTCTGCATCCATGTCAGGAGGAGCTGCAAGGAAGTATGGCCCCGCAGAAACGCCTGCGCCTGTTGGTCCGCCCATTGTGTAACGATAGCCTTGGCTTACGCCGTCGTCTACTCTCTCACGGAGAAGTTCATATGTGAGTGGAGCTGACATGCTGGCACCATTTGGACCGTCTACTACTTCAAGGCCGGGGAATATTACGTGGAGTGGCGCACTACCCATATCTGCATATGTGAGTTCATAGAAGAATGGGAAGTTTTGGTTGCCGTCTGTTTCAGCTTCGATTGTGATTGAGAATGTGAGTTCGTCATACAGGCGCAGACCGCTGATATAATCAGCTTCGCCTGTTCTGTAGGTTGTGAAGCCTTGGATTTCGCGGAAACCGGTCCAAAGTGTGCTTCCGAGGTTCGGTAGTGGGTTGTCCTCATCATCACCGGCAAAGCTCATTGCTGTTGCGCCAACGAAAAGAGGATAGAATACGAAGTCTCTGGCCGTGCGAGGTGCACCATCGCTCCATTGTAAACCTTCTCTGAGTGACACTGTGTATGTGCGAGAGCCATCAGCGTTTTCTGTGACTTCGATACCTGTGGATACTGCAGGGTTTACAATAAACTCTGCGCCACGGGTAAATGCTACGACACCTGAGTGTCCTTGAGTTGCATCACGCATTTGTGCGTTACCAATTGCGTTGCCCCATCCGAGCATGGCATTGGGGTCAATCAGGTTTCCGGCGATTGTTAAAACACCGCCGATTTCGCCGAGATGGCTGGCTGTGAAGGGTTGAGTCGGGTCAAGGGCTTCTTCGCCATTTTCATCGTCACCATCGTCTACTTCAGGTGCAGGAGTCTCTTGTGCAGGGGGTGGCTCCGGGGGTGCTTCAGGGTCAACTACCACCGGGTCTTCCGCGCAAGCTGCTATAAGAGCAATTGCCATAACAGCTACGAGGAACAGAGCTAAGAACTTTTTGATTTTCATTTACTAATTATCCTCCTAATAAGTATTATATTTATCAACACGCCGAGGCGTGAATGATACAATTTTGCTTAAACTATCGAGTTTTTATGACGAATAGATGTTGTCTGATTACTTATGGCTTTAAAAGAATTTTTCATAATTTCAATTGCTACCCTGCGACCACTTAATGTAACAAATTTGCCAAAATGTTACATGTTCATTAAAACATCGCGAAAACAAGAAGAGGATTGTTTGCAGCAGCTTGCGAAATTTCATTTTTAACTAAGTATACAGTACCTATCTACAGTTGTCAATAAAAATAAACCCTATAAATAAAAGTAAAATTACTATTAAATATATACAAAAATAATAAAATTTCATTTGTGAAAACTGAACCTGATTTATATTATCTTAACAATTTGTCATATTTAGTTCTAAATATACCTTGTCTTTATCGTCTTGGGTCACACCTAAATAGCGTTTTGTGACTGCAAGCGAGCTGTGGTTGTAGATATCCATAATTACTGCCGGCGACACTCCATTGTTCCAAGCGTGGTAGCCTAAAGTCTTGCGAAGAGAGTGGCATGAGACTCTGTGCTGAAAAGATAAAACGTCTGATGCATTTCGTATGATGCGGTACGCCTGAGTGCGCCCAATTGCTTTTCCTGTTTTTTGGCTTTTGAATATCGCTTCGTGAGGTACAGCGTGGATATGCATGAAAAATTGATTCAGCGTGGTAAAGACTTCCTTGTTCAGTGCGATAGAAGTTGATTTTCCGGTCTTTTTCTCAGAAAGATGCAACACGTCCCTGACACGATTGTTTTGAAAATCGTAGACATCATTCCATTTTAGACTGAGTAAATCGCTGATTCTGAGTGCGGTGTAGATTCCCATAATAACCAGTGTGAAATTCCTGTACTGCCCCTTGTCCTTGAAATAGATTGCAAGCGCAGTTGCTTGCTTTTTGTCCCTTATTGGCTGAGTTAACATTCAGTCAATACCTCCCATTTAGTTTGTGTTTACTAGTAGATTCTACACGCAAACGGCTAATATTGCAACGGCTAATAATATCATCTTCATGCGTTGCATTATATTGCTTTAATAAGTTAATAAATCATATTTTTTGAGCCATTAAGAACATGTAACATTTTGGCAAGATTGTTACATTACAAATGCATTAATGAATACAACATATTTCACACACATTAGGAAGCTGCTAATGTACAAACTTTTTTGACCGGTTATGGTCTTTTGAACCTGAGTGAAGTGAAAGGAAAATGGGCGCAACATGAAAGATCAAGAATATTTATTGCAAATCAGAAATCTTCAGACAGCATTCAGAATTGAGGGAAAATACTATAATGCCGTGGACGGCGTGGATCTTGACATCAGAAATAACGAAGTGTTCGCCATAGTGGGCGAAAGTGGCTGCGGAAAAACAGCGTTGGCTCTTTCCATACCACAGCTTCACAATATGAATTATACTCGCATCAGCGGCGAGATTACTTTTGAAGGGCAAGAACTATTAGCGCTTAAAGAAAGCGAACTCAATAAAATAAGAGGCAGGGATATCTCAATGATATTCCAAGACCCGCTTACAGCCCTAAACCCTCTGTTGAGAGTCGGCTCTCAGATAGAGGAATCTTTAAAATACCACACTGATTATAATAAAGCCCAAAAGAAAGAGCGTGCGCTTGAATTGTTGGAATCAGTCGGCATGACCAATCCTGCACTAACATACAGGCAACTCCCTCACGAGTTATCAGGCGGTATGCGCCAAAGGGCAATGATAGCGATTGCACTCTCGTGTAATCCCAAACTTATTATTGCCGACGAACCCACTACCGCACTTGATGTTACAATCCAAGCGCAAATTCTTGACCTCATGCGTAAGCTCCAAAGGGAGATGCACTCATCAATGGTACTCATTACTCACGACCTCGGTGTCGTCGCCGAAATGGCGGACAGAGTCGCCATAATGTATGCCGGGCAGATCGTAGAGCAAGGTACTGCCGATATGATATTTAAGAATCCCTTGCATCCATACACAAGGTCGCTTCTCGCCTCAATTCCAAATGTCGGCGAAGATCTTGAGCGTCTCAATGCAATAAAAGGCGTTGTTCCCACTCTCAGGGAAATGCCCAGAACCGGCTGCCGTTTTGCTGCACGCATTCCATGGATTCCGAGTAGTGACCACGAGAAAAACCCAACATACCATGAGATGGAACCCGATCACTTTGTGCGTTGCACATGCTTTACTGATTTTCATTTTGAAAATGAGACTTCAAGCCGGGAGGTAAGAATCTGATGGCACTACTCGAAGTAACAGATTTAAAGGTATATTATCCAATCCGCGGAGGTGTTTTCGGCGGCGTTGTCGGGCATGTTAAAGCAGTTGACGGGGTGACATTTTCCGTAAATGAAGGGCAGACTGTAGGACTTGTCGGGGAAAGCGGCAGTGGCAAGACCACAATCGGAAAAGCAATACTCGGTCTTGTACCTATCAAAAGCGGTACGATTTTGTTTGATGGTAAAGACATTACAAAATACATCGGAAAAAACCGCTCCGATTATCGCAAAAGCGTTCAAATGATATTTCAGGATGTTCATTCATCCATAAACGTAAAAAAGCGGGTTCTTGATGTTATAGCCGAGCCGATTAGAAATTTTGAAAAACTTTCAAAGGCTGAGGAAACTAAAAGAGTTGATGAACTGCTTTCTATAGTCGGCATGTCCCCACTTGATGCACACAAGTATCCTCATGAATTTTCCGGAGGACAAAGGCAGCGCATCGGTGTCGCAAGAGCAATAGCATTAAAACCTAAGCTTATTGTTGCGGACGAGCCGGTTTCTGCACTCGATTTATCCATACAAGCACAGGTTCTCAACTATATGAAGGATGTTCAAGAGGAACTGGGGCTGTCATACTTATTCATCAGCCATGATCTCGGTGTTGTTAAGCATATGTGTAAGACACTTGTAATCATGCACAATTCCCGTTTTGTCGAGGTGGGTGAACGTCACGACATCTATAAAAACCCAAAGCATATCTACACAAGAAGGCTTATTGCATCAATTCCGGATACAGACCCGGACATGAAATCGGTCAACGAAGCCAAGCGTGTCGAAATCGGCAAGGAGTATGAGGAGCAATACAGTAACTATTATATGGACGGCGGTCAGGTCTATCCGCTGAAACAAGTTGACGGAAGCGAAACACATTACATAGCAGTACCATAACGGAAAGGAATTGTCATTATTATGTGGAAAATGATTATCAGACGAATCCTAATTTTAATACCGCAACTACTTTTTATTTCTGTATTTGTGTTTCTCTTAGGAACGCTCATGCCCGGTGATGCTTTAACCGGACTTGTTGACCCTACGCTTACCGCAGATGACCTGCTAAGGCAGAGAGAGCTCCTCGGACTGGATGACCCGTTGCCTATTCGTTATATCGACTGGATATCCGGGATTATCCTGGAAGGAGACTTTGGACAGAGTTTTACCCACAGGCGCTCTGTAACTGCCGTTATAGGTGACAGAGTGAGCAATACTTTTTGGCTGTCGCTTACCATACTTATCCTTACATATATTATAGCTATCCCGCTGGGCATTATAGCGGGAAGATTCGGAGGTAAATGGCCGGATAAAGCCATAATGTTCTATGTTTTTATTGCGCTCTCGATGCCAACGCTTGTCTTAGGAATTCTATTTATACTGACGTTTGCATTTAACTTCGGATGGTTCCCTGCGAGCGGTTCGGTTAATGCAATTGTTATGGCACAAGGCACAACTATGGATATTTTTCTCAATCGGATTCATCATATGGTTCTGCCCGCCATGACGGGCGCACTTTTGGGCACAGTCGGTATAATCTTCATGCTTCGTGCCAATATAGTAGACAGGTCTGCATCAGAATATGTCAAGCTTGCCAGGTCCAAAGGTGTCCCGACAAGAGTCTTATTCAACAAGCACATTCTACGCAACTCGATAATCCCTGTTACAGCCGGTGTCGGCTTTGCGATTGCCGGGCTGCTCATGGGCGTATTGTTCATAGAACAGATTTTCCTATATCCGGGAATGGGTTCGTTATTTTTCCAATCCATCGTACAAAGGGATTTTGCTGTTGTTAATGCATTGATCCTACTTTTCTCGGTACTGACAGCCGCCGGTATGCTCATATCGGATATATTGCTCATAGTAGTGGACCCCCGTATACAAATCCAGTAATTAAAAGACAAAAGCTACAGGTAGGAGAAACGTTATGGCAAAAGAAAAAATAGGTGAAGTAATAAAGTCAAATAAACCACCGTCGATATTTAAGCTATTTCTGCGTGAGCTGAGGTACGACTACTTTGCTTTGGTTTCCAGCATAATATTATTAGGGCTGCTGCTTGCAATTTTTATCGGAGCACCAATCATAAATGCCCGCTTTGATGTTATGTGGGCGACACCGCAGCCCGGCTTGCTTCCTGTGTCCCCCGAGGCTTCGGGTACTATATTCGGGCTTGACCATTTGGGGCGCGACCAGTTTAACTTGCTTTTTGTTGCGGCGAGAAATTCATTATACATTGCTTTCGGAGTCACCTTTTTCTCGTTTATCCTTGGCTTGGCTGTAGGTGTGATTTCCGGTTTTTATGGCGGCAGGGTCGACAACATACTGATGCGCATTACCGATACATGGTCAATGGTGCCGTTTTTGATGATTGTCATAGTCTTGTTTGTCATATTCGGCAGGACAATTACACTGTTTGTATTCTTTTTAACTATCTTTACTTGGATGGGAAGGGCAAGGCTCTTACGCGCCGCTTCCCTGTCACAGCGACAGCTTGATTATATCAGTGCGTCAAAAACACTGGGCACAAGGAATATTGTAATTATTTTTAGAGAGATGCTGCCAAATTTGGTTGATGTAGTCGTCGCAAATTTTGTTTTAACAATGTCCATGAATATCGGAATTGAAACAGGGCTTACAATGTTGGGCTTCGGTTTGGGTTGGGACTTCCCCTCGCTTGGCACAATGATGCAAAATGCGATAAGCACAACACTTTTAGTACACTTCCCATGGACATGGGCGCCTGCGCTGGTTCTTAGTGTCGTTTTGATGCTATGCGTTAATTTCGTTGGTAATGCTCTACAGCGAGTAGCAGACCCGAGACAACGCTTTGCATAAATTATATTATTTTTAGGAGGAAAACTTAGAATGAAAATGAAAAAAATCCTTGCATTGCTCCTCGCATCTTTTATGGTTCTTGCCTTTATTGCGGCATGTGCACCGGCAGATGACGGTGCTGTTGAGGAAGCAACTCCGGCACCGGAGGCGACACCTGAGCCGACCCCCACACCTGAGGCACTTGTACCCGTTGTACCCGTTGACCCGGATGATGACGAGGAAGAGGCAGTGATGATTCACCCTGCACTCCTCACATTGCTCGATGAGTTTCCGCACTCAACTCTTACATCTGATGATGTGGCAGTTCTTGCCAGAGGCGATGATGGTAACATTTTAAGAGTTGCCTGCGTCGGCACCAGCACATTCATTGGGTTGCTTCTTGTAACACACACACAGGAATCGTTTGATCAAAGCCTTGCAGGAATTCAAAACGGAGAGTTGGTTTCAATTTCTGCCGGCAACAGAATCACAAACAACGGCGTTGCAACATTTGAAGTAGACAGAGCAGCAAACACTGTCACGATGGAAATGCAAGAAAACCCCGTTTGGCACGATGGAACACCTCTGACACTGGATGACCTTGTATTTGCATTCGAGCTCATCGGGCACCCGGATTACACCGGTGTACGTTTTGGGACTTCACAAGTCGGCAACATTGTGGGTATTGAAGAATTCCAAAGCGGCGAAGCCGATTACATTGCCGGACTTCAGCTTTCAAACAACAACCGCACACTGGTTATTGAATTTATTGAGCCACTTACCCCGGACATTCAATTCGCAGGTGGGCTATGGACCTCTCCTGTTCCACGTCACTGGATAACACCTGTACTCGAAGATCCTGACTACGGCCATGCAAATCTCGAAGACCATATCCGCGCACGTGATGAAATCCTCGGCTGGGGTCCGTTTAGAATCGAATCAGTAGTAGTTGGCGAATCTTACTTCTTTACTGCTTTTGACGACTTCTGGGCAGGTCCTCCAAATGTGGACGGCGTATTGGTCGAGATGGTACATCCGGAGTTCATTATGGAAGCGCTCAGAGCAGGTCACCATGACATAGCGCAATTTACACCCGGAGATGTCGCTATGTTCAGAACAGTTCCGCCAACCAACTTCCAACTTCTGGGCTGGCCTTCAATGAGCTATAATGTATTTAACTTCAGAATGGGCGACGCACTGGAAGATGAAGAAGGTAACCTTTATTTCTCTCCGCTTCCTGACGATCACCCAATTATGAACCTTGCAATCCGCCGCGCTATTGCATACGCGACAAACAGAGAAGAACATATGGCAACATTCGGGAACAACCTCGGAATCCCCGCTCCGATGATTCTGCATCCGTTTAACTCATCACCGTTTATCGACCTGACATTTGAAGGGTTCTCGTTTGACTTAGACAGAGCGAATCAAGTCCTTGACGAAGCCGGTTTCACCGAGCGCGACGACGAAGGCTTCAGACTTGACCTAAATGGCGAGCCTATGACGCTTATATATGGTGCGCACGATAATGCCGCAAACCAAGTCTGGGTTCCGATGAATCTTCAAAACTGGAGATATGGAATTGGTCTCAGAGTCGAGCTTTACGGCGGTGACTTTATAGATTGGAATTTATTCCTTGATTACGTGGTACATGGCAGAACACACCACCCCATTGATATTTTTGCAATGGGATGGAACTCAGGCATGAATCCGGATCCGTCCGGACTATGGGGCAGCCCCGCAGAAGCCGGAAGTTTTAACATGCCGCGCTATGAGAGCCCGACATTCCGCGCGATTATTGATGACATTCTCTCTGACAGAGCATGGGATGACGAGGAATTCGTAATGGATGCCTACAGAAGATGGGCTCAAGCTTTCGTCGATGAAATGCCTGCCTTTATGTACCAGTGGAGCGTAGACCTTATTGCCGCAAACAACCGTGTTGTCAATGTCAGTCGTCTCCGCATGGACAGCGGTGACCCCGCTGCTCTCGGTAACTGGGCGCAGTCAACATGGGCAAGCGGAAATATTGCGCTTACCGCTCCGGCACCGTATGTAGACGGTCAGTAAACATTGCCTGCAATTATAAAAACATAGCGGCATAAAACAAAATGTTTTCCGGGGGCTGTAGCAAAACACTAGATTTGTCATTCTGAGAGAGCGGAGCGACCGAAGAATCTTTCTCGTAAGGCACTTATTGAGCAATAAGATTCTTCGCTTCGCTCAGAATGACAAGTTTTTGGTGTTTTGCAACAGCCCCCGTTTTCCCCGTTCTTGTCGCTTTTCTGCTCTCTCGATCTGATTATCCCATGACGCTTACGAAGCAGCCACAGGGCATACTTGACAAAGCAGATATTTTCGATAAAATGTAAATATCTGCTTTTGTTATGTTGAGGTGATGTCAAATGTTTAATGCAAATCATGTGAAAAACCAAATCGTAAGTTGGATTAGAGAATATTTTTTAAATAACGCTTCTGCTGAAACTGTGGCTGTTGTTGGAATCAGCGGCGGCAAAGACAGCTCTGTTGTTGCGGCGTTGTGCGTTGAGGCTCTCGGCGTAGATAGGGTTATAGGTGTGCTGATGCCTGATGGGGAGCAGTTTGATATTGATGTATCTTTTGACCTCTGCAAAACGCTCGGTATAAAGCATGTTGTTGTCAATATTGGCGAGTCTGTGAAATCACTGTATAAAGAGATTTCAAAGTCGGGCATGGAATTAAATGATGTTGCCACATTCAATACGCCTGCTCGCATTCGTATGACTACGCTCTATGCTGTTTCGGGCATCACTAACGGTCGTGTGGCAAATACTTGTAACCTCAGCGAAGATTACGTCGGATATTCCACAAAATATGGCGACTCTGCGGGTGATTTTAGCCCGATTTCCGACTTGACGGTTTCAGAGGTTAGGGCAATCGGACGAGAGTTGAGGCTTGATTCAAAGTTCGTTGATAAGGTTCCGTTGGACGGGCTGTCGGGTAAAACTGATGAGGATAATCTTGGGTTTACTTACGATGTTTTGGACAGATATATACGCGAAGGAGTCTGCGAAGATTCAGCCGTTCGTGAAAAAATAGACAGATTGCATAGACTCAACTTGCACAAAGTTAAGCCTATGCCTATGTTTGAGCTTTAGCGGGAGCTTTCTGCCGGTTCCCGCTGAGGTGGGGTAACCTATCATTATCTTGTGTTATAATTACGTTTGCTCTCCCAAATTTGCCAAGTTTGCCCTGCGGCACAGATGAAAATGTCAGAGGTGACATATCTGCCGAGAGCGTAGAGATAACGGGTGAAAATTAAATATAACATAAAGGGAAAATATCAAAATGAAAGATAAAATTATAAATATCATCGACAATTGGGTCGAAGAAGATACAGAAAATTATGCTGGTGTGTTATCTGCAACAAGCGATGATGGTGTCATTTTTCAAAAGGCCATAGGGCTTAGAAACAGGGGAGAAAATTTGCCCTGTGAAACTGATACTGCTTTTGGAATTGCGAGCGGAACAAAGCTTTTTACAGGGCTTGCGGCGTGTAAGCTGATAGATAGTGGCAAGCTGAAACTTGACGATAAGCTCTGTGATTTGTTGTCTTTTGACCTTGGGAAGATTGACAAGAGGGTGACAGTGCATCAACTACTGACGCACACATCAGGCGTGGGAGATTACATCGACGAAGAGGCAGAAGATTTTGATGAGCAATACACTGCGTTGATGAAAAACTATCCTGCCCACCTATGGATTAACCTTGAATACTATCTGCAAATGATAACACCTCTTGAGCCAAAGTTTGAGCCGGGTGAGCGTTGCTGTTACTCAAATTCCGGATATGTGTTACTTGGGCTGGTGATTGAAGCTGTAAGCGGCACTTCCTATCAAAAATTCGTGAAAGACGAAATAATTGATCCTTGTGACCTCACTCACACAGGTTTTTACCGCTCAGATTCATTGCCCGACAACACCGCCATTGGTTACATGCAAGATGAGGATACTGAAGCATGGAGCACAAACCGAGAAGGGTTGCCTATTATCGGTGGCTCTGACGGTGGAATATACTCGTGCGCCGCAGATATGGATAGGCTGTGGAGAGCGATTTTCGATAACAAAGTGCTTTCGGCAGATATGACCAATGCCTTCCTAAAGTCTTATGTGGTATCAGATGAGGACGGGGAAGATGACATAGTTGAAAGCTTTGGACTTGGGGTTTACCACTATAGTGTGGGTGGAAAAATATTCTATTCCACTGTAGGTGCGGATAATGGCGTAGGCTTCTTCTCGGCATACTATCCCGCCACAAAAACAGTAATTTCTTCATTTTGCAACACGGGCTACAATGGTTGTTCGCTACTTTTTGGCGAGCTGGTCGAGCTTTTGTGATAAAATACGGTGCCCAAGAGGGTAAAAACAAGCTGATCGCCGTGCGTGACCCGAACGGCTACCGTCCGCTGTGCTTTAGAAGCCTATGGCTTTGAGTTTGTGCGAAGCAGAAAGGAATGGTCATAAATATGGGAGAACTTATTCTTGTTCTTGATTTTGGCGGACAATATAAGGAGTTGATTGCTCGCTTGGTCAGAGGACTTTCGGTTTACTCCGAAATTCGAAGTGGTGATATTTCCGCACAGGAAGTTAAGCGGCTTGCACCAATCGGAATCATTCTGACAGGCGGGCCAAACTCTGTTTATGAGCCTAATGCACCGAAATGCGACCCGGAAATTTTTGCTTTAGGCATACCTATCCTCGGGATTTGTTACGGAATGCAAATGATGTGCCATATGTTAGGCGGCGAAGTGAAGTGTGGTGAGCGCGGCGAATACGGAATAGTAGACGCTGTAATGGGAAAGTCCGTTTTGTTTGAGCCGGGCAACAGCGCAGTGTTAATGAGTCACACAGATTGTGTTTATAAGCTACCTGATGGATTTTTATGCACGGCAACCACAGCGGCTTGCCCGATTGCCGCTTATGAAAACGCATCGAAGGGATTTTTTGGCGTGCAGTTTCACCCGGAATCTGCACATTCTGCCGATGGTCAACAACTTCTTAGGAATTTTCTATACAAAGTTTGCGCCGCAAGGGGAGAATATAAGTTAGATGATTACTTAGAAACGCAAATTATCGCTATCGGCGAAAAAGTCGGCAATAAAAATATTTTGCTTGCTCTCTCCGGTGGTGTGGATTCATCCGTGTGCGCCGCACTTCTCACAAAAGCCGTACCCGGTCAGCTTGTGTGTATCTTCGTAGACCACGGATTCATGCGGCAAAATGAAGGCGATGAAATCGAGCGGGCTTTTTCGAATCAAAACCTCCACCTTATCCGTGTGAATGCAAAGGACAGATTTCTTGCAAAGATGGAAGGTGTAATCGACCCGGAAGCAAAACGAAAAATTATCGGAGAGGAATTTATCCGCGTGTTTGAAGATGAAGCGGCAAAGCTCGGTGAAGTTCCTTTTTTAGCACAGGGTACGATTTATCCCGATGTTGTTGAATCAGGCGGCGCACACGGTGCAACAATCAAGAGCCATCACAACGTGGGTGGATTGCCTGATAACTTAGCCTTTTCTGAAATAATTGAGCCATTGGCAGGGCTTTTCAAAGACGAGGTGCGTGTTATTGGTAAAAAGCTGGGCTTACCGGATTCACTTGTCAACCGCCAACCATTCCCGGGGCCGGGGCTTGCCATTCGCATAATGGGAGAGGTCACGGAGAGCAAGTTAAGCGTACTTCGCATAAGCGATGCAATCTTGCGAGAAGAACTGGACGGCATGGGATTAAACCAATATTTCACGGTTTTAACAGACACATATTCCGTAGGTGTAAAGGGTGACTACAGAACGTATGACCCGGTGGTTGCCATTCGAGCCGTTATCACAAATGACTTTATGACCTGCGAATGCGCGCAAATACCATATGAAGTTTTATTAAAAGTATCCTCACGGATAACAAACGAAATCCCATCAGTCAGCCGCGTTGTGTACGATATAACATCAAAGCCACCGGCAACTGTGGAGTGGGAGTAGAGGTGCGGTTTTCTTTCCTCGTTGGTATTCCACGGTTTTTGGCTTAGCTTTTGTCTTGGTGGCAACGATTTGGCAACATTGAGGTTATTATCCATATATTTCAGAGCTAACTGATTTTGAATGTCAGTTAGCTCTGTTTTTTATTTGCCTTTAACAGAATTTACAAGTGCATCGCTCAATTCCTCTGATGGAACTTTAACCCACATGCCAGATTTATCAAGTGCAGGATAATTATATCGCCATTCGTCATATTCTTCTTTTGTAATCTCTCCGCTCCTGCATTTTGACGCTTCGTTTTTCCAACTGCTTAGCCTATCAAACATTCCTGAATACTCTTTATGATTTTTATTGAGCGTCAAGCATAATCTTCCGTCAATTTCGTTGACAACCAAACCATATGTATCTTCAAGCGTAAATAACGTATGCATCAAACCTATATCCGTATCTATGTCAGGTACAGTCAATGCGCGAGGATCTATTTTGAATATTCCTGCTAAATCCCCAACTACATTTTCCTTTGGCGTTCTTGCCCCCGATTCATATTGAGCCATGCGAATGTCAGCGGTTTTCTCTGAAAATCCGATTGCACCACCTAGCCACTTTTGTGTCATGCCGTGAAGCAAACGAAAAAATTTTATTCTTTCACCTATCGCCATACATTGTTCCTCCATTTCAATAGTTCACACGCCAATTGTAGCAGATATGTTTAGCATAGTCAATATTTATTAAACAAAATAATTTAATTTTTGCCGAAACAGTATTGACATAAGTGTTTATGTTTAGTATAATGCAGATATATTATACAAATTGAGTTAAGTTGTTAAAGGGGTGATTACATGAGCAACACATTTATGAGGGTTGAAGATGTCGCCGATGAGCTTAGAGTTTCTAAGTCATATGCGTACAAAATTGTACAGAAACTCAACGCAGAGTTAAAGAGCATGGGTTACATCACAATCGCAGGAAGAGTTAATAAGAAGTATTTCATGGAAAAGCTATGTTACAGCAAAAAAGAAAGGGATTGACAATGGCAGTTTACAAGGAAAAGAATACTAACACGTGGCGGGTAATTTACCGCCAAACTGATTGGACAAGAAAAACTAAGCAGAGTAGTAAGCGAGGATTTACCACAAAGCGTGAAGCTCTTGCATGGGAGCGTGAGCAATTATTAAAAACACAAGCGGATTTGGATATGAGCTTCAGTGCATTTGTTGACCTCTATACCAGAGATATGAAGCCGCGCTTGCGATTAAGCACTTGGGAGACCAAGGAACATATGATTGCTAGCAAGTTATTGCCATACTTTGGTGAGAAATGCATAAGCAAAATCAACGCCTCCGACATTATTCAGTGGCAAAATGAAATGATGTCACTGCGCAAAAAAGATGGACAAGCATACTCTGCTACATATTTAAAATCACTGCATAATCAAATTAACGCCATTTTAAATCATGCGGTGCGCTTTTACGGTCTAGCAAGCAACCCCGCTACAAAAGTCGGGAGCATGGGGAAGAAAGAGGCACAGGAGATGAATTTTTGGACTAAAGAACAATTTCTCAAATTTTCAAATGCTATAAAGAGCAAACCACTATCATATCACGCTTTTGAGCTGTTATATTGGACGGGCATCCGTTCAGGAGAGCTCCTAGCTCTAACGCCGTCAGACTTTTGCTTTGACAAAGGTACTGTCAACATAAATAAGACTTATCAGCGGTTATATAGACAAGATATTGTCACCGAGCCGAAAACGCCAAAAAGCCACCGCACTGTCGCAATGCCTGATTTTATTAGCCGTGAGATAAAAGAGTATCTAAACTCATTATATGGCTATGATAGTCATGAGCGGATATTTCCTTTTACAAAATCTTATCTTCACCATGAAATGACAAGAGGCGCAAAACAGGCGGGAGTTAAGCGCATAAGAGTGCATGATTTGCGGCACTCTCACGTTTCACTTTTGATAGAAATGGGATTTTCTGCTGTAGCTATTGCAGATAGAGTCGGGCACGAAAGTATTGACATCACATATAGGTATGCACACCTGTTCCCTGCAACGCAAGCTGAAATGGCAGTGAGGTTAAACGTAGAGCGAGAAGCAAGTTAGCGTGAATTTCGATGTGGCGGGGCGGCTCGCAAGCCGCCAACCACCCCGTAGGGCGCATGCACTTTTGATACGAAGTGTCGAAAGTGCTTTTGCGTTACTTTTGGAAAAAGTAACTCCGCTTCGCTCCGCTGATACGCTTAATTTAATTATCGCGCACAGCGCGAGAGTGTTGAACTCTTGTATTAACAAAACGTGGAGTGTCGCGCCACCAACATCGAATCACACCGAGTTATGTCGGATAATCCACAGAAAGCAGGTCTAAAATATGAAACGTACAATTAGTGTAATGCTCGGCAAAGGCTCAATAAGCCACAACAGCCGAAAATTTGCAGCAACAAATATAGACAGCGAGAGGTCGCAATATAATACTGTTTACTGCGACACTCCAATAAAAGAGGTATATCACCAATTATTTGATGATGCAGTCAAGCGGTATAATGAAAAGCAAACTCGTAGCGATAGGACGATATCAGATTATTATGAAAAAATCAGAACAAGCAAGCAGGAAAAGCTGTTTTATGAAGTAATTTTGCAGGTTGGCAATAAGGACAATATGTCTGCAACGTCCAAAGATGGACAACTTGCCGCAGAAGTGCTTGATACATATATGCGTGATTTTCAAGAGAGAAATCCAAATCTGAAAGTATTTTCAGCTCATTTACACATGGACGAAGCAACGCCACATCTTCATATAGATTTTGTTCCATTTACCACAGGTAGCAAGCGTGGCTTAGATACAAGAGTATCTCTAAAACAGGCTTTAGCAAAGCAAGGTTTTCACGGAGGCACGAGAGGTGCAACCGAATGGAATCAGTGGGTAAAATCAGAAAAAGAACAGCTTTCGCAAGTCATGGAACGAAATGGCATTGAGTGGGAAAAGCTCGGTACGCATGATGAACATTTGAGTGTTGTGGATTATAAAAAAGTCCAGCGGTCAAAAGAAGTCGCTGAATTGGACGATACTATTACAAAAAAGAGCAAAGAGGTTGACATTATCACCGAGAGGAAAGTTGTCGCAAAAAACAAATTAGACGACGTGGAAGCTAAAGTTGGGGAAGCAGAAAACAAACTAAGTTCCGTCAGAAATACTGCCAAACTTGTCAGGGATAATGCCAGACAATATGACGATGACCCACAATATGAACTACCAAAACCAAAGCCGCTGATGTCGGCAAAGACTTATTATGAAACTGTAGCTTTCCCGCTTGTGCGGAAATTAAAAAACGTTATACGTAGTATTTTGCTCCAGTTCGCTGAAAAAACTCGCGATTTGAACAATGCTCTCAGCCGAGCAAATGGACAAATAGCAAATCTTTCAGCGAGGCTCAGCAAGCTAGAGCCGGAGCATAAACGATTACAGAGCGTTGAGCGCGATTATGACCGTGTCAGGCGTGTTTTGGGTGACGAGCGTGTAAATGTGGCTCTCCGCACGGCAAAGGTGCAGGAGTTAGAAATTTCTGAGAGAAAGCCACGGAGGAGCAAGGAACTTGTGCGTTAGTGAGAATATACGGTAGTATTTTACTGCATACACCCCTTAAATACTACCTAACTCGGATTTGTGGCTGTGTCAAGGACGCATAGCGTTCATTTTATCCTTGATACAGCCGCAAATCTGAGTTACGCTTTAAATAAGGGGTTAGCAATATTTTTATAGATTAAAAGTTGCTCTTGACTTTATTCTGTATCTCGAATATAATTCAACAAGAAATTATCGGAGGGTACAACATGGAGTATATTTCTGCAAAAGAAGCCGCAACACTTTGGGGCATATCTCAACGCCGAGTTGCTGTTCTCTGCTCCGAGGGGAGAATTGAGGGAGCAGCTTTCATGGGTAATATGTGGCTAGTACCTACTAGCGCAGATAAACCAATTGATGCGAGAAGTGCCAGACATCAGCCAAAAACGCCTGCAACAGTAAAGCCATTTTTAAAATGGGCGGGTGGAAAGGCTCAAATTCTTGACAACATTCGACTAAAATACCCTGCTGAACTCGGAAAATCAATCTCTAAATACGCAGAGCCTTTTGTTGGCGGCGGTGCTGTGTTATTTGACATCATAAGTAATTACGAGATGTCGGAAATTTATATCAGCGACATAAATCGAGAATTAATTCTCACATACAAAACAATTCGCGACCAAGTTGAGCAATTGCTCATTGAGCTTAAACAATTAGAAAGTACATATCTTCCTGCAAGCGACGAAGTGCGCAAAATACTTTATTACGAAAATCGCACAAGATTTAATATGCTAAAGAAAGATAAAGCAGATACACCCGAATTGGCGGCATTGTTTATCGCAATAAACAGGACGTGTTTCAATGGGTTGTATCGAGTTAACTCAAAAGGGGAATACAATGTCCCGCAAGGTGGGTACAAAAATCCGAGAATATGCGACACTGAAAACCTCCTAGCGATTTCCGAGAAACTTAAAAATGTTAAGATTGTCTGCGGCGACTATAAAGAGTCTGCAAGCTTTATCGACAAAAACACTTTTGCATATTTCGACCCACCGTATCGCCCGCTCACCGAATCTTCAAGTTTTACAGCGTACGCACAAGGCGGTTTCGGAGACAAAGAGCAAATTGAACTTGCAAAGTTTATTGGCGAAATGTCGGCGCGTGGTGCTCATGTTGTTGCCAGTAATAGCGACCCCAAAAATGCAAACGAGCAAGATTCATTTTTTGATGACTTATATTCTCAATATAAAATATTCCGAATCAGCGCAAGCAGAGCAATAAATTCTGTTGGAGCAAGACGCGGGAAAATAAACGAACTACTTATTTCAAGTTATTAAGGCGGTAAAAAATGAGAGATTTTAATGAGTGGCTTTCAAAATTCAAGAAAAGCATTTCAGACTATGGATACTATGTTGATTTTAACAAGGTGCATAGGAATGTTGCGGCAATAAAAGTAGAGCTGAATATTTTAAATTCGCTTATCGGCTCGAAAGATATTGAAAACGAATTTGAGCAAATCGTTGTAAAATATCCTGAAACATTGAAATGTATTCCTATACTTTTAGCAGTGAGAGAGCGTGAAATTTTTGCTGTTGATGCTGATGGTGAGTTTCAATACAACTTCAAAAATGCCAACCACGGAATTGAGCAATACATGACTTTAATGCGAAAAACAGGGTTGTTTAATCTTATGGAAAATCATATACTTTCAAATCTGGTCGATTATGTCACAGGTGTTGAGACTGGACTTGACAGCAATGGGCGCAAAAATCGTGGCGGCAAACTTATGGAGAACTTGGTAGAGTCATATCTAATAAAATCAGGACTTATCAAAGATGAAACATACTTCAAGGAAATGAATCTCAAAGATGTCGAGACACGCTGGGGCTTAGATTTATCAGTCCTCTCAAATCAAGGAAAAACGGTAAAGAGATTTGATTTCGTTGTTAAAGGGAAAAACAACGTTTTTGCGATAGAAACTAATTTTTATACAGGCGGCGGCTCAAAACTCAACGAAACCGCCCGAAGTTATAAAAACATTGCTCTCGAAGCAAGAGCAATTGACGGATTTAACTTCATGTGGCTTACAGACGGGCGTGGTTGGATTTCCGCAAGGAATAACCTTGAGGAAACATTCGATGTTTTAGAACATTTGTATAGTATTGATGATTTGGCTAATGGCGTGTTAGGTAAGGTCTTTGCATGAAAATCAAAAAATGGGAACCTGAAAATTTTGAGTTAGAAATGAACACCGTTTGGAGTTTTCCGCAACGAGGGAATTGGGCAACGCATGATGCGAAATATCGAGGAAACTGGTCACCGTATATTCCGAGAAATTTATTGCTCCGCTACTCGAAAGAGGGTGACATGGTGCTTGATCAGTTTGCAGGCGGCGGCACAACACTTGTTGAAGCAAAGTTATTGAATCGCAATATACTTGGTGTTGATATAAACCCTGCGGCACTAGAAAGATGCCGCGAGAAAACAGATTTTGAATATCCAAATGCGGGAAAAGTCTACATAAAACAGGGTAATGCTCAAAATCTTGATTTTATCCCTGATGAAAATGTTGATTTCATTTGCACTCATCCGCCATATTCTGATATAATTAAATACAGTGAGAACATCGAAAACGACTTGTCGCACCTCGGGGTTAAGGATTTTTTATCTGCAATGCATGGCGTGGCAAAAGAGTCATACAGAGTTCTGAAAAAAGACAGTTTCTGCGCCATTTTGATGGGCGACACTCGCAAAAAAGGTCATGTTGTACCTATGAGTTTTGATGTTATGAAAATCTTTGAGGGTATGGGGTTTAAGACTAAGGAGATTATCATTAAGGAGCAGCATAACTGCAAGGCTACAGGTTTTTGGAAAACAAATAGCGTAAAGTATAATTTTTTACTCTTGGCGCATGAGTATTTGTTTGTGTTTAGGAAGTGATTTCAGAGGCTAAGGGGGGTTCACTATGGGTGAAGGTATAGTAAAATTGATAGAAGTGATTACGCAGAACATAACAAATCCAAAGTTTTGGATTTTTATTGTTGCTTTGTTTTTTGCTTTTCTAATTATTTTCCCAATCCTCGATGTAAATATTTTTTACTACAGTCGAATGGAACGTAGAATTGAGATTTTATATCGAATTGCTAGCATAGATATTGAAATCATACAAGCCAACCAGATATTATATGATGAATATAATCATATAATCAGCGAAATAGCGCAACAAAGAGAGAATGCGTTTGCTAACATTTTTCAGAATATTCAGATTGACACATCAAGAGCAAATGTGACTGGCAAGTTCATTAGTGGTGGTCTTTTACTTTGGGTGCTCATGATTTGTGTTCCTTTTATGAATACTTTCAATAATAAGTTAGAAAAAATTGTCGCATTCTTTTTACTTTTAATTTTTGGTGGAGTGCTTGGAGGTATTGCAACATTCATTCCAACTATCCAAAATATTTGGATTAACTATATAAGTGTCAATGTAGTTGTGTTCATTGGCTTGGTTTCTTTTTTTAAAAAGAAACCTCCAGGAGAAACGACAGAATAATTTGTACTCTAATGTTGAAAAACTATATAATTTTCAACTTGCACCATATTTCGTGGCAACATTCTGACAACAAAAAGTCAAATAGCCTATAACTTATGGATAATACGAACAATCAAAATAACCTGAGCTAAACCGCCTAATCAAAACACGTTAAGTTAATAGATAAAGCATTGAGTGGGAGTAGTACAGATGATATAAATAATATGAAAATTGGAGGGCTATACATGGATTTCAAGCGCATAACGGATTTTATGGAATCGTTGGAAGGCATAGGCGTTGCGGGGGCCGACTTGGGTGTGTACCTAAAGGGGCGTGAGGTGTACCGCCATCAAATTGGACACGCTGATATCGAAGCACAAGAACCCATTACGAAAAACACGCTGTTTGCCATATGGTCTATGACAAAAGTGATAACTTGCGTTGCGGCATTGC
>Ga0209755_10000040_pt1 | contig 223395 bp, 196 predicted proteins | sample TergutCo191P1_FD_187301 | JGI IMG/M metagenome (GOLD analysis project Ga0209755, IMG submission 187301) | Cornitermes sp. P1 segment gut microbial communities from Petit-Saut dam, French Guiana - Co191P1 (SPAdes) (version 2) | ecosystem: Host-associated > Arthropoda: Insects > Digestive... | reverse complement strand
CAAATGGCAGAGAGCCTTCAGAATACCGAGGGCATATCCGCTTATGACTTTATCACAGCCTCCGGTGAAAAAATCGTTATCTTCATGAGGAAGCTTGTAAACGGATGGTATTTAGGGTTCGCTCTGCCCAGTAATATTTATTATCAGGATGTGAAAGTCATGCGCGCCATATTAGCTGTAACGGGTATTATTTTAGCGTTATTGCTTTGCGCAGTACAGACGTTTATGTACATTGCAAAAAGCCGTTCGGATTCGGCAAGTCAGATAAAGTCCGCGTTTTTGGCTAATATGAGCCACGAGATTCGCACTCCCATGAACGCGATCATCGGTATGACTGAACTTCTGGACCACGAAGATCTGACAGTCCGTCAGAGAGATTACGTTAAAGATATTGACGCGTCCGCCAATTCGCTGATGTCAATAATCAACGATATTCTGGATCTCTCAAAAATTGAATCCGGAAAATTAATGCTGAACCCTATCAATTATGATTTCCCGGCAATGCTTGACAATATTAGTTCCATGTTTAAATACGTCGCGCAGAAAAAGGGGATTGAATTTAATTTTATCAGTACAGGAGAAATTCCGAAAATTCTTTTCGGCGATGATATACGTTTAAGGCAGGTGCTTACAAATCTCTGCGGAAACGCGGTTAAATACACGGAAAATGGATACATTAGGCTCAAGGTGAGCTCTTTGGAAGACAAGCTCGTTTTTGAAGTTAAAGATACAGGCATGGGTATCAAAAAGGAATCACTGCCGGGGATTTTCAACGCGTTTGAACAGGACAAGACAGCAAAAAACCGGCATATTGCCGGCACAGGATTGGGTCTTCCAATCAGTAAAGCGTTTGTGGAAATGATGGGCGGCAGCATAATGCTTGACAGCGAGTATGAACAGGGAACAGTCATTACCGTTATTATTCCTCTGGTTCTGGGAAGCGAGAGCGAAGTAAGCTACGAAAGCAAAACAGAAACAAAACTTGATTTATTCGCGCCGGCAGCAAATATTCTGTTAGTTGACGATAACGAATTTAATCTGAAGGTTGCCCACGGGCTTTTAAGGCTGCACAGTATTGACGCGAAAAAAGCGCTGTCGGGAAAAGAAGCCATTGAACTGGTCAAGGAGAACGATTTTGACATTGTGTTTATGGATCATATGATGCCGGAAATGGACGGCATAGAAGCGACTGCCGAAATAAGAAAACTCGGCGATAAATACAAGAGTCTCCCGATCATTGCGCTTACAGCCAACGCCGTACAGGGCGCGAAGGAGATGTTCCTTTTAAACCATTTTAATGATTTCATTTCAAAGCCGATTGATGTGCATAGAATGATAGAGATATTAATAACATGGCTTCCTAAAGAGAAAGTAACTCAGATAAAAAAGATTGACAGTGACGCGCAAAGCAGTTCATCGGGCGATCAAAAAAATAAATCATCGCCTCAAATAACGGCGATAATAAAAAAATTATCCGGAATAGAAGAATTAGATGTAAACGCGGGACTCTCTTATATAGGGCAAAATCATGAAAGCTACATAGGCATTTTAAAATATTTTTCTGAAAATTGTAAAAAATATATTGATGAATTAAACCTCGCGTGGAAGGAAGAAAATTGGGAACATTACGCGATTAAAGCGCATTCCTTAAAAGGCGTTCTCGCGAATTTAGGCGCGGATACGCTTTCAAAATGGGCGGCAAAGCTGGAAAACGCGTCAAAAGACAGAAAAGAAAAATCAAATGCAAAAGATGATACCGCAAGCGAAGCTGAAGCTGTGTGCCGAAATGAAACCGGTGCGTTCTGCGAGGCGCTTCATTATTTTCATGAAAAGCTCTGCTTAATTTTAGACGAAAACTCAAATTCAGGGTTAAATGAAACCGTAAAAACAAACGCGGGCGGCGGCGCTTCCAGCGGTACAGCCAAAATATTTTTTGAACAAATCCGGTTATTAAACGCAGCCTGCGCTGACTATTCCTTTACGGATACAAAAAAAATATTTTCTGTTTTAGATGAATATGAATGGGATGATGATACAAAAACAAAATTAAACAATTTAAGAAACATTACCGCTTCATTTGATTATGAAAAAGCGCAGGAGATTATTAACCAAATATTAGATCAGAATTTAAAAGGAGAAGAAAATGTCTGATAAAAAAATAATACTGGCAGTGGATGATATGCCTGAAAATTTGATGCAGCTCGGATCGCTTTTGGAAAGTTATTTTGACGTGCGGCTTGCAAGGTCCGCGGATATGGCGTTTAATGTCTTAAATAAAACAAAGGTTGATCTTATCCTTCTTGATATTGTAATGCCCGAGATGTTAGGGTTTGATTTCCTTAATCTTCTTAGATCAGGCAATTCTGTTAATAAAAAAACCCCTGTTATTTTTGTTACTTCGCACGCTGATATAGAAATTATAGGCCGCGCTATTAAAGCAGGAGCAAAAGATTATATTGTAAAACCGATAGTCGCGGAAACGCTCTACAAGAAAATAAACTCTGTAATAGGATTACCAGAGCATATTCCTGGTATTATAGAAGGAAAACTGCAAAGGCTTATGGCTGAAGCGTATTCCGCGAACAAAACGCAGGCGGGCGCCTTAATCAGCGAACTTCTGGTTCTTACAAAGGATCTTCCGCATATTCAAAATCCGCTTAAGGATATCGAAAAACTGATTAACGATTTTGAATACAAAGAAGTAATAAATAAGGTAAATGTAATAATACAATTATTGGATTTGGAAAAGGCATAAAAAAGCAGCCCAATATCTTTATGATTAGTATTAAAAAACAAATTTGTCTATTATTTTCATTCTACTTAAAATGCTCGTCTATAGCTTTATTCATAAGGCGTTCCAGTTTAGATTTCAGTTCCTTTTTGGAAGTCATCTTTTTCATTGACTCAGGCTCTTGTTCTGCGAACAGATCAGATACTTTTACATTGAGAGCTTTAGCTATACGATTGATATTATTGGGTGATGGGAAACGGCGGTTAATTTCTATATTGCCTATAAAAGTAATAGAACAGCCTACCTTCTCAGCAAGAGTCATTTGGGAAATACCTTGCATTTCGCGGAATTTTTTCATATTTCTAGCCATTAAAAAGCGGCAATCGGTCATACAAGCCTCCATCAGAGACATTTTATTGTCCTCAATGACGGCTTTTAATTACAATAACCAATTTGCCTTGACTGTCTCTACATTTAAGTTATAATAAACCAGTTAACTAGAAAAATCTGCTATCTCGGTTTTTAAATGCCTAAAAATGACACTTGAGGGGTTTAGAATGAAGTGATTTAAAAGGTATGGAGGATATAGATTATGAAATTTAAAAAATGGGTTGCGGGGATTGTACTACTTGTATTAGCAGTTAGTGCCTATGGTCAGCAATATGATCCTGAAAGTGATTTTATAGTAGAAATCATTGAAGGCAATTTATTAGTTATTACCGGTTACAGAGGATCAAAACAAGCGATTCGAATTCCGCCAAGAATACAGGGATTGCCTGTTTTGGCTGTGGGAGATTATGCGTTTATGGAAAAGAATCTCACCAGTGTAGTTATTCCTGATACTGTAATTATTATTGGCATGGCAGCATTTGCATTTAATAATTTGACTAGCATTATTATTCCGAATTCTGTAACAGGTATTAATGACGCTGCATTTGCTGTTAATCGACTGACAAGTATTACAATTCCCGGCAGTGTAAAAACAATTGGGGACTTTGCCTTTACACAGAATAGGCTAACGAATATTATTATTTCAAATGGAGTAGTTACAATTGGAGATGATGCATTTGGAAGCGGTTTTGATCTTGATGATCCTGCTACGTTTCGGAGTAACATTTTAAATATCAGCAGTATAGTGATCCCTGATAGTGTGACCCACATTGGGTGGAGAGCATTTTTTGCCATGGATTATTCAATTTCTATAGATAGAATTACCATCGGAGCCAATGTACAAGTTGAAAACGGAGCATTTGGAGCAAGAGGATTTGAAACATTTTACAGAGAGCAAGGCCGCAGAGCAGGAACATACACTTATAGTAACAATCGTTGGACTGTACAATTCAGATAACAGAAGATAGAATGTATAAAGGAGTAAATATGAAGAAGGTTGTTTTTTTTATAATTCTGCTGACCGCAGTTTTGTATTGCGCATGCAGTCAGTCAATTTCAGGGAGATATGTTGCCGATGACGAGGACAGTATCATTCAATATTTTGAATTTACTGGAAGTACTGTAAGAATTGGCATGGAGTTTATGGGGTTTACGCAGCGAATATCTGCTTCTTACAGAGTAGAAAAAAATGTTGTGATTATCTCTAGTTCTGAAGGCACAATGGAACTTGAAATCGAAGACAACAACACATTAATTGGCGTCGGAATTCCAATAGATGATATTGTATTTATAAAAACAAGATCAAGTCGGTAAATTCTTAGGCAATAAGAAGATTGCTTCAAATTCATACAGGGATAGATTAAAAAAAGCCGTCTACAGGACAATAGTCCTTGGACGGCTTTTTCTTACTCCCCCGCGCGGATTCGGACCACGGACCCAGTGGTTAACAGCCACTTGCTCTGCCAGCTGAGCTACAGGGGATACTGCCAAAACGATAATAAATATTGAAAAAAATGTCAAGTGGCAGAAATGCTTATGAATGCGCGGATTTATGGGAAAATGGGCAAAAAAAACCCCGGAGAAAGGAGTAACTCCGGGGAAAAGGAGAAATAGGAGGAACATGAAACCACATTACTATGCTGACTATACAACCATATAGGGGGTATAAGGTTACAAAAGAAATAAAAAAAATTAAATAATTATTTAGATTCGGCTCTTTTTTGGGCTATAAATTGCTCGTAAGCGGCTATGGTGGCGGCCATTATGGTGTCGCCAAGGGCTCCCCTGCCGCCTTGATCTGCGCCGTCCATGATGTACAAATTGTTTAAAATGCCTTCTAAATCTTCAATTTTACAGCCAGGGTCGGACTGGAGGCGTCTTGTAAGTCCTGTTGTCTCCTGATCAAAGGTTTCCTTGTATTTTATGTCTCGCCACTGCTCACTTACGCCCATAAATGCTCCTTTTTGCCAAAATTCCCTTTAATCCCGAGCTTTGACAGATAAAAACAAGCGCTAACGGAAGCATTAAAAGCTGGTCTGTCAGGTTATCCTGATAAAACCACGGCAATATTTTGATTAACATGGAAATAATAATTCCGCCTGCGCAAAGGAGCCATATCAATCTTAATAATGAACTGTATTTCTTCAGCTTCTCCTGCTTGTCCGTTATCGCATAACAAATACCGGCCGGAACCGTCACAAGAAACAAAGGGGTGCAAAATAACATATTAAAGTTTTGGTATATATAATCGTGATCCGTAAAAAGCGCCATAAAATAAAGAAGAGTTCCCATGATGCCGAAGAAAAGGCCGACTGCGCTCATGCTGATTCCCGCCAATATCTTTCCTGCGCGGATATTTTTCGCCTGAAGATAAAAAAAGAACGCAAAAATTAATGATAACGCAAGGCCGAATATTAACTCATACGGCCATTGCACTCGCGGTTTATCCAGCACCGCGGGCCTGTTTTTGGAAGTGTATAAAATTTCTTTCGAAGAAACCAGCTTCCGCGTTTCTCCGTTTTCGTCAGTATAATAAAATTCTTCCGCTCTGATGCCGGCTTCCGAAGGCAAAAACATATCTTCCCAAACAGTAATTTTAGTGTCTATAACCTGCCCCATTAAAAAACTTAAAGCCCAGTCCGCAAGCGGAGAAAACCACGTATGCCTTCGCACATGTTCCCTTAGCGTAAAACGGCTTTCTTCATTTTTATATTTTTCCATAAACTGTCCGTTCACAGCCATGTCAATTATATCTCTGATTCTTGTTGAACAATTATCCTTAAAATGATGGTAAAAATAATCCCTGTTTTCAGGAAGGACATTATTCCCGGCAAAATCCCTTACCTTTATTTTTGTTTCTGGAGGAAGATCTAAAGTATAAATAATTATATCACGATTTGTCTTTCTGTATATATTATATATTATTTCAGCGGAAGAAACTCCGCAGTAATATAAAAGACGTCCGACGGCGAAATTATAAAAGAAATTCTCCTGATTAAAATCAAATATTCCGTAATCATAAAAATAACTTTCACCTTTGTTTGAGTCTTCAATTACAAGCGCGATATGCCCCCACCAATAGTAAAGCTCGTCTCCGGGTCCGATAACCGCCAGCTTTACGGTAAGATTCTCCTTCTGCGCAAAAAGCCCCGGGACACAAGCAATAAAAAATAAAACCAGAAAAAACTTTCTCACCTTTTATTCCTCATTTCTTACGGCGCAGTTTCACGGCGAGGTTGACTTCCGCGATGCTTATTTCCAGTTTAGACGCAATTTCTTCGGCAGAAATGCCCTCATTAAGCATCATATCAATATGAGATCTTATCTGCTTTTTGGACGGAGGCGCTTCTTTGTAACCCTGCGCCGCTGTTTTTTTTGGTTTTGCAGGCGCTGACGCTTTGATTTGCTCATCCTGAATGTCTTTCGAACTTGAACTGTGAAGAGCTAAAGACAATTGCCGCGATTCAAACGGATGTTCAGTCTGCAAAACCTGCGCGGAAGCGGGAGTTTCCAAAGCCGAGCGGATTCCTCTTCCCAGATTAGTATAAAGAGAACTAACCGGCTGATTTCCTTCGGGCTTTTTCTGCCTGAATTCTTCCATATCCTTTTCGTATAACGCTATTCTTTTATCAACCGTTTCCAGCATCGATTTTAATTTTATTACCCTGTCTTCAATCAGCTGCAAATCCCTGTCTGTAACGGCGTTTATTTCCGCGATAAGTTTAGCGACTTCTATACGATGCTCTTTAAGCCCGGAAGCGGACGTTCTTTTTTTTATATCCCACTTTAAATAAAAAAATATGAACAAACAAAGAGCAAAACAAACAATTGAAACAATATGCATTATATTCATAATTATTCCGTCTAAAGGCTTATATCTATTTTATTTCCCAAACTTGGGTCGCGTAAAACAGAAAGTTTTTTATGTTCTTCTTCTTCTTGTTCGGCGCTTTCATTTTTATTACCGTCTTTTTTACTGCCGGAACTGTTTTTCTTTGAATGATCATTTATTTTTTCCGCGCCGTCTCCAGCATTCTGCGCTTCGTTAACCTGATTAATGCGTTCTTCTGTTTTCTTCTGAATATCAACGCCCTGCATTGCCTGATGCAGCGCCTGCCCTTCTCTTTGCTGAGCCTGGGTTTTCCCGACTTTATCTACCTGAGAAAAAATTGCTTGAAGATCAATTGGAGCTATAGCCATCGAGTCCCTTCTTGGCTAATTCATCCGGCTCTTCATATTTGGTAGCGCGGACAAGCCCGGCTTCCAAAATAAAAGTAACAGCCTTGTATTCGGTGCGAACGTCTTCTTTTACATCCCGTATCCAAATTTTAACGCCCGGCCATACTTTAGTAGAAGCGGATACGCGTCCGCGGACTTGAATCTGGTTCATGTATTCCTGAACTTTTTGTATTCCTTCATTGGCTTTATTCATTTCTTCGGTTAAAACCTGCCTGCGATCCATTAATTCCTGCATATACATTTCTTTATCTTCAGGCAGAGTCTTTCGCTGTTTCTTTGTATTGATTAACGTCTGCAAATCGAGCCTTAAGTTTTCAAGCTCATCTTCGGATGAGGATTTTATCGCCTGAAGGCGTTCAAGCTCAATTTTGCTGTGAGGATCAAAACCAACTTCGCAGATTGTTTCCGTTCCGCTGGTTGAGTTTCCAAGCACTTTCGCGTTGATCTCTTCTCCCGCGCGAAGCCTTCCGCCCATAATGGACGCGCGTTTTCCCATAACGACAATGCTTTTTATCGCGTCTACCTGCGAGTTAATAATGCCGTCGGAAACAACAACCATGTTGCCGGCTTCCACATTCGAGTTTTCCATAAAACGCGACCAAATGGAGCGGCCTGCTCTTATTCTTCCTCCGCCCTTGCCGTTGATTCCCTGATAAATAATTATATCGCCTTCCGCGTCGAGTTCCGCTTTGGATACGGTTCCCTTAACTTCGATATTACCGGCCGCCTTAACAGAAAAACCGTCTTCAACATTTCCTGTAATAATAACAGTTCCAAGAAAAATAATATTTCCTGTTTTAAGATTAACGTCGCCTTCAACAGTCAGCACAGGTTCCACATTTATTTTTCCGCTGGCTAAAATTACCTGTCCGTTAATGTCGGCAAGAATTGTATCGTCGTCGTCTCCGACATGAACATTCGTTCCGACAGGAAGCGGGATATCGCTTCCGGATTTCGCGGGGAGAATTTTACCAGTAACGGTTTTTCCGTCTACGCCGTCTTCGGGAGGCATTTTTTTCGCAAGCGGCTGATTCTGAACGACATTTTGAACAATATTCAATTCTTTAAAATTAACTTTGCCGTTTGTCCCTTCTTTCAATTTGATTTTTGTCTGATCCGTTTCAAAGTAATAATGAATATACGCGTCGTTTCCGTTTACGGGACGCAACCCTTCCGCTATCTCAACTCTTTCCCTGTAACTTGGCTTATCCGCAAACTCTTTTATAAAATCTTCCTTAATGCCGTGGTATACCCTGTTCTGCGTAAGAAGGCTCATGTATGCATCAACGGTTAAATCGGCGCCGCCTTCTCCCGGAGGCATTACAGTTACGTAAACATGCATTTCAGAATCGTCAACTTCAACCTGCGCCATAGCGTCATTTATCGGCATGTGATTAAAGCCCGCGACTTTTACATACATTCCGTCGGCTTCATCTACAAGCTTTTCCACCATGGCATGATCAAATTCTTCAATATTTTTGTTATGCAAAACCTGCATCGCGTATGCGGAGTATATTCTGTTTCCGTTGCCGACAGGAGGAACTACTTTTAAATAAACGCCGTCAGAGCGGCATTGCGCAAAGGCGTCTCCGTCTTTATTAACAATAACCTGTACGTTTGCTTCTTCTTCGTCAGCAACGTCTTCTTTTGAATGTTTTTTCTTCTTTGTTTGAGCTTTTTCGTAAGCGCGGATAACCCAGTCTTTTTTTCCCGCGCCCATAAAACCGGACGAGCCTCTTTCAAGAATTTCATATTCAAGGCGGCGGATACTTGTATCCAAAAGAGCCGCGGCTTCGTTCACAGCCGCTTCCAGCGTAGGACCTGACGCGTCAACAGAGCGGATCGATCTATCCTGCTCCAGATGCTCTTTGATAATTTCCTGCAGCTGGAGGAAATCTACCATTACACTATACCTTTTCTGATATTAGTTAACTTCGATCTAAGATGCAGCACAGCTTTTGTGTGAAGCTGCGATACCCTGGATTCCGTTACCTGCAACACTCTTCCTATATCTTTTAATGTTAAGTCTTCATAGTAATAAAGAACAAGTATTTTCTTTTCTTTGTCGGGAAGCTCGCTAATCGCCTCTACAATTACGCGGCGGATTTCTTCATTTACAACCATTACATCGGGGTTTAGGCTTGAAGGCGATTCAATGCTGTCTCCAATACTCACCTTGTCGTTATCATCGCCTGAGTACCACAAATCGTTCAAAGAAATTATGGAAGTGCCGGAAATTTTCTGTATCACTTTCATATATTCTGATTCGTCTATGCCCATGGCTCCGGCGATCTCCTGATCGGAGGCAGTGCGCCCAAGCTGAGCTTCAAGGCTGGAAATGGTAGATTCTATCTCGCGCGTTTTCTGCCTTACAGAACGCGGCACAAAGTCGATCAAACGAAGTTCGTCAAAAATCGCGCCTCTTATGCGCGTAACAGCGTATGTTTTAAATTTTACATTTTTATCGGGGTCATATTTGTCGATCGCGTCGATGAGCCCAAAAACGCCGTAACCTACAAGATCGTCAAACTCAACATTATTGGGCATGCCGACGGCGACTTTTCCGGCTACATATTTTACCAGCGGGGCGTATTGTTTAATAAAGGCTTCCCTAATTGCAGGATCGCGGCTCTTGCGGTACTGCTGCCAGAGTTCCTCTTCTGTTTTTTCTGCGCTCGTAATCTCGCCCTTTGGGCTCATGGTATCCGGCATTCCCAAACCTTCCATTTTATTTGTCTTTGCTCAATACAGTCCTAATTCCTTCCGCCAGGCTCTTGGGATCAAAATCACCGTCAAGGGTTTCGGCCTTATTGCCCGACATGCGAACCCGCTCCGGCTCAAATGTTTCTTCCGGCTGAGCAGGCGCCATCATCGGAATCGAAGATGACGCAGCCTGGGCAGGTTCTGACGCAGAAACCTGAGAAGGAGCCGGAGCCGGAGAACCGCCGAAAGATGATGAAAAAGCCCTGGCCATCATATCCAAATCCGGCAATCCTCCCAAGCCTGAATCCGAATCGTCCCCAAAACTTGGCGTAAACACAGGCGTATCTTCTGCCTGATCTTCTCTGTCAGTCTTTTCAAAAACAGACATATCGTTAAAACCGTCGCTTTCCTGAAAAAACCCTGTGCTATTATAACCTGTTTCAAAGTTGCCGTCTACACCCGAAGCGCTCACTACGGGAGCAAAGCCCTGATTGTCGTCTTTGGGCCTGAATACACCGGAAATTAAGTCTTCAATATTACCCATTTCTTCCGGATCGTCAGAAGTCTTGAATAATTCCGGAACTGCGTATTCGCCGGTGCCGTCAATGGTAATGTCGACCTGCGATCCGCTCTGATCATAAGAATCCTGCTGGGCGGATTCTTCATCGGATAATAAAAGTTCCGGAAGAAAACTGCCTATGACAAATCTTAATCCAAAGCCGAGCCCAAAAAACACGATGCCGAAAATAAAAACTCTAAGAATAATGTCGAACAGCCTCACTCCGAAGAGCATGCCCAAAGCGACAGATACAAGCGCCGCAAAAACCGCGGAAAAAATTCCCCATCTAAACACAATTCGCCTCTTTTCTCCGTTTATTCATCGGTCTCCTGCTGAGCCTTGAACAATCTTTTTAACATAGCTCCAAACCCGGCAGTTTCCGCGGGTTTGTTCCTGTCCATGCGATCAACAATATGCTGAACGCAAATGCTTGCCTTGCACTTTGGATCAACCACCATAAAAGGTTTTTGCCTTAAAACGGCGTGCTGCACCGACGAATCATCGTAAATAAATCCAAGGTAATCAACTTTTAAATTTAAAAATTGACCCGCGATATTGATCATCCTGTCCGCGACGCCTTTTGCCTGAGCTACTCCCTTGGCGCGGTTAACAACAAGCTTAAGCCCCATATTGAGGGAATCATATTCCGTCGCGATAATTTTGATGATTCCGTACGCGTCGGTAATCGCGGTCGGCTCGGGCGTTGTAATAATTACAGCGTCGTCCGCGGCAGCGATAAAATCCAATACATTGCTGGAAACGCCCGCGCTTGTGTCGATGATTACGATATCCGCGTTGGAGAGCGAATCAAGTTCAGCGATAAAATCTCTTCTGTCTTCTTCGCCCATATTCGCGATTTGAGAAAAACCCGAAGCGCCGGCGACAATCGAAATGCCGTATTCGGTTTCTACAAGTATTTCGCGCATTGTTTTTTGTTTTTTAATTACATGATAAAGATTGTATTTTGGGATCATATTGAGCATAACGTTGACGTTTGCAAGACCTAAGTCCGCGTCCAAAACGATTACTTTTTTTCCAAGACGGGCGAAAGCAAGCGCCATATTTACCGACAAGTTTGTTTTTCCGACGCCGCCCTTTCCTGAGGTAACCGTGATTATACGGGCTTTATCGGGAGATCTCCCGCCTGATTTTCCGGAAGCCTTCGGCGAGGAGCCGTCTTTTTTCCGCTTCATTATTTCCCGCAATTTTTCAGCTTGATCTTCCATATTTGTCTCCATTATCTCCACTTAAATTGATCAGCTTCTCCCGAAGGAAAACGATTTTCTATTTTATCACGGTTTACTTTAAAACCTTCAAGGTTAATAAGAAAACGCACAACAGACGCCCGCCTTATATCTTCCGGCAAATTCTGTCCGTTTGTAATGAACGATACGCTCTTTCTTTTTTCAAAAAGAGCGGAAATTATATTCCCGACAGAATCGGTTTCGTCCATTTTGGAAATTATAACAGATTTATAGTTAAATGGCTCAAACTGCCGCATTATATCTTCAATATCTTTTGTCTTTGTGCCTGCGCTTATTACAAGGTGAAAATCGGCGTTCTTCCCGGCGCCGTCAAGAATCTCTTTCATCTCGCCTATCTTTGAAGAATCCTTCTGGCTTTTTCCGATTGTATCGATCAAAAACATGTCGGTGCCGTCGCTGTGAAGCGCAATCTCTTTTCTTAACTCCTGCCTGTTGTCGACATAGGAAACGGGTATCTGCATAATGTTGCCGATTTTTTCAAGCTGCTCTTTCGCGCAGATACGGAAGTCATCGATGGTTATCATTCTTACGTTAATCGCGGGGATTTCATCTGTGCCGATTCCGTAAATCGCAGCAAGTTTTGAAACAGTAGTTGTCTTGCCAACGCCTGTCGGCCCTATAAGAACCATTACCCTCGGTTTTTTTAACACTTCGTCTTCTTTGTAAATGCTGATGCTCTCCCCTATCCACTCAAGAAGTTTTTCCTGTATAAAATCCAGATTCTCAAGCTGTTCAAGCGGCATCTCCTTACGCAGCCTTTCCAGCATGATGTTTATATAATTTTGGGAAAAATCATTCGTTCTTAAAAGCTCCGTAGCCCGCACAAAAGCGGGGTGATCGTCTCTTTTGCTGCCGCTTTCTACTCTTTCTTTTAATTCTTTTAAAGCGTCAAGAATTTGCTGCGAAGATTCCCTTCCGCTTTCGGCTTCCCTCTGATAAGCGGACTGCCTCGCTCCGTTTGCGGCGGCAATCACCTTTCTTTTTTCTTCTTCTATTAAGAGATTCTCGGCGTTACTGCGCCGTAAACCATGCATCGCCAAATTCCTTTGCTGCGGAAAATAAAATTCAACCTGAACGCCGGGTTTTGAAAAAAGTCCCCAAAAGCCTCCTACCCTGATTTCCTTTTGATTAAGAATCTGGAACGGCTTTTTGTATTTATGCGCAATTTTAAGTTCGCAGTCCATCCGGCTTTCGCCGTACTCGGTGTACATCTCCATCCTTTACTCCATTGTTTCTTCTAATCTAATCATCCCGACCGCTTCAGGCGTAACGCCCGGCACAATTTCGGGAACGGATAAAACCGCCAAATCCGGTAGTTCGCGATCTGTTGAATTTTTTACAAGGAAACGCGCCGCTTCAGAACAAAGTATAACAGGCATCCAGCCCTTTTCCTTTACCGCTGTAACGGCTTTTACAACAGCTTTAATCCACGCGTTTTGCGTCGGAGGATCAAGAGCGCAAATCATTCCGGACGCGGTTTCATATTTCGCGTCGATGATTCTCTGTTCAAGAGATTGATCAATCGTAAGCACGCGAAGCCTCCTGTCATCATCCGCGTACTGGTGGCATATCTGGCTTGCCAGGGCCTGTCTTGCCTTCTCTGTAAGGAACCAGATATTTTTTGAATGGGATGAATAATCCGCGATTGCTTCAAGGATGGACACCATGTTGCGGATAGAAACTCTTTCGCGTAACAGGCCGTGAAGTATCTTTTGAATATCCGTTACGCGCATACCGCCTCTTCCGTCGGCTCCTGCCCTTAATACTTCGTCGACAACAGCCGGGAATTCTTTGCGAAGCGTATCCAAAATCGCCTGCGTATCCTGAAGGCCCAAAATACTCGCGGCGGAACGGCGGATAATTTCCGTTAAATGGGTCGCGATAATCGACGGCGGATCAACGACTGTGTAGCCTGCGCGCTCCGCCTCATCCCTCTTTGCCTGATCTATCCAGATTGCAGGAAGCCCGAACGCTGGATCTACGGTTCTTTCTCCTTCCATCTCCGTAGAAACATTTCCTGGATTTATGCAAAGATAGTAGCCGATGCGGATTTTGCCTCTTCCTGAATCAACCCCTTTTATTTTAAAGCAGTATTCAGAAGGCTCCAGTATTGAATTGTCAATAATGCGCACCTTGGGAATTACAAGTCCAAGATCGTAGGCGGACTGCCGCCTTACCCCTTGAACCCTTTCCAGAAGTTCCGCTCCTTTTTCCTTTTCAACTAACGGAACAAGACCGTAACCAAGTTCAAGCGAAAGCGCGTCGAGGGGAACAACAGGAGAAAAATCGGAAGCTCTTTCTCTTTCTTCTTTTTGTTCGCGCGTCTCCGCCATAGTCTTGTTGATGTTAGCTGCGCTCTTCTGATGCTGGTCTCTTCTGTACGCGTGAAACCCAATTAACGCGGACATCGGAAGCAGTATATACCACGGGAAGCCCGCGTCGAAAAACCATGAAAGAATGACAAGAACAGCAAGAACCGCGGAACAAATCCAGTAAACTATTGAATCGCGCTCTAAAATTTGCTCAACAACCTGATCGGCAAGAACGCCTGTCGCGGCAGCCCTTGTTACGACAATACCCATGGCGGTAGAAATTAAAAGAGCGGGAAGCTGCGTAACAAGTCCGTCGCCGATCGCAAGACCGATATACGCGCTTACTACATTGCTTTCTCCGTGCATTGTAGAACCGATTATAAATCCGCCTAAAATTTCCACAACGATAATAAAAACGCCGACCTTTACATTCCCGGAAATAAATTTACTGGCACCGTCCATCGACCCGTAAAAATCCGATTCTTTTTGTATCTGCGCTTTTCTTCTCTGCGACTCTTCTTCCGTAATGGAACCGGAGCTGTATTCGGTTTCTACCGCCATCATCTTTACCTGCATACTGTCCAAAGTAAAACGGGCGGCGACTTCAGAAACGCGCGTCGCTCCCTTTGTGATAACAATTACCTGAACTGCGATAATGATGATAAAGATGATAAATCCTATAACAATCCCCTGAGTTTCGGAGCCGTTTGAACCGACAACAAAGTTTGAAAACGCTCTAATCATCGCGCCGTTAAATTTTTGCCCTTCACCAAGGATAAGTTTTGTTGAAGAAATATTTAAAGCTAAACTGAATACTGTAGAAACAAGCAATAGAGTCGGAAAGAGGCTGAACTCTGTGGGTTTTTGCGTATACAAAACAATGAGAAGCACCATCAGGGAAAAAACAAGATTGACAGCCATCAGAGCGTCAAGAATCGGCGTAGGCATGGGAAGAATGATGGCAAGCACAATTGTAATTACCGCGACAGCTGGAAAACTGTCTTTGAGAAAATCTAACGGGCTTCGATTTCCGGGATCAGCCATTTACGCTCCTTGTTAAAAAATTTTTCACGCGCTCTTCCTTCTTCTGCGCTCTTCATTGATGTACCAGACTTTACTGAATATTACCGCGACAGTATTAATATACGCTTCGGGAACAAAATCGCCTACGTCTGTCTCGCGGTAAAGGGCCTGAGCCAGAGGTTTATTTTCCACGATGGGAACCTCGTGCTCCTTCGCGATTTCCCTGATCCTTGCCGCCATTTCATCCGCGCCGAGAGCCACAACCATCGGGCCGTTATTCATAAATGTTTGATCGTACCTTAGCGCGACGGCAAAGTGCGTCGGGTTTGTTATTACAACGTCCGCTGTGGGAACAGTCTGGTAGACATTTTGTTTTAGCATTTCACGGAAGCGGCTTCTGATTCTGTTTTGAATCATTGGATCGGCTTCGTACATTTTCATTTCTTCTTTTATCTCATAACGCGTCATCTTGTGTCTTTCCCTGAACCGCCAGCGCTGGAACATATAATCCGCTATCGAAATAACAAGAAGAATTACAGCCACAACGAGTATCATCCGTATCGCGATTGAAGCTACAAGAATAAGGCCTGTATACACATCGGATTTTTGCAAGTTTAAAAGTTTATCAATATCCGCTCTGATAAATAAAAACGCAACGGCGCCAATTATCACAATTTTTGCAAGAGATTTTCCAAGATTAAAAAGCCCCTCTGCCGAAAATATTCTTTTAAAATACTGGCCGAACTTGGGAATGGCTTTGGAAAATTTTGGAACCAGAGGCTTTGTAGTAAAGAGCCATCCGCCGAGCTGAACAATATTGGAAAAGATTGCGGAAATTACAGCTAAAATTAAAATGGGAGCCGCGAGCTTAATAAAATAATTTATAAAAACACCGGTTATGATCGCGTCTTTTGTAGGATCGAGTTCAGCTGCCCGCAGGAAAAAGAAGCGAACCATTTCTACGCATGTTCGCAGCATGGAAGGCGCCAAAAACAGCAGCAATACAGCCGGAAGCAGAAGCCCGATGGCTCCTACAAGCTCCTGACTTTTTGCGACCTGCCCTTCTTCACGCAGCCGTTTTAATTTATGCTCAGTCGGCTGCTCTGTTTTACCCGGCGCATCTTCATCATCACTGTCAGAAAACCACTGAAGAGGTATAATTAGTGAGGAGTGACGAGTGACGAGTGTGGAGTAATTATTTAATGACAAGTGACAATACTCACTCCTCACTCCGCATTCCTCACTCCTAACTAATAATTCGTAATTATGCATCAATACCCTCCTCCGGTGATTTTTCGTCCGATTTGAATGTAGAGAGATTGAATATTGGCAAAACCTGAGTCAATGACGCGGTTGAAAGCTTCGATCATAAACGGAAGAGACGCGAAGATTAAAAGGAAAGCTGTTAAAATTGAAATTGGAAAGCCTTCCGAAAGAATATTAACCTGCGGCGCCGCTTTTGAAATTAATCCTGTTGTAAGCGACGTTAAAAAAAGCGTTCCAAGAATCGGAAGCGAAATTACAATCGCGTCCAGGAACAAACGTGAGAGGCCTGAAACAATCATGGTAACGACAGGCTCCCTTCCTTCAACAAGATAGATAATGTTAATCGTTTGCACAGAACGCCAGAAACCTCCGAGAAAAAGCTGATGAAAGCCGCCTATTGTAACAAAAATCAACATGGACACAAGGTTAAAGTACTGTCCCATGAGGGGGTTTTCAATCTGCGCTACCGGGTCAAAAGTTTCTGAAGCGCCGAAACCCATTTGAAGCGAAAAGAACTGGCCCGCCGTAGAAAAGGCGGCAAATATTATCGTCATGTAAAAACCAATGATGATGCCGATAAACGCTTCACCTGCCACAAGAAGGCCGAAGCGAAGACCGAACACTTCCTGACGCAGATCGCTTAAGGAACCGCCGGGAAGGGTTACGATTCCGTTAGGTGAATTTTGCTGCATAAAAACTTCGGCCGTAGGAATGACAGCGAAAGCGGCAAGACCCGCAAGAGCGATTTTTGCGATCATGGGAATGGCTTCCGACGAAAGAAGCGGAGCGACAAGAATCATGGCAAGAGCGCGGGCCGCGATCAAAAGAAAGACAGGACCGAAATTGAGAATATTATTTAAGACTGTGTTGTCTACCATTCCTTCCTCACTAGCGCGCCATGTCAGGTATCATCCTGAACAGGTTTATGGTGTACTGTCCGAGCGATGAAAACATCAGGCCGCCGAAAATCGCAAGCATGACCAGAATTACAACCATCTTCGGAACAAAGGTTAACGTCTGTTCCTGGATGGAAGTCGCCGCCTGTAATATCGCGACAACCAGTCCAACCGCTAATGCAGATAACAAAAGAGGAGATGCCATCATTAATGTCTGAAATATTCCTCCGCGCAGAAGCGTAACAATTTCACCAATACCCATAAATCATCCCCTATAAAAATGAACGAATCAGCTGATTCGTTAAAAGCCCCCATCCGTCAACAAGGATGAAGAGAATTAACTTGAACGGCATGGATATCATAACAGGAGGAAGCATGATCATACCCATGGACATGAGGGCGCTTGCCACCACCATGTCGATTACAATAAACGGAATAAACAATAATATTCCTATCTTAAAAGCCACGGTGAGTTCGTTTAAAATGAACGCCGGAATTAAAATATAAGTAGGAACGTCAGCTAACGTATTGGGAGGCTCCATATCGCGCATTGCCATAAAGAGACGTATATTTTCGCGGCTTGCGCGGTTTTGCCCCATTTGCTTGTACATAAAAAGACGCAGGGGGGATTCGGCTTCCCTGTACGCGTTCTCCACGGAAAGTTCCCCCGCGGAAAGCGGCTGCAACGAGTTAGTATAAATCTGACTAAATGTCGGCCACATGATAAAGAGCGTTAAAAAAAGCGATATTCCCAGAATTACCTGATTGGGCGGAACCTGCTGAAGAGAAAGAGCGCGTTTTATAAAATCCAGAACAATCGAAACGCGCAGGAAACTTGTCATCAAAATAATAATGCTAGGCGCAAGAGACAGAACCGTCAGTAAAAGAAGTAATTGAAGCGAAAAGGCCACTTCCTGCCCGCCTTCGGGATTTCGCACGGTTAAATCGATAAAAGGAATTACAGGCGGCCCCTGCGGCTGAATCATTTCTACAGTGCCGGGAACAGAAACGCCGGGAAATTCCTGTGCGTTAGCTGCAAACGGAGAAATAAAAATAATCAGCGCAAGAAAAATCAGCCTTTTTTTCATCATAGGCCTTTAAGCCTTTCGCGGCGCTTTCTGATTTCATCTGCGCTTTGACTGCGGTTTCCGGCGGGAGTGCCCATCTTGCGCAGAATCCCCAGAAAATCAGGGAAACGCCCTGTTACGGCCTCTGCGCTTTTTTTGGATTCTTCAAGAAGCATCGCGTTAATGGCGTCTTTATCTTCCACTTCGGCGATTAAATTAACGCTGTTGTCGCCGGAACCGACAAGCCACGCTTTGCCCGCGACGGACACAACATGCACATAACGGCCGGAACCAAGATGGGACGAAGCTAAAACTTTTAAAAAGGGATCGTTAGCTGAAGCTGGTTTTGAAGTTTTTTTAAAAAGAAAAACAATGCCGTAAACGGCGGCCGCGACAAGAGCCAGAACAAGCAGCATTTTGATTAAATCCCATACAGAAGGACCTGCTCCCTGCGCCGCGCTTTGCGAATCCTCAAAGGAAATCGCCGTTTCAAGCGCAGCCAGCTCCGCCGCGCGTTCATCAAAAGAAAACTGCTCTTCTCCTTCAGACGGCTCTTCTAAAGCGGGCGGCGCCTCCTGGGCAGAGATTGACGGTATCAGGATTAGGAACACCGCTGCGAAAAGCAGGGTGAATTTAGGCGTCTTCAGTTTTTACCCCCCCAGATCAAACTGATTCTTGGTCATTGTATATTATTTGAAAAGTTATGACAAGGGAAATGCGGAAAAATATTAAAATATTGACGAATTTATAACTTTTTTTTATAATTTTTCCGTGTTTGAAAGGGGAAGGCATCCAAGTTCAATAAGCTCTCCCCCGTATTAAGTAACTTTTAAGTTTTATAATTATTTATTATACTGATACCAGCTTAAATTAAGGAGGGTATTATGAAACCGATCGGGAAAAATAACAATTTTTGGAGCGTTTTTCTTGTTTTAGCGCTCGTCGCCGCGCCTCTTTGCGCGGATCCTGCTCCTGAAGAAACGCTTTCAGGCGAAAATCGCCCTAAAATTGATGAACCGCTCCTTATTGAAGAACCCGGCGCAGCTGCGGCTCCCGCCCTTGTTGAAGAGCTGATTGCAGACACACAGGCCGTTTCAGCAGACGTTCTTGCCAGCGAAGAAGATCCCGGCCTTGCAGCGGAAGGTCTTTCTGACGAAGAAATCGAAGCCTTATTCGCGTTTGAAGCGCCTCCGCTCATTTATGAAGTTGAACCAGTCATTGTAGAAACAAGATCCTTTATAAATATTTTTCCGGATTTGAACCGGAATCAAAGAAGAATAGCGACCGGAACTTACGGGTTCAGAAATTCGTTTCAGATCGGCGGCACTCCTTTACTTCGGCCCACTGCAGATTCGGGGCTTAGTGCGATCTCAAGCTATGTCATGCAAAAAAGGCCCTCTCATATTGTTGAGTCCTTGATAATAGTTCCGTACAACGACAAGGAACTTGAAATGCTTGATATTTATAACGCGCTTAGAATGATTAAGAACATACAGGAACAGGCGCTCCCCAACAGCAACGATTACAGAATTTTCCTGGATACGACGCGGCTTGAAAGCGCCCAAAACAGAAGGCCTGTCCCCGATCCGGCGCCCGCTACCATGCTGCCATATTCAGAAACAATGTATCTTCGCTTTACGGACAGGTCTATAGGAGATCTATATATCCGCGGAGATATAACCATGAGCCTTCACGGCATTACATACAGCATGACCAATTTCAGGGACATTAATTATTCCATTTTCCGCGTGATGGGAAAAGAGAGATTTTCCGCGATTATTTATGTTGAGCCTGTCAGCGAAGGAATAATGATTTATTGCATGTCGGGACTTTATCTGCCGGATTTTATCGCAAGCAGACTGAGTCTCTCCTCGAATATAAACAACCGTATCACAGTATTTACAAACTGGATTATCGACGGCTTAAGGAAACAGAACACAAAGGAAGAAAAAATTCTGGTGCCGTACGCGGCGAATTAAAGCGGATTCGCGTACGCGCTACTGTACGATCTCCAATCTCCCTTCCACCTGGGCGCATAGTTCATGAGACTCCATGAAATATTCTACAAGGATGTCCATTGCCGAGTTTGTAAGCGTCTTGGCGCTGCCGTCTGCAAGTTCACCCGCAGTGATACCAAGGTTTTCCTCAATGTTTATAAAATGATAACTTTGCAAACCGATTTTCAGCACACGATCATCTGCGATAGGAATACCATCAAACTCGAAGACATCAAAATTACGCGTCTGTCTGTTAAAAACAACGCGAAACCCGCTTGAAAGCTGATAAAACGAATTGCGGACACTGCCATTTAGCACTTCTTCCCGCAGCACGTGGTTTAGCATGCGCTTCAACTGCGCTCCGGTTGCTTTGATCATGACCACCTTGTCATCGTAGGGGAATACCTCGCGTAAATCACGGTAGGTTAACACAGGCCCGGCCTTGTCTTTCCGGAAAGAACCGGAACCAAGCAGCATTAAATCCATGCAAAGCCTTTCTCTCAGCGCATCGGCAAACAAGTTACCAAGTTCCGTCTCCTGTCCGCGCGTCGGATGGGTATAAGCCCTGCGGAACCTGCAAAGCACGCGATCAAATTTGTCTTCTGACTGTTGTTTAAAACGCTGGATTGTTTTTTCTATGAACGGATCATTCTCGCAGTGTTTTGAATCGATGGGCACCAACTCCCATTTCCAGCTATGCACTGAGTTGTTGTCGGTATCCACGACAATGTCGAAACGGCCGATTTGATCCGTACCTGATCCGGCCTGAACAATGAGAACGCCGTTAACCTCCTCAGGTTTTTCTAAAACCGTGTGGCTATGCCCGCCGATAATCACGTCCACGCCCCAATCTGGATCAAGCATGGCGGCAAGACGCTTATCTTCTTCAATACCGATATGAGTCAGCAACACGGTAAAATCAACATCGATTGAACGATAAGCGTTGCAGATATGCCCCACTTCCCGCGCGGCGTCCTCAACATTAATTAAACTGCCAAGGAGCGGATCTGTCTTTAATTTTGACATTGTTTCCATAGTGATAATCCCGATAAACAGGACATTCATGCCGTTTATCTTGATAATTTTCTGCGGATCAAACAGGCGGGTATAGGGGTTTTTTATGAATAAATTGGCATTTACAATCGGGAAGTTGGCGCATCGTTCCAGAAACAAAAGATGCGCAAGCCCGTAGTCAATCTCATGGTTACCCAGAGAAACAACATCCGGGTCAAGGATGTTCATTATCTCGATAGTGGAAAGCCCTTTGGACTCGGAATCAATAAGTGAACCCTGAAGCATATCGCCTGAGATGCAATAAAGAGCGTGAGGATTCTCGGCGCGTACTTTTGACACATAGCCGGAAAGCATGGAAACACCGCCTGTTAATTTATCATCAATATTCTCAGCCAAAAAATCCCCATGCAGGTCGTTAGAATGCAGCAAGATTAAATCTTTAAAACGGTCAGACATGATTTAATACCATCCTTGTTTAATAGTTATAGCACTTTTTTAACATAAATTATATTTTTAATCAATTAAAAACTGCACAATTTTTTCCCGGATAACATCCCATGTTACGTGGGACACAGTTTTACTGTCAATAATTAAATGATGGTATTTTGGCCTAATTTCCGCGCCTTCATTTGATACAGTTACAATATTCCAATTTGATAGATTAAAATTTGAAATTACTTTTCGCAATTTAGAAATACTGATTAATTCATCTTTAGGATCAATAAAAATTAGCGAAGGTATATTGCAGTTTATAAATTCATTTTTATATAAAATATCTTCTAATTCAAAAAGCGCCTTGTATGCGCAGATTGAAACTCCTTTTTGCGCCTGATATTCAATTGGAGCCCTGCTTTTTATTATCGCGCTGTCAGGTAGAAAAAAATCCGCGGCTAAAATGCCAGCACGGGCTGATCCTTTTATTGCCAGAGCCGGAGCGAAAAGCACCGCTCTTTTAAACTCAACATCTTTTTCATTATTAATTAAAATATTATACACAAGCGCTCCAAGCGAAAATGCCGTAAGGTATACCGGAACATTATTATTACGCGCGATTTCTGCTGCCTTGTGATATTGCATAAACGCCGAATTAAGCCAGCCGCCTGCTTTTATATTTTGCATTTCTTCGATATGTCCCTCATGTCCGGGTAATGCTATTCGGTAAACATGGTAGCCATTATCTAAAAATAATTTTACAAGCGTACCATCAATATCAGCATCACCCATTTTTGACGGTTTAGTATTTAAACCATGAGCAATAACCATAACACCTTTCACAGGGAATACCGGAGTTTCAAAATATTTTTCGTAACTCGCAAAATCTATTATTAATAAATTATCAGTTGACTTACAAGAAATAAATATTGTTAATAAAAATAACACTGGAATGACTATGTGATTGTTTTTCATAAACATTTATATTTTAGTCTATTTTATTGTAAAATTCTTTTCAATATGGGATGTGTGAGCGCGAAAACCCTGTTGGCGTGCTTTTGAAGTGTATGCTTAAAAGTGCCGTTCTGGTAAATTTTATAGCATACACTTCAGAAGAAATGGATGAATGTAAATGTTTTATCTTTCTGAACAGCTATACAATCCTTCAAGAATAGCATTAATATCTCTTGCATAACGCTCAGAATAATGAGGCGACCATCTGTAATACAATTGATCAAAGGTTTCAATTCTATCTCTGTTAACAATAAGTTCATGCCTTGGATTTACAAGTTCTTGCGGATTTCTAAGCGATGCCTGTGAATAAATTCTTAAGTGCTGTATATGCGCCTTAACGCCTCTTTCCATATTAGAGAAATTTCCTGACCATCTTGTTCCTTCTTTGTTTAAACCTGCGTAGTTATTGGAATTTTTTATTTTTTCTTCTCTAAAAAAATCGGTTACATGAAGCATTTGAGCGATTGCAAAATCATGGTTTACTCCTTCACGGGCAGCTTCTCTTATGTATGTATTAATTATATTTCTTATTTCTGTTTCAGTATAAATTGAATTTCTTGTTCTGCTTCTAACATACCTTATCACGCCTTCAGTATTTACAATACCGCTGGAAATAATATTTCTAGTTCTTGTGCTTAAAGATCTTTCGTTTCTGTTATCAGGAAGAGGGGTATCTCTATCCTGCGAAGAAGCAACGCCTGCAGGAATTACCGTATTTCTTCTGTCTTCTCCCAAAACAAGAAGATGAATGGGGTCTCCTCCTACATTTCGTATTGGATAAGGAGCATTGTCAATAATAATCGTATCAAGTACAAAACAATTTAATTGCGCGTTTTTTGAAAATTTTAATGTCGCTTCGCGATCGTTTGATGAAAATGATATTAGGAAGTGCCTGTTTCTTTCATGATCTCTGTATTTTCCTTCTGTATTATTACTAAAAACCCACGGCTGTGAAACTTGTTCGCTTTCATGAATTAAAAGTCTGCCGCCTTCTGCCGCTTCATAATTTGTACTTCTGTTTTGATCATCAATTCTAAGCGTAAATGATCTTGAAATAAAATAATTTAAACTGGTAAGAGTTCCGTTTGGAATATTATTAATTTCAGAATTAACAATCATTCGGCTGCTGTAACTAGGTACAGGTAACGGGCCTGGTCCACCTACATGCGGCGGACAGGAGCATGATTTTCCGGTAGGATTATTTGAATTTAAACACGATCTTGGATCAGGACATGTTGTTTCCCTAGGAGGTTGAAGCCCTTGCAGATTAACAGTGAATTCTCCTGAAACATGCGATTCTCTTGTTCCTCTAAGCCACTCTCCTGATCCTTTTGCATAAACTTGGAAACTCACAAAAAACAAAAAACTTACAAAAATTATTAACGTCCTTTTCATAATTTTCTCCTTATAAATTGTTATGTATTAAGCATCCGCTACTTAATTTTTCTTTTTAAACATTGCTCTATCTTCTTTATTTTCATTAATTAACTCCGCTTTGCTGTGGATTTCCGTTAAATCTTTTATCAGCAGCCGGAAAAATTCCTTTAATTTTTCGTCTAATTTCTGGTAATTTTCTTCAAATATGTTTAGCTTTTCCTGACTACTCATAATATACCACATTGTGGGTAATAATATACTACATTGCGGTATTTGTCAATAGTAAATATTGTTAAAATTACTTGTAAGTAAAGACCTTTTATTGATAAAATTGATGCAACGGGAAGGATTTATTGGACGAAAATATAATCATTGGTAAAAGAATCAAAGACATCAGAAAAACTCTTGGACTAACCCAGCAGGATTTGTCCAACGATTTAAAAATAAGCCAGTCTCATGCCGGAGCAATGGAACTTGGCTCGCGGAAAGTGCCTGAACGTATTATAAAAATGATCTGCTTTACTTACAAAGTCAATGAAAATTGGCTAAAAATCGGAAAAGGAACTATGCTAAAAAGTAACCACGACTATAAACTGGAAGAAGTTATTAAGAATTTTAATAAACTGGACGATCTTTTACAGGATTATGTGTTAAAACAGCTTCGCCTCGCTCTTGAATATCAGCAATCAAAAGATAAAAAAAATTAATTTTAACAACGAGCGTCGCAGTATCGATACAAGCAGGTATGCTCGCGCCATATATGGGTACAGAATTTTCTCTCTCGAAAGTTCTGTTCAGGCTGTCTTTTGACGGCTTTGGAATAAACTGTAGCTGCCTTAAAAAAGACCTCACACAGAGTCACGAAGGCACGGAGGAGGCTTATAAGGAAAGTCCATCTCTTACGAAATTAACCAGGAACTGGAGAGATCTGAAGTGTACGCTAAAAAATCTACCAGATCAAAATTCCTGAGTCCTCGGGGACGGCCGCTCCGCTTTCTGCAAGGATGGCGAAAACGGGGGTGCCGTTGAAATCGGCCGGAGCGAATGCGTATGGGTCGTTTCCCCTGTACTTGGTTATTATTATGTAATTTACCCTGTTGAATGCCCATACGGCGTATGACCATGCGGAGGTTTCAATCAGGTTGACGGTAAAGGTGCCGCCAAGTTTTCCCAAGTTATTGTATAAGCCGACAAAGCCGTGTTCAAAACTGTCTTTTCCAAGTTCCAAATTATAAGGAACGGTTATTCTGTTTAATTCTTTGTTATTGGCGAACGCGTAATCGCCTATGCTGGTTACGCTTGCGGGAATTGTCACCCTTCTTAGCGTTCCCTGATAAAAAGTAAAATCGCCGATGTATTGAATCGAAGGAGGAATGATTATTTCTTCGGGTTTTATTAAAGCGTCGATTATTCCAATCTGAACACCGTTAATAACAGGTTTTCTTGTTTCAATTCCGATAACAGGCGAGCCTTGAATATTATCCGGTATCGATCCGGGAAGATAATCGCCGATATATTCGGTAATAATAACGCCGTCGTCAAAACTTTCATATCTCCACTGCTCGGCCTGTGACAGTGAAATGCTTGCCAGTCTTAAAATTACCGCTTCTCTGTCGCGGCCGGATTGAAGCGTTACAAGAACAAGGCCTATGCCTTTTGCGAAATAACTTTTCTTTGTGTCAAATGTATTTCTGCCAGCCGCTACTCTCTCTTCAATTACGATGCAGTCATTATAATGATTGTTGCCGACAGAACAGGCTGCCCTCGACGTTTTTAATTGATAGATTCTGCCCTGCTCGTCATGATTCCATTCCTGATTTGGAGGGGCAAGAATTATCGGATATAATCCCGTAACAGGGTGCTCTGTGCCTTCTTTGTCTCTTGTGGAAATAACAACTACCCTGTTGTTTTTAATGCTGTACGTTACCGCGGTTTTATTATTGCCTGTTTGATTTTCAACTATATAGAGAATCGTGCCGTCATCCGCGATTTGATCCGGTCTTTGATTGATAATTATTCTGGTTTCTATTATTCTTCCTGCGCCGTTTGAATAAACCCATCTGTCACCGACATTACAGGGAAAATAATCAATTATATTGGTTTCATTCGCGGACACGCCCGTCAAAGCCAAAGAAAGTAAAATTAAAAACAAAAAATTATTCTTCATAAAAAATTCCTTGCTTATTTTCTCTCCAATGGAGGCATATTGACATTATAGCGCCAAATACGCTAATAGTCAATAAATAAAAAGCCTGACCGCCGTGCTTGGTTACAAGCAAAACAATCAGGCCTTTATTATTTAACCTAAATTACTGTTAATTGTATCCCATATCGTTAATGCGTTCCATGGGAGACACAATCTCGGTTACGCGCACGCCGAAGTTTTCATCGATAACTACAACTTCGCCCTTCGCTATCAATTTATGGTTAACAAGAATGTCGACAGGTTCACCCGCGAGTTTATCAAGCTCGATGATTGTGCCTTCGCCCATTCCAAGGATTTCTTTAATAAGTTTTCGCGTACGACCGAGTTCTACGGTCATTTCCATGGAAACGTCCATGATTAGACCGATATTGCCGGCTTCGTGCGCGCCAAGACGCGGCTGCATAAGGTTTGGGAACTGTACGGGCTGCACATTGGTAGGTCCCATGCCCGGCATTCCGCCGCCCATCATTCCTCCCATTCCTTGCATCTGCATGCCGCCCATCATTCCGCTCATATCCATACCCTGGCCTCCCATATTCATTCCCATATTCGGCATTCCCATTCCCATGCCCGGCATTTGCATGTTCGGCATTCCCATATTCGGCGCGCCATGAGCCGCTGCCGGAGCGCCGTGGCCGTTTAAGCCGTTAGAAATATCACCGGCGGGAGCGGCGCCTAAAATTTCCCACATCTGATGAGATTGCCCGTCGCCAAGATCAAGATTATAGCTCATGGCGGCAAATTCACCGGCAGGAAGCGCGGCGGTTGCCTTTGGCACATTTGCCGCCGACGGAGACGCGGCGGCGATTGATTTATTTCCTGTTTTGTCGGTCAGCGACGTTATCTGAGTTCCAACCATCTGGGAGACAGCTTCGCCGATAACAGACATTGCCATATCGTCAAGTTCGATATTATCTTCATGATTCATAAGGCCGGCGATCGCTTTTGACGACTGTTCAGGAAGTATAAAAAGATGTTCTCCGGGGAAACCGGATGTGTAATTTGCGTTTACGACAGTTACCATGTCGGGAAGCTGTCCGAGGAAACTGTCTCTGTTTGAAGCCGCTATCTGCGGTCCTACAAGAGTTACAGAAGCGCCTGTTAAAGCGGAAAGATTTGAAGAAAGCGCGCTTGTAGTGGAAGCGAAAAATCTTTCCAGCGCGCCTTTGTCAAAATTCGCGCCGGATGGAGCCGCGGCTGTCGCAGCGGGAGCGCCGCCGCCCGGAAGACCAGCCATGGACGACGAATCTACACCTGATAACAATGCATCAATTTCATCCTGTGAAAGGGCGCCATCGCTCATCATAATAATCTCTCCTTATAATTCGTCTATTTCAGACGCAAGCTCTTCAAATTCTTCATGTCCAAGCTCGTCGATCTTCTGTGTTATTTGCACCGCGATTTTCTTCCCGATAATGCCGGGGCGGCACATAAACTTTCTGCGTGAGCCGATATTCAGTGAATAGGGATCGCCAATGCGGGTGTTATAAAGCCGTATTACATCCCCAATCTGCAAGGAAAGAACATCCCGTACAGGAACGTTAATCTTTCCAATTTCGGCCGTTACATTAACATCGACTGAAGAGAGCTTATCCTTTAGAACATTGAGGTTTTCTGTGGTGGCGTTTCTGCGTACCGATGAATACCAGAACTGTGCTGAAAGTTTGCCGATGATGGGCTCTATGGTAAGGTACGGGATACAGAAGTTCATCATGCCTTCTACATCTCCTACCTTGGTTTCTAGTGTTACAAGAACAACCATTTCTGTGGGCGGAACAATCTGCGCAAACTGCGGATTAGTGTCGATTTGTCCAAGGCGCGGGCGGAGGTCGATAACCGTCGTCCACGCTTCGCGCATATTTCCCAAAATACGCACGATAATGCCTTCCATTACGGACTGTTCTATATCTGTTAATTCATGCTGCGATTTGGTGCCTTCGCCTGTGCCGCCAAAGAGGCGGTCAATTATAGAGAAGGTGATCGCGGGGTCAATTTCAAGAATGGCGTTTCCTTTTAAAGGGTCCATGTTGATAATGGCAAGAGTCGTCGGAGTCGGAATCGACCTTATAAATTCTTCGTATGTTAGCTGATCTACAGATGCTACGTGAACGTGAACCATGCTTCGAAGCTGGGCAGAAAGCGAAGTTGTTGTAAGACGGGCAAAAGTTTCATGCATGATGGAGACAGTACGAATCTGTTCCTTGGAGAACTTGTCGGGACGTTTAAAGTCATAAATTTTGATTTTCCGGCTATCCGCAGCCGGCCTGAAATCCTCAGGCTCGGTATCTCCTGCATTAATCGCGGTTAATAGCTGGTCTATCTCATCCTGGGACAGAACTTCTGTCATAATATCTCCATAGTAAACTCATCACACACTCTTGACAAGAGATTAAAATACTTCCATTCTGTCCAATTTTTTAAATAGAATGATACGCGCTCTTGCCTTATCTAAGAAACGGGTATTCAGCATTTCGCGGATATCTTTTTTTAAGCCTTCTTCTTTATCCGGGGTCAGATCCACAGCGGACTTGCTTGAAAAATACCGGCGGGTAAAGTCGATAAGTTCGAGCCTCCGGTTTGACAGTTCGGTCGGCGCTTCCGCGTCTCCTATATCGTAGCCAATAACCATATCTACAGTTACATTCCAAACCGGGAAATCACTGGTTCTGACGGTTATAGGACCGATTGCTTCGTAATAACTGTATTCAGGCCTCTTTCCCACATAAGGCGAAGTAGGATCTTCAATTACGGTCTGATTACTGCCGCCTTTGTTCAGTATATTAACTGTTATAATACAGACGGTAACTATAAAAATCATAGCGCCAAGGCCGATTGCCACGAATTTGAGAAGAGTGGGTAATAAATTACCAACGCCGCCGCCTTTTTTCTTGGCAGCACCACCGGCTTCCGGAACATCACCGCCGTCAAGATCAAGATCATCACTGTCAGACATTCTAAAACCTCCCTAATAATTTGAGCGGAACCGCTCAATCAACCGCAATTTATCAAAATTTGCAGTTATTCTTATAAATCATCGGCGAATTTATATCAAATTTAAAGGATTTATAATTTAAAATCATCTATAACAGCTGCCGCTTTCTTGAAAGAGCTATGCAGAATGTTTATCGAAATCTCGTCTAAAACCGCGTTTATATGAGAAGGCCACGCTTTCTGCCTTAGATCGTTTAGAACATCTTTGGCCGCGTTTCTGTCGAAAGCGGTGCACGCGACTTTCAAAATATTTAGTCTGTCCCGTAAATCAGAGAGATCTTCGTCCGAAACTTTCGTGATTTCTTCGCTTTTTTCCGGAAGGAATCTGGTTATAAGGTTTTTTAATACATTTAAAAACGCGGAAGTATCGTTTGAAATTATTGAATATTCCCGCTCAAGTCCGGCTTTTTCCAGCCTGTAGGCCATGGAGGAATAATCTTTTTCTCCTATATTGAAAAGAGCGCTTTTCATTCCATGGATTGTGACTATAAACAGCTCTAATCCCGCTTCATCAAGGTTGTCTAAATCCAGGCTTTCAAGCACACTCACGGTGTTTTCGGCGTCTTGTATAAAGAAGTTCCTTAATTCAAGCATGTTCGCAATGTTATGAGCAGGAACGCTGTTGTCTTTTTCTTTTTCAAGCTGCTGTCTGCGCGCCGCTACCACAACTTCAGGCGGTTTTTTATTTCGAATAAAATCATTCAGCACCTGATTAAGTTCGCGCGAGTCAATTGGTTTTGACACAAAGCCGTCAAAGCCGTTCTGCAGGAACATCTGGGCTCTTCCGACAAGAGCGTTCGCGGTAAGCGCGACAATGCTTCGCGTATATCCCATTGAACGTATTATTTTTGTCGCCTCGATGCCGTCCATTTTCGGCATCATATGATCCATAAATATGACATCGTACTCATAGCCGTTTTTAATTTTTTCAATAGCGGCGTATCCGCTTGTTACAGCTTCGACCTTTAATCCGTAAGGAAGGAGCATTCCTTTTACAACGTATACGTTTGATTCAACATCGTCTACTACAAGAACGCTGCCGTAAGGCATATACTCGCGGATAAAACTCGCTTTTTTTGTGATTGTCGAACTGTGAAAATTAAAGTCGCGTAACTTTCCGATTAATTCAGAACCGCACACATTTTGACCAAGGCGTTTTTGCGGAATACGCACTGTAAATGTCGAGCCTTTTCCTGGTTCGCTCTTTACGGATATTTCGCCGTTCATCATGTCAAGAAGGCGTTTTGTAATGCTCATGCCGAGCCCCGTTCCGACAGTGGTGCGGTTGTTATCTGTATAAAAACGCGTATATTCGTCGAAGATTTTTCCCAGCTGCTCTTCCGTAATGCCCTGCCCTGTGTCGCTTACGCTGAAAATGACTATTATATCGTCGCTTTCTTCTGACTGCTCGCATGAAACAGAAAGCGTAACGGAACCTTCCGACGTATATTTAAACGCGTTGCTAAGGATGTTATTCAAAACCTGTTTTATTCTGAGCTCGTCACCTAACAAATCGTGAGGTAAATTTTCTGCCACGTTAAGCGTAAACTCGATCGGTTTACTGTCGTAGCGCAGACGGTTTAACTGCGCGGTGTCATTAATAAGGCTTGGAATGTCATAGCGGACGGGAACAAGTTCCAGTTTGCCGGCTTCGATTTTTGAAAGATCAAGAATATCATTTATAATGTTTAGAAGCAGATCGCCTGATTCGTATATTTTTTCATACGCTTCTTCGTTTTCGGGCGAAAGAGATTTATCCTGCAGCCGTATTTCGGCAATGCCCAGAATTGCGTTCATGGGCGTGCGTATTTCGTGGCTCATGTTTGCAAGGAAAGAGCTTTTATAACGGCTTGAGCGCTCGGCAAATTCTTTCGCAGCGACCAGTTCTGTGGTATCAACAGAGCTTTGCATGTGTACTTTTTTTCCGCCGGGCCAGTCAATGTATCTGTCGACATTGCGGTAAATACGGTTTGTTATTGTGCCGTGTTCTTCCCAGACAACTGACATGGAAGGGTCTTTATCTAGCTGATTACACGGACAGAAAGAACATTTTTGATTTATATTTTTTTGCAAAACCTTATAGCACAGCATTCCAACGCAATCGCCTTCGATATTAAAGTGTTTTTTCATGCTGTCATTTATAAAAAGAATTTTATTAGTAACAGGATCGTTTACATAAATCATCACATCCAGCCCGTTCATTATGTCGCCGAAATTGATAAGCATGTTTTTTTCTTCGATTGCTTTATGTTTCTCTCTGTGAATTCGTATAAGGATGACACTTAAACCTACCGACAAGAAAAGTCCGACTATAATAAGAAACCATATTATGGTATTTAAATTTTTATGATAACTGTCTTCAAGGGTAGATACGCCAAGATGCCAGCCGTTATCCAATGTGCGGAAAGTATAAAACCTGCTTTGACCAAGATGATTAACAAGTCTGCGTCCGGCGATTTCTTTTTTCTGTTCAAAATCGTCAACTAATTCTGAAAGACCTCCCCTTACTTCACGCAGCGTAAGCCCGACAATATTATTGTCATAATGTGCGATAATTCTTAAATTTCTATCGAATAACATCCAGTCATGTTCAAACTGCGCCCTGTTTTTCATGGAAAACTCATGCAATCTGTCAAGTGAAACATCAAGGCTTACAATCGCGATGCGTTTGCCGTCATCGTCAAATATGCATCTTGAGTACGTTATTGTAAAGACGCTTCCTATTATGTTGGCATACGGTTCTGTTACGCCAACATCGCCGTCTGCCTCGACAGCTGCTTTATACCATTCGCGTTCTTCCGGCACATAGCTGCCGTCCGAAAGTATCGTAACCCAGTCCATATCCGGCGCAATCCCGTTAAACCCCGCTTTTTCCGGCCAGGGAAATATGTCTTTGTCAAACATGATAAAAATAGTGTGAAAGCCGGCTACATGCGCTTCTTCCCTGCCGAACTGCGTTATATGGATTACATACGATTTAATTTCTTCAAAACTTGCCTTCTGAATTATCAGTCTGCGTATGGTTTCGCTTGTAACATTCAACATTGTTTCAAATTCGTTTAAATCGGAGTTAAGCTGAGATTCAATATATATAGCCATCGCTGCCGATTCTTTCTCTAAATGCATGCGCTCAATTCTATTCGCAAGGAAATAGCTTACAACGCACATGAGTGCGAATGCCAGAAATACGAACAACACCTGAGTAAACGGCAGACTCACAGAAGCAATATTTTTCCAATACGAACTTTTTTTTGACATGATTATTTACTTTTACACTCTCCCTTTAACGTAATCTTCAAGCATTAAATGAATTTTGATCCGGTTAATTAAAATGGGTCTGGAAAACGGTTTAGAAATAAAATCAACGGCTCCCATCTCAAGGCCGAGAGTTTCTGTCGGCTCGTCATTGCGGCTTGTCAGAAAAATTACAGGTATATCAGCGTTTTTTTCGTCGGCCTTTAAATGTTTTAACGCTTCAAAGCCGTCCATTTCCGGCATTAAAATATCCATTAAAATTAAATCCGGTTTAATGTCCGATAGCAGCTCAAACATGCTTTTGGGTGACGGAAGAGTAAAGACGCGGTAATATTTTGACAGAGCTTCGTCGGCCGCCATCAAGTTGACGTTATTGTCGTCAACTATAAAAACAGTCTTCAACTTGCTATCCTCCGTTTCTGACCCGTCCGTCCGCTCCGGCGGATAATGAATCATTTCTCTAAAAGAGTCAAACCCGCGAGGGATTGACATTAATGAAAACATTTCATAGTATTACATAACCGCTCCCCGGTTGTGTAATGGTAGCACGGCAGACTCTGGATCTGCTTGTGGGGGTTCAAATCCTCCCTGGGGAATTTAATTCCATCTCTTCTTTAATAATAGTAAAAATTCTGTCGCTTAGCACCTGTTTTTTCTCCTCGGGCGGCAGGGCTGCCGTATTGATAGGATTAAGAAAAGCGATATTTACCGAGGCTTTTGTAATCCTGTAATTTTTTTCGAAGACATCGAAGCTTCCCTCTATCGCGACAGGCACAATAACTGCCTCCGCCTGCGTTGCAAGTTTGAGCGAGCCTGCATGGAAAGGCAGAAGCCCTCTCCCCTTTGACCTGTGCCCTTCCGGGAAGATAACCATACCGCCGCCTTTTTTAATTCGCCGGACGCCGTTATTAATTGTACGGATTGCCTTTCTTACATTAACGCGATCTATAAAAAGTCCGCCGAGCATATAAATCCACGCGTTTAAAAACGGAATTAAAAGCAGTTCTTTTTTTGCGACAAAACCAAAAGGCCGTCCGCAATATGCGAGAAGAAGAGCTATGTCAAAAAAACCGCAATGGTTGCTTACAAAACATATCCCTCCTTTTTTAGGAATATTTTCTCTCCCCTTAACTGTAACGGCGCACCTAACTAAAAAAATCAGGGAAATCGCCCACCCCTGAGCAAGACGGTATATAACAAGTTTCATTAATTTTTTTAATCCAAGAGCGTAAAAAATAAGAGACAGCAAGCCGAAAGGAAGGAGAAAAAGCATCGAGATGATCAAGTAAAGAAAACCAAAAACTGTCATTATCATTAGTATATAATATCCATATATGCGTAAAAAATCAACTTAAAAAGAAATAATGCAAGAATGATCTGCCTTGACAAATCCTCCTAATAGTAACATTATCAAAAAATGTCAAACATTAAGAAATTTACAGGCACAGACATAGAAATTGCCCAGACAGTGTACGGCGAACATGCGCTTCATATAAAGGAAGTAGCAAGGAAAGCCGGTATCCCCGATGAATACATCGAATATTACGGAAAGTACAAAGCGAAAGTAGATTTTGATTTTCTTCGCAGCAAAAGCGATAAAAAAGACGGCAAGTTGATTCTTGTAACAGCAATAAATCCAACGCCCGCGGGAGAAGGCAAAACTACAACGACTGTCGGAGTTGCGGACAGCCTTTCATTCATCGGAAAGAAGACGATGGTCGCGCTGCGGGAACCTTCTCTCGGGCCTGTATTCGGCGTTAAGGGCGGAGCCGCAGGCGGCGGATGGGCGCAGGTTATTCCCATGGAAGATATAAACCTTCACTTTACAGGCGATTTTCACGCCATAGCCGCAGCCAATAATCTTTTAGCCGCAATGATTGACAACCACATCTTTCAGGGCAATGAATTAAGTATTGATACGCGGAAAATCGTCTGGCGCAGATGCATGGACATGAACGATCGTCAGCTTCGTTTTGTAACTGACGGCCTTGGCGGAAGAACAAACGGTTTCCCGCGCGAAGACGGATTTGACATAACAGCCGCGTCGGAAATAATGGCGATTCTGTGCCTTGCTTCCGATATTGACGATCTAAAAAACCGTCTTGGCCGCGTCATCATCGGCTACACACACGGTAAGCAAAACGATGAGAAACCTGTAACGGCAGGTGATTTGAACGCGCATGGAGCGATGGCCGCTCTTCTTAAAGACGCTCTGAAACCAAATCTTGTTCAAACTCTTGAAGGGAATCCCGCTTTTATTCACGGCGGCCCTTTTGCGAATATCGCGCACGGCTGTAATTCGATCATGGCAACGCGCTTTGCCCTTAAGTGCGCCGACTATGTTGTTACAGAAGCCGGTTTCGGCGCGGACCTTGGAGCGGAAAAATTCCTTGATATTAAATGCCGCTTCGCAGGGTTTAAACCTTCCGCTGTAATTATTGTCGCGACAGTTCGCGCTTTAAAATCTCACGGAGGAGCGAAAAAACAGGAACTTGAAAATGAAGACCTTGACGCTCTTGAAAAGGGTATGCCGAATCTTTTGCAGCATGTAGAAAATATAACAAAGGTTTATAAACTTCCGGCTGTTGTAGCAATTAACGCTTTTCCGAAAGACACCAGGGCGGAACTTGATTTGGTAGAAAAAAAATGCAAGGAGTCAGGCGTTAATGCCGCAATTTCGCAAGTGTGGGAAAAAGGCGGCGAAGGCGGCGTTAAGCTCGCGGAGGAAGTTGTGCGCCTGTGCGAAGAGCCCAACAATTTTGAATTTTTATACGACGTAAACATTTCAATTAACGAGAAAATTGAAACAATAACAAAAAAGATTTACCGCGCCGACAGCGTTGTAATTTTGCATAACGCGCAGAAGAAAATAAATCAAATTGAAAAATTGGGTCTTGATAAAGTTCCAATCTGCATGGCAAAAACACAGTACAGTTTTTCTGACAATGCTTCACTTTTAGGCGCTCCAAGGGGATGGCGTCTTGAAGTAAGAGACGTAAAAATTTCAGCGGGAGCAGGATTTATCGTTGTCTTTACAGGCGAAATTATGCTGATGCCGGGCCTTCCCCAGACACCGTCCGCAGAAAAGATTGACATTGACAGTAACGGAAAAATTTCAGGGCTGTTTTAAAAATCTCGCCGCGAACAGGCGCGGACTATACTCCGGTTACTTAAGTTTTTTTTTAGGAATTTTATTTTTTAAACAACAATACAATCGAGTGCCATATTCTTTTAAAAATATTCGCTTTTTCGCAGTCAACCGCGGTAACAAGCGGCACTCTTTTAAGCGGGCCGTATTCGTCAGAAATTAATAAAAAGCCAACTTCGGTTTCCGCGGGAAACGGAGCGATTACAGGCTGCGGAATCATAACTTCATAACTTAAGACATTAGATCTGTCCGTATGAGAAGTGAAATTTATCATTTCTGATTCTTTTATTTTTAATGCCGCGGTTTTCGTCTTTCCCTTCCATATTTTAACATCTCCAATTTGCCCGATTACAGGACGCACTGTTTTATAATTTTCAAACGCCCATGTTAAAAGATTTTCTCCGTCTTTATCGCGGATTCCCGCTCCGCCGCGCTGATTGGGAGCTCCGAGGATTACGCAAATGAAACGCGTATTGTTTCTTTCCGCCGTAAGCGCGATATTAAACCCCGATTCATTAATAAATCCCGTTTTAAGACCGTCAACTCCTTCAAAGTATCTTAGCATCAAATTTCTGTTATCCTGAGAAATTGTCTTTGGATTACCGCGGTGCCTCTCCTGTACATTTTCCGCTAACGGATACGACAGCTCAAGAACAGAGTGAAAATCCTTCAAACTGTTTGGGTGCGTTTTTAAATAATGACGGCAAAAGCGGGCAAATTCAAAAGCTGTTGTTATATTCGAGCTTGAGATTCCTGATGATTCAGAAAAACGCGTAACGGTTAATCCCATGCTTCTTGCCTCGGCATTCATCATGTCTGCGAAATCCTTCATCGTCGGCGCCATCCGAAGCGCGGCGGCGACTGCCGCGTCGTTACCCGAAACAACCGCCAAACCGAGCAGTATTTCGCGTAACGTAACAATTTGTCCCGGAGCCAGAAACATAAGGCTAGAACGCGGCGGCTGGCTCTGAGCCCAGCTGTCTACGGTTATGGGGATAAGCTCATCATAAGACGCTTTTCCTTCTTTAACCGCGTTCATGACAATATGCATTGTCATAAGTTTTGTAAGAGAAGCTGGAGGTATCTGCGCATTTGGGTTTTTGCAAAAAAGCATTGTTCCTGTTTCCGCGTCAATTAAAACCGCGGCTCTGGAAACAATTTCCGGCGCGTTTGCAGGATTAATATTATCCGCTTTCTTGTCCGGGAATTGCGCAAAGAGATTAATACAAACGCAAAAAAACAAACAAGAAGTTAATAAATATTTAGCTCGCATTAAAATTCCGCTTGACCAACCGCGCGGGGATAAGGAATTACATCGCGTATGTTCGCCATGCCTGATACGTATTGAATCAGTCTTTCAAAGCCAAGTCCGAAACCTGAGTGTGGAACTGTCCCGTAACGGCGAAGATCAAGATACCACCAGTAATCTTTTGGATTTAATCCCATTTCGTTCATGCGGTTAACCAGTTTTTCAAGATTGTCTTCGCGCTGGGAACCGCCTATAATTTCACCTAACCTTGGAACAAGAACGTCCATGGCGCGCACAGTTTTGCCGTCGTCATTCTGTTTCATGTAAAAGGCTTTTATTTCTTTCGGATAATCCGTGACAATTACAGGGCCGCGCGCGACTTTCTCAGTCAAGAATCTTTCATGTTCGCTTTGAAGATCTGCTCCCCAGCGCGGCTCAAATTCAAACAATCCTTTGTTTGAAGAAACTGCCTTCTCAAGTTCTTTAACAGCGTCTGTATACGTGATATGCGCAAATTTCGCGCCCGTAACCTGCCTCAAGTTTTCGATTATTCCTTTTTCAACATGAGCGTCAAAAAACGCGAGCTCATCCGCGCATTCGTTAAGAGCAGCGTTTAAAACGTACTTTATAAAATCTTCGGCCAGAGCCATATCGTCTTCAAGCTCCGCGAAAGCCGCTTCCGGCTCCACCATCCAGAACTCCGCAAGATGGCGGACTGTGTTTGAATTCTCGGCGCGGAAAGTAGGGCCGAATGTATACACGCGCGAAATTGCCGTGGCGTATGTCTCGGCTTCCAATTGCCCCGAGACCGTTAAATATGTTTTCTTCGCGAAAAAATCTTTAGAGTAGTCTACTCCGCCTGACGCAAAATCTTTGGCGATATCCTTTGGCTCCATCGTTGTGACCTGAAACATCGCGCCTGCGCCTTCGCAGTCTCCCGCAGTTACAATCGGCGTGTGAAGATAGTGAAAATCATTTTCCTGAAAATAGCGGTGAATGGCAAAAGCCATGCGGCTTCTAAGACGCGCAACAGCGCCGAATGTGTTGGTTCTGGATCGCAGGTGCGCAATCTCGCGAAGGAACTCCATTGAATGACGTTTTTTCTGAAGCGGATACGCCTGTATATCGCCTGCCGTTTCGGCGGGAGCCTGTCCAAGCACCAAAAGCGCATAAGCCGCAACTTCTACCGCCTGCCCGGAAGCGGGAGACGCAATAAGTTTCCCGTTTATTTTAACAGAAGCGCCTGTTGTAAGAGAGCCAAGCGCGTCTTCGGTTTTTTGATCAATGCCGGCGCTCCGGTCAAAAGTGCATTGAATGCCCGCGAAGCAGGAGCCGTCGTTTACTTCTACAAAGACGAGGTTTTTCATGTCCCTCTTTGTCCTGACCCAGCCGGAAACCGATATTTCCTGAGACTGGGGCTTTTGGGTCAGTATGTGTTTAATTAATTTTGGCAGCATGAGTTTATTATACAGATATCCTTAATTTAATACTAGCGACAGCGTAATTATTAAAAATAAATTATTGCCTGTTGACAATAAGGGTTTTTTAACTAAAATTAAACTAAAAGGGCGCTTATATGGACAAAGAAGAAATTTTAGAACTTATAAAAGAAGGTTCCCTTGACATATCAAAATTAAAACTGCTGCTTTCCGACATGAATACCGTTGACATCGCGGAAATTTTTGAAGAACTTGACAGGGAAAGAATCATCCAGATGTTCAGGATTCTTCCCAAAGCGATCGCGTCCGACGTTTTTGCCTATATCGACACTGATCATCAGCAGACAATTATTGAAGCGCTTACCGATTCGGAAATCGGCGACGTTATAAACAAGCTCTTTGTTGACGATGCCGTAGACTTTATAGAAGAGATGCCCGCCAATGTGGTTAAGCGCGTTCTTCAAAACGTGCCTTTCGCGAAACGCAAAATAATAAATCAGGTTTTACAGTATCCAGATGATTCAGCCGGCAGCATTATGACAACAGAGTACATTGACTTAAAAGAAGATATAAAAGTAAGCGAAGCATTTGATACCATCCGCAGCATAGGACTTGATAAAGAAACAATTTACAACTGTTATGTGATACGAAGGGACAGGCTGTTTGTAGGCGGCGTTTCTGCAAAAACGCTGATGCTCGCGCGGCCGCAGGACAGCATTGCCGATATAATGGACACAAATGTCGTATTCGCGCACACAACAGACGACAGAGAAAATATTGCCGAGCAATTCCAGAAGTACAACCTGCTTGCGATGCCTGTTGTTGATAAAGAACAGCGTCTTGTCGGAATTATTACAGTTGACGATATCGTCGACGTCATTGTCGAAGAAAGCACCGAAGACATCAAAAAAATGGCCGCTATCGTTCCTACCGATGAACCGTATTTAAGAACTTCTATTTTTCAACACGCGAAAAACCGGTTTCTCTGGATGCTTATTCTTATGTTATCTGCAACAATTACCGGAACCATTATTTCAAGTTTTGAAAACGGACTTATGGTGCTTCCGATTCTAATGTCATTCATTCCAATGATCATGAACACAGGCGGCATTGCCGGTTCCCAGTCGTCTACTCTTATAATCCGCGGTATGGCGGTAGGTGAAATCGGCATGGGAGATATCCTTGTCATATTATGGAAAGAAATACGCGTCGGAGTGCTTTGCGGAATCGGTCTTGGAATTGTAAATTTTATACGCGTTTTTATTGTAAATCACAATGATTGGCATTTATGTCTTACGATAACGCTCTCTCTTTTCTGTACAATACTTATGGCAAAAACTGTCGGCAGCATTCTTCCGATTATCGCAAAACGCTTAAAAATTGACCCGGCGATAATGTCAGCTCCTCTTCTTACAACTATCGTAGACGCAGTCTCCCTTATTATTTATTTTACGTTCGCAAAAATAATTTTTGGATTGTAACGCATGCTTACAGACGCTCATTGCCATCCTGTTGATCTGATGCGCGTTTTTCCGGAATCAGAAACAGAGCGAATCAGGCTTGGCGTACTTGCAGCAGCAAGCGCGTGCACTCCTGACGAATTTTTGTATCATGAAAAATTACCGCAGGTTTTCCCCTGCTTTGGAATTCATCCGCAGTATATTTCAGTTAGGAGTGAAATGAAGGCTTCATGTGATGAATTGCTTGCTTTTTTGCATGACAGCGCTTCGACAGGCAGAATTAGCGCGGTTGGTGAGTGCGGGTTTGATTTATACAGCGATGAATTTAAAGAAACAGAGAAGGAGCAGGAAGATGTTTTTTCGCGGCATTTGGAGATTGCGGTAAAATATGAATTGCCTGTTGTTCTTCATGTGCGAAGAGCCATGCATAAAATATTTGCGTTTGCAAAGACATTGGCAAAATGCAAGGCTGTTGTTTTTCATTCGTGGCCCGGCACCTGTGATGAAGCAGAGTCTCTTCTTCGTCATGGCATAAATGTTTATTTTTCATTTGGCAATATCATTATGCTGAACCATAAAAGAGCGATAAAATCCTGCGCCCTTCTTCCCGCGGAAAGACTCTTAACGGAAACCGACGCTCCCTACGCTCCACGCCGCGGAGAAAATTTTTCAAGCTGGAAAGACCTGCCTCTGATACTTGAAACAACCGCGGCGCTTCGAAATACAAACGCAAAAGATTTGGAAACCCAAATAGAAAACAATTTCCGCAAAGCATTTGATCTGTAATTTTAACCGCTTATTCATCCTCTGCGGAGCCGAGGTTGTAGTCCGCTAATTTGCGAAGGAGCGTTTTTCTGCCTATTTCAAGCATTTCTGCCGTCTTGCTTTTGTTGTTTTTGCAGTGCGACAGCGTGTCACGGATGATAACTTTTTCGCATTCCGCCATGTTTGATCCAAGCCTTATGTTTATCCAGCCGTCGTCTTCAGCGTTGCGGAATACAGGAGAAAGGTCGTCCACTGTTATTACATTTGACTGGCACATAACAACAGCGCTTTCTATGCAGTTGCGAAGCTCGCGGATATTTCCGGGCCATTCGTAATTATAAAGACGCGATCTTACCTTTTCGTGTATGCCTTCAATTTTTTTTCCGTTTTCCTGTGAAAATTCCTTTAAAAAAGCGGCCGCCAAAAGCGGAATATCGTCTTTTCTTTCGCGTAACGGCGGAACGTGAATGTTTACGACATTCAAACGGAAATAAAGATCCTCGCGGAAATTTCCCTTTTCTATTTCCGCCTTTAAGTCTTTATTGGTAGCGGCTACAATGCGGACGTCAATTTCTATGGTACGCTCTCCTCCGACACGCTCAAATTTTTTCTCCTGAAGAACGCGTAAAAGTTTTATTTGTATATTTTGATCAATTTCGCCGATTTCATCCAGAAAGAGAGTTCCACCTGACGCAAGTTCAAAACGTCCCCTTCGCTGCGATACGGCTCCCGTAAACGAGCCTTTTTCATGGCCGAAAAGTTCGCTCTCTAAAAGAGTCGCAGAGAGAGCCGCGCAATGCACTTTTACAAGAGGCATGTCCCTTCGCGGAGACAATTCGTGCATTGCGTCCGCGACAAGTTCCTTTCCTACGCCGGATTCTCCTGTTATTAAAATCGAAGCCTTTGTGGGAGCGGCCTTGTTCATTTTATCAAATACTTCATTCATGCTGCGTGAGTTGCCAATAATCGATTTAAATTGTTTGTTTCGCTCAATCTCTTCTTCCATTCTGCGGTGTTTAAAAAACAGCTCTCTTGTATCAAGAGCGCGTTTTATTTTAAGCGAAAGATGATCAAGGTCTACGGGTTTGGAAAGAAAATCCCACGCGCCTTCCCTCATTGCAGCGACCGCGCTTTCTACTGTTCCATGCCCTGTAAGCATAATCACCGGAAACCCCGGAGCCTGAGCCAGGATGCGTTTCATCAGCTCTTCGCCGTCAAGACCCGGCATTTTTAAATCTGTAATTACAAGGTCAACGTCGCCGCCTGAAAAAAGCTTCCAGCCTTCTTCTCCGTTTTCCGCGCATACTACCTCGTAGCCATCACCCTGCAGATATTCAGCAAGGCCTTCGCGGATGTTTTTTTCATCATCAATAACAAGAAGGCGGAAATTCATTTTTATGCTCCTTCATCATACGCGAGTAATTTTGTTTCTTTCTGGGGGATAGGCAGGCTTATTTTAAAATCTGTTCCTATGCCCGGCTGAGAGTCGACCGTTATTTCACCGTTATGTTCCCTGATTATTTTATACACTTGAGTAAGTCCAAGCCCTGTTCCTGTTTCCATCGTTGTAAAATAAGGCTCGAATATTTTTAAAAGATTTTCTTTTGTTATACCTATTCCCGTATCCGACACTGAAAGCCTTATTTCATTGTCAATAAAACTCGTTGATATTGTAAAAACTCCGCCATTTGGCATCGCTGCCTGCGCGTTTTTTATTAAATTAAAGAGAGCCTGTTTCATATAACGCTCGTCAATAAGGATTGAAGGTATACATTCATCAAGATTCAGGGCGCATTTAATGTTCAGCTGTTCCATTTCGAGACGCACAAATTCCACTATCTGCGAAATCAGCTTATTGATATTTTCTTCGCGCAGTTCCAGATTCATCGGGCGGACGGCGAAAAGAAAATCCACGACTATTCGGTTAAGCCTGTCAACTTCTTCTTTTAATACGTTAAAATATTTGTCAGTGGAATTGTCAGCAGAACTGGATTTTTTAGCCAATTTTTTTTGTAAAAGCTGAAGATGAATCGAAATTGAACCTAAAGGATTTTTTATTTCATGAGCTACGCCCGCGGCAAGGGTTGTAAGACTTGCAAGATTTTCCGCTCTGCGAAGACGCGCTTCTCCTTTTCGTTTTTCTGTAATATCTTCCACATAGATAAGCGTCCCCGATACTCTTTTCTCCTGAACAAGTGGAACTACATTGACAGAAAGAAGCCGCGCGCGTCCCTGATGCTGTACGTCAATCTCCTTGTCAGTGACTTTTTCCCTGTTGTTTATAATATCTTTAAAATTATTGACTATCCATTTGTCTGTTATTGCCGAACGCAGTTTTACGCCTTCTATGTAGTTCATCGGAATGAGTCTCTGAGCGCATTTATTAACCATAACAAGATTATCCGCTTCATCGCAGACAAGAATTCCCATTTCTATCGAATCAAGAACTGTTTTATAACGATTTATCTCTTCAACCGCGGAAACCAAAAGCTCACGGCGCTGCTCGGGGTTTAATTTATCAAGTTTTCTTAACGCCCTCTTGAAGAAATCAACCATACAGTCCTCTCAGGGACAATTTTTGAACAACAGCTTTCTTTAATTTAAAGAAGAGAGCTTCAAGAGCGGCGGCTTCGTTTATATTTAACACGTCCACAGAAGACGCGGCTTCGTTTATATATTTTTTAAATAAATCACAGTATCTGATAATTTCCGCGTCTTCCGATGTCTGCATAACGGAGCTTATCATATCAAGGCATATCTTCATAAAGCGGGAGAACGAAGCGTCTTTAAAATTTTCGCTGTGTGAAATTACCGTTTTAATTAAACTTGAACTCTTAAGGCATTTTTCAAACCCGGTGGCATCCGCTGTTGGCGCATAACGTCCGCCCAGAATATTTAAAAACGCCGGAACATCAGCCGCGTTTTTTTTACACGATAAAGACGCAATCCGCGCAAATGACACAATAAACCATGCGGCAAGCGGATACATTTTTTCCGAACTCTGCGGCGTGAAGGAATCAAGGTATTCGCTTAAACCAGATTCATTTGCGGATTGAAAAACCCTGCGGATAATTTCTCTCTCTCCTTCCCTGCTTCTTTTTAAAAATCTGTAAGGGCGAAGGCGCGACAAAATAGTCTGAATTAAAGCTTCCTTGCGCTGCGTTGTAAGAATTATATTTACCGACGAAGGAGGTTCTTCAAGCAGTTTTAAAAGCGAATTATGCGCTTCAGACTTCATTTTTTCGGCGTTTTCAATAATCAGCGTTTTCTGTTTTCCTCCGGGAGCAAGACGGCACCAGTAAGAAGCGCTCCTTATATGACCAACAGGAATATTTGCATTTATGCCTTCGTTTTCAAGGGCAAACGCATCCTTTATTAAAGAAGCGCATTTTTTTTCCAGAGCGGAATCATCTGTTTTTGAATTATTAGGTGAAACTTCCTGCGCGTTATCCCAAAACTCGTTTAATTTTTCATCTAAAGATGAAAGAATGGAAGAGATTTTAGAAAATTTCGGATCATCATCCATTACGACGGGAGAAAAACGGATTATAAGTTTGCGAATGGAACGAAAAAACAAAAGCTTAATATTCTGGTTCGAAGGATTTCCAAGAAACGCGGATTTGCAGGCTTCTATTTCTGAAGCAAAAGAGCGTCTTCCAAGCACCAGCATATCATCATGCAAAAGCAGACGGTGTCTCTCGCAGGAAGGACATGAACATTTCCATGCCGCGTCCTGTTCGCATGAAAAAACGCGCGCCGCTTCAAGCGCGGCGCTTCCCTTTCCTGAATAGAGAGGGCCGAAGAAAAGCATAGAAGGAGCGTTCTTCACGCTTAAGATATCGTCACGTAACTGACAAACGGCTCCCTGCTCTATAATATTTTCAAACATCCGCGGCCTCCGCGACCGTCGCCATGCTTTCCTTTCCCGTGATGAAAGGCAGAAGAAGACGCGCGAAAAAACTGCCGGAGAGCAGTCCGTCAGGGTTAACAAGCGGCTGTATTTTAATAATAAAAAGAATAAGGCTTACAACCGCGATTCCTTCAGCCAGTCCAAAAACAATTCCAATGTAACTGTCGGCGCTTCCAAGACTTACAGATTCAATAATATTCGTTAACATTTTTTCCAATATTTTTATAAGAATAAAAACAATTACAAATAAAGCGATAAACGCGATAATTTCCGGGATTGCCTTCAAGTCAGGCCAAAAAACCTTTCGTAAAAACTCGCCGCCGTTTTTATAAAGAAACAATGACGCAAGAAGGCCGAAAACAACCGCCGCCATGGAAAGAAGCTCTGAAATAAAACCTTTCAGGAAACAGCGGATCATAAAAAGTCCAATCAATCCTATAAAAACAAAATCTATCATTGAAAAACTCACGAATCCCCTCCGGATTGCTTTTTAATAAAATCAGCTAAATCTTTCGCGATTAAAACCGCGCTGTCGCGCTCTCCTATTTTCGCCGACGCCTGTGCCATCCCGTTTCGTTTTTTTTCATCCTGCGAAAGAGAGTTTACAGCGAGCGTTAAATCGTCAGCGTTTGACAAAACAAGAGCCGCTCCGTTCTTTAAAAAAAATTCCGCGTTCTCAACCTGATCTCCCCTTGTGCCTGTCCCCTTTAAAGGAATCAATAGCATTGGTTTTCCCAGCACAGCCCATTCCCAAATACCGGCGCCGCTTCTTCCCATAACAATTTCAGAAGCTGCCATAATATGAGGCATCTCTTCTTTTATATAAGAAAAAGGTTTATATCGATCTTTCTCCTGAATATCCCATTCAAGATTAGGACCTGTTTGATGAACGACGGTGTATGTTTCGCAAAGACGCGGCAAAGTAACGCGCACAAGCTCATTAATTTCTTTCGCTCCCTGACTTCCGCCGAGAACAAGAAGAATGCGCGCGTTTTCATCAACTTTTAAGAAAGCCCTGCCCTTTGCGGGATCGGCGCAGCGAAAAGCGCTTCGCACAGGATTTCCCGTCACAGCGACAAAATCGCGTATCTTCTCTTTAAAAAATTTTCTTGTATCATCGTAAGCGGTAAAAATTTTTCCGCCGGTGCGCGAAACATAGCGGGCATTGATTTTTGTGGCAAGCCCGGGACTAAAATCGGATTCATGGGTGAATACGGGGATTTTAAGCGAAGAGGCGGCGGCGCACGGAGGCACGCTTACAAAGCCGCCTTTAGAAAAGAGAAGACACGCTTTTTGCTTTTTAAGAATTTTCCGGGCGGCAAAAAAGCCAGCGATAACTTTAAAAAAATCAGCAATTGTCCGCAGTGAAAAATAACGCCTGAGCTTTCCGGAAGGTACGCCGAAGAACTCAATCCCGGCTTCTTTAACAAGCCCCGCGTCCATACCGGCAGAGGAACCAATCCAGAATATCCGAAACTCACGATCGGAAAACAGCTTTTTTAATTCTGCCGAAACCGCAAGACCTGGGTATATATGCCCTCCTGTCCCTCCGCCAGTAAAAGCAATGTTTACCATAGGAGGGATTATAGCATATATTTATTTTTTAACCAACTCGGCAGCGCTGGTAACCAAACTTGCAAGGTTTTGAATCTCGGACGGAATGATGATTTTTGTCGCCTGACCGTCCGCGACTTTTTGCAGAGTTTCAAGGCTTTTTAGTTTAATTAACGGCCCGTCGGCATTTACGCTCTTTAACATATTTAGACCGTCAGCGGTCGCTTTTTGCACATTGAGAATTGCCTGCGCTTCGCCTTCGGCTTCGCGGATGGCGGCTTCTTTCGCGGCTTCGGCCTGCAGAATAACCGCGGCTTTTTCAGCTTCAGCTTTTAAAATAGCGGAGGCTTTCTGTCCTTCGGCGACAAGAATCGCAGACTGCTTTTCACCTTCGGCTTTAAGTATCGATTCCCTTCTTTCGCGTTCGGCTCTCATCTGTTTTTCCATCGCTTCTAGAATGCTCTTTGGCGGCGTAATGTTTCTTAGTTCAACGCGGTTTACTTTGATGCCCCAAGGGTCGGTAGCTTCGTCCAGAACAATGCGCATGCGGTTATTGATCATGTCGCGGCTTGTTAAAGTCTCGTCAAGTTCCAGTTCGCCAATGACGTTTCTTAAGGTAGTTGTCGCAAGATTCTCAATCGCGCTCATTGGATTACATACGCCGTAAGTGTAAAGTTTCGGGTCTGTAATTTGAAGATAAAGCACGGTGTCGATCATCATGGTAACATTGTCTTTTGTAATTACAGGCTGAGGCGCAAAATCCCACACCTGTTCTTTAAGAGTGACACGCGCCGCTACCCTGTCAAGAAACGGCATCTTTACATGTATGCCTGTGCCCCATGTGGTGTTGTAAGCGCCGAGACGTTCAAGCACAAACGCGTTTGACTGCGCTACAATCCTGACATTTGCAATAACCAAAATAAGAATAAACGCAATTAATCCGATAAATATTTCCATAATATCCCCCGTTAAAAATTATTTATTAAGCCAGAGGGCGCACAATCGCCTGCACGCCTTCGATTCGAATTACTTCACATTTTGTTCCTTCTTCCAGAACAGATCCGTCTTCCGGTTTTGCCGACCAAATCTGTCCGTTTATTTTTACCTCTCCCCTGTCAAACTCCGTTATCTTTTTCATTACAAGAGCATGCTGTCCCGCAAGACTGTCAACATTTGTTTTTACTCTGCCTGTTTTAAATTTTTCAATCGCAACCGGGCGGGTAAAAATAAGAAGAACAGCGGATATAATTAAAAAGATTAATATCTGTAAAATAAACGGAATTGGCAGAAAGGCAAGAAAAATCATAACAACCGCAGATATCGCAAACCAGATTGTCGTAAGGCCGAGAGTAAGACCTTCGATTACCGCCAAAATAACAGCAAGCACAAGCCAAATCCACTGCGGAGAAATATAAAAATAGTGACCGAATAATATGAACATAAGTTTAGTCTATACCGGTATTACCGGGGTGTCAAGATGAGCAATAAACGTAAAATTGTACCCAGCAATACTTGAATATATCTAATTATAGCTAAATATTATAAAAATATCTTATATTTAATTATTATTGACTGTATAATCATTAAATGAAGAATATAAAGGTATAGATTTTCACATTTTATATCATTAATAAAAGGTCGCAAATTGCGACCTTTAATTATATGTTTGATCGCTATGTATTAAAACCTATTCTTTTTGTTGCTTTTGGCTGTTCTATCAAATTATTCAAAGCGATAATAATGTCATTAACTCGTTTATCATTTTTCTCGATAACTGAGATAAATCCCGGTCAAGCATTACTTTTTTTCCTCGAATTTCATGTATCATGTTTTTAATAAGTATTGCCTTTTCATTTTCCATTTATAAACTCCTAATAGGGTTTTTCCCCGGAAATTTTTGATGCAAACAGAATTTTCATGTACCATACGACCTTCAAAAAAAGATCACCTATATATGGCGCGAGCATGCGTGGCGCATGACTGAGAATTAAAATATTTATCAATTTTCTTACCAAAAACCAACACGAACTTGTGGTTTAATATAGAAGAGTTTCTCGCCAAGGCGTATGGGACGCCAAGTTTTTATTCGATGTTCTTTCTAAAACCTTAGAATTTATGATGACTTACAGAGAATGTTTGGTTACTAAATCTGTGTGCAGAAAAAAGAACCTCGGTTATTCGCATAGAAAGCGGTGGCAGCTAGACGGCTCATGTTATGGAAACTTAACACAAAAATCGAATTTCCTGCAGGTAACAAGAGACCCAAACTTTTTAGTTACCAAGGAATTTACTGAAATGAAAAAAATGGTGCTTGAAGCAATTGGGGCGTGAAGGGAGAAAGCAGTTTTTTTTTGTTTTACTCCTTGTTTTTCATTACCTTTTACTATACAATTTATTTCATGGAAACTATATATAAATTGAATGCGCAGGATCTTACCTCCAGTTTTGTAGCTTCTGTTCAAAGTGTATACCTCGATCGTGATATTAAAAAAAAATATTGGTATATTTTTTTACAATTTATTATATTTTTATTTATTGTTTCATGTAATAAAAATATAGCAGAAGAAGTTATAATCATTCAAGAGTCAGAATCGCTGCATGATATAATGGGTATAAAATGGGAAACTAGTACCGCTGATGTTTTTGAATATTTTAAAAATAATAATTATGATATAATGATAAACGAACCTGAACATATAAGAGTAAAAACTAAATATAAAGACATGGATTCAGAAATTGGTATACATTTTTATAATAACAAGGCATATACCGGAGATATATTTATTCGTAACTCTAATGCTTTACCTCACACCATAATAGGTGAAAATTTTATCAATGATGTTTTAGACATTATCAATATAAGGTACGGAAAACCATATAAAAACGAAAGTTCTCTGCTTCATAGCAACCCACCCATAGAATTTCATGCATATTTTTGGCAATTTAACAATAATTGCAATATTTTATTAATTGGTTGGTGTGATAGACATTATTCACCTACAGATTATTTTGTAAATATATTTTTTAAAAATGAATCATTGTCTAAACAAAAAAAAATAATAAATAACTTTTCTCCGGATTATTCTAATAATTTATTTTGGAAAGATATATTTTATTTAAATATTCAATAAATAATTTTTGAATATGTGTATATATTACAACAGAATCATATATTATTAAAATTTATAACTCACCGAGAGTTTTTATATTATTAGGATTTGTAACTTCCACAACAACAGTATAATCTGTAAAAACAAATACTTTTTCTTCATCTTTATTTACGACTAATAAATCTTTTGTACGATACGCTGTTGAATTGTAAGTAAAGAAAATGTAACTGCTACCGTAATCTACAGTATTCTTCAAACTAGTTCCAGGTACTAACTGACCAATAATTCCAATTCTATTAATATTATCCTTAATAGGATATTGTGTAAAAGTATTATTAAGTTTATATTCTAAAATACAATCAAAATAAATCAAATTTTCTGATCTTAAAAATAAAGTACCAATAAATGATTCTTGTCTGGAACTAGATGATTTTTTTATACTATTTATATTAATCACATCATTCGTACGAGTCCATGTTCCTGTACCTTCATAAAATACAGAAGCATGAGTATTATTAAAATACGAAATAAAGAAGGTTTCATTCTTATATAATTCAATATTTAAAGAACTAATATCTATTTGACTATTTTTATTATCCCAAGAACCGATGAATAACAATTCATTGTCTGTATTATCAAACTGCATATCATTCCATAATATTTTATTGATATTTTTTGAAGATTGATTTTTCATTTGAAGTGTTGTAGTATTTTCATTAACTGGTTTATCATTGTTGACATCATCGGAATTGCATGATGAAAAAAATAAAAGTGAAAAAAATAAATATACCAAATATTTCATAAAAAACTCCAAAATTTCTAAGTAACTTATTGCCTGCCAAACAATAAGAGAATAGTTTTAATTAAATCTCCTAACTGCTAATGTTTTAGCACTTATAGAAGTAATACCATTATTATAACTGGTGCTTCTCCAACGACCATCTCCAAAATACAAATATTCTACACCTACACCACTAGCATATTTCATAGTTGAAGACCAATAATTAGAAGTTGAATATTTATTAAAAAGATTTTCATATATTGACTGAAGTTCTCCTTTGTCAGGAAGATACCAGTTATTATAGCCGCCCCCATTATAACCACCTGCGATTGAAATTGCGTCATTATAAATATAAGAGCCAAGATCACCACTAACTTCTTTATATTGACCACCTGAAGCAAAAAATATAGTTCCACCGCCAGGTCCTATATCGCCAATTTTATATATATTCCCTGAAACACCGAATTCATTACAAATATTTCTTAATGTATCTGTCTTTTCACTTACTGTAATAGTTATAATTGTGTTATTAGTAATTAATATTTCATTCTTTAAATTTTCTGTACAAGTAACAGGTTCTGTTCTGCAACGTAAAATACCTATTGAAGTAGTTTGCAAATAAAAGAAAATATATTTTGTACCATCACTTACTACTTTTTCAATATCATCTCCGCTTTTTATTAAACCATAATTAACTGAAGCATATTCCACATTTAGAAGCGGATAATCTGATAGATTATTAATTGTTAAGGTTGTAGTTATATTTTCGTTTGTATCACATGAAAATAAAATTATAAAAACAACTAATAAAAATATATAAATCTTCATTATTTCTCCTTATTCAAGTTATTTCTATAATCCGCCAAGCATAACCGGTAAATTATTATTTTCTCCAATAACATAAGTATTGTTAGTAAAAGTAAATATTTCATTCCTTCCTTTTACTACATTAACTGTATAATTTGTTTGGTAGGAGATTGTTCCTAATTTAAAGTAAATAAAACCTCCTCCTGCTTCTACATTTTTTGTTACAGTTTCTCCATTTTTAATATAGTTGGAATTTGTACCGGCAAAATTAACATTATTCCATTTTACATTTGAAATTTCTTTTGTTGTTTGGTTTATAATAGTTAATTTTGTTGCGCTTTCGGGTTCATAAGTATAAGATCGGACAGCGCGAACACCCCTTGAGTCTGTTTTATACCAATAATCTTGAGAACCAGAGTAAAATAAAATATACCATGCATAGGCTTCACTGCCTGCATATGATTCTGATGTCCAATATGACCTATTATAAAAACCGCCTAATTCATTTTTATGAAGATTTTTATACATTAAATCCAATTCGTTCCTCGTTGGAAGATGCCAGTCCGTAAATCCTCCGCCTCTATGATTTTTTGCGTTTGTAACTGCCGCCGCCCATGTAGTATCGCCAAGTTCACCGCTGCACTCCATATATTGACCGCCTTCAGCAAAAAATATATAACCGCCTCCTTGTCCTTTTTTACCATATTCTCCATTATCATTAAAAAGATCACATGTAGTAAATAGAAATGTAAGAATTAATGTTAATTTAATTAATTTTTTCATAGCAAACTCCTTTTAAACCATATATTTACTTTGTATACTTAATTAAAATATCATCAAGAGATAAGTAATAAATATTATTATCATCAATACCATCATTTTTTTGCCAAATAATATCATTCATACCAGAAGATAAATCAAAATTCATAAATGCCCATTCAAAATTTTCTGTCCATTTTTTTACTTCTGTTCCGTTTATAGTAAATATTGTTCCATCGGTTCCATTTGCTTTGTTTGCATACCAGAATGATATTTCTGCATTTCTTTCAAGATCTACATTAATACATAACCTTGAATTATTAGTTCCGCCAATTGCAATTGATTTAGTCCCATTTTTTGGCGTATAAAAATATGGAGTCAAGTCATTTATTACAGGCAAATTACCGGAACCTGAATAATATCCTGCGCTTACCCTTTCGGAATATGGCTGGATTTGATCTTCAGCATCATCCCACCATACGACAGTACTTTGCAGACTTTTCAATGTTCCGATATTGGATAAATTATTAAGTTCTTCAATTACTGTATTATCAAGAAAAGTGAATTCTATTTGCTGATCTTTTTCTACTATAACCATTTCTTTAGTTCTTGCTATAATTGGGCTGGTTTTTCGTTTAAAGAAAATATAACCGCCTGCGGGCTGTACCGTATTTTTTACATCTGTTCCTGGTTTTATTGAATTCTCAAATTTATTATTTTCAAAAGTAACATTAACCCACAGAACATCCGTTATTTCTACTGATGATTGGTTGCTTATTCGCAGTGTTGTATTTTTATTTATTTCAGATTCTATAACATATGAACGCACTACACGAACGCTAAAGGAATTATCTTTATTCCAATAATTTTGATTACCATTATCAAAATCTAAAGCCCATGACCTGCTGATATCATATGTTTCAGATGTCCAATACTTGCTGTTTGAAAAACCGCCTAATTTATTTTTATAAAGATTTTTATACATTAAATCAAGTTCTGCCTTGTTTGGCAGACGCCAATCGTCAAAACCGCCTCCAATATAATTTTCAGCTGCACCTACTGCTGCCGGCCATGTATTATTGCCAAGCTCTCCGCTGCATTCCATATATTGACCGCCTTCATCAAAAAATATAATACCGCCTCCGTGACCTGTTTTTCCAATTTCTCCGCTTTTATTATTAAATAAAACATCACAAGATGCGAATGAAAATACGAGGATTAGTGTTAGAGTCATTAATTTCTTCATAACAAACTCCTAAAAATATTTAATTGTTACTAAAAGACCGAACATAGCAAAACCTAATTAACCAAGATTCATTTCTTTCAGACCAATTACCATTAGCAAAGTTAGTGGAAAAATATAAATTTCTACTTCCAATATTCATTCCTATCAATTCACGAGAAAAATCTATAGTCCAATAATTGTCATTAATAAAACTACCAACACCTTTTTTATAAAGATTATTATAGATTAATTCTAATTCTGATCTTGTTGGGAGAGACCAATTATTAAAATTACCTCCTCTATAAGATAATGAATTTATATTAGCGGTACTCCAATTATTTATTCCAAGATCATCACTACATTCTTTATATTGACCACCTGAATTAAAAAATATAAAACCACCACTAGGTCCAATGTCTCCAATTTTGTAAAAAATTGGTATATTATCATGAATATTTTTTAATGTGTCAGAATAATTATTAGAAAATCTTGTTATTAAAGTATTGTTTATTATAGTAATCTCATTATTTTTACTTTCTTCACAAGTGAGTACCTGATTAATTCTACAACGTGTTTCTTCAATATCATCATATAAATAAAAAGTTACATATCTTGAACCTGAAGTTACTTCTTTTGTTTTTTCTTTTCCATTATTGATACTACCAAATTCAAATGAACCGTATTCAACATTAAAAATATTATAACTAGACATATTATTAATTGTAAGAGTTGTCACTACAATTTGTTCAGCATTATCACAAGTAGTTAAAAAAGTAAAAAATATTAAAATTAGAAAATATAGTTTATTCATAATATTACCTACCTTCTATATATGTTTTATTTAGCCAATGGATTTACAGGACTTACTACAGGACCACTAATACCTGTATTTTTAATCTCAAAATAATATAATTTTCCTCGTTCCATTTCAAACGAAGGAAACGAAACACGATTTGTTTGATTGTCACGTATTTTTAAAGAATCCATTAACAGCGATTCTGATAAAAATGGTATAGTAATCTCATAGAATCCAAACTGTCCAAGAGTCAGCCATGGGTCTTCACGACCCATTTGAGGCAATATTACACCGAAGTTTTCTATCCAATATTGATCAGTTGTTAAATTAAATACTTTTACGACGCCATTTACAAACCGCAATTCGTTATCAGGCGGATCTTCAATACTTTTTGTATAACTGCGACCTTTTTCCACAACAAATGAAATATTAGACATGGTTCTTTCGGCGTGAATATATAAATCATTTGTGCCTGTATCAAATCTGTTTGCTAAAAGAATTTTATAACGCAGATAAAATGTATCGCCTAAAAATGTATCCGAACTTGCAGGCACTTCCACCACAAGTTTTCTGCTGATTGTGTCAGCTGTGCCAATAAATGAAGTTGGATCAAAAGACTGTGGATTAAAATTATAAAATATATCAACAGGATATTTAGAATTATTAAAAAAAGTAATTTTTGCAAGATTTGGATCGCTTGCAGCATTGCCGCTATTGTCAGGATCGCATGATATTATAATAATAAATATTATAAGTAATAATATGTTTTTTGTTATTTTTTTTGCCATAATAAATCCTTAATAATTTTATTCAAAAAATATACTTATTTTATTTACATTAAAACCATTAGCTATAAATAATTTATTAATAATTCCTCTTGCATCATTAGCGATGCTCGAATTATTACTTATTGCCTGCCAATAACCCTGCCCCCAACCTAACCCGGTAGAAACATATGTTTCTGCTCTAATTCTAATAATTATGTCATCACTGCTGGTTGCTGAACTTAAAACAGAGGCGTTAATACCATTAACTGTATAAGAGTTTACAGAAGCTATAAGTTGAGTATTGCTATAAATATTATTAATAATGTCTGACTGTGTTGGCAAGGAAATGGGAATATTGTTGCCTACAAAAATATTAGTATTTGTAAAACCATTAAATAAGTTTATTACCGCCGCTTTCCCGTTAGAGCTTTCAGATAATGTTGTATAATATACTTCTAACACTATAGATACATTTTTTGCTTTATACCCTTCACTTGAATTACTGCCTGCGATTGTGTATTTAATTATATTTACAGATTCAGCGCCTTCTTTGTTTAGCTCACTTATAATTTCTTCGCGAGTTGGTGGTTTAAGCATTGTAGTTATAGTAACATTGGTAAAATGCTGAAAAAGTCCTCTAACTGCCTGTTCAACTAAAGTAACATTAGCGCCAACATCATAAGTAATAGATATTTTGATAGGTATATTACTCTGCTTGCTGCCATAATAAAATTCGTCAATAACTTCATTGCTGGCGGTGTATTCCAGAATTTTTATATTTACTGCTCCCTGTTCGCCGGTTATTGCAATAATACTGGCATGAGAAGGCAGGGGATATAATACAGTAGCGCTTACACTGGCAGTAATATTAGTAAAACCTGTAAATAATTCACGAATAGTCAGAGTTACTGCTGCTTGTGACGGTATAACTGTACCTAACCCATTGTAGCTGTAATTTACTCTTATCACTATTGCGGCATTGCTGCGAGCTGAACCGCCTGCGGCAGCTACATTATTGCCGTTAGAAGTATATGTGGCTATGGTTACACTTGTTGCTCCAAAGTTTTGAACTGCTTCTATAATATTTTGATGAGATGGCATTGTAAATGTTTCTGCATTATCCGGCTGCTGCGGCAAACTGGTTGAATTAGCGTATACATCAACTTCATAACTGCTAAATTTATTATTAAGGAACAGCTGCCTTATTGCGGATTCAACAGCTGTGTTAGATGCGCTGCCTGAATAAATAACCCTTACCTCAATATTATATATACCGGTGCTTTTAAACCCGCCGTTAGTATTTATTGACGGATTATCCCAGCTTCGCTCAGAATACTTATAACTGTTAATAACAACGTTATTCGCTCCTGCCTTTTCAGCTTCCTTTATAATTTCATTTTTTGACGGCAAATAAAGACCGCCTTCCATATCACAAGATATAAAACATAAAAATAACAAACCCAATAAAATAAAATATTTCATCTTCATTTTAATTTGCCTCCGTTAACGATTAGTCACACCAATATCCAGATTAAAAAAACCTCGTTCATTAAATAACCTGACTAATGCAGAAACAGCGTAACCTGCTATTTCAGCATTATTCCTGCCATCGCCATATACAAATACTTTAATCCTGGCAGCCCAATCCGCATAAACTGTATAGAAATGATCAATTTGTTTTCCATCTACTGTATAAACACTTGGTTCATTAGAGTCAGCATAAAAATATAAAACATGAATCACAGCTTGTCTAATATTTGTACCTCTTGGAAGAGGTAACAGAGCTATAGCATTATTGCCAATATGAGCATTAGTAAAATTTGCAAATAACGCTCTTACATTTGTTTCTACTGTTGGTATAGTTTGACCATCATAATATATCTCTACAATTATAGGTGTATCAACTAACCTGCTTCCTTCGTTTATAGGTGTAACTCTTGCATTGTTTGCTATATAGTATTTTATTTCCACATTGTCAGCTCCAGCTTGTTCTGAAGCCTGTATAATTTGATTATAAGAGGGCAATGGAAAACTGGTGCTTTTTAGTGTACCTGTTACATTAATTCGAGTGTAATCAGTACTTTTTGCATCAAAACCAAATTGGCAAAATAATTCTCTGATTTTATTTACTACATCACTATTTGAAACAATTGAACCCAAACCAGAGTACTCATAACTAAGCGTTAATACACTTACAGGTGAAATGTATACATTTCCTCTTATGGCATTAATACTTCTATTGGATGGCACGTCTTTATAGTACCAATTTTCATCAAAATTAGGTTGTCGCCAAAAGTAATATTCATTAGCATATACTTTATAAACTTTTATATTTATATTACTAGCACCTAATTGCTCTAATGCAAAAATTATATCGGCGTAAGTTGGCAATGGAATCAATTTCCAACGACTATCTGTTGTGGTTTCAACTCTAAAAGGATTTGTATTCCATGTAGCCTCAGCTTCCCAAAAACCTGCGTTCTTAAATAACTGAAAAATTGCTCCTATAACTGACATTGTAGGGTGCATATTATCTGTTTCATCATAAAATACATATACCGCCGTTAGCAGAATATTATTTCCTCCTCCCCATGAAGTAACATTTGGTCGCCACCAACTGGGTTGAATACCACCATTAGTATTAACACCACTAGCATTTGTAGAATTACTAGTAGCCATTTGATAACTGATTATTTGTACATTAGCCGCTCCAACAGCTTCTGCGGCTTGTATTATAGCTTCACGGGTTGGTAATTGCCCATATACAGTGAATGGTAAAGATGGTGGTGGTACATATTCTTTCGCTTCTTCGTCTAAGTCACAACTAAAAACAAGTAAAGGTAGTAAAAATACTATAATAATATTCTTTATATACACGCCATCCTCCATTAACGATTTACAGTAATATCTAAATTAAAAAAACCTAAACTATTAAATAGTTTTATAATTTCTTGCCTTGCATTGTCGGCTACGACATAAGTATTATTCCCATTACCATTCAATACTATTTTAATTTTTGAATTCCATGCTACTGCATCTGGATTTAGTTTAATATTAGATGGTAAAGTACCTCCTGCTGCCCATTCCCTTAATTCTCCCCATGTTGCATTTCCAATATCATATAATGTTATAATACTTGCACCATCTGCAGAATAAATACGTGGTTCTTCATATAAACCTGAACTAAACCATGCACCATATGATGCTGTTTGTTTAATCATTACAGGGCTTGGAAGAGGAATAGTTGCTATTTCATTATTACCAATATGCACGTTATTAAAATTAGAAAATAATATTTTTAAATTAGCGTTTACAGCAGAAATTGCTTGACCGTCATAATTGATATTAATAATGATTGGCATATCAGCCAATTTGCTCCCTTCGTTAAGAGGTATAACATCTTTATTGTCAGCATTATATGTACTAACTTGTATATTGGTTGCCCCTGCTTGTTCCGCAGATTTTGCAATTTGATTAAAAGAAGGTAATGGATAACTTGCACTAACAATTGTACCTGTTGCACTGACATCAGTATCACCAAAGCCATGCTGTGAAAATAATGATTTTACTGTGTTCTCTACATCATTACTGGTAATAATTGAGCCTAATCCATAATATTCATAATGAAGCCTAATTATTCTTGAAGTTGTTGCAAGATTTCCTTGTACGGCATAAAAACTACTGTCTGAAGGAACTGCACGATAATAGTAATCACCTAGAAATGGAGAAGGAACGTCCTGACGAGGAAGAAAAGGAACAAACACTTCATAATGGATTATTTTAATATTGCTTGCACCTAATTGTTCTACAGCATTTATTATTTCAGCATGAGTTGGCAACAGGATTAAGTTATAGTCGTTATCTGTATCATTCCCTGTATCAATAGGAGGTTTTTCATTGTTTAGATCACAACTTAAAATAATTAGGGAAAATAATAATATTAATTTTATATATTTTAACATATATTCGTTTCCCTTTGTAAAACAATTAAGGATAAGTCACAGTAATATTAAGGTTAAAAAAACCTCGCAAATTAAATAATTTTTTTATATTCTCTACAGCATTAGCAGCAGTAGCAGCAGAATTTGTACCATCACCATTCATAACTATTCTTATCGCTGCGTTCCAAACAGCATTACCAGGATTACTTATTATCGAAATTGCTGCACCATTAGCGGTGTAAACATTTGGTTCATAAGTAAGACTTGCCGAGAAATATAAAACACCAAGAGCTGCATTCCTTATATTTGATCCAGTTGGTAAAGGTATTGTAGGCGCAGCACTATTTCCAATATAAGCATTAGTAAAATTGGCAAATAATGCTTTTATATTTGTGTTTACTTCTGCTTTAACTACACCATCATAATTTACCTCTACAACAATAGGCATATCGGTTAATCTTCTTCCTTCGTTCATAGGGATAACATCTACATTGTTGGCTTTATATAAGCTAACAACTACATTGTCTGCTCCTGCATTCTCCGCGGCTTGTTTAATTTGACTGTAAGACGGCAATGGAAAATCGGAACTAACCAGCGTTCCTGTTGTTTCAACATCAACACTCTCAAAACCAAATTGAATAAATAATTGCCTGATAGTATTTTGAACATCATTGTTGGTAATAATTGAGCCTAATCCGGGATGCTCGTAACTAAGCCTTAATATTCTTGGTGTTGTATGCGCAACATCTCCCTTCACAGCATTATAGCTGCTGTCAGCAGGAACTATATGCATACGTGTCAGGGTATACCAGGAAAGAGTAATAGGAGGAGGACTCCAAAAATCAACAGTAGCTGCTGTATAAAGATTAATTTTAATATTATTAGCGCCTAATTGCTCTACCGCATTTATTATATCTGCATGAGTAGGTAAAGGAATCAATCTCCAGCGATTATCCGTAATGGTTTCAACTTCCATGATTCCTGAAGCTCCATATGCAGCGTCTTCGAAACCTGCATTTTTAAAAATTTGATAGATAGCGCCTCTTACTGACATACTTGGATACATTTTATCTGTTTCGTCGTATACCACTTTTACTCCTATCAGCGTAGGGATAAAACTACTGCTGCACCATTTTTGATCTTCCCGCCACCAACTGGGTTTAATCCCGCCGCTAGTAGTAAAACCTCCAACTGATTTTTCTGTCGCTCCGTTAGCTATTTGATAACTAATTACTTGTACATTGGTTGCTCCAACCGATTCTGCAGCTTGTATAATATCACTGCGCGTTGGTAACTGACCATAAATTGTAGGCGGTAAAATTGGCGGCGGTATATCATCATCACTGTTGATGTTACAACTGAAAAAAATCAGAGTTAATAAAAAAAATATGATGATACTATTCTTCATTAATATCTCTCCCTCATTGTTCTCCATTAAGGATAAGTTACTGTAACTTCAGTATTATAAAAACCATGTCTATTTAATAAATTTACAATTGCTGTAACTGCGTTATTAGCAACAGCAGCACTATTAGTACCATTGCCATATAAAACTATTCTTATTCTGTCAGTCCAATCAGCATAAACTGTATAGAAATGATCAATTTGCACACCATTTACTGTATAAACACTTGGCTCATAAACAATACTTGCATTAAAATAAAGAACATCAAGAGCGGCATTTCTTATATCTCTACCACGAGGCAATGGTAATGAAGCTGTAGCATTATTACCAATATGTACATTATTGAAATTTACAAATAAAGCCCTTACATTTGTATTTACTGCTGATATTGTTTGACCATCATAATATACTTCTACTATAACAGGAGTGTCAGCTAATCTGCTTCCTTCGTTCATTGGTATTACATTTACATTATTAGCTCTATAATATTTAACTTCTACATTACTTGCACCTGCTTGCTCTGCAGCTTGAATGATTTGATTAAAGGAAGGTAATGGAAAACTAGTACTAATAAGTGTACCTGTCGCATAAATGTCAGTAGAACGAGACTCATCTACTTCAAAACCATATCGTCTGAATAATTCCTTAACAGCATTAACCACATCAGTGTTTGTAATAATTGAACCTAATCCGGGGTGTACATAACTAAGTGAAATTGATCTAGATGGTGTTGCGATAAAACCTTTTGAGGCATTAAAACTACTGTCTGTAGGCACTGATACCCAATCAAAAGCGTCTCTGGAATATACTCTATAGGAGTTAACTTTTACATTACTTGCGCCTAATAATTCTACAGTATAAATTATATCAGCATGGGTTGGTAAAGGAATTAACCTGTAATCATTATCTGTAGTAGTTTCTATATTAAATGGATATGAAAAAAAAGTAGCGTCGTAAAACCCAGCATTTTCAAATAATTTAAGAATAGCTAATCTTACCGAAACGTTAGGGTGCATATTATTTGTTTCATCATATAATAAAAATAAACTTAACAGCGTAGGAGTGTAACTGTAAGTACACCATTGTCTGTCTGATCGCCACCAACTAGGTTGAATACCGCCATTTGTACTAACATTACCAGTTATATTTTGTGATGTACCAGTAGCTATCCGATACCTTATTATTTGAATATTTTCTGCTCCAACAGCTTCGGCGGTCTGTATAATATCATTGCGAGTTGGCAATCGACCGTAAACAGTTGGAGGTAAAGTAGGTTCTGATACATCATTATTTTCGCTGTCCAAATCACAGTTATTAAATAATATAAAGGAGAATAATATAAATGCAAAATTAATTTTTTTCATTTATAATCGTTCCCATAGAATACGGCTACCAATGAGCTGCTTTAACTGTAACATTATTAAAACCTGCCGTACCAAAAATCTGAATAATCTCTGTACGCACCCGCTCTTGTGTCAAAATTATAGTTGTGTATCTGACAGTTATTTCTATGATTGCGTTATATGGTCTGTCAATCTCATAGCCGTCAAATATATAACTGCCGTTAACTAAATAATCTGTAACCGCTACATTGGTAGTAGTTCCGGCGCCGTCTAAAGCTTTTATTGCGTTTTGAATTTTTAAATGAGTAGGCAAGGGATAAGTCATGCCGCCCGAAACTACTATATTTGCGTTGGTAAAATTAATAAACAAATTATTAAGAACTTTTGAAACATCAGAAGAAGAAACAGGTCCGTCAAAACCAACCTCTATATTTATTTTGCTGTCACGAGCTAAAGTGATACCATCGTTTTCATTCTCGTTTACAACATTTTGCCAGAGCAGGTTCTGCATAAGCTGATAACTTAAAATTCTCGTTTTATTGATTCCGCCGCCTATAGCATTTAAAGATGTTAATATTTCGTTATGACTTGGTAAATATAAACCATCCGGATTGTTTATTTTATTTAAAAAACTTTCTATTGTAAGTATTACGCTTGGATTAGCTGCCTCAACTATGAGAGTGCTATTAATAAACGTAAATATTAAATTTTGATCAGTAACGGTAACTAAGTCAAGTGTTCGCAGAGCTATATCACTGCCAGCTCCTGCAATATTGAAAAAAATAAAACTATATCCTTCTTGTACATCATCTATTTCACTGTTACTGCCCGTACTTATAGCTTGACCATTGTTAAATGAACGGCCATTCCATATCGCATTCTTAATTGTCGCAGCTGACTGGTTTTGAATACGCAAGTTAACTGTACTGGTAGTATTATTTTTATTATCATCTTCATTATTTGGCTCATCAACACAACTCAACAGCACAAAAACTGACAACAACAAGAAAAAATTAATTTTTTTTTGCAGCATTACAATTTTACCCTCCCCTAAAGGATCCACCTGCAATAAAGCAGGTGGAGAATAAAATTAATTTACGTTTGCGTTAAATAAACCTTCGATGTCCATTTTTTGAATTTCTGACAACTCTGAAGCTACAAGATTGCTAACCGTGCTTCCTGTTACTTGAATCTCATACAGATAATCAATTTTGACTGTACGCGGCGGAACATTACCGGTACGGCCAACTCCAGGACCGCCAACGCCAAAATCGGAAGTGTGAGTAAAGCTAAAACTTTGATCAGGATTTCGCGGAAAGTTAACTTGAAAGACCTGAGTTTCGCCAGGATTAAGAAAGGTAGAAAGCATTGATGTCTGTTGTGCGGTAGAACCATTAAAAAATTGAATAGCAGCTTGCGAGTTATTTACAACACGCACAAAAGCAGCTCCAGAAACCATGTTAATGCTCGCGGTTTGCGCAATTTCTCTAAAGTTCCAGGTTATTGGGCTGCTATCAATCCTAAGCGGTCTAAAGAAGGGAGTACCTGCTATTACGCCATCAGGGAAGACAGGTTGAACATCTATAATTTCACCTAATATTGGGTTAAATCTTCGCATAACGGGGTAGAAAATATAGTCGGCTGGCTCAAGGTTTAATGTTTGCTGAGCGGTATAAGGTCCAATAAATCCTAAAGTTACTCCATTGAAAGCAAGATTCCTAAGCTCAAGATTCCAAGCTGTGGGGTTTTCCATTATTAAACGACCTGCACCGCCTGACTGTGCATTAATGGCGAAAATATTATTATTTGTGCCATTATGGTTGTAAAAAGCATATATAACATTGAATCTAGGCGCATTTGCAAGGGCTTGATTACCGCCTGCAGCAATAGCTTTATTAAATTCGGTTTCTGTTACCAATGTTAAAGCGAAATCAGACGATTGATTAAAACCAACTCGGGTTAAACCATGATTAGTAGCATTTCCAGGGATACCGCCCAGCAAATTTTCAAGAGCTGGTTGTCCTTTAAATGCAATCAATCTTATATTAGTATTATTGCGAACACGTATAGAACCTGGCTGATGATCAGTAAAATCTGGTGTAATATTATTATTGTTGTTATTACCGTTTTCCTTTGGCTCCTCACACCCAATAAGACCAAACGCCAGCCCTGCTGCCAGTAAAATCACTGAAAGACTCAGTATTCTCTTAATTTTTTTCATTTTTTTCTCCTTTCAAGATTTTTTTTACAGGAATACTCCCGTTTTTCCGGGGAAAATACATTATCCGGTAGTTCATCAATACCTATATCTCTTTTATTTGGATGTTCCGCCGTGTATGCCAATTTAACCAAAGCCAGTAAATTCAATTGATTTTTTGGCTTTAAAAGACGAAAAATTCCTAAGATTTCGGGATTGTTGCCCGTCATAATGCTCCGCCCCATAAATTAAGATTTCGATATTATTATATCAATTTTTTAATATTTGTCAATGTATTTAATAATGATTTTTATTAAGCAGGTATTATTTTCATTGTTTTTTTAAGTTATTATGTTATTCTTAACCAAGAAAATGAACATATTAGACCGAATCCGCTTCGTTCGTAAGAATTTAGACTTAAATCAGGTCGAATTTGCCAGACGAATCGGCTTGACGCAGACATCACTATCCATGATTGAACAAGAAAAGGCGGTATTAACCGAAAAAAACATCAAACTAATCTGCGCAACTTTTGCCATCGACGAAAACTGGCTTCGTACCGGGAAAGGCGAAATGTTCGGTTCCATATCGCCTTACGAAAAAGAATTGCTGGAAGTCTTCGGGAAATTAACTGAAGATACCCAAAGTTTTGTTTTAGATATGGCAAGGAATTTATTAAAAAGACAGAAATAACCGCTTAACAAACGTGTGTATCTTTTTTATAGTATATATGTTATAATCTTCAAAGGAGATAAACATGGGTATAGTACACACAGAAATTACTTTAAAAAATCTATATGACAATAGAGATGCTCAAAAAGGTAATATTAAACCTGAAGATGTCAGGACAGAAACAGTAACAGCGGTAGCGGATACAGGTTCGATGTATCTGGTTATTACTGAGGAACTTCGTCAAAAACTCGGACTTGAAATAAAAGAAGAAAGAACAGCTCATATTGCAAACGGACAACAGGTAAATTGTCAAATTACAGATTCTGTAGAAGTTCACTGGAAAGACAGGGAAACAGCAGTACCGGCAATGGTCATTCCAGGCGCAAAAAAAATATTATTCGGCGCCTTACCTATGGAAGCTATGGATCTCATAGTTAACCCTGTAACTCAGGAGGTTGTCGGAGCACATGGAGACAGGGTAGAGTTTCTAGCTTTATAATGCTTCTACTTTCCGGAAGAATCCTTCTTCCTAATCTCCATTCTTTTTATTTTTCCGCTGATTGTTTTAGGCAGTTCGTTTACAAACTCAACGATGCGCGGGTATTTGTATGGTGCTGTTACGTGCTTTACATGGTTCTGAAGTTCGCGCAGCAGTTCATCGGAAGCACAGTAGCCGCGCGCGAGAACGATGGTTGCTTTTACAATTTGACCGCGCATTGAATCGGGTACCGCGGTTACGGCGCATTCAAGAACTGACGGGTGTTCCATTAAAGCGCTTTCTACTTCAAACGGACCGATACGATAACCTGAACATTTTATTACATCGTCGTTGCGTCCGACAAACCAGAGATAACCGTCGTCATCCTTCCATGCCATATCGCCTGTCTGGTATGTGCCATTACTCCACGCCTTCTCTGTTACTTCTTTATCTCTCCAGTAACCGCGGAAGAGGCCGGGAAAATCTGAATTGCCTATCACAGGCGGCGTGCTTTCAGGAGCGCAGTCCGCGTTTTCATACATGTTTTTTCCGGCGCAGGTTATGCTCATGTTTCCGACTATGCCTTCGTCACATTCCCTGTTGTCTTCACCTAACAGTTTAAAGCCGAAAAGCGGAGCTGGTTTTCCCATCGAGCCGGGCTTTACCGCAAGCCATTTAAAGACAGCCGCCATTACTGATGTTTCGCTCTGGCCGAAACCTTCGCGTATTTCAAGGCCTGTAAGCTCTTTTAATTTATTGTACACTTCAGGGCTTAACGGCTCTCCTGCAACTGATGTGTGTTTAATAAAACTGAAATCATAGCTTGATAAATCTTCTTTTATAAGATAGCGGAACACTGTAGCGGGAGCGCAGAAAGTGACGGGCTTAAGTCTTTGTATTGCGTCTAACATTCCTTTGGGAGTGAATTTCTCCGTGTCATAGACGCCAATCGCGGCTCCGCAAATCCACTGGCCGTAAATTTTTCCCCACGCGAACTTGGCCCAGCCTGAATCTGTCTGCGTTAGGTGAACGCCATTGTCTTGTGCGCAGTGCCAGTACTTCGCGGTTACGATATGCCCAAGCGGAAGCGAGTGGTTGTGAAGCACCATCTTGGGCATTCCGGTTGTGCCTGACGAAAAATAAATAAGCATCGGGTCTTTTGTAACTGTCGAAACCCTTGCCAAATTCTGCGGAGCTTTTTCAATCTCTGCGCGCATATCGATATACCCTTGCGGGATATTTTTTCCGATAACGGCTATTTTTTCTAGTTTTTTGCAATTTGGTTTTGCAATTGCGATGTTTTCAAGAAGGTCGGGGTCATCAACCGTGATTAAAAGTTTAACGTCGGCTATATTGCAGCGGTATTCCAAATCTTTAGATGTTAGCTGATATGTGCCGGGAATGCAGATTGCGCCGATTTTTGAAAGAGCGCACATAAGCATCCAGACTCCGGGGCGCTGTTTTAAAATCAATTTTACTACATCGCCTTTTTTTATTCCAAGCGATAAAAGCGCATTGGCGGCCTTATCCGAAAGACGTTTGACATCGGCAAAAGAAAAAGATTTCATCTCTTCAGTATCGTCTGTCCATGAAAGCGCAAGTTTCTCAGGCTGTAACCTTGCCCATTCATCCACAACGTCGTACGCAAAGTTAAAATTATCAGGCACATTGCAGCGGTAGTTTTCGTAAAAATCCTCATAACTGTCAAAATCTATTCGCGGGAGATAGCGTGAAAGTATTTCATTCATAATTTAACCTGTTTTATTCCTGAATAATTGTTAAAAATTGCGCCAATCCGTTTACGGCGATCTGGGCATGAGGCAGCCTCGCGTCAAAATAAATTGAATCCCCGGGGCCTAAAATGTGTTCTGTTTTTACGACAGTTACTTTTACATGCCCTTCGACAATATAATTAAACTCCTGTCCCGAATGTGAAACAAGAGCCGCGGGTGGCTTTGACGAATCAAGCGTTACGAGCAATGGCTCCATGGTTCTGTGTTTAAAGTTATACGCAAGAGAAGAAAACTCGTAGCCGGGATAGCGTTCAATCTGCACGCCCTTTCCGCTTCTGCATACGGCGGCGCTGTCCATTCTGGCTTCTTCACCCGTAAGCAGCACAGTAACATCGGTGCCGAGCCTGCCTGCAATTGTATATAAAACGCTTATCGGTATGTCGTTTTCGCCTGATTCATACTTACTGTAAGTGTCATAAGGAATGTCAAGGTCTTTCGCCAAATCAAGAGCGCTGATTTCAAGAATCTCCCTTAATTCTTTTATCCTGAGCGGAACTCCCGTTCCTCCGCGATTCTGCTGCAGCTTACTTCCGGAATCATTAGCTGCATTTTCACTCATATATACTCCTTCCATTTTACGCTGATAACTCTGTCATTATTATTGCGTATTTCAACCGGCAGCCTGACGTCTTCCGTGCCCAGAAAATCAAGCCTTTTTTTATTTACTTTTAATTCTATTGCTTCATTATTTAATATCATTTTTACATAATCATCAATAGTCTTGAATTTTTTATCGGAATATATTCCGTAAAGATTTCCGAAAAAAACATTCGCCGCGTCATGAATATCGGTTCCAGCTGTTATGGGCTTTCCAATCTTTTTCGCGTAACGATACGCAAGCGCGTCAAATGTGACGTCTTCATGCCCGCCGTTTACGGCTTCAACCGCGTCAACGCATCCTGCGGACAAAATAATCCGCGGAATGTAATAACGCTGCCTGAAAGGATGCGCCTGAACTACGCAGCCGCCTGCGTCTCTTACGGCATGGTACTGCTCGCTTCTTGTCCATCCGCGGACCTCGGGGTGTTTTAAGAGCCACTCTTTATTAAGTCCGTAAATAAGATAATCATCGCACCCGTCGAAGGTTTCCTCCCATCCGAAAAAAACGTCGAGACCCTGGCGGTCGCCTTCTTCCTTAGTTTTTTCATATCCCTGACAAAAACGGTTCACCCACTCTTCCCATGGGAGCTTTCGGGATAATGCGCAATTAGCGTTATAAAAATGATCTGTTACAATGATGCCGGTATACCCTTTTTCAAGATATCCTGCAATGTATTCTGCTCCTCCCGAAACCGCGCACTTGCTGACTCCGGCCGTATGGAGGTGAGTTTCGTATAAATATGCCACCGTAGGGTATTATAGCAAATATACTTGTTAATATTCAATAGTAGGTAATTCGATAATCGGCTTTTATTACGAATCCAAGGTTTAAATAAAGACGGCGAGCGGCGATATTTACTTTTTTTACGAAAAGAGTCACTCCCCTGCCCTGAGACAGGAGAAACGCCGTAAATTCATTCGTCATCTTCCCTGCGATTCCTCTGCCGCGAAAATCTGGGTGAACATAAACACCGCCTATCTGGTACCTTGTAAAAGAAACTGCGTTTATATTAATTTTACCAACCAGACGGCCGTCCAGTTCTGCGGCCAATACAAGCCTGCTTGCGATGATACCTGCGGCATTTACCCTGCTCGCCGCAGAGCAAAACACGGAGCCTTTCGGAATAACTTCCTCTTTTTCATATCCTTCTTGAAGCAAAGAGAGAGCGTCCAAATCTGTCATCTGCGGCACTCTTAAAACAAGGTTTCCGGTTTCTTTTTTTCTTACTTTTCTTTCCATTGCCTGCATACTGTCAAGAGTCATAAGATCGTAATCGTATCCGTCCGCCGCTCTTCTTCCTGTTTTTTCCATGGCTTCATCAAGGAGAATTACTTCGCTTTTAAGTCCCTGCACAGAGTGAATTTTTTTTAAATTTAAAAAACCGCCGAGGAATCCGGGTTTTGGGATTTCTTTTACTCCGCACAGCACAGGCATCAATGCGCTTCTTGCGTTAACGATAATTGCCGAAATTTCATTATTTAACGAGCGCAGCAGCCAGACAGGTTCGTTTGATTCTCCCCGCGCCAGAAATTTTCCGCAGGCGTTTACATAATTATCTTCATTTGCGCGTAACAATTTTTCAACGGCAGGAATATCCGCATTTTTCATTTTCTGCCATTTCAAACTGTTATTCATAGGGAAGACTTCCGTATGCTGGTATCCTTCCTATTATCGCGGAAAAACCAGCGGCAAAAGATTCAGGCGCGTAACTGTACACGGCGACGGCTCCTGTTACCCATGGAACGCTGTCAATATGAACGGGGCTTAACACGGAAAGCACAATTACTTTTTTGTTTAAACTTTGCAGAGTTCTTAATACGCGCAAATCTACATTTATTGAAAGGCAAAAAATTATTGTGTCCGCGTTATTTGCGTACGGGATAATTGAGTACGGGTCTGTCTCGGCTGTATAAAAAAAACTCGACGCGTTCGGAAAAGCGATTCTTCCGTATGTAAAAAATTCTGTAAATCTTCCCGCTAAAAGAACGCGGCCAGCGTTTTCTCTTGTTACGGGAAATACCGAAGCAGGCGCGGCAGGTTTAACGATTGTAACGCTTCTCGCCGCGAGATTCAAAAAGAACGCGGAGCCTTCGGGATCAGGGAGCTCGGCTTCTACTCTTGCAGGATCAGGAACGTACGGAACGCTCCCCGGGCCGCGAAGATACGTCAATTTCAATTCCAGCACCTTGCGCGCCGAAGTTCTTACAGTTTGACGAAAATCTTCTTCTGTCCTCATTGAATTTAACAAAAAAGTCCAGACAGGATCATAGAGATTGGGCGTGCTTGAAAACATTATTATATCGTTACCTGCAATGAGCGCCTGCTTGGCTGTGCGTTCTATTGTTCTTAAATAAGAAGTTGCGCCTATCATCATTAAATCATCTGTTATAACAAGCCCTTTAAAGCCGATTTTGTCACGTAACACTTCTTTTAAAAAATACGGAGAAAGAGACGCCGGAGTATTTCTGCTTTCTGTCAGAGGAAAGGCAAGATGTCCGCTCATCACTACGGGAAGACCCTCCGCCGCAAGCATTCTATACGGAACAAGTTCCCTGTTCCAGAGAGTGTCAAAAGATATTTCTATTCTGGGTAAAACTCCATGCGAATCCAGATCGGTATCTCCGTGTCCCGGATAATGTTTCGCAGTCGGAATTACGCCTGCCGCGAGCTGTCCCTTTACAAAAGCTGCGCCGAAAACTCCGGCTCTTGCAGGATCATTTCCAAAAGCGCGGGTGCTTATAAGGGCGGAATCCTTGTTTGTAAAAAGATCGATAGTCGGGGCAAAGTTCATATTGACGCCAAGAAGAGCGAGTTCTTTTCCAATGTAGAACCCTGAAAGATACGCATCCCTTGGATAACCGGAAGCGCCTATCGCCATGTTTCCGGGCGTTTCTGATGTGCTTCCCTTAATGTGGCGAACCCACCCTCCTTCCTGATCCGTTGCAATAAAAAGCGGGATATTAAATTGGCCTTGTAAACTTGCTCTTTGAAGCTCTCCTACCGTTCTAGCAAGACGCCGCGTATCCGAAGTATTCCAGCCGAAAATTTTAACGCCGCCTATGTTTCTCTGGCGTATCCATTCCATAATTAAAGGCGACGGATCTTCGCCTACCCAGCCGAGCATAAACAGCTGAGCCAGCGCCTGCTCATCCGTCATGGCTCTTTCAATTCTTTCAGCTAACTCCTGAGGACTCCCCGAATCATTAAAACTCTGCGCAAAACCGGTAACAGTAAAAAATAAAAAATAAAGTATTAAACCAAATTTTAACCACAAACCAATATGAACTTTCTCTCTATATTGCATCGATGTACTCCGCGGCGTGGTGGGCGGCACAGGCGCCGTCCGCGGCCGCTGTTATAACCTGACGGAAGGCTCCCGAGCGAACGTCTCCTGCCGCGAACAGGCCGGTTACGTTAGTTGCCATTTTTTGATCAGTAATAATATACCTTGAATCATCCAGCGCGGCGTTTAAATCGCGCGCGAGAGAAGACTGCGGAACAGTTCCGGCGAAAATAAAAACAGCGCTGGTTTCTTCTTCGCATGCCTCTCCTGTTAAAACATTTTCTAATATTACAGATTTAACTTTTACTTCGCCTTTTATTTCTTTTATGGTTGTATTAAAGAGAACTTTTATATTTGGATTGCTAAGAGTTCTTTCTACAAGTGATTTTTGCGCGCGAAAACTGTCACGGCGGTGAATCAAAACGATTTTATCTGTCAGCCTTGAAAGGTATCTGGCTTCATCGCAGGCCGCGTCTCCTCCGCCTACTACCATGATTTTTTTGCCTTTGTAAAAATTACCGTCGCAGGTTGCGCAATAAGAGACGCCCTTTCCTGAAAATTCTTTTTCACCTGGAATTTCAAGCAGTCTTGGCTTTGCGCCTGTCGCCAGAATAACCGCCTTTGCTTTTTGCAGGCTTCCGTCTGTCAAACCTATATTAAAATTATTTTCTTCTTTTTTAATTGAATTTACAGAACCGTATAAAAAAACCGCTCCGAACTCTTCAGCTTGTTTATGAAGACTTGCGGCAAACTCATAACCAGATTTTTGATCTGCGCCGGGATAATTCTCCAGCACATCGATAACCAGAGCCTGCCCGCCTGCCGCCATTTGTTCAATGACCAGCACTTTTAAATTGGCGCGCGCTCCGTATTGAGAAGCGGTAAGCCCCGCAGGTCCTGCTCCGATAATGATCAAATCCCAATCCAAGGCAATGCTCCTGTTACAATGTACTTTTTCAGGCGTTATACATATAATAAATTGTGAGTTTAAAATCGTCAATTACACTTTCAGTATTTCTTGTTATTTTTTCGTGTTTTCAGGCGGAAATTTATCCGCAAAGCGCGATAACGTTCCCGCGCACAGACCCGGATCCAAAAGCTGTTGAATATTTCAATCAGGGAAGACAGGAATACACATGGACTCAATTGGCCGAAATAAGCCTGTGGGCATCCGGCAACGCGTCGCCTTCAGATATTGACAGATTCAGAACTGTAGTCGTCAATCTGTTAAATTTACCCGAGCTTCCCTCTTCTGTAAGGGAAAGGGCCGAATTCATCCTAACCTATATGCATAGAAATATTTTACGCACATATTCCATTTATCAAACAAAAGTTGATACCATTTTTACTCACGGCAGTTACAACTGCGTTTCATCATCCGCGCTTTATATAATTCTCTGCGAAGCAGCGGGAATAAAAACGAGCGCTGTAGTTACGCGTCAACACGCTTTTGTCATAGTTCATTCGGGCGGAGAAAATATCGACGTTGAAACGACAAACCGTTTTGGTTTTGATCCGGGAAATCGCAAAGAATTTCACGATCAATTCGGAAGACTCACAGGTTTCTCCTATGTGCCGGCTCAAAATTACCGCGATCGCCAGACCATAAGCAAAATCGAACTTATCTCTCTTATAATGAACAACAGAATCGCGGATTTGGAAAGGACAAACCGTTACGCCGACGCCGTTCCTGTCGCAATCGACCGCGCCTCTCTCCTTTTCGGGAACTCGTTAGCTGCAACTCAAGAATCTCATTATCAGGAAGCCCTGTTTTCGGATCCGCGCGAAGATTTAATGGACAGGCTGATAAATTACGGTGCCTCTCTTTTAAGGGCAAACAGGGAAGAAGACAGCATTAGCTGGGCGCTGCTTGCTTCTCCCAAATACCCCAATCCCGCGCGCTGGAATGAGTTTATATCCGTATCCGCCAACAACAGGGTCGCAAGATTTATTACAGCCAGACGGCCTTTGGACGCAAGAGCATTTCTTGAAAGCAATAAAACTCATTTAACCGAAGAAGATTATTTAAAGCTGGATAAAGTTATTATTGACGCCGACATTTTAAGCCGCGCCAATTTAGTCAGAACGGCGGCTGAAGGAGACGCTATCCTTTCCATTATCGAGCAGGAACGCAATAACGGCAAAATAGAAGAAAAAAGAGCGAATGAACTGCTTGTATTTACGGTTCAAAAAACAGCGGCGGCTCTCAGCGCGGCTCCTGCAAGAAACTGGCGCTCCGCGATTCAATATATTGAGTTTACAATTTCGATTTACGGAAGGCACGGCGAACTTGAACAGGCTCTTAGAACATACAAAAACAATCTGGCAACAGATTATCACAATCAATTCGCCGCAGAATGGAACAAAAGAAACTACGACGAAGCGCAGCGGATACTAAACGAAGGCCTTGCGGAATTCCCCGACAATAGACAGCTTCTATCGGACAAAGATATCGTAAACCGCCAAAGAGCGAGGCAATAAACTATTTTGCGTAATAATTAATCAGGCAGCCGTCGATTAGGATTTGGCGTTCTGCGTCGGTTAATTCGCCGAGCGCGGCTTTTATTTCCTTTACAGTGTCACCTAACACATAGCCTGTGATCTGTTCCTGTTTTTCCTGTACTGCTTTTTTGATGTTCGGAAAGAAAATGAAACTGTTTAATTTAAACGCGCTTTCATCTGTAATAAGGAACGGAAGGATTCCCCAGTTAATAAGGTTTGAGCGGTAACGCTTTGTCGCGTACTCAAGCGCGAAGTTAGCGCTGCCGCCAAGCACTCTCTGACATGACGCTGCCTGCTCTCTTGCAGAGCCGTCGCCGGGCTTACGTGCAAAAATAGCGCTTCCAATCCCAATACCGTTTTCACAAACACCCGAACATCCTTCAATATTTTTAATTCTCTCAATTACTTTCTTCAACTCCTCACTTCTTACTCCACACTCCTCACTCATTTTCTGCACTTCTTTTGCTCTCTGTACATACTCAGGGTCTTTGCGGCTTAGAGTAAATTCCGCAAGTTTTAGAGGATTGGAACGGTAGGATGAGGTTTCACCTGACGGAATAAGCTCGTCTGTTGTTGTAACAGGGTCTGTTATATAACTTACAACCTTTAATAAAAGATTATCGGGAAGCTCTGGCATTTTAGGCCAGTCTTTTATATTGGGGCCGAAGATCAATTCTTCCTGAGGAAGCGGTTTTCCAACTCCGTTGTAAACGCGTTTGTTATAGATCGATTTATCAAAGAAGAACTTGTATTTGCCGTACTTTGTGTTTAATTCGGTTGCCGGGGTAATTTTTCCACCGTTCAGCGCGCTTGCGGCGATTGATCTTGCGTCCATTAGAGCGACAGATGCAATCTGACCATCGTTGGGTTTGGAGCCTTCCCTGTTCATAAAGTTTCGCGTAACGTGACGGATCGAGAGCTCGCGGTTTGCGGGCGTATCTCCCGCGCCGAAACACGGGCCGCAGAAGGCTTCTTTTACAAAGACGCCCGCTTTCATAAATGTTTCAACGGCGCCGTTTTTAACAAGTTCCAAATACGTCGGCTGGCTTTCAGGGTATACGCTCATTGTAAAATTACCGTTTCCAAGGCTGGCGCCTTTCATTATATCGGCGGCTGCCATAATGTTTTCAAAAATGCCGCCAGAGCAGCCTGCGATTATCGCCTGCTCCGCCCAAATACCGCCGTCTTTTATTTTTAAACCAAGGTTTAAATTTAATCCTGTGCTTTTGTTTTCTTCTTCAGTTTTTGCAAAAATATCTTTTGCGTTTTTTTGAAGGTCTTTAATTGTGTACACATTACTTGGATGAAAAGGAAGCGCAATACACGGCTCTATTTTTGATAAATCAATTTTGATAAATCCGTCGTAATACGCGGTATCTGCGCTCTTCAGTTCTTTATAATCGCTTTCTCTGCCTCTCTCTTTCAGATATGCTTTAACCTGTTCATCAGTTTTCCATATCGAAGACCAGCAGGCGGTCTCTGTCGTCATTACATCAATGCCGTTTCTAAATCCCATTGAAAGTTTTTCAATTCCGGGTCCCACAAACTCCATCACTTTATTTTTTACAAAACCGTTTTTAAAAGTTGCGCCGATAATCGCAAGCGCGACATCCTGCGGACCAACTCCTTTCGAAAGCTCGCCTTCAAGATAAACGCCGATGACGGGAGGGCTTGGCATATCGTAGGTTCTTCCCACAAGCTGCTTGGCAAGCTCACCGCCGCCTTCGCCGACCGCCATAGTTCCGAGAGCGCCGTAACGCGTGTGGCTGTCGGAACCGAGAATCATTTTGCCGCAGCCTGCCATCATCTCGCGGTTAAAACTGTGAATAACAGCCATGTGAGGCGGCACGTAGATACCGCCGTATTTTTTAGCGGCAGAGAGCGCAAAGACATGATCATCCTGATTTATTGTTCCGCCAACGGCGCAAAGACTGTTGTGGCAATTTGTAAGAACATACGGAATGGGAAACCTGTCCATGCCGCTTGCGCGAGCGGTCTGAATTATCCCCACGTAGGTAATATCATGCGAAGTTAGTGAGTCGAACTTTAAAGTGAGGTTGCGGCTGTCTGAACTTTTATTATGAGCGCTGAGGATACCGTGAGAAATTGTCCCCTCTTTTGCTTTCTCCTTAGACACAGTTATCCCGCGCTGCGACAATTTTGCGGACGCGTCAGCGTCATCGGCGATTATTTCTTTACCGTTGATTAAATATACACCTGTGTTAAAAAGTTCAACCATATATCCTCCGGAAGCAATATTATCATAATTAGGATTTAACTTCCATATAGTAATTTTATCAAAAATTGTGATATAATATACCCGAATTTGAACGAATAAAGCAGGAAAACATATGGAAAAGCTGAACATCGCGCAAAAAACAGCGCAAATAGCGCAAAGAGCGTATGAGCTCAATTTAAAGGCAAGGAAAGAGGGACTTTCGGTTCTGGAAAACGAGCTTAACGCTGAAAGATTAAAAAACCAAGACGTTTTTGAAATCGGCATAAAACTTGCAGCAGACGGCGCAGATCGCGAGTTTATTAATAAAATTTTAATAAATAAAATTAACATGGAACATGATGAATCGCAAAAACGAATAAAGAACATTCAAAAAACCGCGGTTCTCTGTATTCATGAAAACATTAATTCGTGGATGCTTTTTCACGCCATTTTTTCCCATGTCAGCATAAATGAACAGGAAGAAACCCGAAAGTATCTTAAAGATAAAGTGTTTATAGAATATTTCCAAATGTACCAAGGGGCCTGATATGGGAAAAAATAAACTAACAGAGCAAACCGCGCAGCTGGCTCAAAGAGTATACAAGCTAAGCGAAAAGGCAAGAAAGGAAAATCTTTCTTCTTTAAAAGACGATGTTGATATAAACAAGGTATTACACAGAGATATTTTTGAATACGGTTTACAATTATGCATAGCGGGCATTAAAGAAGAAAACCTGGAAAAAATATTATCAAATCTTATCAGCGCGGAGAATAACGCAGAAGAAAAAAGATTTAAAAACATTCAAAAAGAAGCCGTTTTACACATTCTAAAAGGACGCCATCCGCGTTTATTTTTGTGGATAGTATTATCGCTTTTAAGCATTGACGAACTGGAAGAAGTAAAAACCATTCTTTCCAACGCAAAAATCCGCGATGAGTTTAATTCCCTTCTTGAAAAACAAGACGAAAATGAGATTCTTGCCGGCGCTCCCTGCGAGTTATCTGACATTGCATCGCGTCCTTTCAGCATTTTAACAAACGCCGATTCCGCGCAATTGACGCAGCTTCTCCGCAATGAGGAAAAACCGGAAGTAATCGCATATATCCTCGCTTCCATAGAGCCAAAGAAAGCGGCACAAGCGCTTTCAAGTCTTTCTCCAGACAAACAAAGCGATATTGGCTATCGTATCGCTGTAATGGATCTTCCCGGCATGGATTTACTTATTAATGTTTTAAAGCTGGAGAAAAAATTTCTGTCTCTCTGCGGAAAAACTTATGCTCCTTCGTCTGCTGACGATTTTGTAAAAATTCTTAAAACATATATTTTAAGAGAGAAGCCGGTTACTGAGGCAAAGACCCTCTATGAAAAAGCGTCAAAGGCAGACGCAAATCAGAGCGCTCAAATTACAAACGATCTTTTAAAACTCATGCAGGGCTGTCCTGCGGATTTTATTAAGACAAATCCATCCGTGTTTTTAAACATGCTGCAGGAAGAACATCCAAAAACAATCGCTTTAATTATTTGCTGTCTGGAACCAAAGAAGGCGGCTCTCGCGCTGTCATTTCTGCCGCCTAATATGCAGTGCGACGCCGCTCGGCGGATTGCCTTTATGGATACCACAGTTTTTATAAATGGCCGCGCCGTTGAAGGCGGGCTAAAAAAACTTGTCGATCTTCTTTTCCTTGCAGATCGTGAAGCGGAAAAAACAATTTTAGATTTTTTATTCGACGCATACCCTGAATTAAAAGAACCCATTGAAGATTTTCTTTTTACATTTGATGATATCGTTATGCTGGACGACAGGGCTATACAGAGGGTTTTACGTAATACTGAGGCGGATGTTTTAAAAAAAGCTTTGTATTGCGCCGGTCCTGAAACACGGAAAAAGATATTTAACAGCATATCAAAAAGAGCCGCCGTCATGCTTAATGAAGATATGGAATATATGAAACCTGTAAGCGCCGTGGAATGCGAGCAGGCTCAAAAAAATTTCGTCTCTGTTATCCGCTATCTTGAAGAAACAGGCGAGATTGTGCTTGCAGATTACGGCGATGATGAATTCGTGAGTTAGGGGATAAAATGAATAATTTATCAGATATTATAGAAAAAGCGGTCGAATTAACGGAGAAGGCAAGAAGAGAAGGATTGGTTTCTCTGGATGAAGATCTCGCCGGATTGGACCCGAATATTTTTGACATTTTAAAACATGGCTTAAGATTGTCATTAGACGGCATTGACTGTGATTTTATTAATACGATTTTATCAAACATGATCGCGGGTGAAAAAGATAAAAAATTATTAATTGAAAAATTAATTCAAAAAGAAGCCGTCCTTGGTATTCGAGCTGGTTATAACACCCGCATACTTGCTTTGAAACTATTGTCATTTTTGGAGAAAAACGAACGAAACGCGCTGGAAATGTCGCTGCTGGATTCTGGTTCAGACCTTGTTGACCTGGATTTAGACAGCGATTATTCAAAACAAAAACCTGTTAAACCTGAACCTAAAATTGTTTTAAAACAGAATGATTTTATAAAGCAGGCTGCGCATATAATAAAGATATCCTATCTCTTTTCATGCAAGGCAAGAAGAGAAGGGCTTTTGTCCCTTGAAGACGAACTTGAAGATATTGACTACGAGTTTATAAAAAATGGCCTTCGGCTTGTTGTAGACGGAACCGACAGCGCTATAATCAGTGATATATGTTCCAATAATATAAATATGCAGCAGGATGAAAACTACATAAGATTTTTATTAATTCAAAAAGAAGCAATCCTAAGCATTCAGTCCGGTGAAAACCCAAATTTTTTGGCGCATAAATTAATTTCATATTTAAATAATTCAGAGTTAAAGACTGTAAAAGAAGCTCTGACAGGCGTGGAGTTTTTCAAGAAAAATAATTTTATTGATTCCAATCCGCTTGAAAAAGAGGGAAAGAAATTCAGCGCACAGGCAGCGAACATTATACGAAGAGTATATGAATTCAACGAAGAGTCAGCAATAAAAGGAATATCGGATTTGCAGGGACTCATCGATTCGGACAAAAAAGCGGGACGGGATATTTTTGAATACGGCATGAATTTTATAATTGACGGCATTGATTCGCAAGAAATTGATCATATTTTATCAAAACAAATCGAGCTTGAACAAAACAAAGATTTTAAAAGATTAAAATTAATGCAAAAAGCGGGCGTCCTTGGCATTTTCAACTGCGAAAACTCCTCATTGCTCATTCATACCCTGCTCTCCTATTTAAATAACGATGAGCTTGAAGAAATAAAAAAAATATTTTTAAATACTGATTTCGGCGGCAGGTTCAGCGAAATTTTAAACGCTCCCTTTGGCAGCCAGGAAGACATCAACGAAATGCAAAAGCAATACGCACAAGAGCTTGAAAACACTATCGCAGACCGCGAGGTAACAGACTTCTTTAACAAGCCTTACGACATATTGGAAAACGCAGATCAGGAGCTTTTAGATGTATTATTAAAACAGGAACAGCCTCAGACGAGCGCTTCACTGGTCGCGTGGCTTTCAAGCGGCTGCCTTACTTCAGGCGGCATTGACGCAATTGTCGATATTCTTAAATTTTCAGATCGTTCAATAGAAAAACAAATCATCGGTAAATGGGAAGAAAAAGACAAGGAACTTGCGGAAGAAGTAAAACAGCGGCTGTTTCCGTTTGATGATATCGTAAAACTTGACGACAGAGCCATTTTAAAAGTTATGCGCGAAGTGGACACTGTTGAACTGGCCAAGGCATTAAAGGGCGCAGACGCAAAAGTTCAGGATAAAATTTTCTATAACATGAGTAAAAGAGCGGCTTCCATGCTAAAAGAGGATATGGAATACATAGGGCCTGTGCGGGTAAGAGATATTGAAGAAAGCCGCCGCAAGATTATTTCCATCATTAGATATTTGGAGCATAAAGGCGAAATCGATATCCCGTAAATCTTATTTTTTTGATATTCCGCTGTACGTGATTGGCGAATTGGAAAAAATAATTCTTTAACATTTTTTATAATATATGTTTTTTTATAATGAATTGTGTTATAATATGCTAAAAGGGGAATATAATGAAAAATAAATCTTTATTCGCAAAAAGCACATTCGGTGTGGTATTTTTATCACTGTTACTAATTTTTGTATTCGCGTCCTGCGATGAATTTTTTAATCTGTTCGAAACAAAATGCTGTGAAGACTGCAAGGCTGACTGTGTTGATTGTCTTGCCGGCGTCTGCGCAAATAAATGCGGTAATGAATGCTGCAAAGAAGATATTGATTTAGAAGGAAACTGCAAACTAATTACAGATATTTTTATCCCTAATTATGACGCAATAAGTCATGTCAGACTGTCGATCAGGGGAATCGGCACTGTATATACAGAATTCGATACAATGGGAATTAAAGAAGGCAGTATAAATCATTTAGTTGACGTGCCTGATGGTTTTCCAGGCGTTGTTTGGACAGGAACTTTTACAGACATAAAGGCGTTAACGTATGCGCCAGGTTCTTTAAAGATTGATTTGTTGGATAATAATAAAACGGTAATATCGTCAGGTTATAACAGCAGTTCAGTTACTGCCACTGATAATCAAACAGCAGTAACTATTATAAACCCTGTACCTGTTAACACATCTGCTGACAGCGGCAGCCTGACGCAGGGAGAAATGAAGTTTTGGAAGATAGATTTACACGGCGATCATGAATACAAATTGACACTGACCGCAGTCGGTTCATGGCCGGATATTATTTTATTCAACAATGACGGAACTTACAACAAATACTACAGTATAAGCGGCGTAAGCGATGCGGCAATTGAATTAAGTCCCGCACAGACTGTCTCTTATTATATTGGTATTTATGCGGATGCGGGGAATGTGAGCCAATATAATATTACATTAGGTTTTAATCTGTTAAGCAGCGAATTTATCGATGATTTTGAAAACGGCAACTTCGACGGATGGGAAAAATCGCGTAATAATACAGGGATTGCATTAGCAGAAATTGTTTATGAAAACACAGAACGCGGCTATGTGATTGAATTTAAAGCCGCAAACACGGCGGCAGGTTTAACATCTTCAATTTCCAGAAATATAACTTCAACTGCGCCGATGGCTTTGTCATTCTTAATTAAAACAGATTTAAATATCGATTTCGGCGTTTTAGATTTATATATAAATGATATTAAAATTAAATCTTACGCAGGTCTTAGAGGAACATGGAAATCAGAAACTATATTAGTCAGCGCGGGAACAAATAAAATTGAATTTGTTTTGGAAAAGGAAACTGGTCAACATAATACCGGAGACATTACAAACACTATCCGTCTCGACGACATAAGTTTTGTCTCTGATACTACTTCTTCTGTAGTACTCTACCCGCGCGGAAACTTAAACGCTTATGTCGGCGCTCCTGCTAATGAAAAAATAACTTTCAGCGCAGAAGCTCTTCGCAAAGACGGTTCTGTGCGAAAAGACGCAACAGGGTTTACATTTTCGGGCTCAGGAATAAATTCCAGTACGGGCGTGTTTACGCCGGCCGCAGCAGGAAATGTTTCAATCACCGTTACGCAAGGCGGGAAGAGTGCAAGCAGGAACGTTACTGTTCATCCTGCGAATTACATACGTTTACCTTATACTTATCCCGGCACAGGCATTACATACAATGGCTACTCTGGAACTGAAGGTTCGTTAACAACAACAACCGGAGGAGTTACAATTACGTATCCGTCAGCAACCACATTCAGCGCGGATGGTTTCTTTACAATAGAGGGATCTGTTAACAATCCAACAGCATTTAATTACGCGCGTGTTCTGGTTGAAAAAACAGGCGTTTCCGGTCTGCAAACGGAATATTACGTCAGAGACAATTTTAAACAGCGTATATGGCTGCGTTTCGGCAGCGGTGAATATACAGTTAAAGTTTATGGGTTGAACAGTATCACTACTTCATCGAATCTGGGAGCGGAAGGAGATATCACAGGAGTTAATCATAGCAGCAGTTCAATCACATTTAATGTGACCAATACTCGCAACGACGGCAAAAGCGCGGACGGCTCTACTGCCGACAGACGTTTTATTTATCCGTCTTATGTTGTACAAAGCGATGATTTTAGAATAATAAATCTTGCTTCGGATTTAACGTTTGGCTTAACGGACAGTACCGAAAAAATAAGAGCTCTTCATGATTATATAACATCCAATACTTCTTATGATTATAACAGCACTGTCAGCGGCAATCGTAAAAAACAAGATGCCTTAACTGTCATTGGAACCAGATATTATGAAGATACTCTGTATCCTGACGGACATTTCTTTGCTGTTTGTGAAGGCTATTCCAATCTTTTCGCGGCTCTTGTGCGCGCGTCAGGTTTTGAAATTCGTTATGTAAGCGGAAACAGTCATGGCTGGAATAATGTTTATTTAAACGGCTGGAAGTTAGTTGATGTAACGCATGATGATCCTGTAAGAGCATCAGGTGTAATAGGGGATTACGGTCCTTACTCATTTAGATATACATACTTCATGTTGGATAATTTAAGCAGGGATAACTATCCCCATTCAATAACAGATAAAACTAACGAACGTTTTGTTGATCCATCTGCGCCTTGGCAAACAAACGGCTGGTATTAAACTGAAAAAAAAGCGGAGATATCTTCTCCGCTTTTTTTTCTTTCATCCGTATTCTTCCATATTGAATAATCCCTCTATCCCCGTTATAGTGTGAGTAATGGCACAAACGGCTTTAACAAGAAATTTTTGCATTATCGCTCATATAGATCACGGCAAGTCCACTCTCGCTGACAGGCTTATTCAAAAAGCAAAACTTGTCGATGACCGCAACTTTCAAAATCAAATCCTTGACAATATGGACATCGAAAGAGAGCGCGGCATTACAATAAAGAGTCAGGCTGTAACCATTCCATACACGGCGGCGGACGGTCTTGAATACACTCTCAATCTGGTTGATACGCCGGGACACGTCGACTTTAGTTACGAAGTGAGCCGCGCGATTAATTCCTGCGAGGGAGCGCTTCTCCTGGTTGACGCAACCCAGGGCGTACAGGCGCAGACATTATCCAACATGTATCTCGCTCTTGAACACAACCTGGAAATTGTTCCAGTAATCAACAAGATTGACATGCCAGCGGCGGATATTCCGCGCGTTAAAAAAATGATTGAAAAAGACCTTGGGCTTGATGCAGAGACTGCCATTCTGTGTTCCGCGCGCCAGGGCACAGGCATAGACGAACTATTTGAAGCAATCGTTGAGCGCATTCCTTCTCCTTCAGGCGATCCGGAAGGAAAGCTGCGCGCGCTGATTTTTGACTGCCATTACGACCCGTACCGCGGCGTTGTCGTGCATCTTCGCATGTTTGACGGAAAGCTAAAAAAAGGAATGAAGATTACCTTTATGTCAAACGGCTCTGTTTATGAAATTGAAACCGCAGGCGTTTTTAAACTTGCGTTAGTTGAAACAAGCGAGCTCTGCGCGGGAGACGTGGGCTACATTATAGCCGGAATCAAAACTGTAAGCGACGTTCGCGTCGGCGACACTGTAACAGGAGCCGATAACCCGTGCGAAACGGCTCTTCCCGGTTTTCGCGAAGTAAAGCCAGTTGTGTTTTCGTCAATCTACCCTGTTGATTCTAACGATTATGAAGAACTTCGTACAAGCATGGAAAAATTAAAACTAAACGACGCTTCCCTCATATATGAAAAAGATTCTTCGGCCGCTCTTGGCTTTGGTTTTCGCTGCGGCTTCCTTGGGCTTTTGCATCTCGAAGTAATTCAAGAACGCCTTGAGCGCGAGTTTGATCAATCTGTAATATTCACGGCTCCTTCTGTAAAGTACAAGGTGCAGATAAAAGGCAGCGAAGAGACTTTTATTGACAACCCGATGGAATACCCCGATGAAGGGCGCATTGACGGCGCTCAGGAACCTTATATCCGCGCCTCTGTAATAACACCTGCGGATTACCTTGGAAACATCATGACGCTGTGCCTTGAGAAGCGCGGCGTGCAGACCAATATGACGTACCTTGATGAAAAAAGGGTTGAGCTTATTTACGACATGCCGTTATCTGAAGTTTTATTCGATTTTTACGATCGCCTTAAAAGCATAAGCCGCGGTTACGCCTCTTTTGATTACGATATAACCGACTACAAACCTACGGAACTTGCGAAACTTGACATACTCCTTAACGGAAAACCTGTTGACGCTCTGTCTCAGCTTGTATTTAAAGGAAACGCGTACGATCGCGCGCGTAAAGTGTGCGAAAGACTGCGCGACGAAATTCCGCGCCAGCAGTTTAAGATTCCCATTCAGGGAGCGATTGGAAGCCATGTAATCGCGCGCGAAACTGTAAACGCTCTTCGCAAGGACGTTCTAGCGAAGTGTTACGGCGGCGACGTTACGCGCAAACGAAAACTGCTTGAAAAGCAGAAAGAAGGCAAAAAACGCATGAAGATGGTAGGCGATGTTGAGCTTCCGCAGAGCGCGTTCCTTGCCGTTTTAAAATCGCGTGACGAATAAAGCAGGGAGGCAAAAATGCAGACAATGATTCATGCTCACAGGGGCGCGTCGGCGTACATGCCTGAAAACACATTGGAAGCGTTCTCTTTAGCCGTCGAGCAGAAAGCGGACTATATTGAACTTGACGTGCATCTTTCAAAAGACACGGAAATTGTCGTCGCCCATGATGAGCTTTTGGATCGTGTATCCGGCGGAACGGGGTATATTAACGATCACACGCTGAATGAATTAAAAGCTCTCAACTTCGGTAAATTGTATCCCGGCGTTACATGCAGAATTCCAACATTAGCTGAAGTATTCGATCTTGTAAAACCTTCCAATTTAAATTTAAACATCGAAATGAAAACAATCGATCGCATGTATCCCGAACTTCCCGGAAAACTGCTCGCGCTGGCGGCTGAGTTTGGAATGCAAGACAGGATTATTTATTCGTCATTTAATCATTATTCGCTGCTGCAAATAAAACAGGGCGGCAGCTCATCTGCAAAAATAGGACTTTTATACAACATGGGCATGGTCGACCCCTGGGTCTACGCAAAACATATAAAAGCCGACGCGATCCACCCGCATTATTCAATTATCGCCGCTCTTCCCGAGACTGTTATTCGCTGCCATGAAAACAACATACAGGTAAACGCATGGACAGCGGATGATTCTAAAATCATCGGCCTTTTATTAAAATGCGGCGTAGACGGAATTATTACCAACAAACCTGACATTGCGGCAAATTGCCGAAGCAATGCAAGCGAAGGAGTTTAATCATGGAAATAATGAATGGAAACAAATTGAATGTTAAAACAACGCTTCTGTTGTCATTCGGTTTCTTCGCTTCTTCAATCGCATGGAGCGTTTACAATTCCTTTGTGCCTCAGCTGCTTGCAGGATTTATAACAAGCACGGCTGTCATCGGCCTTATCATGACGATTGACAATGTTTTCGGTGTTATATTCCAGCCGCTGTTTGGAAAATTGAGCGACAACACACGGACCCGTTTCGGACGGAGACTGCCGTATATTTTTATCGGGCTTCCAATTTGCGCCGCTGCGTTTGTATTGATTCCGTATATGGGAAGCCTTGTGTCTTTAATGATTGTTCTGATTGTTTTTACATTTGTAATGTCGGCATGGAGATCTCCTGTCGTGGCGCTCATGCCCGACCTTACGCCGGGGCCTCTTCGAAGCCAGGCAAACGGCATTGTCAATTTCATGGGCGGAGTGGGAAGTTTGTTCGCGTTCCTTTTAGGCGGCATTCTTTTTAATTACTGGCTTTCAAAAACGGGAAACGGTTTTCCTCTTCCCTTCATGATGAGTTCCGTAATGATGGTTCTGGCGCTTTTTGTTCTTGCCTTCTTTGTGCGCGAACCGAAGCACGCGTATAAACAAAAAACAGAGGAGTCGCAGGAAAAGACAAAAACAGAAAAAGTTAAACTTAATAAAGATGAAAAAAAGAGCCTAATATTGATTCTCCTTGGAATATTTTTCTGGTTCACAGGCTATAACGCCGTAGAAACATTTTTTACGTTGTACGCCACAAACACCCTGTCCATGACGCCGGGCGACGCTTCAATGACACTCTCGATTTTTTCACTCACCTTTTTGGCATTCGCGGTTCCTGCGGGTTTTATTGGAGCCGCGATAGGACGGCGCAAAGCGATACTGATAGGTTTAACAGGGCTTACGGCGCTTTTCCTGCCTTTAATATTTGTCGCCGATGTCTGGGTAACCCGCGGAATTCTTTTTCTCGGCGGATTTTCCTGGGCGATGGTAAATATAAACTCACTCCCAATGGTTGTAAGATTATCAGGAGAATCAAAAATAGGAACGTTTATCGGGTATTATTATTTATTCTCTTTCGCGTCACAAATATTTTCGCCTGTTTTATTCGGCTTTATCCGGGATATCACAGGCAGTTACAAGGTATTGTTCCTGTATTCATGCATCGCGTTCGCCGCGGCTATTGTAAGCCTCTTCTTTGTCCGTCACGGCGAAGATGAGAAAGAAACAGCAAGCGCGACGCAAATATTAAATGATATGGGAGATTAATTTTATCATTGGGTCTATTTCAGCGCGCATTCTTTTAAGGAAAGACGCTTCCTTTAGATCGGGAGCGCGTCCGCCCGCGCAATCAGGAAAGTGAGCCCAGAGGTAATCGCATTCGTTTACAAGAACGCCGAGCCTCTCTTCATCCATCGCCGCATCGCCTGTTAAAATACTGCGCAGCTCTTTTAAACGCTTTAATTCATTCTCATAAAAAGAAACAATAGAAGAGTTCACACAGAGGCACGGAGGTACTGAAGAACTGGCTTCTGATTCTCTGTGCTTCTGCGCTTTTGTGTGAGTTCTTTGCATTAATATTTCAATTAGTTCGTTATGCGAAATCGTCTTAACTCCCAGGGGAAGCCCCGTGCTTTCAATATCAAAAATTCGCGGGTCGCCTGAGAACTCCTGTTCAAAAAGATCGCGGTAATTTTTCATTACCGGGTTAGTGTAAACATTCTGCCCGGATTTAGACATAACGGCGATAGAAGTATCATGAAAGGAGGCCGTGTTAAAGAGGCGTAAAAACCTCGTTTGCAGATTTAATCTTCCGCGGTGCCCCGGCGTAGATCGCGCGTGATATTTATCGGCAGTAAAAGAAAAATCCAGCCCTGCGCAAATTATTTTTCCGCGCGTAAGACGTCTTGCAAGTTCTACGGCGGTTAATCCAACGGAGCCAAGAGGCGGCATTAAAATAGGAAGCAGTTCTTCTTTTTTTAATCTTTCAAAAATATTCAGATTTGTCCACAGCGTCATAAATAAATATCCGCTGCCGCCCAAAATTTTCGCCGAAGCGGGAAGAGAAGAAATATCTACCGCCGCCCGCATTTTAGATCCGGCGCTGCCAATAAAATCGCGTATATTCCAATGTTGACTTTCAAGAATCACAACAAGATCAGGAACAATGCCCCTGTCCTTTAACGCTCCCAAACATGTATCAACACAAATTATTCTAAATTTCCTCCCTCTACTCCTCACTCCTAACTCCTCACTCCTAACTAAAAAATCAAGCGTTTCATCAAGAGAGGGGCCTGCGCCTAAAACAAGAACGTTCTCTTCGCCGAAAGACAATTCTGACACGGAGGGATACTTTGACAGCAGTGAAAGATTTCGCACGGCGTTACGAATGTAAAGACGTCCAAGTTTTGTAAGAGTAAGCGCATTACTCCAGTCTGTGGCAATGTCACGGCGAAGAGCGTCTAAAAGAGAGTCGTAAACCTGTTCACAGAGCTGGTAACCGCCTGAAAAACGAACCAACTCGACGCGGCGGAATGCCCTTGCTCCCCATTTGGCGCGGACAAGATCGCAAAGAAGAGCCTTGTCACAGACATTTGTTATGTGCAACATTTTATCTTCGCACAAGGAAGCGTCAATATTGGCCATTGAGAGTTCATAAAGTTCCGGGTCCGCTTCAACGCAAAGAACAGCGCAGCCCGTCCCGGCATTCTTAAGACGGGAGAGAAGCCGCTCTAAACCAAATCCGTAAAGGGGAGACGGGCAGAAAAAAAGAGTTCTATCGTTAAGCGAAACAGAATCCGCCGTTCTTTCCGCGCGGCGGACAGGATCAATTCCGGAAAGAAGAGTCTTTCCGTTTTTTATCAACGGCTGATCTTTGATAAACTTTAGCGCCCCGTTATATATTTATAAGTATCTTCAAAACGATCGTCCATCTTCGCGTGTTTTGTAAAATAAAGCTGAAGCGTCCGTTCTGTTATTAATTTCATCCAGTAATCCGAATACGTTGAAGAAATATTTCCCAATTCAATTTCATCTATTTCGCTTTGGTCAGTCGGGAGGAATACATAAACATTGCTTCCCTGAACCAAAGGTTCGCATGGAACTCCTATCTGCGTGGAAAACGCGTTTTTCCAGAAATTTTCGTTACGTGACATATCGGTTATATCCTGCTGAGAAACTCCCGGTATTGCCAGCGCCGTAAAAAGTTCAACATTTCCGTAATTAATTGAGATAGGACCGACGCTGTGCCTTTCCAAATTTCTTGAATACGCCGCATCTAAAAAATCCGTTTCCTGCGCATGACTTATAAACTCTCTCGCCTTTCCGATAGCCCAGTCTTCCATGCGGCCTCTTTCATAATTCATGGTATACCAGCGCACTCTTTCCATAACGGCTTCATCGCCGAGATTAGCCTTAACTACCTCGTTCTCGACCCTGAAAAATGTCCACCCGTTTGCTGCGGCGATAATATTGCTTAATTCGCCTCTCTTAAGGTTGTAAACTTTTTCGCGTTCTTCAGCGCTGGTAATTTCCTGATCAATCTCATAAAAATAACGGACACCCATGTCTCCGCCTCTTTCTGCAAAACTGTCCTGCGATTGATTTCTGGCGGCATCTTCAAAAGTAATGGTTCCTTCCTTTATTGAAGAAAGAATCCCCTTCGCTTCCCTCTCGCTCGAAGTTACGGTGATCTTTGATAAATGTATAGAATTAAAAAGCCTTGTATTTTCATTCGCAAAAGAAACATATTCGCTTTCAGGATAATCATCAACCTTAAATGACACGGTGTCAAAACTTCTTACAGGTGACGCCATGCCGGCGATAAACGCAGCCTCGGCTTTAGGTATTAGAAGCATGAAGAAATCGTTAAAGTAGGTTTGCTTTCCGAGTTCTTCTTGTTCCTGCCGCCAGATCGCAAGACGGGACGATTCCGACATGCGGCTATACAGCGCAGTCGAAAAACGCCCGTTATTATCCAGAAACTGCGGCATCTTCGCCACTTCCCTGTCAACCTTTTTTTCGGGCACTTCATAATTCGATCTTTTTAACATCTGCAGAATCGCAGTATGCACTACCGACGAATCAAAGGCTTCCCTCATTATGTACTGCTCAATCCATTGATTATTAACGTCGATTCCCTGAGCCTGATAATTATATTTTACCCTGTCGTAAAACATGTTGAACATATTTCCCGGAACCCATGAAATGGGAACCTTGTTATAGTACCCAAATGTCCAGTCCCTGCCGCGTCCTCCTATTCCTCCGGAAAGAAAATCGCCGCCTACAAAGGTAACGACTACCAAAACCAGAACTACAACAGATCCTATATACAACAACGGACTTTGCTTGAATTTTTTCGCGTTTTCCGAAGATCCGGATGGTTTCTCGGGAGTGAATGCTTTTTTATCATTTTTAGCCATAAATACCTCTAAATTTTGTTCTGCCAGAACAAAGTATCATTTTTACCTGTTTTTGTCTAGTGACTGCCGAATTAATGAAAATTTTACGATTTTATTTATTCTGAGTCCAGTTTTCTTCGAAAACTCAAATTACACAGTAATTTGTGACTTAAAATAAAAAAAATTACATTTTTTTTATTTTAAGTCATGCGCCACGCATGCTCGCGCCATATATAGGCGGAGGTATAAATATGAAAAAATACTTTTTGCTGCTGGGAGCCATCAAACTCTGTTTGATACTGCTTGGCTCCTGTTCAACTCCCGACACGGGCACTTTTTCCCGTATTCTGGGAGGCAGCTCGCAGGCCCTCACCTTTCTGGGCTGCAAGGCGGTCAGTGAAGACGAACTTGAGTTTGTCTTCTCAAGGCCGGTAACAATCAAGCACCTTAGTTTCTCCGGGGATTTTAAGGCCGCCTCGGTGGAAAACGGGAGCGTAGTACGGGTTAAACTGGAGGAAAACCCGTTTCCCGGAAGGCAAATAACAGCCGACCTGCTGGCGGAGGATGAAAAGAAAAGCTCGATTAATGTTCTGGTTTCATTAAGAACCAGAAACGACAGGATGCCGTCGCTTATAATCAATGAAATATGCACGGAATATTCCAATCCTAAAACAGAGTTCATCGAGTTTAAAATGAAGTCATCCGGCAATTTGGGAGCAATGCGCGTCTTTATAACCGGAAACTCTAATGCCGCAAAGGAAACGGTTTATGAGTTTTCTCCAGCGGAGGTAAAAAACGGAGAATACGTGGTGCTTCATTTAAGAACCATAGAAGATGCCTGCAGGGATGAAAACGGCAGTAATCTTTCAGAATCGGGAGGCAGAAACGCATCGGCGACAGCGCGGGATTTTTGGATACCGGGAAATACAAAATTGATACACAAGGAAGCGAGCATGGTTTATGTTCTGGATCAGGACGACAATGTTCTTGCTTCTGTGCTGATATCAACAAACGCCGATAGTCCATGGCCTAAAGATTATTTTAAAGAGACCGCGGATTTTTTGTTCGCAAAGAACGCGTGGAAATCGCAGAACGGCGAAACTTACATTCCTGCTGACGCCGCTGTCAGCGCAGGAACGACAAACACCCGCACAATTTGCCGCGATGAAACAAAAGAAAATACAAATTCAAAAGCGGACTGGTACATCACCGCGACAAGCAGCGCGACGCCGGGAGAGAAGAATAATCCAAAAAGATATAATTAAATAAAGTTTTTAAAAAGAGCTTCGATATCGTGTTTGGAGGCAGCTCCGTTTTTCTGAGCTGCCATTTCTCCGTTCTTGTAAACGATCAGCGTGGGAATTGACGTTATCCCATGCTGTTCCGCAAGAGCGCCGTCTTCATCAATATTGACCTTGCCGACTTTTACCTGACCTTTAAAATCTTCGGCAATTTGGTCAATAACCGGACCTATCATTTTGCAGGGGCCGCACCACGGCGCCCAGAAATCTATCAGCACCGGAACAGGCGATTGTAAAACTTCAGAATCAAAATTACCGGCGGTTATTGCAATACTACTCATTTTAATCCCTCTCTTTTATTTATTTTCTCTCATCGCGGAAATTTTGACAAGAGGGACAATAACCTATTGACAGAATTTTATCTTTATGAAATGATCTGCTATGGAAGCAAATAATAATTTTACAGAAGGTTTATCTTATGACGATATCCTGCTTCAGCCGGGATATTCGGAAATCCTTCCAAAAGAGTGCGACGTCAAAACCGTTTTATGCGACGGAATCCATCTTAATGTGCCTATAATCTCCGCCGCAATGGATACAGTTACGGAAGAAAAACTGGCTATCGCGATTGCGCTTGAAGGAGGCGCAGGCGTAATCCACCGTAATTTAGCTCCTGAAGAACAAGCCCATCAGGTTTCAAATGTAAAACGGTTTCTTAACTGGATAATTGAATCCCCTATAACTGTTCCTGTTAATTCTCACGTTCGCGATGTAAGGCTTTTGGTTGAAACATTCGGCGTTTCGGGACTTCCTGTCGTTGACAATGACGGTATTTTAAAAGGAATAATCACTAACCGCGACCTGCGTTTCTGCCGTGACGATTCTCTTCCTGTCACGCAGGTAATGACGAATGAACTTGTTGTTGTTGAAGGAGAGACGACCGTAGAAAAAGCGCGTGAAAGATTCAGCGAATACAGAATCGAAAAACTTCCCGTTGTTGACAGCAAGGGAAAACTGACAGGTCTAATCACCGTAACAGATATGGAAAAAAATCAGAACTTTCCGAACGCATCAGTTGATAAAAGCGGAAGATTGATAGTAGGCGCCGCGATTTCACCGCAGGATTTTTCCATTCGTATTCCACTGTTAAAAAAAGCAAAAGTTGATTTTGTCGTTCTTGACACGGCGCACGGCGATTCAAAAAATGTAATGGACGCTGTCCGTCAAATTAAAAAAGAATTTGATATTCCGGTAATCGGCGGAAATGTCGCAACAAAAGACGGAACAAAAAAATTAATCGACGCTGGCGTTGACGCTGTAAAAGTCGGCATTGGGCCGGGCTCTATTTGCACAACGCGCGTTATCGCAGGAATCGGCGTTCCGCAGTTTACGGCAGTTCTGGATTGCGCCGAAATCGCGGCAAAATCAAAAATACCCGTTATCGCCGACGGCGGCATAAAATTTTCAGGCGATATAACCAAAGCGATAGGCGCCGGAGCCAGCGTAGTAATGATCGGCAACCTCTTCGCCGGATTAAAAGAATCGCCGGGGCACGAAATTATTTTTGACGGAAGGATTTATAAAGAATACCGCGGAATGGGAAGCCTTGCGGCCATTGCAAACGGCTCTGCCGATCGTTATCAGATAAGCAAGGACGAAGAACCAGTTCCCGAAGGCATTGAAGGGCGGGTTCCTTACAAGGGAGAGCTTCGCTCTTATTTAAACCAGCTTGTCGCGGGATTACGCAAAGGCATGGGCTACTGCGGTTGTAAAAATATTACGGAATTAAACAAGTACCGCAGATTTATTAAAATAACAGCGGCAGGTTTAAGAGAAAGCCACGCTCATGATGTGCAAATAACGCAGGAAGCCCCGAATTATTCCAGGGTGTAATCTTGGATACCATGAAACGCGGATTTCACGGATTAACGCGGACAGAAATTCAAAATTTATTTCATGAAAGATAAACTTGATTATTGGTATAAGAAAATCTGTGTGCCGGGATTTATTACGCTAGATCCGGTGCAGTTTGCGCATAGATATAAAAAACGTGAAGATATAGAAATCGCCGCCGTATTATCCGCGACCATAGCGTGGGGAAGGCGCGATTTAATTCTGCGTTCCGCTGAAAAAATGTTCGCGCTAATGGGTAAGAGTCCGTTTGCTTTTGTCACATCCGGCGCTTACAAGAAGCTCAAAGATAAAAATATTCACCGCACCTTTTTTGAAAGAGATTTAAAGTACTTCTGCCGCGGTTTTGAAAATATTTACGCAAAATACGCAAATCTTGAAAAACTTTTCGCTTCCTGCTCTGATGTCTGGGAAGGCATCTCTCTCTTTCGCGAAGAGATGGCAAAAGTAAATAAAGGAAAATATTCAATACATGTTTCCAATCCCGGAACAGTAAGCGAAGGCGTTTTTAACAAAAACGGCTCTGCCTGCAAGAAGCTGAACCTTGCGCTTCGCTGGCTTGTTCGCGAAGGCCCTGTTGATCTCGGCCTTTGGAAAAAGATAAAACCATCAGCTCTCTATATCCCGCTTGACGTGCACGTATCGCGTACGGCAAGAAAGCTAAAACTTTTAGAACGCAAGTCCAACGACAAAAAAGCAGTCATCGAACTTACGCAAAAACTCCGCGAATTCTGCGCAGAAGACCCTGTTAAATATGACTTTGCGCTGTTTGGGATTGGAGTACACGGAAAGGCTTAATCCTCTATCTCTCTCCCAAAAGCGTTTTTAATTCCTGAATGTCGCTGATTATTTTGTTACGCGGAAGTTTCTGGAAACGCGATGGAAGCATTTCCTTGGAAGTGCATTCTAGAACGGCGACAAGGTGCTGAAGCTCAACTTCGTGAGGATATGCGGCCGGAACAAAGTCGCTCATCGCTTCTTCCATGTCTTCGCGTTTTACAAAGACGCGATCCGCCATTGCGGCGATAAGTTTTGCGCGCACAAGAACAGCTTCCAGATCTGCGCCTGAATATTCATGATCGTATTTTCTAAATAAATCTGAAACGGAAAAATTACGGATATCCAAATCAAGTTTTCTTACAAGCGTATTAAAAAGATCTTCCCTGTCTTTTTTTGTTTCAGGATAAAAGAGCGCAAGATGCTCCTCCGCTCTTCCCTGGCGCTTCAAGTCGATTGGTATTAAATCCGGGCGGCATGTAATTAAAAACCAGATGATTTTTCCGCGGAACTCGGTGTTTCCCATAAAACTTGCAATCTGCGCAAATACGCGGTTGCTTGTGCCGGAATCGCCTTCCTGAGAACGGTCGCCTAAAAACGCGTCGGCTTCGTCAATCATTACGCCGACAGGAGACATTGCGACAAGTATATTCAATACCCTTTCAAGATTTGATTCTGTCTCGCCCTGCCATTTGGTGCGGAAGTTCCTGAACTTTACCATCGGGATTCCAATTTCTCCCGCGAACGCGTTGACCATAAAACTTTTGCCTGTACCGACAGGACCCGCAATCAAATAGCCCATCGGAAGAACATCCGGCCTTCCTTTCTTTATCGCTTTTGCCGCGTTTTTAAACCGCTTTTTAACAAAGTCATGACCTGACACATGCGAAAGATCAAACGATGTTTCCATAAACTCCAAAAGACCTCCGGCTCCGTTTTCGATAATTTCTTTTTTCTTTTGCCTCATAAATTCAAGCGAAATTGGTTTTTCACTTTCATAACTTTCAGCGGCAAGCCTGTAGAGATTCATTAAATTTAATCCTGATGTAATTGCCGCGAGTTTTTCAGGCGAAAGTCCTTTTTCAAGGAGAAGCTTTCCCGCGTTTTCCTGGGAGCGCAGATAACTTTCCCTTATTTTCGCGTCCGGAAAGGGAACGTTGATTTTCACAATCGCGGGAGAACTTGTAAGGCGCGAAGAAATATCCGCAAGATTTTCAGTTAAAAGAATGATCGATATATCGCCTTTAATAAATTTAGGATCTGTCGCCCACCTGTTAAACGTCACCATGCAGTAGCGGTCTTTATCCGAAAGACGGATTAAATCTCCCGCAGGGACTATGTGCTCGGCGAAATCGATTATTAAAACCTTGCGTCCTTTTACGCGTTTGTCTTCGGCTATCTGGGAAAGAAAATATTTTTCAAGATACGGAAAACTTTTTTCAGGATCATTTGAAACAAAATCGCCGTTATCAGCATCCGGGCTTATCGCGAATTTGGGAGCTTCACTCAGATAATTTTTTTCCATATGAGGTTCGCAGAATGTGATTCCCTTGGAGCTGTCATAATACGCGATTATTTCCTTGTTGCCGAATAAAATCTCCGATATATAATCCTGCACTCTTTTAAATGTAAACTCTCCCTCTTTTCTTTCGTGAGGAAGAAAATCCCTTATATTGCCGTGTAGAATATAAACATTCGCCGTCTTGGAACGGTATTTGTTCGCAAGTTCTTCCGCCCACGCGGGCAGCACCTTAATAATATTATCGTAATTGTAAATGTATTGATCCGGCATATCCCCCCCTTGCCAAATAAAACTTTATGTTTTAGGCCTTAACTGCCTAAGATAATCAGATAAAAGAGAGGCGAACATATCGCTTATATTTCTCTCCGCAACTGTAAAGCATCTGTTATCAGCCTCGTACTGCGTAACATGCCCTTCCCTCGAAATAAATGAATACGGAATAATAATTTGATTTAAATTAGCGTCTTTAAAACTGGCTATAAGTTCAATTCTGGAAAAAATATTCGGGTTACCGGGAAGGCTGACAGGCGACAGAACAATGCCGGCTTCCAGAATATAACGCGTCCTTGCTGCGGAAGCGGATCGGACAGAAACTGTTTGAAAACCCAAATTGGCGAACGCTTTGGAAAATTCGCTTGAAATCCTTCCGTTCCTGTCGTCAGTTACAATTATGCTGACAGGGTTTTGACTGATTATTCTGTTTGCTTCTATGCGGTAGTAAAAAGGGCCTGCAATTACATCATTTGTTTCGCCGCCGAGAATCCAGATAATTTGCCTGTACATTTCGTTGACTTTGGCGAGCGTTTCCGCAAAATATAAGCACATAACGCTTTGCAGTGAATGTCTGTCCTGTTCCACAGTTCTCACCAGTTTTTCGATAACGTTATTATTCACATCCAACAGCTGCGAGTAAATCCTTATAACTTCCGCTTTTTCCAGAACAGCTACGGCATAATACGTATCTTTTGAGTTATACCAGACTTCCTTAATTTCGGCTCCGATCAAATTGTCAATGGAAGAAATTGTTTTAATGTTTGTTTTCATTTCGGCGGTATCAACCCAGCTGTCCATTACGCCGTCAACAATCGCCTGACGATACGAAGCGGCAGCCGCGCGCTCAACTTCCACCGACTGCCCGAAAAATGAAGAGAGAGAAGCAAAGGCGTTTGCTTCCGCCTGCGCGCGATCTTTTCCAAAACCCGTCGCTGCGACAAATATATCTTTATTAAAAGCAGAATAAACATCGTTAACCCAGGAAGGCATACTGCCCGTGCGGACAACAGCGCCGTTTGAACTTACGCATGAAACAATAATCAATAAAAACGGCAGCAGTACCGGGAAATAATTCTTTATCATTAATATTCCGCTATATTTTTTTTACTGCCTTTATTCTGCTTAATTCCGCAACTGCCGCGAGCAGTTCTTTATCTTTAGCAATTTCTCTTATTGTCGCAGGAAGCCGGTAAGTCCAGTTAAAATTATTAGCGGTTCCGGGCACGTTAATTCTTTCATCGGCGGGATTTTCCGAATACCAGTTGTTTGAAAGATGCATAAGATCCTGTATCTGGAAAACCCTGAAGCGAGACCTTGCGGACGCAGCTTTGGAAAGAATTATTTTCGCCGTTCCGGGATTGTAAACCTTCGGCAAAGAAGGAACGCCGATAAAACCGCAAAACTGCCCCTGATCCGCTTCTTTGTCCCACCATTCGCGCACAGTAGAACTGTCGTGAACAGCCGGCGTACATACGCTTAATGAGGGATATTCTTCAAAAGGAACATACGGCTGCCCGTTTTTATCCCATGCGCGGAACCAGCGTATTACGCGAAGACCCAGAATTTTCAATCTGGAAAGCACTTTCGGAACGCAGGCAGGAACAGCGCCAAGGTCTTCGGCGCACGGAAGCATGGGAGACGATTCAACCAAAACAGAAAGGAGTTTCATCCCCAGTTTAGCCCATGTCCTTTCGGATTTTATTCCGTGCCTTTCTATCAAAGCGTCAAGCGCTCTTTTTTCATCGGCAGAAAATGATTTATACGCTGTAGAATCTCTGCAATACCAGACAGGGAAAAATTTTCCCCTTTGATATTCTAAAAATAATCTGTCTTTCCATTTTGCAATCAGAAAATTGCGGACAGCGGGATGAAGTCCGAGAGCATCAATATCTTTTTCTCCGCCGATCTTCTTTTTAAAGAGCCACATCTCTTCATTGTTAAGACGCACAAGAGCTTTTGAAAAAACTTTATCGGCTGCGTTTTTTACTTCTTCTTCTTTGTATTGGCTGCCCCAGTTATTTTTAAGAGTATCCCAAACATCGCCTGTTTTAATATGAGGCTGCGATGCCCAGCGTATTCTGTCTTTATCAAAACCATTTTTCTTAAGCTCGCCCGCCGTGATAGGAGAATACGGAACGAAACGCCCAAGCGCGGATGAATAATCGTTGGGAGAACTTGCCCAGATACGGAAGAAACCAAGCACGTGATCTATTCTGTAAGCCTGATAATATTTTCCGGCTGCAGAAAGACGGTTTCGCCACCACGCGAAATTATCCTTCTCCTGCGCTTCCCAGTTGTAAATCGGGAAACCCCAATTCTGACCATCCGGGCTGTACATGTCAGGAGGCGCGCCTGCGGAAAGATCCTTCACAAAAATATCAGGATTTGCCCAAACATCGCAGCTGTCCTCGTTCATTAAAATCGGAAGATCGCCTTCCATCACTATTCCGGCTTCCGCGATCGCTTTAGATGCCTTGGAAAATTGAATATCCAAAGCCTGCTGAAGCCATGCCCAGAAGAGATGTTCTTCAGACAGATTCTTGTCTTTCCAGAGTTTATCAATATCGGAGGCGCTCACTACAGAATATTCTTTCCAGTCTTTCCATGATTTCTGTCCGTTATTCTCTTTCAATCTTCTGTACACGGCATATTGTTTTACCCATGAATTCTGATCGATCCAAAGCGACAGAGAACCCGAGAGAGCGCTCTTTGCAATTTCCGCTTTATTCGCGGCATAAATGGAATGGCAGATATCAAGTTTTTCTTTTAAAACTTCATAATGAGAAAAACGCCTGGATGCGTCAAACTTTTCTTTTGCGGTTTTCAACCGGCCTTTAATTGCGCCGGCTGTTGTTTTATATTCTTCAAGTCCTTCGATACTGAGATATAGGGGATGAAGGCCGAACGCTGTCAAACTGGAATAAGGCGAACTTTCAAAACCCGTGTCATTAACAGGCAAGAGCTGAATCAGTTTGACTCGCATCTTTTTACAAAGAAGGGCAAAATCGGCAAGATCGGCGAATTCACCTACTCCGATACCGCTTTTAGTCCGTAATGCTCCAACCGGAACTACTACGCCGAGTAACCTTTTACTGGTCGCCTGCTTGTCCATACCCCCTCCTAAAAATTCTTGCGCATTTAAACGGTCTAATACCGCATAAAATAGTATAATATCAATAATAAAAATGGTAAACAGGGCATTTTACTTTATTGCTGGATTTTTTCGTAAAAATGCATTATCATAGTAACCCAAGGAGATAAAAATGAAATCAAACCGTTATTTTTTTACATCTGAATCAGTCGGCGAAGGCCATCCGGATAAACTATGCGATCAGGTATCTGACGCGATTTTAGACGCCTGCTTAAAAGACGATCCGCAGAGCAGGGTTGCCTGCGAGACATTCGCGTCTTCTTCTTTAGTGCTTGTCGGCGGAGAAATCACGACCAGTACGTATGTGGAATTTTCACATATAATCCGCGAAGTAGCCAAGCAAATCGGTTACACCGACCCGTCATACGGTCTTGATTTTAATTCGATGGCTGTCTTGAGCATGGTTCACAATCAGTCTCCGGACATTTCACAAGGCGTGTCGGGCACAGGTTTGAAAAAATTTAAAGGACAGCAGGGAGCAGGCGATCAGGGGATGATGTTCGGTTTTGCCTGCAACGAAACAAAAGAGCTAATGCCTATGCCCATCATGCTCGCGCATAAATTATTAATCAACGCTTCAAAACTGAGAAAGAACAATACCATTAAATGGCTGCGCCCGGATTCAAAAAGTCAGGTAACAATTGAATATGAAGGATTCAAACCTGTGCGTATAGACGCGGTTGTTGTTTCGCATCAGCATGATCCAAATGTTTCATACAAGGAAATTGAATCTACGGTAATAGAAAAAATTATTAAACCGGTTCTTGAACCTACAGGTCTTCTTGACAGCAAGACAAAATATTACATTAACCCGACAGGCCGTTTTGTTGTAGGCGGACCTTTCGGCGATTCAGGCCTTACGGGACGCAAAATTATTGTTGACACCTACGGCGGCATGGGACGCCACGGCGGCGGCGCGTTCTCTGGAAAAGATCCGACAAAGGTTGACAGATCCGCAGCGTATGCCGCGCGTTATGTGGCGAAAAATATTGTCGCCGCAAAACTTGCGGAACGCTGCGAAATTCAGCTTGCCTACGCGATTGGCGTGCCTTTCCCCGTTTCTGTAATGGTAGATACTTTCGGCACATCCAAAGTTGATGAAGGGAAGATCGGAAAGGCAGTATCAAAAGTTTTTGATTTAAGCCCGGCAGGAATAATTAAAACATTAGACCTTCGCCGCCCGATTTATTTAAAGACTGCCTCTTACGGACACTTTGGAAGATCGGAATTCCCGTGGGAAAAAACTGACAAGGTTGAAGAGCTGAAGAAAGCTATAGGTTAGTGAGAAGTGACGAGTTAGGAGTGAATAGTTGGGGGGGACATGTTAATTGACACCGGTAAGGCGAGAAATTTTTGTGAAGCTTTGTTTGCAGCTTATGGTTTCTCTATTGAAGAAAGTAAAATAATTACTGATGTTCTTTTGCGGGCTGATCTTTACGGCATTGAATCGCACGGCATTCACAGGCTTGTCCGTTACGATGATGAGATAACATCGGGACAAGTTGACGTAAAGGCAAAAATAGAAACCGTTCACGAAACCGCGATCTCCGCGTGCCTTGATGCGAACAAGGCAATGGGTCAGACAACAGGCGTTTACGCGATGAATATGGCAATCAAAAAAGCGAAAGCGTCAGGATGCGGCATGGTTACAGTGCGCAACTCCAACCACTACGGCATCGCCAGTTTCTATACCGAACTTGCGGCGGCGCAGGATCTAATCGGCGTCTGCATGACAAACACAGAAGCGATCTGCGTCCCCACTTTCGGCTCCGAAGCGATGACAGGAACAAACGCGCTCGCGCTTGCGATGCCCGCGGAACCTTACACATTTTCCTACGACGCTTCAACCACTGTTGTTCCGCGCGGAAAACTTGAAGTTTACAGAAAGAACAGCCAGCCGTTACCTGACAACTGGGCGTTAGACGAAAACGGCAATCCTTGCAATGACGCCGCAAGAGTGGTTGAAAACATAATAGCAAAGGCAGGCGGCGGAATCGCTCCCCTTGGCGGCTTGGGAACGTTAAACGGCGGACACAAAGGTTACGGCCTCAGCATTATTGTCGATCTTTTTTCAGCGGTTTTTTCAGGCGGGCTTACATCAAACCATGTTAACAGAAAGCCGGGACACACAGGCATTTGCAATTATTTTATGGCAGTCGATTACGGCATCTTCGGCGATAAAACTTCCATAAAGCAAGGCATGTCAAAGTTTTTGCAGGAAATAAGAGACTCAAAAAAAGCGGAAGGCCAGACCCGCATTTACACGCACGGAGAACTCGAAGCGGAATTGATGTCAAAACGCATCAACGGCCAAATCCCCGTCAACGAAAAAACAATCGAAGAAATGAAAGCAATCAGCAAAAAACTAGGCGTAAATTTCACAATAAACTAAAAATAACTAGTTACTCCTAACTAGTCACTCCCAACTTCCCTACGCTTCTAAAGTCATTCCTTCTTTTGCAATCAGGACAACAGGGTTTGAATTGCCTGCGAATTTTTGCGCGAGCTGATTCATAATGCTGTCCGTATGCGAAGGCTCGTGATGAAATAAAACAATTTTTTTTACATTTATGCCGGAAGCGGCATTCACAGCGCTTTCCTGCGAACAGTGCCCCCAGCCTGAGTGCTTATCATATTCATTCTGCGTGTAATGAGCGTCATGTATTACAATATCCGCTCCTTTAATAAATTCCCTGATTTTTTCATTCTCTTTTTCGGCCGCGTCATTTCCGCGATAATGCTCATGATCATAAACTGTGGCGATCGATTTGCCTTTGAAATTAACCCTGTAACCCAAACAGGAAATCGGATGATTAAGATATTTAGTTGATATAGTTAACCCGTCGCCAAGATCAAGAACAGTCTCTTTTATCTGGGCATATTTAATGGAAGCGGCAAGCTCGTCGGCTTTAACAGGCCAAAATTGAGGCGAAAGCTGCGTCTCAATAATTGATTTTAAGCTTTCTTTATTCATTGTATCGGGAGCAGTTATGTGCAACTCCGTGCCCGGCATATATATCGGGTTAAACATGGGAAAACCCATTATATGATCCCAATGGGTGTGCGTAAGAAAAATATCGGCTTTTATTTTTCCGTTTGTTTTTAAATCGTTTTCGACAAGCCAGTCTCCGAGAGGACGCACTCCGGTGCCAAGATCAATAATTATCAGCCGGCCGTCTGCACGTATTTCAAGGCAGGATGTGTTGCCGCCGTAAATTACTGTATCGGGCCCCGGACACGGAATGGAACCCCGAACACCCCAAAAACGCACTGATAACATATACACCGATTATAATATAAATTACACTATTTTTCAATCTCTTACGGGTTTAAGCCGGAAAGAGGACGAGCCGTAACTTCAGCGGAAAATTCTCCTACATTGTAGTTGATTTCACCGGTAATAATGTTATAAGAAGCGACTCTGAAATAATAAAGAGTGCCGTTGTTAAGCCCTTCAACAAGCAGGGTATTAGTTACTCCAACATCAATAGGAGACGGGCCGAGTACCGCGTCGTTTCCAAAAAGCTCGCCGCGGACAGAGCTGTAAAAGACAAGGTATCCCGCGGTGTTGGCAGTCGGACTGTGCCTCCAGCGGAGCATTACTCCGCCGTCAACCGCTGCCGCGGTTAAATTACGCGGCGGAAGCGGAGGCTCTCCCGGCATATAAACAATGCTTATCTCTTCAAGATACGGGCTTGTCTCCCCGTCCGCCGAAGGATAGAAATCAACAGCAATTTGCACATAACGCCCGCGGACATTTGAAACATCAGCGCCCGGCACAAAGCTTACCCATGAAGATGAGCTTAAAAGATAGGGGTTTTCGCTTGCGCGGATAAAAAAATTCATTTCGGAATCATCAGAAAAACGAAATCTTCCGTTCTCTTTAAATTCGTTGCGGACAGACGCGCCTCTGACGCTTGTCCTTCCTCCTGTTACGTTAACTTTAAGTACTCCGCTTGAATTTTGTCCGAGATCGACAGCTCTTGTTTCAATCCTGCCGCCTGCTGTAGTGTATCTGTTAATGGAAGTTCTTCCCGCGCATACGCTGTGAATTTTTAATTCATCCATTAACCCGATAAAACGCTCGCCAAGCAAAAAAGAGCCGTTATTGCCAACAACGGGAGTATAAACTTCGCTGTTCTCGCGGCCTGTAGAAGTAACGTAAACAATCGCTTCGCTTCGTCCGTCTATAAGGTATTCAAGCAATCCGCAGGAGGCGTCAAAACGTATAAGATGATGGCTCCATATTTTTGGAACGACAGGAATGTCACTTGAAATTTCTATGTTCATGCAAGACGCGCCGGTTATCGATGTAAAAAAATTTGTGAATGACCACTTCAGCCTGTTTCTTGCCGAAACGCAGGCGATTCTCTGCGGAATTAAATTTCCGTTGACGGACGCTGCCGCAGCCCATGTAAAAATCTGTTCGCCGTTAACCATATTCTGCGGATACAGCCAGAACTCAATTGTGAAATCCCGTATCCTGTTCCCCGGCGAAAAAAGCGCCTCTCTGCCGTACGGCTGAATAACGATTGGGCCGGAATTCGCTGCCATGCCGGATCTGCCGAAAAAAACCGCGCCTGTTCCGGCTCTGGCGGACGCGCGTTCTACAATTTCTATATCAGAGGGAACAGTCAACCTGTAATTGCCGGTGCCGTCTTTAAAAAGCCCCGCTTCTCTTTCATCGAATGTAACTGAAAGATCAAGCGCGGATTCTGTCATTGGATAAAAATTGCCGGATACACCTGACGCGGATGAATAGCTGGCGACAGATGTAAGGGGCGAAGAAGAAAGAAGCAAAACAGGATTTGGCCTTACAGCTCTTGCCTCTATTACGCTCATTCTTTTTTCTGCGCTGCTCCATGACGCGCTGCCGCCTATAGATATAGTTCTCTCTCCGATCGCAAAGAGACTACCGCAAAAAATAAAGAAAATGTATACTATGTGTATGAAAACTAATGCTTTTTTCATGTGTCCTTTTAATCCGTGGTTTTCTACTATGATCATCGGCAAAAATCGATATGGATAATCAGATAAATTCAGAAATTATTAACGGTTTAAAGGCTGCCGCTCTGGATACCCCGGCAGAACCCGGCGTCTACATAATGAAGGACGAAGAAGAGCAGATCATCTATGTAGGCAAGGCAAAACACCTAAAAAACCGGATAAAATCGTATTTTTCGGGTGAAAAAGACGCAAAAACAGCGACCCTCATGCGCCGCATCCGCTCCTTTGAAACCATCATCGTTCTTAATGAATACGAAGCGCTGCTTCTTGAAAATACCCTAATCAAGCAGCACTCGCCGAAATATAACATCAATCTGAAAGACGGAAAATCATACCCTGTTATTCGCATAACGCATGAAGATTTTCCGCGCGTCTTTCGCACTAGAAGGGTTATACATGATAAAAGCCTCTACTTTGGGCCTTTCCCTGACAGTCAGGCCGTAAACGCCATGATGGAAATAATAGACAAGCTCTTTCCGCTCCGCAAATGCAAAATGCAGCGCAGCTTTGCGCGAAAAAAAAATAAAAAAAGCGGGCCGTGCATGTACTATCATATCGGACGCTGCATGGCTCCGTGCTGCGGAAAAATAAGCGCGGAAGAATACGGTCTTCATGTAAAGCGCGTAGAAACAATGCTGTCGGGCGCAACAGATTCGCTGATAATCGATCTAACCGGAAAAATGCACGACGCGGCAAGAGCGCTTCAATATGAAAAAGCCGCGCAAATAAGAAACGCGATAAAAGCGATTGAAAATCTCGCCGGCGAAGACAGCTCTGTCGAAGACTTAAATCCTGAAGACAGAGACTACATCGCGTGGGCACAGGAAGGAGTACTTGCGACATTTACGGTTTTTTCCATGCGCGGAGGCAAGATGACAGGAAGGGATCTTTTCCGCACGAAATCCGCCGCAGACGAACAGGAATCACTGGAGTTGTTTATCACTTCCTATTACGATTCAACAAGACCTCCTCCTGTTAAAATTTATTTACAAGAGTTCACACAGAGACACGGAGACACAGAGGAATTATATTTAATTAAAAATTGGTTTAATAAAAAGCACGACAGAGAACCGGAATTGTTGATTCCTTCGGAGAAGCATCACTCGGCGATTATGGCTATGGCAAAGCAAAACGCCGCTGAAGATCTTCGTAAACGCATAAAGGAAAGAGGAGCGGGCCCCGCTCTTGATGAGCTTATGAGAGCGTTGAATCTTGAAACAAGACCTGAACATATTGAAGGATTTGACATCGCGCAGCTTGACGGGAAACATCCTGTGGCTTCGTTGATTTCATTTAAAAACGGAGTGCCGGATCGCAGAAATTACCGTTACTTTAAACTGCGCACTGTTGTCGGAATTGTCGACGATTTTGCCGCCATGCGAGAAGCGGTTAAACGCCGCTATTCACGGCTGCTTCGCGAAGGAAAGGAACTCCCCGATTTAATACTTGTAGACGGCGGCATAGGACAAGTGAACGCCGCGAAGGGCGTATTGGATGATCTTGGAATTACGGACTGCGGCCTTGTCGGGCTTGCAAAACGCGAAGAAGAGCTGTGGCTTCCGAAAGCGAAAGAGCCGATTGTTTTATCACGGCAATCGGAAGCCTTGAAAGTTTTACAGCATGTGCGCGACGAATGCCACCGTTTCGCGACAGGCTTTAATCAGAGGCTTCGTTCAAAGGATTTGCTTTTTTCTACACTGGAATCGGTGGAAGGAATCGGCCCAAAACGCGCGGTTTTAATAATGAAGACGTATGAATCTCTTGAGAACATCGCCGCAGCCGGTGCGGCGGAATTGGCTGAACGCTGCGGCTTGAGCGAAGAAGCCGCCCGCGCGATCAGAGCAGTCGCAAAACTGGCTGTCGAGGAAAGGAAAAACTAGGCCGCTTCGCGTCTTAAGACCAATGCCTCCAATAGTGACATTTTCCATTCGATGGTATATCATTTAAATGTGAAATTATTTTATCTTCCGGATGATAAAGTCCAGCGTGTAATATATATCACTTTACTTTCGATAGCAGGCGCTTTAATTATAGTGCTGCTGACAGGCACTATTTTTGGAGTAGTCCGCTCCCGTGATGTCGGGCCGCTTATAAAATTCGGCGGCGCTTCCGGGCCAGCACAGACAGCGGTTCAGGATGAAGATATACGCATTTTTTCAGGACTTGGACGGCTCCGTATTACGCTTTCCAATTCATCAGTTCTGATCCTGTCAATTTCTTTCCCCTACCCGGCTCACGATATCGCCTTCTCGGAAGAGCTTGCCGCAAGAATCAACGATTTCAAAATGATGGCGTCAAGCTACTTCTCTTCCCTCCCCGAAGAAGCAATAATTCAGGTTGATGAAGAAGCGGCAAAACGCGAAATCCTGAGACGGTACAACAACAGCCTTCGCCTTGGCCGGATAGAAACCTTGTATTTCAGCGAAATGAATATTATAGACGCGGGATTTTAACCGCAACCCTCACCCTTTCTCTGTGTCAAAACTAGACGGAGAGTGAAAATAATAATACAATAGAACAGGAGCATTTTTCATGAATGAAGCCGCAAAGGTTATTATTTCGATAATCCCGATTGTGGGAATTGTAATGGGTTCTGTTGTTATTTTTTTCTATCTCTTGTGGAATCACCGTCAAAGAACATTGCTGATAAAGGCCGGTCAATATACTAAACCGAATTTCGACTTGCGTTCATTTAGCCTGCTGTCCGGTTTACTTTTAACTACAGTGGGCGTTGCGCTGACTATATTGCTGTCGTTAATTATTAAAGAGGCTTCGTACGGCTTGTTGGGCGGTATCATTCCTCTGGCGATGGGCGTTGGTCTTTTGGCCCATTATATTATAAAGCGCAGTGAACCGCGTGGCTGAAGATGCTGGATTAAACGATCAGATAATCGTCAGCCAAGTTGTTTCAGGCCAGAAAGACCTTTTCCGTCTTTTGGTGCGTCAGCACGAGAAGGCGGTTTACGGAATGGGCTTGAGTTTTTTCCGTAACCCGGAGGATGCTTCTGACTTTACGCAGGAAGTGTTCCTTAAAGCGTACCGGAGCCTTTCAAATTTTGAGGGAAGAAGCCGGTTTTCGACATGGCTTTACAAAATTGCCTATAACACGGCATTAAACGAGGTGAACAGGAGGAAGGAATATCACAGCCTTGCGGAAGATGATTCAGGGTTGCTTGTCAACGATGGAGAAACGCCTGAGCGGCTCGCGCTTCGCAATTCAGCTAAGGAAGCGGTTCGCGCGGCGATAAAAGAGCTTCCTGAACGTTTTAGAGTCTGCGTTGACATGTTCTTTTTTTACGACCGTTCGTATCAGGAGATTGAGGCGATTACAGGAATTCCTGTAAATACCATAAAGTCTCACGTATTCAGGGCGAAAATATTATTAAGGGAGAAGCTGGAAGCTTTGTTTGATAATTGAATTGAAAAGGAGCGCATTATGAACTGCAAAAGGGTTTTAGACATGGTTTATGATTCGGATGACGAATTGCCTTTATTAAACCAGATACAGATCTGGCTTCATGCCTTTTTCTGCCAGGAATGCGCTGATAAAATTGAACAGTATCAAAATGCAAAGATGATCATGAAAGAAGAGTTTTTCCCTTCTTTGCCTGCAAGCGGCAATACATGGTCAGATATTGAAGATTCAATAATGGTTAAAATCAATTCTGAACATGCCGAAGAAGACGAAACCGCGGAACATGTTTTCTCTCCTCACGGCGGATTTTCAACGCGCGGGTGGATAATCACAGGGCTTGTTATTCTTGTGTCGATGGTAACCGCTTTTCTGGGACTTGATTTTCAAAAACTTGCGAATGAATACGGAATGTCTTTTATGCTGCCAATGGGAATAACTATCGGCATAGTGCTTACAACTTACGGCGCGCTTTTTATTGGCAGCCATCTAAAAGAATTTTCTGAACGTTTTGATAATTAAAAGAAACGCTGTTATTTTAATTCTATTAATCACTCTAATTGCGTCGTGCGACAATATTAAACCTTACCGCGTTGAAGAAGCGCTTGGAACATATTGCGTTATAACGCTATATGAAAAAGGAAAAAGCGCTGTTTATAATGACATTTTTTCAAAAATCCGCAATATAGAAAATCTGATGAGCGTTAATATAAAAACTTCCGACATCAGCCGCATTAACGATAACGCGGGGATTGAAAAAGTTCTGGTTGACAGAGAAACTTTTAAAGTGATTGAACGCGCTCTTTTTTTTGCGGAATTAAGCGGCGGCGCTTTTGATCCTACGGTAGGGCCTTTGGTAACGCTGTGGGGAATCGGCAGAAACGCCCGCGTTCCTTCACAGGAAGAAATTGACGAAATACTTCCTTTAATAAATTGGCGTAACGTTGAACTTGACGCGCAGGCCGGCAGCGTATTTCTTAAGCAGAGAGGAATGGCTCTTGACCTTGGCGCTATTGCCAAAGGTTACGCCGCGGACGAAGCCGCCAATGCCGCGAAAAACTATAATATTAAGCGCGCTTTAATTGATCTTGGAGGCAATATTGCCGCCGTCGGAACAAACATGGAAAATTCTCCGTGGAGAGTAGGCATTCAGAACCCTTTTAAAGAACGCGGAGAAAGCCTTGGGTATTTGCAGGTAACAGATAAAACTGTTGTAACATCGGGCGTTTACGAGCGTTATTTTACAGCTGACGGAAAAAATTATCATCATATTTTTTCACCTGAGAATGGATATCCCGCGCAGACAGGATTGTTATCTGTCACAATTATTACCGGCATTTCGATGGACGCGGACGCGCTTTCAACAGCTTTGTTTGTTATGGGTTTTGAGGACGGAATTAAATTATTGGAAACCATGCCGCAAATGGAAGCGGTTTTTGTTTTTGAAGACAAGAGCATAAGAACAACCGGGGGAGTAAAATTTACGCTCCTTGATGAAACATTCTCGCTTAGAAAATAACGCGGCGGGAATCTCTCAAATAATTATTTTAATCCATGGGAGCCACGAGAGAACAGTAATTATTACCAGCGCAATATATCCTGCCGGTTTTGTTTTTATTCTCTGATCTGTTTGATTTTCAAGCTGCTCCCTGCTTAATTCAAGCATTAAACAGTCAATCTCCGATATAATATTTTTTCCTGTTATCCTAAACTTTTTATCAGTTATTGCGGAAAACATGCGAAGTGATTCTCCCAACAAGCCTCCAAAAGCGCCCGGGATTTTAAGCTCCTGCCTGACAGTCACCTTTGACAGCATAATTAGAGCCTGAAGCGTTACAGCGCGGTGAATACCCGCTTCTAAAGCGCCTGAAGTAATCTGAAAAGAACCGAGAGAATACAACACCTTTCCATAAGGAATTATCAGATTAAAAGCAATTATAAAAATAGTAACCAAAATTGTAAAAACAGGATTGGTTTTTTTCCCGAATATAACAGCCAAAAACCAAAAAAATAAAAATTGAACTATCCTGTACTCTGTAACAGGATTAAAAAGCAGCGCCGGCATTATAATTAACCCCGTTATAAATAAAGCCCTAGCGCTAAATAAATCTTTAAAATACTCATCACTGAACCGCAGGTTCAACCTCACTCCTCACTCCTCACTCTTAACTTCTCACTCCTCACTTTATTAAACCACTGTGATTTCCCCGCGAAAACTTCGCAGAAAACTCCGAGCGCTATTCCCGTAACAATCCCGGCGGCAAGAAAAGGCGGCGCAATATAGCGGACATTATCTTTAAAAATAAAAACATAAGCTAGCGCCAGCTGAGAAATATTGGAAACAACAGCGCCTGCGGTTCCAACGCCTATAAATGTTATGCGCTCTTTTAAAGACTTGCGCAGAAAATACATGAGCAGGGCGGAAAAAAATGTTCCTACGATCGAAAATAAAAAAACATAGGAAAAAAGAGTTCCTGTAATCAATGCCTGTCCGGCCGTCTTTATGCAAATTAATAATAAAAACGCCGGAAATGATAATATGTCGCAGGCAAGCATTATTGGAAGGTTTGCAAGTCCTATACGTAAAAAAGGAAGCGGTTTTGGGATCATGTATTCGATTGCCGAAAGAAAAAGGCAAAAAGCGCCTAAAAGAGCCGTTTCATTATTTTCATTTTTTTTTATTTCAGGATTTAAGCTACCAGGCGACGCTGTCGACATTATTATCACCCGCGCTAGCGTCACCGGAAGAGGTTCCCTGTATCATTAAAAGAACATTATTAGGAAGGCATGACGTCCATTGTCCCTGTTTGGTAATTGATCCTGCGGCCACACAGTTTTTATTTTCACACGGTGATGCTTCTATCCACGCGTTGTTTTTGCTGAGCCGGATCGTCGTCTCTCCAATCGGTCCTGTTACAATAATTGTTTCTTCGGCATTAAGAGGAAAAGTCCATTCGCCGTCCTGCCCGCGGATTATAACCTGCGGCTTTTCTTGCGGTTTTATGTACACAACGTAGGCCGCAAAAAAAGTAATTGCCGCCACAGCAAGAATGATGAAAATATCAATTATTTTTACCCATGTTTTCATAATTTACTTTAAATATTTACGTTTTCACTGATAGTTTTATATATCAGCATCATTTCTTCAGCTTTTTTATAATTACCGTTCATATTGTACAATATGCCCAAATAAAGAAACGCCAAACAAAAATCGGGACATAATTTAATTGACATTTCATAATCCGAAATCGCCTGATCGTAATTTTTCATTTCTACGTTCAAAGATCCCCGGCTGAAATACGGCTGAAAAATATCAGGATTTATCTTTATCGCTTCGTCATAGTCGCTTATCGCTTTGTCGTAAACATTAATGGCAATATAACTGTTTCCTCTCATGCAATAAGAGATAAAAATATTTATTCCTGTTTCGATGCACCTTGAAAACGCTGAAATTGCTTCGATATAGTCCTCGATTTCATCACTGGCGCATTCATATCCGTAGGCGAAAATTAAATATTTTTCATTATATGCGCCTGCCTGCAAATAATTTTCAAGTGCGTTTGGAACATCGCCCTTATTGTCATAACAATTACCGCGTTCAAGATACGCGTCAGCGTACCCGGGAAAAACGTTAATGGCGTTTGTAAACTCGATTATTGCCGAGTCAAAATCATTATTATTATAATATTGCGTTCCTTTTTTAAAGTAATTCTGCGCGGCGGCATTTACGGGAGGATCAGCAAAAACGGCGCATACAGGAAGGAGAATAAAAAACAAAATGATAATTCGTTTCACGAATATTTACCTTTATACTGACAATTATACAGTTTATAAATTTATTTGTCAACGACGGTTTTACCTGCCGGCTTTATCAATGCAGGCGAACAGAATGGCAGGATCAAACGGTTTTAAAATACAATCCGCCGCTCCCAGAGAACGGCATTTTTCCGCGTCATCAGTTTCAATTTTCCCTGCAAAGAAAACAAAGGGAATCTCTCTTGTCAGAGGATTTGTCCTAATGGCTGTGACAGCTTCATAACCGTCTTTCTCCATCATTTCTTTATCGAGCAGGAGCAAGGCCGGAGTGTTGGTTTCCAGAATGCTCAAAAGTTTCTCAGCCGAAGGCGCGGTTGCCACTCTGTATTTCTGGGAAATTATTTTTTTGCCTTCCTTTAAATTTTCAGGAGAGTTATCCGCAAGGATTATCAATTTATTTTTTTCTTCTGCCTTAACGTCGCGTTTTTCAACAGGCAGCCAGCGGTTAAGGATATCATCCAGTTTGGAAATATCTATGGGTTTGGACAGAAAGTCACTAAAACCCTTTTCTATAAACATTTCCCTCATTCCGACAACAGCGTTTGCAGTTAACGCGACAATGGGAATCTGCCTGCCGTTCTGCCGAGCTTCCCATTCTCTTATAATGGCGGCAGCTTCTATGCCGTCCATTCCAGGCATCATGTGATCCATAAACACCAAATCGTAATGATTATTCTTTAAAACTTCGATTGCTTCCTCTCCGCCAAGACAGCTGTCCACTGTTACTTTGTACGATTCAAGAAGTCCCTCTGCTACCTTTAGATTGGTAGGAATATCATCCACTACCATTATTCGCGCCCTGGAGAATGTGAATCTTGTTACGCCGTAACTCTCGTTATAATCCTTGGCGTCAGGCTGTCCGTTAAGAACATTGGCGATGGAAAGAGACGGCACTGGAATCGATACAAAGCGCACATTGGGAATATAAGCCTCGGTTCCCCACTCTGTAAGGAGAGCTAAAGGCGGTCTTTTTCCTTCGGGCAGTTTTTCAATAATCGGTTTTATTCTTTCATACAAACCGTAGCCGGAAAAAACATAATACCAATCTTCACGTAACAGAGCGTCAGAAAAATCATTTAAATCATTTGACATGATGTACGGAACATTCATGTTTTCAAGAGACCAGCACAAAGACCTCGCGTATACTTTTCTTCCCTCATAAACCAGCACTTTCTTTTTAGCGGCGTCGACTACAGCCGCGAACGGCACGGATAAAAGAACACCCTGGGGAATAACGGCCGTAAATACGCTTCCTTTGCCGTACTCGCTCTCCATACTTATGCTGCCGCCCATCGCAACGCAAAGCCGTTTTGCAATTGAAAGCCCTAATCCGGTTCCTTCCGTATTGTCATTATTTTTTCTGTCTACCCGGACAAAATCGCCGAATAATTTCTCCTGATCTTCAGGTTTTACGCCCACGCCGGAATCGGCAACAGAAATTTTTAACCGGATTTGATCTTCTTCTTCCTGTGTATCGGGTTTAGGTTCAATGGTTATTGATAAACTAATAAAACCCTTTGACGTGTATTTTGCGGCGTTGGAAAGAAGGTTAATAAATATCTGCCGCATCCGAACCTCGTCTCCTATAAGGCTGTGAGGAATATTCCCGTCAATATTTGTAAAAAACCGGATAGGTTTATCCCTTATTCGCGTCCTTATAATATTGACCGTATCGTTAACAAGAGAAGCAAGAAGATAATTGGCAGGTATTATTTCAAGCTTACCAGACTCAATTTTTGATAAGTCAAGAATATCATTTATTATAGAGATTAAATTATTTCCCGCCTGCTTTATATCTTTCACATAATTGCGCGCTTCGTTTGAGAGTTCGTATCGAAAAAGCAACTCCGCCATGCCGGTGATTGCGTTCATGGGAGTGCGTATCTCATGGCTCATCTTCGCAAGAAAATCGGTTTTTGCCCGTGAGGCAATTTCTATTTTTTTATTCGCTTCTATCAATTCCATGTTTTGTTTTTCAATTGCGTTTTCGGAACTTGCGATAAAAATATTAATAACGATAAGCATGAACAGAATGAGAAACAGCATGCTGAAGAACACGGTATTCAAGGATTGATTAAGAGCGAAAAAACCCGGCATCGGATAACTTACCGCAAGATACCATTCCATTGCCGGAATTGAACTTACCAAAAATATTTTATTATCATAAACAAAACTCACGCTTTCTCCGTCTGAAAGCGTCTGCGCGGCGTTAATAAGCTCAATTCCGGTTTTTCCCAGATGCGCGTCAAGGCGCGTTTTATTAAAGACAAGATCGTAATCCGAAGCCGAAGTAATTTCAAAATATTTATTAAAAATATACGGAGTTATATTTATATCAAAATCATTGTAAGAGTTAACAATAAAATTAGAAAATTCAGTAAGGTCGATGGCTGTGCCGAGCATTCCAACAGGCTTTTTGCGGCCATTCTCTTCCGTGAACACTGGGACATTGACCCAAAGATTGATCTGCTGCAAAGTGGGATTATAATTGATGTTAAAATTATATTTTCCGGTTCTGTATAAAGTTAAATTATACCAGTAAGAATCAGGATCATCCGGATTTAAAATGTACGGTTCATTACCGGTGGTGTAAAATATTCTATTTTCGTCACTGATCCAAAAACATAGTTTCCTTTTAAAATGCTGCTGATATGAATTAAATTCTACAAGCGCCAGATCTTCAAGTTCTGAATCGTATGGATTTATAAAATATTTTCGGATAACGGGAGTATCCGCCATTTTAAGAACAAGAGCCAATTCTTCGTTTACTATCGTAGCCAAACGCAGCCGCGTTGTTTCTGACGCGTTGGCAAGCTGCTGTTCAACAAACGAGCGGTTAATCTGGCGCGCGGAAATCATATATGCCGCAATGGCAACCAAAGAAATAATAAGGAAGAATACAAAGGAAAAAAAAAGGAATGTTTTCCTTGCAAATCTTTTAAAGAAATTAATGGGAATAAGCGTCATGTTTTAAGCACCTCGGAAACACCATTCAGCGCTTTTTCATATTCCGCCATCAATATGTCCTCTGAGATTTGATCCACGGTTGTCTTTATGCTGCCGCCGGGACAGGATTCCATCTCCTTGGTCAATTCTTCCATAATGCGATCGATGTCTTCCGCATTTTTAATTCTCAGGGCGGTTTCAAGTTCCCGAAGCAATGTGACAGGCAAAGCGAAAGCATCCATACCTTCGCTTCCGTTATGCGCCGCATCTTCCAGGCATTTGTCAATTTGCTTTGCGAGTTCATAAAGCCGCGCAGAAAAATCTTGCAGTTTATTTTGAATAAAAGCCGTGTCGCCCGCCGCGCCTGCCGCTTCAAGTTCAGCGGCATTAGCTGATACTTCTTTCGCTCCTATGGAAGCAGCCGCGCTTTTAATGGCGTGAACATGCGTAACAAACGTTTTTAAACTGCCAGCGTTATGCGTATGCGCGGCGGTATCCATAGCGGCTTGAAAAAGAGGTATCCTTTCGTACACGTCTTTGCTAAACGCCTTAAGAACCTGCAGATAGTTGGACATCTTGCCGCCTGTCATTCTTATGCCGTAATCTACATCAACGCCTGAAATGGTTATAGATTCGGACTGTTCAACGGCGGCGTTAGATTTTCCGTTTATTTTTTCCCATTTATTTTTGGGTATCCATTGGGATATAATTTCATCAAGTTTGGATACATCAATAGGCTTGGCAAGAAAATCATTAAAACCTTTATCGATAAACATTTCGCGCATTCCGGATATGGCGTTAGCTGTCAGAGCGATAATCGGAACCTGCACACCGTCATGATCCACTTCCCATTTTCTGATAACGGCAGTTGCTTCAATCCCGTCCATACCCGGCATCATGTGATCCATAAATACAAGATCGTAATTGCGGCTCTTTATCAATTTTACGGCTTCCGTGCCGCTTTGGCATATATCTACCGCAAGATTGTAAGGCGCAAGAAGCCCCTCTGCTACCTTAAGGTTTGTATCAATATCATCTACCACAAGCAATTTCGCGCTGGAAAAATTATATTTTTCATAAACCGGCACATTCTTTTTATCGGCATTTTCAGCATCTCCGGGGAGGCCGGAAGACGAAACAACCTGGGGAACAATAACCGTAAACCTGGAACCTTTTCCGTACTCGCTTTCCATGCTGATGCTGCCGCCCATGGCAGCGCACAACCGCCGCGTGATTGCAAGCCCAAGGCCGATTCCTTCGATGCCGCGGTTATTATCCGTGTCAACCTGGGCAAAGTCTTTGAAAAGCGCCTTTTGATCTTCGGGCTTGATGCCTCTTCCGGTATCGGTTACAGAAAAATTTATCCAAATATTATTATCAAGCTGTTTCTCCGAGGTAATGGACAAGTTGATATGTCCTTCGTCGGTATATTTTGCGGCATTGGAAAGGAGGTTTATTAATATCTGGCGCAGCCTGACTTCATCCCCGATAAGACTGTTTGGAATGGCGGCGTCAATATTAGTAGTAAATTGAATAGGTTTTTCTTTTATCCTCATATTTATAATATTGACTGTATCGTTTACAAGAGATGATAAAAAATACCTGGCGGGATTTATATCCAGCTTACCCGCTTCAATTTTTGAAAAGTCCAATATGTCGTTGATAATCGAAATTAAATTTTTTGATGCCTGTTTTATATCCTGCGCGTGACCGCGTGTTTCGCCGGAAATATCTCCGCGCAGAATTAATTCCGCCATACCGGTAATCGCGTTCATGGGAGTGCGAATCTCATGGCTCATGCTTGCTAAAAATGATGATTTGGCTTTGCTCTCTTCATCCGCCCGCATCCTCGCTATGTAGAGACGTATAAGCAGAAAACAAAGCGACAGTGAAAGGCCAAGCCCCAGAACAATTAAAATAAAAGCAGAGTAATGAAGATCGCGGTAAAACTGGGAATACGGAGTAACAATTCCCACATACCATCCGTTAAAAATTCTTTTAAAGAATACAATCGCAAGGCCACCCGAAGAATCTTTTATCCGCCGGGCAAATACATCGTAACCGGAAAATAACATCCCGGCAATTTCATTGTACGCGCCGCCGAGATCATAAAGCTGACTTCCAAGATACTTTACGTCCGGGTGAGCCATGACAGTCATGTCCTGACTGACGAGTATCCCATAACCGTCATCTGTAAGCGCAAGAGACGCGACATAATCTATAAGCCATTTAATATTGATGTCTATGCCAAGCACTCCGGCTGTCCAGCCGTCATGTATATCAATAGTCCGCGCGGCGGAAATGATAGTGTCTCCCGTATCCCAGTCAATGTAAGGCGCGGTATAGGCAGCCGCATTTTCATTCTGCATAGCCGCTATATACCACGGCCGTTTCTGCGGAATGTAATCGCTGTCGTATATCATTCCCGTGCCGTTGAAAAATTCACCGTTGATAAATCCGTAAATACCGTAAAAATCAAGAAGACTCCCGTCCGGCCGCCGCATCCATTCGCTTGTAAGAACAAGATACTCCAGAATCTCCTCCTGCGAATCTCCGCGTTCCAACATTCCCTTTACAATGTAGTAGGAATTAATCAAGGTAGTTTCGCCTTCGGAAAGACCGGCTTTGGCATTCGCCTCGGCGGAGTAAAGCAGCTCATGCGCTCCCCGTAAAAGGCGTCCCCTCAAAATGCTTCCGATTGAAAAATATGCCGCAAGACCCATTACAGTAAAGGTTAAAAAAACAAAAAGCAGCTGGAGGTAATTTTGACGTATTGCCGATCTTAACCTTTTTCTGTTTTTCATGAGCCAATATTCCGCCTTTTCCGCTCTTCAAAAATTAATGTCAGTATTTACTAAAAGTGGATAACTCTTTATATTTTAACATATAATTAAACAATTAAACCAGCATGAAAAATAATAATGACAGCAGACATAAAAATACTCCCGCGTATTTACATATTAAATTAAAATAAATATAATATTATTATGAAAAAGATATCACTAACAGGCATTAAACCGACAGGCGACCTGCACATTGGAAACTACTTCGGAGCGATAAAACCGGCGCTGGAGCTTGCAAAAGAATATGACGCAAGGTATTTTATCGCCGATTATCACGCTCTTAACACAATGAAAGATCCAAAAGAGCTTAACTCTACAATAAGGCAAGTCGCCGCAGGATGGCTCGCGTCCGGCCTTGACCCCGAGAAAGTAATTTTTTACAGGCAGAGTTCCATCCCTGAAGTTTTTGAGCTTACGACCATGCTCATGGCGTTTACCGCAAAAGGATTGATGAACCGCGCTCATGCTTATAAGGCGGCGGTTCAGGATAATAACGAAAAGGGCGAAGATACTGACGCAGGAATCAACATGGGGCTTTTTACATATCCTGTATTGATGGCGGCCGACATCATTATTTTTGATTCTGATATCGTTCCTGTAGGAAAAGATCAGGTGCAGCACATCGAGATGGCGCAGGATATCGCTCAGTCCATAAACGCGAATTACGGACAGCAGGTGCTAAAAGTGCCGCAGGCGGGAGTTCAGGAAGATTCCGCCGTGATACCCGGCCTTGACGGGCGCAAGATGAGCAAGAGTTACAACAATGTGATTCCGCTTTTCGCGCCGGAAAAAACGCTTCGCAAAACAATTATGCGCATAACAACAAATTCGCAGACTGTAGAAGAACCCAAAGACCCCGAGACAAGCCAGATTTATCAGCTTTATAAATTATTTACTGACGCGCAGGAGCAGTCATCTCTTGCGGATCGTTACCGCGCAGGAGGCATGGGCTGGGGAGACGCCAAGGAAGAACTGTTCAGAGCAGTAAACCGCGTTCTTACCCCAATCCGCGAACGCTACGACACAATCATGGCGGACATTCCCGCGCTTGATAAAATTCTTGAACAGGGAGCGCAGAAAGCGCGTCCCATTGCCGCCGCGACAGTTAAGCGTTTGCGAAAAGCGGCAGGAATTGATTAATAATAAAAAACCGGAGAATTTATGAGTTTAATTGCATGTATAGGAAGCGGCAACATGGGCTTCGCTCTTATGAAGGGCGCATCTGACGCGGCAGGCGCAGAAATATTCTTTACCGATGCGGACGCGGGGAAAGCAAAAACGGCGGCGGCTTCTCTTGGAGCGAAAATTTTATCCTCCAACACGGAAGCCGCGGAAAAAGGCGGCATAATTTTCCTCGCCGTAAAGCCGCAGGCGCTGTCACTTGTGTTAGCTGAAATCGCGCCGGCAGTCAGGAAAAGACAAAATACAACGGACGCGCCTGTTCTTGTATCGATGGCGGCAGGTTGGCCGATAGAAAAAATTCAATCCGCGATAGGAGAAAAAATTCCGGTTGCGCGCATAATGCCGAACACCCCCGCCTTAATAGGAAAGGGAATGATTGCCCTCGCTTCATCGCCGGAAATTTCGCGGCAAAAGATTACGGAGCTTGAAAAAATCCTGAGCGCTGCCGGTACTGTCGACACAATTGAGGAGCGTTACATGGACGCGATCACAGGGCTCTCAGGCTCGGGGCCCGCGTTTGTCTATATGTTCATTGAAGCGTTAGCCGACGGCGGCGTTCGCGCAGGACTTCCAAGGGACAAGGCTCTCTCATACGCGGCGCGGACAGTTTTCGGAGCCGCGGCGATGGTGCAGGAAACTGGAAAACATCCCGGCGTTTTAAAGGACATGGTAACATCCCCCGGAGGCACAACAATCGCGGGGATAGCCGCTCTGGAAGACGGCGCGTTTCGAAGCTCTGTAATAAAAGCAGTGGAAGCCGCATGGAAACGTTCCATAGAACTGGGTTAAACAGAGCCTTTTAGAAACCGATAATGTAATATGAGCCGCGTTTTTCACTTTTCTATATTTTTCTTTTTAATAATGACCTCGCTCTGCGCTCAGGGGCTTGAGTGGGGAATGCACCAGTATGTTATCCGCGGCGAAGTATATGTCGATCTTGAACCTATTTATTTAGGACACATTGACGAAGAATACCCTCTCGATATAAATACGGCGGGACAGCGCGCTCTTGAAGAATCCGCCATGTTTTTTTCCGCGATGATTTACGGCTGGTCTTTTGATTACGAAGTAGGAGAACGCGCAAGACGAATCAGTGAGCTTCTTGACCTTAATCCTCTTGGAGAAATTATATACGGCGATCCTGCCATGAAAGTTACAGACACTGACGTAAAAGACATGCGTTTAAGAGTCTGGACCGATTATCAATTGAGCGATTCACTTCAGCGCAGAATGGAAGTCTGGCGCTCGGATACGGTTAGAAACATTCAAGGTCTGGGTTACGGCCCTTCATTTATTGAAGAATATCCAGGCTGGCTTACGCTGAAAAAAATGGCGCTGGAAGACGCCGCGAGATCTGCGCTTCGTTCCATGTTAAGAAACACTGAAAGAAACCGCCCAAAAGAGGTAAGAGGATTTATCTGCCTTGCTTCATTTCCCAGATACTTTGTTGACGGTGGACGCTGGGCCGCTTCCGCGCGTTTCAGAGTGCAAATTGTAGAAATTATTCCCTATTCGGTTTATTAATACATAAAACTATTCTTGTAATTATGCGAAATTCCGGTTAATATTTTTACTATTACATGCTCAATATATTCTTTTTAGGTCTTATCAGTTTTTTTACGGATCTAAGCACAGAAATGGTTTATCCTCTTATTCCTCTCTACCTTGTCGGCGCGTTCGGCGCGTCTCATGTACTGGTTGGAATCATTGAAGGAATCGCAGAGAGCCTTGCCGGTTTATTAAAAGTATATTCGGGCTACCTTACAGATCGGTTTCAAAAGAAAAAACTTCTGGCGTTCTGCGGTTACTCAGGTGGACTGATTTATAAACTGGCGTTAATTTTTGCGAATTCGTGGATTGGAATTTTAGGCGCGCGCGTAATTGACCGTTTCGGAAAAGGAATACGCACTTCTCCGCGCGACGTTCTTGTAAGCGAGAGCGCGGACAAGGAAAACATGGGCAAGGCCTTCGGCATTCATAAAGCTCTTGACATGTTCGGCGCCGGACTTGGAATATTAGTTATTTATTTAATAATGATAAAATCTGACGGCAATTACGATTACAAACGTCTTTTTTTATTATCGATGATTCCTGCCGCTCTCGGTTTAATAATGTTTGTTTTTGTAAAAGAAAAAAAACGATTGCAGGAAAACGCGGATTTGCTTAAACAGAAAGAGCCTTTCTGGAAGAATATAAAAAAGATTGACGGGCAGTTAAAATTATATCTTGCGGTTGTATTTATTTTTACGCTGGGAAACTCTTCAAAAGCGTTCATGATATTAAAAGCAAGCGACGCCGGTTTTAACGAACTAAATGTCATTCTGCTTTTTTTAATTTACCATCTGGTCGCGGCAGTACTTTCAATGCCGATGGGAAAATTATCGGACAAAATCGGAAGAAAAAATCTCCTTATACCGGGTTACCTTGTCTTTGCCGTGTGTTACTTTGGTTTTGCTTTTGCAAAAACGCCGGCATCAATGATAGCTGTATTCGCTCTCTACGGACTGTACACGGCAATGATAGCCGGAGTTGAACGCGCGTTTGTAGCGGAAATAGCGCCGGCGGAATTAAAAGGCACAATGCTGGGCCTTCATTCCACGGCAGCGGGAATCGCTCTTCTTCCCGCAAGCATAATAGCCGGCGTATTATGGACAAGTTTTGGATCGGCTGTTCCTTTCATCTTCGGTGCGGGCCTTTCGCTGTTAGCTGCAATGCTTTTAATAGTTTTTATGAAAAAGAAATAATTTATTTTTTTCCCGAGTAAAGCGTAAATTCCATTTTTTCTTTGTTCTGCAAAAGCATATTAAGCCACAAATTTTTCTTTTTTGTTATTTCCTTGCTTTTGCGTCCTATGGCGCGCAGCTTCTCGTAAATCCCGGCGCCGTTTCTTGCGGCAATCCATGTTTTATAATGCTCGCCTTGAAATATTGCCGTAGCTTTTTCTTCAACTTCTTTATCAATATGTTTTTCAAAAGCGTTAAGAAGAAGCTGGTATTTTTCGGTTACGCCTTTAAGATAATCAAGAATCAACCTGTCGAAACCGTTGATCTGCTCGCTTAACGAAACCAGATTATTTAAAAGTTCAACCGCAAGATAATAATCTTCGTTTACGCAGTAAGACTTAAGCATAAGGCGGCAGATTTGAACATAAGAATCATTAGTTACAGACTGTATTCCCTGAACAGGCTGCGCAGGCGTTACTGTAAATTTCGGCATGCATTGCGCGACCCTTGTAAGAAGCTCTACCAGATCCTGCATTATCCTCTGTTCCCACAAATTTTCGCGGATGGAAGCGAAAAGCTGCGTCATATGTTCCGCAAATTTTTCTTTATAGCGTTCATTCTTGTCAAATACCACTTCGCATGTCGGAATCATAACTCCTTTAAATTCGATGTGTCCGGTATCAAAGAAATAAATGGAATCATTCTGTAAAAGGATGCACCTTCCATCTTTATTTTCCTTGTTCTCCTTGTCATAATTCATCATGACCTGTTTTGCAATCATTATTCTGGATTCATGCGGAGAAAGTTCATTTGCCCTTGTCTGCAATCTGGCGCCGGAATTAAGAAGAAAGCCGGCGAGATTTCCCCTCTCTGTAATAATAAGAGGGCTTTGCGTATTGCCTCCCGTGATTCCGGCGGTAATTTTAAAAATTGGAAGAGCGTCGGCGTTGCCGGTGCGTTTTGTCGATATGGAAGGATCGCGGACAACATCAGTCTTTCCGAAATAATCTATAATGCAAAGCGTAACCATTAAAGCGTCTGTTGCGCTTGCCGCGACGATAACCATTTCATCGCCGCGTTCCCTCTGGCTAATCGCGCCGCACTGCGTTGAAATGCGTTTTATTTCATTTTCGATCGCCCAGTCAAGAGTGTGCATCATGGAAAGATTTTTTCTTGATTCCATGCAGAACTTTGTGTAACCGTGAATGTCGCACATCGCCACATAGAGGTTGGATATTTGAAGCGTTTTTTTTAAGTCTCCGGCTTCCGGGAAATCCTTGTCGGGAATAACCATTTCCTTCCAGAGTTTTTTATGGGTGTTAGGGCAAATAGCGGAAAAAAAGCCCCAGTTCTGACGCTTTAAAAATTGAAAAGCTCTCATTATAACAGGATGCGTCCACTTGTCTTTCATAACAGGCGCAGCCAGCTCTTTTAATTTTGAGAAAGTTATTATTTCTTTATTTAGTATCTTTTCGTAAAGGAATGAGAAGAATTCATATTCCGACATTCCGCTGTTGTATTCGCTAATGCTTTTCACTTAATTTACCTGAATATAATTATACTATACGTTAAAAAAAAATAATAGTGAAAAAAAGGGAAATCTGTTGTTAAACCTGTATTTATAGGGTATATTGATACTATGGGAACCGCCGCTGCCTTGAATAATTCTGCTGTCGCGTTGACCGAGGCAAATCAACCATTTGAAGCTATCCCTTTGTTCCGCGAAGCGCTGACTCTGGAACCGGAAAACCCTCTTTTATGGCTGAATTTGGGAATTGCGCAGCAAAAAACAGGCGAATATCCGTCTGCGATTGACAGTTTTCAGCGCTCTCTTATCATCGACGAAAACCTTGCGGAAGCGTGGCATTCCATGGGTTTAATTTATTATGAGTTAAACGATTTTGAACTGGCCGAAGAATGCTACAGGTCGGCTCTTTCAAGAAACGATAAAGATCCAAGAATATGGAATAATCTCGGCGTTGTTTATTTTAACAAAGATAATTTTGAAAAAGCCCGCAGCTGTTTTGAAAAATCAATTAGCCTTTGTCCTCAATACTACGACGCTTTATTCAACCTTCGCGACTCGTGCAGGGAACTTGGCGATTTCCGCGCCGCCGCGGAATTTGAACGCATACTTTCAGGATTAGAAGCGTTTAAGGGACGGGACATCGATTCTAAATGAAAGTATTGTATGTCGCTGAACTTGTCGGTAAGGCGGGAGTCTATGTATTAAAAAAAGCTCTGAGCGGGTTAAGAAAAAAATATCCATGGGATTTTCTTATCGTCTGCGCCGACGGAGCGACAGGCGGAAACGGCCTTGGGCGCAGCCACGCGGCTTACATTCATAAAATGGGAGCGCAGGCAATCACTCTGGGCGAATGCTGTTTCTACAAAAAAGATTTAACTGAAAATCTGGAAAAATCTCCGTATGTTCTTCGCCCGGAAAATTTAAACAGGGAAGCGCCCGGCTTGGGTTCAAGGGTATTCAAAATAAATCAAACCGGCGAAAAAATCGCCGTCGCTGTTTTGCTTGGGCAAAATGGTTTTACGCGGATTAACGCGAACAGCCCTTTCGCAGAGCTTCCTTCCCTGATCGAAAAATTAAAAAAACAAACCCCGTTTATTATTATAGATTTTCACGCGCAGGCAAGCGCCGAAAAGAAAACGCTCTTTCATGCAGCTAACGGCCTTTGTTCCGCAGTAATCGGTTCCCACATCAGGGTGCAGACCGCGGATGAAACAATCATGTCGGGAGGAACCGCATGCATAACCGACGCAGGCAGAACAGGAAGCCAGCAATCCGTCGGCGGCTGCGAAATAAATTCCCGCATAAAGGAATATTTAACCGGCATCCCCGACTGGACCAAAGACGCGTGGGAATCGCCCGAGCTTCAAGGCGTATACCTTGACATCGGAAAAGACGGCAAAACGCAGTCCATTGAGCGCGTTCGCATGCCTGTCGCCGAAAGCGAAGGCGGCGAATAAACTAAAAATAATCCGGCTGATTATTTTTTACCCGGAAGATATTTCCGCAGAGTATTAAAGAATTCATTAACGTCAAGAGGTTTTCCTATATGGTCGTCCATTCCCGCCTCAAGGCACTTTTCTATGTCTTCGCTGAATACGTTAGCTGTCATGGCCACAATCGGAACGGGTTTACGCGGATTCCTTTGGGTTTCACCTGCGGCGGGATTATCCGGTAATTTTTTTTCAAACTCGCGGATTTTACGCGTCGCCTCATGCCCGTCCATCTCTGGCATCTGCACGTCCATTAAAATTAAATCGTAATCCTCAGGCGATTTCTCGAACATTTCTACGGCTTCAACTCCGTTCATGGCGCAGTCCATTTTAAGAAGCGTAGGCTCTATAAGAGTATCTATTATCTCCTGATTGATCACCACGTCTTCTGCAAGCAGAATTTTGTATCCGTTAAAAATGCCTGAATTGTCGGCTATTTCTTCTTTTTCGGATAATTCAACTTCGTTTTTTTCGCCGCGCTCTGCCTTGAATGTAAACGAGAACGACGAGCCTTGTCCCTCTTCAGATTCAATCTCTATCTTCCCGCCCATCAATTCTACAATGTTCTTTGATATCGCAAGACCGAGCCCTGTGCCGCCGAACTTTCGCGCAATCCTCGCGTCGGCCTGTTTGAACGCCCTGAAAAGAAGTTTTTGCTGCTCCTGACTTATGCCAATCCCTGAATCTTTAACCGCGATTTTAATTGTGTATATACTATCTTCTTCGCTTACTAAACACGTATCAAGAGTAATTAAACCTTCTTCGGGAGTAAACTTAACGGCGTTCCCCAGCAGATTCGTTATCACCTGGGCAAGCCTCTGATCGTCGCCAATCAGCACTTTAGGAATCGCTTCATCGACATATACGGATATTTTCTGCTTTTTTTCATCGGCGCGGAAACCCGCTATACTAATAACGCGCTGAATCATTTTTTCAAAAACAAATTCTTCGTACGAAAGCTCAAACATGTTCGCTTCAATCTTGGACATATCAAGAATGTCGTTGATGACGCCTAACAGGTGCTGTGACGCATTCTCTATTTTTTCAAGACAGTAATCCTTGCGGGGTATGTCGTTTGCTGTTTTGCCGATGAATGTCATACCGATGATGGCGTTCATCGGCGTGCGTATTTCGTGGCTCATGTTCGCAAGGAACGCGCTTTTTTGCCTGCTCTCCTGATCGGCTTTCGCTTTTGCGATATCAATTCTTATAAGTAAAATGATAAGCGCAAACGCCAATATGCCTCCCAAAAGACAGAGAACGATCAGCATTTGAGTCGTGCCGTGGTAGTATTGCTCTCTCGGTGAAAAAAGAATTAAATGCCAGCCGTTCGGGAGAATGCGGGAAAACGCGATAACATCTTCGCCATTCCAGTTTTTCATTGGTTCTTCATAAAGCCGCTCTCCCGCCTGCAATTTATGCGCAAAGGCGGTAGTCGTGATTCCGGGTTCATCAAGCCGTTTTCCTACATAATCTTTGATTGTGAAGGAAATAATTGTTAAATCATCAGTGGCAAGCATGCCGTATCCGCCGTCGCTTAAAGCGGCGTTTGTTGCAATTTCACCGATTTTATCCAGCAATATGTCAATGCAGACAACTCCTAAATGTTTTCCATTTTCATCATAAATGGCGACTGCGTATGAAATTACAATGAACCCTGTAGTGGCATCTTTATACGGTTCAGTTTCGATAATCTGTCCGTAATTTTCCATGGCTTTTCTGTACCATGGCCGTTCTGTCGGTATATAATCATCGCCGGGAATCCATGCGGTGCCGTCAATATATGTATTTTCATCAAAAATATTTTCAAAATAACCATACAGACCGTTAACATTATAAAGACCGGATTCATTGGATACGGCATAATTACTTATAACATTGGTAAAATGCTGCAGATTATCAGCCTGACCGCTTGAAACCATCATCTTCACAGTTTCTGCGAAAGTTCCCAGCATCATTTTAGAAGCTATAAGCCCTGATTCTATCTGCTCGTAGGTAAATGAAAGCACGCTTTCGGCATTCTTTGACAGATTTTCACGAACTGTTCTGGAATTAAATAAATAGCTTAAAGCGACCATCAGCGAAAAAGCGAGCAATGTAAAAACAATCTGCCGGAATACCGATTTTAGCCTTTCTCTAATCATGCCCTTGTCTCCCATTATAAAGGCGCCAATACATAAGATACATTATGACATTCTTATAAGAATATTTCAAGGGTATTTATAATTTTAAGAAAATGATTATGTCCCTTCTTTTATAATTTCGATTTTTATACCATCATTTTGCTCGACTTCATCTCTCGGCGGAATTGTTACACGCAATATGCCGTTTTTATATACTGCCCTTACCTTATCCTGCGCATATTTATCCAAAGGCACATAGTACTTTTGCTTTTCTATGTCTTTCATTTTAAGCCTGCGTTTAAAATAGCGGAGGTTTTCTTCGTTCGATTTTGTAAAACAATTTAAATTGTCGCTCTCACCGTTAATTTTAGCCGAAAAAACCATATAATCCCCAAGAAAAGAAAGGTTGATGTCTTTTTCGTCAAAACCGGCAAGCGCGAATTCAAATACCAAAGACCTGTCTTCGGTCATAAAAACATTCATCGGGGGATATGAATAGTTCGGGTAAAAGTCGATGTTTTCATCAAAGAACTGCTTGTCAAAAGTAAAGTGAGCTATATTGCTGTTATTTAATTCCCTGTGAAACTCATTATTAAACTCCTGGGCCGCTTCGAATATTTCATCGAAAATATTACCCAAATCCATATAACTTCTTGTCCCTTTCATGACCTCTCCCTCTATGCGTCCTTAATAATAAGATTAAAATTAATTTTTTTTAATCCTTCTTTAAAGTCCTCTCCGCATTCAATTATAATTTCATTCTTCTGCGTTGTAATCCAGTTTACGTTAATTTTAAACGCGTTAATTGAATTGTCCATATCCAAAAACATATTAAGGAGCACTTTAACCGTAGAACTTGAGAAATATAAAAGCTCGCAGTCAAAGGTGAACGAATCAAAATTTGTTTTAAGAAATGAGTTTAACCAGTCGCTGATTTCCTTGAAAAACGCGATTACATTTTCATGATAACTTTCCCCTTCCAGCTTCATGTATCCTTTTTCTTCATCAATTAAAACATAAGGCGTTAAATCTGTTCTTTCCCGTTCAAGTCTAAAGGCTTTACTGCTCATTCTCTCCCCCTGCTTCCATTGTTGCATATAGCGTAAAATATGTTAGTCCTTTTTTATAAGGAACAAAAGAATATTCTATATTTGAATTAACCCGCCTTGCTATTTCTATAAACCCAAGACCTGAACCCTTGCTGTCAGGATTCTGATCTTCAATTAACATTTGCTCTTTATAATATTTTCTAATATCGTCTTTTTCCAATGTATTTAAATAGTCAATTCTGTTTTTAATTAACTCTACATGCTCGTCTTTCATTACATTTCCGGTCTGCACATAAAAATCCGCGCCTACCCTGCCCATTATAAAAGTGCCTCCGGGAAATTCGTCTACATTTTCTGCGGAATACATAAGCATATTGTTTAACTGTTCAATAAATACAGATACTATTTCCTGCGAATTCTGCGCCGGGACTTTCTGATAATCAAGATGTTTTTGCAAAGTTCTTGCGATTTCTCCTATGCCTTCTGTCCAGATGGGGCCTGAATAAATTACGTCAATATTCTTTTCCCTCTGCATTTTATGCAAATCAAGCATGTTCATAATCATTGTAGAGCCTCACTCTTTGTAACTTTAGGCTTAAAGGATATAAACTGTAAATCATCCCTTTGAATATTATTACCCGTATAATTATTAAATTCAATTATTATTTTTTCAGATATCGCGCTTTGCCTTTCTTTGTGATTTTCAAGTATTATTTTATCGATCTGTTCAAAACCAAAGGGAAGATTATATTCTCCTCCGATCTGTTCATACAACCCGTCAGAAAAAGTATAAAACTTGTTTTCCGGATTAAAAGGAATATTAATAACATTAACTTCCTCTTTATTTTTTAATTTCCCTTCTCCAATACTGATATTCTGTCCTTTTAGCCGCGTTACTTTTTTTCCGTCGCAGACAAACACATAGGTATTCCCCGATGATATTGAAACGGAGCCGTCTTTCGCGATAAAAAAAACGGCAAGGTCGCAGCCGTCATTAATATTTAAGCTTTTTTCCGCCGTTCTTATACCGACGTTTAATTCGTTTATAAGCTGCTTTTCCAGCTCCCAAATTATTAAAGAAGTATCACTGTGATTTTCGGACGTAACAACCGCATCGAAAGCCGATACTACAAGCATTGTCAAAAGCGCGCCGTGAGTGCCGTGTCCAGTACAGTCACAGGCGCAAAGAACAGCGCCGTCATTAAAATTTTTCATCCAGTAAATGTCGCCGCTTACAATGTCCTTTGGCTTCCATACGCAGTGATAATCTTCAAAAGCCTGCGCGAATGAAGATGCTACAGGCAGAAGATTTTTTTGAATTATGCTTGCGTACTCAATGCCGGAAATTAAGTTCATGTGCGCCTTAATGTCACAAGCCATGGCATTAACGGCGTCTTTTATCTCGTCAAATTCATCGTTGTAGCTTCCTTCTATCCTTGTGTCCAAATTGCTCTTCGCGATTCTGTCCAATCCTTTAACAAGATGCTTAATTGGCATGAGCAGCTTACCAAGCACTAAAAAAACTACTAAAGCTATCATTATTATGGAAAAAATCAACAATCTTATAGTTTCAACTAACACTTTTCTAAGTTCAAAGTAATATTCATCAAAAGGAACAAGAGCGACAACTGTGCTGTTGTTAAAATTCTTATACCCCGCGTAATATTTTTCGCTATTATAATTTATCCACGTAAAACCGCTGCCTGCGTTAACTTTGCCGTACCATTGCTCGCCGGTTACATTTTTACCCAAAAAACCGCTGTAGGGATGAGCCGCGATAATGCCGTTCGTTATAATAAAACCAAAACCATTATCTCCGATTCTGGTTTTATCTATCGTTTCATTTATATTTATTTCACTTTGAAGCGCGCTTATAACGTCCGCATTAAAGCCAAGCTGAACAAATCCGCCGCCGGGACGCGTGACGCCCGTAAAGTGCATTATTTCACCGAGTACCAGCTCGGGAGATATTGTCTCGCGCGGCTCTTCGCTTAATTCACTTTTGCTTCCGTCCGCAAGCGCCATATAATTCATTGTTGTTTCGGAATTTTTATAATCGTCGCCTATAAATTCATCCCTGTTGCTGTTAATTGTTATTCCTTCTCTGTCAGCGACATTCAGCTCTATTATATCAAGAAGGTCAGCCAGTTTTTGCAATTCCTGCGGCTTCATGCGGCCGTTAGAGTTGTCAAGTATGTAAACGATAGTTTTTGCTATGGCGATGTGTTTTTCATTCAGTATCTGCCTTGTGGTATTTAAAATAATATCCAGATGACTTATCTGCGCTAAAATATTATCAGTAAATAATTCAATATTTTCTTTTGTTTTTTTTATAACAACAGATCTTACGATCCTGTAATTAATAAACGCAATAAATAAAACCGTCAGAATAAATATCGCCAATATGGGAACCAGTACTTTTATTTTAAAACTGTTCTTTCTGTTACCCATGCCTTGTATTATTATACCATATTTTTACATTTTAACATGAAATATATTTATATTATTTTAATAATTGACAGGTTTTTCATTGTTTAAAATAAAACGAAGGCGCAGCAAGGATAATAAATGATTTTTTACCATCTTATCCTTCTGCGCCTTTTTCGCCTTGCGGTGCAAATATCCGTTAGATATGGTTAAGCGCCATCAAAACAAAGTAGATTATAAACAAAAGCGTCGCGCCCAGCAAAATCGGATGCACGTCTTTTATTTTACCTGTAAAAAGTTTAACCATTACATAGAAGATAAAGCCGGCTGCGATACCATAGGAAATGTTATACGCAAACGCCATTATCGCTACTGTAAGGAATGTAGGAATCGCTTCGTCCAGCTCTTTCCAGCGGATATCCGCGAATGATTCCGCCATCATGATGCCAACAACGATCAAAGCGGGAGCTGTTGCCGCGCCGGGAGCCATTCCAAAAATACTAACAAGCGGAAGACAAATAAGGAAGAGTAAAGCGACAACCACCGATGTTAAACCGGTGCGGCCGCCTGCGTTAATCCCCGAGGCGCTTTCGATGTATGACGTTGTATTGGAAGTTCCGAAGAGCGCGCCGATTGATGTGGCTGTTGAGTCCGCAAACAACGCTTTGTCCATTTTGGATTTAAAACCCTTGGATTCAAACAAAGCTCTTTCATCAGCCGCGTCAAAAATGCCCGATTTGCGTCCGGTTCCGATAAAAGTTCCGATTGTATCAAACGTATCTGTCAAGCTGAAAGCAAAAACTGTAATTAAAACAATCAGCGTTCTGCCGTCCGTAAAGAGGCTTTTAAAACCAATGTCGCCGAAGAAAGCAAATGAAACTTCATTGATGCCAGAGAGTGCTTCCATGTTAAAAATTTCTTTAGGAACAATTGTTACGCCCATCGGTATTCCGATTAAAGTTGTCGCGATAATTCCGATAAGCATCGCTCCCTTAACTTTAAGCATCATAAAAACAACAATGATCACAAGACCTATTAACGCAAGAAGAGGAGCCGCTGATGTAAACTTTGACAACTCTGGAACTGCGGCAGCGCCCGGCGTAAATCCCGGCGAAGTAGAAACAAAGTTAATAAAACCGGCATTCTTGACGCCGATATAAGCGATAAAAAGTCCGATACCGCCGCCTATAGCAAGCTGAAGAGACCTTGGAATCGATTTAATAATGGCTTTGCGCAATTGAGTAACGGTAACTATTATATTGAGGATACCGCAGATAAAAACCATCGCGAGAGCTTCCTGCCAAAGAAAGCCAAGACTTCCGCAGACAGTATAGGCAAAAAACGCGTTCAATCCCATACCCGGCGCTGTCGCGAAAGGAACCTTTGCGACTAAACCCATAATAAGGGTTCCGACAGCGGCTGCAAGAATTGTAGCTACGAAAACGCCGCCCCAGTTCATTCCTGCTCCTGACAGAATATTAGGATTTACAAATATGATGTACGCCATTGTGAAGAATGTTGTAAATCCGGCCAATATTTCCGTGCGAACGGTTGAACCGTTTTTGCTGATCCCAAAAAATTTGTCCATAATAGATACTCCTTTTCTATTTTCTATTTAAAACTATTTAGTATACAAAGGTCTTTCCACATATTTTGTGTGAAGAAGGCTGTGCGCTTTATGACCGCCTGGTTCTCCAAGGAATTCCTTGTAAACCTGTCCGATAAACGGATTCTGATGCGAACAGCGGTACTGTGATTTCTCATCGTCCGCGTAGATGCCGCTTGTGCGCTGTTTGCGAATCGCGTCTGTGCAGCCGTAAGGCTGTCCGCCGCCTGCGATACATCCGCCGCGGCATGCCATAACTTCTATAAAGTGATACGGCGTTTCCTGCTTTTTGCTGACGGCGTCGCGCACTTTATCAAGCACCGCGGCAATGTTACCCATCTGATGCGCGACAGCGATTTTTATTTTCAACCCGTTGCCGAAATCAACTTCGGCTTCCTTAACGCCGTCAAGCCCGCGAACTGGTTTAAAGTTGACATCGGAAAGTTCTTTCTTTGTTACAAGATAATAAGCGCTGCGCACAGCCGCTTCCATTACGCCGCCTGTTACGCCAAAAATTGTTCCGGCTCCGGTGTACGGTCCCAATGGACTGTCCGCGTCTTCGTCGGCGAGGTCTAAAATTTCGATGCCTGCCTGTTTTATCATGCGCGCAAGTTCTCTTGTTGTGATTACGATATCAACATCGTAGCCGTGGCCTGCGCTCTTCATGTCGTCATTTCTGCGGATTTCCCATTTCTTCGCGGTGCACGGCATAACGGAAACTGAATATACTTTGTCGGGATTAACTCCCGCCTTGTCAGCCCAGTACGCTTTAATCATCGCACCCATCATCTGCTGGGGCGATTTCGCGGTCGAGAAATTAGGGATAAGGTCTGCGTAATATTTTTCAAGGTAGTCTACCCATGCAGGACAGCAGGATGTGATCAATGGGATCGCGCTTCCTTTTTCGTTCAGGCGTTTAACAAGTTCCGATCCTTCTTCCATGATTGTAAGATCCGCCGAGAAGTTTGTGTCAAAAACTGTTTTAAAGCCAAGACGCCTTAAAGCCGCGTAAATCTTTTTGGTAAAGACCGTTCCCGGAGGAAGTCCGAACTCTTCAGCTAACGCGACGCGCACAGCGGGAGCTATCTGCACCACAGGATGTTTTTCAGCGTCCTGAAGGGCGTTCCACACTTTTACGGTGTCGTCGCGCTCGTAAATCGCGCCGACGGGACAATGCGCCGCACACTGGCCGCACTTGATACAGGGGCTTTCACCTAACGGAGCGTCAGCCGCGCTTGCGATTTTTCCCTTGATGCCCCGTCCTAAAAATTCCAGAGCCCATACATTCTGCACGTCCTGACAGACTTTTACGCATCTTCCGCAACGTATGCATTTTTCGGGGCACAGAACAATCGCGGGGTTTGAATCGTCTATCGGGATATCGTTCTTAACGTGAAGGAAAGGCGCTTCCCTGATTCCAAACTCGGCAGCCAGGTCCTGAAGTTCGCAGGACTGATTTCGCGGGCACTGAAGGCAGTCATTCGGGTGATTGGAAAGAATCAGTTCAAGCACTGTGCGTCTGACAGCGATTATTTCCGGATCGTGCGTGATGATGTTCATGTTCGGTTCGCACGCTGTGCAGCAGGCGCGCACCATTTTCGGAGAGCCTGCCAAACGCACGATACAAATTCCGCAGCTTGCCCATGCGGGAAGATCGGGATTGTAGCAAAGGGTTGGAATCTTTACATTGACCATTTCAGCCGCGTGAAGGATCGATGTCCCCGGTTCAACTTCCAGCGCTTTTCCGTTTACTGTTATGTTAATCATTTTTTCCTCCCTTAAGCCTTATGAACCGCGCCGAATTTGCACGCAGCCTGACATTCGCCGCACTTGAGACATTCCGCCTGATTGATAATAAACGGCGGCTTTTTCTTGTCGGGATATTTCGCCGCTTCTTCCGCGGCAATACAGGTAGCAGGGCATTTCTTGGCGCAAAGACCGCAGCCTATGCACTTTGAAGGCTCGATTGTAAAGCACAAAAGTTTTTTGCACTTGCCGGAGCGGCATTTTTTATTATGAATATGCTCGACATATTCGTCACGGAAATTTCTAATGGTTGACATTACAGGATTCGCCGCAGTGCAGCCGAGCATACAAAGCGACGCTCTTGTCATCGCGTTTCCTATCTCTTCAAGTTTTACAAGGTCTTCTTCCGTTCCCTTGCCTTCGGCGATTTTTTCAAGCTGTTTTAAAATCTGTGTTGTGCCGATTCTGCACGGCGAACACTTTCCGCAGGATTCTTCTACGCAGAACTCCATGTAGAAGCGCGATACGTCAACAACGCAGTCGTCTTCGTCCATGACAATCATGCCGCCCGAACCCATCATGGAGCCGTTAGCTGTCAATGATTCAAAGTCGATGGGAACGTCAAGCGATTTTTCGGTGAGGATGCCGCCTGAGGGGCCGCCTGTCTGCACTCCCTTAAATTTCTTGCCGTCTTTTATGCCGCCGCCTACTTCGAAAACAATTTCGCGAAGCGTGGTTCCCATGGGAACTTCGACAAGCCCCGAGTTCTTTACCTTTCCTGTGAGGGCGAATACTTTTGTTCCTTTTGATTTTTCAGTTCCAATCTTCGCAAGCCACGCGCCGCCTCTTGCCGTGATAACAGGAACATTGGCGAACGTTTCAACGTTATTAATAATGGTAGGTTTCTGCCACAAGCCTTTGTTCGCGGGGAACGGCGGTTTTGGAACGGGCATTCCGCGGTTGCCTTCTACGGACTTAATAAGAGCTGTCTCTTCGCCGCAGACAAACGCGCCGGCTCCAAGGCGTATTTCGATGTCGAAATCAAAACCTGAACCTAAAATATTCTTTCCAAGAAGACCGTAATCTTTAGCCTGCCCAAGAGCGATTTTCAAGCGTTCGATGGCGAGCGGATATTCCGCGCGTATATAAACAAAGCCCTGATTGGAGCCAATTGCCTTGCCCGCCGTGATCATACCTTCAATAACTGAATGAGGATCGCCTTCTATAGTGGAGCGATCCATGTACGCGCCGGGGTCGCCTTCGTCGGCATTGCAGATAACAAACTTTTGATCGCCTGTTGCTTTTCTCGCAAGATCCCACTTTAACCATGTGGGGAATCCGGCGCCGCCTCTTCCGCGAAGTCCTGAAGTCTTCATTTCTTCTATCAGCTGTTCCTGCGTCCAGTCGAAGAGGACTTTTTCAAGCCCTGCGTAGCCTTCGCGCGCGATGTATTCATCAATACTTTCAGGATTGATAACGCCGCAGTTGCGCAAAACTACACGGAATTGTTTTTGATAGAAGGGGATATCTTCGACAAGGAAGGTTTGTTTTTTTTCTTCGCCTTCATTGTAGAGGAGGCGTTTTACTTCCCTTCCCTTTATAATATGCTCGGCGATAATATCTTTTGCGTCATCGGGTTTTACTTCAACATAAAAGGAATCTTCTGGCAGAACTTTTACGATAGGCCCTTTTTCACAAAAACCGAAGCAGCCGGTTTTGACAATCTGCACATCCGCTTTAGCGCCTTGTTTTTCCGCTTCGGCGTTAAGCTGATCAAAAAGCTCAATACCCTTGTTGGATTCGCAGGCTGTTCCGCCGCAGGTCAGGATATAATGGTTATACGCCATATCTGATTATTCCCCCTTTTTATTTTGTACCTAAAATGTCTACGGCAGGACGATCGAGAATATATTCACCCAACAGTTCCTTGCCGACTAAATGTTTCTGAATAATTTCTTTTGCGACTTTTGCGTCCACTCTGCCGTATATAACAGGGGGCATACCGGGAGCGATAACTTCTACGGTGGGTTCTGAATGACAAAGACCCATGCATCCCGTCTGCCTTACAAGACATGTATCAACAAGCTTGTGTTCATCAAGACCGGCGATAAACGCGTCGAGAGTCTGCTTTGCGCCTGCCGCGATGCCGCAGGTACCCATGCCGACCACAACCTGTATTTCCTTGCCGTCAGCGTCTCTCTTGCGCAAGTCGGTCTTTTTTTCATCACGAAGTTTTCTTAAATCATCCAAACTCATCTTTGCCATTTTAATTCTCCTTAATATTAAGAGTCTTCACTTTCTTCTAACGATTCCAAATACTCTTTTAATAATACTAGACTTCCAACATCTTCAAAGCCGCCTATGGCTTCCGCGAGTTCCGATTTACGAATCTCGTACTCTTCATCAAACTTTTTCCGGCGTAAAATAATTTCTGCCTTACTGTCAAACATCAATATCGTTCTGAACATTCCGGGAATATCACCCGTTGGAGGAATGTCGACATTCCCCGCGTCAAACCAGGCAGTAACTGACGTACCCTTTCCTTTTTCGGATTTTATGTCCCAGCCGCCGCCTGACTGCTCTGCTGTCTGAATCAGAAACGGAAGCCCCAATCCCACCTTGCGGTGAGGGTGCTTTATGCCGTCTGTAACAAAGGGGTCAATCGCCCTTTTTAATTCCTCCTCTGTCATTCCCTTTCCGTTGTCTTTTACAAAAAAACGGAACTCTTTATCGTTCTCGCTGACTTCAAGTTCGACAGTTGCCGCGCCCGCCTCTACGGCGTTTTGCGTTATGTCGGTAACCAGATCAGTTAAAGTAAAATGCACTTTTATATATTCTGATACTTGGCAATGATTCCGGGAATATCGTTCTTGGTAAGTTTGCCGAAAGTATCTGTTCCAACCGTCAGTACGGGAGCAAGACCGCAGCAGCCGACACAGCGTACAGGATCAACCGAAAACTGGCCGTCGTCCGTGACGCCGTTCGGTTCAAGCCCTAAAAGTTTTCTTGTCTCGTCAATTAAATCCTGAGCACCCTTAAGGTAGCAGGCAGTTCCGAGACATACGGAGACTTTATGTTTTCCCGGTTTTGTGGTTTTAAAGAAGTGGTAGAAAGTGACAACTCCATACACCCTGGCTAAAGGAATTCCTGTTAACCGGGATAATTTCTCTGCGGCAGGACGGGAAATAAATCCAAAATGTTCCTGGGTTTTATGGAGAATCATTATAAGACTCCCCGGTTTTAACTTCCATTCGTCAATAAATGACAATAATTCCTGTGGAAAGGAAACATCCCCTTCGGTTTTTGCATCTTGTGCCATGAATCCCCCTTGTCTTGGTATTGTAACAGTAAAACTACAAATTGACAAGAGATTGAACAAGGGAAAAATAAAAAGCCTAAAATTGCCGAATTTTAAAACCTACTCGACATTTTTTAATAATAAAGACATAATTATCTAATGGACGCCACAACTGTTGATTTAACATTAGTTAAAAAACAGAAATTCTTTTCCAAGCTCAAAGATAACGAGCTGGATTTTGTTGTCTCCCATTCAGGAGCAATCTCCCTTCAAAAAAACAAACCTTTATTTAACTCGGGCGAAACCGCAAAGCAGTTTTACATGCTGAAAAGCGGGGAAATCAGGGTTTTTAAGAAAAAAGAAGACGAAAGCGAAGAAGAAATGGCCCGCTTTACATCGGGCGATACCATTGGCGACTTTGACTTTGCGAGGGGAGCGAAATTTGACGCCTGCGCCGAGGCGGCGGAAGACTCAGAGCTGATTGTTTTTCCAGCCGATCAGTGGACAATAGAGAACCTTGCCCAAAAAGACCCGAACACGGTTTGCAGCATTCTTTTAAACGCCATAAAAATGATGACGGGGCGCATTAAATCGACGCGGAAACTGATCCTCGAAAATATGTCGTGGGTGCAGGAACTTCACAGAAGAGCTTATGAAGATCCCGGCACGGGGCTTTGGAAACAGACGCTTATCACTGATGAAATTTCCGGCAGTTTAAAAGACCCGGCCGCCTTAATCATGCTTAAACCGGATCGTTTTAAAATACTGGTTGATTCGCGCGGGCACTCAGCCGGGGACGAAGCGATGATCAGAATAGCGATAATCCTTAAAAATATTACGCGCATTATGGGACATGGCTGGGCTTTACGTTTTAAAAGCAATGAAGTCGGGTTAATAATTAATAACTGCCATCAGGAGCAGGCTGAAAATATCGCCAAAAAACTCGCGGAGATGATCGCAGCCATGGAGCCTGTCCCCGCCAGAGACGATATACCGGAATTCAATTTTTCCGCGACAATATCGTGGGCTATCTGGCCGAAAGACGACGCGGAATGGAGCAGCCTCTTCGCGGGCAGTTATTCGCTGCTTCTTGACACATGGAAAGAATGCGGGAATAAAATATCCCATTATGTAAAAGCGGAGAAAGCATGAGTGATAAATATTTGTCATTATTAAAAACTCCGCTTTTCCGCGAACTTACAGGGGAAGAGTTTAAAATTTTGGCGGAATCGTTAAAGCCCATTCACGCGAAAAACGGAGACGTAATTTTTAAGGAAGGCGATGACGGAGAAGAAATGTTTGTCCTTTTATCAGGCAAGCTGAGCGCATTTGGAATTCAATCTGACGGAACCCAGCGCTGGCTATTTGATTTTATGGAAGGCGACTTTTTCGGCGAAATGTCAATCATCGCCCATGAACCAAGATCCGCGACCGTAACGGCTGTGGAAGAATCCGAAGTAATGATTCTGCGCTCTATCGATTTTTTCAGAATAATTACGTATAACCCGATAATCGGTTTTAAAATTCTGCGCGCGATAAGCATTGTGCAGAACCAATGGCTGGATCAGTCTTCAAAATCTTACAGTGATTTAATCAGATGGGGTGAGGCGGCGCGCCGCAGGGCAATAACAGATGAGATGACAGGGCTGTACAACCGCAGATTCCTTGAAGATTCAATCAAGGAGCGTTTTAATAATCAGTCAATGAATTTCCGCATGATGTCGCTTTTAATGCTTGACCTTGACAAGATTCACGGCATCAATGATAAACACGGCACAAAAGCGGGAGACCTTGTAATTACCGCGGCTTCCAGTATTGTAAGCGCCTGCCTGCGCCCGGGAGACATTCCGGCGCGCCTTTCAGGAGACGAGTTTGCTGTCCTTCTTCCCGATACAGACATGAATGACGCCGCAAAAGTGGCGGAGAGGATCAGGGAAAATATCGCAAATAAGCAGATTGATGTTCCGGTAAGCCCCGGAGCGGCGGAAAATGTCGCTATTTGTACGCGAACAAGCATAGGAATCGCCATCGCCCCGACTCACGCAAAGACAGTGGAAGACTTAATGGAAGTTTCTGACCACGCGCTGCGCAAAGCCAAGGATCTGGGAAGAAACCGGGTTGAGGTTTTTAATTAATATCAGGTTTCGTGTTTCTGGATAGGGCTGTGCGGACATCCCATAGAATTGCCGATTACGGTTTTTCCGCAATATATGCATTTACTGTTGCCGTGTCCGTGGATGTGTTTACGGGTGGGAGCTCCAAGACAGCCGTTGCCATATGCTCCTTTGCCGCAATACATGCATTTTCTTTCGTTCGTGATATGCTTATGCAATCCATTTGTACTTTTTGGACAGCCAGGTCCGAACTTTGTTGAACCGCAATAATCACATTTAGTCATAAAAGCCACCTTGAAGGATAGAATACCCTATTATCGGCATTTTTAACCCAAAAATTGAGTTTTTAATTGATTTTTATAAATAATACATATGTAAAAAATTCAAATTTTAGTATCATTTTACAAAAAACATTTGACAATATTACGAATATTGAATATAATTCATGCCAATGAAAGTAGCCGTCGTCAGCGATGTTCATCAAACTGATTATTGGAGAAAAATAATAAGTCAAAAGGACGATTTTGATAAAATTATCTTTCTTGGGGATGAATTTGACTGCTGGGACAATCGATGGCCGTTTCAGATGAACAACGCAGAAGATATTGTTTCGTTTAAAAAAAACTCTCCGGAAAAGGTTGATTTATGCTGGTCGAATCACGCAATAAGCTACTTCCTTGATGAAAGATGCTCGGGTTATCAAAACGAACACGCGCGTGATATCAAGGATTTTTACAATAAATATCAAGAACTTTTTAACCCGATTTATATTTACGACAATTGGATTTTTTCTCACGCCGGAGTTTCCGCGGAATGGATGAGAAGATGCGGAATAAATGAATTAAGCGAAATAAACCCGTTATTCAAGGGAAAACCGGGGTTTTTCAGATGGACAGGGCCCAACGACTTTGGGAACAATTCTAATGAAGGGCCTTTATGGATACGCCCTGAAGCGCTCATAATAAATCATGTATCAAAATTTAACCAGGTTGCGGGACACACGGAAAGCATTGAACCAAAAATTACAAAAAAGGATAAACAGATTTTTGTGTTTTGCGATACGTATGAGCACAATTATCTTACAGTCATAGACACGGAAAATAATTCTGTTGATTTTATTAACATGCAGTAAAGGCCTTATTATCAATATACAATATAGCCTTATTCTCTTCCATACCTCTTAATATAAATAGTTAACAATGTCATAAAGTGATATAGTCAAGACTTAAGTCTTAGCGCCGCGCTCTTCAACAATTTTATTTCCCATTTCGCGAAGCAGGTACTTTTGAATTTTACCGCTTGATGTTAACGGGTAACCGTCTACAAAGAAAACGTATCTCGGGATTTTATACCTGCCGATTTTATCACGGCAAAAATCGCGCACATCTTCTTCTGACATGGTCACATCGGGTTTTAAAATGACAAACGCGCCGACTTCCTCGCCGTATTTTTCACTTGCGATCCCCGCGACCTGAACGTCCTTGATGCCCGGCATTGTGTATAAAAAGTCTTCCACTTCCTTGGGCGAGATGTTCTCTCCTCCGCGGATGATTAAGTCTTTTATGCGCCCTGTTACTTTAAAGTTGCCGTTCGCGTCTTTAATTCCCTGGTCTCCTGAATGAAGCCATCCGTTTTTGTCGATACACGCTTCTGTGGCTTCCGGCATTTTATAATAACCTTTCATTGAGTTATAACCGCGGCAGCAGAATTCGCCGTGAACGCCGTCCGGGCATTCTTCGCCGGTTTCGGGATTGCGGATTGTTACTTCGACGCCGGGTAAAGCTCTGCCGACTGTTTCAACTTTTACGATGATGTCATCATCGTAGCGCGTCTGCGTCATTACAGGAGACGATTCTGTCAATCCGTAGCAAATTGTAACTTCTTTCATGTACATCTGATCTATTACCTGACGCATTGTTTCGATTGGACAGGGAGAGCCTGCCATAATACCTGTGCGAAGACTTGAAAGATCAAACATTTTAAACATGGGGTGATTAAGCTCGGCTATAAACATTGTTGGAACACCGTAAACTGCCGTGCACTTTTCTTTTTGAATTGTCGCAAGCACGAGCAAAGGATCGAACCATTCTACAAGAGCCGCAGTTGATCCGTGCGTAATAACCGCCATCATTCCGAGCACAAGGCCGAAACAATGGAATAATGGAACTGGAAGACACACGATGTCTTTCTCGGTCAGGCGCTGGTTGTCGCCGATGCCGAGCCCGTTATTCAAAATATTTCTATGCGTCAGCATTACGCCCTTTGGAAAACCTGTTGTGCCTGACGTGTACTGCATGTTTACAACATCGTTGGTGTCAAGGGACTTTTCAATTTCGAGCATCTGCGCAGAATCGGAATGCTGACCTAAAAGCAAAAGCTCGTTAAAGCTGAACATCCCGCGGTGTTTTTGCTGCCCTATATGCACAACATATTTTAAAAACGGAAAATTTACAGAGTCAATATAACCTCTTTGCGCGGTTTTTAATTCAGGCACAAGCTCGTTTGTCATCGCGATATAATCTGAATCGCGCCAGCCGTTAGTAAGACATAAACACACCATGTCTGACTGCTTTAACACAAACTCAAGCTCGTGGGTTTTATAACCTGTGTTGATCGTTACAAGCACAGCGCCGATCCTTGCGCACGCGAAAAGAACAGTGTTCCAGTCCGGCACATTTGTTGCCCAAATGCCGACATGATCGCCTTTCTTTACGCCCATGCTGAGCAAACCTTTCGCAAAGTCGTCTACCCTTTTATCAAACTGTGAATATGTAAAACGCAAATTGCGATCGGCGTAAACAAGAAAGTCGTGATCGGGATGAGCTTTATTTTTGTCTCTCAAAACCTGACTCAAAGTTTTTTCAATATATTCCATGATTTATAATCCTCACATGGGTGTGTAAATAACCGCTAAAATTTTTACAGGATTGTTATCCGCTGAAAAAACTTTATGTGGCACTATTGAATCGTAATAAACGCTGTCGCCTGATTTTAATGTTTCTTTGTCTGTGCCGTATTCAAGCGCGAGAGTTCCTTCCATTACATAGATAAACTCTTCTCCCTCGTGCGAGGATTTTTCCTGTTTGGCGTCAGGCTCAATCGCTACAATAAACGGTTCCATGTGACGTCCAGTTTTGTCAGCGGCAAGCGCGTAAAAACTCATGCCGTGATGGCCGCTTGTTGCCGCTCCTTCAGGAAGCCCAGTTTTAAATCTGCTTGAAGAAGAAGCGTCTCCCGCTCTGCAAACGACAGGCCCCAGCTGTTCATGGTCGTCGAGAAGCGTGCCCAGACGTACGCCCAGCCCTCTGGATATTTTAATGAGCGGCGCAAGATCGGGGATCAACCCGTCATCTTCGATTTTCGCGATTAAGTCTGCCGTAACGCCTGAACGCCCGGATAAATCTTCCCGGCTGATTGAATAGGTTTTTCTGATTTCGGCGATTCGTTCGCCTAATGTTAATGCTGCCATGCTGGCATTTTACAAAATTGTGTCAGTATGTTCAATAGTTTTTAATTCCAATTCACTTCGTAGACAAGCGGCGTTTCTAAAACAAGAAGATCGAGTAATGGAATATCGAAACTTGCGCTTCTTCCGGAAAAAGTTCCGCCGCGGACGCTTGTAATAGCGCCGGGGAATTCAATAGAAGCGCGTATTCTGGAAGACGCGATTTCATTGCTTATATTCCTGTTGTAAAAAGACGCGACAAGATCAAGATATTCATTTTTTTCAAGCTCTTCGCCTGTCGCGATCGGCGCCATGAGAGCGTTCAAATAATCCACAATTTCTTCCGAAAGCATCGCGAGGATAAGCGGGCTTTTCGCTCTGTCAATATTGATGGTTAAACGGCTGCCCGCTCCTCTCTGTTCAATTGTTATAAACCTGCTCCCGTCTGTAGCGGCAAGAAAATCATTTATTCTGGTAACCCGTATCTGCCCTTCAATCGCGGAGCCGGAAGTATTCCTGAAAGATACCGACGCAACGCCGGGAGCGTTTGCCATTGATCTTGAAATAGAAGGGCCGTCCAGAATCGGCGTTCCGCTCTGGCCTCCTGCGGCAAAGAGCCTTTGCAGCAGGGTTGTAATTCCCGGCTCCAGGGACATTCTGACATTAAAGTTCGCGGAACCGTTTGCCGCCAATGAGCCGTCAATCCGCATTGAGCACGAAAAAAGCGTAAAAAACGCGATAAACAGCGGAATTAGTTTCTTCATATATATAAAATAAACCTTTCCTAAAATAGTTTCAATTTAATAAACATTTATAACATATATATGTCAATGTATGCCATAATACTGAAGAGTAACAAATATACTCTTAATAAAGCGAATAATTGGAGGGAATCATGTCTGTTCCGCGAACTGAGAAACCTTGGGAATTTTTGAATGATTACAGAGGAAAAGATTTTACAGGTCAATGGCCTACGCTGCCTGAAATGTACAAAATCACCGTTTCCCGCTATCCTGAACGTCCTTGTTTTACCATTTACGAACCGGACAGAATCAGTCTTAATTACACGGAATCCTTAAAGCTGATCGAAGCTGTAGCACGCTGGCTCCACAGTAAAGGCATACGCCGGGGAGACAGAGTCGCTGTTACGGGAAAGAACGCGCCGGAATGGACAATCGCGTACCTTGCGATTCTTTTCGCGGGCGGCATTGTAGTTCCGATTGACTATCAGCTTAAAAACGAAGAAACGGATCTTTTAATTAAAACCGCAGGCGCCAGAATACTTTTTGTTGATGAAGAAAAACACGAATACTACATGCAAAATAAATTCGGCCTTGAAACAATAGTTTCCTTAAAGAAGGGGCTTGGCGAATATGTTTACGATCTTGACGGGCCTCAGGAAGAAATAGAACAGGCGATAGAAACCGACCTTGCCGCGATCCTTTTTACTTCAGGAACAATGGGGGTTCCAAAGGGCGTTATGCTTACGCATAAAAATCTTGTTTCGGATTGTTATCTGGCGCAGGGAACTCCGCTTATCGTTTTACATACCGATGTATTTTACGCGATTCTTCCGATTCATCACGCTTATACAATGCTGGCAGTTTTTATCGAAACAATCTCCACAGGCGCGGAAGTAGTTTTCGGGAAGAGAATGGTGACAAGCCAGATTTTAAAAGATTTAAAAGAAGCGCAGATAACAATGCTTTTAGGCGTGCCAATGCTCTTTAATAAAGTTTTGGCGGGAATCATCCGCGGCCTCAAGGCGAAAGGCCCGATAGTATACGGCCTTATATCTTTCATGATGGGAATATCAGGCGTCATTAAAAAAATATTTAAAAAGAATCCCGGCAAAAAAATGTTCAAATTTATTCTTGATAAAGCGAGTCTTACATCAGTTCGTATTTGTATCTGCGGAGGCGGACCTCTCGCTCCGAGCGTATTCAGAAAATACAATCAGCTTGGCATCGACTTTGTTCAAGGGTACGGACTTACCGAAACATCGCCGATTATCGCGATCAATCCGATTGAAGCGTATAAAGAGACCAGCGTTGGAAGAACATGCCCCGGCGTCGACATGAAAATTCTTAATCCCGATGAGCGCGGCGTAGGAGAGGTAATTGTCAAAGGTTCGATGGTAATGATTGGTTATTATAATATGCCGGAAGACACTGCGGCGGCCTTTACATCTGACGGTTATTTGAAAACCGGCGACCTTGGTTACATGGATAATGAAGACTATCTTTATCTTACAGGACGCGCAAAGAACATGATTGTTACTGAAGGCGGCAAGAACGTATATCCTGAAGAAATAGAAAACGAATTCCAGTTATATGAAGAAATTGATCAAATTCTTATTCGCGGATATGTTATTGACGAGAAAATGAAAACCGAAGGAATCGAAGCGCTTGTGTATCCAAATCAGGATTACAAAAACGCAAAAGGCGAAAAACCTTCCGAACAGGATATGAAAACGAGAATAGACGCGATCATCACCGAGGTGAACCAGAAGCTGCTGCCTTACCAAAAAATAAATAAAATTGAGATTTTAAGCGAGGCAATGGAAATGACCACGACCAAGAAAATTAAACGCGCGAATCTATAATTATTTTCTGACTGCGGCGCTTTGAGCGTGGCCTTCAAGGCCCTCGGCGCGCGCGATTGTTTCGGCAGCCGCCCGCGTTTTTTCAAAACCTTCTCCCTCGGCGCATCTTAAAGTGGTGACAGTTTTAAGGAAGTGACGGACAGACAAGCCGCCTGTAAAGCGCGCGCTTGATTTTGTCGGCAGAGTGTGGTTAATGCCCGCTGAATAGTCGCCTATCACTTCCGCGGATAAAGGATTAATAAAAAGAGAGCCGTAGTTTTTAAGAGACGGAATCCAGTTGTCAACATCAATTGTCTGAAGCTCAAGGTGTTCAGGCGCGATAATGTTTGCAATGCGAATCGCTTCTTCTTTACTCTGATAAATAATAATCAAGCCGCCTGCATTAAGCGAAGCGCGCGCGATTTTTTTTGTCGGCAGAGCGGTAATTTTCCGCTCAACAACAGCGTTAATTTTTTCAGCGAAATCTCTTTTTGGAACAAGAACACGGGCGCGCGCGTCAACATCGTGTTCCGCCTGACCAAGCATATCGGCTGCAATTGTATCGGCGGCCTTATCCATGCCGCCGCCTTTATCGGTCTGTCCGTCTGCGATTATAAGCACGTCGGTGGGGCCCGCGATAAAATCAATTCCCACTTCTCCGAAGAGAACGCGCTTTGCTGCGGTTGTATATTTGTTTCCGGGACCCGCTATAAAATCGACGCGCGGAACAGTTTCGGTGCCAATCGCGAGAGCGGCAATTGCCTGCGCTCCTCCCATTGCGAAAATACGGAACCTGTTATCCTGAACGCCTGCAATTTGCGCGGCTATCGCGGCGGCTGCAAGTATTTTTGTATCGGGTAAACCGTCTGCCATAGGCGGCGATGAAAGTATCACTTCTTCCACGCCGGCGCAAAAAGCCGGAATCATGCACATAAGAACGGATGAAAAAAGCGGGAAACGGCCTGCCGGTATATAAATCGCCGCGCGCTGCACGGGAATTACGCGCTGTCCTGTAACAAGTCCCGGTTCCATTTCATAATCAAAATTAATTAATTGTTCTTTTTGCTTTTCAGCGAATCTTTTAATATGCTGAGCTGACAGCCGCATTGCCTCCGCCAACGCCGGATTGCTGCCTGTTAGAGCGTCGAGAGCTTTCTTCGCTTCCAGAAGAGACACTTCCAGTTTTGCCGGAGATGATTTGTCAAATTTTAAGGCGTATTTTCTTACAGCGGCATCGCCTCCTGCGCGGACATCGGCGATTATTTTTTTAACGGTTTTTTCAACCGCTTCGTCTTCATTTTTTTTTGTCACCTTCTTCCAATACGAATAAAATTCTTCGCTCTTTATAATTTTCATTTTAATATCTCCTTACATGCGTTTAAAAATATGTTCATCTCTTCATCTGTGCCTATAGAAACCCTAAGGTAATCAGCGATTCTTTCCTTTTTAAAATGACGCACCAAAATGCCTTTTTCGCGGAGAGCTGTAAAAACTTCCGCGCCGCTTTTTTTTAGCGGCTTTATGAAAATAAAATTAGCTGACGACGGCAGAACGTTAAACCCAAGTTCGCCTAAATCCTTCGCTATTCTCTCTCTTGTCGCGGTTATTTTGCCGTTAATTTCATTATAATACTGAGAGTCCGCAACAGCCGCCTGCGCTCCCGCCATTGCAAGGCGATCCAAAGTATATGAATTAAACGAGTCGCGTATACGGCAAAGCCCTTCGATCAATTTTTCGCTTCCTATCGAAAAACCGACGCGCAGCCCTGCCAGAGAGGCAGACTTGGAGAGAGTATGAACTGTTAGAAGGTTGGGATATTTGTTAATGTACGGAACTGCGCTCTCGGCTCCGAATGCCGCGTATGCTTCATCGACTATAAAAACTTTTTTTTGTCTTTCCATAAAATTCGCAAGTAATAAAATATCGTTAATTGAAAGCGCGATACCTGTCGGCGCGTTAGGATTCGGGATGACAATGCCGTCCGAAGGAAGTTTAAAATCTGACGCTTTAATTGAAAAATCGTTTTGAAGCGGAACAAGGCTGAACGGAATATCCCAAAGGTCTGCGTATACAGGATAGAAACTGTAAGTAATATCCGGAAATAGTATAGTCTTTTCAAAAAACGCGCCGAACGCGAACGCGAGAATTTCATCGGAACCGTTACCTGCAAACACTTGTTCCGGCTTAACACCGTAGCGCGCGGCAATCGCTTCACGTAACGCGGTGCATTCAGGGTCGGGATACAGACGCAGGCTTTCATTAGCCGCATTTTGAACAGCCTCAATCACTTTGGGAGAAGGCGGATAAGGATTTTCATTTGTATTCAATTTAATAAATTTTCTGTCCTTAGGCTGTTCGCCAGGCACATAAGGAGACAAATTTTTTGTACGAATATTCCAATATTCACTCACTTAAAAATCCTCACTCCACACTACTAACTCCTCACTACTTCTTATGTCTTCTGTCCAGTTCGTCAAGTATCTCTTTAATACTAACGCCTGCGCGTGCCGCAAGAACAGTAGAAAAATATATTAAATCGGCAGCTTCCCAGATAACTTCATCGCGATTTTTAGCTTCGCATAGTTCTTTCGCCTCTTCCATGACTTTTTCACGCACAAGTTCGTCATCCAATGTTGCAGTGTATGAGCCGGGCGCCGGATTTTTGAAACGCTCTTTTATAATATCCTGTAAATATTCCAGTGTGTAGTCTTTATTAGTGCCGAAACAAGACCATGCGCCCGTATGACAAACAGGTCCTGCAGGCTCCGCAATTGCAAGTAACGCGTCGCGGTCACAATCGGCGCGAAGACGCAGAAGTTTTAACACATTGCCCGAGTTTTCGCCTTTCATCCAAAGTCTGCCGCGCGTACGGCTGTGGAAACATACATTACCGCGCTTGAATGTTTCGCCTAACGCTTCTTTGTCTGTAAAACCTGTCATCATTATCTGGCCGTCAGAGGATTGAACAATAATGGGGAGAAGGGACTGGGGACTAGGGACTGGGGACTGGGAAATCGCGGCTTCAGAGATTTGGCCTTTTTTCCAGTTTAGGGAGATGGAGAATGCGTCGGCAAGGTTTATTTTGCCGGTGTAGAGCGCCATGCCAAGCTGTACATCACAGCCAAGAGACGCTATTTTTTCTACTTCTTCCAATGTTGAAACGCCGCCTGCGACTGTTATCTGACACTTAACAGCTTCGCGTAATTTTTGAACAGGAGAAAGATCGATGCCTGTCATTGTGCCTTCGCGCTCAACGCATGTAAAAAGAAGTTCCGACACATACGGCTCAACTGCCTTCGCCGATTCGATTAAATCAAGTCCTGTGGAGGTTTTCCATCCGTCCACGACAATTTCACCCTCTTTCGCATCAACCGCGACAATCAATCTTTCGCGCCCGATTTTTTTTGACATCTCTTCAAGAAAGGCAGTATTTACTATAAACTCGCCGTTTGCGGCGCCTGCGCCTTTTTTATCAGGGTTACGAAAAGCGTTTGAGCCGATAATTATTTTTCGCGTGCCGAAACTGACAAGTTCTTTCGCCTGTTGCACAGTCCTTATGCCGCCGCCTACCCTGCACTCGGCCTTTCTAAGGAGAGGCTTAATCATCTCTATGTTGGAACCCTTCCCCATTGCGGCGTCCAGGTCGATGACCGCAACTTCGCCGTAACGGTCAAATTCCGCCGCCAGTTCGCCCGCGTTATCACGCTGCAGAACGAGTTCCTCGCCTTGTTTTAGCTGAACGACCTTGCCGTTTTGTATATCAATTGATGCTATTACCATGAGAGTATTATATGGGAAAATGGGGTTTAAGTGCTAGAGGTTATTTTTCTCAAAAAACGCGAACCTTATACCGGCTTCGTCAGTCTCTTCCTTAAAACGGACGTATCCTGAGGTTTCATACAAATGCATATTCCTGTTACTCTTGCAGGCTGTATAAAGCTCGAACCTGCATCCTGAAAATTCTTTTTCAATTGCGGCGAGCAGCTGCCTCCCCATACCATTTCCCTGATGCTTCGGATCTACCATCAGCTTTCCTATGCACACGGTGTTTTCATTTTTATCCGCGGAATGCTTTACTGTAAAACTCGCTCTTACAGAGCCGACAATGACGCCGTCCTTAACTGCTTTTAAGATTACGCCTTTATGAAATTCTTCGATAACCTGATCCAGCGTTTGCGTTAACGGCTGAATCGTAAAGTCATTATGAATCTGTGCTTCGCTTTGGTATGCGATTTTTTGGAGTTTTAGTATTTCCTGCAAGTCTTCGAGCTGCGCTTTTTGTATGTTGATCATTTTACTCCACTTCTCTAAAGCAAATAAAAAAGTAACTGGTAATATTTTCGCTAGCGCCTAACGCACACACCCATTCCTTCTGCGTGCTTCTTAATCTCTTGAATCGTTGTCTTTCCGAAGTGTAAGAGTGAAGCGATTAAAGCCGCGTCTGCGCCGGATGAGTTTTCCGCGCTTGCTGCTTCCTGCATCTCTTCGTTTGCGGTGCTTAACAGTACATTGGCGATTTGATCGAGCGTACCGGCTCCTCCTGACGCGATTACAGGCACAGGAACCGCGTTTAATATGCGGCGCGTAAGTTCCAAATCGTAGCCCGCTCCTGTTCCGTCAGCGTCTATCGAGTTGAGTAAAATTTCTCCGGCTCCAAGTTCAACGGCACGGATTGCCCATTCAATCGCGTCGAAGCCGGTGTCGGTTCTTCCGCCGTGAGAAAACGCGTTCCAGCACAATTTGCCGTTACCATCAGGAACGCGCTTTGCGTCGAGCGAAAGCACAACGCACTGGTTGCCGTAAGCATTTGCCATTTCACGTAACAATTCCGGGCGTTTAAGAGCGGATGTGCAGACTGAAACTTTATCCGCGCCTGCGTTCATGACATCGCGCATATCATCGATTGTACGTATGCCGCCGCCGACACAAAGAGGGATAAAAACTTCCGCCGCTACATTTTTTACAACATCGAGTAAAGTAGCGCGGCTCTTATAGGAAGCGCCGATATCTAAAAAGGTGAGTTCATCCGCGCCTTCGCTGTTGTAACGCCTTGCAAGTTCAACAGGGTCGCCTACTTCTTTGATGCCTTCGAATTTTACGCCTTTTACAACTTTGCCGTCATCGACATCAAGACACGGGATAATTCTTTTCGCCTGCATTTTAAACTCCAAGCCAATTCTTTAAAAGCGCGATACCGGCTGCGCCTGACTTTTCCGGATGGAACTGCACAGCGGCCAACGCTCCTCTTTCTACCGCGCTGCAATACTTAACATAGTAATCAGTCTCTGCGGCGATAACATTTTTATCAACCGGGTCTGCGTAATATGAGTGTATATAGTAGAAGAAACTGTTTTCGCGCAGTCCGCTAAAATTTTTCGATTGAGGTTTTGCTTCAGTCTGGTTCCAGCCAATCTGCGGAACTTTTCTCCCTGGAAAACGCCTGACAATTCCGGGAATAACAGAAAGTCCTTTAATTTCCCTGCCATCTACAGCCGGAGCTTCCTCTGAACTATCAAACAAAAGCTGTAATCCAATGCAAATACCCAAAAAAGGTTTATCCGCTTTTATCCATTCCTTGATCGCCTGCGCATAACCTGATTTCTCAAGCGAAGCCATTGCGGTGGCAAAATGTCCGTCACCGGGAAAAATAATTTTCTCGAAAGGTGAAGAAGCAGAGTTTAACTCTTCTGGTCCTGACGCAAAACGCGCAGGAACCGATAGACTCTTTAACGCATTCATAACGGAGCCAAGATTACCCGCGCCGTAGTCAATTACGCCGATCATGATTGATTCCATGAAGAATTCACACAGAGACACGGAGGCACGGAGAATAAGAATGAGTTAAGATATTTCATACAATTACTCCCTTTGTTGAAGGGATTGTGTCGCTTGCTCGGTCGTCTATTTCGCAGGCTGCGCGTAACGCTCTGGCGGCTGCTTTAAAGAGCGCTTCAATTTTATGGTGATCGCTTCTGCCGCGGATGATTTCCAAATGTAAGTTAATTCCTGCGGCGGTCACAAAAGCCTGCCAGAAATCTTCGATTACGTCAGTTTGAAAATCGTATTGTTCTCCGTTTTCCGGTGTTGATTTAATCGGCGTGGTTGAAAGCTGCCCGTCAAAATATAAAAAGGGACGGCCTGAAGCATCAACAGCGGCGCGCGCTAAACATTCATCCATCGGGAAAAGACAGCTTCCGTTGCGTTTAATGCCGCGCTTGTCTCCTAACGCTTTCGCGAAGCATTGACCCAAAACAATCCCCGTATCTTCAACAAGGTGATGCTGATCAACTTCGAGGTCTCCTTTCGCGTGAATTTCGATATCGAAAAGTCCATGACGAGCGAATGTATTTAACATATGAGACATAAAACCAACCGGGTAATCAAGTTTCGTTTCGCCCTTGCCATCAACATTCAACTTGATAAAAATTTCAGTCTCTTTAGTTTTACGTTCTATTTCGGCTGTCCTGTTCATGTCCTGCTCCTTGCTATATTTAGTATACATGATAATGGGTATCTAATGCAATACTTAGCAGGATAGTTCACACACCCAATTAGGCATGCATAGCGTGTTGTTTAAATGAATTTTAATATAATTCTATTTGCTTTATTAATTAATTTTTAATATTTTCATAAATATTCTTCCATGTTAGATAATAAATTTGCAAACATATTTAAATATTCTTTATACGAACTATTTCTTTCTGCAAGATCATTAAGCGCATTAATCACATTTATATGCATTTCTAATGCCTTCGTTTTATGATTATTATAGAAATCAAAAAAAGAAATATTTTCTATAATTATATTATCGCCATAACCTTTTTCAATTATATTAATTTTTAAATAATTTGTTCGAAGTAATATTCGTATTGCATCAGTTCTTTCTTCATTGCCAAATTTATAAACAGTTATTCTATCCAATATATTATATAATTTATCCAAATCCTCCTGCATATTATCTGGAAGTTTCTTTAATATTTCTTCATAATTTGCTGGCAAGGATTCATTAAATGAAGCAAAAGCCAGGAATAATTCATTAGCTAAAGCAGAAAAAGGGTAAAAAAGCGTAAAAAATATAAATACTAATAATAGTTTATTTCTTTTAAGCATATTTTAGTCATCCTTTACCTATTTAGATATAATATTACATTTTTATATTATTGTTAAATGCAGTTTGCCCGTATTCCCCATATTATTAAACCATAAATGCCATTATACAAATATATATAATATCATATAACTCTGTAAATTCTAGTTTAATTTTTTGCTTACCTAGTGTTGTAATTCCACTGACCGTCAATATAAATGTAAATTCCTGCTCTCATTCGATTACTTAAATAAAACATCGCGAAATCATTATCAAATGAGTTATTTTCCATTGAAACATTTGATCCAATTGTAATATGTGTTATCTGATTTTCCTTAAATGCTTCAATTCCAATACTTTTAACACTGTCTGGGATAATAACCCTTGTTAATAAGTTACGTAAAAATACCTGATGACCGATTATTGAAACTCTATTGCCAATCGTAATAGAGGTTAATTGATTTCCGAAAAACGCTCCATCTCCAATATAAGTAACACTATTTCCAATAACAGCATTAGTTAGTCTATTTTCTCCAAATGCATTACTTCCGATGTATGTTACACTATTAGGGATAACAATACTAGTAAGTTGGTTGACGCAAAATGCACTATCGCCAATGTAGGTAATACTATCAGAAATAATAACATTGGTTAATTGTCTATAACCAAATGCCGTAGAAACAAACTCACCTATATATTCAAGATCACCAATTTGGGTAATGGGTAGATTGCCTATACGTAATGGAATACGGACTTCCTTGCTTAAACCTGTATATCTACGAATTTCAACTTCATTTTCTATACGTACTGTAACAAATTCACTTTCAGGGGTATATTCCTGACTGTAAACATGAAAACAGAAGACATTAATTGCGAGAATTCCTAAACATTTAATTAACTTTTTCATTTTACATTTCCTTTTACTCAATTTGGTTCTATTTTTAACAAGAACAATCCACTATTTTTAAGTCATTTTTCATATACCAAGTAAACACATACAATGAAATATTTAAAAATGAAATATTATTCAAAATAATATTTTTATATTCAATTGTCAAGGGAGTAAAATCTAATAATATTGGTAAAACTTTTATATGACAGTCGTCTTACATTATATTTATATAAGATAAGAAAATTTAAAAACTTTACATAGGCCCTCAGTCACACTAGGGCAAATTGCATTTAACGACTTGTAGACGAATTTAATTTAAACTACATTATTATAAATAATACGAAAAGAACCTCACACAGAGACACAAAGGCACAGAGGATCTGTAACCAACATCTTAACTTTATTATAGTTTCAACAATCTGTATATAAATTAATGAAAAAGAAATTAAATCCGAATGCTGTTTCTACTTCCTCTGTGCCTCCGTGTGAATCTCTTCTCTCCGCCAATCCTACTGTACAACTTTTCTTAAATCATACTCCACAATATCCAAAGCGCCGAGTTTTTTTAGTTTAGGAATAATATCAGGCACTTCGTTTTTCTTTACGGCGATTTTTACTGCGTAACCTGCGTCTCCGTAAAGCTGCGCGACAGTGGGGCTTCGCATGGCTGGAAGACTCGAGAGCGATTCAAACTGCTCCTTGGGAATATTCATTTCAAGCATTACGCGCTCACGGCCGTCGAGGACTGCGCGGAACAGCATGGCAAGTTCTTCAATGCGGCTTTTCTTTTCTGCGTTCGCAAGCGCGGCGCGGCTCACAACAAAGCGGGTGGAAGATTCAAGAAGTGTTCCGATTATTTTAAGGCCGTTATCTTTTAATGTTTGGCCTGAAGAAGTGTTGTCGATTATCATATCGGCGTCATCGGGAGGGAAAACTTCTGTCGCGCCGAATGTGCGAAGGATGCGATATTGAAAGCCGGAAGATTTTAACCACTGCTCCGCGAGATTGACATATTCTGTCGCAACAACAAGTTTTTTTGACTTTAATGCGGCTTCATCATAATCATTTGGAACAGCGGCGACAATTTTCACTTTATCAAAGCCAAGGTCGAGCACTTCTTCAATGTCTGCGCTGCTTTCTTTTATCCAGTCGATGCCGGTAAAACCAGCGTCGTGGCTTCCAAGTTCCAGGAGTTCACCGACATTCTGAGGCTTCATGATTTTTGCGTCCATCCACGGAGCGCCCAAAGACGGTCTGTAGGTACGGTCGGCAAGAGCTATAGGAAAACCGGCATCCAAAAAGAGGCGGCTTACATTGTCATAAATTCTTCCCTTCGGGATCAATATTCGAAGCTTTTCCATAGACTATAGTCTAGCGGAAATTCGGAAGAATGTTAAGTGGCAGTATTCTATTGCTTTTTCAGTATCATATACCTATTTGCTTCTTCATCTATCAGTACTCTGATTTTTTTGCCGTCTTGATTTATTTCAACGCCTGTATCTGTAAGAGTAAGTCCTGCCAATTCGTCCAATGGAGCGTCGTTATATGTTTGTTTTACTGTTACCGTCTTTTTAATAAGATCAAGAGAAAAATTGGATTCACCCATAGAAGCTATAGCAACTATAATAGCAAAAACAGTATCTGCGTCCTTTCCTGTGAATTTCATTGTAGTTGTTATTGTACCGCTCGCGGTTCCTGCTACTGCATTGATTGTTATATCAACAGAATTTGTCGTGTCAATTTTCGCTTCCATTCCTTCAGCAATTGATCCAAATATAGGCTCGTCTTCTAAAGAAACGGTATACGAAAAAGAGCCTTTCCATCTGCCGTCCAGCTGTGATATATTGGTCACTGGCGACCATTCATCTTTTGGCTCATCGCAGCTAATAAGCATAAAATTGAATACCAGCGCCGCTGCCAGCATTCCCAATAACAATTTCTTGCTTGTCATATCATCCTCCTTAAACAGAATGAAATATAGTATATAATCTTATAACGACAGTATACCGTATTTTGTGTAAATTTTCCAGTTTTATGTTAATTATCTCTTTATCACTACAAAGCCGGCGGCGCCGATGCTGAAATCCTCCTGTTCTTCCCAGGAAGCGAAAAGGTTTTCTCCGGTATAACCTAAACCTGTATAAACAAACCCTTCGGGCAGCGGCGGCAGCGAAGGATGGGAAATTTCAACTTTGCGCGGCGCGGAATTGAAAAAGACTTCGGTGGAAATCTCTTCGGCTTTCCCTTCTGAAAGATTATTTGTCCGAAACATTTTTATTTCAGGATTCGCGGATTTTCTTTTTGCCGCTCTAAAATAAAATGTTCCGTCGCTTCCAAGCCTGAGAGTATCAATGTCCCAGTTATCAGCTTCCGGAAAAACCTGCAAAGCCGGAATTTCGAGCGGAAAGACATTATTTGAATTCATGTTGAATGACCATGTTCTTGGCTTGGGTACTTTCGCGTCTGTTTCAAGAAAACGATTGTCAAGGTACAATACCGCCGCGTGATAACCCTGATAAAAAACAAAGCCTCCAACCGTGTATTGCTTCCAAAAGTCTCCGCCTGAAAAGCGGTAGAGCCCAAGACCCGGCGTCGCTTGATTGTTAGCTGCAAGTTTAAGAAAACCGTCGCGGTTTACTGTCATTACAATTCCGTCGCTTGTTTCTTCTATAAAACTTATATGCAGCGCGTACGGCCATGGGGTAAGCGCGTATGTAAACGCCGCGTCTTCTATTGCGCTGATATGAACAGGACCGTCTTCTGTCAATTGAAACCAAAGCGGATTCGATCCGGTTTTTAAAATCGCCGCCGGATACGCCCCGGACCAGTTAATTAAAGCGGGAGCGGAAACAGACGGCTCTTCAGTGGAACTGCAAGACAAAATAATAAATAAGAACAATGGAAAGAGTGACGAGTGAGATTTTCTGCGCAACTGGTTGTTATCTACTAATTTTTTATCATTCATTCTTTACTCCTAACTTCTCACTCCTAACTACAAATCTTCCGGGAAGGTTATTTTTTTATTTCCAGGTTCTCCCGGAATGGCAGCTACTCTTCCCGCAAACCTTCCCCAAATTTCAGCGTCGTCTGTAAACTCTTCGTCAATAATCTGCGCTGCTTTTTCGTGCGCGTAAAGTATCTCTGGAAACTTAAATCCTTGAGGCGTTTGCGCAAGACCAACATTAGCGCGCCTCAAATGCCTCTCAACAAAAACAACACTATCATCTCTCCTCACTCCACACTCCTCACTTCTAACTCCTAACTCCTCACTCCTAACTAAAAACTCTTTCGGCGTTTCTGTTACAGGAAGAAACGGTATAACAGCGTCGTATTTAATTACAGCGCCGATTAAATTTTCCGCAAGTTCCGGACTTATCCACGGTCTTGCACCGTCATGGATCAACACATAATCGGGATTGTGAGCTGCTAAAAATAAAAGCGCGTTATAGACAGAGGCGCGCCGTGAATCTCCGCCTGTAACAAAATGGATTTTAATTTTTTCATTTTCAAAAAAATCTTGAGGCAGAGCCTGCTTCGCGGATGTTTGCGCGCCTTCACAGACAGCAATCACAATCAAACTGACGGAATTGATGTTTAAAAAAGCGCGAACCGACGACTCAAGCACAGTTTCGCCGTTTTTTAATTTTTGATACTCTTTTTTAATTCCGCCCATTCGGCCAGACGAGCCCGCAGCAAGAATTATTACACCAATACGCTCCCCACCCATTTTCATTCCCTATTGGCATTAAATATTTATATACATTACTCCAGTTCCAGCCGGGAAAAGATCATGTTTTCAACTTCATCCTTTGACTTACGAAGCGAAATTGACACCTCATCTTCCAGCAGTTTAAGGGCAGAATCATAAAGTTTTCGTTCCAATATGGGCAGCTCTTTTACCTTGCTGCGGTGATAAAGAGAACGCACAATGCTCGCGATATCTCTGATGCTTCCTTTCTTAAGGAGTTCCAAATTCATCTGGTAACGCATTTTCCAGTCTGAAGGGATGGGATCATAATCTTCGCTGATCAATTCAAGCGCTTTCATCGCTTCATCTCTTGAGACCGTAGAACGAATGCCAAGCTCAATGGCTTTATCGACAGGAACCATAATGGTCATGTCGGTTACTTCAAGATAAATGACATAATACGGTATTTTGGAATCTTTGAATTTTTTTTGGATGATGGATTTTATTACCCCGACACCCTGACTTGGATAAACTACTTTTTGGTCAACCTGAAATGATTTTGATTTGCTCATTACTACCATAATAACATAAATCGAAGAGAGAGTCTATATAATACGGTTTGACAACGAATTAAATCCGTCATAAAATTGACAGGAGTCCAAAGGAGAAAAGATGCCAGAAATCCGCAAGTCTGAACCGGACGAGTTAATACAATTATACAGGTTGCACACGATAGCTTACAATCTTCGCAATGATTATTCAAAAGAAGAAAATCAAAAACCCGATCCGCTGGGCCATCCCGCCGATTGGGCATGGGGCGCTTTTGAAGGAAAAAAACTTCTTGCCGGAATGTTCGAAATCGATTTCCTTATGCGTTTTGACGGACACAGCGTAAAAATGTCCGGCGTCTCGGGAGTTGCCACTCTTTTGGAAGCGCGAAACCGCGGTCTTGTACGGCAGATCTTTGAGAGATTTTTACCGTCCGCTTATGAAAAAGGCGTTATTTTTTCCAACCTCACTCCCTTTGACCATGATTTCTACCGCAAGTTCGGTTACGAAGTTGCCTGCGCAAGAAATTATATAACCATTAACACAGGCGATTTATCAGACTTAAGTCTGTCCGACGCAAATCTAAAAGGCGAGTTTGTCCATATTCTTCCGGGGGATGACACTTCACTTCTTGAAGAAGTCCACTCTGCGTATATAGACGGCATTAATCACGGAATACACAGAAATTACTGGCCGGATAACCGCGCGTGGAATCGTTTTACAAGAGAAGATCCGTACACGACAGGAACATATTTGTATCTTTGGAAAGACGAAACCGGAAAAGCGCGGAGCTATATAAAGTATCAGGATGTATTTGAAGACGGAGATCACAACATGTCTGTAACCGATCTTGCGTTTACCGATCGCAAAGGTCTTTACGGCGCGCTTGGCATTACGGGAAAACTCAGCGCTCAATTTGAAAATTTTAAATGGCTTGCGCCCACATTTATCGAACCGTTTGATTTCTTCGGCGACGCGTGGTCAGTCGAAACAGAAATAAGGCCGCGCGACATGACGCGTATCGTAAATGTAAAAGCCGCTCTGGAAATGATGAGACGCCCATACGGCGAAGGCGAATATATAATTGAAGTTCAGGACGAAAATATCAAGGCTAACGATGGAAAATACCTCGTTCAATTCGGAAAAGAAGGCACAAAAGTATCGGTTACAAAAAAAGACGAAGATATATGCTGCGACATTCAAACGCTAAGCCAGCTTGTCACAGGTTACAGATCACTTGAAAGCGCGATGTACACCCGGCAGGAAGGACTGGAAGTTTATGATAACGAAGAAACATTAAAGAGAGTGTTTACGCAGAGGCCTCAGCATATTACTGAATATTATTAAGCATACGCTCAGAACGCAAAATCGTAGAGCCGTTCCAATATTCCTTTTAATTTAACAGCGTATTGCCTGTCCGCTGCCCATGTCCCAGCGAGTCCTTCAATCGTAGGGCTGGAACCCAAACGGACATATCTGTATCTGGGATCGACCAAATCTAATTTGAGAGGTTCCGGCGTAGCGTAAGCTTTTAAATGCTGTATCTGAGCGCGCACTCCGATTCGCGGTTCGGGGAAGGAAAGGCCGGGCTCTCCGCCGCCTGTAGCTCCAAGGCCGCAGAAATTATTTTGCTCAGGTTTTACATCTCCGCCGTAACGTAAAAAACCGGTTTCCAGGCACATTTGGATAAAGGCGATGTCATGATTCACTCCCTCAAAGGAGGCCTCTTCCACATATATTTTGGCAAAGACTAATGCAAAACTTTTATCTACTTGTGGATTATTCTGAACAAGAAAAAGCGCCATTTTTTCGGAGCTTACGTTGCCCTTCCCCATTATGTCCTGCGGAAGCCCGGGTTTTTCGGGTACGCCTTTCTTTGAATGCTCAGTTTGAAGCATTGCGCAGGAAAGGAAAGAAGATATAACGATAATTAACGGCAATATGGAAAAAAGATTGGTTTTCATACAAATATTTTCGGCAAGAGTCATGCAAAATAACACTTCCGCGCCATATATAGGCATGAAAAATTATGAAATAAAAACAAAGCTTGGCAGGGCATCCTGCTCAAAGAGCGCATTTGCCAATGTGCCGGCTGAACAGCGGCCCCGCGAAAAACTTCTGGCATCCGGGCCGGCCTCCCTCTCCGACAAGGAGCTTTTAGCAATTCTCCTTAACTCAGGTATCCGCGGGAAAAACGTAATTTCGCTTGCGGACGATTTACTCAAGTGCCTGGATAAAAACAAGGACATTCCGTCTATAAAAGAAATTTCTCTTTTATCGGGACTTGGAGAGTCAAAAGCGTGCGCTGTTTCCGCGATGCTGGAATTCGGAAGGAGGCGTTACGGTTCTTTTTCGGCACGGATCAAACAACCGGTTGATATTTTTACGCTTGTGCGTCACTTTGCGGATCGCAAACAGGAGCGCTTTATAAGCCTTTCGCTGAACGGCGCACATGAAGTGCTGAATGTAAGAATAGTGACAATCGGTCTTGTGAATAAAACAATTGTTCATCCGCGCGAAGTCTTCGCGGACATTATTCAGGACAGGGCGGCGGCATTCTGCGTTGCGCATAATCATCCGTCAGGCCAGCTTGAAAGTTCCGCGGAAGACGACGAAATAACAGAACGCCTTGAATCGTCCTCGCGCATCCTTGGGCTTCACTTTGTAGATCATATCATTTTTTCGGAGACAGCCTGGTGGAGTTTCCGCGAGAACGGGAAAATAGGCAATGATTAAATATACGCGTTCTTGGCGAATTAATTAATCTGTATTAAAATGAGTCTATGACATTGCCGCGGTTGTCAATATTACTCTTAATTTTCATTTGTTCTCCTTTATCGCTTGCGGCGGCGGACAGCGATATAACAATGGACAGCTTTGAAGAAACTGCCGGAAGGGGGCTTGTGATCCGCACAAACCCGCAGAATGTAACAGTATTTATAGACGGCGTGGAGCGCGGCCATACTCCCGTAACTTTTGACAATTTGACGCCGGGTGAATACCATGTAAGGCTTTCTAAAGAAGGGTACCGCGAGCGCGTTTTTACATTTACAGTTTTTAGCAGCAGCCGTTTTATCGCTTTAATAAAAATGGAAGAAACGCAGGGCGAAGCGCTTGTTTCCATTCACAGGGAACGGGAAAGCAGCGCAGCGCTTCCATTTGAGCCTGAACTTTTTTTACGGACATTCAGCGGCGCTTCCCTTCCTTTGTCGCCTGAAAATAAAACACTATTAACGCTTCCCGCGGGATACCACACCTTAAGAGCGCGCGCTTTCGGCTGGGAAGATGAATCAATAACTGTGATGATAAGAGAAAACGCTGTCGTCGAAGCGGATATTTATATGAGAAGAGCGGCTTTCAGGATTGAAAACCTGACTCAGAGCAGGAGACGCTTAAACCCCGCAAACCCGGGAAGCCTTGGCGTAAATGAATACCGCTTTGAAGTGTCGGCTTTTGGTTCGGCTGTTTTTAAAATACTTGATTCCGAAGGCTCGGTTGTTTTTTCAAAACAGTTTGAAAATTTAAACACGCGTATCCAGTTTGTAACATGGGACGGTAGAGATTCTGACGGCAGCCCGCATCCGCAGGGTATTTATACAGTATTAATAGAAGCGGAAAACCAGTCAGAAAATATCGCCGCTTTAAAACTGGAAACCGAGATAAATTATTCAGGTAACATTTTCCCGCAGACGATTGAAAGCGGCTCTGCGGGTCTTGCGTTTTCTCCCATGCCGCATGTGCTGCCGGCCGGAAGTTTTCAATTTGACGCGGGGCTTTTATTCGGATCGTTCGGTCTTCCGTTTAGAATCGGCATGAGAGGTTCGCCTTTTAAACAAGTTGAATTAACAGCCGTTTTAAATATTAATCCCGATTTAAACAACAAGACAGGCTGGGGAATTTCAGGATCGGTTAAATATAATTTTATTAACGCGGACAACATTCCGCTTTTATTTTCCGCCGGCGTTTCATACTCATGGGCTGACAGTAACGGCGAATATTTTTTAAGCCCGGGGCGCGGCGTTGTTTTTTTTACGCCGGTTTCCATTGAGCATTCAAATTTTTCAGTTGTTTTTTGCCCTTCCGCGTTTTGGCACGGCCCTGAAGGTTTCGTTCCCGAACTTTTACTTTCTGCAGGGTTTCTCTACCGCGGCAGCTGGATTAACACCGGCATAAGCGCCAGATATGAATTTAATTTTAAAGAAAACGCAGACGCGCGGCTTCTTGCCGGAGCGGAGGTTCACATCTTTCCTTCACCGTCAAACCTCGTCTTTTCATTGCAAGGCGGAATCATTTACGCTTCTAAATTAGACTATTACGGCGGTATAGGAATCGGATTAATCTACTAAAGTATACTCCTCACTCCTAATTCATAACTTCTTCGCGATCAGCCAGCGTTATCTGCAACGTGCTTGCTTTATCACCCCGGATTATTTCCACGGTTACAATGTCTCCCGGTTTGTTTGCTTCAAGCGACGCGTAAAGATCTGCGAGCGTATTTGTCTTTATCCCGTTGATCGATGTAATGATGTCGCCGCCGAGGTAAATTACGCTTCGTCCGTACTGCACAGGGTCTGCTCCCTGACGCAGTCCCGCTCTTTCAGCAAGGCCTCCCCTGCGCGTGCGCGACACAAGAAGACCAGAATCTACAGGCAGCCTTGCGTACTGAACAAGACTCGGGAAAATCTGCACCACTGTCGCGTCAATCCAGCCGCGGCGCACTTTTCCGAATTGTAAAAGTTCATTAACAACGCGTTTTGCCGTATTAACAGGAACCGCAAAACCAATACCCACCGAGCCGCCTGTAGGCGAATAAATCATCGTATTGATCCCGATCATCCTGCCCTGCGTATCCAAAAGCGGGCCGCCAGAGTTGCCGGGATTAATCGACGCGTCAGTTTGAATCATGTCGCGAATGATGCGGTTTCTGGATGTTTGAATGGGACGCCCAAGACCCGAAACAATGCCCACGGTTAATGTGCGTTCAAAAGCGAAGGGGTTGCCAATCGCGAGGACTTTCTGCCCTACTCTTAAGATGTCGGAATCGCCGTAGGGAATCGTAATTAATTCCATTCCGTTGGGAGGATCAAATTTTAAAACGGCAAGATCGTTTTCCGGGTCTGTTCCGATTACGGCTCCTTCAAACTGGGAACCGTCGGCAAGATTTATAAAAACCTTGTGCGCGTTTTGAATAACATGATTATTTGTAAGAACATAACCGCGTAAATCAATAATCGATCCGGAACCGGAACTGCCTTCCTGGGGAACAGGTTCCAAAAACCAGTTGATTGCCATAACCTCGGTTGTGATATTGACGACCGCAGAATTCAATTTTTCATAAATGGCGATATTCTCGCGCTCGCCTTCGGAATATTGAACAAGGTCTGATGTATCAAGCGCCCTGAACTCGGACTGCTGAAGCTTATATTCACTTGCCTGGTTATTTGCCTGCAGGGCCGCAGATTCTAAAGCATTGGAATGCGGTTTAAAAACGCCGAAACCAATGGCAAAAAGCAAAACTATAACAGCGCTTATAATAGAGAATAATAAAACCTGTCCGCGGCTATATAATTTCATTCAACCCTCCGTTTTTAGTATATCGGAAATATGCCGATAATTGAAGCAGATATGCGTAATTTTTTAATAATTTTAATTCTTTTTTCTAATTTGGCTCCCGTTTTCAGCTTCGATCTGCCGGTATCCAGAATAACCGACGATTCCCTTCTAAGACTCAGGCTGAATAACGCGTGGATGATAGAAAGCCCAAACAGGGTTTTAGCTCAGCGCGCGAGAATTGAATCGCTTGAAACAGGCGAAAGGGTTAGGGTAAGCACGATAGAAGGCAGAGAAGAATTCATGGTGGTTCTGGCACGCGAGCTTATGACAGGAACAAGCATTGCGGACAGAACCGGCACAGGAGAGTTTCCCGGCTGGGCTCAAGGATCGTGGATGCTCACAAGGCGAAAGGACACGGGTCAGGGCGTTCAAATTCGAATATTCCTGAGGAGCGATCAAAATACGCATATTCAATTCCGCCGTTTTGACGAGGATAAATGCCATCTGGATGTTGTGATATACGGCGGCCTTATAACCCGCTCTATTCCCGTTGCTGTTACTTTTGAACGCCTCTACACGATGCAATTAAGTGAAATCCTCAAACTGGTGGAAGATAAATTCCCTATGCGGTACTTTGAACCGGATACTTCGGTTTACAGAGACGCCCGCAGGTTTATTGCGCAGGTTCGCTCTCAACTTGGCAATTTACGTTACAGAAACGACGGAGCAATCGATGAAAACGGTAATTATGTTCTTATCGAAACATTGCGAAATCAAACCTATTCATCTCCCGGCCTTAATTGTTCGGGTTTTTCAAAATGGCTGATAGACGGCATACTTCGCCCTGTTACAGGCAAGCGGCTTCCCATAACGCCTTTAAAAGCGCCGTTTGGAGACCGCGGCTCTTCATTTACGGAAATCTGGGAGGAAAGCCGTGATATTTTCTTCGGCCTTGACTGGATCAGAAATCTTGCGGCCGAAGCTAACGGAACTTTGCGCTCTCCCGAGTACCGTAAGCTTGAAGAATTTGAAGTGCGCATAGATAACTTTTCATTTATTTTGGTAAATCAAAACAGGGCCTTTGTTACAAATTCATATCCGGGGTTTTTACGTGAAGCGGGATACGGCGTTGAAGGGCTGCATCCGCTTCTATACACCCTGGCAATTGACGAACCCTTTTGTTTCTATCTTGCCGCCGTAAACAAAGAAATGAGCAGCCCTTCTTCCCGAAGAGGAACTCCCAGCCTTCGCCAGTATTTTCATATTGCGGCGTTTGTCCCTTATTTTGACGAGAACGGAAATTTTAAGATTGTTGTTTTTGAAAGCGCCGAAGAGACTACTTTCGCCGGATTTCTCAGGCGGCAGACCGGCAATTATGTAAATCTGGTAAAAATCCCCATTTCGACCGCTTTCGATCCGTGACAATTACCGCTATACTATTTAAATGCGGGAAGGCATTGAAGGTATAGCGTTTGATCTTGACGGCACTCTCTACCCGAATTACCGTTTTAACATCAAACTTCTTCCGTTCATTATAAAAGAGATGCGTTTCCTCTCGGCTTTCGGAAAAGCCAGAACAATAATCAGAAAAGAACAAAAAAACGCTTCATCGTTTCATAACACCGGCTTTTACGATTATCAAGCCGAAATTACGGGAAAGATCCTGTCGGCTCCGGCTGAAGCAATAAAAGAAAAAATTGAATCGATGATCTACAGGGGCTGGGAGCCGATCTTTAAAAAAGTCAAATTATACAAAAATGTAATAGAAACCCTAAATGCCCTGAAGAAGGAAGGCTTCAAATTGGGGCTTTTATCGGATTTTCCGCCGGAAGCAAAACTTGAGTATTTGGGCCTTGACGGCATCTGGGACGCCGTGCTTTGTTCGGAACGCTGCGGCGCGTTAAAGCCTCACCCTTTATCATTTAAGGAACTGGCTTTGGCAATGGGTTTATCGTGTGAAAAGATCCTCTATGTAGGAAACAGCCGCTCTTATGACGTTGCGGGCGCCGCCGGAGCCGGAATGAAGACTGCGTGGATTAAGAGCCCTTTTATTCCCGGTAACGGCTTTAAAAAAATAAAATCGGACTTTTCCTTCGCCGGCTATCGCCAATTATTACGAATTATGATAAGATAACCCTACTTAAGTATTAATCGGGAGGGATATAATACTGATGTTTACACTTGGAAATTTAATAACGCTTGGCATTGTCGCGTGCGCTCTTATTCTTTACAGATTTGCCGATAAAAACAACCGTCCGCTCGAAAAATTAAAAAAATACGCTGAAAAGTGCAAGGAAGAAATTGCGGCTTACGCTGAAGAAAAAAGCATGGCTGTAAAGAATTTCGGCATCGATCTGGATGTGGAAAAAAAAGCCGCCGCTCAGCTAATGAAGAATATTCAAAAACTAACCGAAGAAGAGCTTGCGAAAAAAGCCGAAGCCATTACGCGCATAGAAGAACATCTTCACGCATTTGAATCCTCTCTTGATGAACTATTTGGAATGACTGACAGAGTTCAGGAAAACCTTAACCGCATACGCGACGAATCCGTTTTTGTAGAAAACACTGGAAAGCGCGTAAACGAAGCGAAGGAAAAATTCGAACAGGTTGAAAAAGCGCTGGATACCGCCTGCAAAAATCTTGAAGGAACGGAAGATCGACTCGAAAAAAAGAACGCGCAGGCGATGGAACAAACGGCTCTCAGCGTTATGACGTCGGTAAAATCGACTGTTGCCAATTTTGAAACAACCGCTCATAACATCGGGAGAAAAATCGAAGAACACCGCGACGCTGTATTAAAAGTTGAAAAAGAAAGGGAAACCGTACTGAATCATGATATAGAACAGGTAAAAAAGATTTTTAAAGACATTCTGGAAAACGCCGGAAAACGCGCCGACAAGATGGAAGAAGCCGCTATTGTGAAATTACGGGAACAGGCTCAGGATAGGGTTAATCAAACAAAAACTTTCTTTGAAGAAAAAATAAAAATCGCGCAGGATACGCTTAAAACAGAACAGGGTTCGATCGGCGAAAAACTTAAAACGCTTCACGATAAATGGAACGCAGAAACGCTTGATTTAAGCACAAAACAGAAAAATTATCATCAGGAGTGGGTAAAAAATTCCACAGAGCTTGAAAGCATGGTTAAAAAGCAGAAGGAAGACATGACTTCCAGTCTTGCGGCCGCAAAACAGGAAAATAATCAAGCGATAACGGATTTAAGGACAAAATCGCTGACCGCGATAAAACAGCAGCATGACGAGCTTGATTCTTCCATTAAGCATCATGACAAAGAAATAAGCTCCGCGTTAGGTGAACTTAAAGAAAAATCCGGCGCGGCGCTGAAACAGCAGCAGCAGGAAACAAACGAAATCGTTACAAGGCTTAACTCTTCAATTTCTGAACTGCAGACACAGTCAAAGAACCTTCAGAAACAGCAGAACGACGAACTTGCTTCTGTCCTCGGCGAACTGAGGGAAAAATCCGGCACAACGATAAAACAGCAGCAGGAAGAAATAAACTCAATACTTAAGGATCTTAAGGAGAAATCAAATTCTGTTATCGGTCAGCAGCAAAGAGAGATCACCATGGCGCTTGACGGAATTAAGGAAAACACGGAAATTGCCATCAGATCGCAGCAGAGCGAGCTTACATCGGCTCTTAACGGCATCAGAGAATACTCGGAGTCTTCCATTAAATCTCAGCAGGACGAGCTTACTTCGGCTCTCGGCGAAATTAAAAAATTAGCGGATGATTCCATCAGATCGCAGCACAGTGAGCTAACATCGTCGCTTAACGGAATCAAGGAACACTCGGAGTCTTCCATTAAGTCGCAGCAGAGCGAGCTTACATCGGCTCTTAACGGCATTAGGGAACACTCGGAGTCTTCCATTAAATCTCAGCAGGACGAGCTTGCTTCGGTTCTCGGCGAAATTAAAAAGTTAGCGGATGATTCCATCAGATCGCAGCACAGTGAGCTTACATCGTCGCTTAACGGAATCAAGGAATATTCTGAGTCTTCCATTAAGTCTCAGCAGAGCGAGATTACTTCTGCTCTTAACGGCATCAGAGAACACTCTGATGCTTCCATTAAATCTCAGCAGGACGAGCTTAATTCAGCTCTCGGCGAAATTAAAAAGTTAGCAGATGATTCCATCAGATCGCAGCACAGTGAGCTTACATCATCGCTTAACGGAATCAAAGAATATTCTGAGTCTTCCATTAAATCGCAGCAGAGCGAGATTACCACGGCTCTTAACGGTATCAGAGAACACTCTGATGCTTCCATTAAATCTCAGCGGAACGAATTGACTTCCGCGCTCAGTGAAATTAAAAAACTGACAGAAACTTCCATAAATCGGCAGCAGAGTGATTTAGCGTCCGCTCTTAAAGAGATTGAGGAAAACTCTCAAGAAGCTGTCAAACAGCAGCATAGCGAACTTGCGGCTTCTCTTAAGGAAGCAAAAGAAATATCTGCCGCCGCCGTTGCGGATCAGCATGAGAGCCTGAACTCCGCTTTAAACAAACAGATAGACGCGTGGAGACTGCTTTGCAGGGATACGGAGCAGAACATCATTACAGCTAACGAAAAACGAATTGACGAATACGACAAGAGCCACAGCGAAGCTATAAAACAGCTTACCAATCTTGCAGATGACGCCGGGCGCCTTGAAACGGAGCTTCGCAAGTCCATGCAGAGCGCGATTGAAAGAGTTAGAGGCGATTTCTCTCAACACGAAAAAGAATCCGCTCTCAGCATGGAGAACTCGGCCGCGGCGTTTAACGCTCAGGCGCAGACCCTGCGCAAAGAGCTTGAAGAAATGGATAAGGAACTCGATAAAATCAGAGCGCAGGCTTACGACAATGTATCAGAAAAACTCACCTCCTTTGAAAATGATTTTACGGCGGAACTTGGGAAACGCGCCTCCGAAGCCGGAAGGCAGATTGAGGACTGGCAGACAGGTCTTGAAGGGCGTCTTGCCGATTCGCGCGATAAAATTGCGGATGAGTGGAAAACATCGGAAGACCGCATAGTATCCGATCAAAAGAAAGAGGTTGCCAATTTAGGCGAGCGGCTCACATCCGACCTTGAAAGGCTCAAGCTGGAAACATCGGCTTTTGAAGAAGGCATACGCAAAGATATAAAAACCGCAGACGAAACGCGCCTTTCTTTCGCGGAACAGGTTAAGCAGGATATGGACGACATGCGCGTCTCCGCGGAAAATGAAGTAAAAACGCAGGTCGGCCAGTATTATATTTCCATGCAGGATACGCTCAGGCAAAAACAGAGAGAACTTGAAAGCGAACTTGAAGAAATGTCAGCTCACTCAAAAAATGTGTACACAAGCCTTGAAGAAACATCCCGCGACACGCGTCAGAGCGCAGACGACTGGCAGGCGCAGTATACGGCAAGAATGCGCGAAATGGACGCGTCACTTGAAGAGCTTCGCCGTCACTCAAGAGAGACAGAAGCCGAGAATGACGAGCGCATCGGCCAGTTCCGCCAGAGTGTTGAAGATATCCGCAAGGAACTCGGCGTTCAGAAAAAAATATTTGATCAGACCGGCATTCTTAAAAAAGACCTTGAAAAGAACATCGAGGAAATCAACGGCGATCTTAATCGTCTTGAACAGCGGAAAGCAGAGATTACCCAGCTTGAAACCAGATTAACCTCTGTTAAACGGTTAGAAGATGAAGTGAACAACAAGATGACACGCTTCCTTAACGAACAGCGCAGAATTGAACAGATGGAAGAGAACTTTAATAACCTTATTAAATCTTCTCAGTCTGTAAAAGAAAAACTTGATCATGTTTCGTCATCAGACGACATTCTCCAGACAGTGCAGGTGCAGATACGCAAGCTGGAAGATTCGATCAAGGAAACCGAAGAAAAATATCTTCGCATTGAAAGAAAGAACAATGTCCTTGAAGAAACAAACGAAGGAATCGATCGCAACTTTAAAGCGCTTCAGAAAACGGAAAACACTATTAAAAACGCGCAGAATATTATCACTTCGCTCTCCGTCAAATTTGAAGAATTGCGCTCTTCCATTGACACTCTTGCCGCTCAAAATGACAAAGCGACAAACGCTGTAGAAAAAATCGCCGCTCTTGACGAATCGCTCGCGCAGATTGAAAAGCGCATAGCAGAAATGAATGTCGCGCGCGAATGGGTTGCGCGAATAGAAACCGACCTTAAAGCGCTTGATAAGGACGCAAGAGCGCATCTTAAAATTACCAAGTCCCTTTTAGAACGCGAAGGCGGCAAAGCGGAACCGGCAGGCAAAGGTTCGGCTACTCCTCAGGATCGCGACAACATTTTAAGGCTGAAGTCACAAGGCTGGTCTGTGGAAGAAATCGCGAACGCCATGGGCCGGGCAAGAGGCGAGATTGAGTTGATTCTGGAAATCGCTTCGAGGGGATAAAAAAATTAAGAATTTTTACCACGAACCATCACGAACCATCACAAACTTAAATAAAAATATCAAAGAGCAAGTTCGTGAGGTTAGCGTGGTTCTTTGTTAATATTATGGATTTAATTTCATGGAATAAATTTGTAAAAATAAGAGAAAAATTTAGAAAAGAAGTTGACGAGCTGTCTGCTTCGCTTCCTCAATTGAATGTAGTTCAACAAGAGCTGGTGAATAACCGGTCTGAAGTTTCTTATAAAATTGAAACGCCTGTTGTATACAACAGCGCGTTAGACGAAATAACGCCGGAAAATGAAATAAAATTGATTCTTGTCGCGGATAACCCGGGGCGCCGCGAACAGGCTGCGGAAAACAGGCGTTATCTTGTTGGGCCATCGGGAAAAATCGCCGGAAAATTTTTGCGCGAGAATCCTTCGCTTGGAATTGATTTTACAAAGAATGTGATTATATTGAACAAAACGCCGGTTCATACTCCGCGGACTGTGGAGCTGAGAGAACTTTGCAAAATTGATAAGGAAGAGGTTCACACGGAGGCACGGAGGCACGGAGGACACGGAGAAGAATTTAGGGTTACGCTTCGGGACATGCTGGACAAATCTCAAAATTTTATGGCGGATTTACTTTTAGAGTTTTACAAGGTGTTTGAGTGTTCTGTCTGGATTATTGGATATTCGGAAATGAGGAAGAAGGGGATTTTTGAGGTGTATACGGAGAGGCTTAAGGAATTGTGCGGCGCCGATAAAGATTTTTACAAACAGCTTTTTTTTTACAGGCATTTTTCCATGAATCAGTTTACCATCGACTTAAAACAACAGGCGCTGCCGGATGAAAGCGTCTCGAAAAGTTTAAAACGAATCGGCAAGGCGTACAGGGAGAGAATTCTGGGGAAGATATAATCTTTCTCATATTTATTCTAATGTGCAGGCGGGACTTTGCGCTCACGCCTCTGCGGCACTTTTATATACGCTTCAAAGCTTGAGCAGTTTGCGCGCGTTCTCTCCGAGTATCAGCTTTAAATCCTCATCGGGTAAGCCGCTTTTTTCAAGGCCTTCCGCACAGCGCGAGGGGGAAAGAATTGGATAATCGCTTCCAAAAAGAATTTTATCGCACAGATCAAGGGCTTTTGCGGCGCGGTATATGCGCTCGTCGTAAATAAAAGGCGTTGCGGCGGTGTCGTAATAAACATTAACGAATTTTTCTTTAATCTCTTTCATTGTTTCGTAGAGAAATATGCCGCCGCCCCAGTGGGCAAGAATTATTTTTAAGCCGCTGTTGTCAGAGACAAAAGCTTCTATCTTTTGCAGAGGCACATCGGTCTTTCCGGGGTAATCATGCCCGACAAGTTCATTGGTGTGAAGAAGAAGCGGAATATCAAGCTCCCTGCAGACGCCGGTTATCGATTCATTAGACGCCTTATTATTAAGATCGATTTCCTGTCCTGCCGGGAACAGCTCTCCTACGCCTTTTAACCCTGCTTTATAACAGCGTTCAATTTCTTTAGATACTTCCATGCCGCCTGGCGGCACAACCGCAAAGCCGATTAGTTTATCCGGGAACTGTCTGGTTTTTTCAATTACATAATCATTCACATAACGGCAGAGAGCTAAATCCTGAAATGCGAATCCAAAAATAATTGCCTTATCAATATTTTCTTTTTCAAGCGTTAAAATAACGTCTTCCGCTGCCGCGAATTTATTAACCTTGCTCCGCGAGAGCAGGGAAAAATACCATTCTTTTTCCGCATATTTTTCCCAATTAGCTGCAATATCAGGAGGTGTTATGTGCACATGACAGTCAATTTTCATTTTTTTCTTTATCATCCTGCTGCGGGCCGGCGGGAATCTTTAATTTGTTCAAACCGATAATAAGAGGCAGTCCAACCAGCGCGGCGCCAAGAGCAAAAATCGCTCTCTCCACAGGAGTGGCAATGATTAAAGCTGTCCATAATTCCCTTGGCTCTTTTCTTAAAACAAGAGCGAAAAAATTCCCTATGGCGGCTCCTCCAATAAGCCCTCCGAAGGAATACAGCCAGAATGATAAAAATTTCTTTATCCGGTTATTGCTTGCAAACAACTGTTTTGCAAGAACGATCGCGAGAATAAACGCAATAAACCCAAGCCCGTAAACAATAACAGGATATAAAACAACGCTTCGTCCTATTTCCTGGGTAAACCAAAGAATTGTTCCGATTAAATAAACAATTATCGCGCCGTTTATAATAAAATTACCGTTCCTGCTGATAACAACAGGCGGCCATTTTCCCCATGCAATGCATCCGGTTGTGAACGCGGTCGTAGCGCCGATGATAAAAGTTCCGGGTCCCATCCACGCGGCGTCGGGCGCAATGAGAGAGCCGATAAATCCTCCAACCGCAGAACACAGCGTGCCGGCTACCGGGCCGAAAAAAATACCGGAAAGCGGATTTAAAACATTGGCCAGAGAAAATCTTCCGCCGGCTCCCCAAATTGGAAAAGCAGGAATTAAATATCCTGCCGCCACAACCGCGGCCCACACGGCGATTATAGCCGGATGAACCTGATTTTTTTTATTGTTGTTCTCTTCGGTATTCATCAAAGATAATCCCCTTTCTTTCCATTTTTATAAGTCTGTGCGCGTATTCATACGCCAATGACATATTATGTGTAACAAATATTATTGTAAAGCCCTTTTTATTGAGTTCCCGCGCGATATTCATGATGTTAATATTTTCTTTATAATCATTTCCCGCGTTTACTTCGTCAAAAATTAAAATTTTACAACCCATCGCAAGAACGCATGCAAGTATGATCTTTGTCCGATCAGGGCGTGCCAAAGCATGAGGAAACGCTTCGCTGTCTTTAATGCCTGCGGTGTCAAGAGCTTCTTCCACTCTTCGTTTAATCTCGCTATTTGAAAGACGCGCGTTTTTAAGCGCAAAAGCAACTTCATTATAAACGGAATCCGTAAAAAGCTGAGTGTCGGGGTTTTGCATCACAAAACCAATTTCTTTTGATATATCAGAAACCGGTAAATTTTTAATATTTATCCCGTTAATTAAAATTTCTCCCGAATCCGGACGCAAAAGCCCCGTAATGTTTTTTAATAGCGTTGTTTTTCCGCAGCCGTTACTGCCTGTAAGCGCGGCGAAATCATTTTCTTTTATGGAGAGATTGATGTTTTCGATGCTTGCGCCGTTTGGATATTTGAATGAAAAATTTTTAATATTTACCACAGAGGACATGGATTCACAAGAGAGATTCACACGGAGACACGGAGACACAAAGGATTTAATTTGAAAATCAGGATTTTGTATTCCATTTTGTTCAAGTAAATCATGGTTTGCGAATATTTTTTCCGGCGTGTCAAGAGCGGTGATTTTTCCGTTATTTAAAACACAGACTCTGCCTGCGTATTTGGACATCATTTCGCTGTTATGTGACGCCATGATTATCGTTATGCCTCGTTTTTCTTTTATATCATTTAAAACGGACATTACATCTTCTGCTCCCTTTGGATCAAGGCGGCATAAAGGTTCGTCAAGCACAAGGATTTCTGTCTTCATGGCAAGAGCCGCCGCGATGGACAAGCGCTGTTTTTCGCCGCCTGAGAGCGTCGAAGGAGCTCTGTCTTCCAAACCGGCAAGACCGGCGCAGGAAAGAGCAAATTCTACGCTTTTTTTTATTTCTTCAGGCGGCGCGCAGATATTTTCAAGACCGAAAGCCGCTTCATGGAAAACTGTCGAGGTAAAAATCTGAGCATCAGGGTCGTCAAGCACAATCCCTGCTTTTTGCGCCAGATGTGGAACAGAAGAATCTTTCACGCAAAGGCCGCAGACAGTTACGGTTCCTGAAAGTTTTCCATTGTTTATTAAATGCGGAATAATGCCGTTGATTAATTTGCAAAAAGTGGTCTTTCCGGCGCCGTTTTCGCCCATTACGGCGAGGAATTCGCCTTTTTCAACGGTTAAATTTATTTGATCAAGCGCTTTTTTTTCTGAATCAGGATATGTAAAGCTGACATTTTCAAATTCTATAATACCCATTTCTCATATTATTATAAATAATTAAAAAAAAGTAAGCCGACAAAGAAAATAACGCTGCCTGCCATAAAGAGAAAATCGATTCCCTTCATTTTTGGTTTATCGATCCATGTTCTGGTTTTATATGCGCCGAAAGCCCGGCAGTCCATCGCAATGGAAGACACCTGCGCTTTTCTCATTGCGTTTAACATCAACGGAACAAGAAGGCCCGCGAAAGCCGCAAGACCGCTGCGGCGCATTCCTCTCAGGCGCTGGGCGTCCATTATGCTCAGGGCTTCTTCCTTGAAAAGCGGGATAAGATTGAAGGCTGTCGTTATGATAAAAGCAATCCGGTAATTCATGCCAAGACAGACGAGAGAAGAAGAAATTTTTACGTGGGGAGTGGTCTCTGTAAAGGCCGGCAAAAGAATGAATAACGCGGCAACGCGGCAGACAATCACAAGACCCAGTTGAAACCCTTCCAGCTTAAAGTACCCCGTTCCGTTGTATGTAAGCATATAAGTATTCCCCGGACCGAAGAGCGTCTGCATAAGAATAATAAAAGTCGCTAACAGCGTGAGATTTTTAATCAATCTGAATACGCGCATGGGAACTCCCGCCGCCAGCCTGATAAAAATTACCGCTAACAGCAAACAGACAGAAGCCGTAAGCTTGTCAACAAGGAAAACAAGCACTGTAAAAAGCAAGACAAAAAACAATTTCGATCGGGCATCTAGGATATTTGGCACGGACATTATTCACCTAAAATATTAAAATTATCATAATTAACTATGTACAAAATTTTAAAATTGTGCTATACTTATCACTATATCATACAAAAGGAGAAAAGCCAATGACTGATGCAAAGACTCGCCTGGCAAACAGGGAACGTCAAAGAAAATACCGCGAAGCGCATAGAGATGAAATTAACGAACAGCGCAAAGACCGGTACAACGATCGAATTGCAAAAGGGAAATGCCCCCGCTGTGGAGGCAAGGTAAAAAAAGGCTACACGCTGTGCACAGACTGCTGTGATTATCAAGCTAATTTAAACCGCAAGTATGCCAAGATCAAGAAGAAATCGCCGGCAAAGAAAACGACCGCGAAGAAGACCGCTTCCAAAAAACCTGCTGCAAAAAAAACAACTGTGAAGAAAAAAGCAAAGAACAAAACCAAAAGATAATTCGTTAGTATCTGCGAGTCAGGTACTAACTATTATTAATATCAAAAGCCGCGCATTAAAACGCGGTTTTTTTATGGATGCGTAAAAAACAAGCGCAGATACGGTTAATCGCGATTGTCGTTCGGGAAAGGAAGCTCATTCTGCGGCTCGGCGGCCATGGTATGAGAAAGCAGACGGTTGATGATTCCGGCGTTATCCAAAAGACTGGAAACAGATTGATTCTGATGAAGACGGGAAATTACGTGAGCAAAAAGGCGCGTAATGTTTACATTTATATACCATTCACGGTTAAAAACTTCTTCCTGATAGACGGCGTTTGTCCCGATGATGCGGTAAAAAAGCCCTTCGTTGTAAGCTTCGTCAAAATGGGAAATGGCGTCCCCCGAAAAAAGAGGAAGGCTGATGGCGCAGATGATTCTTCGCGCGCCGTTTTCTTTTAGATGCTTCATGCCCTTGATCAGCGTGCCGCCTGTCCCCAAAAGATCGTCCGCCATAAAAACTGTTTTATCCTTTACGCTTCCCAAAAGACGTATCTGAGAAATATTCGACTGCGACGCGTCTCTTGAAACTCTCGAATAATCTCTTTCCTTGTACAAGAGCGCCAAAGGTTTTTTAAGCGAAGAAGCGTAAAACTTGTTGCGGTCTACAGCTCCTGTATCGGGAGAAACAACGACAAAATCGTCGTTTAAAATTCCGTCCATTTTTAATAATGTCTGAATTATCTGATAACTGGCGTGGAGATTTTCAAGACGCATTTTATTAAAGGCGTTCATGATGTCCCTTGAATGGATATCAAGCGTGATGATGTGATTTACTCCGAGGCTTTCAAAAATTTTCCCGATACGGCTTGCCGTGAGCCCTTCCCTCCCCTTCGCCTTGTGCTGACGCGAATACGGATAATTGGGTATAACAAGAGTGACCCTCTCTGCTCCCGCCTGCATAACAGCATCGACAGTGACATAAATTGTCATTAAATGATCGTTTATAGAAAGGCTTTTTACAACTCCACCCGCAAATTTTACAGGATAGCGGTTTTCAACATCCTGAAAAATGTATATATCTTTTCCGCGGATGGATTCCTCAATCTCTGATTTTACCTCTCCGTTCGGAAACATTGTAAATTTGACAGGAACCTTGTAATGCCCGTTATTTACGCCGCTTCCGCTCTGGGAAGATGGCCCGTGGGAAACAATTCTATTTATTAAATCGATCTGAAGGTCAGCCTGCTCAACGCTGATGGAATACCGCTTTGAAAGTTCCTCAACCGTCTGTTTCCGGCTATGGCGGTATTTATGGCGAAGATGTTCCATTACTTCATCAGCGAAAACCTCCCCGCCGGGGCAGGCAATGATGGCTAAATTCGCAGGGTTGAAGTACTTCATATTGGTTATTTAATTACTAACATAAATCAAAGATATTAATCAAGTCCCAACTCCTAACTCCACACTCGTCACTCTGCCCAACTGCGGCTTCTTTCTACGGCTTTGTGCCAGTTTCTAACGAGTTCATCGCGTTTGGCGGAAGGCATTTGCGCTTTAAAAACAGTGTCCTGCTGCCAGCGGGTTTTTACTTCATTTTGATCTTTCCAGAAACCGGCGGTGATTCCTGCAAGACAGGCGGCTCCCAGAGCGGTGGTCTCTCTTATTACAGGGCGCACAATATCGGCATTGCACATATCGGCTTGAAACTGCATAAGGAAACAATCCCTGCTCGCGCCGCCGTCAACTTTTAATTCTTTCATTGTGATGCCGAGATCCTTTTCCATCGCTTTTAAAAGATCCATCACTTGATACGCGATTGATTCTTCCGCCGCTCTTACAATGTGTTCGCGTTTTGTTCCCCTTGTGATTCCAACAATGCAGCCGCGCGCGTACATATCCCAATACGGCGCGCCAAGACCTGTAAACGCCGGAACAAGGTAAACGCCGCCTGTGCTGTCAACTTTATCCGCGAAATACCCGCTGTCCGCGCTGTCAGTAATTATGCGCATTTCATCGCGAAGCCATTGAATAACAGCGCCGCCTGTAAAGACTGAGCCTTCAAGAGCGTATTGAACTTTATCCGTAAAGCCTGCCGCGATTGTCGTTAAAAGTCCGTTTGAACTGACGGCGGCTTCCGTTCCTGTATTCATTAAAAGGAAACAGCCTGTTCCGTAAGTGCACTTCGCATCACCTTTTTCAAAACAGCACTGACCGAAAAGCGCTGCCTGCTGATCTCCTGCGTTACCTGCAATTGGAATCTCTGTCCCGTTGATGTTTGCTTTCGCGAACATTGAACCGGACGGTTTTACTTCCGGCAGCATTTGCCGCGGAATGTCCAAAGCGGCAAGAAGTTTATCGTCCCAGTCAAGTTTATGAATGTCGAAGATCATCGTTCTGCTTGCGTTGGTATAATCCGTTACGTGCGCTTTACCGCCTGAGAGTTTCCAAATAAGCCATGTATCAACAGTTCCGAAAAGTATTTCGCCGTTTTTTGCTCTCTCTCTTGCGCCCTCGACATTATCAAGTATCCATTTTATTTTTGTCCCTGAAAAATACGCGTCGGGAATCAATCCTGTCGTCTTTGTTATATAATCCGAAAGCCCGTCCTTTTTTAAATTATCGATGATCGAAGAAGTTCTTCGGCACTGCCATACAATTGCGTTATAAACCGGCTGCCCTGTATTTTTATCCCAAAGTATTGTCGTCTCCCTCTGATTGGTAATGCCGATAGCCGCAATATCCTCTGCATTTATTTTCGCTTTGGCGATAACGCTTAACATTACATCATTCTGAGTAGAAAAAAGCGCCATAGGATCATGCTCTACCCACCCTTCGCGCGGATAAATCTGGTTAAATTCTTTCTGCTCTACTGCAGTAATATTCTGCTCATGATCAAAAAGAATAGCCCGCGAACTCGTGGTACCTTGATCGAGTGACAAGATATATTTACTCATGTGTGAACCTCTTCTAATTAAATGCGTAATTATCCAATTTATATTCATCGATGAGCGAATTAAGCGTTTTAATTAAGCTGTCATTCAGGGGGACGCCTTTGTCTTTGCGTTCGAGCCATGCGAGGTATTCTTTCTCGCCTGCGGTGTAGATGCGGTTTTGACCCGGCGCTTTGGCTGAGGCGCGAAGAGCGCGTAGAATGTCGCCTGCTGTTTTTTTGAATTTGTCAGGTTCGACGAACGCGTTTATGTCTACTGCCATGAAAAAATGTCCTAAATGATACGGCACTTTTTTTCCGTCCGCGTCAAAGCCTGTGAGTGCTTTTAAAAATTGTCCCTGCTGAAGGGCTGCGCTTAAAATTTCTACAACTGTTGCGTAACCGTAGCCTTTGTAGCCCGCGCCGTCTTCGCCAATACCGCCAAGGGGAGCGAGAGCGCAGGTGTCTTTTGTAAGGCCAACAAGTGCTTTTGAAGGATCGGTTTCGCTTGTGCCGTCGCGGTTTATTACCCAGCCTTCGGGCATTTTTTTATTGATACGGTCGTAATGTTCTATCTTGCCTCTCTGCGAAACAGATGTCGCGCAGTCAAGCACGAAGGGGAAGTCTTCGTCTGTTGGTATGCCGAAGGTGATGGGGTTTGTGCCGAGCATGTTGTCGATTCCGAAAGTGGGAGCGATGGAAGGCCGCGCGTTTGTTCCCGTAATGCCTATCATGTTTTCTTTGGACGCCATTGTCGCGAAATAGCCCGCAATGCCGTAATGGGTAGAGTTACGCGCAACTGTCATTCCAAGGCCGTGTTTTTTCGCCTTGTCGATCGCCATCTGCATCGATCTCTTTCCGATTACGTGCCCCATCCCATCATGACCGTCTATGACGGCAGTCGCCAGGTGATCTTTTACAACTTCAAAATTGGTAACAGGATTCTGAATGCCGTCCTTTATCCTGTCGATATAAATCGGTTTAAATCTGCCTACTCCGTGAGAATCGATCCCGCGTTTATCAGACTCGATTAAAATATCAGCGCAAATCGCGGCGTCTTCTTCAGGAACACCGACCTTGATAAAAACGTCCTTCATAAAAGATTCCAGCTTGTCAAAACTCGCGTATGTCATTACTTTCTCCCGACGGCTATTAGCTTGTTGGCATGATTGTCATAAGGACTCTCGTCCCACTCGCCGTAGATTTCAACTTCTTTAAAACCCGCTTCAAGAAGCAGCGTTCTTAATTCAGAGGCGCTGTAGAGCCGCTGAGTAAAAGTTCTTTCAATTGCTTTGCCGTTCTTGATTAGTATCCAGCGATTCTTTAAAAATGTCCATGAGTCAACCGGCTCGTATTCTGTCAGCATAAAGCCGCCTGCGCGCTCGAACCATTCGGCTTCGACAAAGTCGCGGGCCGAGGTTTCTTTGCCAAGGGTTTCGATTATAAAGGCGCCGCCTTTTTTTAAGGATTGATAAGCGTTTTGACAAACTTTTAAATCGTCTTTTTGATCGGAAAAATATCCAAAGGAGATGTACAAGTTAACGGCTAAATCAAAATAATCAGGGCGGGTAAACTCTCTCGCATCAGCCAGTATATATTCAATATTAAGGTTTTCATACCGAGCGTCTTCTTTTGCAACATTTAAAAAACTTTCTGTGATGTCAACGCCTGTTACGTTAAAACCCATCCGCGCAAACTCGCTGCTGATTCTTCCAAGGCCGCAGCAAAGATCAAGAACCTTCGGAGCTTCCTCCAAAGGTTCTTTCCATTCCCCGCTCGGCGTTTCGCCGTATAAATTAAAGCGGGCAAGACGCGTAACCGCGTCAGCTACATCAGGGACTTCAACCCAATGCGCGTCGTCGAACATGATGGGAGCGAAATTCTCCCAAAATTCGGCATCGTTGTACCAATCGCTTTTCACTTTTTCTTCGTGAATGCTTGCGCCGTTTTATCGGCGTAAACATTTGCTTAGGCGACTGCGCTTTCGGCCATTGGATTCAGATAGCCAGTCTGCACACAGATATTGAAAAGATGCCTCGTAATGGTCTCTTCGGTTGTTTTAATGCTTCCATTGTTGTTGCGCGTAAAACGAACGAGATATTCGTTGTCCATCTCTTTCAGAATATCAATGTACTCTGTATTCCCCGGTAAACATCTTATACTATAACGTTTCATACTTTCCATATCGGAATAGAATCCTTCCCTCTTGAGAAAATTCATCGTATTATTTACAATGAGATTATGAAAATCCGGTTAAAAATGTTTCTGGTGGTCTTGCCTTTAATTATTATCCCGCTTTTTCTGGCTCAGACTGCTTCATATTTTAATGCTGTAAACGGCACTACCCGCCTTGCACGTCAGCTTTTGGGTTTCAAACTGGGAGAACTTGAAAAATACGCCAACCTTCAATGGTCGCTTCTGGTTGATAATAATTTCGCTTCAAGACCTGACATGGTGGAAGCGGCGAAAAACGCCGTAAAGCAATACGCGCGCAGTATTCTTTTAAGCGATACCGAAATTATTTTTGCGGTAAATAACGAAGGACAGATTGAGATGACAACTTCCGCTCTGGAAATTCAATCAAGCGAATCCGTACATTTTTTGCAGATTCTCGGCGCTGAAAACCAGGGGCTTCAAAACGCGCGTTTGGGCGGCGAAGCGCGTATTTTTCAATCATTCTTTTTTACGCCGTTTGACTGGCATATATTGATAAGCGAAGAAGAAGATGTTTTTTACCATGACGCAAAAAATATAACAACTCAGACAATTATTTCTTTATGCGCGGCTTCGCTGATAGCCGCCGTCCTTTTAATATTTATTACGCGGGGATTGACAAATCCGCTCGGAAGAATTGTCAAGGCGATGGAAAAAATAATTGAAACTGCCGATCTCTCCCAGCGCGTTGAAGTTGAATACAGCGACGAGACAGGAATACTCGCCTCCACTTTTAACAAAATGTCTGAAGAACTCGACAAGGCGTACTCGCAGATAAAGCGTTACGCGTTTGACGCCGTCCTCGCGGGCAAAAAAGAAGAGCGTATCCGTCAGATTTTCCAAAAATACGTCCCCAACGATGTCATAGAAAAGTTTTTCGCCTCCCCGGAAAAAATGCTCGTGGGAGACAACCGCACCCTTTCTATTTTATTTTCGGACATACGCTCTTTTACAACGATCTCGGAAGGCATGGCTCCAGATGATTTAGTCAACTCGCTTAACCGTTATTTTTCCGGACAGGTTGACGTTATTTACAATAGAAAGGGAATCGTTGACAAATACATAGGGGACGCCATCATGGCGTTCTGGGGAGCCCCGGAAAAACACGATGATGACGCGCTTCAATCCGTGGTATCGGGTCTTGAAATGATCGACGCTGTTAAAAAGTTTAACGAGAACCAAAAAAAGCTCGGCAAGTGCGAGTTTCAGATAGGCATCGGCCTTAACTACGGCGAAGTCACTGTCGGCAACATCGGAAGCGAGCGCAAGATGGATTACACCGTAATCGGAGACGCAGTGAATCTCGCTTCGCGGATGGAAGGACTTACAAAAACATATCACTCAGAAATATTGATATCAGAAAGCCTTTTTGAAGAGCTGCGCCAAAAATCACCTAACGCGGGTCTTCACTACAGGCTTTTGGATACTGTAGCGGTAAAAGGCAAAACAAAGGGCGTGAGAATTTTCACAGTAAAGCGCGATTTGTCTCAGGCGGAACAAAAAGCATGGTCTCTTCATAACCAAGGAATGAAATTCTATTACACAAGATCATTCAAAGAAGCCGTAGAAAAATTCAAGGAAGTTTTAACGCTGCTGCCGGGAGATTTCAACGCGGAGAATCTTCGCGCCCGCTGCGCGGAGTACGCGGTAAACGCTCCGCCTGATAACTGGAACGGCGTAGAGGTAATGAAAACCAAGTGAAAAATAAGGATTAATGTATGAGTAATGAAGTAAAGTTTGACACGACATCCGGAATTTCTGTTGAAGAACAGAAGGAAATTCTGTCACAGATAAACAGCATTGCAGAGAAAAACAGGCAGTCGCTTTCGCAGGCAGAAATTGCAATTAACGAACCTAAAAAGAAAGGAGCGATTTTTCCTCTGGCGGTAAATGCCGCCGCGTTTTTGGTTCTTGTAATCGGTACGCTTTTACTTGTTCACTGCAACAATAAAACAAACGCACAGGTAAAAACAGGCAACGCCGTTTACAACACAACAGAAAGAGCGCTGATTGAAGAAATTCGAAAGGAGACGGCTGAAAAACTCGCGGCAAAAGAGAAAGAAATCGCGTCCATCGCTTCCCGTCTGGGAGAAGTTGATGATGAACTTTCGTCCTTGTATTCAAGCAATCAGGAATTGACGGCCGAACAGCGCGCCGCGCAGGAAAGGCTTTTAATGCTTCAATCGACTTACCGCGACGAGCTCTCGTACTTACAGGATGAAAGAACGCAGATACTTGAATTATCACGAGCGAGCGAAGCGCGTCTTCGATCCCAGCTTGATGAACGAAACAGAGAGTATGCCGCTGCCAGCATGCGTGCCGCGGGTGAACTTGATTCCGCCATCAGGGAACTGGAGCGGCTGACAAGCGAAAACGAAAGAATGAAAGCTCTTGAAGCTTTAATTATAAGCGTCCGAAGCGAATCAAATAACACGGGCAACAACAGTGCAGATCGATCTGATTTAATAGAAAAAAACGCCGAGCTTGAAAAAACAATCGCCGAACTTCAAAAATCGATTGACGCGTTAAGTTCCGGCGGCTCAGGTCTTACAGCGCGCATACGGGAACTTGAAGATACGATTACATCACTTCGCAGCGCGTCTTCGCTGCTTGAACAAAATGCTCACGACAAAGACCTTCGAATAACTACGCTGGAAACCGAAAACACAGCTTCCGCTTCAGAAGTCACGCGCCTTAGAAACGCGAACTCCGCGCAGGAACAGGAAATCGCGCGTCTTAGAAGCAGATTAGATAATATTTTACAGGCAGCACAGGACAATTAATTCGCGATTACTTTCTCGGCTTCTTTGGTTGACAGTCTGATGCCGCCGGCTTTGAGGCCGCGGACATTGTAGTCCTGCGCTTTGAAATTTTCCGAAAGCACTTTTAGCCTCGGCTTTGGTTTGTAGTGAACCGTAAAAGTAAACTTGGGACGGATATCAATATGTAGAACTTCCGAGCCGTCAGGGACAAGGAAGTAATCTTTATTCATGATCCAGCCTTCAATTACGCATCTTTTAATGCACGGGAAACCTGTGTCCTTGTCTTTGTAAACAACGGTAAAAATTGTTTTAGCAAGAATGTCTTTGTCGGCGGCTCCTATAAACCACGCGTCGGCGCCGATAAACGCTTTTTCCGCCAAGTCCATTACCGTGTACATGCCGTTTTTGCGAATCGAAAGAATTCTGTCGTAGGGAGAAACCTCGGCAATCTTCGCGCCTGAAACATTTGTTCCAAGGTAGCCCGATTTTATATCGTATTTTAAATCGACATCGCGCTTTACAACTTCTTTCGCGATAACTTTGTCAAACTCACCCACGACGGTCTTCCGCGCGCCTTTTCCTATTTCTTCGTTAGCTTTTATTTTTACGATAATGCCTTTTAAAAATGAAATTGAATACGCTGTGATGTTTTTAAGATGCGCGTTAATTTCCTTTATACGCGCGTTAATCTGATCCATTTCTTCACGGGCTTTGGAAATGTCGTATAACGAAATCCTTCTGATTGGAATTCGCAGAAGATGATCGACATCATCGTCTGTTATTTTTCTTGGACCCACTTCTTTAGCAAATGGTTTAAAGCCCGCGTGAACAGCGTCCTGCACACCCTTCGCAGTCTTCATTTTTTCGATACCTTTGTAAATTCGTTCTTCTATAAAAATTCTTTCCAGTGTGCGAAGATGCAGTTTGTCCTGCAGTTCCTTTTTTTCAAGCTCAAGCTCTCTTGTTAGAATTTTTACAAGCTGTTTGGCGTGGTACTTGATAATTTCAGAAACAGTCATTACAGACGGAAGACCGTTTTTAATTACAAGAAGATTAACGGAGATTGACTGCTCGCACTCCGTGAACGCGTAAAGCGCGTCAACAGTTTCCTGCGCGTAAACGCCGCGCGCGAGTTTAATCTCGATCTCAACTTTGTCGGTTGTGAAATCATTTATGCCGAGAATTTTAATGCGCCCGTTACGCGCAGCCGCGTCAATAGAATTGATTATGCCTTCGGTTGTTGAACCAAAGGGAAGCTCTGTTATTAAAATGCGTTTCGGATCTGATGTATCAAGTTTTGCGCGAACCAGAACTTTGCCGTTTCCGTCTTCGTAACCGGAAACATCAACATAACCGCCTGTCGGAAAATCGGGATACAGCTCGAACTTTTTTCCCGAAAGACAGGCGATTTCCGCTTCCAGCACTTCAAGAATATTGTGAGGCAAAATTTTTGTGGACATACCGACCGCGATTCCGTCAACGCCCATGACAAGAACGACTGGAATCTTCGCAGGGAATAAAACAGGTTCCTTGTTTCTGCCGTCGTAAGAGTCAGCCCATGCCGTCAATTTAGGATTGTAAAAAATCTCCTTAGCAAGAGGAGTAACGCGGCACTCGATATAACGCGGCGCGGAAGCATCGTCGCCTGTAAAAAGGTTTCCAAAGTTCCCCTGCTTGTCGATGAAAAAATCCTTGTTGGCAAGACCGACAAGAGCCGGATTGATGGAAGCCTCCCCGTGCGGATGGTACTTCATACACTGCCCGGATACATTGGCAACCTTATGAAACTTGCCGTCATCCATCTCGAACAAGGTGTGAAGGATACGCCGCTGAACAGGTTTAAGGCCGTCCTCAAGATCGGGAATTGCCCTGTCCTTTATGACATAAGAAGCATACTCAAGAAAGTTGCGGTCGAAAAGGTTTTTTATATAAGCCATGATTAACTGTATATTAGAGACGGGATAGGGTCTAGTAGCGGAAAATGCAAAAAATTCTTAATTTTTTCTATTTTGAGTCTAGTTTTCTGCGAAAACTAAAATTACTTCGTAATTTGGACTAATATAAAAAAAATCATGATTTCTTTTATATTAGTCATGCAAAACGCCATATCCGCGCCATATATAGGTGACCTTTTTTGAAGGTTGATTCTATCTTATGGAGGTTCCTATGGAATCCAATGTTGACTTAAAAAATCGTCTGCTCCCTGCGATGGACACCAGCTGGTTTTCATTAATGACAGACGAAGGCATAGTTGAAGGTCATGAACAAGGACTTCAAGAGGGCATTGAAGAAAGAGATAAATATTTCCTAAACCTTCTTGATCAAGGTCTTTCCATCGAAGAGCTTAAACAGCGCCTGACGCAGACAGACTAAGCGCCATTAAACCGCTGCTGAAAAAGCGGCAGTTTATCTACTCAATCCGCCTGTCCCAATCTAAAAAAAACGGTAAATTCCTTCAGTAATTCCTTGAATTTTTCGATTAAATGCATCATGATTAAGGTATAGTGAAGAATTCTGCTCTGAAAATGATGGTTTTCTCTGTTCTGGGTGTTGTTATCCTGCTTGCAGGATGCATTGAGCCTATCGACTTTGAGGGTTTTTACGAGTCAAAAGAGATGAAGGAGTACCGCGTATTTAACAGAATCGAGCTGGAAAACAAAACCTATGATGATGAAAAATTACAGCCCGGAAATGGCAGAATTCTCGATATCAAATCCGATAGATACTACGTCGTAGAAGAAAGTTACAAAGTATATGAAGATGAAGATGACATTCTGGACATTCTGATAAACGATGATAGCGTTAATAATATCAATCCGACAGACAGTGGCGGTTCTATCTGGTATGTAAACAAAGATGGAGAATTGTCCTCCGTTTCTACCGACATCAGTATGGTAAACGCTCCTGATTTAGAACCTCCGGAGAAAGAAAGACTTCTTGAGATAAAAGGACTTGATAATAAGTTTTCAAAAAATAATAATCAGATTATAAATAAAACGTATAAAATATGGTCCCCTGCTCCATTAATCGGCTCCATGACCTTTTATAAACTGACTGCTCCTCCGTCACCGGGCGATTCGGGCGGTACTTCAGCAACAAGTAATGGAACGGTATCTTATACACCTGCGGAGCCAATTGAAGGCTTTAGCTTTTATCTTGATTTGAACACAGCTATTACAAGCGGTAACACACTGGCTGTTTTAAAAATTACAACAGCAGGGGCTGTTATTGTCAGTTTTAATAATAAAATACTCGTTTTAGATGGTGAGGGTACAACCGAATACCTATTCATAGAAACAAAAACAAATACTGTCACAAGCGCAGACGAAATCGTAAGCTTTAAATCATTAAAGGTCATTATTGCCGGAGCAAAACCTTTAAGGGATTTAGGATTTAACCTTACTCCATACGCAACAGACAATATAAGCCCTGAGTTCGCCGGAGCAATTACAATCGATCCAATGGCTATTGCAGGAGCAAAAGCCGCTGGTACGGCTCTAGATCAAGTTTTCACTGTAACAAACGCGGCGGCTAACGGACTCAGCGAATTTGAATGGAAATACGGCGAATATACGTTCACCGGAACAAACGCTTCAATAACGATTAATTTCGCGAATCTGCCTGCAGGCGCCGAAGGTTTGGAAACGACGGGAACCCATAAGATTGATGTAAAAGCAAGGTCCGGCAGCGGCACTGCCGCATCGCCGTACATGTACTGGTACGGACACGTCAATATAATAATTAACGATCCGTAAGAAACTTGACTTGGAGTAAATTATGGTAAATAATAGTAATATAGGGTAAATGTTTACAATTTAATATATTACGGATAATTTAGGAGGATGGATATGAAGATGATGACAAGAAAATGCGGCATATATGCCGCGATGGCGGCAGTATTGCTGGTATTCGCATTACTGATAACAAACTGTATAGAACCGAGTGTAATTACAGGTTTAGCGGATGGAAAAACCCCTGTCGCTAAAAAAACCGGACCTTTTCTCACAATAAACATAGTCAGCGCTGACGCACGTACGCTTATGCCTACAGCTCCAACTGCTGCTTCATACGGTGTTGCGTTCACAGGTACAGGCCCATCAGCCGGCAGTGACATTGCTGAAGCGGCTGTTGTAATTACTAGCGGAACAGGTTCAATACAAGTGCCTGAGGGTACATACACTGTTACTGTGATTGCCTATAAATCCGCTGGTCTGACTGATCCTTTCGCAATGGGATCAGCAACAGGCGTAGTGGTTGATGAAGGCGGAGGAGTTGGTACAAATACCGCAACTATATCTAACCTCAAAGAATATACCGCCACAGGGCAAGGTACGCTTACATATGACTTTACAAATGCTTTTGACAATCTTACAGATTTAACAAGCGGTCAAACAAATAACGAATCAGCGACATTGACTTTCACAGCGCTTAGCGGCGGAACTGCGCCAACTACTCTTGACTTTACAACTGCTGCTCTTACAGGCACAATCAATGTGGATTCAGGTTTTTATCGTGTCACTATAAGCATGGGAATGGACGATCATTTTCCATTAGCGATAAATGATGCTCTTCATATATACCGAAATATGGATACGGAATGGACAATATCAACAGCATTTGTCCTTCTTTCAAACAAGCACACCATAACATATGATGCTAATACCGGAAGTGGCGCGCCTTCAGCAACGACAGGAATTACTCATGGCAATACAATAGCTGACCCTGGTGATCCTACCCCTCCAAGCGGAGAACCTTTTGGCGGTTGGTGGACGGGGAGCGGCGCAAGCAATGTCTGGGGAACCAAATGGGTCTTTACAGGCGGAACCAATCCGTTACCGGTTCTCAGTTCAAGAACATTGTACGCAAGATGGAGCGCTCTTGTTACGCTGGCACTAACAGTTGATCCATTTGATGTACCGGCTCCGGTTGTGCTTATCGGCGGTTCGATTAATAAAAGTGAAATGGAAATTACAAACACAATGGCTTCAGGCGGAGCATCGTTAGGTTCTATCACTATATCAAACGCAGTAACCAACTCGCTTAGTAACTTTGAGTGGAGATTCGGTGATTATGTATTCTCAGAAACATCCGCCACATTACAGATTGACTTTGCGGATCTACCTTCCGGAGCTGAAGCATTGGGAACAACCGGAACTCATAGAATTGACGTACAGGCAACAACAGGCGCTGGCTCCGAACAAAAATGGTGGGCTGCCGCATTTGATGTGATTGTTGGACCGTAACGCCTAGCGCAAACGCAGCGTGACTGCGTTCACTCATTCAAGTAACAATCAAGCCCTTCCGGCTAAACTGGAAGGGCTTTTTTTTATTTGACAAAAGAGGTTCACACGGAGACACGGAGAACACAAAGGATTGGAAAATTCCTCCGCGCCTCTTCTCCGTGTGAACTCTTCCTCTTGCTGAATCAATCAAAAAGGTATAGTTAATATCCTGAAAGAATTCCTGGAAAGTAACAGTTCGGAGGTATTCAATATGTTGACAGACGATTAAGAATAGCAGAAATTCGTTATGAAGATGGTCGCGAAGAATTAGGCATCGAGCAAGGACAAAAAAATGTCTTTAACCTTCTTGACAAGGCTCTCTGTCGAAGAAATTAAACAGCGCCTGACGCAGACAACTATGATGTAATTAAAACTAAGCGAATTCTCAAAGCCAACTGGAAGGGTTTTTTACAGCGATCACTTGCGATCAAAAACGCCGTACTTGTATCCGACGCTGAATCCGACTATAAAGCGGTTATAGGGAATTGTTTCAGGGTTAGGCGCCCAATCGTATTTAGCGCCTGCAAAGGGGTTGATCATGGAAGTTTTTTCAAGGGACATCAGGTAACTAACATTAAAAAATAACATTCCTGTGCGGGCAAGGCCTGAGCAAATCTGGATGCCGCCGCCGAATGAATACCAGGGAAATTCACTGAATGTATTCGGATTATAAGTTAAATGGTAAATAAAAGTACCGTACGGCTGGATCATTAAATGCGGCAGTTTAAGATTAAATTTTATCTCCGCGCCAAGCGCAAAATTAAGAAAAGCCGGATCTAATGGATCGCCCATTGTAACCTTGGCATTTAACTCAACGCTCAGCAGACTGAGCGGCTGCACTTCAACGCCTAGAGTCGCTCCAAAAACAGGAAAAATCTTCTGTTCAAGAGGAATTACGTAACCTATTCCATCAGGGTTACTAGGTGACGGCGGCTCTGTAGGCTCAGCGGTTCCTCCCCAAACTTTATCAACACCGTTCAGATTGAAAAAGTTGACAGGATAATCAACGGATACCCTTATATATACCCACTGGTTTTGCCAGCTGTTGTCGGCAGCGGCTGTTGACACGGGTGCGCCTCTGCGGGGGCCGGCTGCTTGAGCCTGAGAGGCTTGATTTGCAAGAGCGGCCAATTCTGCCAGGTCTTCATCGCTTAAAGAAGGAATAAGGACTGCCGCTTTGTAAAAAACATACTGGTTGTACTCGTACATGTCCTCAAGTTCGCCGAATGGCCAGCCAAAAGAGACCATTTCCATGTCAACTTCGTTGTAAATAAGGGTTATAAGGATTATATTCTTGATCGAAGGATTGTCTTCGTCAGTATAGGGCTGAACATCGAATTTAAAGACAAAACCGGCTGTTCCCTTGTCGGTTGCAACAGTAAAACCAAGAGCGCCTGCTTCCATCTTGAAGTTATCCATGAAAAACTGCCTTTGAGCAGGCTGTCTCGCAGTTCCTTCTATATATATACTCCTGTTTGGGATGTCTACAGCATAGGCCCAGAGGGTAAATATTAGTAAAAACGGCAAAATCAGTAACTTTTTCATGTTGCTACCTAGAATTCTAATATATTATCGGTACAATATCAACATTTTGGGGAAAAAAAGTTATATTAGCTCTTATTTTTATACTTGGATATCAGTCCGAATTTATACCCTATAGCTAGCTGAATCATGAAACGCCGGTATTCAAGCTGTGTTTCCAGTGACGGGCTCAAATTTGAATTAAAAAAATCCATGGAAAACCTGGTATCGACAGTTAGAAAGCCGGGGCCTGTCCTTACCCCCAATTGGATGCCTGCAAACCATGAAGTCTGGGAAGGCACTGTGGTGTTCATAAGCGAAATATTATATGACAAACCTCCGTAAGGTTCCAATAAATAACCGGCGGGTTTTAAAACAAGTTTTATGGCTAACGGTATTTCGATTATTAAATCGCGGTACTCAATTTCTTCTTCTCTTGATATTAAAATCCAGTCCTGCGAAAACTGCGCGCCTGCGCCGATAGACAAATATTTAAGAAACTGAATCTCTATCGCAACACTGGCTCCGGCGTTCAGCCAGTATACCGAGTCGATTTCATTTGTGTAAATACGGGGCGCCCACATTGCGCCGGCGCTGATAAAAATCCAGCTGTGGCGGCGGTCGTCTTCCAATTCTATATCGGGAATCGTAGTAAGCATATTATAAACCATTACAGAAACCATGCTTTCCACGGCTCTGTCAATTCTGCTGAAAACTATATACTGCCATCCCGCAATTTCGTCTGTCGAACTGTCAATCAGCTCAAGATAAAAAACATATTCAGGATTTTGATTTGAGATCGCTTCTTTTTCTATCATTAAATGATAAGGGCAGACAACCGAAGAATCGTGATTGCACGCAAAAGGCTCTATCTTGCCTTTCAGCGTATAATCACTGTTCGATTTTAATTTAACAACCGCGCAAAACTGCGCCGCCGTTTCGTATGTTAATTGTTTATAAAAATACGCATTGGCTTCCGCGGTGCCGATTCCGGTAATGGGAAGAATAAAGACTCTCGCCTCGCGGTATTCCTGCGCGTGAAGATTAAAAGAAAAAAGAATAAAAATTACAGGCGCCAGAAAATTCTTCACAAAATTAATCCAGCCATCTTATACCGGTAAAATCGCTGCCATCGCCGGGATCGGAAAAATTTCCCTGCACTTCTATTGAATATTCATCGGTCTTATCAAGGTAGGTTCCCATTACTTTATACCTTCCCGGAACAGCGAAAGCGAAAAATGAATTCACTTCTTCGTTTATTTCGGCGCCGATAACTCCAACCGTTGAAATAATTTCAATTTTTAAATCCGTATCAAGCGGATCAATTTTTACAAGAGGACCGTTATTTGCAATGTAAACAGAAAAATCGGTGCTTCTGTTAAAGGTATTGTCAAATACGGATTCCAGCGAATACAACTGGCGGTTCGGTTTTAAAAGAATAAAATCATTCTCGCTGCCGTTTCCGTTTCCGCTTCCGTTCCCGCTGCCAAAACCTCCGACAGGCTGCTGGCACCCGGTATGAATACATACTGCGAGAAAAATTATTATAATTTTAAACAGTTTGTTCATACCGTCTGCGTTCAGCCTGCCAAAGAAAACTTATTTAATACCAATATTTATTGTATCCAAAGGTGACAGTGATGCTGAAAGAAAAATTGCGCTTCCTATGCTGTTTGCAGTACCATCATCAAGGCTGTATACATCAACGCCGGGCCTGACAAGCCATGTATTGGCGGGAACAACAGTGCTGCCTGCAACATTGCTGTCAGCGGCTGTGTTTGCAACAACAGGGATACTAAAGAAGAACGAGGTAACGCCTTGAGCGTCTGCTGGTATGGTAATTATTATAGGTAATACGGCAGGTATCGCAGTGTTGTTTACTAAAGCGGCTCCAAACTCGCCTGAAACAAGAGCTGCTTTGTAAGCATTAAAACCACGCGTTTCTCCGTTTGCCAATTTATACAATGGTTCTGTCAGCACAAAGCCTTCTGACCATCCTCCGACTTCCGGAACAGTTGCGGGGGGAAACCGGGAAACTATTCCTGGAACCATCTGTGCAATTGGGAAATCCGTTGGAGCCGATGAGCCAAGCGTATATGTAGTATTTCTGGTAACATCTGCTGTCGGTACCGTACTTGTAAGCTGATACACTGTAACCTGAGGGAGTCCTGTAATAACTTCCATTTGGCTTATAGTTATTTCAGCAGGAGTTACTGCAGCAAAACTTCCCCCATTAGTTGCTGATACAAATGTAGTATTGCCTGTTAATGCCGCTAAACCAAACGTAACGCTTCTTGTGGAAGGGGTAATATTCGCAGTTAATGCAGTTACATCAACGCCGTCAATGGCAACAATTTTACCAACAGCAAGAAGGGTAAGATCACTACCCACTTTTTGACCTACAAATAAGACTGCTTCGCCGACAGTGGCGGAAAGAGTTGCGCCGCCTGTTACTCCATAATTAACGCCTGCAGGAGTTGCGCCGCGAGGAACGCCTGTGATGTTCATTGCTTTGCCTTTTTCCCATGAGGATCTGGCGATTGTTGTGCTATCCCTAAAAACTACTTCCAGGAAGTTATATCCTTCGCGTGCTATAGGTCTTGAAAGCGCGCGTGCGCTTTCGGCGTCTCCGTAACCGTCAAGGTTAATTGTCACTCTGGAACCATCTGCCGAATATTCAACAAATGGGATGTCGTTTTTCTGAGAACTACCTGGCATGTCGTCACAGGTAACCAATGCCAGCGCCAACAGCACTGTAAATCCGACGAGAATGATCTTTTTCATTTTTTTTTCTCCAATTTTTGTAGGTTTGAAGGGTGTCCAGACCCCTTGCTTTTCTGTACAAACAGGAAAACAAGCAATTCAAGGCTCCGCCTATTAAGCGTTTTGCCTTAGGTCCTCCCCACCTTTTAGCGATATGCCGAAAATCGTTCTTAAATAATTATCCTAAGTTAAATTCTATCCATGAAAAAACGTTTGTCAAGGCAAATAACATAAAAAAAATAGAAATTTAGATAAAGATCGACCAAAACCGTGCGTTTACGCACGGTTTTTATAAAAAAATCAAACGAAATTCAAGTTTTTTTTAAATTTATTAAGAAAGTTCCATTATCCGGCGTCTTCGATAAGGTTTTTCATGATATATTCGCGTCTTTCAGGTGTGTTTTTACCCATATAGAAGTTTAAAACCTGCGGAACCTGCTTAAGAGTGTTCACCGAGACCGGCACAAGGCGTATATCTTCGCCGATAAACTGCCCGAACTCTTTAGGGCTTATCTCGCCCAGTCCTTTAAAGCGCGTAATTTCGCATGAAGAGCCGAGAGCGGCGGCGGCCTCGTCGCGCTCTTTTTCCGTGTAGCAATAACGCGTCTCTTTTTTGTTTCGCACGCGGAAAAGTGGCGTTTCCAGTATGTAGACATGACCAGCGGTTATTAATTCTTCAAAATAGGAGAGGAAAAATGTCAGCAAAAGATTGCGGATGTGGAAACCGTCAAAATCCGCGTCTGTGGCGATAACAATTTTCGCGTAGCGCAAACCTTCAATATCGTTGTCTATGCCCAAAGCCATCATCAGGTTGAAGAGTTCTTCGTTCTTGTATATCGCGGCGCGTTTTTTGCCGTATACATTTTCAACTTTTCCGCGCAGGGAGAAAATCGCCTGTGTCATTACATCGCGGCTTGAAACGATTGAACCGGACGCTGAATCGCCTTCTGTCAGGAAGATTGTCGATTCTTCGCCGTCCTTACCGTCTTCAAGGTGATATTTACAGTCTTTTAATTTTGGAATTTTTAAAGCGATTTTTTTTGCCGCTTCACGCGCTTCTTTTTTAACAGCGTTGAGTTCTGTGCGCAATGACTCGTTTGCGGTAATTTTTTGCTCAAGCTTTTTGCTTGCGGCAGGATTTTTATGCAGCCAGTCTTCTACGGCGTTTCTTACTTCCTGCACAACCCATGCGCGTATATCGGAGTTTCCAAGTTTATTTTTTGTCTGGCTTTCAAAAACAGGATTTTTTAATTTAATCGCCACAGCTGCAGTTGTTCCTTCGCGGACGTCTTCGCTCTTATAATCTTTTTTGTAAAAAGTTTGAATCCCTTTTAGGAAACCTTCTTTAAACGCCGAAAGGTGCGTTCCGCCGTCGGAAGTAAACTGGCCGTTAACAAAAGAAAAATATTCTTCGCCGTAATTGTTTGTGTGGGTAAACGCGATTTCTAACTGACCGTTAGGTGAATGTTTTCCTTTATAGTAGCCAAGCGGATAAAGAGCGTCTTCGCCGGTTTCTTCAGTTAACAGATCGAACAATCCGCGGTTAGATATAAATTTTTTATTATTGAACGAAAGCGTAAGCCCCGCGTTAAGGTACGCGTAATTTTGAACGCGCTTTTCGATAAATTCGGCATTAAACAAATAGTCTTTAAAAATTTCAGGGTCCGGAATAAATTCTACCATTGTCCCGTCTTTATATTTAGCGTCAACCTTTCCTTTGCGGCTGCTTTTTAATGTTCCCCTCTCAAAGATCGCCTCGGCATATTCGCCGCTTCTAATCGCTACCACCCTGAAATGAATCGAGAGCGCGTTTACCGCTTTTGTTCCCACGCCGTTAAGGCCGACAGAAAACTGAAACACATCGTCGTTGTACTTCGCGCCCGTATTAATAACGGAAACGCACTCGACAAGTTTTCCGAGCGGAATGCCGCGCCCGTAGTCGCGCACCTTTACCATTGCCTTGCCGGGTTTATCAATATCCTTTATTACTGTTTCAATGAGTTTTCCGTTACCCATGATAAACTCGTCAATGCCGTTGTCGATTACTTCTTTTAAAAGAACATAAATGCCGTCGTCGGGATTTGAACCGTCGCCGAGCCTTCCTATGTACATACCGGTACGCAGCCTGATATGTTCAAGCGAGGAAAGCGTCTTTATTTTTGATTCGTCGTACACAGGAGCCCCGGACGTTTTCGCTTTGGAAACCGCCGGTTTTGACACAGATTTTTTCTTGCTGGTTTTCTTAGTTGGCATAAACTACAACATAAAACATTCGCATGAAACGAGGAATCCATGCGAATGTTATCCTCCCATTATAATTGTTTTTTAAGTTCCTGGATGAACGCTTCGCAGTCGCGGACATTTTCTTCCATATCGGCAATTGCCTGTTCAAGATCCAGTATTTTCCCCTTTTTCTCCATAATCATTCTCTGGAATTTATCTATTTTGTTTTTTTCTTCATCAATTGCAAGAGAGGCTTTTAATTTTAAAATTGACTTTTCATTTTCGATTATTGATTGACTCAGCCTTGACGCCCTGCCGATAACCTCTCCGTCTTCGGCCGTGACTATTGTATCAATAAAATATTTGCGATCCGGGGTTATGTTTTCATCTATTCCGGCGGCCTGAGAACCGAATGTCCTGTAAAGCCCGCCGAGAGCTTCGTTAACCTGCGCTATGCGGTTCTTCACAGACTGGATTTGTTTTTGCGGATTTCCTTCCACGCCGAACTCGGCCGTGATAATGCGCCTTTCATCCTTTAATGACGAAAGCTCATCCTGCGCGGTGCGCGATATGTCGCGCAATACGTTAAGCTCCGTAAGAATGACAGCCACTTCATCACCCGAGCTGGCAGCTTCGCGGTTGTTGTAGCGCTCGCCTATATTCAAATAAAGCTGCTCCTGATTCTCCTGTGCTTTAGTTAGAAATGTTTTAAGCACAAGCCCCTGGGCGCTTTTTCCTATCCATGTAAAAACATTGCCTCCCTCTTTGTTGTCAAGCTCTCCTATGCGGGTTTCAAGCGACCCCAGCTTTGCCTTTAGAGCATCGGCCTGTTCTTTAAAAAGGGACGTATAATCATCGTAGGCGCTGTTTTCAAGAAGCGCCTTCCCGAGTTTCCGGTTTATTACTGCCATTTCCTTTGCGCGTTCTTTTTCGTCCTGTTCTCTCGCCGAAATGGCTTCTTCCAGCTCCCTGAAACGGCGGTTTTTTTCCTCAATTTTGCCGATTAAGACGTTGGATTCCGCTATATCCTGAAGGTAAACATTATATTGATTTATATCCTCAAATCTGGCGTCCATGTCCTTAGTGCGGATATATAGTTTTTCTCCGAATTTTTCCAAAAGAGTATCCAGGGAAGACCGGCTTTCCTGACTGTTTTTAATAAGTTCATCGATACGCTTTTTTCTATCATCCATATACTATAAATATAAGCCTTTTTACATTAATAGTGAATAGGCACGGCTGGAACCTCTATTTATCTCCCTTGCCAATATGCATAAATAGGTGTATAAAGGATACATAATGTTGAATTGATAAAAACACAGGAGTAAACATGAATTTAAATGAATTAAAACATGGAAAATTAAAGAGCTGGATAGAAGAGGCAGTCACTCTCATGACCCCGGATTCAGTTGAAGTCTGCGACGGCAGCCCGGCGGAATACGAAAAAATGCTGAAAATTACGGTTGACGGAGGGATCGGCGTAAAATTAAACCAGGAAAAACGTCCCGGCTGTTACTGGTTCCATTCAGATCCTTCGGACGTAGCAAGAGCGGAAAGCCGCACCTTTATCGCCAGCAAAAACAAGGACGACGCAGGCCCAACCAACAACTGGACAGATCCTGTCAAATTAAAAGAAGAGATGAAAGCGCAGTACAAGGGATGCATGAAAGGCCGCACAATGTACGTTATCCCATTCTCCATGGGTCCTGTCGGCTCTGATATAGCAAAAATCGGCGTGGAAATCACAGACAGTCCCTATGTTGTCTTTAACATGCACATAATGACAAGAGTCGGATCAAAAGTTCTTGACGTGCTTGGCTCGGACGGTTTCTTTGTTCCCTGTCTCCATTCAATCGCCAAACCATTAGGCCCCGGAGAAAAAGACACAGGCTGGCCGTGCGAACCGGATGTCAATAAAAAGTTTATCAGCCATTTCCCGGATACATACGAAATCTGGTCTTACGGTTCAGGCTACGGCGGAAACGCCCTCCTCGGCAAAAAGTGCCTTGCCCTGCGCATCGCGTCAGTTCTGGCCCGCGACGAAGGCTGGCTTGCGGAACACATGCTCATTTTAAAAATTACAAATCCGCAAGGCAAAGTTAAATACATCGCGGGCGCGCTTCCGTCAGCATGCGGAAAGACAAACCTTGCAATGTTGATTCCTACCCTTCCCGGCTGGAAAGTTGAAACAATCGGCGACGATATCGCATGGATGAAATTCGGCGCAGACGGTCAGTTGTACGCAATCAACCCCGAAGCGGGATTCTTCGGCGTAGCACCGGGAACCAGCGATGCATCCAACAAGAGCGCGATGGATTCGATCAAGAAAAACACAATATTTACAAACACAGGTATGACAGAAGACGGCGACATCTGGTGGGAACAGATTGGCTATCCCGCGCCCGGCAATACAATTACAAACTGGAAAGGCGAAAAAGTCCCTGCACCAAAAACTGACAAATCGCCTGCTGGTCAGGAGATTGCCCACCCCAACGCGCGCTTTACAGTGCCTGCGGCTCAGTGCCCCGTAATCGCATCGGAATGGGAAGACCCGAAAGGCGTGCCTATTGCGGCGTTCCTTTTCGGCGGAAGACGCCCGGCGACAATTCCTCTTGTAAACGAAAGCAAGGACTGGATACACGGCGTATTCATGGGATCAATCACAGGCTCGGAAATTACAGCCGCCGCTCTCGATCTTAAAGCGGGCACAATTAGACGCGACCCGTTCGCCATGCTTCCTTTCTGCGGCTACCACATGGGTGATTATTTCGCTCACTGGCTCAAGCTCGGCAAGAAAGCGCAGGACGAAGGAAATGGCGACAAGCTGCCGAAGATTTTCTTTGTTAACTGGTTCAGAAAAGACGCTGAAGGTCACTTTATGTGGCCAGGTTACGGCGAAAACAGCCGCGTACTTGCGTGGATGTTCAACCGCTGCGACGGCGCAGACAACTGTGTTGAGACGCCGATCGGCAACCTGCCCAAACCCGGCAGCATTGAGCCGCCTTCCGGCGTAAGCGCAGAAGTAATGGCGGAACTTACAAAGGTTGACGTCGCAGGCTGGAAGAAAGAAATCTCCGATGTGCGCGAAAACCACTATTCAAAGTTCGGCGAGCATCTGCCAAAAGTGCTTTACGAACAATTGGACAAAATGGAAAAAGGCTTAGGTTAATTAATCATTAAAAAACAATGAGCCTCAGAGACTTAAAGTCTTTGAGGCTTTTTTTATTGAACGGTTTCGCGGTACAGTTCTCGATCCATCATTCTGAGTATAAGTACGCTTCCTACAGGCAGTTTGTACGGCGCTGTAAATTCGCCGCCTGAATAATTAACTGATATTATACGCTGTTCTGTTCCCGATGGAAGAAGCGCAGACAAACGAACAGGAAGCGGATACGGATTTGGCGGGATTGTGTAGCGGAAAAGGCCGAATCTTTCATTATCCGCAACCTTGTCGGGATTTGTTACTGTTATTTGCACAATTGTATTTAAAGGAACTGTATTATTTGACGCGGGCTGCTGCGCCACAATTGTTTCGCCGGTTTCGCCGTCGTTTCTCTGTCTTGCGGTAAATTTAAAATTTATTCCTGTGCCGGAAATTATATCCAGCGCTTGCGAAAACTGTAATCCCGTTAACTGCGGAACAGTAACCGTTTGATTATCTCTTCCGCTGCTCACGACAAATTCCAGCGTAATAGGGCCTGAGATGGCGGTTCCGGGTTCGGGTTTTTGTTCAATAATTGTTCCAGCTCTGTCTGATGACGATTTGTACTCCATCGGCTCTTTAATTGTAAAAAGAGCCGCGCTGCCGGATTCCGATTGAAGAGTCAGCAGTTCCATCCGTACTTCGTCAATATTTCTGCTTATATATTCTTCTACTTTGTTTAAAATAACACCCTGGCTGACAACCAGTTTTATGCGCCTTCCAGCCTTCACAATTGTTCCCGGCGTGGGATCCTGCTCCAGAATATAACCCTTGTCTCTGGATGTCTGGGTAAAACGAAGCTGGATACGCGGATACAGCTCTTTTACCTGCAATTCAAGCATTGCTTCGGTTAATTCCTTTCCGACGACATCGGGAACCATTGTCTGTTCTTCGCCGCGCACGGCAATAAAAAAGACGGTAACGGTGATGATCCCCACAAAGATCACAAGCCCTATCACAGAAAAAATGAACATCCTTAAATGATTCGCCACATAATCTTCAATTGAACTTAAATCAAAACCCATAATTGCCTCGTCATCCCAAGAGTGAGCCGGAAAAATCCCGCGCTCCATTTAAAAAATCGCGCCAAAACAGCGCTTTCTTTGCCTGATACTGAAGTTCAGTAACAGCGAGAACACCGTCCCCTGTCTGTATCAGTATACCATATTGTTTGTCTCTCCCCAAGACCTGACCGGGCTGTCCTTGCATGGGGACAGAGTGCGCTCCATGTATAGCAGCTTTTAATATTATTAGTTCCCGCCCGTTATGGATAGTCCTTGAAAGCGGCCATGGATCAAAAGCGCGGATTTTAGCGTCGATTTCCGGAGCGCTCTTTTTCCAGTCTATAAAACTGTCTTCTTTGGTTATTAACGCGCAGTATACGGCTTCCTCATGATTCTGCGGCGTTCCGGCTCCGATCGCGCCCGGTTTGCCGGCAGATGAGGCGTATTTTTTAAGAACCTCAGGCAGCATAAGAGCGGCTTTTTCAGAAACAATACCGCCCAAGGACTGCGCTGTCTCCCTGCCTGTTAGCTGAAACCGTTCAAGAGCGAGGATGCCGCCTGTGTCCATTTTTTCAGAAAGCGTTTGAATAGATATTCCCGTTTCGCTGTCGCGGTTTAAAATGGCTGCCTGTATGGGCGAGGGCCCGCGGTACTTTGGTAAAATGCTCGGATGAATATTTATTCCGCCCAGCGGAAAAAGCGCTAAAAATTTCGGGCCGAAAATCCGTCCGTATGCGAACGAAACAAGAAGGTCAGGGTTTAACGCGGCAACCTGCTCTCTTGCGCCGGCGTCAAGTTTTGCGGGTTTTAAAACAGGCACGCCAAGTTTTTCCGCCGCTTCTCCCACTTCTGTAGGCGCCGGATTTCCGCTTCTGCCTTTTGCGGTATCAGGATTGGTAAGAACGCCGGCTAGTTCAATTCCTTTTAAATCACATAGAGCTAAAAGCGGAGGAACTGCGATGGAAGGACTGGCAGCATATATAAGCCTCATTTCTTTTTATTTTTCTCATATTTTTCAATTATTTTTTCGCGCTTTTTTTCGGGGAGATGATCCACAAAGAGAACGCCTTCCAGATGATCATATTCGTGAAGAATGACGCGGGCAAGAAGACCGCTTGCTTCCAGAGTAAAGGGACGGCCTTTTTCATTCCACGCCTGTACTTTAATTGACTCGGAGCGGGTTACCTGCGCATAAACTCCGGGAACTGAAAGGCAGCCTTCTTCGAATTTTACGGTATTGTGAGATGTTTCCAGTATTGACGGATTTATAAAAACGCGCGGCATGTCGTCCGCGATACAAGTGACAAAAATTCGTTTCATGTAACCTATTTGCGGACCGGCAACGCCTACGCCCTTATCCCGCACAAGGATTTCCAGCATTTTATTCGCGGTTTCGGCGGTTTCGGCGCTGATTTTTTCTATCTTTTGCGCCTTCTGCCTGAGCAGCTCGTCGCCAAAAGTAATAATATCCATACGTTAAATATACAAAAAAAATACAATCCCGCCTAGAAGCAGTCCGGGGTGATAATAAACATACTAAAACAAAGCGAAAAACGGGATATTGCCAAAAAAACCGTTAAATACTCAGATTGACAAAAATAGATTTAATGCTATAGAATAATTCATGGCTATATCTGATTATATTTTAACATCCGCGGTCTCAGGTTCGCGAAAAAAAATTATTTATGTTGACGATGTACAATACAGTCATTTTACTTTAAAAAAACAACTTGGCGAACATTATGAAATTTACACTGTTGAATCCGCAGTCAAGATGTTTGACCTGATAACCAAGGTTGAACCGGATTTGATAATACTGGACATCAATATGCCGGATATGGACGGATACGAAACAATCATAAAATTAAAAGGAAGCGATACTTATTCCAAAATACCGGTGGTTTTTATTTCCAGCCGCGACGACAAAGAAAGCGTGTTGAAAGGGTTAAGCCTCGGCGCCGCCGATTATTTTATCAAACCGTTTGACACGGTAAAACTTATAGAAAGCATTGAAAAAAATACGGCTCACGAAAATAACAAAGCGCCTGCCGAAACCGAAGATACGGGTAAAACCGAAAGCGACGTAAAAACAAAAATAAGCAATGAAGTAAGACCCAATATTTTGATCGTTGATGACAGTACCAGCACGTTAAGAACAATTCATTTTTCTTTGGATAATAAATACAACGTAACCCTGCTGTCTAAATCCGAAGTAGTAATAGAATATTTGCAGAATAATGATACCGATTTAATACTTTTAGATTTATTGATGCCTGTTATAAACGGATTTGAGCTTATTCCCAAAATTAAGGCGCTGCCGAAAGTCGCGATAGTTCCGATTATTATTATCTCGACCGAAGGAAAACAGGAAGTCATTAACAACGCGATGCGCCTTGGAGCGAATGATTACATTGTAAAGCCTTTTACCGCTTCGGAATTAAATGAAAAAGTAGAAAAGTATATAAGGATCATGATATAGCATACCATGTTCAATGATTGTCTGATTATGGCCGGCGGCTCGGGCACAAGACTCTGGCCGGCGAGCAGTTCGCGTCTTCCAAAACAATTTTTACAAGCCGCGGAAGGGAAAAGTTTTTTCTCGCTTGCGCTTGAGCGCGCTCTCGCACTGGCTGAGAGAGTTATCGTCATAACGGGGAAAGCTCATATTCCTCATGTGATCGCGGATGTATGCAAATTGGATGCCGCTTTTAAAAAACGCATAATCGTTATCGGAGAGCCAGCCGCAAAAAATACCGCCGCGGCAATTGCGTGCGCGGTTGTTTTCGCGCAGGTTACGAATCAGGGAGCATCTTACAACCACGCAGGAAAAATGATCGTGCTTACAAGCGATCATATTATTAAACCGTTAAAAGTATTTAAGGCAGACGCATCGCTTGCGGCGAAAGCGGCTTTGGAAAACAAACTAATCGTTTTTGGGATTCCTCCAACGCGCCCCGAAACCGGTTACGGCTACATAGAAATTAATGAGCAGAACGTTTCGCCGCAGAATGAATCCAAAGACAGCAAAAAACAAACTTTTAATGTCGCGGCATTTCATGAAAAACCTGATTTGGAAACCGCAAAAAAATATACAGCAGGCAGCCGGTTTTTCTGGAATTCAGGGATGTTCGCTTTTAATATTGGTTTTATGGCGGATCAATTTAATTCTCTTGCGCCGGATGTAATTGAATCTTTTATAAAATTAAAAACTCCCAGAAAAGAAGAATTTTCTGTTTCCAAAGGCGTGAAAATTCTGACAAGCTGGAAAGGTCTTGAAGCCGCATACAAAAAGACTAAGAGCATCTCTTTTGATTATGCAATCGCGGAAAAATGCGAAAAAACCGCAATGGTTCGAACTAATTTTGACTGGATCGATATCGGCAACTGGGAAGAATACGCAAAAATTTGCGGAAACGCCGAATCGCAGGTTTTTAACGCCGGCTCAGACGGTTGTTTTGTCGATTCTGACATTCCTGTCGCTCTTGCGGGAGTGGAAGACCTTATTATTGTTATCCGTTCCGGCAAAAACGGCGAAGCGGCCTCCGCTCTAATCACTAAAAAGGGAAAAACCCAGAAAGTTAAGGATATTACTGCAATAATTAAAGACGTGGGCAGGCAAGACCTTTTGTAACTAATTGACAAGATTCCCGTTTATTGCCTATAGTGAATAGCATGGGAGTTCTCACAAGCCAAAAAATATCAACATACTATGATCGCTTCAAAGATATTGATGTGACCTTTACCAAGGATATGATTATAGTCACAGGGCTTTTAACGCAGCAGATACATATTAAATGCGGAAATGATTTTTGGCCCTGCGTGGTATATACAGCGTCTTTTTCCGGAGCGAAAATAGTCGCGAATGTTAAAACAGGTCTTCTCGGAAAACTGCAATCAACAAATAATTTTATAAATCTGCGTTTCTGTTTCAGGCCGCCCGGAGAATCAAACACGGTAACATTCTTCATAGCCGCGCGCATCATGGCCAGCACGCCTTACGGCAATTCGCAGGATGTTAACATGTTTACCGTTCAGTTTTCCAATCGTCCGCCTGACGATTTTATCGAAATCATCGGGCGCGTTCTGGACGCGAATGTTAATTCATCAAAACGCAAAGACGAGCGCGTTCCGCTGACGCCTGATAATTTACGCAAATTAAATATGATATCAACGGAATCTGTCGTTTTTATTCAGCAGGTTCCGCGCCGCTGCATATTAAGAGATATTTCTTTTTCCGGCACCAAGTTGATAATGATGGGCGTTCCGAAATATCTTATTGACAGGGAAGCGTCTGTGCGTTTGGAATACAACGATCCAAGAGAGTCTTATACAATCAAGGGAAAGATAATCCGCGCCGAAGACGTTGAAGGAAAAAAAGAAATGGTTGCCCTCGGTCTTCTTTTCGATGAAGGCGCGGTTCCCATGGGCTTTAAAATACGCCTTAATGATATGCTTACTTCGGCGCGCGCCGATTACCGTACAAATCCGGAAGAAGAGACTCAGAGCAGCGCGGCAAAAGCATAATAAGTTAAGTAAAATTTTAAAATAATAACCCTGTAATCTCTGCGTCTTAGCAGGGAATTTTTAAGTTGAATTAATCCGGCAAGGCCAGCGCCAGAACTTCATCGAATCTTTCAATGGGGTGAAACTCTATTCCTTTTTTAACATGATCCGGTATTTCATCCAGATCACGTTCATTTTGTTTCGGGAAAAGAATATGTTTCGCTTTATTTCTGCGCGCGGCGATTGTCTTTTCTTTAAGGCCGCCTATTCCCAGCACCTGCCCCGTAAGCGAAAGCTCCCCTGTCATTACAAGTTTTTGAGTGATAATTTTTTTACGCACAAGAGAAAGAAGCGCCGTTGCCATCGTGATCCCGGCGGAAGGCCCGTCCTTGGGAGTCGCGCCTTCGGGAATGTGAAGATGAATGTGATTTTTTTCAAACCATTCAGCGGTTACGTTATATTTTTCCACAGCGAGTTTGCGCGCGACGGTCATGGCTATTTCCGCGCTTTCTTTCATTGTTTCACCCATTTTACCGGTAAGCGTAAAACCTTCTTTCCCGGGGAGAGACATCGCTTCTATTACAAGCGTATCGCCGCCCATGCTTGTCCATGCCAAACCAACCGACATTCCTGGTTTATCCGCAGTTTTTATATCGTCCTCGCGGAAGAGCGGTTTTCCTAAATGTTTTTCGATTAATTTTTTATCTATGCTAAAGTTAAATTGCTTTACTGTGCTATATTCGGGCGTTTTTTCTTTTACCGCATTAATTTCCGCTGCCTGTGCGGCATCATCTTTCGCAACACTTTCTTTATCCGCAGTTTCTTCCAATGCATCTACAATCTGCTTTGCAAGTTTGCGGTGAATTTTATCAAGGTTCTTTTCAAAATTACGGACTCCGGCTTCGCGCGCGTAAGAGTTCGCGATGTGAAGGAGACTGTCTTTTGTGTATTTAACCTGATTTTTTTTAAGACCGTTTTTTTCAAGGCTTTTTGGGAGCAGATAACGCCTTGCGATTTCAAGTTTTTCCGTGTCGATGTAACCGGGAAGCTGTATTATTTCCATGCGATCCAAAAGCGGAGGCGGAATTGTATCCAGAGTGTTGGCTGTAACAATAAAAAACACATGGGAAATGTCAAAGGGAAGATCGAGGTAATGATCGCGGAATGAATTATTCTGCTCGGGATCAAGCACTTCCAAAAGCGCGCTTGCCGGATCGCCGTGATAACTTGCGCCCATTTTATCGATTTCGTCTATCATAAAAACAGGGTCTTTTGTTTTTACGATTTTAAGTCCTTGAATAATTTTTCCCGGCATGGCTCCGATGTAGGTGCGGCGGTGGCCTTTTATTTCCGCTTCATCCCTCATGCCGCCGACAGAAAAGCGGAAAAACTGCTTTCCTAACGCGCGCGCGATTGACTTGCCGACAGAAGTCTTCCCCACTCCGGGAGGGCCTATAAGGCAGACAATGGAACCCTTCGTGTCCTTTCGAAGTTTACGAACCGCCAAAAATTCCACAATGCGAAGTTTTACGTCTTTAAGGCCGTAATGGTCGGCTTCAAGAATTTCTTCCGCTTTTTTTAATTCAAAATGTTCGGGTTCAGGAATTCCCCACGGAAGGGCGGCGATCACGTCAAGGTAGTTGCGCGTAACGGTAAATTCCGGCGAATGCGGCTCCATGAGCGAGAACTTTTCCATTTCTAAGGCAACGGCTTCTTTTACTTCGCCTTCAAATTTAAACGCGTCAAATTTATCTTTAAAACGCTGATAGTCGGAGCTTTTCGCGTCCGTTGTCATACCAAGCTCTGTTTTTATCGCTTTTAATTCTTCCTTTAAGAAATAATCACGCTGGGATTTTTCGATCTTTTCGTTTATCTCGCGTTGAATCTTTTTTTGAATGCGAAGGAGTTCCTGTTCTTTTTTAATAAACACCAAAACCTGTTCCATGCGTTTTCGCACATTTAAAACTTCCAGGATTTTCTGCTGCTCGGCTTTGTCTATATTTAAAATACTCGCGATAAAATCAGCGATCTTTCCCGGATGATCGATATTGATCATGTTAAGGCGCATCTCTTCCGAAAAAAGCGGATTGTTTTCGCTAATCTGCTTCATCTCGGAAATTAAAGCGCGAGTAAGAGCTTTTACTTCGCTTGTGTTGTCTTCTTCTTCTTCGAGGTACTCAACCGCGGCGACAATGGGGTTTGAAGGATTGAGAGTTTTTTTTACTTTAAAGCGCTTTAAGGTAGAAATAAAAATGTTAACACCGCCGTCAGGGAGGTTTATTTTCTTTACAATTTTCGCGACAGTGCCGACCGTGTATAAATCGGTGATACTCGGCGCGTCGGTTTCATGCTGCATCATTACAAGGCCTATAAGCCCGTCGCCAGAGTTGGCGTCCTCCACGACTTTTACATCGGTCGGGTTCCCTATCATAATGGGCGTAAAAATCCCGGGGAAAATTGGACGGCCCATAAGCGCCACAAGATACAATTTATGAGGAAGCAGTTGATCGATAGGTATTATGTTTTGATCTGACATATTCTGTTATTACTCACACGGAGACATGGAGTTCACAGAGACACGAAGAATCGCGCGCGGAACGAAATACGCTCTTAAACCCAAGAAATCCTTGATAATTAATAAAGATTTTCTGGGAATTAAGATCAACTTTCGAATAATAACTCCGTGCCTCTGTGCCTCCGTGTGAACTCTTTTTGCTTAACCCTTAATGCTGTAGAACGCTTTTCTGCCGGCGTATTCTGAGATACCCTGAAGTTCGTCTTCGATTCTCATAAGCTGGTTGTATTTGCAGACGCGGTCGGTACGGCTCATTGAACCTGTTTTGATCTGTCCGGTTTCAAGGGCGACTACGAGGTCGGCGATGAAGTCGTCTTCGGTTTCGCCTGAACGGTGCGACACAATCGCGGTGTAGCCTGCTCTCTTTGCCATTTCTACTGCTTCGTAGGTTTCTGTGAGAGAGCCAATCTGGTTTACTTTAATAAGGATAGAATTGCATGCGCCCATCTTGATTCCTTTTTCAAGGCGTTTGGTGTTTGTTACAAAGAAGTCGTCGCCTACAATCTGCACCTTGTTTCCAAGGCTCTTTGTAAGTTTCACGTAACCGTCCCAGTCGTCCTGATCAAGAGGGTCTTCGATCGAAATAATCGGATACTTGTTTACCCAGCCTGTGTAGATTTCGATCATTTCATCGGCTGAAAATATTTTATTTGGATTTGATTTCCAGAATTTGTAGCCTTTCTTGCCGCCTTCATCGAAGAGTTCCGAACTTGCGCAGTCAAGAGCGATCTTTATCTGCTCGCCGGGTTTGTATCCCGCTTTTTCAATCGCCTTCATGATGTAGTCAAGAGCTTCGTTGTTGTCGATGTCAGGAGCAAAGCCGCCTTCATCGCCTACTGCTGTGTTCTTGCCCGCAGCGTGAAGAATTCCTTTAAGACTGTGGAAAACTTCGGCTGTCCAGCGGACTGCTTCTCTCATCGATTCAGCGCCCACAGGCATTACCATAAATTCCTGGAAGTCGATTTTATTGTCAGCGTGTTTGCCGCCGTTAATAATGTTCGCCATCGGCACAGGAAGAAGATTGGCGTGGAACGCGCCAAGGTATTTATACAGCGGTACGCCGAGGAATTCAGCAGCCGCGCGGGCAGTCGCCATTGAAACGCCGAGTATCGCGTTTGCGCCGAGCTTGCCTTTGTTTTCGGTTCCGTCAAGTTCGATCATGGTTCTGTCAATGTCGACCTGCTCAAGAGCGTCAAGACCCATCAATTCTGGGGCGATAATATTGTTGACATTGTCAACAGCTTTTAAAACGCCTCTGCCGAGGTAGCGGCCTTTGTCGCCGTCGCGAAGCTCAACAGCTTCATAAATGCCGGTGCTGGCGCCGGATGGCACTGCCGCGCGGCCAAGAGAGCCGTCTTCCAGCATTACGTCGACCTCTACGGTTGGATTTCCGCGCGAATCGAGTATTTCACGCGCCTCCACATATTCAATTAAACTCATTTGTAACCTCCGTTTTTATTTGTATATAGTAATGGTGCGCTATTTTAAGCAGGAAGTCAATGGTCATTGGTGTCACATACGCTGCTATTATTACACCTTCCCCTTTCCGTAAAAAATCTATAAACTTAACGCAGATATATGAAATTTACTGATTTTAACCTGCATCCGGATTTACAAAAAGGCATCAATGAAGCCGGATACGAAACTTGCATGCCTGTTCAGCAGCAGGTTCTTTCATTGCAGTTCACCGCGCAAGATTTGTACGTTCAATCTCAGACAGGCACGGGTAAAACCGCCGCTTTTTTAATAGTTATTTTTCAAAGAATGCTCACGGACGAAGCTCTTTTTAAACGCAAAGCGCTGATTATGGCTCCCACAAGAGAGTTGGCCGTTCAGATTGAAGAAGAAGCAAAAATGCTTGGTAAACATCTGCCTTTTAAAACCGGCGCGTTTTACGGCGGCGTCGGCTACACTCAGCAGGAAAAACTGCTTCGCGATAATGTTCAGATTCTGGTAGGCACTCCCGGGCGCGTGCTCGATTTGAATAAATCCGGCAAAATGAATTTGATGGAAATTTCTTTTCTTGTTCTTGATGAAGCCGACAGAATGTTTGACATGGGTTTCTATCCCGATTTGCGCAAATTAATTAAAGTAGTGCCTTCATCCGACAGACGCCAGACCATGCTGTTCAGCGCGACGTTAAACGCGTGGGTAAAAAATCTTGCATGGGAATACACCAAGACGCCTTTCGAAATTGAAATAAAACCGGAAATCGTCACGGTAGAAGAAATCACTCAGATTCTATACCATGTTCCGTCTGAGGAAAAATTTCCGCTCCTTCTTGGCATTTTAAAGCGCGAGCAGCCTGAGAGCGCGATAATTTTTTGCAATACAAAAAAACATACGGAAGTTGTAGCAAAAAGATTGAAAATCAACGGTTACACTTGCGAGTTTATAATAGGCGATCTGCCTCAGGTTAAACGGCTCAAAATAATTAATGATGTAAAGAGCGGAAAAACAAAAATGCTTATCGCTACAGATGTCGCGGCCCGCGGCCTTGATATTGAAAGTCTTGCGATGGTAATAAATTACGATGTTCCGTCAGAAGCTGAAAATTATGTTCACCGCATAGGAAGGACAGCGCGCGCCGGAAAAACAGGAAAGGCGGTTACGCTCTCAAGCGAACAGGATGTGTATGAGCTTCCGGCGATTGAACGCTACATCGGAAAAAAGATTCAGTCAGAGATTGCAATGCACGAGTTCTATGAAGAAGACAAGAGCGCAGGCATGCGGATTCAAACTGATTTCTATGAAGAGAGAAACAGAGAGAAAGGAAATAAAGAAAAAGGAAATAGAGAGAAAAATTTACCGCAGAGGCATAGAGACACAGAGAGGAAAAGAGGAAAAGAAAAAAAAGTTTCACATCATAATGTAAAGAGCAGAAGCAGTACATCTAATACTTCTCCTTCTGCGAGCCTCAGCGCTTCCGCCAGAGATTCTTCCCAGATAAATGCGGCGCAGGATTTGTCGCGTCTTTCTATGGAAGAGAGGATGGCGCATTACAAAAAGAAATACGCAGGACCGGAAGCGAAACATATTAAAACCAGCGGAAAGATGGAACACGGCAAAAGGATGGCACAGCGCCATGAAGCAAATATTCAGACAGAGCAGCATACTGTAAAAGCGGCTCATGTTGAAATTGAAAATCAAGAACAAATAAAACCTGAAAAAAAGGGAATACTATCAAAATTTATAGGACTGTTTAAGAAAAAATGATTACTGTCGCAGATGTAAGTTTAATTTTCGGAGAGCGCACTCTCTTTAAAGACGTTAATTTAAAATTCACTCCTGGCAACTGTTACGGGATAATAGGCGCGAACGGAGCGGGAAAATCTACTTTCTTAAAAATTCTCTCCGGAGAAATTGAACACGACAAGGGAGAAATCTCTTTTGCCAAAAACCAGCGCATCGCCGTTTTAAAACAGGATCACTTCGCGTTTGAAGAATTTCCCGCGCTTGAAACCGTCGTGATGGGTTATCCCAAATTATACGCAGTGCAGAAAGAGCGCGAAGCAATTTACGCCAAGGAAGATTTCACAGAAGCCGACGGCCTTCGCGCAAGCGAACTTGAAGCGGATTTCGCCGACCTTGGCGGATGGGAAGCCGAAGCGCAGGCAGGTCAGCTTCTTTCCGGCTTGGGTCTTGATGAAGAAGATCACAGCCGCTTAATGGCTGAACTTGATGAAACAAAAAAAGTTCGCGTTCTTTTAGCGCAGGCTCTCTTCGGAAACCCCGATATTCTTCTTTTGGACGAACCTACAAACGGCCTTGATTTGGAATCAATACAGTGGCTTGAAGACTTTTTGATTGATTTTCCCAACACGGTAATTGTTGTTTCTCACGACAGGCATTTTTTAAATTCTGTCTGCACAAATGTATGCGATATCGACTTTGGAAAGATTACGCCGTATTCCGGCAATTACGATTTCTGGTATCAGATGAGCCAGATACTGCAGAGGCAGGCAAGAGATCAGCTAAAAAAACGCGAAGACAAGGCGAAAGAGCTTAAAGATTTTATACAGCGGTTTGCGTCTAACGCAAGCAAGGCGCGTCAGGCAACGAGCAGAAAAAAAGTGCTTGAAAAACTAGACCTTGACAATGTTCCCGTAACGAGCAGAAAATTTCCCTATGTTGGCTTTAAACCTGATCGCGAAATAGGGAATAATGTGCTTCGCGCTGAAAAACTTGACTATTCTTTTGAAGGCAAAGCGCTCTTAAAAGATTTTAGTTTAACCGTAAACAAGAGCGATAAAATCGCGTTTGTAGGAATTGAACACACGTCAAAATCGGCTTTTTTTGACATTGTCGCAGGCGATAAAAAATCCGAAAGCGGTGATATTTACTGGGGGCAGACAACATCTTTTTCTTATTTTCCGAAAGAGAACTCGGCATTTTTTGATTCTAATCTGTCTATTACAGACTGGCTGCGCCAGTACTCTCCCGATCAGGATGAAACCTATGTGCGCAGTTTTCTCGGGCGCATGCTTTTCTCCGGCGAAGAAGCGCTGAAACCTGTAAACGTACTGTCAGGCGGTGAAAAAGTGCGATGCATGCTCTCTAAGATGATGCTCTCTGGCGCCAATGTTTTAATTCTTGACGAGCCGACCAATCACCTTGACCTTGAAGCGATCACTGCTCTTAACGACGGACTGTCAGCTTTCCCCGGCGTAATTCTCTTTAATTCGCATGATCACGAATTTATAAATTCTATCGCTAACCGTATAATTGAAATTCTGCCGCAAGAGGAAAAAGGCGATAAATACATTGACCGCATGATGCAGTTTGACGATTATCTGGCGGATACAAATGTGAAACAGTTAAGAGCGGCGGTGTATCATAACGCCCAGAGATTGAGGATTTAGAGATAAGAATTTCCAGCCATGTTTGGAAAGAACGCAAAGGATTTAAGAAAGATGAGTATAACCACGAACCAATACGAACGAAGATATAAATTCTTTATATTTTATTATTCTTTGTTTTTTTGTTTAAAAACAATTAATCGTTGTCCAATATAATTTATTGCTGTAAATATGCACATTCCTGTAAATAGCGCAATATTTTCTCTTAATTTTAATGAGGTGTCTCTTAAGAAATAATTTATAATCGGTTTAGAAATACTATATGCTGTCAAATAAGAAAACCCGATTACTAAAACAAACGTAAAAATCATGAAAACAGACCATTGTTTTACATTAAATGTGAAATATTTATTAAGAAAAAAACTTAAAATGCTTGTAAAAAAATAATTACAGGCTGATGAAAACCAATAACTAAAATTTACCAAATTATACAATGCAAACATTATTGCCGAGCCTATTAATGTGTTAATAATGCCAACAAGAATAAACTTAATCAATTTTATATCTATTATATCATATATTTTCATTTTATATTTTTTTTACAAATAAATCTTATACAAATAAACTAATTTTACCAATTTTCATAAATAATTCTGTACATGTCATTTATTCCTAATCCTTCTTTTTTACGTAATTTATTAAATTCTTTAACAGACGCTAATGCATTCTTTTTTCTAGATGGTGGAATACTATTAAAAGAATTAATTCCATACCATGTTACTTTCGCGCTATTATGTGCAATATACTGTTTATCAGAAGGATCATCTAAAACATCAAATCCTTCGCTACTATACATTGCGCTATGAGAATCCTTAACAATAATTGGAGATTTTACATATAAATCGAGATTTCCATTATTTTTTTCATTAATAATATAATATTCACGTGCTTTATTAACGAGAAAACCATAAACTATTTCTCTACATCCTGAATAAAAAGACGGAAAAAAACCTAAAAGAATTAAAATACTAGCCATTATTATATACTTTTTTTCAAGTATATACCGCCTATATTGATCCATCAAAGATATTAATGTAATTATCAGTAATATTTGCGTCATAAAAGCGGAACGACCTCCATACTCTCCAACCATGACCATTGCAGCTACAGAACCCAAGGCAGCTATAAAGTAACTATAAGACACTTTTTGTATATACGTTTTTTTTATTATAATAAGATTAATGACAAGAATAATTATTGCTCCGAGAATAAAAGCTTCATTCATTATAAATTTAAATCCTACAATAAATACATTTTTAAATAATACTAAAAATCCTGGAAAAATATTATTACGCGCGTTTATCAATATAATAAATCCAATTAAAAAACCAATTGACCCTGTTATTTCAAATAAAGCGATTTTTTCTTTTTTATATTTTACATATATAAAATATGCAAGTAATAAAATTAATACTCCTGATGCGGAGTTTTCCATACTGCATCCGGCGAGAGAACCTATAATAATCCATAATAAAGAAACAATTACATGCGGTTTATATAATTTATTATCTGCCTTTTTACGAAATGGAATTAAAAATATTAAGATAATCGTACTTGTCCATAAATAATTAAAGCTCCCTGTAAGCCATAAAAGAGTCTGACCCCAAGCTGACAAAAAAAGCCAAAGAAAAACGTTAATAAATAAAAACAAATAACCAGATACTTTTTTAAACGAACCGACAGCATGGTAACCAATTAATAATATAAAAATACAATATACTATAGTATTACAAATATTAAATATGGTTTTATCTTTAAAGTACATAAAAATAAAATTTAAAAAATTTGCAACAATTCTTCCATGCCATTTATCGTACATATTATATGTAGAAGAAATTATATCAGAAAATGAAGATAACAGCGTAGTATGCGGCGCATGCCATTCAGTAAAAACACAGGCCATTATGAAATCATCCCACCAAACAGGAGTTATTAAATTAAGTACATAAAACACAAATATTGAAATAGAAACAGGCAAAACGCTCAAAAAAATAAACGCGCATGTTTTTGAGTTTATTATTTTACTAATAGTATTATTTAACATTTTACTCCTCATTTAATGTATTCCTCTACATGAAATCTGGGACGATGCTTAGCTTCAAGGTAAATTTTTCCAATATATTCACCAATAATACCAATTGATAATAGAATTAAACCGCCAATTCCCCAGATTGAACATACAATACTTGCCCAACCGCTCACAGTGTAACCGGTAAAAAACCTTATTATAAAATAAATCATCATTGCTATGCTAATAAAAAATATTAAAATACCAAGTGAAGTTATCATTCGTATTGGTTTTATAGAAAATGATGTGATTCCTTCTACTGCAAATTTAATCATTTTCCGCAATGGATATTTGCTGGTTCCTGCAAAACGTTCAGTGCGCGTGTAATATTCAATACATGTTTTAAAACCAAGAAGAGGAATAATGCCGCGTAAAAAAAGATTTACTTCGTTGTATTCAGAAAGCGCTTTAAGAGAATTTTTTCCCATAAGACGAAAATCAGCGTGATTATATACAACATTCACACCAAGAAGACGCATTAATTTATAAAAAAACTGAGCTGTTGAACGTTTAAAAAAACTATCATTTTTTCTACTGGAACGTACTCCATAAACAATTTCATAACCGGCTTGATATCTTTCTATCATTTTTTCAATTATACCTATATCATCCTGCAGATCTGCATCTATGGATATAACAGCATCAAAATCATTTTTAACCGAAAGTAATCCGCATAAGAGAGCATTTTGATGTCCTTTGTTTCCAGTTAATTTAATACCATTAAAATTCAACGAATCATTATTAAAGTAATATTCTATCAGACTCCATGTTTTATCAACAGAACCATCATCGATAAAAATTATCTTTGATCCTTCACATATAATTTTATTCTTTTTTAATTCTGTTATCTTTTCATACAATCTCTTTGATGTTTCTGGAAGAACCTCTTCTTCGTTATAACAAGGAACAATTATCGCGATTTTATTATTCATTATTACTCCAAAACGTAAAATTGACCATACAGGTAATATATTATGTTATTTCATCTTTTAGGTAATTGTCAATACCTAAAAGGTTAATAAAAATGTCTTATTATCTAAAAAAGGAGGAAGAATGACTAATCTAAGGCAAGTACTTGCCTTAAATATGAAAGAAAGACGTAGTAAACTTGGGCTTTCTCAAGCAAAACTTGCAGAAAAAATAAACACTGCACCAACATACATAGCGATGATAGAATTGGAGAAGAAATTTCCTTCGGTTGAAATGCTGGAAAAAATTGCAAAAGCCTTGATAATTGACACTACAGAACTTTTTTCAGTAAAACCGCTTCCGAAAGATTATATAAAAAAACTTCATAAAAATATTATACTTGATATAGAGAAAATTATAACTAAGAAATTAAAAGATTTTTAAAGCTGTACTCTCAGCGAATCAGAACGAGGAAAACATACAAATTTACAATTAATCCTCACTTAGCAATCAATTATTTTTTGGATCAAATAATTCGTCAACTATTTGATCGAACAGCTCAACATTATTTATTACCCATTCTTCGTCCAGCTTTCTGACAGGGCTGATTATAATTAAATTTATTTTATCAGGTTTCCAGTAAAATCTGTAAGCGTCGCTCATTACTGAGGATCTGTCAATTTTATTTCTTCTGGAATAAGCCGCTATTAAGTCATTGTGATCCATTGACGGCCCATTGCTTCTTATTCCATGTCCGCCGTAGACTATAATCCTGCCTGTGTAATAATCCAGCTTGCCGTCTTTCAGAGACCAATTAAGAATATAATCCATTTATTTAAATATATGATCATTTAGCCTATTTGTCAAATTTCAGCCTGCAGTTAAAAATAAACTTTGATCCTTTGCCTAATTCAGATTCAATCCAAATTTTTCCTTCCATCATTTCTACAATACGTTTTGATAAAGCAAGGCCAAGTCCTATCCCGCCGTGCTCTCTTGTAAGGCTTCCGTCCGCCTGTTCGAAAATTGAAAAGATGTCTTTTTGCTGTTCCTTTGATATTCCTATTCCGTTATCTGAAATTTCTACCTGAAGCGTAATTTTTTCGCTGTTACTGTCAATTACGCGGGCATTTAAATATATTTCGCCGCCGTTCGGAGTAAACTTAACAGCGTTGGATAAAAGAGCCGAAATAACCTGCCTTAAACGGTTTTCATCACCTAACAACGACGCAGGTATTGCGGGATCAATTTTACTGTCAAGCATTTGTTTCTTTTTAGACGCGTTATTGTCCGCGATTCTGAGAACATTACAAACCATCGCGTTAAAGTCAAAGGCTGATTCGGACAGCTTATATGTTCCGTATCCCATATCAGAAATATCAAGCACATCGTTAATTAAATCCAAAAGGGTGTGCGCCGCTTCATCCATAGCGCTGCAGTGCTCTTTTATATTGTCAGGAACGCCCAGCATCCCGAACACCTGCAGTATGCCTATTATAACATTCATAGGGGTGCGCATTTCGTGGCTCATTCGGGACAGAAATTCCGATTTAGTGCGGCTTAAGTATTCCGCGTGCTGTATCGCGTCACGCTCAAAAACGCCGGAAAAAATACTCGCGGCAAGAACAGCAAGGTCTCTCTCGCTTTCGCTCCACATCGCCTCATCATTCCTGGAAAAAACAAGAATCGCGAATAATTTTCTTTTAATAAAAATAGGCGTTGCTATATAATTTTCTAGATGCGTTCTTTTTACAGATAACAAATCTTTAATCATAGGGCTGTTTGAATGAATGCATAAATCTTTTTCATTGCCTGTTAACAGATTATTGATTGCCGTTATCATCTTTTCATCAAGTTCAACTTTGTCACCCATCCGCGAGCTGAGATTTAATTCGGAATCTAACCATTCATTCTGACATACAAGCACATTGTTGTTTCTTTCAAGTTTATAAAGCAGAGCTACCGCAATTCCCATAAACTCTCCAATTACGCGCAAAGTATCCGTAAACAACGCGTCCGAGTAAGGACTTGTAAGGAATTTGCATGAAATTTTTGTCATCAATGTCTGCTGCCTAAGCCGCTCAACAAGCTGTATCTGATGTTGAACCCGCAGCTTTACGATCGCGGGATGGAATGGCTTTAATATATAATCAACCGCGCCAAGCGCAAGCCCTTTTATCTCGGCATTTGTTCCGTCAAGCCCCGTAATGAAAATAACGGGAATGTCGTGCGTTCTTTCTGATTTTTTAAACGCAGCTATTACATCGTACCCGTCCATTTCCGGCATAAGAACGTCAAGCAAAATGATATCCGGTATAAATTCTTCCGCGGTCTCAATCGCATCCCTTCCGTTTGTTGACGCGTAAATCGTATATTCGTCGCCCAATATGCTCTTTAATGAGCTTATGTTCCCCCTCTCGTCATCTACAATTAAAACGCTGTTTTTCTTTTTCATCATCTTACTCCCATTCTTTTCTCAGTTTATGCAGCTCCATTGCCGCTTGTTTAAAATCAAATTTTTCTATGCACTGCGTCAGCTTTTCAGCTCCAGGGATTGTCATAATTTCGTCAAGTAATTCTTCGCACTCGGGGTTTCTGTTTATCAGCATAGGTTCCAATTTTGAAAGCGTTTCATGCACTTTTTCCGCGCTGTATTGTCCTTTGTCAATTATTTTTGCAGCCCTTTCAGCTTCGTCTTCAGCTAACATCGGAGCCAATTTATCTAAAACCAGTTTTAATTCGCTCTCGATTTTTTTTAATTCTTCATTTACAAGCGCGTTTTCACCTCCTGCCAGCAGCGCCTCCGCATCCGCCGCGGCTGTCTGCAATTTTTTCTCGCTTATTTGCCCGGCGTTGCTCTTTAACGTGTGAACGAGCCTGTGCGCAAGCTTTGTATCGCCGTCATTCAGAGCCTTAACAATCTGCGCAAAAACAGTCTGGTTATTTCTGACAAAGCTAAGACGCGTCTTTTTTTGAAAATTCTTTTCTTCATCAAGACTCCAGCCTTTTTCATGCGCGGTATATGACACAACGGGAAGATATTTAACAAGGCATTTCCACAATTCCTGCGATGTGAAAGGTTTGCCTATGCAGTCCGCCATTCCTCTCATTTTATAAAGTTCAATATCATCAGACATAATATTCGCCGTTATGGCAATAATCGGCGTCTTTACTCCAAGAGCAATAATTCTAGACGCGGCTTCAAGGCCGTCCATAACGGGCATATGTATGTCCATAAAAATTAAATCGAAAGGTTTTTCGCCTTTATCAAAACGTTTCTTTGTAATGTCAACGCTGTCCCTTCCGTTGTTTGCAACAACCGTTCTTAGGCCCACCCTCGCGAGATGATCGCATATCACCTGCTGGTTTAAATTATTATCCTCGCAAACAAGAATTTCACCGGAAAAGTTCGGCTTATCAAGAACATTTAACGAATCATCCTTAAACGGAGCGTCTGCGCCTTCGTCAATTAAATCAAATATTATTTCAAAACTGAATTTACTGCCTATTCCAACCGCGCTTTCTACGTTTAATTTTCCGCCCATCAATTCAATAATGTTTCTTGTAATTGATAAACCAAGCCCCGTACCGCCGAATCTTCGCGTAATGCTGTCATCCGCCTGTATAAAAGGTTCCAGAATTTTTTCTATTTGCGCGCCGTTCATGCCAATGCCCGAATCTTTTACTTCAAAACAAACAGTAACATTATTATAGCCGGAATCTACGATAGATACCAAAAGTTTAACCATGCCGGTGTTTGTAAATTTTACAGCGTTGGAAAGAAGGTTAATAAGAATCTGACGAAGCCTGATTGGATCTCCGAGCAGTTTTTTATTAATGGCCGGTTCCGCGTAAAAATATAAAATAATCCCCTTCTCTTCTATTTTTGGTTTTATCATCATCTGACAATACGCAAGCACGTCATGCAATTCAAAAGGAATATGTTCAAGAACGATTTTGCCGGATTCAATCTTGGAAATATCAAGGATATCATTAATAATTTTTAAAAGCAATTCCGAGCTCTGCGATATGTAGCCGAGATATTCCTTTATTCTGTCAGGTGAAACGCTGTACTGCGCAAGTTCCGCAAAGCCGACAATGCTGTTCATGGGCGTTCTGATCTCGTGGCTCATATTCGCGAGGAAAGCCGATTTTGTCCTGTTAGCGGTTTCGGCGGCGTCACGCGCAAAAAGAAGCTCTTCCTGGGTTTTTTCTATTTTCGCGATTTGCGCTTTATGCTCCCTTAAATCCCTTGTGTAACCGGCTACAAGATATTTTCCCTTATGATGTTTTATGCGGATAAGCGTAACTTCGACAGGTCTTGGCTCTCCGTTCGAATGCTGATGCATCCATTCGAACTTGCAATAGCCGTCATCAAAAGCTTTATCTATAAGCCTTTGCGATTCTTTATCGGAACGCAGTCCGTCCGGCTGATACTCGGGAGAACAGCGTTTCATAAACAATTCCATGTATTCCTGTTTATTATTAAACCCGTATAATTCAATGCCCACATTGTTGCAATCTACAATTTTATAATTCTTGTCAAATAACTGACAGCTCATGGGAATCGCGTCAATTAACAGATGCATATTTTTTTCAACTTGTTTTTTTGACAGTGTTCTTAAAAAAACCATCAAAACGCATACAATCAGAAGAGACAAAACAGCTACGGCTATCATCAGTTTGAATTCAACAGGATTGTATTCCCATATCGGAATCGACCGGTTTATGGTGACATAGCCATCCGGTAAATTATTGGCGTTTATATTGAATTTTTTTATGATAACAGCGTCAAACTGCCACTGGTTGAGGGATGCCGAATCGTAGACAATCGGAATCTGCAAGGGTTTTATCCCTCCCAGCAAGACAGAGGCCATGGAAGCAATTTTGCCGCTTTGCTCGCCGGTGGAAGAAACAAGGCCTCCCAATGTTCCATGACCGATAAAAGAAGATGATAAACAAAAAACAGGATTTAAAGACGCGTCCGAGACAAGCGTCTGTACGTCAACTTCAGAATAAAAAGCGCGGCTTGAGTCTGAAAGATAATTTCCTATCAATACAAGCGTATCGGATCCAAAAGAATTTATTTCTTCCAGTATTTCAGCAAACGGTTTATTTTCGCTGAACACAAACTCAACGCGTGAACTGTTTAACCCCTGATAAATAATTTCTATGCCTTTTTGAATTTCTTCCCTTATTTTGCCGCTTCCGGAAAGTAAATTATCGTTTAAAATAAAAATGCGTTTCGTCTTCGGATACAAACGAAGCATTAAAGATACCGTATCAGCAAAAGAAATTGTTTCAAAAACTCCGGTAAAATAATTTTCAAGCCCGTACAGCATGGAATCATCAGATCTCTTTACGCCGTAAAATAAAACAGGCGTGTTGGGAAACAAAAGATAGTAATTGTCCAGAACAAAATCAAGCGCAACATCGCCGGAAGCGATAATCAAATCAGGAATACGCTCAATAAAACTAGTGCGAATTAAATCCGAAACAATTGCGTTATAACCCGCCTGACCGTGAAGTTCGTTGGAGTTTAAATAAAAACTGTAATATTCAAGAGTACTGCTGCCTGCAGCGGTGATATCATGATCAATGTTTCTCCGGATTGCTTCCATCTGTCTGCGTTCCCATTCGTTCTGCGCGTTATAAGAATTAATATGAAGAACGATCGATTTTTCTTCGGAGTTTTTCCGGCTTGGATGGCTGCGGTTGTTATGAATTGACGCTATAGCGCCGTCCGCCAGCATTTCCGTATAGGCTTTTTCAAGAAGCGGAACCAGATAGCGGTGCATATTGTTTACATAAGTATACACGGGCTGTCTTTCAACTACTCCCACTCTTTTTACTCCCTGCGGAAATCTATTCTCATAATGCGACAACCGCGGAAGTATAACTGCATCGGTCTCTCCGTTTCGTAATGAAGCCCACAGCTCGTCAATATCATTTAACCTTACAAGACTGCCTGCTCTCGCGCGGTAGATATTATTTGCTATGTATTCATTCTGCCAGCGGTAACCAAGCCGTAATCCGGCCATGTCTTCCCATTTGGAAAATTGGTACTGGGCGCCGCTCAGGGAATAAACTGTAAATTCCACGTTATCGACAGCTACAGGGACTTTTATCAGATTGGGATACAGCCTCTCCCAGCCGTCGGTCTGCACAGGTAAAATGGCGGCATCTCCGTAATTTACATCAGCTACGGCAGTGCGCATTCCGGTTGCCTTTGCAACCATTTGATATCCTGAGCGTTTAAGCCCTTCATATAAAATACGTTCGATAATTATTGATTGATCGTCGCTTAATGCAACCTTTACTGCCGGCAGTTCTCTGCTGCCGGTAAATTCTGTCTGCGCCTGAAGGGGCGCTTTTAAAAACACTGCAAAAAAAAGAATAATTATTAATATTTTAGCCTTATTTGACAATATTATTCCTTTTCCTCATAAAATAAATTTATATTTTTACGGCGTTTGCCTCATCGGGATATTATACATTTTATCGCTTTTTTAATCAATATACCGCTATATAATACGATTTAAGAGCGTTTGTAACTGTCCTTCTTAAATATCCGGCAGCTCCTGTGACTATATGAGCGATTTTAAACCATTTTTTATTTTGCTATCGATCCGTTAAATCTGCATACTCTTTTACCGTTTGCCCAGCAGTCAACTTCGCGGATGACATACTTTCTTCCCGTATACGTTTCAAGAATCCCGGAAATAAAACCTTCGCTGAAATTGCAGACGGTTTCGTTTGTTACAAATTTTATCTTTTATATATTATAATTATTAAAATATAAATGGAGGCTGTTATGTTCGATTTCAAATATGTTTTAATTCTATTGTTAAATTTTAGCTCATGTGCCTCAACAAGTTATTATATTTTTGACGAATCAATACCATTAGAAGAATCATCTGTAATCAGCAGCGGCAGCACTTGTATAATATTACAAGTTAATAAAACTCATGTTAATTGGAAGAAAAGAGGCGCAATTGAAATACAAATACCTGCCGGTGAAACTGAACTAATTATGAGTGTTTACGCGGAAGGGAATGCCTGGTGGGGAAACAGTTATACTTATGTAAATAATTTACAAAAAATTAATTATAATTTTATTGCCGGTAAAAAATATAGATTGTATCCTTATGTGCTAATAGAAATAACAGTATCAGGAAGAAATAATTTTACACCAATATTATATATTATTGATCTGGAAAATGATAACAAGGATACTATATTTTTAGACAAGCAATAAATGGCTGTAATTATATTGACAAAATGTAATATTTTAAATATAATTGCATAGAATATTAATATTGGAGAATATGATGAAAAAAATATTATTTATTATATTAATTTCTATATATATCAGTTCTTGCATGATCTTTGGAGGGACGAATCGTAATACGGAATTTAGTTTTCAATGGGTAGATAGAATGTCTGTTTATTTGGGAAACTATTTAACTGACATTCCTTTAGAATATAAACAGAATATTAGATATGATGAAAAAGATAATACTTACTCCAGTTTAAAGTCATTTTCTGAAACTATCGCTGACGGATTTATTATAAAGGATAATATTGTTTTTGGAGCGATATGGATGAAAATAATTAAAAAACAAAATCTAATAGATTCTGAATATGTAAAATATTTAGTATCTTTTAATAATTATTTTGGCAATTATTCGGGAGCTGATACTGAAGCTGCTTTTTGGAACTGGAACTCAAAAATTATCTTGTTATATAAAATTCCAAATAGCGGAATTGCTGTAATAATATCGGAATCAAAACAACCAAGTAATTCAATTAATGAATAAGATTACAGGGATAAAATTGAAATGAAAATTACAATACATAGAGGAACAAATCAAATAGGCGGCTGTGTTACTGAAATAGAAAGCGATGGCTATAAAGTATTTATTGACTTCGGCGAACAGCTGCCAGGCGTTAAAAATGATAATAATAAATCATTGCATATCGACGGATTAACTTACGGCGATGTATCAAAAAGCGCATTATTTATAACCCATTATCATGGAGATCATATAGGAAAAATTTGTGATACTGCCGCTGCTTTACCTATTTATCTTGGTAAAACTGCTTTAGAAATATGTAAATGTCTTGAAAAAAGATTATCATTTATTCCACTTCCTGAAGAAGCAGAAAAACATAAAAATATTTTGAAACGTCTGAAGACTGTGAATACTTTAAAACCTCTACAAAGAACAATAGTAGGGAAAATGACAGTAACGCCATTATTTATTGACCATTCCGCTTTTGACGCTTATATGTTTATTGTTGAAGCAGAAAACAAACGAATATTAAATACAGGTGATTTTCGCGGACATGGTTTCAGGAGTAAAGTACTTGTTCAAATGCTGCAAGAATACGCGAAAAACATTGATTATATAATTTCCGAAGGTTCAAACATTGAACGACCAGACGCTGTCTTACAAACAGAATGGGAATTACAAAAAGATTTTGAAAAATCATTTATAGAAAATAAATACAACTTTGTTATTGTTTCATCAACAAATATTGACAGGATATTTGCATTATATCATACAGCAAAAAGAGCAAGACGCTGTTTTGTTTGCGATACTTATCAAACAAAAGTTTTAAATATTGTTTCTGAATCACATAAACAATATACCGATTTTTATGATATTGAATATAAACAGAATAAAAATCCAGCAGGACGTTTTATTGAATTAAAACGAATGAGAAATAGACCTTATGAGTTCGCAGGTAAATTAAAGCCATATTTAAATGAACATGGCTTTTGTATGCTTATAAGACCAAATGACAGTTTTAAGCCGCTTTTAGAAGAATATATAAAATTAAGTGAAACAAAAATTTATTATTCCATGTATAAAGGATATTTAGAAGAAAGTAATACAGCTTATAATCCATTGTTTGCCTCTTTCATTAACTCGTTTGAATATGAGTATAAACATACAAGCGGACATGCGGATATTCAAACATTAGGAACGCTTTTTGATACTGTAAAACCAAAATGCGGCATCATCCCAATTCACACAGAAGCGCTTGAAAAATTTAAGGAATTATTTGTTGGACATAATATTATTTTACTTCAAGATGGTCTTGTTTATAATTGTGTTTGATATAAAAGTAATTGTAAGGGGGTTGTTATGTCAAAATTAATACCCATTATATACCGGAATATGAATTATCCGTCACATATAAAAGCTAATATACATGAAGTTTCCGGAAATTTTTATAAAGAAGAACTTATTATAAAATCTCCTTATTCGTTACATACTGAATGTTCACATGGTGAAAGAAATTTTAATTCAAAAATTATTAACGATTTTAAATATATATATAAAGCAAAAAAAAATAATATACCGCAATTATGGCGTAATGAAGCATGGGCATATGAATTCTTTTTATTTATAGAATGGTTGATAGATTCTAATACATCACCGGAAGTATTAGAAATCCATCCTCCCTTTGACGATTATTGTAATACATTTGAACGATTTATGGAGATTTTCATTGTCTTCTATCAAAATTTTATTCGTGAACATCCTGCAACAACAATACTTATTGAAAATAGATTTGGAACAAGATATAAAGGCGGGAATTTCTTATTATCAAAATGTTCAGATGTATTGTTATTTTGTACAAAATTATCTCAATATCCTATTGGCTGTAATCTAAAAATTGTGCTGGATTATCCGCAATTATTCAGCGTTGAAACCATGAAAGGTAAAACATCAAAACTTTCGTTCGAATCAGATTCTAATGAATTATTAGAAAAAATTATAGCGTTTAATTTGAAAATAAAAGAATACCGTGAATTAATTGGCGGATTTCACATGTGGGGAAAATTAAAGTCCGAAAACAGATGTATTCCTCATGCGGGAAATTTTGATACATTTTTTAATTTTAACCAATTAGCAAAAGAAGCTTTTTTATCTTCTGTTTTTTCCGCATTTAATGATGATATACCACGTTATTTTGTACCTGAGGTTAATAGCGGTGAAAATGATTTTCATTCTATAGTTACTGATATGGAAAAAGCGGAATTTAGATTTATTACGAACAATAGATAGTAAAAAAGTTATTTATAAAGAGATATCAAATGTATTAATATTTATAAAATAAAAATATTTCATTTAATTTTTCTTCAATGTAGAATTACAAATACAAATACAAATACAAATCCAAAAACACCCAATAACATCCTCTGTGCCTTCCGTGCCTTTGTGTGAACTTCTTCTTTCCTAATCTGCTAAAAGTTGCAAATTTGACCATTTCCACCCTGCAAAAAGCTGCAAATTTACCCCATTTTATATTGCGAAAAGTTGAAATTTTGACCCTTTTTATATTGCGAAAAGTTGAAAATGGGCTATAATTAGCTTAGAGACCTATTATGCTCAATAGAAATATGATGAATCGCCTGATTCAATGGAAAAACAGCCCAAATAAACGCGCTTTGCTCATAAAAGGGGCGCGTCAGGTTGGGAAGACCTTTATTGTCCGGGAATTTGCCAGGGCTCATTATGAGAACTTTATCGAGATAAATTTTGAAAAACAGCCGACTGTAAAAAAGGCGTTTGAGGAAGACTTGGACGCGAGAAGCATCATTCTTAATCTCTCTGCGATGGGTATTGGTCCTTTTGAAGAGGGGAAAACTCTTGTGTTTTTTGACGAAATTCAAAGCTGTGCCAACGCGCGCACAGCCATAAAATTCCTTGTTGAGGACGGCAGGTTTGATTATATCGAGTCCGGTTCGCTGCTTGGAATCGGTTATAAGGACGTATCTTCTTACCCGGTTGGCTTTGAAGAACAGGTTTTTATGTACCCGCTCGATTTTGAAGAATTTATGTGGGCAAAGGGGATAACCGCGGAAGTTATCGATAAATTACGAGAAACTTATAATCAAACTCTTGCAGTAGATAATTTTTTGCATGAAAGGATTATGAAAATATACAGGGAGTTTTTGGTTGTCGGAGGAATGCCAGCGGCAGTAACCGCATTTCTGGAAAACGATGATTTGGCTCAAACTATAAAGGTTCAAAATTCCATACTCGACAGTTATCGTGACGATATTTCCAAATACGCGGAAAAAGAAAAAATCCTTGTAAAGAATATGTTTGACGCGATACCTGAACAGCTTAACAGAAGAAATAAACGCTTTATACTTGCCGATTTGGAAAAAGGAACTGCTGCCAGAAAATATGAAAACGCGTCAATGTGGCTTAGCGAAGCGGGTATAGCTCTTAATTGTTTTAATGTCAGCGCATTGGAAACGCCGCTTCGTTTCAGCGAAAAGCGGAATCTTTACAAGTTGTATATGCTTGATACCGGGCTTTTATGCGCTCAGGGAATGAAAGGAATTCAAAGCGAACTTTTAAACGGCAATATCAATATAAACGAGGGCGGAATAACCGAAAATGCTGTTGCCGCAGAACTCGCAAAGAAAAATATTCCGTTATATTACTATGATAAAAAAGGACGAGCGGAAATTGATTTTGTGCTGACGGAAAATAACAGCCTCTCGGCAATAGAAGTCAAATCCGGCAAAAATTATAAAACTCACGCTTCGCTGGATAACGCCTGCGCTCAGGCGCCAAAAAAGATGAACAGGCGCATCGTGCTTAGTAAATACAACACAGAAAAAGGCGAAAACGGCGTATTATATTACCCATTGTACATGGCGATGTTTATCTAAAATTATAATAAATCCTATTGACAAATAAATAAATTTATGATAGCTTGTTAAAAGTAAGTTAAAACCAATATTAATAAGGAGGTATATATGTACAGAAAAGAAATACTCGAAGGAGCCTACGGTTTGAGAGCCGCAAGTTCCGGAAATTCCTCCTTATATCGCCGATAAATTTTAATCGATAATTAATCCAGATAAAGACAGGAATTTCCCGCAGGACGGTTCTTAAAAAACACGTTTCTTAAGACCAATTTATTAGGAGAAATTTATGTCTATCAATTTAAGCGATTATGGTTTTACGGGCGCGGATTTCATTGCCGCACAATCAATAATAAATGAAAAAGAAAATTACATTCCAGCAAGAATTATCGAAGCGCAGCGCGGCAGATTTAAAGTAATTTGCGAACACGGCGAAGTAACGGCAGAAATAAAAGGCAGTTTCTACCATAGCAACGCAGGCGAAGATCCTGACAAAATTCCTGTTGTAGGTGATTTTATTATTATCAAATATAACGACACCGGTTCCTCATTAATTAACGCTATCCTTCCGCGCCGTTCCAGGTTTTCCCGCGTTGATTTTCTTGGGCATGCGGCAGGTTACGCGAAAAATGTAAAAGAACAAGTCAACGCGGCAAATTTTGACTATGTTTTTA